>OGWZ01000016.1_pt1 | contig 233604 bp, 217 predicted proteins | sample 1576141 | NCBI WGS metagenome assembly OGWZ01 (sample SAMEA3541512, study PRJEB24748) | human gut metagenome | biome: human gut; feature: human-associated habitat; material: faeces | place: China | collected 2012
GCCCCTTCGCTTTCACAACCTGTGCCAGATTTTCTCCGTCACGGACAGCCAGTCCGGCCGAGTCATATCCTCTATATTCCAGTTTCGACAGACCATCCAGCAGGATAGGTGCTGCCTGTCGGTTTCCTGTAAAACCAACGATTCCACACATAGGTTTATCCCTCCCGTTATTTAATCTATTATACTTTCCCTTTTATGCAAAACGACTCCGGGAACTGCCAGAGTCGTCATTGACTTTACGCCTTATATCCCTTTTCGCAAATCACGTTGACCACTTCGTCAACATACTTCTGGCAAGTATTATGGTCAGGTGCTTCCACCATAACACGAACGACCGGTTCAGTGCCGGATTCACGAACCAGAATGCGACCAGTATCGCCCAGTTCTTCAGCAACCTTAGACACAGCTACCTGCACTGCCGGATCATTCTGTGCGGCCTTCTTATCGGTAACACGGACATTCTCCAGAACCTGCGGATAGATCTTCAGCGGAGCTGCCAGTTCACTCATGGGCATCTTCTTAGCCAGCATGACTTCCATCATCTTGAGACTGGTCAGGATGCCATCGCCGGTGCTTGCGTACTTAGAGAAGATAATATGACCACTCTGCTCACCACCGATACGACAGCCGTTCTTCGCCATGTACTCGTATACGTACTTGTCGCCCACAGCAGTCTTGGCGTAACCGATACCTTGCTCATCAAACGCTTTGTACAGACCAAAGTTGGACATGACAGTCGTAACCACAGTATTGGTCAGCAGCTTGCCACGCTCTTTCATATAGCAGCCATAGATATATAGGATATGGTCGCCAGTGATAACATTGCCCTTCTCGTCCACGCACAGGCAGCGGTCGGCGTCACCATCAAAGGCAAAGCCAACGTCCAGGCCCTTCTCCACCACGAACTTCTGCAGACCCTCAATATGCGTAGAGCCGGCATTGGTGTTGATGTTCGTGCCGTTCGGTTTGTTATTTATGACATAGGTATCAGCACCCAAAGCATCGAAAACGCTCTTAGCGATATTCCAGCTGGAACCATTGGCGCAATCCAGACCAACCTTCACACCCTTGAAGGAGTAAATACCCAAAGAGATCAGGTAGCCCATATAGCGGTTGCGGCCTGCCACATAGTCCACCGTGCAGCCAATGTGTTCACGATGGGCAAAAGGTAGTTCCGGCCAGTCCTTATCGAACACGTGTAGCTTTCCGTCGATATAATCCTCCACCAACAGCAGAATTTCCTCTGGCATTTTTTCGCCGTAGCAGTCGATCAGCTTGATTCCGTTGTCGTAGTAGGGGTTGTGGCTGGCAGAGATCATAATTCCGCAGTCGAAGTCATCCACACGGGCAACATACGCCACTGACGGAGTGGTGGTAACATGGAGCAGATAAGCATCTGCACCGGAAGCCGTCAGGCCAGCCACCAGACTATATTCAAACATATAGGAGCTGCGGCGGGTATCCTTACCAATGACGATACGAGCAGGATCGGTGTCACCATTGCGCTCACGCAACGCATTATAATACCAGCCCAGAAAACGACCTACTTTGTAGGCATGGTCTGCTGTTAATGTAATACCAGCTTCCCCACGGAAGCCATCTGTTCCAAAATACTTTCCCATTTTTAAATATCCTTTGCTTTAATTCTAGCTTTATTCTTACAACGTCTTGACATAAATCCAGGAATTATCGCCCATGCAATATATAATAACTTTTCTCTCAGTGAAATTGGCACTTTCAAACTAATCCAAAGCTGACTTTTCAAGTTATGAATGCACGAATCGTACAGGTCCTGATATTCCTTTTCCATATTGCTATTTAAAAGGCCTCTTGCAATTGACAAATTGAATGCTCTCCTATGGTAATTCCAAGCATCAACTATTGCCGGATTTGATTTTCTCCAATGTGCTTTTTGAATTTCCAATGATCTGATTCCACAAAGGTTGCTGTCAACATTGAACTTTCGCATTGCCGAATTTGGATTGCTTATCTGATGATAAACACTTTTTCCTCCTACAGCGATACTATCAACAAATTGAAGACAATCAATGTTAAACAGCATCCCTTCTCCATACCAAATTTTTTCGTCAAAAAGAATATTATTTTTTTTGAGAAACGGCATACTATAAATCTTATTCCATACTGCAACAAAAATATTGCCTAGGTATATCCATTCAATGGCTTTTTCATCCGACACAACATACTCTCTATCACTGGAGTTCATGTTATCATCCGAATAATTATTTTTATTCATGCCAATTTCACATTTATTCTTTTCCACAAGATTTAATAAGTATGAAACGTAATTTGGTTCAACCCAATCATCTCCGTCAATAAATGTCACATACTCCCCTGTTGCTATTTTAAGGCCCGCATTTCTCGCGGACGAAACACCACCATTTTCTTTATGCACACAGACGATTCTATTGTCTTTCTTAGCCAGTTCATCAATTATTCTTGCTGAATTATCTGGTGATCCATCATCGACTAAAATAATTTCTATGTTCTTGTAATCTTGATTTAATATCGAGTTCACTGTCTTGAAAATAAATTTTTCTACATTATACACAGGTACAATAATACTTACTATTTTTTTCATATTATGCCTCTTTCTTCATAAGATATATTTAAATCACAAAATCTTAACAAGCCAATCGAATTCCACTTTCAAGAACCGAATACTTTAACTTGTGAAGAACAAGGCATTTCACAGTTTTTTCAAATTTATTTTCAGAACACAGTCGAATACAAACTTCTTCAATATTCGAAACATTTAGTCTGTATTGCCCTTTGTAGGCATAGTAACAATTATCTGATAGTGGTTTTACCCCCCCCCTAAATTTCATCTCGTATAGCAAAGTCTTAACAATATCCTTTAAATATTTCTTAGTGTAACATCTTTTTACAGCTTTCTTAAATCCATAGCCCTTTCTTATTTCTTTAAAAAACACTTCACGCTGCTTAGGTTTCTGAGAGGGCTGATATAACTGATGATTATATTCTATCGCCTTTTTCAAAACAACATCCACAAGTGTTAAATCTGTTTGATTTATAAGTTCTTTTCCCTTTTCATTTTGGCAAAGCACCAAAGAAACACCTTTATCCTGGATGCTTTTTTCAAGGTCACTTCCCCATGAATCCCCAAGTGTAATATCACCAGATCTTTCAATTCTAGCGTATTGACATTGATAACAGTTTTCCGTGTATGTTGTTGCGTTCAAAAATGTCATCAAATAATTGTCAGAAATTGTTGGAACAGTAAAACGTTTTCCATTCTGTTCTAGTTTAAAATCATTTTTTTCCCGAAATCTTATGCTTTGAATCTCTGTTAATCTAATCCCATAGTCAGACAAAAAGCTATCTAAAATCTGTGGAGAAGGTGTTCCGTGGCAAATCAGGTCAATAGTATACAAATTTTGATGATTTCTCGTATAATGTCTTACTGCTGTAACTTGACACGGCAAACCAACAAAAAGCACTTTTCTCCCCAATTTAAGCTTTTCTAAAATTTTCTTATATATTCCCTCTGGATTGCTTTTTACATATTTTGAACCTGTAAATTTACTCACTTCATCTTCCGACTCTGCAAAATCAAACTCAAACTTCCCAAAATTAAATGTACAGCTACAAACTATCCCTCCATTTTTTATAAAAGCTCGCTCTATTGCTGCTGCCACACCTCCAGATGAAGAACGCATGCGAATGCAGTTATCTTGTGCCCATCCCTGTTTCCAATAAATTGGTTTAGTTAGTACTTGCTTAACATTATTTTGGCATGCATTATGGCACGCATTACATTGAATACATTGCTCAGTATCGATTACCGCATTATATTCCAGCCATGAATCAATTACTTTTATAGCCTTTTTAGGGCAAATGTCAATGCACTCCATACACCCTGTGCATTTTCCTTTTTCACATACTGTAGTCATATTATTGTCTTCCTTTTAATTTAAATATTTTTCTTACTATAGGCAACCAGATATCCGAAAATAAGCATAATACAACGATCAAAAGAAAACATTGCAAACAAAAACCAATCCAGCTATCTACAAACATCAACGCAGCCGATAAAAGCAAAATTATGCTTCCCACCCAAAATTCTTTATTTCTAACGTTGTATTTTATATACTTTCTTGTATGAAAAAGTCTAAAAATGAACACAAGAATATAGCTGATACATGTAGCAATTGCAGCACCATAAACACCTATCAAAGGAATTAACATAAAATTCATCACAATATTAAATAATGCACCAAACATTCCAGAAAAAAGATAACCAAAACTATCCTTATGAACAGTATAACTAGTTGCCATAAAGCTAGCCAGCGTCAAATATACGCAACCAACTGTCAAAAACGGCATATATTTCCACGCCGCATAGTATTCTTTTGATACATATATACTTAAAAAGGGCTTTGAAATTGTTAGTATGCCTATTCCAATCAACATTACAATTCCTGTTAGAGCTCTAAATATTCTATTATTATATTCGCTTTCATCTACTGTCCCTTCTTCACGTATTGCTGAATAACTCCACGCTTGATTAAAAATAGAAGTCAATGTAGAGACAAGTGTAGGAAGCTTATATGAAACAGCATAAATTCCATTAGCTGCCACACTTACCATACTAGACACCATAATTCGATCCGAAGAATTCATAATCCACCACATAAATGAATTAGGAATTAACACAACCGAATATTTAGCCATTCGTGTCAACAAACCTTTATCAATATGCGAAAAATGTAAAGATTTATATCCTTTTCCTATTATAATTGCATATATTGCAGTAAGAGTATTTGCAATTATATAGGCTTTTAAATATCCCCTAATTCCCTCTTTGAATACTAATAGAAATAAAATATTAAAGCAAGCAATAAAAAGAGTATTTAACACATTTCCAATCGAATAGTAGACTAAGAGTTCTTTTCCTCGTAAATCACACAAATACATCTGACTTGCTGCCGAAGCAATAACATATAAATAAACATATAATGAATATTGGGAAATCTTATCAAAAGAACGGCATATTGGAAAAACAAGTAATCCCACCAGCATTCCAATCAGCAGTACTCCAGTCCCGATTTGCGTTATTTTCTGTTTATCAGCGTCTTTATCTAATGCAAAGCGCATAACCGATTCCGAAATATTTAATGTAAGTACCGGAACTGCAACCGTTACAACCGTTACAACAAGATCAACTACTCCGTATTCAGTAGTTGTAAGTACATTTGTATATAATGGAATTAAAAAAAAGGAAATTAGTTTCGACCCAAAATTTCCCAAAGTAAATATAATAGTATTTTTCATCAGATAACGGTTTCTATTATTTGCCATTCTATATTACTCACTCTTTAAATAACCATAATTATTTTAACCCAAAATGTAATCCGAGCATCGTTAATAAACGTATAAGCTCTTTAACGTTCGAAATACGCTAATCACATATTGCTTTTCAAATATTGTATGGTTCTTTGTGTTTCTTCTTTAATAATTGAATCAAAGCTTCCCTTGTTTTTCAAAAGGCCATATTTTTCTTCCAGTTCGGAAAGGTCATTCATCAAATGATCTTTCATTTCAATTTTATCAACCAAATCCAACAGTTTATTTTTATTGCTGGCTCTTGCCAACACTGCAAATTTATCTGCATATTTTGAAGCAAAAATTGTACCATGGAATGTATCCGTAATTACAAAACCCGACTCTTTAAAAATCTTCAGGCACTGAAATGGTGAACATACAATATAATCTTTAATCCAGAATTGCGGTGCACCAATTGCAACCGGTGTCAATTGATATTTTTTACAGAACCCTTTAATTGCATCAATCTCTTCTGCCGTATGAATTCGGTTATAATAGGAATAAACCACACAATAATGCTTTGGCATTTTAGGTAAAGTTGCCTGTTCCACCTCGCTGTCAAAATTATATATAAGCACAGGATCTAAATTATCATTTATTGGCTTATCTATTAGTTTTCCAACAAATTTGTGCGTATTCTCATCTCTCACCGAAAAAGCTGCTACATTCTCAAATGTTTCCCTGATTTTTTCAGCAACCGTTTCTGGAAGTTCCTCATATTTGGTAGAACCACAGGAGGCCGCGTAGGTAATTACCTTGTTTGCCTCCGGAACATTACCAAATAACTGTGATGTGAATCCCCAAGTTCCTGAATTCAAACAGTTAAACACTTCATCACTGCCAATTACGCAAAGATCATACTGACGACTTTTTTTATCTATATTTAAATGTTCTTTACGAAATTCATCAAAAACAATCCCTTGCTCTACACTTTTTCTTTTGATTCTCAGACGATTTATTGTGTAGCAATCAATCTTACTAATTTTTCCTAGAAGTCCATCCTTCTCACGTTCTTCGTGATATTCTTGTTTGTAATTTCCCAAGAGCTTATAGTCATCATCTCTTTTTTGGATGTCTATAAACTCTACTTCATTACCCAGTTTTTCAATTGTTGTTTTCAGTGCATAAGATTGAAGTAAGGACCCCATATTATCAATCTGTTGCATTGACAAGATACACACTTTCATTTCCACAATCCTCCTTCATTCTATGCACGCCTTATCATCAAATTTGTTTCAGGAACTCATCCATATCTTTGAATTTCTTATTGTTTTTCTTAAACTGTTCTTTAGTATATTCGTAATTTCCACCGAGTTTCATCATGCTTTCCCAGCACTCTGGAAGTTCATCGTTTCCATCTGTGAAGAGCCAGAAAAACTCATGCAGTGCTTTCTCATCTGGCTCTCTTCCATAACGCTCCCGGTACAATTGAACAAGTTCTCTTGCTTCTGCTACTTGTGCCGCTTTACGTTTTTCATGATACGCCTCTAGTCCCATAATAACTTTACAAGGATTCCCTGCTGCCACACAGTTATCTGGAATATCTTTATTAACGAGGGAATTAGCACCAATTATGACATTATTACCTATATGAACACCTTTTAGGATTGTTGACTTCATACCGATAAAAACGTTGTTGCCAATTGCCACACCCCCCCGATCCTAAAATGTCTCCATAGACACCTTTCAATACAGACCAGTCAAAGCCATGCGTGAGAATGGTAACATCCTCTGTAATCTTCACGTTATTCCCAATTGAAATTAACCACGGGCGTGTAGTATCAATTTGAGTTTTTGTCGGAACATATATCGTGGTTTCTTCACCAATCTTCATGCCCAAACTGCGGAGATATTCAATATATGTTTTTGAATCTGCTTTATTTCCATAGAGTAACTTTCTAAGTATTTTATTTATCATAACAACCGTTTCCCTTCATAAACACATCAACAATTGCCGGAATTGCAAAAATGAAATACACCATATAGCCCGCATCCATATTTAAAGCACTGTTATAAACCGAATTGACAACACATAATATCGCCGTAATTCCAGCCACTTGTACTACACATCTAAGTTGTTGTGAAAAATCGCCATTATATTCATTTGCAATTCTTTTATTAATTTTTCTTGAGTAAGTAAATACTCTTAGAAAGAATAATTCATAAAGTACGAGACCAACAGTTCCAGTTTCAATAAAAATTATTGCATCAGTAAACCATTGATAATGCAATGCTTGATGAAGAAGATAAAACCGACTATTAAAAAATGAAAACGCTGCCGAATAGCTCGCATTTCCAAGTCCTATACCAAACACTGATTCCCAAAAATTTCCTTGCAGGAATCTTTCATAGAGTTGCGAAACTGCATTCATTCGACTTAGGTCACCTGTGTTTGTGTATCCACTATCACCCATGTATTTTGAAATCGCATCGGAAGTAAAAAAATCCAAACCAGATGATTCAAAAAAATGCCCAAGCATTGAAATTCCTATAGCTATTCCACAAACTCCAAACATAATAATAATAATTTTTCTAAAACTAAATTTAGCATTAATCATTCCAATTAAAATAATAATTGGAAGTTCAAAAAGATAAACTTTTAATTCTGCTATTGCCATCAAAAAGAAGCAACTAACTATAGCAAGCATAATCCGTGTAAGGCCTATCTTTTTTTCCAGATATTCTGTCACATAAATTGCAGATACCACAATCAGAAATAGATTCAAATATCCATTACACCCTGATTGTGTTCCAAAAATTCCTCCGATATTATCTCCCGAGTACCCCAATCCAAACTCTAAAAGGCAGATAAAGAAATTAATTATATATATTTTTTTTAGTTTTGGAATAATCTCTAGCACATCTGATATATCCAATAGCGCAATACATGATATAAAATATGCATAATATCTAAAAACATTTCTAAAACCCCATACATAGAGTATTGGAGAACCCTCTACTGCAATTAGCCCTATAACCGTAGAGCAAAAAAAAGACAATATTATCCACAGTCCAACCCTACTGTTCCTGTATTTAATCATTTTTCCATTAGCAATTACATAAGCAATGAGAATAATATTAAACAAATCCAGCACATATGCCACATACCCAGGAACTCCAACAAGATCTCTAAGTACTCCATAAAACATCAGCCAATATAATTGAAACCAGACCAATGATTTTATGTTTTTATGAAAATATAATGAATTTCCTGTTTTTTCAATTATCATATATTATATCCTCATCTCGACCATAAAATAGCTCATGTAATATATCTTGTACCTTACTGCCTGCCAAAACAGCCTCTTTTTTAGGGTCATCTTTTTCATATTTACATTTTTGATTACCCTATGAAGATGTTCGTCTTTTACTATGTCCATAAACATATCTTTTTTTTGTTTAGTTATCAAATCAGATTGGAGAATCATCTTAAGCGCTGCCATAGTATTATCCATATATGGTTTTGATAAACGAAGTTTTATTTCCTCGGAATATCCTAATTTTTCACATTCATTAATTGCTCGATCGTAAAAATCTTTAATTTTCTCATAGCGATCCACTCTTAACGTATGTGTTAGAGACCCCATATTTGCACAATAGTAATAAAAGGGCTCAGATAAAAATGCAACACTTGTTACACTATTGTATAACTGAAGTAATGAATATACATCTTCAGATATAATATCTCTTTCTGACGCCAACCGCCAGTTTGCTTCATTGATTAGTCGCATTGAGAATAACCCGCCGCACATACTCATCCAAAATTCGTCTCCTGCATTTGGATCAGTCGCTATCATATTAGGTAAGACATATTTTTGTATTTCCTCATTTTTATAAAATGTCTTATAAGGCTTTGGTATACATTCCTTCACCTTTTTCCCATTAGAGTCGACTACGTTATATCCATATAATACTATATCCGCATTATACTGTTCTGCACATTTATATGTTTTTTCAACCATATCTGCAGCAACATAATCGTCGCTATCAACAAAACAGATATACTCTCCAGTTGCACAATCGATGCCAGTATTTCTTGCGTATCCCAAGCCAGCATTCTTTTTATGCACTACCTTAATCCTATTATCTCGATTTTTCCAATCCTCACAAATTTGGGGACAATTATCTGGCGATTCATCATCCACTAATATAATTTCCAAATTTTCGTATGTTTGACCAACAACACTTTCAATGCATCTATTCAGGTATTTTTCAACATTATAAATCGGTATAACTACCGTAACCGTTTTACTCATATCATCCTTTTTATCCATTTGCCTCAATCCAATACTCCTTACCTCTATGCATCTTTACATACAGAGCCATTATTAATTACAATTTTAGTCAACACAATTTAGACTTTTATATATTTCCTCATATTGATTACATTTTCTTTTCCATGTATAACCTTTTACTTTCTCTCTAGCATTTTGTCCGCGTCTTTCTACTTCTTTCGGATTTTCAATACAAGCAACCATTGCATTTTTTAAACCATCTATGTATGATTTTCGATTTTCGCCGTTATATAACCAGCCCGTATTCTCATCTACCAGTATTGCTCCTCCAAACTTGTTAATTGTAATTACAGGCATTCCTTGAGACATGGCTTCGATAAGCACCGTTCCAGTTGTTTCTCTAATACTTGGCATAATTAGTACATCTGACAGTTCATATTCCCTTTGCATTTCAGAATATTGAACCGCCCCCATAAACTGTACATGTGCAGACAATAAAGAATTTGATTCGCATCGATGCTTTAGATGTAAAAAATCCGGACCATCTCCTACTATTTTCACTATATATTTCCATTCATCAGGAATTTCCATTATTGCATCAAAGAGTAATTCCAGCCCTTTTCGATACACCATTCTTCCCGCAAACAGGAAAACGCGTTCATCATTTATATCATTTGATATAGTTCTTTTCTCAATCGATATTTCATCCGCAGCAATTTCTGTAACCAAAGGGAAATTTTCGTCTAATCCTAAAAAATCTCGAGTCTCTTTATTTGCAAACATAATATAATCGCAGCGATTTAGTTTCCCCGTGATTCTCAGCTTAAAACGATACCAGCGATTTATTCCTGAACGGACGACTTCAATAATTTCATGTCCCTTTGCGTAATTTTTTAACCCATTAGGCAAAGACTCTCCTCCACCAAGTGGCCCACAGACAAATTTGATATTTGCTATCTTTCCATAGTCTCCAATTGCACGGAACTCAATTGGCGTAATCTGATGTATAATGTCAATTTTTTGATCCGCACAGATTTTCTTTGCAAGAGGAAGCACCCGTCTATTCCACACATTAAGTCTTCCAGAATACATAAATCCCTTGAAGATTTTCTTGTAAAAATTCGGGATGTCAACATAATAAAACTTTATATTTTCAAGTGGGTGACTCTGCAAATATTTTTCGACTGGCTCACGTTGCTCTTCTTTTGTGATCACATAAACTTTATTTGTTTTTGAACTTTCATAAGGAACGCACCAACCAATTTTATCTTCACTTCCAGCAAAAGGGTTACATGAATAAGCTATATACAGGATATTCATCACTTCGTCTCCATCTGCTGTGCGATATCAGCATCCACAATTTCCTCGCCGGTCTTATGCTTCAGCTGTTCCTTGGATGCCTCACTCAGACCGTTGTTGATTACGCAGTTCATATCGCAGGTGCTGCACTTATCCAGATCCTCTTTGGTAACCTTGCCATCACGGTAGTCACGGCAGATCTTCAGCTCGTACATGCTGTACGGATGCTTGGTGAACAGAGCCTTGAACTTATGAACCAGAACCCAAGTAGCAGGCTTCCAGATATACTTGTGCATAGCCGGGCTGACAGAACCAATCATCCAGCAGTCACGGTCACAGCAACGAACCTTTGCACGAACCTTCTCGGCTTCCGGGCTGTTCCACAGCTCATCCCAAGTCTGATTATTCAGGTTGCCCATGACTTCCTTATCCTTGGTACCATTACACGGCATCACATCGCCATATGGGTCAATGAAGAAAGTATCGAAGCTCATGTCGCAAGGCAGCAGACGCTTCTGGCCGTAGATGTAGTTGATCAGGCCGTGGTTAAAGTAAGCACGGAACCACTTCTTCGGGCTGTTGCTACGGAGCAGTTCATTGACCAGGTTCTCGAAGTTCTTAGCAACCATCGGACGATCATGGATGATGTTCTTTGCCTCAACGAAGTAGAAGCTGTTGTGCAGAGAAGCAGTTGCGAACTCCATGCCCATCTCGTCGGAAATCTTGTACAGAGGAACCAAGTCAGGAGCATTTTTGTCCTGAACAGTCATGCCGAAGCCGACATCCTTCATGCCCATCTCACGCAGCTTCTTCAGCGTGCCATACCCACGCTGGTAGCCGTTCTGCAGACCACGGATCTCGTTGTTGGTCTGCTCTAGGCCCTCGATAGAGATACGAATACCGATCTGCGGGAACTCCTTGCACAGGTCTACGATACGATCGGTAAAGAAACCGTTCGTGGAAATAACGATACGGTCGGACTTCTTGTACAGTTCACGCACGATATCCTTCAGGTCGGTACGGATGAACGGCTCACCGCCGGTAATATTGGTAAAGTACATCTTTGGCAGCTTCTTGATGGTTTCGATGCTGATTTCTTCTTCCGGCTTGGAAGGTGCTTTATAACGGTTGCACATAGAGCAACGAGCGTTGCAGCGATAAGTAACGATGACCGTACCATTTAATTTCTTTTCTTCAGACATGATTAACTCTCCTATTGTTTACTCTCTCTTTAAAGATTGTTTCGATTTTATTTAAGAACCACTTGGCACATACTGAAAACACAACCGAGCCGCAAATAACTGCGACCGCTGTGAAGATATATGCCAGCAGACCGTTTCCAAACAAATGAACAAGGTGCAGCTTCTCAAGCACACGATAAATTACCATGTGGCACAGATAGATTTCGAAGCTGATACCACCGAGGAACTTGGCAACTGGATTGACCAGTACCCCCCCCCGTTCTACACCCGATGGTATAGACCAGTGCCGCCACACAGAAGAACAGCATCGTGAGCGTATTGTCACCTAAAGCAAAATAAACAACTGTGGCAATCAGCAGAATTGCTCCAGCGATAACCTTGTGCTTCGATGCGAACTCAGCCAATTCTTTCCGATAGAGGAAGATCAGGCCACCGGCGATGAAATAGACTGCATCGTAGACGATGCTCGTTCTACCAGCATTGAAGTAGTTGCTACACAGCCAATTGAACACCAGTGCTACAACTGCCACACCCCACGCTCTCTTCTTGTTTCCAATCAGGAAACAGAAGAACGGGAACAGCATGTAGAACACAAAAATGACTGCCAGTGTCCAACTCACACCAATAACCGAAATCTTGGCATTCGGCAGAAGCCCCTGACACAAAGTCAAGTTTGCAAAGACTTCAAATAGTGATTCTTTGCTCGGTGAAATCACAAAATCCAACGCACAAAGCAATGCAAAATACGGCCAGATTTTGATGTACCGTTTCTTGTAGAAATCCTCTACACTGATTTTTTGATTAACGATTTTCTGATAATAGCCACAGCACATACCAAAACCACTGACCATCATAAAAAGGAAAACGAGGTTTGTGAATGATGGTATTAGCCGTTCAAACACAAATCCTCCTATCCCATATTCTCCATTTGCGAGGACGTGCATCAGCGCAATGCCAATAATGGCATACGCCTTCAATCCATCTATTCCCTCATATCGATCCGCTTTTGTAGCCACAAATTTTCTCCTCACATACCAGTCTTACTGATACACCTTCATAATTTTCTCATAATACTCATCAATGGTATCGAAGCTGATGTCCTTGCAGTTCTTGCTATACTGCTCACACAGCTTCTTATCACCCCAGAGCTTCTCAATCTTCTTCTTCAGATCTTCGGCATTACCGCTCTCAAACAACTCACCGGTCTTGCCGACCTGAATCAGTTCCGGGATGCCACCTATCTCAGCTCCCAGCACCGGCGTGCCGTACATCTGGGATTCCATTACGGAGAACGGGCAGTTCTCATACCACTCAGACGGGTAAATGGAGAACCGTGCCTCACGGATCAGCTTCTCCAGTGCTTCGCCTTTCTGGAAGCCGACGTTTTTGATGTTCTTAATACCATTTACTGTCTCTTCCAGCGGGCCAGTACCGGCGAAGATGAACTGGACATCCGGCAGTTCCTTACAGACCTTGATGAGTGTGCCGATGCCCTTCTCTTCAGAGAAGCGGCCGAAGTAGAGGACGTAGTCTTTCTTCAGTGTCTCTTTCCACTCCACCTTGTCGATGAAGTTGTGCATTGCCACGGTCTTCGTTGCAAACAGCGGGTTGCTGTCCATCTTGCTCTTCATGAACTCAGAGCAGCAGATCATAGTGTCAATGTACTTGTAGGTACCCTTCCACTTCCAGAACTCAGCCTCCATCATACCGATAGCGGATTTCGCCATGGAACCGTGGATGCACTTACCTTTCATGCAGTTCACGAAATGACCACCGAGGCACTTCTCACAGTTCTGGTGGGTGTTCGGATTGTTCAGCATGTGGTTCGGGCAGACAAGCTGGTAGTCATGTGCCGTGAAGATGATCTTACAATTCCTTCCGGTCTCCTTGCGCCACTTCACGATTTCCAGAATGATGGAAGGTGTCAGCTGGTAGTTGAAGTTGTTCAGGTGACAGACATCCGGCTTGAAGTCGTCCAGAACTTTTCTCAGCTGTACTCTTGCTTCCTTGCTGTAGATGGTCTTGATCGGGTAGGTCAGCTTGCTCAGTTTGCTGCCGCCGTGGAAGTCCATATCAGATGTATAAGCATTGACACGGTTGCCCACGCAGCGGCCTTCGTGTTCCATACCGAAGTACTGAACCTCGTGTCCATGCTGCTCCAGTGCCTCACCCAATTTGAATATATACGTCTCACTTCCGCCGTTACGGTGCAGAAATTTATTCAAAATCAGCGTCCTCACGTTGTATTTCTCCTTATTCTATGTTCTATTTCACTACCTCTGTTCAGATGAAGCACTTCCAATGTATTGTTCATAAACCAGAGTGCTCCATACAAACGCAGGTAGTGATACTGAAAGTTCTTATGATAATTTCATCTGCTGTTGCTGAACCTAGGTAGCGAGATAAAAACTGCTCTCGCAGCTCTACTCATCTCTCAAAAAGTTCCATAAATACGCTATTTTTCCAGCGTTTTCACTATGTACATCTCACTACCTGCGTTCGGTTAGAGGAGATTATTTATTATCAATACTCTCATCTATTATTTTCTCCTGTACAGTTTCATCGTTTCCTTTACAACTTCATCCCAGTTATATTTCTCGCAGATAAAGTCAGCTGCCTGGTTCTTCATTTTCATAACCATTTCAGGATGGTCACAAGCATCTTGCAATTTTTCTTGCAAGTCCTCTACATTCGATTTTTTGAAAATCAATGCCTTATCTTCAACAACCTCTGCGCACTCCGGAATATCCGAAACCAAACAGCAGTTGCCGTAGCTCATTGCTTCCAGTAGACTTAGCGGCATTCCTTCCAAATCAGACGGCAGTGTGTAGATGTAAGCGTTGCTGTATAGTTCATCCAGCATTGCTCCCTGCACAAACCCGGTAAAGAGAATCCGATCGTCACCCTTCGCCAGGTCTTTCAATTCCTCCATAAAGGAATCCGTATCGCTGGAGCCGCCTGCGATGACCAGCTTTTTATCTGTCTTGACATTTTTGAATGCCTCAACCAGATATCGAATACCTTTTTCCGGCACCAGACGCCCGAGGAACAATATGTAGGAATCTTTTTCCAGTCCAAAATTGTCCGTGATCAGCTTTGCTTTCCGATTCTCTGGCCTATTGACACCATTAGGGATAAAATGCGTCTCCCTCCCGTATGTATCCATGAAATATTTCTGAACGCCTTTACTTAGAACAATGATTTCATCTGCAAATTTTGCTGCACACTTTTCACCCAGCATAATGTATGTACTGGCAAGTTTCCCCCATTTTGCTCTCTGATGATCCAAACCATGGATTGTTGCCACACATCTCTTGCCGAACAGTTTCGGGAGCCAGAGCATCGCACAAGGTCCTTCTGCATGAAAATGGACAACATCAAACTTACCAAATGTAGCCATGATGGCAGCAAAGAACGAGGAAGACATTGCTGCAATCCCTTTCAGATTAATGGTAGGAACTGTTTTCAGTTTGATTCCTCTATATTTCATCCTTTTTTTATCATCAAACTCTTGACCGCTCACATGATGACCTCCACGGTTATAACAGGTCACCTCATGTCCTAGCGCCACCATTCGTGTTGATAATTCTTCCACAACAATTTCAATTCCGCCCTCACGCGAGGGTACTCGTTTGTGCCCCAGCATACATATGTTAAGCTTTTCTTTTGCTACCACAACTTTCCTCCTACAGCACTCATATCAACACAAAGATATTACAATTCTAATTTATTTGCGAATTCTTTTCCAAGCACCAATCGCACTCACTCCCACCATCGCCCCCATCGAGTCCAGCAGAACATCCAAAGCATTTCCGTTACGTGTACCCAACAGGAACTGATGATACTCGTCGGTGGCTGCAAAGAACACACAGAACACAAGGGAGAGCATAAAGCAATATTTTTTCTTGAGCGGGGTGGTAAGCAAAAATCCCATTGCCCCTGCACCCAGTAAAAAGTACAGAGAAAAATGGGCAATTTTGCGAAGGACAAGGTTATACTGATCCAGCTTCATCGGGTCTACATGGATTTGAAAGAAACCTAAAATGTGTTCCAAAACGCCCTGGCTCAGATGGTTGGACTCTCCACCGCTTTGTGAGGAAAAGAAAAATACGGTTGCCATAATGCCAATCACCAAAACAGCAAAAATCGTTCGGAAACACAGCGTTCTCTTCATTCAAACTCCTTTACAAATCGCCAAACAGGGGCGTCTGATATTCCCCTTGTTCCATCAACTTCTGAAACGCCGATACAACACTCGGCTTATCTTCCTTGTAAGTAACACCAAACCATTGGTCGTGGGTCGGCAAAACTTTTACCTTTCCTTTTCCTTTTTGGAGCAGTTCATCAATAAAAATCGGGAGCAAAAATTCTGCCTTCTGCTCATTTCCATTCATGCTTTCCAAAAAACTGTGGAATCCTTCTTCAAGCATTGCCAGAAAATCTACGGTCAACCCCCACATATTCATCGAAACCAGAGATTCGGTGTCCAATACCTCTTCTCCCGCCACTGCTCCGCCTGGAGTCTTCACAATTCCAGCAGTTTCATGCACCGTCTGGAGGTAATTCTGCTCATCCATTTGACAGATTCCGCGGGTGACAGCTCCGTTATCGCTAAGCGTATTCTTCAATACAAAGCCAGCCATACAGAATTGGCACTCGTCTTCATTTTCTTCCAAAAAATCATACAGATTGCGGAATGCCTGCTTGCCATAATAATCATCTGCATTGATTACAGCAAATGGTCCATCCAGAATTTCCTTACAGCACAAAACAGCTTGTCCGGTTCCCCAAGGCTTGCTCCTTCCCTGTGGCAGCGAATAACCGGCAGGCAGGTCATCCAACTCCTGAAAAGCATAGTGGAAAGATACACCCAGATGAGCAGTTTCTTTTTCAATTCGGTCTCCGATAACTTCACGAAAATCCTGTTCGATGTCGTGTCGGATGACAAAAATAATTTTACGAAAACCTGCTGCAAGCGCATCATGGATGGAGTAATCCATAATAATCTCTCCGTTGGCTCCGACCGGCTCCAACTGCTTGATTCCGCCTCCATAGCGAGAGCCGATGCCTGCCGCCATGATTACAAGCGCCGGTTTTACGTGTCTGCCCATCTCTATTTTCCTCCATTCACCTTTTCTATATATTTATCCCTTTAAAATTTCATAATTTTTTGTTATGATAGTACAGTATTATCTTCTGAATTTTGCTTATGATGCTCCATCTTTCTGCAGAACAACCTTGATGGTTTTCAGAAGAATCTTAAAATCCAGACCCAAACTCCAGTTGGTAATATAGCTTGCATCCAGCTCCACCACCTGTTCAAAGTCGGTGATGTTGCTTCTGCCGCTGACCTGCCACATTCCGGTGATACCCGGTTTGATTGCAAGTCGGATTTTATGGTGGTAATTATACTTTTCGTATTCATCCACTGTCGGAGGTCTGGTGCCAATCAGGCTCATTTCCCCCTTTAAAACATTCCACAACTGCGGAAGCTCATCGATGCTATAATCCCGTATAAAATGACCGATACCCTTGATGATACGCGGGTCATCATCCATCTTGAACATCATGCCATCGGCTATCTTGTTCTGTTTCATCAATTCTTTTTTCCGTTCCTCTGCGTCCATGTACATCGAACGGAACTTGTATATCTTAAAAAGTCTGCCGTTCTTGCCTACTCTGGTTTGCGAAAAGAAGATAGGACCCGGGCTTGCTATGTAAATCAATGGTGCTACAAACAGAAAACAGATTCCGGTCACCAGCACTCCGGCAAGACCGGTGCAGATGTCGATTGCTCTCTTCACAAAAAGCTGCCGCACGGTTACAATCCGTACACTTCTGGTCAATACGGTATATTCGCCGATTCTCTCCACGATTTCCCCCTGATGAGCGTAATCCTTTCTGGCAAGACCCAGATGGGTGGAAACACCCATAGTAGCACAGATGGAAAGAATTGAATTTGGAAGCGGTATGGAATCTGGCAAATCAATGAACAACCCATCCACCACATTTTCCTTGATGTAATCTAACAGGTGTTCCATTCCGCATACAACTGGGATTCCCTGATGCTGCTCAACCTCTTTTTCATCGGCTAAACAGATACCGCAAATTTTACAGGCAGGACCTTCTAACCCTTCAAGAACCTCCTCTAAACGCTCTTTACAGGTCAGCACCATCATATGATAGCTCTGTTCCGGGTTGTTTTCTCTTCTTCGTCTGAGCAGAAACTTATACCCGCAGCGCAACCCATAGGTCAAAAATACAGAGAAAGCTGCCATCATCAAAAAGAACACAGGATTGATTCTAACAATTTGACGAGTAATATAAAAATACAACAGCATCATTGCCATAATCAGCATCACATGCTTTAAGTTCGCTTTGCTCTCCTGGATATATCCTCGCCGCAAGATGTTGTGGTAGCCTTCATCCAAAAAGCCGGCACATCCGTTGGTCACCAACAGCATCATGGAAATCTGAAAATACAGATCTCCAAAGTAGGAAGCATCCCAATCAAAAATTGCAAATGACAAAAGATATGCAATGGTGAACCCCAGCTGTAAGCCCAAGACGTCGACAAGCAAAAAGTCGATATGTTTTAACCAGCTGGTTTCAAATTTCTTGTACAAGGTCTATCAGTCCTTTCTATCATGCATTCTTCTGTCTTTCATTTCGACAATCTTTTTATCCTTCCTGAATTATACTTGTAATAACAGTATGTGATAAAGGAGGTCCCCATTGATTTTATGATTTTAGGAATCATCATCCTGTGTGTATTTTTTCTCTTCTTTGCCCTTTTGGGATTTTTTTGTGTGCGTTTTTCCTCTTCCCACACCCGTCTGGAGGATGATCATGAACAAGAACAATTTTTACAGCGCCAAAAATCACCTTGATTTCCTTAAAAAAGGGTAAAAAAGACCAAACCCATCTGAAAAATGGATTTCTAACTCAAGTTCATATTGTCTTGTTATTTCGTTCTTAACTATTTTTCTTCATAGAACAATTCCAGTACCTGCTCTGCCAGGGCATCTTCATCGACATAGTATTCTATGTATTCTTCGCCCTGCACCGCTTCACCCTGGATATCTTGAAGCTCCTGTAGCTTGTATGTTCCAAACTGCTCTGACATTCTGGAAAGCGTGTCAATCGAACAATCGGAAAGGATATATTTTGCAATCTGTGCCAGCTGCTCCGGTGAAATTGTAAAATCCTCATCCAAATTTTCAATCTTTTGAGCTGCTGCCATCAAATACTGCTGTTGGCGCTTCATACGATTGAGGTTGGTGCTGTCCTCCAATTCTGCACGATTGCGGACATAATGGAGTGCCTGCTCACCCTTTAGGGTGATTGTTTCCCCTTCCACCAAACTGTCGTCGATACCGGAAAAATCATCTAAAACCGTAACTTCTACCCCGCCAATCAAATCGTTGAGATACGGGATAGCTCCCATAGTCATGGCAACATAGTGGTCGATTTCTATTCGATAAAGAAAATCCGAAACTGCATCTACTGTATTGACACAGCTATCATTCAAGCCGCTACCATAGGTATAAGCCAACGCCAGCTGACCGGTAACGCTACCGGCCGGCTGACCATCGACACCCAACACAGGAATTTCTGCCATACTGTCTCGGTTGATATGAAGGACATGGACCTTTTCTTCTATATCATCAAAAACTGCCAGTAGCAAAAAGTCTGCCTGCGTATTATTGTTATAGCCTTCGGATTGTTTTAGAGGATCCATCTTATCCAGACCAATCAGCAACATCGTTTCCTGTCCCTGCTTGGGAGCATACCAGACTCCATCCCGCTCAATCCAGCCTTCTCTTCTTCTGCGTGCCGACTCATCAATCTCTGCCTGAACCGACATGGCTTCCTTCTCCTGCCCGGCTTCCCAAAAGGAAACGGCTCCAATTACACCCAAGCAAAGAAGCAAAACTGCAACCAGAACGAGAATCTTTTTGGTATTGCTCTTTTTTACGTGAACCTGTGGCATCCATGATCCTCCAAACTTTTTTCCATCTTATCCCGGCTTACTAGGAGCGGGATGCTCTGCTCAGTGTTTTGGCGACCGTTTTTGTTTTCTGTACTACAAATGCCACCGGACCGGCAGAGGTAAACTCTACGGTTACGGTGCCGTCTTTGTTGACCTTCACCTTTGACTGATCGATTACTGTCCATTTTCCATCAACAAGTGTCATGCAAACTACCTTGGTGTTTGGCTTCACGCCCAACTGGAAGCTAAGCTTGAGGGAGTTACCATTCTTGAGATACTGTTCTGTTTCCTTGTTGACCGAAATATTGAACAAATCGCGGGTAACCATATCTTCCACCTTCAAGGTTTTAGAAAGGCTCTTCAGGTGTGTTTCAATATCCGGTACCAAGTCTTTCAAAGATTTGGCATCTTTAATCTGTTTGTAGGCTTTATCCAAAGCTGCCTTTACTTCCGGTGTTGCTTTTTTAGACTTGGAAACCGGGGTAATGACAACACTGTCTTTCTCAATGTTTTTGATTACTTTGCCTTCCTTATCGATCACCTGTGCTACATAGGATTGTTTTTTACCATCTGGGGTGGTCACCACATTGGTAACAACCTCCGGTGCCGGTTTTCCCTGTACGCTAGGGGTAAAATTAGCTGCAACTCCTGTCAGAGACATCGAGGCAATCAAAGCCATTGTCAAAAAAAGTGTCATGAATTTTTTCATCTTAATCAATTCCTTTCATATATCTTCTCTGCTGATCCTGCAGATAACGAACAGACAAGTCCCCAAACTGTTCGGTCAGAAGCTGCACAGCCTCCCCCAGATTGGGCGGTCGAACCGTACCGTTGTGACAATCCGACCCCAACAAATTGATTTTACCTTGTTCAAACAAATGCATCGCCTTTTTTCTGGTTTGTTTATTGAGAAAAAATTCTGCATTGGATTGAATCAAGACTCCCATTTCCTCCAGCTTTTTATGGAAGAAAAACCCCTGTGTCTTTCGGTATCGTTCAACATGTGCCAGTAGAATGGTTAAGTTAAACTGCTGTGCTGCCTTGACCTCCTGAATCATCCGTTGACTCCAGGGTACAAACGGCATCTCCAACAATAACAGGTCTGTATTTTCTATCTTCAAATCGTGGACAGCACTGCTGTGACTGATTCCTTCAAAATACCGCACCTCTGCACCCAATCGAATTTTGGGAAGCTGGTCCTGCAACCCTTGCCGTTCAATCTCCTTTTGCAAGGATTGATAGGAGTGATTGCGTCGCTGCAAAAAATCCTGTGGACTTTCATGCTCTGCATAAAAATGCGGAGTAGCAACCACCCATCGGATGCCCTGCTCTGCCTGCATCTTCAGCATCGCAATCGACTCTTCTGTGCTTTTGCTTCCATCGTCCATTTTCGGCAAGATGTGGGTATGAAAATCAATCATTTTTGTACTACTTTCTCCTGTGCTTTCTCTGCCTGCTGATGTCCGTAACCATACTGATAGCCATAGTTATAGCCGTATTTTCCCTTGTAATATCCCTTGCGGTAATATTTTTTGTTGTATGGCAGGGTAGAATCATCCACACTGTTAAAGACAAAGCCCAGCACCTTTGCATTGGCATATTTCAGCTGGCGCATCGTTTCCGATAAAGCGGCTCTTCCCACATAATCCTGTCGAACCACGACAATCATACCCGATACCAGTTTAGAAGCAACCAGTGCATCGGCAACCGCTGTCACCGGAGGCAGGTCCAAAAGGATGTAGTCGTAATACTCCGAAAGGTATTCCAGTGTGTACTCCATTCGATTGGATGCCAACAGCTCTAACGCATTTGGAGGAATATCGCCTGCCGGAATGACATCCATTGTTTTGGACAGAATTCCTTCCTGGATAACCTCATTGGCTGAATTCATGCCGACCAAAAGGTTGGACAATCCTTTATTGGATTTTAAGCTCAATCGCTTGGCGATTGTCGGCAGTCGCATATCACATTCCATCAACAGCACCTTTTTGCCTGCCTCTGCGATGGTATACGCGAGATTGATCGCTGTAATACTTTTTCCTTCTCCTTTTACAGAGCTTGTAATTCCGATAATCTTTTGTTCTTCATCATCGGTAAAGGAAAAGGTCAGGTTGGTGCGCAACAGTTTATACGCTTCGGATGCTGCAAAATTGAGGTTGCTTCCCATCATACTCTGCTGTTCCGATGCAACATCGGCGAACAACTTTTGGTTTTGTTTCTTTTTGCTCCAGAACATTATTCTTTTTCCTTTCCGTTTTGCTTCTGATACTCACTGATTCCACGGGATCTGCTCGTTGCTCCCATTGCCGGAACAACTGCAAGGATTGGCAGATCGTATGTCTGAAGCAGATAATCTTCCGAACGGATGGATTCATTCATCAGCTCCATCAGAACAATGATGCCCACACTGAGCATACCGCCGAATAAGAGACCGATTGCTGTGTATTTGGTCACACTTGGAGATACCGGATATGCAGGAACAATCGCATAGTCTACAATACGAACCGAGCTGCCCTCTACAATGCTTGCAATCTTCTTCGGCAAAACATCCGCGATGGTATTGGCAATCAGCTCTGCTTTCTGGTTGTCCGGGTTGGTCACCACAATTTCAAAAATTTCGGTGCCGTTGACTGCCGCGGCTGTAATCATGCCCGACAGCTCCTCATAGGTGTATTCACATTCCGGGTCAACCGCCTTAATCTTCTCGTTGACCGTATCCAACGTCAGACGGCTCTTCATAATGACAATGTAGGTATCCACCAGGCTCTGCGCCGCGGACAACTCACCGGAAGAAATACTGAAGGAGGCGTTCCCCAGTGAAATCGCACTGTTGTTGACATACATCATCGCTTTTGCCTGATACAGCGGGGTCACCAGAAACTTGGCATAGGAAAATGCGACCGCAGCTCCAAGAATCGCCATCGCCAATACCAGCCAAATTTTCCTCCAGACCGCAAGCGCCAACGCAAGCAGGTCAATTTCAATTTCGTCTTTTTCTTTTTCCATGAAGTTTTCCTCATACTTTCTGAATTGTTTTTGAAGGATTCACCTTTTATCGGCATGAATCAATCCGTTTCTTTCTTTTTCCCCTTTTAATTTGATATTTTCGTTCATATTATTATTATACTTCTATTCATTTCTTTTTCAACCAGTGACAGTTTTTGTGACACAAATAAGTTTTGCAAACAAATTTCCCAATTATTTTGCAAGATTTTTGGGGGTTTTTTAGAAATTCCCTTCTGATTTTGTATTATTCTTACTCTTTTCCTTGCATCCGCCCTCTTTCTGGCAGCAGTCCTATCAAAAATCTTCCTGTTCTGTATAGCAACTCCTTCTATTTTTCCCTTTACTATGCTGTTTGCGCGTAGTTTTAGCATTGTAAGAATCTCTGCCTCTCCTCAAGTTCTCCTCCCGTTCAGTTTTTATTCTTTCTTCCTCTCCTTTTCCCTAAGCTCCCTCCTTTCGTAAAAATTTTCGATTTTACTCCGATTTTATAAAGAATCATTTTCTTTTACCAAGCATATTTTTAGCAATTCATCTTCCCTAGTGCCAATTAAAGTGAAGAAATGATGTACAGGAATCGCTATCATTTTCCCCACTTAAAATCGTTTGCAGTATACTCCTTCCTTCTTCTTCATTTCCTTGCAGATAAAATTTATCCTGACGAGTTCATCCCCGAATATGGTTTTCTGGTACTTTATTTTTCATCTTTTCCTACCTTCTAATCATCAAAACTTCAAAAATCCCCCATTCAATGACCTACATTCCATGAAACACTATACAATTCTACACACAAAATTTACAAAAAACGGGAAGCAAATGCTTCCCGTTTTTTATAAATCAACATCTTCTTTTTTCTACTTTATGTTTATATCAACATATCTATTTCTCAAATGAAACATTGGACAAACAGGCATTTGTAGGTTAGAATAGAAATAAACAAGGCAGTAAAAGCAATTTGTTTTTATTTTAAAAGTTTATTGTATTCTTCCTACAACTATCCCTAGCTTTTAATATAGCTGATTAGAGCATTATGGACTTTTTACCACCAGAACGGCTATTCTCCATAAACAATCCTAAACTTGTGATTTAAAAGGATTTGTAAAATCGTTGGGCGGGCACTCAAAAAATATGGATACCTTTGGGATATACGGGCACGAGATGCAGGGCGACACAGATTTAACCGCTCAAATGATCCAGGATAGATTTACAGACTTGTTAAGCAATTCCAAAAACAAGGTCAATTTTGAAAATTCGCAAAAAGAAAACCCCAACAAATCGCATGATTAAGCGATTGATTGAGGTTTTTAGTCTGGGAAGGGTGGTCAGTTTAGATCGGCTGAAACGCGATCCTCACATTTAGATAAAAAGAAAGAGCCTGGAACGCGATATGCGTCCAGACTCAGTCTGGTGGTGGAGCGGATAAAGCAAAATCCGAACCCATTTCTGAGTTCGGATTTGCGTGTTTTGGTGGAGGCGAGGGGAATTGAACCCCTGTCCGAAAATCCATCCATACATCTTTCTCCGAGCGCAGTTTACCGTTTTTGCTCGAAAGAGCAGTTTCCCTTACGGATGCACCGGCAAACAAGCACATCCGTTCGGTAGACTTTTATTCATCGGCAGTACAAGACACTCCTGCCTGACGTTCACCACTTCATAATGCCCAAACTAAAGCCGTGGTCCTCCTCAGCCGGACAGCTGCTTTTAATTAAGCAGCAACCGCCATTTCTTTGTTGAAATTTACGGTTGTAACGTTATTTTTAGCGTTTATATTTAATAAACATGGACTTTTATAGAGGTGCCCGCCTCTGCTCGCTTGACATACTTCAAAATCCCCGTCGAAAGCCTGTACGCCCCCGTATGGTAGAGATTTTTAACGGACCCGTTCCTTCAACGCCCGGTCTATGGTCCGTTTTGCATCGCGCTTTGCCAGATCGTCGCGCTTGTCATACAGCTTTTTACCTTTGCACAGACCCAGCTCCACCTTTACCCTGCCGTTTTTGAAGTAGAGGGAAAGCGGAATCAGCGTCAAGCCCTCCTGCTTTAAGGTGCCGTAGAGCTTGAGAATCTCCCGTTTGTGCATCAGCAGCTTTCTGGGACGGATAGGGTCACGGTTGAAGATATTTCCCTTTTCATAAGGGGAAATGTGCATCTGTTTGATGAACAGCTCGCCGTTTTGGATGTCGCACCAGCTGTCCTTCAGATTGACCTGTCCTAAGCGCAGCGATTTGACCTCGGTGCCAAACAGCTCGATGCCTGCCTCATAGGTTTCCTGAACAAAATAATCATGTCTTGCCTTTCGGTTGACCGCTATGCTCTTGGTCCCCGGTTGTTTCATCCTGCGCACCTCCCTGCTGTTGCTGTATTCATTTTATTATACCCCATTTTTTACAAAAATGCAAGCAGGAAAATTTCTCGTTTCTTCTTCGCAATGCGACAAAATAAAAAAACTATCGACAGCACTCCACTTTGCTGGGATGATTGAACATGACCTGTAAAGGGTTTAAAAATCAAAACGACCCTCCCTCATTTTATATTTCTAAAATACTCCTCGTTTGCTTGCAAAAGTTCGAGAAATTTTTTATACTGAATTTGCCCAAACAATCATCATACAGACAAGGCGTACGGGCACACACCTTGTCCCTTCGGAAAAAACACAGTCCGGTCGGTAGTCCGGGCACAGGCGGCTGTCCCGCCTGTCAGTAACCTGCCTCCTAAGGTTGTCCCTCCGAATGGAATTTTTTTAGGAGGAATCGACATGGACAAAATCCAAAGCAGCTTCACCGTATTCTTTGAGGACCCATTTTGGGTAGGTATCTTTGAGCGCCGACAACCGCACAAAGGTCAGGACCTCCTGACCGCTGCCAAGGTGACCTTCGGCGCACAGCCTACCGATGCACAGGTCTACGTCTATCTGCTGGAACATTACCACCAGCTGCGCTTTAGCCCTCCGGTGGATGCCAAACGTCCCCATGCGGTACACAATCCCAAGCGGATGCAGCGGCAAATCCAGCGCAGTCTGCGCTGTCAGGGCGGCTCAACCAAATCCCAGCAGGCGCTTGCTTTGATGCGTCAACAGGATCACCGTCATAAGCAGTAAATTTGTCCGTCGAGCGGCTGCAAAGCCGAAAAAAAGGACCCATCCGGGTCCTTTTTTCTATCCTCTTTTACAGGATGATGCAGATGAGTCCGCTGCATCCTTCGTTGATCATCCTCTCGATGGTTTCCTGCATTCGGATGCGTGCATCTGCCGGCAGGCGATAGAGCTTGTTGTGCAGCCCTTCGTTGACCAGCTCATGCAGCGATTTTCCAAAGATGTTGCTTTCCCATATCTTCTGCGGAGCGCCTTCAAACTCCTCCAGCAGGCTCATCACCAGCTCCTCCGACTGCTTCTCGCTGCCGACAATCGGGCTGACCTCGGTGGTGATGTCCGCTCTCATCATGTGGATGGAAGGCGCCGATGCTTTCAGCCGCACACCATACCGTCCACCCTGCTTGACAATCTGCGGCTCCTCCAGGGTCAGCTCCTCCAGCGACGGCATCACGATTCCATATCCGGTAGCCGCTACCTCCTCCAAAGCGCCTTTGACCTTATCATATTCCCGTTTCATCTGTGCCAGTTCGCACAGGCAGGGCAGCAGACCTTCCTCTCCGCCTATCTCCAGACCGGTTGCCTCACCTAAAATATCATAGAACAGATTCGGCTTCACTGTGATGGAAAGCATCACCTTGCCGTGTCCCAAATCCATACCGGTAATCTGTGCGCGCTGGATCTGCTCACATTCTTCAATCTGCTCCAGCTGTGCGGCAACATGGCTGATGCGGTGCAGTTGTCCGCAGCTGCGGCAGATGGCGTCATACAAAGCCGATTTGAGCCAGTGTCCCTGCTCCAACGACAAAATCCATCGCGGGATATTGACCTTGATCTCCTTGACCGGAAATTCCATCAAAACATTGGACAGCACCTGCCGGATGTCCGATTCACTCAAATCCAGGCAGTTGACCGCCAGCACCGGCACGCCGTACTTCTGCTGCATCTGTTCGACCAGCTCCCTCGCAGCAGGACTGTGCGGTTGCTGGCAGTTGAGCAGCACCGCGAACGGCTTTTGCAGCTCCTGCAATTCCCGGATGACCCGCTCCTCTGCTTCCTCGTACTCCTCCCGCGGGATTTCGCTGATGGAGCCGTCGGTCGTCACCACCAGCCCGATGGTGGAATGTTCCTGGATGACCTTTTGTGTGCCAATCTCCGCTGCCATATTGAACGGGATTTCCTCATCGAACCACGGGGTCATCACCATGCGCGGCTGCTCGTTTTCGATGTATCCCAGCGAACTTGGCACGATGTACCCCACACAGTCGATCATGCGGACATTGAGCCTTGCGTTCTGCTCCAACTCAATGCTCACCGCATCCTCGGGGATAAATTTCGGCTCGGTGGTCATGATGGTCCTGCCCGCTGCCGACTGCGGCAGCTCATCGACCGCTCGCTCCTTGACAAATTCCCCTTCGATGTTTGGAATCACCAAATCCTCCATAAATCGCTTGATAAAGGTGGATTTTCCGGTGCGCACCGGTCCGACCACCCCGATATAAATATCACCGCCTGTGCGCTGGGCGATGTCGTTGTAGATATTGCGGCTATCCATAAAGCGTTCCCTCCTTTTGATTGGCTGCACCTTTGACCTAATGGGATAAAATCGGAATCAGCAGCATCTCCCGTTTGGACACTCCCGCCTGCGGGGAAAGTTCCAGCTGACTGTTGGCTTCCAGCACCGACTGCATCGCCGTATGGTAGCGCTTTGCAATCTCCCACAGCGTTTCTCCGGCATCCGCATAGTAGATGGTCAGCGAACAATCCTGCTCATGCTCGATCGGTTTGCTTTCATCCACCGTTACCTCCTCCAGCAGATTACACCGCTTTAAACGGCAGAGCATCCCGCGCACCTGCACCTCGCAGCGCACCGCAAGATTGGCGGTTGTTCGGTTGTAGTCAAATCCCACCACCGTCAGCTGCGGGCAAAACAGCAGCCGACTGTCGTCCCCTGCGCCTGCTGCAAACGGACATTCCATCTGCTCGGTCTTGTTATAAAACTGAATACTTCCGTCGGCATCCAGCGCCAGCAGGCACAAATCCAGATTGACCTGAAGGACTGCCGTCTGTTTCCCCTCCTGCTCCTCAAAGCGGACGGCACTGCCGCTGACCTGACCCCAGCCGGACAAAATTTCCTCCACCCCTTCCGGCAGCTCAACTTCTCCCTTATAAAGGCAACTTTCCTCCACCGGCTGCATCGACTCCAGAAAGCTTAAGGGGCGCAGCTGACCCTCGCACTCGTAGCGGGTAGAATAACAGTCATCCGCTACCTGTGCCTGTTGAATCCGACAGACCTGCGCAGTAGCGCTGACCTTTGCTTCCAGCTCGAAGAGGGTGTTTTCCCCATTTTGGTCCAACTTTGGTGAAATTTCCAGCTCGCACAGGCTGTAATCTGCCAGGCAAAGACAGCCATCGTCCGCTCCGGGCGCATCAATGACCGCACTGATGGGCAAAACAAAATCCATCTGCTGGATGTTTTCCTTTTCCGATTGTGCGCCCTCCTCGGTGGAGGATTCTCCATTGTACAGCACGGTAATGCGCAGCTCACCCTTGGTCACGATTTTCCCGGAAATCAGCTTGTGGTCGCTCATCACCGCACATCCGCGCGAAGAAATCATGCTGCGCACTGCCGGCTTCGACCCACCCAGCTCCAGCTCTTCACGGATGTCGATGATCTCCCGCGGCTGGGCAACAAAGCAGCACTGTTCGAGCATCCGTTTGCGCAGCTGCAAACCCTGTGGCTGCTGGGTATCCTCTGCGCTATCTCCAATCAGCTGCTGCTCCCCGGCGCTGAGTGCGCACACCCGATGGCTTAAAGAGAGCTTTAGCTCCAGCCTTCTTTTGCTGACTGCACGGCAGTTACAGTAGGAGGAATCCATCTGTGCCAGCACCAGCAGCCGCTGGGCTTCTCCCTTTAAATCGACCGTTTTGCTGTACGGCATTCGGGTGTCGATGCTGCGCAGCTGCAAAGAGGAACCTGCACTGTCCTCGCCCAGATACAAAAGATGGACGGTACACATCCCTTCCAGGGTCATCTGCCTGCCCTGCACCTGGGTCGAAGATACGCAGGCGTTCACTGTGCATTTTAGAACCTTGACAATATCGGGACAATAATCCGGCAGGATGACATCGTTTTCCAGCGGAACTTCCACGACCGAATCATACACCATCTCATTTGCGCAGACTGCCTGCCTGATTGCATTACATTCCATACCAATGACCTCTCTTTCCTTTTCCGGCAGCGGTCAGAGCCGGCTGTTTTGCCTGTGCTGCCGTCTGTCCGTGCAGATTTGTGTCTATCCAATGGTATGAACTTCCTTGCTGCAATATGCAGCAGTTGAAAGGATGGTGCAGATATGGTATACTGAAAGTTACACCAACAACTGCATCAATCTGGAAGGAGAACCCTTTGCTTATGAAAAATCCAAAGAAACTGGTGGACTGCTCCATCGTCACCCTGACCGCTTTTTTGGGCGCGCCGATCCTCTTCTTCGGCTTCGACTCGGTCACCCTGATGTCGCTGACCCTCTTTGTCCTTTTCCCGCTGGTTTGCCTGATCTGCGGCATCCTGTGCGGAAGAGAAAACGGTCTGCACCTGCATTACCCGATTCTGGTCGCTCTTCTTTTTTTGCCCACCATTTTCCTGTTCTACGACAGCAGCGTGTGGCCGTTTTGGGTCACCTATATTATGATTGCCTTTATCGGGGTTGCCATCGGCTACTTCATCCAGCGTGGGAATTCCAATACCAACAGCAAAGGCAGACTGCGCTAAACTATCTATTCTGAAAAAAACAGGGAGGACGCATCGGATGCGTCCTCCCTGTTTTGCTACCGAAAAAGGCAAAGCTGTTCGTTTTGATACGGCTCTTTAGAAGCTGTGATGATCTGCTCCATCCGCCACAGGATGCCGTACTTTTTGCATTCCTCACAAAACACCTGCCACAGCTCTTTTTCATTCGGGCAGCGGTTGTCATACTGCTCACCCAACACCAGATATTTTTTCCGAACATCTGGTCTGCTTTTTTCCAGGCACTCCAAAAAATATTCCCGCTGCCGGTCCCGCAGGGTCACTCCAAAATAAGGGTAGATAAATTTTGCTCCTGCCTGCGCACACCGCTCGACCAGCAGACGAATGTCCTTCGGATTGTCCTCCAAAAAGGGAAGGACCGGCATCAGCAGCACGCCTGCAAAGATTCCCCGTGCGCGCAGACGTTCCAGCGTTTGCAGTCGCCGGGAGGAGGAGGGTGCGTGCGGCTCCAGCTGTTCTGCCAGACGGTCATGCGGTGTGGTAATGGTGAGCTTAACCAGCGCCGGCGCATACCCTTTGATTTGCTCCAGCAGGTCGATGTCCCGCTCCACCAGGCTGCTTTTGGTGGCAATGCTGACTCCAAAGGAGTAGCGAAGCAGCAAAGTCAGCATCCCGCGGGTTAGTCTTTGTTTTTCTTCCAGCGGATTGTATGGGTCGGACATTGAACCGGTTGCCACCATACCTCCTTTTCGGCAGGATGCCAGCTGTTTTTGCAGCAAATCCAGCGCATCCCGCTTTGCCCGCACCTGTGAAAAATGCTCCACCCCATAGCACTCGCTGCGGCTGTCGCAATAGATACACCCATGCGGGCACCCCTGGTAGAGGTTGACATTGTAATCGCTTCCAAACCAGCTGCTGTCCTTCTTGCGGTACAAAATCCGCTTTGCCGTCATCTGCTCCTGCACTTCTTCCATCCGTCTTTCCTTTTCCTTTCCTTCATCCATCGGAATTTATCCTTCCTTTTTCGCATGGAAACGGACTATTTTCCCAAGCCCGTGCAAAATCTTCCTTTTTATGGTATAATAGCATTATACTACAAAACGAGCAAAAGATTATGACTGAAAGCTTTGGAGGGTAAAAAAATTATTATGGAGCAAAACCTCTTTTCCTCTTTGCCCGTCGATGCCGCCATCTTACAGGCGGTCGAGCAGATGGGCTTTCAACAGATGACCGAAGTGCAGAGCAAAGCAATCCCGCCGATGCTAACGGGACGAGACGTCATTGCAAAGGCACCCACCGGCACCGGCAAGACCTGTGCCTTTGGTATTCCTTTGATTCAGCGGGTGGACACCGATTCTTCCGACGTGCAGGCAATCATCCTGGCGCCTACCCGCGAGCTTGCCACCCAGATTTGTGACGACCTGCGCCAGCTGACCCAGTTTTTGCCGCAGCTGCGCACGGTGGTGGTCTACGGCGGGCAGTCGATGGAAAAACAGAAGCAGCAGCTAAAAAAAGGCGCACAGATTCTGGTTGCCACACCCGGACGTCTGCTGGATTTGATGCAGCACCGTTCGGTCGTTTTAAGCAAGGTGAACATGGCGGTCCTCGACGAGGCGGACAAGATGCTGGACATGGGCTTTTACAAGGATGTCCGCAAGATTTTGGACAGCTTAAAAGGACTCAAGCAGATGTGTATGTTTTCTGCCACCATCTCCCGCGAGGTCATGGACATCGGCTGGCTGTACCAGCGCGACCCAGAGGAAATCACTGTGCTGCCGGTACAGGACAGCGAACCGAAGATCGACCAGTACAGCATCCGGTGCATCGGGCGTGAGAAAATTGAAATCATCCTGCGGCTGATGAAGCAATTTGAGGTGTCGCGCGCCATTGTTTTCTGCAACACCAAGTACACCACCGGCATGGTCGCCGAGCAGCTGCACGCCCAAGGGCTAAACACCGCCTGCCTGCACGGGGATATGCGCCAGTCGGAGCGAAACAAAATCATGGAGCAGTACAAAGCTGGTGAGATCGACATTCTGGTTGCCACCGATGTAGCTGCCCGCGGCATCGACGTCAGCGACATCCAGGTTGTTTTCAACTACGACATCCCGCAGGAAAACGACGCCTATCTGCACCGCATCGGCAGGACCGGTCGTGCCAAAAAGGAAGGCATCTCCTTTGTCCTGCACTCGAAAGACGAGCAGAAGCGGCTGGACAACATCATCCACTACACCCGCTCCCACATCATCGCGCTGGAGATGGACGGCTGGGGTGTCTTTGCACCGAAAAAATAGGCAACAATGAAGAGGAGGGCATTGAAATGGAACTTTTGACCACCGAACGTCTTGTTCTGCGCAATTTTACAGAGGAGGACTTGGAAAGCTTGCTGGATTACCGCAACGATGAACGTTGCTTTCGCTGGCAGCGCGGTCAATTCCGGCAGGCAGAGCCTTTGCTCAACCTCATCCGCTCTTCCTCTGCGGACGACCTGAAGCACGACGGCAAAAAGCATCTTGCCATTGCACGCAAGGAGGATAACCTTTTAGTGGGTGACCTCTTCCTTTCTCTTGCAGCCCCAACCATCACCTTGGGCTACACCATCTCCTATCACTTTCATCGACAGGGCTTTGCCTTTGAACTGTTGTCTGCTTTGACAGAACGGCTCCATCAGCTCTACCCGCAGCGGGAAATGGTCTGCTGCGTTGAGCAGGAAAACGCAGCCAGCATCGCTCTGCTGCAAAAACTCGGGTTTGATTCCGAAGGCTACTCTGCCGCGATAGATTCGCTCATCTTTTCCCGCTACACCCAAAAAACCAACGCATAAAACAAGGTCGATTCCTTTCTGGAATCGACCTTGTTTTTCTCTTTTTTACCGCTTATCAAAGCCTTTGATGAGCGGATATTTTTTTGTCATCATCATCAAAAATCCGATTTCAGCAAAGCTGTCCTTCATCCAGTAAATCTCCGAGCCGTAATGCGAGCTGCTAAAGAGCAGCTTTCCTCCTGCGTACAGATTCAAGGTAAAATATTTTAAAACCCCGTCTGCTCCCACACAGTCACCGACCAGCGCAGACAGCGCCTGCCCGGTCAACTCTCCGGCAAAAACGATTTCTTTGGTGCTGCTCTCTTGCTTTTGACCGTACTGCTGTCCAAAGGCAATTCCCTCCTGCTCGTCCTCCCAGCAGCGCACCTCAAAGCGGTCGGCGTCCTGTGCTGCTCTGCTCACCAGCTCCTTCCACCAGTCGCAGCTTTCAAAAATTTCTTTTCCTTCTTCGTTGATCCGGTGTTCCTCAAATTCTAAAATCAGCATTCTTGCTTTCTCCTTTCATTCCATCTTCATTTTCCCGATTGACAGGATGGTTGTATTCCCAAAATCTCGCCAGCTCCTCTTCCACAAGACAAGCTGAAAAAACAAAATCAGTGCCATTCGTGAGATAACATCACTCTGGAAAAATACTTCTCCCAACAAACCGGCGCTTGCATTTTCCATAATAAAAGCGACGTTGGCGCATCAGGAGCAACAGCGCAGCCAAGTGGATTCAGTTTATCTGTTCAATGGAAGTTACATTGCTCTAATTTATCCATTGATACGAGGAAATATATACGCTCCTATATAATTTTAAGATTGGTAAATCATCATAGATATAAAACATCAGAGGATATTTCAATAATTTATCTGGCAAGTCCTCATCAAAATCTAATATAAAACTCTCGGTTAAGCCATCGGGTGTAGTTTTGTTACGAATAGCTATAATCAATGCAGTTTCATCAATCACAACTTTTTCGCTTGTATCTGTAAAAGCTATTTCTAATTTTTTCATGTTATCACCGTAGCACAATTCCGATTTCTCATCATCATCATCATTCTACCATACTGCTATGAACAAGTCATCTCATGTAAAATAATTTTTCTGCTCTATTGTGGATGTTATGGCAACGCTGCACCCATCCTTTTAATTGGACTTGGATAAACAGGAAGGCTTCCCTGCGGGAAGCCTTCCTGTTGTTTTCATAAAACAGATATTGATACTTCTGATTGGATGCCTGTTTTGCATCCTCCCTGTCACATTAGGAACGAATCTGTGCGCCCAGCTCCTCGAGTGCCTTGAGGATTTTGCTCATCGCACCGTTGACCTCCTCGTCGGTGAGGGTACGGTCGGAAGCACGCATACTGATATTGAAGGCAACGCTCTTCTTCCCTTGGGCAATCTGGCTTCCTTTGTAGACGTCGAACAGCTCGATCTTCTCTAGAATCTTTCCGGCAGCGGCTTTGATTGCCTTTTCCATTGTCATCACCGGCAGTGCATCGTCGCACAGCAGTGCAAGGTCGCGGGTGGAAGCCGGGAATTTTGGCATTGGAACGTAAGAACGCTGGGTATCCATCATGGCAAACAGCTTTCTGAGTTTGAGTTTGCCCACATAGATGCGGGTATTGATACCATAGTTTGCGCAAACCAGCGGATGAACCTCCCCGATGATGCCAAATTCTTCTCCATCCTTGGAGAGAACTGCGCAGCGTCCCGGATGGAAGGTCGGGTCGTCGGACTTGGCATCCACATCATACTCGCGGATTGCCAGAGTGTCCAGCAGGTTTTCCACCACTCCTTTGAGGGTGAAGAAGTCCTTGTCGTCCCCATACATTCCCAGCACCAGGTTTGGCACCTCGTCCGGCAGCAGCTCACCTTCGACCGGAATGTACTCATTGCCGATTTCGTACAGAGAAACCGCGCCGTTGCGGTTGTTGTAGTTTTTAGACAGAATATCCATCATCGACGGAATAGCATTGGTGCGCATGATGCTGGTGTCCTCGCCGAGCGGATTGCGGATGACCACCGACTGGCGCTTCGGGTCATCCTTTGGCAGTCTGATTTTATCATACTGCTTCGGGCTGACAAACGAGTAGGTCATGATTTCATACATTCCCTGTGCCAGCATATTCTGGTTGACCACTCTTTCAAATTTCTGGTACTCGTTGTAGCCACCCTCCGGGCTTCCCTTTGCGATGGTGGTCGGGATGTTGTTGTATCCGTAGAAGCGGGCAATCTCCTCTGCAATGTCTGCCTTGTGCTCTACATCCGAGCGGAAGGACGGAACGATGATTTCATCGCCCTCCATCTGGAATTGCAGGTCGGTCAGGATTTTAACCATCTGCTCCTTCGGGATGTCGGTGCCCAGGAAGCGGTTGGTCCAGTCTGCATCCAGGTGGATTCTGGTCGGCTGGTAGTTGGTGTTGTCCACGTCGATGACGCCGTCCACTACTTCGCCGGCTCCCAGCAGCTCGACCAGCTCGCAGGCACGCATCACTGCCGGCAGACAGTTCTGTGCATCCAAGCCTTTTTCAAAACGACCGGAGGATTCGGTTCTCATGCCCAGCTTTTTGGCGGTGATACGCACCGAGCTGCCCTTGAAGCAGGCGGACTCAAAGACAACAGTGTGGGTGTTTTCATTGATGCCGCTGTGCTCGCCGCCCATGACGCCCGCTACTGCGCTTGCCTTTTCGCTGTCGGCAATCACCAGCATATCCTCGCTGAGGGTTCTGTCCACTCCGTCGAGCGTCTGGATGGTTTCGCCGGAAACGGCATTGCGGACGATAATCTTGTGGTCTTTGACATACTCGATGTCAAAGGCGTGCATCGGCTGTCCGTACTCGAGCATGACATAGTTTGTGATGTCAACGATGTTGTCGATTGGACGAACTCCGCTGGCGCGCAGACGCTCTCTCATCCAACGCGGGGACGGACCGATTTTAACATTTTTCACGACCTTTGCGGTATAGCGTGGGCACAGCTGTGGGTTGCGCACCTCTACCGACAGATAGTCGTGGATGTCGCCGCCGCAGCCTTTGACTTGCGGAGTGTGCATCTTCAACTCTTTGCCGAAGGTAACAGCAGCTTCCCTTGCCAGACCCAGCACCGACAGGCAGTCCGGGCGGTTTGGGGTGATTTCAAATTCCACACAGGTGTCGTTGCAGCCGATGGCAGAAGCAATGTCCTGTCCTACCTGGCAGTCCTCCTGCAGCAGGAAGATGCCGTCCTCGGCAGCGTACGGAAAATCCCCTTTGGTCAGATTGAGCTCTGCAATCGAGCACATCATGCCGTTGGACATCACGCCTCTGAGCTTACCCTTTGTGATTTTGACTCCGTTTGGCAGCTGGGATTTGTGCAGAGCTGCCGGAACCATATCGCCTACATGGACATTGGAGGCTCCGGTGACAATCTGGACCGGCTCCTGCTGCCCAACATCCAGCTGGCAGATGACCAGGTGGTCGGAATCCGGGTGTGGCTCCACCGACAGAATCTTTCCTACCACTACATTTTTTACATCTTCAAATTCGGTGGTCCAGCCCTCCACCTTGGAGCCGGACATACTCATCGCTTCGGAAAAATCCCGCATGGAGATGTCTCCAATATCTACATAATCTTTCAGCCATCTGATCGAAAGATCCATGATTTACCCTTCCTTTCTTGCTTTACCCGCAGACTGCCGCAGGCAAAAGCTCCCTTATCTTGCAGTATGAATGATTTTTAAAAGAAACGCTTTTCCAGCCGTTTGATTAGAACTGGTTGAGGAAGCGGATGTCGTTATCATAGAACAGGCGCAGGTCGTCGATGTTGTAGCGCATCATAACCATACGCTCCAGACCCATGCCGAACGCAAAGCCGCTGTATTCCTCCGGGTCGATGCCGCAGTTGGTCAGCACCTTTGGATGTACCATTCCGCAGCCGAGGATTTCGATCCAACCCTCGCCCTTGCACAGGCTGCATCCTTCGCCGTGGCAGTGGAAGCACTGAACGTCCAGCTCGGCAGAAGGCTCAGTGAATGGGAAGTGGTGCGGTCTGAAACGAACAACGGTATCCTCGCCGTACAGTTTTTTAACAAACACCTCCAGGGTACCCTTCAGGTCTGCCATAGTGATGTTTTTATCTACCACCAGACCCTCTACCTGATGGAACAGAGGGGAGTGGGTCGCATCCACCTCGTCTGCACGGTACACACGACCCGGAGCCAGGATGCGGATTGGCGGCTTCTGGTTTTCCATAACGCGGATCTGGATTGGGGAGGTCTGTGTTCTCAAAACAACGTTGTCGTTGATGTAGAAGGTGTCCTGTGTGTCGCGCGCCGGATGGTCCTTTGGGATATTGAGTGCTTCAAAGTTATAGTAGTCCAGCTCGACCTCGGGACCCTGTGCAATCTCAAAGCCCATGCCGATGACGATTTCTTTGAGCTCGTCGAGCACCACCGTCAGCGGATGTCTTTTGCCGATGACATTCTTTTTGCCCGGCAGGGTAACGTCCAGCGTTTCGGTAGCCAGACGCAGGTCGAGCATCTTATTTTCCAGCTCCGATTTGGTCTGCTCCAGTTTTTCCTCGATGTCGCCTCTGACCTGGTTTGCCAGCTGACCGATGACCGGTCTTTCCTCCGCAGACAGCTTGCCCATCTGCTTTAAGATGGCAGTCAACTCACCTTTTTTTCCAAGATATTTTACTCGAACAGCGTCCAGAGCCTTCAGGTCCTGAGACTGTGCAAGCTCTTCAAACGCTTTTTTTGCGATTGCTTCCAACTGCTCCTTCATTCTCTGTCATTCCTTTCATCAATACAGTTTTTGCGCATAAAAAAGGCTTTCCGTCCCTCGACGCCTTTGTGACGTCTGGGACGAAAAGCCAGGTAACTTTCCGCGGTACCACCCATCTTCCGGTCCAACCGGACCGGCAGCTTCATTGTGCAGATAACGGTGCCCTCCGTTCCTTTCTACTGCTGTTTCAAAAGGACCGCTCCCAGGTGAAGGTTCACACCCTTGTCTGTCTGCGCCGCTTTCAGCCTGTGACGGACGCTCTCTGTCGGACAGCTTGCTTTCAAGATGCTACTGGACCTGTTCCTTGCGTTTTTATGCAATTTATTCTGAATAGCTTTTAGGATAACACAACTTGTGGTCGGTTTCAAGTGGTAAATGGATGCTTCTTTTGTTTTTTCACAAATTTCTGCGATTTTCCACAAAATTTCCCCACACCCTGCCCGCGCACATTGCCGCAAAGGGCAGGTTTATGGTACAATCAAAAGGATTACCGAAAGGAGAACAAAAATGAACCATCCAAACCAACTGCTTGTGAAAAGTTATTCCGACATCGCCTTAAACAAGGAGGGCACCATCCTCTCCTCCCGCGAAAGCACCGCTGTCAGCCAGAGCATCGGCTACACCCCGGAGGAAATCGCCCTTGCTCCCGAAGAATCCAACCTCGGATTGGGGTGCGGGAACCCCTTCCGCATCGTTTCGGTACAGCCGGGCGAGGTGGTCGTAGACCTTGGCAGCGGAGCCGGCTTCGACTGCTTTCTGGCATCCCATCTGACCGGCAGGCGCGGAAAGGTCATCGGTGTCGATATGACCTACGAAATGCTTTCCCTCTCCCGCCGCCTTGCCAAAGAAAACCGCTTTCGCAATGTGGAATTTCGTCTGGGAGAAATCGAAAATCTGCCCATTGCCGACAACACCGCCGATGTGGTCATCTCCAACTGCGTCATCAATCTTTCCTCCAACAAACCCCGCGTCTACCGTGAAATCTTCCGGGTACTCAAGCCGGGAGGACGCATCGGTATCTCCGATATTGTCATCATGAAGGAGTTGCCGCAGGAAATCCTTGCCGACGAAAAGATGCACGCCTGCTGAGTGTCGGGAGCTTCTTCGGTCGAAGAACTGGAAAAGATGATTTCCCGCTGCGGATTTTCTGAAATTCAAATCGTGACCCAACCGGTCTCCCCCGAATATGAGCGCAAATGGGGAGGCGAATTGACGGTGGGAGAGTATATTCTGTCTGCCAAAATCACAGCTGTCAAGCCCCTGTAAAATCATCTGTAAAAATCTGCCCGGTTTTCTTTCTTATTCTGTCAAAATACGCTTGTGCGCCCGGTGCAAACTTGCTATAATTTGAATGAGAACAATTCGTGCTGCCAAGCATGATTTCAGTATAGAAAGGATATGACTGTATGAGGATCGTAACCTCCAAACAGATGAAACAGATCGAGCAAAATTCGATCCAATATCAAATGAGCTACCTGCGCCTGATGGAAAACGCCGGCTGTGCGGCTGCCAATTTCATCCTTCAGACGCTGCACGATGTCAGTGATTTGAACTGCATCGTTTTCTGCGGAAAAGGAAACAACGGCGGGGACGGCTTTGTCGTCGCCAGAAAGCTTGCCGAGCAGGGAGCTGCCGTCACCATCGTGCTGACCGAAGGCGAACCAAAAACCGATGATGCCGCCCGTATGCTGCACCTTGCCCGCTCGATGGAGCTGCCTGTTTTTTCCTTTGAGGAGCAACCCGAGGCGGTCAACGAAGCGCTCGAGCAGGTGGATGTGATTGTCGATGCCATCTACGGCAGCGGATTCCACGGTGAGATGGATGTGCGCCGCCGCCAGATCACCGAAAAAATCAATTCTGCCATCGCCGCTGTATTCTCGCTGGATGTTCCCAGCGGCATCAACTGTGACACCGGTGAAGCGGCGCAGGATGCAGTCAACGCCGATTTCACCATCGCATTCGACAGCTACAAAACCGCTCACCTGCTGCCTAAATATCTTCCACAGCTCGGTCAGGTCACCTTGGGCTCCATCGGAATCGACCCGCTGGCATATGAAAAGATTCCGTTTGACCACTTTGTTGCCGACGAGGAGTATGTCTACTCCCGCATCCCGCAGCGTCAGCCGGACGCGCACAAGACCTCGACCGGCAAGCTGCTCAACATCTCCGGCGGCATCGGCTGCACGGGAGCTGCCGTTTTATCCTCCACTGCCGCCCTGCGCAGCGGTGCAGGATATGTGGTCACCGCCGTTCCACAGGCGATTTATCCCATCGTAGCCATGCACCTGGTTCACTCTCCTTTCTGCTTTATCGAAACGGCTGCCGACGTTGCCAGCGCCCTCAACGGCGTTTCTGCGGTTGCCATCGGCTGCGGCATGGGAACCGGTCAGCGGCAGCGCGGCATCCTCGAGGAGGTCCTCTACCTTGCCAAATGTCCGGTCATCATCGATGCGGATGGCATAAACAACCTGGCGATGGACATATCCATTGTATCGGATGCAAAATGTCCTGTCATCCTGACCCCACACTTTGGCGAAATGGCAAGAATCTGCCGCACCAGCGTAGCCGAGATTCAAAAGGCTCCGGTCCTGTGCGCACAGGAGCTTGCCGCCCAGCTCAAATCCATCATCCTGCTCAAGGGAGCGCACACCATCATCGCCTCCCCGGACGGACGGACCTTCATCAACCAGACCGGCAACCCGGGACTTGCTAAAGCCGGCAGCGGGGATGTTCTGACCGGTATTCTGGCTTCTCTGGTCAGCCAGGGGATGGAGCCGTTTGATGCTGCCGTCTGTGCTGCCTACCTGCACGGAGCTGCTGCCGACCGCTGTGTACAGCGCCTGTCGGAATACTATATGCAGCCGGACGACATTCTAAAGGACTTGGGAGAGCTGCTCAAAGAACATATCCGTTAAAAATATTCCAATGAAAAACGGGACAGTTTGCATCCGCTGACATCTTTTCAGGAGGCGGTTTTATGCTGCAAACATTGTCCCGTTTTTTTAGTATCAAAAAGTTGTTGCTCGTTCTGGCGCTGCTGGCTGTCATCATCGGCGGCATCCTCTTTTTGCGCCAGGAAAAAGAAAGCGCTCCCGACCTCAATCGTCTGTCCTCCGACCTTTCCGGCGGCATCAGCTGCACCGTGCAGCTGCAATGCGGCGATTTTCGCGCCCAGTCGCTCTTTTCACAGAGCTTTATCGGGGAATCTTCTCTGCGATTCTTCTCTCCTCCTTCCCTAGACGGCTTTGAGATTCGGCAAAGCGAGGGCAAGACGAGCCTTGCATGGAAGGGGATGAGCTGCGACCTTTCCAGTCAGCAGCTGCTCTCTCAGTCGGGAGCCGGGCTGTTCATGCAGATTCTTGAGCAGCTGGCAGATGGTCTGGACGAGCAGCAGATTCAGATAGAACCGGAGGAAGGCTCCTTTCGTTTGACCTTCCCGATTCAGGAAGGCGGCAGCTGCTCGGTCGTGCTGGAGGAGCAGACGCTGGCTCTTCTGCGCATCGAATGTCCTGAGCAGGACGCCAGCTTTATCCTGTCGGATTTTCAGTACACCTCTCAAGTTCCCCGGCAACAGGAGGAGAAACTTCCCGCAGAAGAATAACCTGCTATGTAAAAAGCTCAGGCACTTTTGAAGTGCCTGAGCTTTTTTGCTGGAATTATTTTGCATTGACGTCGCGTTTGATTTCCATATCCTTTGGCAGCAGGGCGCTGAGCAGGATGGACATTACAAATACCACTGCTACACAGTTTGCCGAAAAGACATCCTGGATGACCTGCGGGAAGATTCTCCAGATGTCCATTTCACTTGCGGAGGTAAAGCCGATTCCTACCGCCAGTGACAGCGCCACGATGGTGACGTTTCTCTGGGAGAAGCCCGCTTTGGAAATCATCTGGATTCCGCTGACCATGATGGTTCCGAACATCATCAAAGTACATCCGCCCAGCACCGACTCCGGCAGGCTGGCAAAGAAGTTGCCCACCGGTGGCAGCAGACCTGCCAGCATCATGCAGACGGCGCCGGTCATCAGGGTAAAGCGGTTGACCACGCCGGTCATGTTGACTAAGCCTACGTTCTGGCTGAAGGAGGTCACCGGAGGACAGCCGAACAGCGACGAAATGGCGCTGGCATAACCGTCGCAGGCAAGCGAACCGCTGATTTCGCTGGTCTGGATTTCTCTGCCCAGCCCGCCCGACACCACCGCGGTGGTATCGCCGATGGTTTCTGCGGCGGACACCATGAAGATGATGGTGACCGAAGCGATTGCACCGATGTTAAACTCAGGAAAATACGGCAGAAGACGAGGCAGCGAAAGATAACCGCCCGAAAAGATGCCGCTGAGGTCTACCATACCCATGGCAAGTGCAACCAGATAGCCGATGATAAGACCTGCCAGCACCGAAAGCTGCTTCCAGTAGCCTTTTGCAAAGATATTGAACAGCAGGCATGCCACCAGCGTAATCGTACCGAGCAGCAGGTTTTGAGGGGAACCAAAATTCTCCGTATATCCTCCGCCGAAGGAACGGGTTCCAACGGTGAAAAGGGAATAACCGATGGCAGTTACCACCGACGCTGCCACAACCGGTGTGATGATTTTTCTCCAGTACTTTGCCAGCAGACCCAGTGTTCCCTCGATCAAGCCGCCAATCAGCACCGCTCCCATCACCGTCGGGTAACCGTAGGTTGTACCTACATAGCTGAGGATGGTCACAAAGGTAAAGCTGACACCCATAACGACCGGCAGGCGGGAACCAATCTTCCAGATGGGATACAGCTGGATGAGGGTCGCAATGCCTGCAACGAACATCGCATTTTGCAGCAGGACTGCAATCTGCGCATGGTCCAGACCGGAGGCTGCTCCAATCAGGGTAATCGGAGTCAGGTTTGCCACAAACATGGCAAGGATGTGTTGAAGCCCGAAGGGGATTGCCTTAAGAAGCGGCACCTTTCCGTCAAGCTGATAGATATTTTGTGTGGATGCCGCTGCTTGTTCGGATAAAACTGCTTTTGCCATACATCTTCTCCTTTTTCTTGAGTTTGTCGTTCTTTTATTATAGCGTTTTTTCTCTGTTTTACAAACCTTTTTTCATCGTTTCTTTTTATTTTTCCTTTTTTCGTCCCAAAAGAAAAGCCCGCACGATTTTAGTCGTACAGGCTGACTGCAATCTAATCCTTTAAATAGCTGTATAGATAACAGTCATGGTAGCGTCCATGATGAAAGCGGTAGCGTCCCAGTACACCCTCTGCGTGGAAGCCGCAGCGCTCAAGCATCTTCTGTGCCGCAACGTTTTCCACATCGGTCTCAGCTTCCAACCGGACCACCGGCTCATTTTCCAGCAGGTAGTCCCGCACCAAACGCAAAACGGTGCTGCCCAATCCTCGACCTTGGCAGGAGCCTGCCAGCTGAATCTCCAGACGCACCAGACCTTCCCGTACAAAGTGAACGCTCACGACACCCACCGGCTGCTCCTCCAGAAAAACCACCAGTGTCCAAAGATTTTTGCAGAACAGCTTTCCCTGTGCCAGCTCCTGCTCAAGCTGCATCAGGGAAGTCATCTGTGCGGCCTGATACTCCCCGCGCCACTCCTGTGTACCACTCTGCATCAAAAACACAAGGTCCTGCTGTTGTACCGGAGCGAGCACAAGCTCTCCTTTTGCAATCATACCGATTTCCTCCTTCTGATTCTTTTCTTTAGGATACTACAAAATCCACCGTCTGTACAGAGAAGTGTGGAAAGTTGCACACCTTTTTGCAAAATCAGGCATAGACTGCATCAGAAGCTGTTTGAGCTATCTTGATTGATCGCAAAGGAGCGAAAAAATTATGTCTACTTCATCGCTTTGTCGTCTTTCCCAACTGCATGAAGGGGAAACTGCCACAGTGGACCATCTGAATCTGAGCGGTCCCATCCGCCGCCGTCTGCACGACCTTGGACTGATTAAAGGCACCAAAGTGCGCTGCCTGTACAAAAGCGCCTGGCAGGACCCGGTCGCCTATTCGATTCGTTCTACGGTCATTGCCCTGCGCAACGTGGACACCCGCAGCATCTTTGTCCGCCCAAACCCTGGCTGTGGGAGGTGATGAAAATGCCGTTTTTAAAATCATCTTTCTCTCCCCTTCCCGCAGCCGATGCCGACCTGACCATCGCCCTGGCAGGCAACCCAAACGTCGGCAAGAGCAGCATCTTCAACGCCTTGACCGGTATGCACCAGCACACCGGAAATTGGCCCGGAAAAACCGTTGACCTTGCCAGCGGGTCTTGCTGCCACAAAGGCGTGCGGATGCGCTGGGTCGATCTGCCCGGGACCTATTCGCTGTCTGCCGATTCGCCCGAGGAGGAGGCTGCGCGGGATTACCTCTGCTTTGAACAGCACGATGCCGTCGTGGTAGTCTGCGACGCCACCTGCCTGGAGCGCAATCTTCATCTGCTGCTTCAGGTGCTGGAAATCACCCCGCGCGTTGTGCTGTGCCTCAATCTGATGGACGAGGCTTTAAAAAAGGGAATCCGCATTGACACTAACCTTCTCTCCCAAAAGCTGGGCATCCCGGTCGTGCGCACCAGTGCCCGCACCCAGATGGGACTGACCGAATTGACCGAAGCGGTGCAGGCGGTCAGCCGTTCCTCAAGCAAAAAGGTTTTGCTGCCGCCGGTGCCGCCTCGGATAGAGCCGCTGGTCCAAACGCTTGAGCAGGCGATTGCTCCCCTGCTGCCGGACGGGATGCGCAGTCGCTGGGCAGCGTTGCAGCTGCTGTGCCGGAACGAAGATTTTATTCGACAGCTGGATAGCATATTGGAGACACCGCTGCTTGAAAATCCGACTGTTGCTGCCGCCTTTTCTTCGGTCGAGCAGCAGCTCAACCAGGAGCAGAAAACACCCGCCCTGCTGCTGGATGAGCTGTCTGCCGCACTGGTTCGCCGCTGCGAGCAGCTGTGTGATGCCTGTGTTTTTGTTCCGACCACCTCCAATTTTTCATCCGACCGAATATCGAACGACAGTTCGTCCCACCGGCTGGACCGATTGTTTCTCAGCCGCAGGACCGGCATCCCTGTGATGCTCCTGCTGTTATTCTTTGTCTTCTGGCTGACCATCACCGGAGCTAACTACCCGTCTGCTCTACTGGCAAATGCGCTGTTTTGGGTACAGGAGCGATTGAGCGACCTGTTCTGCCTGCTGCACGCGCCAAAATGGCTGCACGACTGTCTGGTGCTGGGCGTTTGGCGGGTGCTGGCGTGGGTCGTTTCGGTCATGCTGCCCCCTATGGCAATCTTCTTTCCGCTGTTTACTCTGCTGGAGGATTTTGGATACCTTCCGCGCGTTGCCTTCAATCTGGACCACTGTTTCCAAAAAGCCCACACCTGCGGCAAACAGGCGCTGACCATGTGCATGGGCTTTGGCTGCAACGCTGCCGGTGTGGTGGGCTGCCGCATTATCCATTCTCCGCGGGAGCGATTGATTGCGATTTTGACAAACTCCCTGGTTCCCTGCAACGGAAGGTTTCCCACCCTCATCGCGCTGATCTCGATGTTTTTTGTGGTAGGCAGCGGTTTAGGACAGTCGCTGCTGAGCGCTCTGCTGCTGACTCTGGCAATCCTGCTGTCGGTGGCAGTCACCTTTTTCTCCTCCCGTCTGCTCTCCCGGACGGCGCTGCACGGGGAAAGCTCCTCCTTTGTTCTGGAGCTGCCTCCCTACCGCCGACCGCAAGCCGGTCGGGTCATCGTCCGCTCCATCTTCGACCGCACCCTCTTTGTCCTTGGACGGGCAATCGCAGTGGCAGCTCCTGCGGGTCTTGTGATTTGGCTGATGGCAAACTGGCAGATCGATGGGCAAAGTCTGCTTACCCTGTGCGCCCAATTCCTGGACCCGTTTGCCCGCTGGTTTGGCATCGACGGTGTCATTCTGATGGCGTTTATCCTGGGCTTTCCTGCCAACGAGATCGTCTTTCCGCTGATAGTGATGAGCTATCTGCAAAGCTCGGTGCTGGTGGAAAGTGAAAGCCTAACTGCTCTGCACAACCTGCTGTGTGCCAACGGCTGGAGCATGTGGACCGCCGCTGCCGTTGCCCTGCTGTGTCTGTTCCACTGGCCCTGTTCCACCACCTGCCTGACCATCTACAAGGAAACCGGCAGCACAAAATGGACCCTGCTGTCCATTTTGCTTCCCACCGTCATCGGTTTTTCTCTGTGCTTTCTGCTCAATCTTCTGCACACAGCCATCGCATTATAAAACAATCAGCCGCAGCGGAAAATCCGCTGCGGCTGATTGTCTTTTGCTTTTCTAAAATGATTCGTTTTCTTCCTCCAGAAAGGCACCCATCCTGCGAAAGCGCTGGTATCTGCGACGGCTCAGTTCCTCCCCCGACAGACGTAATCCCTGCTGAAATGCGCTGTACAGGTCGCGCCCTATGCGCTGGTAAACCTTATCAAAGCCCTTCTGTGGGTCTTTTGGTTCTTTGAGCACCCGTTCGACCACACCCAGCTCCAGCAGCTCCTGTGCGGTCAGCTTCAGACACTCCGCTGCCTGACTGGTGCGGGAAGCATCCTTCCACAAAATGCTTGCGCAGCCCTCCGGTGAGATGACCGAGTAAACCGCATTCTCCAACATCCACACCTCGTCGGCTACCGCCAGCCCTAAAGCACCGCCGCTTCCGCCTTCTCCGGTGAGGATGGTGATGACCGGCACCTTTAATGCCATCATCTCCATCAAATTTTCTGCGATGGCTTGCGCCTGTCCGCGCTCCTCCGCACCGATTCCGCAGTAGGCTCCGGCAGTGTCAACAAAACAGACAATCGGTCTGCCAAATTTTTCTGCCAGCTTCATCTGCCGCAGCGCCTTGCGATAGCCTTCCGGGTGCGCCGAGCCAAAGTTTCGCGCCACCTTTTCCTTGGTATCCTTGCCGCGGTCGATAGCAATGGCAGTCACCGCAAGGTCGTTGAGCCATCCAATCCCGGCAACGACCGCCTGGTCGTCGCCAAACCGGCGGTCCCCATGCAGCTGAAGAAAACCGGTCAGGATATTGCTGATAAAATCATAGCCGGTCGGACGTCCCTTTGCCCGCGCAGCTTCCACCCGTTTAAAGGCTTCCATCCGACACATCCTCCTCTTTTTGCGGCGCCCGATGCATCCGCAGCAGTTCTCCCAATACCTGTCGTTGCTCCTGTCTTGGAACAATGGCATCTACAAAACCCTTTTCCAGCAAAAACTCCGCCCGCTGAAATCCTTCCGGCAGCCGCTTGCGGATGGTCTGCTCGATGACCCTCGGTCCTGCAAATCCAATCAGCGCACCCGGCTCTGCAAGGATGATGTCCCCTTCCATCGCAAAGCTGGCGGACACCCCTCCTGTGGTCGGGTCGGTCAGTACGCTGATATACAGGTTTCCCGCCTGACTGTGGCGCAGCACAGCGCCGCTGGTCTTTGCCATCTGCATCAGTGACAGGATACCCTCCTGCATCCTGGCTCCGCCCGAAACGGTGTAGCCAATCACCGGCAGATTGTGTGCAAGGGCAAACTCAAACAGGCGGGTAATCTTTTCCCCGACCACCGAGCCCATACTGCCCATCATAAAATCGCCTTCCATGGCAAACAGACAACAGCGGTAGCCTTGGATGGTACATTCCCCGCAGATGACCGCTTCGGTTTCTCGACTGAGCATCTTTGCCTTTTTGAGCTTTTGCTCATAATCGGGAAATTCCAACCGGTTGACCGATTGTAAACCACTGTCATGTTCGGCAAAGCTGCCTTCGTCTGCAACCAGCTCGATGCGCCTGCGCGCGTTCATCCGAAACAGATGTCCACACTTCGGGCAGGTGCTGTTATTCTGATACAGTTCGCTGGAAAACAGGATGTGCCGGCACGCCGGGCAGCTGACACACAGCTCATCCGGGACTGCCGGATTCTGCTCAGAGGAATTTTTTCTTCCGTCGGTCTCCAAGTCATTTTGCGGACGCCGGAACATCATTTTCGAAAGCATCGCTGTTCTTCCTTTCTATTCTATCAAAACCGGACAGGGGACGACCCGTTTCTGGTTGCCATAAAGTCCGTATAATACTCCCCCAACTTGAACCGGGCATCTCCCAGCAGGCTGACGTGCAGCTGTGCATTGTGCTTGACGCCCTCGATGACCAGCTCACACAACGCCGCCTGTAACTTACGGATGGCTTCCTCTCTGGTTTTGGCATAGACAACCAGTTTCCCGATCATCGAATCATAATAAGGCGGTATCTTGTAATCCTGATACAGTGCCGTGTCAAATCGCACCCAGGGTCCTCCCGGGATATGCAGCAGATTTACTTTTCCACAGCTCGGTCGAAAATCCTGCTCAGGGTCCTCTGCATTGATTCTGCATTCGATGGCGTGTCCTTCCAGGCGGACATCCTTCTGGGAAAAATCCAAGCGTTGTCCTGCTGCAATGCGAATCTGCCACTTGACCAGGTCATAGTCGGTGACCATCTCGGTCACGGTATGCTCCACCTGCAAACGGGTGTTCATCTCCATAAAGTAAAAGCTGCCGTCGCGGTCCATCAAAAATTCAATCGTTCCTGCATTGCGGTAATCGACCGCCTTTGCTGCCCGAACCGCCGCTTTTACCATACGATTTCTGGTCTTTGCATCAATCGCGCTGGAGGGGGATTCTTCAATCAGCTTCTGGTTTTTTCGCTGAATGGAACATTCGCGTTCCCCCAAGCAGACTACGTTGCCATAATGGTCGCACAGCACCTGCATCTCAATATGCTTTGCCGGGTAGAGGTATTTTTCCATATACACCCCGCCGTCGCCGAAGGCTGCCTGTGCCTCACCGGAAGCGCTGTAAAAGGCGTTTTCCAACTCCTCTTCCCTCTGCACCAGACGAATTCCTCGTCCGCCTCCGCCTGCTCTGGCTTTAATCAGCAGCGGGAAACCAATCTTCCTTGCCTGACGCAGCGCTTCCTGTGCATTGTCCACCGCATCGCACCCCGGAATTACCGGCACACCTGCCTGCTGCATCGTCCGACGTGCAGCATCCTTGTCCCCTGCCTTTGCAATCGTCTGGGCATCTGGACCGATAAAGGTGATTCCACACTCCTCGCACAGCTGGGCAAAGCGGGCATTTTCAGACAGCAGCCCGTAGCCGGGATGGATTGCCTGCGCACCCGAGCAGACCGCTGCCGACAGGATGGCGGGCATATTCAGATAGCTTTCTCCCGCCGCTGCCGGACCGATGCAATAGCTTTCGTCGGCAAGGCTGACGTGCAGTGCCTCCCGGTCCGCCTCGGAAAAGACCGCTACCGTCAAAATCCCCATCTCTTTGCAGGCGCGGATGATGCGAACAGCAATCTCCCCGCGGTTGGCAATCAAAATCTTCGAAAACATACTCGCTCCTTACTGCTCGATACAAGCAAAAGAAAATTCACCCGACACACACAGTTTGCCGTTTACACAGCCCTTTCCCTTTGCAAAATAGAACGGACCCTTCACCTTCACCAGCTGACATTCCATCTCCAGCGTATCGCCCGGAAGGACCTTGTTTTTAAACTTTACCTTGTCAAGGCTGGTGAAATAGGGGGTAATCTTTTTTCCCTGCTGGTCCTGCGCCAGCAAAACACAGCAGGTTTGTGCCATCATTTCGCACAGCACCACCCCGGGCACCACCGGATTTCCGGGAAAATGTCCCTTCAAAAACCATTCTTCTCCGGTGACGGTGTAGCTTCCCTTGCAGCGGGTGGGTCGTTGCTCTTCTCCCTCCTGCGGGCAAACCTCTGCCTGGTCCACCAGCAGCATATTGTCCCGGTGCGGCAGAAGGCGCATGATTTCTTGCTGATTCATTTTGGAATCCCCTCTTTGCCTTGTTATTGGATGCGGAACAGGGTCTGCCCATATTCCACTACATCTCCGCTGGCAGCACAGACCTCTACGATCTCCCCGTCCAGCTCAGCGGTGATTTCATTCATCAGTTTCATTGCCTCGACGATGCACAGCACATCGCCCTTTTTGACCCGCGAGCCTACCTCCACAAAGGGTTTGGACTGCGGAGAAGGCGCAGAGTAAAAAACGCCCACCATCGGGGAAAGCACCTTGTGTCCTTCTTGCTGTGGTTTTGGGTTTTCCTGCGGCGGCTGTGGGCACTCTGTCTGTATTGGCTGTGCGCACACCGCAGCCGCTGTGCCTGCCCGTTCCATCTGGATGTTCACCGCACCCTCGGTCAGATGCAGCGAGGTCAACCCTGTCTGCTGCATCAGCAGAGCAAGCTCTTTGATTTGCTGAAGATCCATCGGTCATTCTCCTGTTCTATCATACTCGTGTAAATGCAAGACAGCCGTTGTGTCCGCCAAATCCCAGCGAATCGCTCAGCGCAATCGTCGGCTGAAGCTGCACCGAGTGGTTTGGCAGGTAGTCCAAATCACAGGCAGGGTCCGGCTGTTCATAGTGGATGGTCGGCGGCAGGATACCGGTGTGCAGCGCCATGACCGAAGCGATTGCCTCGACTGCGCCCGCAGCGCCCAGCATATGACCGGTCATGGATTTGGTGGAGCTAATCTTTGCCCTGCGCGCCTGCTCCTCACCCAAAGCCAGCTTGATGGCAAGCGTTTCGCTGCTATCGTTTAAGGGTGTGCTGGTTCCGTGGGCATTGATGTACAGCTGATGCTCTGCCAGATTGCTGATTCCAGCCTCCTGCAAAGCCAGTTCAAACGCCCTTGCCGCACCCTTTGCCTCCGGGTCGGGCGCTGTGATGTGGTGGGCATCGCAGGTGTTGCCATAGCCGGCAACCTCCGCATAGATGGTAGCTCCGCGCGCCTTTGCGTGCTCATACTCCTCCAGCACCAGAATACCTGCGCCCTCTCCCATAACGAACCCGCTTCTGCGCGCATCAAAGGGCGAGCAGGCGCTTTCCGGGTCCTCGCAGGTGGTCAGCGCTTTGCAGTTTGCAAAGCCAGCCACACCAACCTCGTTGATGGCTGCCTCCGCTCCGCCTGCAATAATAGCATCGGCATATCCATAGCGGATGGCACGGAATGCCTCCCCGATGGCGTGGGTGGAGGTCGCACAGGCGGTGACGACCGGCAGATTCGGACCTTGCGCATGAAAGCGGATAGCGATATTGCCCGAAGCGATGTTTCCAATCATCATCGGAATCAAAAACGGAGAAACGTGTCTTGGTCCGCTCTCCCAAAACTTGCTGCACTGTTCGGTGATGGTGTTGATGCCGCCGCAGCCGGAACCGACATAGACTCCCAGCCGCTCCGGCTGTATATTTTCGTTGGCACACAGCCCTGCATCCTGCATCGCCTGGACCGCCGCTGCCATGGCATACTGCGCAAACAGGTCGGTCTTGCGCACCTGCGCGCGCTCCATGTACTGCACCGGGTCAAAATCCTCCACCTGTGCTGCTACCTTCACCTTTTGCTCGCTGGTATCAAATCGGGTCAGCAAACCAATCCCGTTCTTTCCTGCAATCAGGTTGTTCCAAAAGCTGCTGCGGTCATTTCCTACCGGAGAGATGACCCCCATGCCGGTTACTGCTACTCGTCTCATCTTCGTCCTCCTACATACTCAGCCCGCCGTCTACACACAGCACCTGTCCGGTGATATAGCCTGCGGCGTCGCTGCAAAGAAAAGCGACTGTCTGCGCAATCTCTTCCGCGGTCCCCATCCTTCCTAATGGGACCTGTGCCACTGCCGATTCCAGTATCTTCTGCGGCATGGCTGCGGTCATGTCGGTTGCAACAAACCCGGGCGCCACTGCATTGCAGGTGATGTTCCTGCCTGCCAACTCCCGTGCGACCGATTTGGTCAAACCGATCAATCCGGCTTTTGCCGAGGCATAGTTTGCCTGACCAGCATTTCCCATCACACCGGTGACCGAACTGATGTTGATGATGCGCCCGCGTCTGTTTTTGATAAACTGGCGGCAGGTATGTTTGATCATGTAAAAAGCTCCGTTCAGGTTGGTCTGCACCACCTGTTCAAAGTCCTCTTCCTTCATGGAAAGCACCAGAGAATCCCGCACGATGCCCGCATTATTGACCAGGACATCGATGCTGCCAAACTCCTCGATCACCTGTGCAACCGCCTGACGGCAGCTCTCGCCGCAGGCTACATCACAGCGGATGCACAGCGCCTGCCTTCCCAGCTGCCGAATCTCGTCGCAGGTCTGCTCGGCTGCCTCTTCGCTGCCCAGGTACAGCACCGCGACATTGTACCCTTCCTTTGCCAGGGAAAGGGCGATCGCTCTGCCGATTCCTCTGGCAGCGCCGGTGACCAGCGCATTCTTTTGATTTTGTATGCGATTTGGCATAGCTCAATTCTCCTTCTTTCCACAGGCTTCCAGCGTTTCTTCCAGGCTCTGCCGGTCCTGCACATGGCAGATGGTGACATTTTTAAGGGTCTTTTTGACCAACCCGCTCAGCGTTTTGCCCGGACCCACCTCAATGAAGGTATCAAAGCCGTCCTCCTGCATTTGGCGCAGCGTTTTTTCCCACAACACCGGATGGTCGATCTGCTGTGACAGCAGTAGTTTGCCCTCTTCTGTATCTTCAGGGTAAGGAAGGGCTGTACTGTTTGCATAGACCGGCATCACAGGAGCGTGCATCGAAACCGATGAGAGATGCTCCTGCATCTGCTCGGCTGCCCGGCTCATAAACGGGGAGTGGAATCCTCCGCTGACCGCAAGCTCCACCGCTTTGCCGCCCAGCGCTTTGACCTGTTCGCACAGCGCCTGTTTTTCCTGTTCGGAGCAGGAAACCACCAGCTGACCCGGGCAGTTATAATTGACCGGATAGACCTGCGAAAGCTGTCCGCACAGCTGCTCCACCTGCTCCTGTGAGAGCTTGAGCACCGCCAGCATCCCTGCCCGGCTTTCCTCTGCGCACTGCTGCATCCACCTTGCCCGATGGCACACCAGCTCCATTCCCTGCTGCTGGTCAAACGCCTGTGCAAAGGTCAGCGCCGCTACCTCTCCCAGCGAAAAGCCTGCCACTCCCTGCGCCTCGATTCCTGCCTGCTGCAATGCCATCGCAGCAGCCAAATCGGTGCAGTAAACACAGGGCTGGGTGTTCTCTGTCTGTGCCAGCAGTTCTTCGCTGCCTTCAAAGCACTGGAGGCTGGTCTGCGGACGAATTTTGTCGGCAGTTGCAAAAACCTGTGCTGCATCCTCGGAAATTTCGCACAGCTCCTTGCCCATTCCGGTGTACTGTGCGCCCTGTCCTGCAAAAAGAAATGCTGTTTTTCCCATCCTGTTCCTCCTTAGCTGCAATAGCTCGGGCTTTTTTTCAGCAGCTGCTCTGCCTGCGCGAACATCTCCTCAATCATCTCCTGTGCGGTCTGCTCCTGATGGACCATTGCTGCACACTGTCCTGCCATAAAACTGCCGTTCTTTTCGTCGCCTTCCTTGGCTGCCTTTCTCAAGGCGCCTGCGCCCATCTGCTCCAGCTGTTCGTCGGTGACCTGCGGGTTATATTCCTGCTTGAACAGCTCGCGGCTGAACTGATTTTTCAGACAGCGCACCGGATGCCCCAGGCGCTTTCCGGTTGCGATGGTGTCGATGTCCTTTGCCTTGAGAATCTTTGCCTTGTAGTTGGGATGGACGGTACACTCCTTTGCCACCAGAAAGCGGGTTCCGCACTGTACGCCGCACGCGCCCAGCATCAGCGCAGCTGCGATACCCCTGCCGTCTGCAATTCCTCCGGCTGCCAGCACCGGGATTTTCACCGCATCACATACCTGCGGGACCAGCGTCATGGTGGTCAGTTCCCCGATGTGTCCGCCCGATTCACCGCCCTCGGCAATAACTGCAAACGCACCGCTGCGCTCGACCATCCGCGCCATTGCGGTAGAAGCTACCACCGGGATGACCTTGATTCCGGGTTGCACCCACTGCTTCATGTACTTTCCCGGGTTGCCCGCTCCGGTGACGACCACCGGGACCTTCTCCTCTACCACGACCTGCGCTACCTCATCGGCAAACGGGCTCATCAGCATCACGTTGACTCCAAAAGGGCGTTCGGTCAGCTGTCGGGCTTTGTGTATCTCCTCGCGCAGCCATTTGGCGTCGGCATTCATCGCAGCGATGATGCCTAAGCCTCCGGCATTGCTGACCGCAGCCGCCAGGGAAGCATCGGCAATCCATGCCATTCCCCCCTGAAAGATGGGATATTTTAAATCTAAAAGCTCACACAGGTCGGTTTTGATCATTATACACACATTCCTTTCCAGACAGCTTATCCGCACTTTTTGAAGGTTATGCCAGCTGTTTTTCGATTACCGCAACGATGTCTGCCACCGTCTTGATTTCCTCGCTCATCTCCAGCTGCACATTGAATTCATCCTCAAAGCTCATCAGCAGGTCCACGGTGTCCAGGCTGTCCAGCTCCAGCTCATCAAAGGTAGAGTCTGCCTTGATTTCGCTGCTGTCACATTCCTTATATTCTGCCAAAAGTTCGATTACCTTTTCCAATACCATGTTGATTTCCTCCTAAAATAATTGTTTTCGTTTTTTATTCTTTGCTCTACCAGCGAAGCACACAGGCTCCGGTGGTCAGTCCCGCGCCAAAGGCGCTCAATGCAATCCAGTCGCCCGGATGCAGCAATCCTTTTGTGTTGGCTTCGTCCAAAACAATCGGGATGCTTGCTGCCGAGGTGTTGCCCAACCGCTGGATTCCGGTCAGGCAGCGCTGCGAAGGCAGCTTGAGTTTATGCAGTGCCGACTCGATGATGCGCAGATTTGCCTGATGCGGAATCAACCAATCCAGCTGCTGTGGCTGGATGCCCGCCTGAGAGCAAACCTCGGTCACATCGCTGCAAAAGGCGGACACTGCAAACTTGTAGACCTCTTTGCCGTTCATCTGCAAAAACGGCTGCTGTGGCGGCAGTGTGTCAAAGGGACTGTTGGACTGCGGCTGTGGGATACACAGCACCTGCGGGTCCCCTTTTGCCGTCAGATGGATGCTTTGCAGCGAATCGCCCTCGCCCAGCAGAACAGCGCCTGCACCGTCCCCGAACAGCACACAGGTCGAACGGTCGTTCCAGTCCACCAGGCGGCTCATCGTGTCGCCTGCCAGCACCAGCACCTTCTTGACCTTCTTTCTGGCAAAATAGCCGGCTGCCACATCCAGCGCATACACAAACCCGGTACACGCCGCCGAAATATCCATCGCAGGACAGCCTGCGCCCAGCTTCTGCTGAATCACACACGCCTGCGACGGGGTAATATATTCTCCCCGGATGGTCGCGCACAAAATCAGGTCCAGCTGCTGTGGCTCTACTCCTGCCCGCTCGAGCGCCTGCTTAGCTGCGACGGTCAGCAGGTCGGTCAGCGTTTCATCGCTGCACAGCGAGCGTTGGCGGATGCCGGTGCGCTGACTAATCCACTCGTCACTGGTATCCAGAAAGGTGGACAGGTCGTCGTTTGTCTTGCTCAGCGCCGGCAGCGCGCTTCCGGTTGAAAGTATCTTAAACATTTTCCGGTCGATTTCCTCCCTTCCAAACAGCTGCTACTTCAGCTGCTCCTTTAAAAAAGTGTCCAGCTTCATGACCCCTTTGTACAGTGCCTGCATCTCCGACTCGGTCATGTCGCGGATGATGCTGCGCACCATGGATTCATGGAAATAGCGGTGTGCAGAATCGATTCGCCTTCCCTGGCGAGTTAAAGAAACATACACGATTCTGCCATCCTCTTCGCCACGGACCTTTTCCACATAGCCTTTTTTCATCAGCTTGTTGATTGCCACCGTCACCGAAGGCAAGGTGATGTTGAGAACCTCCGCAAGCTCAGAGATGGTCCTGCGTCGGTCCTTTCCTTTTCCTACCGCCTCAAGCATGTGGATTTCACTGATGCTTAAATCGGTCTGATCTGAACGCTTGAGGATATTTTCCTCCACCCGCAAAATCGACCGGTAGGTATCGACGATGACCTCATTGAGCTGTTCTTCAAACGGTTTCATTTTGAAACATCCTTTCCATCATCCAATTAAACGTAACGTTTGTTGCTTTTAATTAGATTGTCAAACTAATTATAATCAGCCTTGCAGCCGTTGTCAAGGCAAAATTTGATAAATTTTCCACAGCTGCTTTTTATGTATAAGTAAGATAAAATATACATCATAAAATTATCCTTCTCACATAAAATTCTCCAACAAAAAAGGCAGACGATGTCCCCAAAAGACAACGCCCGCCTTTGCAAGCTCTTTCCTTCCTTAGCGGATAAAGTTTGTTTTTTCCTTCGGCTCCCGCTCTGGAAGAGCGATTCCCTGCTCTTTTCCTGCCTGGATGCAGTGCAGCAGCCATGCCATATTGTTGCCCAATGTGCGCATAATCTGCAAGCCTTCCTTGTCCTGTACCACCTCTTCGGGTGTATTTCCGTGTACCATGTTCCAGTACTGGGAGGATACCACCGGCATACAGTTGATGGTGAAGTACTTGTTCAGCTGATCGAGCGTTGCTGTTGTTCCTGCGCGGCGGCAGCTGGCAACCGCTGCTCCCGGCTTATAGGCAAAAGCGGCGCTTCCGCTGTAAAAGGCACGGTCCAAAAAGGAGGAAATCTGTCCGCTGGCGTTGGCGTAGTAGACAGGCGAACCAAAGATGAAGCCATCTGCCTCCTTTGCCTTCTCCACAAACTCATTCACTCCGCCCTCAAAGACACAGCGACCGGTTTTGCGGCAGGAACCACACCCGATGCATCCGGCGACCGGCTTATTTCCAATCTGGAAGATTTCTGTTTCGATTCCGTTTTTTTCCAAAGCACCCGCTACCTCACACAATGCCGTGTAGGTGCATCCCTTTTCGTGTGGGCTTCCATTCAACAACAGTACCTTCATATCCATTCCTTCTTTCTTTGATTGGATTTTCAAAATATCCTGCACCCTTATTTTAGCACAAAACCTTCCCGTCTGCAAAGGATGCTTTCCTGTTTATTCTATGGCAGTGCTGCTGCTTTTATGGCAAAAAAAGAGAGCAGACAAAATATCTGCTCTCTTTTAATGATTAGAAGCTCATTGCAAAATTTTTGCCCAGCTCTTTGGCTGCTTCCAAATCGTCCTCGGTAGGAACAAAGGCTACCTTGAAGCCATCCTCAAAGACGTTCATCTTCAGTCCCTGAAGACGAGCCTGGATGTTGCCGACTGCCTCACCGGTCCAGCCGTAGGAGCCGAAGACCAGCGCAGGCTTTTTGCCGGAGTTGATTGCATCCACTCCAGCCAGCAGATTCCACACCGGTGGAACCGCATCGCGGTTGAGGGTCGGGCTGCCGACAGCAAACGCCTTGCAGTGGTTGATCAGCGCGTGCAGCTGAGCCATATCGTGCTCGATGATGTCATAGGTCTGGCAGTCTGCATCCGGTTTTGCCTCCAAAATACCTTCCTGAATCTTCTTTGCCAGCTTGGCGGTGTTGCCGTAAGCAGAGGTGTAGAAAACAGGAATCAGCTCAGCGCCTGCCGGCTGCTCTGCGGACCACGCCTCATAGCTTGCCATTACCTGCTGCATTCTGCCTTCTTTGGTCAGAACCGGACCGTGGCTGGTGCAGATGTAATCCGGCTGCTGCGGCAGGGCTTTGATTTTTTCCAGACCCTTGCGTACAAAGGATGCAAATGGACCGAAGATGGCGCCGTAGTACAGCTCCAGAGCGGTATCATAAGCCTTTGGATAAGCAATGCGGGTATCAAAGGTGTATGGCTCGCAGTAGTGGCAGCCCAAAAAGTCGCAGGTGAACAGGGTGTTTGCCTCTTTGACCCAGGTGAACATCGAATCCGGCCAGTGCAGGTTCGGTGCAGACAGGAAGGTCAGGCTCAAGCCGCCCAGATCGAGGACCTCTCCGTCCTTGACCTTGTGAATATCCAAATCACAGCGGTTGGTGATATTTTTCAGATAGTTTGCACCTGCAATCGAAGCAATCAGCTGTGCGTTTGGCATCAGCTCCAGCAGCTTTGCCAACGAACCGGAGTGGTCCGGCTCGTTGTGGTTCATAACGATATAGTCAATTTCCTCAAACTTGCAGACTTCTTTGATATTTTCCAGATACTCTTCAAAAAAGCTCTCATGGCAGGTTTCGATCAGAGCGGTCTTTTCGCTGCCTCTGACCAGATAGGAGTTGTAGGAGGTACCCGAGTCGGTCTTCATCACAATATCAAACACCCTCATATTCGGGTTCATGATCCCTACCGAGTAGATTCCTTCGGTGATTTTTACTGCGGACATTGTACATCTTCCTTTCTTTTGAGCTTAAGTTGATACAACAATTATACCAAAGCAGTATAAGAGTGTAAAGGTACAAAAATCACAAATCATCGTCTTTTTGTTTCCCTTTTTCCATCATGCTTTACTGTGGTGGAAACGGGTGCTGCTTCTGTGCCTTTTCCAGCACCTTCTTCAGATATTTTCCGGTGTAGGAGCCTTCGCACTGTGCCACCTGCTCCGGTGTTCCGGTCGCAACAATCTGACCGCCTCGATCTCCTCCCTCGGGTCCAAGGTCGATGATATAGTCTGCTGTTTTGATGACATCCAGATTATGCTCGATGACCACCACCGTATTGCCGGAATCCACCAGCGTCTGAAGCACCTCGATGAGCTTGTGTACATCCGCTGCGTGCAGACCGGTAGTCGGTTCATCCAGGATGTAGATGGTTCTGCCGGTCGCCCGTTTGGAAAGCTCGGTCGCCAGTTTGACCCGCTGCGCCTCTCCGCCCGACAGGGTGGTTGCCGGCTGTCCCAGCTTAACGTAACCCAGACCGACATCGCACAGTGTCTGAATCTTGCGTGCGATCTTCGGGATATTTTCAAAAAAGACCGCCGCTTCCTCTGCGGTCATCTCCAGCACGTCGCTGATGTTTTTATCCTTATATTTTACCTCCAGCGTTTCCCGATTGTAGCGTTTGCCCTTGCAGACCTCGCACGGGACATAGATGTCCGGCAAAAAGTGCATCTCAATCTGCAAAATGCCGTCGCCCTCGCAGGCTTCGCACCTGCCGCCCTTGACGTTGAAGGAAAACCTGCCGCTGTCATAGCCGCGCGCCTTGGCTTCGGCAGTCTGTGCAAACAGCTGTCGAATATCGGTGAATACGCCGGTGTAGGTGGCAGGGTTGGAGCGCGGCGTTCTTCCAATCGGACTCTGGCTGATTTCGATGACCTTATCCAGCTCCTCGATGCCTACGATTTCCTTGTGCTTGCCGGGACGCGCCTTTGCCTGATTGAGTTTTGCTGCCAGCCCTTTATAGAGGATTTCATTGATAAGGGAAGATTTTCCCGAGCCGGACACGCCGGTCACTGCCGTAAAGGTTCCCAGCGGGATGCTGGCGTTGACCTTTTTCAGGTTGTTTTGCTGCGCACCCTTGACGGTCAGCCATTTTCCGTTGCCCTCCCGTCGGGTTGCAGGCACCGGAATAAACTTTTTGCCGCTGAGATACTGCCCGGTCACCGAGCGGTCACACGCCATGATTTCCTCCAGAGTACCCGCACACACCACCTCGCCACCGTGTACACCCGCTCCCGGTCCAATGTCCACGATATAGTCGGAGGCGTACATGGTATCCTCATCGTGTTCGACCACGATGACGGTGTTGCCCAGGTCACGCAGATGGCGCAGGGTGGCAATCAGCTTGTCGTTGTCCCGCTGATGCAGTCCGATGCTCGGCTCGTCCAGAATATATAAAACACCCATCAGCGAGCTGCCGATCTGGGTAGCCAGCCGGATACGCTGGCTTTCCCCGCCCGACAGGGTGGCAGAAGCACGGGACAGGGTCAGATATTCCAGTCCTACATTGCGCAAAAATTCCAGTCGGGAGCGAATCTCCTTGATGACCTGATGGGAAATCTGCTGCTCCTTTTCGGTCAGCTGCAGCTGATCAAAAAAGTCCAGCATCGCTGTTACCGACAGGCGGCACAGCTGGCTGATGTTCATGCCGCCAATCAGCACCGACAAACTTTCCTTCTTTAAGCGGTCTCCATGGCACTGCGGGCAGTCCACCGCATTCATCCAGGTGGTGATTTCCTCCCGCATCCAGTTGGAGGAAGTCTCTCGAAAACGACGTTCCAGGTTGTTGGCAACCCCTTCAAACTCGGTGTAGTAGGTGGATTTGATGTCCTGGGTGTCCCGCACCATCTTGATTTTTTCTCCCTTGGTGCCGTACAGCAGGATGTCCACCACCTGCTTGGGCAGCTCTTTAATCGGTGTGTCCAGCGAAAAATGGTAGTGCTCCGATAGACTCTGGTAGTACATCTGGGCGATGCCGCCCTCTGCGTAGTACCAGCCGCTTGCCCGAATCGCACCCTCTCGGATGCTTTTATCCTTATCCGGGATGACCAAATCCGGGTCGATACTCATAAAGGTTCCCAAGCCCGTACATTTTTCACAGGCACCGAACGGGTTATTGAAGGAGAACATCCGCGGGTTCAGCTCCTCAATGCTGATGTTGTGCTCCGGACAGGCGTAGTTCTGGGAGAAGAGCATCTCCTCGCCGTCGATGACGTCCACCAGCACCAGTCCGCCGGTCAGATCGATGGCAGTTTCCAGCGAGTCGGTCAGGCGGGACTGGATGTCCTCCCGCACCACCAGTCGGTCCACTACAATCTCGATGTTGTGCTTTTTATTTTTTTCCAGAGCAATTTCCTCGCTCAGCTCGTACAAATTTCCATCCACCCGCACACGGACATAGCCGGATTTTTTTGCCCGCTCAAACTCCTTTTGATGGGTTCCTTTCTTTCCGCGCACAATCGGAGCCAGAATCTGGATTTTGGTCCGCTGCGGCAGCTCCATGATTTTGTCCACCATCTGGTCCACCGTCTGCTGGCGGATTTCCCTGCCGCACACCGGACAATGCGGGATGCCGATGCGGGCGTACAGCAAGCGCAGGTAGTCATAGATTTCGGTGACGGTGCCCACTGTGGAACGTGGGTTTTTAGAGGTGGTCTTCTGGTCGATGGAGATTGCCGGCGACAGACCGGTGATTTCGTCCACATCCGGTTTTTCCATCATTCCCAAAAACTGGCGGGCATAGGAAGAAAGGCTTTCCATATACCTGCGCTGTCCGTCTGCGTAGATGGTATCGAAGGCAAGGGAGGATTTTCCCGAGCCGGAAAGTCCCGTAAAAACGACCAGCTTGTCGCGTGGAACCTCCAAATCAATATTCTTGAGGTTGTGCTCCCTTGCACCATGTATAATAATTTTATCGTTCATCCTGTCCTCCTGAGGGTTTGTTGTTGACCTTGGATTATTGATTACAGCTGGCGCAGCAGTTCTGCGCTCCAATCAAACAGCTGCTCAAACGCTTCTTTTGCATCGACCGCTTCTCCCTGCTTATATTGTGCTGCCGTCAGCAGGATTTGGCGGTCGGTGCCGCACAGACACGCTTCCAGCTCGCTTGTGTTCATCGGATAGACACCGGTTCGCAGCCAGTGCAGATTTTGCAGCAGATAAAGGGTGGACTTGTACATCCTTGGCAGCTCCTGCTCCAGCTGTCCGCTGTGCAGATATCGATGGCACAGCTCATGGTAGAGGTTTCCCAGATTGAGCTTGAGATAAACCCGAACATCCTCTTGGGTGTAGGGCGGCATCAGCTCCTCCAGCTTTCCGTACAGGTCCAGCGTTTCATGCAGCATCAGACAGCTTTCCAAAGGGTTCCAGCCTGCCAGTTCCTTTCTGCCGCAGATAAAGCCGCAGCTTTTCTCCTTTTGTCCCAGCCGGCACAGGATGTCCCTGTACTGCTGCAAATGAGGGATGCTCAGCTCCTCCAGCACAACCACTGCGTCGATGTCGCTGTTCTCGGTCGCCTCTCCACGTCGGCAGCTTCCCTGCAATCCCACATAGAGCAGCTGTTCTCCAAACTGTTGGCGCAGCAGCTGCACCAGGCGCTCCATATATTTCTGTACTTCTTTTGGTTCCATCCTGTTCCCCTCCCTGTCTGCTTTTGTTTTTTAACGTTTTTTTCTTCCCTTGTTCCCGCTGCTTTCCTGCGCATCCTTCATAATTTTCAGATTGGGATTGGCGGTGTACTGTTCTTTCAGCTTTTTGATTTTATCGCGCAGGTAAGCTGCGTGTTCAAACTCCAAAATCTGTGCGGCATTTTTCATCTCTGCCGTCAGCTTTTCGATGGTCGCACGCAGCTCGGTCTGGCTCATCCGCTTTTTGCCCTTGCCCATCTTTTCGGTGTGCTCACGGGTAGAAATTTCCAAAATCTCCCGCACATCCTTTTTGATGGTCTGTGGAACGATCCCATGCTCCTCGTTATATTTTAACTGCACCTCTCGGCGGCGGTAGGTTTCGCTGATGGCGCGCTCCATCGAATCGGTGACCGAATCGGCGTACATGATGACCTTGCCGTTGGCATTTCTTGCCGCTCGTCCGATGGTCTGCACCAGTGAAGTTTCGCTGCGCAAAAAGCCTTCCTTGTCTGCATCTAGGATTGCCACCAGCGAAACCTCCGGGATGTCCAAGCCCTCTCGCAGCAGGTTGATGCCCACCAGCACATCAAATTCTCCAAGGCGCAGGTCGCGGATGATCTCCATTCGCTCGATGGTGTCGATGTCGTGGTGCATATACCGCACCCGAACGCCCATGTTTTCAAAATAGCCGGTCAAATCCTCTGCCATCTTTTTGGTCAGGGTGGTCACCAGCACCCGCTCTCCCTTTTCGGTGCGGGCGTTGATTTCAGAAAGCAGGTCGTCGATCTGTCCATCCACCGGGCGCACGTCGATCTCCGGGTCGACCAGACCGGTCGGTCGGATGACCTGCTCGACGATGCGGGCGCTCTTTTCCTTTTCAAAGGCGCCGGGCGTTGCACTGACAAAGATGACCTGATTGAGTTTCCCGTAAAATTCATCGAAGGTCAGCGGGCGGTTATCAAAGGCGGACGGCAGGCGGAAGCCGTAATCCACCAGATTTTTTTTGCGCGCCTGGTCGCCGCCGTACATTCCTCTCACCTGCGGCAGGGTGACGTGCGACTCGTCCACAAACAGCAGAAAATCCTCCGGGAAGTAATCGAGCAGGGTATACGGGCAGCTGCCCGGCGCACGACCGGAAAGGACGCGGGAATAGTTTTCGATGCCCTTGCAAAAGCCGATTTCGGTCAGCATCTCCATATCATAGTTGGTGCGCTCCATGATGCGCTGCGCCTCAATCAGCTTGTCGTTGGCTTTAAAGTAAGCCACTCGCTGCTCCATCTCCTCGCGGATTTCTCCAAGCGCCTGCTGCATCTTCTCCCTCGGTACGATATAGTGGGACGCAGGGTAGATGGCAACGTGTGAAACTACATTTTTGACCTCTCCGGTGACGGTGTTGATTTCGGAAATGCGGTCCACCTCATCCCCGAAAAATTCCACCCGCACAGCGGTATCGCCCGAATAGGAGGGAAAAATTTCCACCACGTCGCCGCGCACCCGGAACTTGTTTCGGATAAAGTTGATGTCGTTGCGCTCATATTGCAGCTCGACCAGCTTTTTGGTCAGCTCGTCCCGCTCCTTGCGCATACCGGTCCGCAGGGAGATGACCATATTGCGGTAGTCGATTGGGTCGCCCAGCGAATAGATGCAGGACACGCTGGCGACGATGATGACGTCCCGCCGCTCGGACAAAGCGGAGGTTGCCGAATGGCGCAGCTTTTCGATTTCGTCGTTGATGGCGCTGTCCTTTTCGATGTAGGTGTCGGTGTTGGCGATATAGGCTTCCGGCTGGTAATAGTCGTAGTAGGACACAAAGTATTCCACCGCATTGTTCGGAAAAAATGCCTTGAACTCCGAACACAGCTGTGCTGCCAGCGTCTTGTTGTGCGCCAGCACCAGCGTCGGGCGATTGACCTTCTGGATGATGTTTGCCATGGTGAAGGTTTTGCCTGAACCTGTCACTCCCAGCAGGGTCTGCTCCTTATCTCCGTGCAGCACGCCTTCTGCCAGCCGCTCGATCGCCTGCGGCTGGTCACCGGTCGGCTGATAGTCGCTGACCAGCTCAAATTTTTCTGTCTGCTCCATTTTTCTGCCTCCTTTTTTTGTCGATTTCCTCTCTTGATTTTAGCACTATGCAAACCGCAAGTCAATTTCTTTTCCGTTAAAAGCGCAAGTTTTGTTGCTGTGCCCCGTTCTTTCTCAACAAACGATTCGGCAGACCTCCTGCTCAGGAGGTCTGCCGAATGTGCAAAATGTAATTTTTTTCGAAGGTGTCTGCTTACTACTCTCTCCAGTAGTTGTAACCACGGCTGCTGCGTTTGTAGCGGTAGTATTCTCCATAGTAGTTATCCAGATAGATAACCTCGGTTTCATAGCCGTCCTTGGAGATGGTCAGACGGTCGTCGCGATAACGGTTGCGGTCCACATCAAAGGTGTTGCTGCCGCGGTCGGTGGTACCGATTTCGCTGCCGTTCCAACGAACGGTAGCGCCGGAAACGTCGCAGTCAAAGCTGATGCGGTCACCGCGGTCTACGATACCGGAAACGCCCAGGTCGCTGCGGTAGCCGTAGCTGCGTCCATTTCTGTAGTAGGTGCCGGAAGAACGAGGTCCGTAGTTGAAGCTGTCGATCTGCGTTCCTTCCTCATATTTCTTGATGTGGTGGCTCAAAAGACCTTTGACACAGTTCTCATTCTTTGCATAAACCGTGTCCACTTCGCTGTCGGCTTTTGCGGTCAATTTTGCCGCACCCGAGGTCAGATATGCTTTGGTAAGCTCACCCTCCACCACGATTCTTGCATCACCGTTGGAAAACAGGGTGTTGACATCTGCATCTTCGTCCAGATAGATGCTGTATTCTTTATCGAGCGTTTTGCTGATGCGCAGCTGATCGATGTCACCGGTCACTGTCACCTGCTTCTGCTCGCCCAGGCTGACCTTCTTGCTGCCGTCCTCCTTGTCAAGGAAAGAAACCGCGATGCCGCCTGCCGCACTCTGTCCCAGAAGAATCTCGTCCTCCTCCAGCTGATAGGTAACGGTGTTTTCGCTGCCGGAAAGGGTCAGCTTGTTGTTTTGCAGCGAGATGCTGTACCCATTCTCTGCTGCGCTTGCGCCCACACCCATGGACAGGACCATTGTTGCTGTCATCAGCATTGCCAGCGTTTTTTTCATTTTCGTTCTCCTCCTTTTGGTCTTTGCAGGATATTTTTCCGTCTGCAAAGATACTTGACTTATACCCTAAAGCTTAAAAAAGCCTATGGTCCTTCATTGAATAAAATTCCTTATCGGTTATAACGAAATGGTCCAGCAGGTTTACTCCAATTTCCTGTAAAAAATCCTGCGCCTTGCGGGTCATCACGATGTCCTCCCGCGAGGGATGCACCAGACCGCTGGGATGGTTGTGTGCCAAAATGATGTCATGGACGTTGCGGTTGACACACAGCTGTGCGATCTGCCGCAGGGTGGTAGAGATACTGTCCGAAACACCGCTTTCCAGCTGCTCGCAGTGGCGCACCGCCTTTCCCGCATCCAGACAGACCAGCAAAAGTGCCTCGGTTTCTCTGCCTTGCAGCAGAGAGCAGAGGTATTCTCCCGCCTTCAAGGAGGAATTGAGCACCACCTTTTGGCGGGCAGTTTGCTGCTGGGTGCAGCGACAGCGCATTGCCTGGGTCACCTTGAGCAGCCTTGCGACATTTTCTCCCACCCCTTCGATCTGCATCAGTTCTCGCGCGGGCGCTTCCAGTACCGCAGGCAGACTGCCGAACCGCTCGATCAGCCGATGGGCAATGGGATTGGTGTCCTTCTGCGGCACCCCATAAAACAACAGCAGCTCCAGCAGCGTGTGATCTTCAAAGCCTCTTTCTCCCACCGCATCAAAACGCTTTTTCAGGCGGTCACGATGCCCGGCGTGCAGATTCGTCTTTTTACCTGCCGGGGCAGACTGTGTATTTTCTTTATGCTCTGTAATGGTTTTTCCCTCCTGCCCTTTGGCTGTGTTGCAAAATTTTCATGGTATGTTATAATCATATCACCCAAGCCCTTCAAAACCGCCGATCACAGAAAGAGGTCTATTCCTTATGAAATCCTTCATTATCAATTCCAACGACGCCGGACAACGGGTCAGCAAATTTATAGAAAAAACAGTGCCCGCTCTGCCGCAGGGACTGCTGTACAAATCTTTTCGTCTTAAACGCATCAAGCTGAACAAAAAGCGCTGTCAGCCGCAGGACCGCCTTTCGCAGGGCGATTTGCTGGAACTGTACATCAACGACGAATTTTTCGGGGAAGGTCGTCAGGACCTGGTCTTTTTAAAGGTACCCGACCGCATCCAGGTGGTCTATGAGGACCAGAACATCCTGCTGGTGGACAAAAAGCCCGGACTGGTCGTCCACGAGGATGACGACAACACGCCGGACACCCTCATCAACCGTATCCTGCACTATCTGTACAACAAAGGGGAATATCAGCCGGATGCCGAGCAGAGCTTTGTTCCTGCTTTGTGCAACCGCATCGACCGCAACACCGGCGGCATTGTCATCGCTGCCAAAAATGCGCAGGCGCTGCGCATCCTCAACCAGAAGGTGAAGGACCGCGAACTGACCAAACTCTATCTGTGCCTGGTTCACGGCGTGATGCAGCCCAAAAGCGGGACCCTGCGCGACTTTCTTCTCAAGGACAGCCAGCGCAACCAGGTGCGTGTCTTTAAAAATCAGGTGCCTGGCAGCAAGACCATCATCACCAGCTACCGCACCCTGCGCACCGACGGAAAAACCAGCCTGCTGGAGGTGGACCTTAAGACCGGACGCACCCACCAGATCCGTGCGCACATGGCGTTTTACGGGCATCCGCTGGTCGGTGACACCAAATACGGCACCAACGCCCAGAACAAGGGCAACGGCTACCACCATCAGGCGCTGTATGCCTACAAGCTTCGCTTTTGTTTTTCCACCGATGCCGACATTCTTTCCTATCTGGATGGCAAAGAATTTCAGGTGGAACAGGTGGACTTTGCCCAACCACTCCTCTCAAAGGAAGGTTCATGTTCTACTCTTATAAGATAACGTTTTTTATCTCAAAATGCAATAGATTTTTTGAAACTTAGTCAGCCATGATAGAAACCCCTTTGATTTTCTGTCAATTTGACAAATTTTCCGCTACAAGATGAGCACAAAGGTCCCCGCCGTAATCAGCAGACCGCCCAACAGCGTCTGCCAGGTAATCTTTTCCTTCAAAATGACAAACGCCAATATCATGCTGATGACCACGCTGGATTTATCAATCGGCACCACCTTGCTGGCATCTCCCAGCTGGAGCGCACGGTAGTAAAACAGCCAGGACAGTCCGGTCGCGATTCCTGAAAGAATCAAAAAAATCCAGGAGCGCGCGCCGATATTCGGCAGCTGCTTGTTGACTCCTGTCATAAAAACGATTCCCCATGCCATCACCAGCACCACCACCGTCCGAATCGCGGTGGCAAGATTGGAATCGATGCCGCTGATGCCAAGCTTTGCCAGAATGGAGGTCAGCGCGGCAAAAACCGCCGACAGCAGCGCGTAGCCTACCCACAAAGAATTGGATGTTGTGTTCATTTTTCTCTCTCCTTTTGACAAATCCATTTACACCGCCTTTTCTGCTTAGAAGGAAGGGCGGTATTTTTTATATCCACCTTGTTTACACAAGGTTAGACAGCACGAACAAAATCCAGATATGCACCGGATAAAACCAATAAAAAAACCTGCCTCCACCCTTTCCGCGCTTCCCGTTGTAGCACAGTATCACCGGAAGAGAGCCAATCATCATCCACTGGTACATACGGAAAAAGAGGAAGCCAAAATCATGGAGGCTGACTGCCATCATCATCGAAACACCCAGCTGCATCGCACAGTACAGGCAGTAGCCCACCGACATCCTTTTGGGACTTTTGCGCAAAAAGTAGAGCAGCAGTCCCAGCACCACCACATCCAGCTTGCCCTCGCAAAAGGCAAGGTTCGGGAAAAATCCGTTGAGCAGCCCCGGCAGATAGCGGTCCAGCGGCTGCACTGCATTTGACAGCAGGATGACTGTCACCTGCACCAGAAAAAATCCTGCCAGTGCCGTTTTGGGTCTGGTCAGTCGGTCACGGCGCGGATGCTCCTCATCAAAGCTCTCGCACAGCCAAACAATCGCTGCAATCACCACCATGGTGGAGAGGATATTGTTGTTTAAGCGGACCGGCGCCTTTGGAAAAATATGTACCAGCACAAAGTTTCCCAATCCCATCGCAGCGGACCCAAGCCACAGCCGGCGGATATATCGCGGACGGCTGCTGGTTTTTTCTAGCCCTTGTGCCAGACAGAACAAAAACAACGGCGCCGACATCCTGCCCAGCCACCGAAACCACAGCGGAACGCTCTGTGGAAAAAATTCTCCCAGATGGTCCACCAGCATCAGCACCAGTGCCAGCCACTTGATTGCGGTCGTACTCATCCATTCACCTCTTTTTCACATCAAACAAAAAGCTGCTTTTTGACAAAGCAGCTTTTTGTTTCAGATCAGTTTTCCTTTGGCATCTGCTGTTTGGATTTGCTGGTCGCATTGCGCAGCGCCTGACGGGTGTCGCGCACATTTTTCAGCGAGCTGCTCAAATTTTCCTCTGTTTCCTTGAGGATGGAATCGGAGAATTCGTGGGAAGCGCGGCGGATTTCCTTAGCAGCCATCTGCGCCTGTGCGATGATGTCCGCTGCCTTTTCCTGCGCCTGCTTCACAATCTCCTCCTGCGCAATCAGCATTCTTGCACGTTCCTCTGCCTTGCGCAGTGCGCTTTCTGCCTGCCGTTCCGCACTTTTGATGATGTCGTTGCGGTCTGCCACAATCATCTTTGCCTGCTTGATTTCCCCCGGCAGATTCAAGCGGATGTCCTCAATGCACTCCTTCACCTTCTGGGCATCCACTACACAGCGACCGCCGGAAAATGGGAGGCTCCACGCTTCCTCCAGCATATCATCGATCATATTCAGGATTTCATCAATGTTCATCTTTGGTTCCTCCTTGTTATTGTGCATCCTCCTGGGTCAGCCGCTGCACAATGCGGTCATGCACCTGCTCAGGGACAAACATACGGATATTTCCTCCCAGCGAAGCAATCTGCTTGATAACACTGGAGCTGAGATACTGGTTTTCTGCACTGGTGGTAAAAAATACCGTTTCCACCCCGCTGTAAAGCTCCTTGTTGATCAGAGCCTGCTGGAATTCATATTCAAAGTCGGATACTGCACGCAGTCCTTTGACGATGGCGCAGGCACCTACCTTTTTCACATAGTCGACCAGCAGACCGCTGAAGCAATCCACCTCAATCGAATCGATGCCCTCCACTGAAGCTTTAATCAGCTCCACCCGCTCCTCTAACGAGAAGCATGGGTTTTTGGCTGCATTGATGACCACCAGCACAATCACCTTGTCAAACAACGTCTGTGCGCGGCGGATGATGTCCATGTGCCCTTTGGTGATTGGGTCAAAGCTGCCGGGCACCACCGCGATCCTTTCCTGTCGTTCCATCCTTATTCTTCCTCCTGACCTTCTTTGCGGCGATAGGCTGTAATCTTTGCTTTGCCGTAAAAATAGGTCTTGGCAATCTCATAGTCGCCTGCCGACTCGGGCAGCTGCTCGTTGCGCTCGGTTTCACACAGAATGATTCCCTGCGGAGCCATCTGTCCGACAACCATCGGCAGCACTGCGTCGATAATCTTCTGCTGGTACGGTGGGTCGAGGAAGACGATGTCGAACCGGGTGGTCGTACTCTTTAAGAAGGAAGCGGCATCCATCTGGGCAATCTTTGCCTGGTCGGACAGCTTGCAGTGCTTAAGGTTTGCGCGGACCGCTTCAACCGCTTTAGAAGCGGCATCCACAAAGACCGCGTGCTTGGCTCCGCGGCTGAGCGCCTCGATGCCCATTTGACCGGAGCCTGCAAACAGGTCCAAAAAGGTGCAGCCCTCCACATAATTCTGAATAATATTGAACACTGCCTGCTTTGTCATATCCGAAGAAGGTCTGGTGTCCATTCCCTGCGGAGCAACAAGTGTCCTTCCTCTTGCAAGACCGGTGGTAACTCTCATATTGATTTCCTTTCTATTCTATGAACAGAATCGTTCGTTTGGATTCCCTTTTATTATCTTCATTTTTCCCTCATTTGTCAATGCCATCCCGACATTTTACACCTTGTTCGTTATTGTCCGTCGTTCTCATGCAGATAACGATAGAGGTTAAGGGCAGTCAGGTGGGTCATACCCGGCGTTTCCTCCAGCTGCTCCACAGTGGCAGCCTCCATTGCCTTGAGGGTGCGAAAGCGCAGGAAGAGGTTCTTTGCCCGTTTTTCCCCGATTCCCTCCACCGAGCGCAGCACCGATTCCATCGCGCGGCTGGCGTGCTTGGAGCGGGAATAGCCGATGGAAAAGCGGTGGACCTCGTCCTGTATACTGGTCAGCAGGTCAAAGGCGGCGCGGAAGGAGGAAACCGAAAGCTCTCCATCCTCAGTAGCAATGGTCCGGGTGCGGTGGCGGTCGTCCTTTGCCATACCGAAAATCGGGATGTCAAAGCCCATCTGGCGCACCAGCGGCTTGACCGCTGCCACATGACCTCTGCCGCCGTCCAGGAGGATGAGGTCGGGCAATCTGCCAAAGCCGACACCCTCCTGCTTGTGCTGCTCATACCGCTCCAGACGGCGGGTGAGCACCTCCCGCATCGAGGCATAGTCGTCCGGCTTGCCCACCACCGAACGGACCGAAAACTTGCGGTAGGCGCCCTTGAGCGGTCTGCCGCCCTCAAAGACCACCATGCCTGCCACGATGGTTTCGCTTCCGATGTTGGAAATATCATACGCTTCAATGTAGTTTGGCACCTGATGAAGCCCAAGCAGCCTTGCCAGCTCGTCCAGCGCCGAAATCTCCCGGCTGGTCCGTCGGGTCTGCTCGGCAATCTGTTGGCTGGCGTTTTCTTTTGCCATCTGAAGCAGCTTCATCTGGTCGCCCTTCTGCGGCAGCAGCAGCTGCACGCTGCGCTGTGCCTTTTGACAGAGATATTCCTCCAGCTCCTGCTGGCAGCTGGGCGGTCCGTCCAGAACGACCGCCTTGGGCACCTGCTGCTTCATGTCATAGTAGCGCAGCACAAACTGGGTCCGCAGCTCCTGCATCATCGGTTCGACCGCCTGCTCCTTGCTGTCTGTGAGCGAAGCGTTCTGTGCAAACTCGCTCAATTCATCGAGCATGAAGTATTCCTTGTCCACCAGGCGGTAATCCCGAAACTGCAAAACCACCGCACAGCATTTGACCGACGACTGCACCAGAGCGATGACGTCCTCCTCCTCATAGCGAATGGACACCACCTTCTGATTTTCTGCAAGACCCTGAATGGCACGGATGCGGTCGCGGTAACGGGCAGCCTTTTCATACTGCATCGCTTCTGCCGCCTGCATCATCTTCTGGGTCAGAATCTTCTGGATGTTGGCGCTTGAGCCTTTTAAGAAGCTGACCGCTTCTTCCAATGCCTCCGCATACTCCTGTGGGCTGATTTTGCCGCTGCACGGCGCCATGCACTGCTTGATGTGATAATTTAAGCACGGGCGCTGCTTTCCAATCTCCTGCGGGAAATTCCGGTTGCAGGTCGGCAGCAAAAACACCTTGTTCACCTCGTCCACCGTCTGCTTGACCACATAACCGGAGATATAAGGTCCCAGATAGCGCGCACCGTCCTTCTGCGGCTGGTGGCAGGCAGTAATCTTTCCATACTCGCCGCCGCCCACCCGAATATAGTGGTAGCCCTTATCATCTTTGAGCAGGATATTATACTTGGGAGTGTGTTGTTTGATAAAGCTGCATTCCAGCACCAGCGCTTCAAATTCACTGGAGGTAACGATGTATTCAAAGTCCCATACATTTTCCACCATGCGATAAACCTTCGGCGTATGTTTTTCCACGCTGCGAAAATAGCTGCTGACCCGATTTTTCAGCGCTTTTGCTTTTCCAATATAAATGATCTGCCCTTTTTTGTCCTTCATGATGTAGATTCCCGGCTGCAAGGGCAATTTTTTTACCTTTTCTCTCAGATATTCCAGTCTTGGATTGTCCAATCGTTTGTCCTCCTGCCATGCGATGGTATGAAAAAAGGTGTACCGACCCTTTTAAAAGCGGCCGATACACCTGTACAGGTTTATATGCGACTGATCCGTAGCCGAAGTTTTCGGCGGCTGACTGTGATTATTCAGCGAAACCGGACTCTACCAGTTCTACCAGACTCTCAACAGCTTCCTTCTCATCTGCGCCATCAGCGATGATGCGGATGGTTGTACCACCGACGATACCCAAGGAAAGCACGCCCAGAAGGCTCTTGGCGTTGACTCTGCGATCTTCCTTCTCTACCCAAACAGAAGCTTTGAACTCATTTGCTTTCTGGATAAAGAATGTTGCCGGACGAGCATGAAGACCAACCTGGTTTTGTACCACTACTTCTTTTACAAACATTTCAGTTACTCCCCTATTCTAAGATGTTTAAAATATGCTCAATTTCAGATGCACAAAAACAGGAGGGAAACGCTTTCTCTCCGATTTTTTGTGCCGACTGATTCTTGACACAAATTTATTATATCACAAAGCTTTTTTTCGTCAACGCATATTTTGATATTCTTTTCCATCCCTCTGTGATTTTCTGCTACTTTTCTATATGCGCGGTGGAAAAAGAGTGGGTCTTTGGCGCAATTCACTACAAAGTTTTCAACATAGCTGTCATTCTCTACATTTTTTATCCACCGTCTTTTTACCATTGCACCAACGGTCCAAGACTTCTTCTCCTATGACAGTTTATGCTGCTGACAAACAAACGGCTGCTATTCATCCTCTTCTTCCAGCAGCTGTCTGGCAAAGGCAAGCTCCTTTTTATCCAGCTTTCCTTCTTCGATGGCACGCCACAGCAGGTCGGGACGTTTTTTTGCTGTTTCCAAAATCGACTGCTCCCGCTGCCATTTGAGGATGTTGGCATGGTGTCCGCTCGACAGCACCGCCGGCACCTCCATCCCATGCCACACCGGCGGGCGGGTGTACTGCGGATATTCCAACAGACCGCTGTAATGGCTCTCCTCGGTAAAACAGACCTCCTCGGACAGCACGCCGGGGCATAATCTTCCCACCGCATCGGCGACCACCAGCGCGCCCAGCTCTCCTCCGGTGAGGACATAATCCCCCAACGAAATCTCCTCATCCACAATCTCATCCAGCACCCGCTGGTCCACTCCTTCATAATGCCCGCACAGGATGAAAATATTCTCATACTCCCGCAGCTCGATTGCGCGCTGCTGGCTGAAGGGTTGTCCCTTTGGGGACATATAGATGACATGCGGTTTGGCTGCAATCATTTCACACACCGCCTGGTAGCAGTTGTAGATTGGTTCAGTTTGCATCAGCATCCCCTTGCCGCCGCCGTACGGGGTATCATCCACCCTGCGGTGCTTGTCCTGGGTGTAGTCGCGGATGTTGTGACAGTGTATCTCCAGTTTTCCTGCCCGTCTTGCCCGTCCGATGATGCTTTCACCCAGTACCGCCTCGCACATCTCAGGAAAAAGGGTGGCAATATCAATCCTCATCGTCAAACAATCCCTCCAGCGGACGAATCTTCATCACGCCGCCGTCCAAGTCGACCTCCAGCACCACCTGCGGGATAGCTGGGATCAGACGCTCCTTACCATCGGCAAAACGGATGTGGTAGACGTCGTTAGCTCCGGTCGGGCTGACCTGTGTCAGCTCACCGTAAAGGTGTCCGTCGTCAATATCCACCACCTTGAGTCCCATCAAATCCTGGATGAGATATTCGCCCTCCTCCATCGGGATGTCATCGCGGTGGATATAGATAATCTTGTCCCGCAGTTTTGCCGCATCGTCGATCGAATGGATGCCCTCCAGCTTCAGCAGCGGCATCTCCTTGGCAAAGCGCACTCCTTCCAGTGTCATCGGCTTTTGTCCCTTGGCATCGAGATAAATCGTTTCGATGTCCAAAAACATCTCCGGGTCATCACACCAGGGATACAACTTCACTTCTCCCTTTACTCCGTGGGTGGTCACGATTTTTCCCGCTTCGATATACTCTTTTCGCATACGCTTCTCCTTTCGTTTTCCATCAACCGGCAATGCGGCATGCCATTTATAAAGTTTCTTTTCCCTCGGGAGCCGTCCGCTGATTAGCAGCTTCTCCCAAGATAATCTTTTCCCCTACTTCTAAAATATGGTTTCTATCTACAAAAAAAGGACGCCCAGGGCTTAAACTGCCCTTGCGCCCTTTCGGATGATCCTGTTCAGATACCGGAAGCAGAGACCGTTTAGTCGATCTCTACAACTACCTTCTGCTCAACCTTACCGGCAGCGGATCTTACGATTGTACGGATTGCTTTTGCAATCCTGCCCTGTTTTCCGATGACACGACCCATATCGTCTGGTGCGACATGGAGGTGGTAGACAACCGTTCCGTCTTCCTTCGGCAAATCGACGGTGACACAAACAGCGTCCTTATCATCTACAAGACCTTTCACAATAGTAACAATCAGTTCCTGCATGTGCGATTACCTCCTACAGGATATTGTTCGCTTTGAGCAGGGATCGAACTGTGTCGGTTGGCTGAGCGCCGTTGGACATCCATTTCTTTGCTTTTTCAGCGTCGATCTGTACTGTTACCGGAGTTTTTGCCGGATCATAGTAACCGATCTCTTCGATGAATCTGCCGTTGCGTGGATAACGGGAATCAGCTACAACGATACGGTAGAATGGAGCTTTTTTCGCACCCATTCTGCGAAGTCTAATTTTAACAGCCATTTCTGTCACCTCCTGAACCTTTCAAATACTCTATATCAATTTCCCCATAAATCAGGAATTTGATAAACTGTTTTACATGGGCGGCATATTCTTGAGCATTGCGGGATTAAAGGGCATTCTTCTGCGGCGTTTGCTGCCTTTGCCCTTGCCGCCGAGCATCTTCATCATCTCTTTCATCTGCTTGTACTGCTTGAGAACACGGTTGACACGCGGTACGTCGGTGCCGCTGCCCGCTGCGATCCTGCGCTTTCTGGCAGGATTGATGATGTCCGGGTTTGCTCTTTCCTCTTTGGTCATCGAATTGATGATTGCTTCCAGATACTTAATCTCCTGCTCGCCCGCCTGCGCCGTTTCATCGGTAATCTTGCCGGACATTCCGGGGAACATCTCCAGAATCTTTCCCAAAGGTCCCATATTTCTAACCTGCTTGATCTGTTCGAGCAGGTCGCTCATATCAAAAGAATTTTCCTTGAGTTTCTGGGCAACTTCCATTGCCTTCTTCTCATCGACCTCATCCTGTGCCTTTTCAATCAGGGTGAGTACGTCACCCATGCCCAGGATACGGGATGCCATACGGTCGGGATGGAAGACCTCCAGGTCCTCAAGCTTTTCGCCGATACCGGCAAACTTGATTGGCTTTCCGGTGACCGCCCGAACCGACAGTGCTGCACCGCCTCGGGTGTCGCCGTCGAGCTTGGTGAGGATTACGCCGTCGATTCCCAGCGTATCATTGAAGCTCTGTGCTACATTGACTGCGTCCTGACCGGTCATCGCATCGATTACCAGCAGAATCTCGTGAGGATGGACCTCCGACTTGATGTCCTGCAACTCCTGCATCAGCTGTTCGTCGATGTGCAAGCGTCCAGCAGTATCCAGGATGACGATGTCGTTGCCATAGTCCTTGGCGTGTTTGATTGCATTTTTGGCAATCTCCACCGGACTGATGGTGCCCATTTCAAAGACAGGTGTATCGACCTGTGCTCCGACTACCTTCAACTGCTCGATAGCAGCCGGGCGGTAAACGTCACAGGCAACCAGCAACGGGCGTTTGCCCTGCTTGCGGAACATCCGTGCCAGCTTTGCCGAGTGGGTGGTCTTACCGGAACCCTGCAAGCCGCACATCATAATGATGGTCGGAAGTTTGGAAGAAAAATTGATGCGGCTGTCGGTCGAACCCATCAGCTCGGTCAGCTCATCGCGCACAATCTTGATGACCTGCTGTGCCGGAGTCAGACTGGAAAGGACCTCTTCGCCGACCGCTTTTTCGGTGACGTTTTTGACAAAGTCCTTGGCTACCTTATAATTGACGTCCGCTTCCAACAGTGCGAGGCGGACCTCACGCATTGCTTCCTTTACATCATTCTCAGAAAGCTTTCCCTTTGAGCGAAGCTTTTTAAAGGCTTGATTAAGCTTTTCAGCAAGTCCCTCAAATGCCATCGGTCTTCCTCCATTTCCTGTTGATTTTATTCTTCAATCTGTTGGGCAAGCTCGACGATCTTCTCAGCATTCTTTTCTATCTTTCTGTTCAGCGCATACCGCTGTGCCTCAAAGGCGATCTCCTGCGCACAGGAGGTGATCTGCTCAAGCTTTTCCTGATATTCTCTGAATTTTCTGGCAAGTCCCAGCCGCTGCTCCATCTCCAGCAGGGTGCCTTCTGCGCGCTTGATGCTGTCGCGCACGCCCTGTCGGGTGATGTTGGCAAGCTGTGCAATCTCCGCCAGCGAAAGGTCCTCGTTGTAATAAAGCTGTGCTACCTCCAGCTGCTTTTCGGTCAGCATCTGACCGTAATAATCCAGCAGAATGGAAATCTCCAGATTCTTTGCCATGGTACAGCTCCCTTTCCCTGTCGGTCCCCATGTAAAGGCAAACACCTTTACTGGACTTACCTTTGCTATTATACCTGAGCCGCGTCCATCTGTCAAGGCTTTTTCCTTTACACAGTTTCAAAAAGTTTGCTGTGAAAAACTCTTTCTTTTCGTTGCTTTTGAACAAGTTGCACCGCTATTGCCCGCTTTCCCAGCGGATTTCCTTTGCAAACTCCTCTGCCTGCTCTTTCGTCAGCGCATCCTGCGCAAAGGATACCGTCAGATAGCAGGCTTTGTTTTGATCGAAGCTTGCCACCCCGATCCCCTCCAGATAAGGCACCTCTGCCGCCGATTTCCCGCTGTTCATCTGCACCGGGTCCTTGTGGTAGGTGGTTGCTACCACACTTTCCACACCGTCCTGTGCAAAAACAGGCTGGTACGGCTCAAACTCCCAACCGGCAACGCTGCCCAACCGCAGCGAGGCATAGGCAACCTTGTAATGCTCCTGAGGCGGCACCCCCGATACCGGCTCATATTCCTCCACCGACAGCTCTGCCATCTCTTTTCCCTCACAGTACAGTAAAGCCTGTGCCAGCACTGCATCCCGTTTGGGTGTTTGCTCTTTCAGCTCCCAGCCATCCGGCAGAGAAAGGGCGATGGAAAACGCTTCTCCCTTCACTGTCCGGCAGGCAAGGCTTGCAGTGTTTTCCGGCTGTTCTTCTGTGATACTTTCCTTTTTATCGGCAGGATTGGGATTTTCTTGTGCTGTTTTAGCTGCACATCCTGTACAGAGCAGCAGCGTCAGCAGAATCAGTAAAAGCTTTTTCATCTTCCTTCTCCTTTCAGGGCGGATACTTCCTATCTTTCCTTCATTATAAGGCAGATTTTCACAGGCTGTCAACCAAAGAACAACAAAAATAAAACCGGTAAGGAAGGCGCTGATGACGCCTTCCTTACCGGTCAAAGTTTCCTCATGGACAGACACCCTTACAGAGCGCGGATGTCCTCCAAAAGCTGCTGGACATTCTGGTCCTGTGTTGCCCAGCTGGTGCAAAAACGTACAACGGTGTGGGTTTCATCATACTCTTCCCAAATCTCATACGAATACTTCTGCGCCAACTTGTCCATCTGCTCGCGGGTCAGGATTGGGAACTGCTGGTTGGTCGAGGAATCGCTGTCCATCTGGATTCCTTTTTCCTCAAAGGCGCGGCGAATCGCCATCGATTGCTCGACCGCCTTTTTGCAGATGGTAAAATAGAGGTCATCTTCGAACAATACATCAAACTGGATTCCCAGATAGCGTCCCTTTGCCAGCAGACCGCCGTGCTGCTTGATGGTGTAACGGAAGCCTTCCTTGAGAGCCGGATTGGTAATGACCAACGCCTCCCCCATCACTGCGCCGCACTTGGTACCGCCGATGTAGAACATATCGCACAACGATGCGATGTCCTGCAAGGTAACGTCCGCATCCGGGCTGGTCAGTCCGTATCCCATGCGTGCGCCGTCGATGTAGAGCGGGATTCCGTTCTCATGGCAGGCGGCGCTCAGCTCCTTCAGCTCCTTCTTGGTATAAAGGCTGCCGATTTCGGTCGGGAAGGAGATGTAGACCATCCCCGGCTGCACCATGTGCTCCCGCATGGTATTGGTCTGGTGGCTGTGACAAAATTCACGGACCTGGTCTGCGGTGATTTTTCCATCCACGCAGGGAATCGGCAGGACCTTGTGACCGGTTGCCTCGATGGCACCTGTCTCATGGCAGGCAATGTGACCATCGTGTGCTGCCAGCACGCCCTGATATGGGCGAAGAATGGAAGCGATTGCCGTCAAATTGGTCTGGGTGCCACCCACCAGAAAATGAACGTCTGCATCCGGGCAGCCGCACGCCTGACGGATTCTCTCTCTTGCGCTGTCGCAGTAGTGGTCGGTGCTGTAACCGGTCAGCTGCTCCATATTGGTGGAGAGCATCTTCTCCAAAATTTTCGGATGTCCGCCTTCCAGGTAATCACAGTTAAAGTATATCATCGAAATTTCCCCCTAGATTTATTACAACAAGAATGCCGCCGGGCACAATTCCGGCTGGCTTTATCTGCCCTGGACCTCCACCTGCACGCCCTGCAGGATGTCCAGCGCTTTTTCATTCATTTCATCATCGTTGCTGGCTGTGCAGCGAGCATCGACGATCAGTTTGGCTTCCGGCAGCGCCGCCTTGAGCAGCACTGCATTGGAAAGCACACAGATATTGGAAACCACGCCGCACAGCTCAATGACATCGAACTGCTGCTCCCGGGCATACTCTCCCAGCTCCCATGAGCCAAAGCACGGCTTGTCAAAGCAGCGGTCCTCCGGGCAGCGCAGCTGCTCGACCTTTCCATACAGCTGCCATCCATCCGAGCCCTTTTTACAGTGCTCAATCGGCAGATTCCTTCCCTCCTGGGTTTGCAGGTAATCGTCCCCGTGGGTATCAAAGGTAAAGAGAATCTCTTCGCCCTGCTCCCGCGCCTGCTCGATTTTGCGGCAGATTGCCTGCTCGAGCTGAACCGCCTTTTCAAAACCCAGTGCGCCGTCCACAAAATCCTTCTGGTAATCGACCACGATCAGAGCCTTTTTCATCTGTGCTCCTCCTGTGCCTTAACCCAGACGGGACATGGTGGCAATACCGTGGATTGCATCATAGATTTCGGTAAAGCTGGTGCTTTCAAATTCAACCGTACGTCCTGCGGTGCGGTGGATACCCGGCATCTGCTGTACCTGGTCGCACTTGGCTGCATTGGTCAGGTCCATGCGGCAGTGGTATGGAGCCTGTAAAGTGTACAGCTGTGGACGTTCGTTTTCATCCAGTGCTTTTTTGACCGCTGCGATGGTTTCTTCCTTCAGCAGCTTCTTTGGTTTGTACACCGCAGAAAATCTCGAAAGCGACTGCTTGGTGCAGACAAATTCCGGCCATGGCATCATACCCTCGCCCTTCATCTGACGCTCCAGACCGGAGTCACCGATAATCAGTCCGACCGGAACCTTGTGGACAATGCCGGCATAGGCGGAATTGATGGTGCCTTCGTTCATCAGCTGACCGTTGATGTAGATGTTCTGCACCGATGCGCCCGAGTAGGTGTGGTCCATCGAGCTGGCAGCTTCTCCCGCTCCTGCATGGTAGCCGACTAAGAACACCATGTCAAAGCTGTCGTCCATTGCCGGCATCATGTACTGCGGACGCGGGCTGCCGCTGACCAGCCATACCCTTTCGTCCTTGTCGTTGAGCCGGTCGTAGGAAAGGTTCTGTCCTCCGCCGTGAGAATCTGCAATGTAGATGTGGGTGATTTCCTTATTGTGCTTGGATTTGGAGATACCTTCCAGCACCCACTCCACCTGCTCGTTCATTGCGTTGCGGAACCGCTCTCTGTCCTCTGTTTCATCCTTCCAGTTGGTAATCCCTGCCAGACCTTCCATATCGACCGAGATGTACAGTTTCATAGATACACTACCCTTCTGTTTGTTTTTTTTTTATCATTTGACCTAATTGTATCACTGCTCCGCTCGATTGGAAAGAGCTTTTTTATACAATTTAGTCAAAAAATAATCAAAAAATTTTATGATATTTGCAATTTCTCCTGCATATTCCCCATTTCCCGGGCAATTTTTTTCAATTCTTTACCAGAGCTTGACCTTACACTTCTTGACAGCTTTCACAAAATCCTTTATTGTAAATGCACAGGTGTTTTTTATTTGGATTTTGCCTGCTGTACATGCAGGAAATCTGTTCAGGAGGAACCAACTATGACTCAATTTTCAAAGCAGGAAAAAAGCTGGATTTTGTACGACGTTGCCAATTCCGCTTTCACCATGCTGGTGTCGACCACCATCCCCATCTATTTCCGCTCGCTTGCCGAGCAAAGCGTTTCTGAAGCGACCGCATCGGGCATCTGGGGACTTGCCACTTCGATTGCGGTACTCATTCTGGCAGTACTCTCTCCGTTTTTGGGAGCGCTTGCGGACTATCGAGGAATGAAAAAAAAGATTTTCTCTGCCTTTCTTACCGTGGGTGTCATCGGTCTGCTGCTGCTTTCCTTTGCCGGCAGTTGGATTTCCTATCTCATGCTGTTTGTTTTGACCCGGCTGTGCTACAGCGCCTGCAACATCTTTTATGATTCGATGCTGGTGGATGTCACACCCGACGAGCGGATGGACCGCGTGTCCTCCTACGGATATGCGCTGGGCTACATTGGAAGCTGTATTCCCTTCACCATCGGCATCCTGCTCATCCTGCTGCGCCCGTTCGGTCTGTCCACCCAGTCTGCCACCCAAATTTCTTTTATCATCACTGCTGTCTGGTGGGTGCTACTGACCATTCCGCTGTTGCGCAATGTCCGTCAGACCCATTATCTGGAGCGTCGCAGCAATCAGGTCAGCCACGCCTTCTCCCGCGTGGGACAAACGCTCAAAAAGATTCGGCGCAATCCTTCCATCTTTTACTTCATCCTTGCCTACTTTTGCTACATCGACGGCGTGTACACCATCATTTCGATGGCGACCACCTACGGCGGCGAGGTCGGCATCAGCGACACCAGCATGATTTTAGCTCTGCTGCTGACCCAGTTCGTTGCCTTTCCCTGTGCCATCCTCTCCAGCAAACTTGCCGAGAAACTGGGCACCCTAAAGGTCATCCGCATCTTCATCCTCATCTACTGCGGCATCTGTGTCTTTGGCTATCAGCTTGATAAAAGCTGGGAATTCTGGGTGTTGGCAGTGGTGGTCGGCATGGCACAGGGCGGCATCCAGTCGCTCTCCCGCTCCTATTACGGCAGAATCATCCCCAAAAACGAATCCAACGAATACTTTGGATTTTTTGACATCTTCGGAAAATTTGCCGACTTTTTCGGTCCGCTCATCGTTTCCTTCTGCGCCTTTGTGTTCGGCACCTCCACCTATGGCATCCTGGCTCTGCTGGTGCTGTTTGTGATTGGGTATCTGCTGCTGAGAAAGGTGCCCGAAGCCTAACGCTATCCTGGCATTTTCCATAGGATATGCCCAAGTTTTTTTAAAGTAAATCCTTTCTTTAGTATAACATAACGAAATCAATTTGCAACAAAAAAACACGTTCCTGTTTGCTCAGGAACGTGTTTTTCTGTTTTGTCCAAATTTTTACGTTATTTTTCGATATGGAACAACCGTAGCAGTTTCTGCCAGAAGGTCAGTTTTTCCTCCTGCTGCTCGACCGGCTGCTCAATTTCCGGCTTTTCAATCGGGTCGGTCTTGATGACAAACTGAACCGATTGCACGTTGGTGTTCTTTTCCGAAACAAAGGAGGTCGTTTCGTGGTCCCCGCCGGTGATGTTGTCGATCATCTCGTCAATCTGGTCGGTGATTTTGGTGTCCATGCCGTCGGTCTTGTCGCGCATCTCAACGGTACCGTCCTTCATCTCCTGTGCGCCGTCGTTGAGGGTGATGATACCTGCCAGCAGGTCCGCTACTCCTTCGTCCAGCTCGCCGGTGCCATCGCGCAGTGTGCCGGTCGCATCATAGAATTCCACAATGCCCTCCAGCATATCCACTGTGCCGTCATACAGGTCACGGCTGCCGGTCACCAGTTTACCGCTGCCGTCCACCAGCTGTTCGGCTCCGTCGGTCACCTGACCGTATCCCTCCAGAATCTTGCCAACTCCTTCGGTGTACTGGTTGATGCCGGTATCCAGCAGGTCGTACTGCTCGGTCAGGGTGTTGATGCCGTCCTTGAGTTCACCCATCTGGGTCAACATTCCTTTGAGCATCTCTGCCAGTTCCCCGATTTTTCCGTTGAAGGTCTCATAGTTTTCCTTCAGTTGGTTGCTTCCTTCTATCAGTGCCGGAATCGACTGTTCCACTTTATCAAAGTATATTTTTGTACCGGCAATCATGCCGACATTTCCCGCCAGTACCTCCTGCAATCCTTGCAGAGAAGCAATCTGCGCATCCAATTCCTCAATCTGTTTTTCCAGCTGATTGATCAAATCCTCATTGCTCTGCCCGCTTTGATTGGTGTCATCCTGCTCGTTCTGCTCTGGAGCGGTCGTCTCCGGTCCTGCCAGCAGGTCGGAAAGCTGGTTGCTTTCTCCGTATCCAAATCCGCCCTGCTCGGTTATCTCGTCCTCATGATTGGAAGTACCTTGCTGCTCCTGATTGCTTTCGCTGTCGCCTGCATCGGTGTTTCCTTCTTCGGTAGTGTTGCCATCGGACTTGTCGCTCTCGGAATGACTGTCTTCGGTATTCTCTCCTTCGGCACTGCCCTCTACACTCGTATCGGTTTCGGTACCGCTGTTGTTTTCCTGTGCATCACCGTTTGTATCTTCGGTGGAACTACCATCGCCCGTCGTTTGACCATTTTCTGTCTGCTGTCCTTCTGGAACGGAGGAATCGGTCTGCGGCGGAACGGTCGGCTGCTGCTTTAACTCTGCAAGGATTCCCGAAAGCGTTTGCTTAGTGGATTCCAGATTGGCAATCAACGTTTTCAGCTGCATCATCTGTGCAGTATTTGCCTGTGCCAGTCCGCTTACATCAATTCCTGCCTGCTGCAACGCGCCGCTGTATCCGGCATAGCTGATTGCCTGTAGCTGCTGAGCACCTTTCTGCAACGCGATGATTCCCTCGTTAATCTGATTGGAAGCGGTAACCAGTGCTTCAATCTGGTCGGCAGAAACATTTACCTGGTCCAGCGCTGCTTTGATGGTGTGCAGCGCTTTTTTGACCTCTGCCGAGCCTTTGGTCAGAGTATCGGAGTTGGAATCTAACTCCCGCAGCGCTTCGTCCACCTGCAAAATGCCGTCATCCAGCTTGTTGAGTCCATCGTCCAACTGCTGTACGCCGTCCTTGAGGTCAAACGCACCGTCGTTGAGGTCAACGCCGCCGTCCCTTAAATCCGAGGCTCCGTCATGAAGCTCGCCTGCACCGTCATTGAGTTCGGTAACACCGCTTTGCAGGTCGTTTTCCACACCGTCCTGCACCTCGTCCACGCCGTCCTTGATGTCACCCGCGCCATCGTCCAGCTTTTTGATGCCGTCCAGCAGCTCATAGACCTGGTCCATCAGCTCCTCGTCATCGACCTCCACATTCAGCGACATCGAAACGCCGTTGATGGCAATGGAAGGCATCTCAAAATCCTGCACATCCGCCGTAATCAGGATGTCCTCCTCCTTGCCCGGCAGGATGGTATAGGTCAGCTGCTTGTTCTTACCGACGTTTGCCTGGGTCGCACCTTCAGCTATGATGTTGCTGCACTGGTTGGTGTCCAGCGTAAAGGAAGCCTGCACCGCATAATCTTCAAAAAAACTGCCGGAGCATTCATCATTCTTGCGCACCGTCATGGTAATTTTCAGCGCGCCGCTTTTTCCACCGATTTCCTCCGGGCTGTACTCCTTGCCGTCGATGTAATAATGGATGTCGAACTTCCACGGCATCACCTTGCTGTCCAGCGTACCTTCATAATACAGCTTGCCTGCATCTGCGTCGATAGTGACCTTGCCGTTGTCATATCCCACCTCTGCGGTGGAGGTCATATCCCGCAGCGCGGTGTAGGAGCCATAATCGACAATCTGCCCCTTCTGGTCCAAATCAAAAATATTGACAACATAAATATCCGATACCGAACCATCATGGTTCAAGTTTACATAAACAACTTCCTGCTTTGGCGTATTTTCTTCTTCGGCTGCAAAAGCGGTCATCGGAGCCGACAGCAGCATACTGGCTGCCAGCATCACCGCCAGCGCTTTCTTCGAGAGATTTCTCATTGTACTGCTACCTCCTGTTTTTCTTTCTGATTCTTGTTTTTCTTGTTTTGATGGTGGTGAGCTTTTCTTCCAATAAAGATTCTGTCCAGCAGGTACAGCATACCCGGTAGGACAAACAGGACAATCAGCATCGAGAAGATGGTGCCGATTCCTAAGAATTTACCCAGTTGAGCCAACAGCCCGTGGGTAGAGATGTAACCCATCAGGAAGCCGACCACTGTCATAACGCTGCCCGATGTCAGGATGGAAACGGTGACTGCCGAGATGGTTTCCACAATCGACTCTTTTTTGTCCATCGTCTGTCTGCACTCGCGGTACCGGTCGGTCAGCAGAATCGCATAGTCGACCGTTGCACCCAGCTGAACCGAGCTGATGATGAGGTAGGAAATATAGAAGACAGTATTTCCCTGGAAATATGGAACCGCCAAGTTCAGCCAGATGGCGGTCTCGATGCTCAGCACCAGGATGACCGGCAGGGAGATCGACTTCATCAGCATGAGCAGCACCAGGAATACGGCGCCGATTGCCAAGGCATTGACCTTGAGCATATCGTCGGTGATGGTATCCATCAAATCGTAGGTGCTGACGCCTTCGCCTGCCAGATAGTAGCTGCCCGGGTAGTAGCTGTCTGCAATCGAACGAATCTGTTCCACCAGCTGGAAGGTCTGTTTGCCTTCATAGTCGGTGTCCAGCGAGATGACCATGCGGCTGTAATTGGGCGAACGAAGCTTTGCAAGGGTATCCGCATCCAGATATTCCAACGGAATCTCAGCTCCGGCTGCATCCACATAGGAGATGATGCTGGTCACCTGCGGCAGCTCGTGCAGACTGTCCGAAAGCTCCTTTTCGGTTGCGGTGCTGTTGTTCGGAACCATCAGCACATAGGTGTCGTTCTGCCCAAATACCTCCTCGATTTCGGCAGTATCTGCACCCAGCTGTGTCTGCACACCAAAGATGTGGCTGGCTCCGTAGTAGTAATCGTTTTGGTTGGATGCCAGGTAAGCCGGAATAAAGATTACTAAAAATACACAGACCATTGGAATCATCAACCGGCGCACCAGCTTGCCCAAGCCACGACAGGAGGGAACCAGCTCGCGATGGCGGGTTTTATCCAACAGGCGATAGGTCACCAGAATCAAATCCGGCATAAAGACAAAGACGGTAATCAAGCTCAGTGCAACGCCCTTTGCCAGTGCCAGTCCAAGGTCAGGTCCGATGCGGAACTGCATCAGCACCAACGCCAAAAATCCGATAACGGTGGTCAAACCACTGGAAAGGATGGATGTAGTGGATTTCATCAGGGCATCCACCATTGCCGATTTTGCATCCGGGTTTTCCAGTCTGCACTCCTCAAAGCGGTGAATCAAAAAGACCGAATAATCCAGAGAAACCGCCAGCTGGAGGATATTGCCTGCTGCATTGGTAACAAAGGAAATCCTTCCGAAAATCAGGTTGGTGCCGCTGTTGATGGCGATTGCTACCCCCAGTCCGCCCAGTACAATCAGCGGCTCAATCCAGGACGGGGTGGTAATCAAGAGAACAATCAGAACAAACAGCACGGCGAAAGCGGAAATCATCATAACCTCTTTAACGGTGCTGGTGGTTGCAACTGCGGTGGAAACCGCGCTGCCGGTCATCGCATTGTCTTCTCCAATCAGTGCGCGAATATCTTCTACTGCCTGAATCCTCTTGTTTTCATCAATCGTCACGGTAAACAGCGCTGCATTGTCCTTGTAATAGGTCTCCAAGGTATCCCGGTCGATGGTATTCAGCGGCACATGAATATCCGCCGCATCATCCAACCAGGTCACCTCGCTCACACCATCTACCTGTTTGAGTTTTTCTTTATACTCCAACGCCTGCGGTATCGTCAGGTCGTTGATCATCACCCTGGCGTTTGGAATCCCACCTTCAAACTCTTCCTCCATCACATCCAGTGCAACGGTGGAGGGCGCATCCTCCGGCAGGTAATCGTTGATGTCATAATCGACCGCTACCAAATCCTTCATAAAAATACTCAGTACGGTCAACACCAGAAATGCGGTCAGCACTGTCTTGGTATGCTCAACGATCCACTCGTAAAATTTTCTCATTGCGTGTTCTCCTCTCTCAGAGGACGTCCGGTCCCGTTGAGTGCAAAATGGTTCTGTTTACTTTGCAGCTCCAGGTGCAGCTGATTGCTGTTCACGCTTCCTTGCGCTGTATACTCGATCGTCCTCATAAAGGTGATGATTTTTCCATACAGGTCACAACTCCCGTCGCTCATCACCCTGCCGTAAAACGGCTCCTGATGTCCCAACAGACGCAGCCATCCGTCTGCCTGCTCCCCACTGATATGCATTTTCATCGTTCCGCGTCGGATTCCCAACGGGGTGGACAGCGCGACATCATACAGATATTCGGGCATTCCCTTCCACTTCTTTCCTGTCTTTCCCACTTCTTTTCCAAACGGTTACCCATTCAGCTTGCGGCAAAATTCTGTCAGCGCCAGCGCCGTCCGGTCGATTCCAAGGGAAGCGCTGTTGATACAAACATCATAGTTGCTGATGCTTCCCCAGCTGCGTCCGGTGTGATGGTTGTAATAATCTCTGCGCTGTGCATCGGTCTTTTTAATCAGCGAACTCATCGCTTTGGCATCCATGCCGGTCAGGGCACATTTTCTTTCGACCCTTTTTTCAAATGGCGCTGCTACAAACAAGCTGATGTGTTCCACATGATTCTTGCGCAGCACCTCGTCTGCACACCTTCCGACAAAAATGCAGCTGCTCTTTTGCGCCTGTTCCAAAATCAATCTGCTTTGCAGGATGAACAGGATTTCGTTGGCTGGTTTTCCGCGCAGCTCCTTGTCGTTCTGGTCGTACCAGACACGGTGCAGCCAGGGATTTGCCTTCTTTTCATCCACCGCTGCCAGTTTTTCTGCCGGCAGGCTGCTTTGTTCGATTGCCCGATCCAGCAATTCCTTGTCCCAAAAATCAATCTGCAAATTTTGTGCCAAACGTTTTGCAATCTCATGTCCGCCACTTCCAAATTCTCTTCCTACGCAGATGATCATCTTTTTTTCCTCCTTTTGGTTTTGTTCTATCCAGTATTTTATCCCCCACCTGACCATAAAACTATGGTCAAATCGTCCGTTTTGTGGAATTTTGGACACTTGGGGCAATTTGTTGGTCTGTCCTCGGCAACTTTCCCCTTGCCCTTACTGCACAGTCCTGTATAATATTCTTGTGGAGGAAAAAGTTATGAAACAAGATCAAAAAACGCTCAACACCAAAAAAGCCCTGGCTGCTTCTCTAAAAAAATTTATGAAGCAAAAGCCACTTTCCAAAATCACCGTCAGCCAACTGATTTCCGATTGTAATGTCAATCGCAAAACCTTCTATTATCATTTTGAAGACATCTATGACCTGCTGAAGTGGACCCTGGAGGAGGAAGCCATCGAGGTAGTCAAACAGTACGATCTTCTGGTGGACTACCAGGAGGTCATCACCTTTGTCATGGATTATGTGGAGGAAAACCAGCACATCCTCAACTGTGCCTACGATTCGCTGGGCAGGGAGGGGATGAAGCGGTTCTTATACGCTGACTTCATCGGTATCCTTTCCACCTTGATTGAGGGCATCGAGCAGCAGGAAAACATCCACGCAGATGCGGAATTTAAACAGTTTTTGTGCGAGTTTTATACAGAGGCGCTCAGCGGTATCCTCATCAGCTGGTTCCACGACTCGAAAGGTCGCGACCGCGACAAAACCATTCAAGATATTCTGTTGATTTTAAGGGCATCTCTTCCGAATGTCCTTCGTGCTTCCCAACAGCTGTGTGAGTCGTCTTCCAATCAGTCCTCTATATTTTGTTAATATTAAAATTCAAATCTTGCCCCAACAAACCTTACGGTCTTATTTCTACGTTTGCAAGCCTCTTTTTTATTTTGTCCTTCCTTCAATTTATTGTTGTTAATGAATATCTTTTTCTTGTTTTATTAAATATTTTTATACAATTTATATAGCAATCTGCCATCTTTCTGTACAAAATAAAGTGTTTTCTTTATTGCTTTGGATATTTTCTCTGATAAACAGCACTTATTTTTGCATAAATAAATTTTTGACCCTTAATTTTTAGACATATCGTCATCTTGACATTCGTTTACTAATCATATATCCTTGATTTAACAGAAGAGAATCTAATGATTCTTCTGTCAGAGCAGTCATTTCTGCCGTTTTGTAAGGAGGGGGTCGTCTTGGAAAAAAAAGGAGTCTGTTTCCAAAATCTTAGGTTTAGTTACTATGTATAATCAAAAGCTTTCCCAGTATGTCAAGGATTACCGCAACTACGGTACACCACAAAAGCTGGATGCGGACTACTTTGCCAAAGCCTCCGCCTGTCTGGAAGAATACACCGAGGAGGAATTGGTTACCATCCGTAAGTTTGTAAATCAAATGCTGGAGACTGATTATTTTAAATAAAAAAACAATCCTGCTTCAAAAAACAGGATTGTCCAAAAGAAAAACGGCTGCGAAACTATCGCAGCCGCTTTTGTGTGTTTTCTTATTTCATAGTGTCGCGGATGACACGGTACATATTGTCGTAGGTCAGTTTGTCCAGCTCGCTGGAGGTAAATCCCTCTTTGTGCAGGCGGTCAATCAACAGCGGAACCTTGTCCACCGAGTCGATCTCCAAATCGCCGCGGATGCCGTCCAAGTCACCGCCCAAAGCCATACACTCGATACCGCCGACCTGATACATATGTTTCATGTGGCGAACCATATCGTCGATGCGGCTGGTATGGGAGTGGATGTCCGGCGAGATAAATCCTGCCGAGAAGTTGACACCGATTGCGCCGCCGCATTCTGCGATAGCACGAATCATCTCATCGGTCAGGTTGCGGGAATGTGGGGTCAGGGCACGGCAGTCGGAATGGGAAGCCACAAACGGTTTGTGGTTTTCCTTGCAGATGCGCACAACATCCCAGAAGCCGCCGTCGGACAGATGGGAAACGTCGGCAATGATGCCCATGCGGTTCATCGCATCAATCATCTCGCAGCCAAAGGGTTTAAGCGGCAGTGCCATCTTTTCCGGGTCAAAGGAATTTGGATAGCCCAGGCAGTTTTCATGGTTCCAGGTAATAGAAATCAGACGGATTCCCATTTTGTACATCTTTTCCAGACCTGCCAGCGTGCCGTTGATTCCGTTTCCATCCTCTGCGGTCAGGAAGCAGGAAATCTTGCCTTCCTTTTCGTTGCGGAGCATATCGTCCAGGTTGCCTGCAAAGGCAGCATAATCGCTGTATTTTTCCAGATTTTTATAGAAGCATCCCGACAGTGCATCCATAAAGTCGGCATCACTTGGTTTTTTCATTCCCTTTGCCAGAAAACTTTCCTCCGGCATCAGGCACATTGCATAAAACTGCGCGGTAAAGCCGGCTGCCTTCAGGCGCTTAAAGTCTACCGCTTTATTGTTTTCGTACAGGTCGATCTCTTCCCCGTATCCTGTTCCCAGCAGTGTGTCGCAGTGCATATCGATCATTTTCAAGACAAATCCCTCCAAAGCAATATAATTTTGTCTAAAAACATTTTACGCTTAACATTCCTTTTAGTCAATAGTTAATAAAAATTTTGTTTTTGTTCAACTTTTTTAAAAAAGCTTTTGTTTTTTATCAAAACTGTTTAAAAAACCAAATGTATCTGCTTTATTCTTTCATTTTCAAATGTAAATTTTACGACAGTAGAGAAAATATTCATCTGTTTTTCAAGAATATAATATCCCTTACAAGGAATTTTTAGCAAAGCGGCTCTCCCAAATCCAGACTGCGAATCCTGCGTCGCAACGGCAGAACGCTGGCTGCCGACACATTGAATCCATCCACGCCGGTTCGGATAAACCAGCCTAACATCCGCTCATCGTCTGCCATATCTCCGCTGACGGTCACCTTGATTCCAACAGTATGTGCAGCATCAATCACCATTTCAATCATCCGCATCACCGCCGGGTGCCGGGTGTTGTAGTAGCTGTTCACCCGTGGATTCTGTCGGTCCACCGCCAGCGCGTACTGCACCAGGTCGTTGGTATCAATGTGGAAAAAATCAACCTTTTCTGCAAGCTCCCGACTTAGAATCACGGAGGCAGGTGTTTCGATGACCAGTCCAACGCGTACCTGCGGGTCAAATTCCATCTTATCCCGCTTCAATGATTCTCTTGCAGCCTGTAAATGCCGCAAAATTTCCTCCAGCTGCTCTACACTGTCCACCATCGGGAACAGGATGCTGACCGGACCATAGCAGGCTGCCCGATAGATTGCCCGCAGCTGGGTCTGAAACATCTGCGGCGTGGCAAGGCAGATGCGGATAGAGCGAAATCCGAGGGATGGGTTCATCTCCGGTTTGTTTTTCGGCAGCTCGGTCAGCTTGCGTGCGCCAAAGTCCAGCGTGCGGATGACCGTCCGTTTTCCCTTCATCTGGCGGATGACCTCGCGATAGGCGCTCACCTGCTCCTCTTCGCCGGGCAGTCCATCCCGCTTCAGGTACAAAAATTCACTGCGCATCAATCCCAATCCGTCCGCATCACTGCGGATGACCTGCTCGATGTCCAGCGGCTCGGTGATGCTGGCAAAAATTTTCACCTCTCTGCCGTCAATGGTGCGGTTGGGCTTTCCAATCAGATGATTAAGTCCCTGTAGCCGCTCCTGCTCTCTGCGCTGCTTCTCTTCCAATCGGTGCAAAGTAGCCGGGTCCGGGTCGATGTACAGCCTGCCGGTGTAGGTGTCCACCGCTGCCAACAGTCCCTGGCAGCTGCGGTCCAAGCCTTCTCCCACACCCAGCAGATACGGGATGTTGCGGTCACGGGTGATAATCGCTGCATGGGAATTTTCTGAGCCGGATTTGGTCACAAATGCTAAAACCTTATCACACGGCAGCTGGATGACCTCGCTGGGCACCAGCTCATCGGATGCCAGGATGGACGGGTATTCCGGCACAAACAGCTCCACCTTCCCATAGGTCAGGTTGCTGATCAAGCGATGCGCCACATCTTGGACATCGATTGCCCGCTGCTGCAAATATGGGTCGGGGATGGAGGAAAACATCCTGTAAAAGGTTTCGGCTGCCTGCTGCACGGCATATTCTGCGCCGGTGTGCTGATTTTTGATTAACTCCAACACATAGCCGTTAAAATCCTGGTCCTCCAACAATAGATGGTGCGCCTGAAAAATCGCCGCATTCTCGCTGGAAATTTCCCGCAGCGCCAGCTTGTGAAGGGTCTGCACCTGCATCACCGCCTGCTCTTTTGCCTGCCGGTAACGCTGCACCTGGGTCTGTGTGTCCTCTTGTGTCTGTTTTTCAACATGAAACAGCTGCCTCTCATAAAAGACCAGCTTCCCCACTGCGATACCTTTATGTACTCCTGTTCCTTTTAAGGATAACATCTGTCCGCCTCCCCTCTGTTTGATGTACCTTCATTAAACCTCTTTTTTTACAAAACCGCAAGCGTTTTAGGCATTTTTGTAAAAACAGTTCATCTTATCCTTTCGTTTTTTAGCTATATTTCCCCGTATTTAGCTATTTGTATAAAATATTTTCCTCTTGCTTTTTATTTCTTATCCAAAATCCAACAAAATGAACTGTGTCTCCATTTGCTTTGCGTTAGCTATTGACAACTTTTTTTCCAAGGATTAAAATGTAAGCATAGGCTAACAACTGTATATATCCTATTTTCCTGATAGAGAAAGAGGAGGAATTGTTCTTATGACATTGGACTGTCTGAAACCCGGACAGAGCGGCGTAATCTCTGTTGTCGGCGGTCAGGGCGCACTGCGCAGAAGGCTGCTGGACATGGGTCTGACCCCCAAAACAAAGGTGAGCGTCCGCAAGGTCGCACCGATGGGTGACCCCATCGAGCTGTACCTGCGCGGCTATGTCCTGACCATCCGCGCGGAGGATGCTGCCAACATCGAAATCGGGGAGGTAACACGATGAGTCATCTTCTTGCCCTTGCCGGCAACCAGAACTGTGGAAAAACCACCCTCTTTAATGCGCTGACCGGCAGCAACCAGCACGTCGGAAACTTTCCGGGCGTAACGGTTGAAAAAAAAGAAGGCAGCATCAAAAAGTATAAGGATGCAGTTCTGGTGGACCTGCCCGGCATCTATTCCCTCTCGCCGTACACCTCCGAGGAGGTGGTCACCCGAGATTTTCTGGTCAAAGACCGCCCCGATGCCATCATCAACATCGTCGATGCCACCAACCTGGAACGCAACCTGTATCTGACCCTTCAGCTGATGGAGCTGAACATCCCGATGATCCTTGCGCTGAACATGATGGACGAGGTACGCGCCAGCGGCAACACTATCCACGTCAAAAAGCTGTCGCAGGAGCTGGGCATCCCGGTCATTCCAATCTCTGCTGCCAAAGGCGAGGGCATCTCGGACCTGCTGGACACCGTAATCAAAACTCTCAAGGGTGACAAAACACTGCCGCGGCTGGATTTCTGCAAGGGAGAAGTGCACCGCGCCATCCACTCGATTGCCCACATCATCGAGGACCACGCACAGGCTGCCGGTTATCCCATCCGCTTTGCTGCCACCAAGCTGGTGGAGGGCGACGAACCAATGTTCAAAGCCCTGGATTTGGACAGCGGCGACATCCACATCATCGACCACATCGTCGAGCAGATGGAGCAGGATTTGGGCACCGACCGCGAAGCGGCTCTGGCAGATATGCGGTACAGCTACATCGAGCAGCTGTGTGCGCAGTGCGTCGTCAAACATCAAGAAACCCGCGAACAGCTCCGCTCGGAGAAGATTGACCGGCTGCTGACCAGCAAATATCTGGGCATCCCGATTTTCCTGCTGATTATGATGCTGATTTTCTGGCTGACCTTCTCGGTGCTCGGCGCTCCTTTGCAGGATTTGCTCAGCGGATGGATTGACAGCTTCACCGCCTTTTTGGAAGCCTTCCTGGTGCGCAATCAGGTCACACCGTGGCTGATTTCTCTTCTTATCAACGGCGTCTGCGCCGGTGTCGGCAGCGTTCTTTCCTTCCTGCCCATCATCGTCCTGCTGTTCTTCTTCCTCTCTTTGCTGGAGGACAGCGGCTATATGGCAAGGGTTGCCTTTGTGATGGATAAGCTGCTGCGCAAAATCGGTCTGTCTGGTCGCTCCTTTGTTCCGATGCTCATTGGATTTGGATGTAGCGTTCCTGCTATCATGGCGACCCGCACCCTCTCCAGCGACCGCGACCGCAAAATGACCATCGTGCTGACCCCGTTCATGTCCTGCAGCGCCAAGCTACCTATCTACGGCATGATTACCGCAGCCTTTTTCCCGGAGCATCCTGCCATCGTGATGGTTTCTCTGTATGTGCTGGGCATCGTGATTGCCATCCTGTCCGGTCTGCTGCTGAAAAACACCATCTTTCAGGGCAACTCGGTCCCGTTTGTCATGGAACTGCCTGCCTACCGCCTGCCGGATGCCAAGAGCGTTCTGCTTCATATGTGGGAAAAGGCGAAGGACTTTTTGCACAAGGCGTTCACCATCATCTTCATCGCCTCCATCGTCATCTGGTTCCTCCAGAGCTTTGACTGGCGGCTCAACATGGTCAGCGACAGTGCCAACAGCATCTTAGCCTCTGTCGGCTCGATCATTGCACCGCTCTTTACTCCTCTGGGCTTCAACGACTGGCGCGCTTCCACCGCTTTAATCACCGGATTCACCGCCAAGGAATCGGTCGTCAGCACCCTGACCATCCTGACCGGCGCTTCCAGCGATGCACAGCTGAGCGCCATGCTGACCCAGATCTTCACCCCACTCAGCGCCTTCAGCTTCCTGGCATTCACCATCCTGTATATGCCTTGCGTGGCTGCTTTTGCCGCTTCTAAAAGAGAACTGGGCTCCATGAAGCAGGCGCTACTCACCGCCGGATACCAAACATTGGTCGCTTACATCGTCGGCACCCTCATCTATCAGGTCGGTTCGCTGATCCTGTAAGGAGCTGATTCTCCTATCGTATTCTTAACCCACCTGCTGCATACCGTTTGGCATCAGCAGGTGGGTTTTTGCAACCGGTGGTGCTCTTTCATTTTTGCGCAAACCTTTTCTTTTATCCCAATCGGCATTTTTCCAGATGGATGTATCCTCTTCTTTTGGGTAGACGGGCAGAAGCTCTTCTCTGGATGCTATCTCAAGCTCCGAAAGAAAAATAAAAAAACCAAAGCGACAGGTCGAAGTTTCTGCCTGTTGCTTTGGTTTTTTATTCGCCTGATACGGCACTTATCCCAGCGCCACATCCAGCACCATCATCAGCAAAAATCCACCCATTACGCCGAGAGTGCCGACGTTGGAATGTTCTCCCAGATGCGCCTCTGGGATCAGCTCCTCCACCACAACGTACATCATTGCACCCGCTGCAAAGCTGAGCAGCCAGGGCATCAGCGGCTGGATTCCTCTTGCTGCCAGCACCACCAGCACACCAAAGATTGGCTCGACGATACCGGAAAGCATCCCGTAGACAAAGCTCTTTCCCCGGCTCATCCCTTCCTGCCGCAGCGGCAGAGAGATGGCTGCACCCTCCGGGAAATTCTGGATGCCCATTCCAATCGCCAGAGCCATCGCTGCGGCATAAGCGCTGCTGTCGTTATGCTGGGCTGCCAGAGCAAACGCCAGTCCCACTACCATCCCTTCCGGGATGTTGTGCAGGGTGACCGCCAGCATCAGCATGGTGCTGCGATGCCAGCTGGAATTCAGTCCCTCCGCCTGTTTGGCACCCGGATGCAGGTGCGGCAGCAAACTGTCAAGCAGCATCAAAAAGGCAACGCCCAGCACAAAGCCTCCTCCGGCAGGCAGCCATCCTGCAACACCTGCCGCCTGCGCCTCTTCCATCGCAGGAATCAGCAGACTCCAAACCGACGCAGCAATCATCACCCCTGCTGCAAATCCAAGAAAAATCCTCTGGATGTTGGCGCTGACCGCCTTTCTAAAAAAGAATACCATGGCTGCCCCCAAGGTCGTCATCAAAAAGGTAAAGCCGGTACCTCCGGCTACCCAAGCAAGCGCATGACTCATAAAATCCCCTCCCTTTTACAGTTAGCATAAGCTAATTCATAGTTATAGTATACTGTATTTGTCCAGAAAAGTCAACTCCTCAGCTGATTTTCTCTTCATTATCAGCCACAATTATAAAAGCAAACAGGACAAGTTCTTCGGCACCGGTTAGTACCGAAGAACTTGTCCTGTTGTAAAGGGAGAAAAAGGTGGTGTATGTCAATTTTATAGAAGATTTCTAAAGAGAATGATTGCAAGCACGGTGCAGATATTCATCCAGCTCCTGCGGTGTGGACAGCTGCATTGCCTGCTCTGCCACCTGCTCTACCTGCTCCCGGTTCCATTCCGAGATGGTCTTTCTGGTTTTTAAAACCGAAGAAGCGCTGACGCTGAACTCATCCAAACCAAACTGCATCAGCAGTGGAATCAGCAGCGGGTCGGCAGCCGATTCGCCGCACATACCGACCGGGATCTTTGCCTGCTTTGCCGCATGGATGATTCCACGGATACTGCGCAGCACTGCCGGGTGCAGGGTAGTATACAGCTGCTCTACCTTAGCATTCCCGCGGTCCACCGCGATGGTGTACTGGGTCAGGTCATTGGTGCCGATGCTGAAGAAGTCTGCCTCCTTCGCCATCAGGTCGGCGGTCAAAGCAGCAGCCGGTGTTTCAATCATCACGCCCAGTGCAATCTTCGGGTCGTACTCCAAGCCTTCGCGGCTCAACTCCTGCTTACATTCCTCCAGCAGACTGCGGGCTGCGCGGATTTCCTGCACGCCGGTGACCAGCGGCAGCATAATCTTGATGTTTCTCTCCTGCGCTCCCGCACGCAGCAGCGCACGCAGCTGGGTCTTAAAAAGCGGCTGTTCGCTCAAACAGTAACGGATGGCGCGCCAACCCAAAAACGGGTTCTGCTCGCTGCCCATCTTCAGATAGGAGACCTCCTTGTCTCCACCGACATCCAGCGTGCGGATGATGACCTCCTTGCCCTTCATCAGATGGGAAACACTGCTGTACGCTTCCAGCTGTTCCTCCTCATCCGGCATAGCCGGACGGTCCATGAACAAAAACTCGGTGCGAAACAGCCCGATTCCTTCCGCTCCGTTTTCCAGAGCAGCCTGTGCTTCCATCACGCTGCCGATGTTGGCATACAGCTGGTAGCTTCTGCCGGAGGCATCTGTGGTCGGCTTGTCCCGATAAATCGACAGCATCGCCTTCTGACGCAGCTGCTCCTCCTGGAGCTTGGTGTAGTGGTACAGCGTTTCCGCATCCGGCTCGGTCAGCACCTGACCGGTGGCACCGTCCACAATGGCAGTCTGTCCGTCAGTCAGCTGCTGCAAAGCATCCGGTATACCCAGCACTGCCGGTATCTCCAGCGCACGCGCTAAAATGGCAGAGTGACTGGTCTTTCCTCCAACCTCGGTGATGATGGCGCTTACATTTTCCTTTTGCAGACCGACCGTCATCGAAGGGGTCAAATCTTTTGCCGCCAGAACCGTTCCCTTTGGCAGCGAAGCCATGTCCACACTTTCTACACCCAGCAGCAGACGCAGCATCCGGGTTTTGATGTCCTCGATGTCGGTGGCACGCTGCTTCATCAATTCGTCCTCCACATTGGAGAACATCTCAATGTACATCTGGCAGACGGTGTCCACCGCGGCTTCAGCACAGCTTCCGCTTTGGATAGCATCCTCCATCTGGCTGACCATAAATGGGTCGGAGAGCATCATCACCTGTCCGCTGAGAATCTCCGATTCCTTCTGACCGACCCGCTGGCGGATGTCCTCTGCCATCCGCTGGGTCTTTTCGCAAAAGGTCTCCACCGCCTGTTTTAAACGAGCCTTTTCCTGCTCACGTCCCTGATACTGCACCTGGGAATAGTCCAGATTCTGCTCTCTGATGCAGATGACCTTTCCAATCCCGATGCCTGCCGAAGCGCCTACTCCTTTGAGCATAGCGTTTGCACCCCTTTCCCGTTTCTGCCGGATTACTCTCCCAGACCGGACTCTACCAGCGCAACTGCTGCCTTCAGGCACTCTTCTTCGTTGTCGCCGCTGCATTTGATTTCGATCTCGCTGCCCTGCTTGATGCAGGCTGCCATCAGGTTCATAATGCTTTTTCCGTTGATGTCCTTGCCGTTAAAGTTGATGCTAACATCGCAGCCGAAGGGGGTGACCTCCTTGATAAAAAGCTGCGCCGGTCTCATGTGCATTCCCATTGGATTGATTACCTTTACCTTTGCCGATACCATATTTTCATCCTGCCTTTCCAGATTTTCGCCGTCATTTCTTCTGACAGATTTTATTCTTCCACTTTATCTTTTTTCAATACGCCCAGCAGCAACATTCCAACCAGCGAACCGGCTGCCAAAGCGATGAGATAGCCAACCACATTTCCTACAACCGGGAAAACGAAGATGCCGCCATGCGGAGCGCGCAGGGTGCAGCCAAACAGCATCGACAGTCCTCCTGCCACCGCCGAACCTGCCACGCAGGATGGGATGACACGCAGCGGGTCTGCTGCTGCAAAGGGGATAACGCCCTCGGTGATGAAGCACAGTCCCATGATGTAGTTGACAACGCCGGATTTTCTTTCCTCAGAGGTAAATTTCTTTTTAAAGAAGGTGGTTGCCAGAGCGACCGCCAGCGGAGGAATCATACCGCCAATCATAACCGCTGCCATCACATCATAGTTGCCGCTGGCAATCGAAGCGGTTCCAAATACATAAGCTGCCTTGTTGAATGGTCCGCCCATGTCGATGCTCATCATGCCTGCTACGATACAGCCAAGTAGAATCTTGCTGCTGCCGCCCATCGAGTTGAGAAAACCGGTGATGCCGGTATTGATTGCCGCCATGGTCGGGTTGACTGCAAACATGAACACACCAATCAGCAATACGCCGAACAGCGGGTAGATGAGAACCGGTTTGATACCTTCCATGCTTTCAGGAAGCTTGTCCGCCAGCTTTTTGATGCCCAGCACCAGATAGCCCGCTACAAAACCAGCCAAAAGCGCCGCCAGGAAACCGCCGGAGACTGCATTTTCACCACTGATGTTTGCAAAAGAGTTGCCCACCTTGGCAATATAGCCGCCTACGATACCGACTGCCAGACCCGGACGGTCCGCAATGCTGTATGCGATGTAACCGGCAAGGATTGGGAGCATGAAGTCGAAGGCGACCCCTCCCACCGTCTTAAAGAAGGCTGCCAGCGGGGTGTTCATACCAAAGTTTGCCGGATTGATGGAGTAATCGTCCAGCAGGAAAGCAATCGCAATCAGGATACCGCCGCCGATAACAAACGGCAGCATATGGCTGACACCGTTCATCAGATGCTTGTACAGCTGTCTGCCAAAGCTTTCTTTGCCCTGTTCCTGCTGCTGTACAGCTGCCTTTTTCTCTTTTTCATAGACAGCCACCGTTCCGCTTTCAATCTGCTCAAGCAGCTGCTGCGGCTTGTGAATGCCATCCGACACCGGCACAAACAGCACCTTTTTCCCTGCAAATCGTGCGGTCTCTACATTTTTGTCCGCAGCCACAATGATGCCGTCCGCCTGCTCGATCTCCTGTGCGGTCAAACGGTTTTTCACACCGGCGCTGCCATTGGTTTCCACCTTGATGGACAGGTTCATCTGCGCAGCCGCTTTTTCCAGTGCCTCTGCTGCCATATAGGTATGCGCGATACCGGTCGGGCAGGCGGTCACTGCCAGCACCCGATAGCCTGCTTTTTCTTCCACCGGCTTTTGCTCGGTGCCGCCGACCTCCTGCGGATACTTTTCCTTTTCAAATCGGTCGATTACTGCCATAAACTGCTGTGCATCTGCTGCGCTGCGCAGGGCTTTGACAAATTCCCCGTCCATCAGCAGGACCATCAGTCGGGAAAGAATCTCCAGATGCAGGTCGCCGTTGAGTGGTGCTGCAATCATAAAAAACAAATCGGAGGGCTGTCCGTCCATTGCACCGTAGTCCACGCCCTGTGTCAGTGTCATCGCTGCCAGAGAAGGAGCGCTTACTGCGTCTGATTTTGCATGGGGAACGGCGATGCCCTGCTCGATGGCAGTGCTGCTCATCTCTTCCCTTGCCAGAATCGCTTTTCGGTACGCCTCCCGGTCAGCAATGCAGCCGCCTGCCATTTGCAGCTCCACCAGCTTGTCGATTGCCTGCTCCTTGTCGGAAACCTGTGCACCCAACGCAATGCGGTCGGTGCTGAGTAAATCAATAATCCTCATGCTCTATCTCTCCTTTTTTATTTGAGCGTCTGATACAACGCCAAAACCTCTTCTCCTGTCGCCAGCTGGTCGGAAAATGCCGTAGCGCTTCCGGCGGCAGTTCCCATCTTCAAGGCAGTCCGGTAGTCCTTCGACTGCAAATATCCTGCTAAGAATCCTGCCACCATCGAATCTCCTGCGCCCACCGAGTTTTTGACGGTTCCTTTCGGCGCGTTGATTCGATGAAATCCGCCGGTCTCATCCAGCAGGATCGCTCCGTCGCCCGCCATCGAAATCAGCACGTTGCGCGCGCCCATCTGCTGAAGCCTGCCGGCATACTCCCGAATCTGCTCTTCTGTGTGAAGCTGCACTCCAAAGATTTCACCCAGCTCGATGTGGTTGGGCTTTATCAAAAACGGATGATATTTTAAGACGTTGCACAAAAGCTCTTTGGTGGCATCCACCGCTGCCAGAATTTGTTTGCCTTCCATCCGCTCCAGGATATTTTCATAGATGTCGCTGGGCAAACTGCTTGGGATGCTGCCCGCCAGCACCAGAACATCTTCTTTCTCCAGACGGTCCAGTCGTTCAAACAGCTGCTCCAGCTGCTCGCGACCGATTTTAGGACCCTGTGCGTTGATCTCCGTTTCACAATCTGCCTTCATTTTGACATTGATGCGGGTCATCCCCTCGGGCAGGTGGATAAAATCGGTATCCACTCCCATCGTTTGCAGCTGGTTTTCCAGCGCCTTTCCGGTAAAACCTGCCACAAATCCCAGCGCACAGTTTTGCACACCGATATTTTTAAGCAGCACCGAAACGTTGATTCCCTTGCCGCCAAACTGGATTTCTTCGCTTGTGGTCCGGTTGACCTGTCCCAGTTGAAACTGCTCCATTCGAACCACATAATCCAGTGCCGGATTAAAGGTTACTGTGTAAATCAAATCAATCCACCTCTTTCACCAGTGTTTGTTTACAATAAGACGCATCCGGGAGACGGTCGGTCAGGATACACGCCTTGTCAAGGGAAGCGATGGTGACCGCCGATACCTTTCCAAATTTACTGGAATCTGCCAGCACATAGCTGACATAGGAGTGGTCGATTGCCAGTGACTTGATGGATGCCTCCTCGATGTCCGGCGTTGTGTATCCATGACCGAGTGAAATCCCATTGGTTCCGATAAATGCCTTGGTAAAATTGTATCGTCCAATCGACTCTCTGGCTGCCGCACCCACCAGCGCCTGTGTCCCCGGCTTTAGCAGTCCGCCTGCCACATACACCAGCAGCCCTTTTTCCACCAAACGGCGGGCACATTCGATGCCGGTGGTGACAAAGGTCGCCTTGGAACCCTCCAGATATTCTGCCATCCGCAGGGTGGTCGTTCCTGCGTCGATAAAAACAAAGTCCTGGTCGTTAACCTGGGCTGCCGCATATCGGGCGATTCGGTCCTTCTGCTCGGTGTGCAGGGTGGACTTGGTCAAAACATCCGGTTCCTGGCTTTCAAATTCGCTGACCGGGAGCACTGCGCCGCCGTGTACCTTATTCAGTTTGCCCTGACGGTCCAGCTCGTTCAAATCCCGCCGGATGGTCGCCTCGGATGCACCTGTTTCCTGGCACAGCACAGCGACCGTTGCCGCTCGCTTTTCCTCCAGCACCCGTAAAATCACCCGCTGTCTTTCTTCTGCCAGCATGGTTGTTCCCTCCGTATCCTTTGCTCTTTGTTGATTTGATTATAGCACAGCCCTTTCGAAAAATCAATCATTTTCAATCATAATAATTCAAAAATAATCAATAACATTTTTCCTTTTTTCTCGTATAATTTGACCGAATCAGAGTTTTCCCCTGTTTTCGCCATTTGTTTTGCTCATTGAAATGATTTTGTTGATTGAATTTGATTGTTTCCTTTGTTCTCTTACCGAGGATAAGGGACAAAAGGGCAGAAAAGAAAAAGGCACAGCTCTCAGCGATTGCTGCATGGGAAAACTGTGCCTTTTGGTGGTAATGATTTTAAAACGAAACTATCTTAGAACTTGCTTTCAAATTCACGGATGGAGATGCTCTTTCCGTGGTTGACTCTGGATTCCTCGGCTGCCAGCGCCATCACATGGCTGTGTACCGAAGCGTCGATGGAGGTCAGGTTGTGCTCCAGGTCATCCTTTCGCAGAATGTCAATGATGTTGTCCACCAGTCGGGTATCTCCTCCCGCGTGACCGACATGACCGACCAGCTGTTTGGAAACATCGATGGTTTCGACCTCGTCGCTGTTAAAAGGTTTGACCTCAATGGTTCCCTTGACCGAATCGCCCTCCAGTTCTCCGAGGGTACCCATCACGCGGATGGTGCGGCGGGTGTTCTTGGTGAAGGCAGTCATGGTGAAGACTGCGGTTGCACCGTTTTCAAACTCCATGTCCACTACCTCGTGGTCTACTACATCGTTATCACAATGGTAAACACAACGTCCGTACGGACCGGTCTTGATGGCTTCGTAGACATTTTCCTCGGTCGGGTCTACGCACAAAGCGTTGCATGGCCAGCCGCCGTGGTTGTCCCGCACGCCGGTCTTTTTGTTGGTAATGTAGATTTTCTCCGCATCGTAAGGACATTCGTCCTTGCACTTGCAGCCGCCCAAGCAGTACTCGGTCGCACCTTCCGGCGCTTTGTCGGCACGGAAGTGGCTCAGAGAGCCATAGGAGCTGATGTACTCGCAGCGCTGCCCCATCAGCCACTGCAACAGGTCCATGTCGTGGCAGCTCTTTGCCAGAATCATTGGGCTGGTTTCCTCAGAATTTCTCCAGTTACCGCGGACAAAGCTGTGCGCCTGATGGAAGTAACCGACGTCCTCATGGGCAGAGATGTTGCGGATTTCTCCCAGCTTGCCGCTGTCCATAATCTGCTTGACGGTCTGGTAGAACGGGCTGTAGCGCAGAACATGGCAGACGGTGACCACCCTGTTTTTCTCGTGCGCTTTTTTCTGCAATTCGATACATTCGGACAGCTCCGGCGAAATCGGTTTTTCCAGCAGAACATGGTAGCCCTTTTCCAAAGCTGCCAGCGCCATCGGAACGTGCTGTCTGTCCTGGGTGCAGATAAACATCAAATCCGCCAGCTTTGGCTGTTCGAGCATCTGCTCGGCGCTGTCAAAGCACATCTGCTCCGGCAGATTGAACAGTTGTTTTGCCGCATCCACCTTTTCACGGACGATGTCCGCCACTGCAACCACCTTCATGGTATCTGGATGCTCCAATGTGTACTGGGAATAGCACTGTCCACGCAGTCCGTATCCCGCTACTGCAATCGTAATCACCTTTTCCATTTTGCAATTCCTCCTTACCGTTTCGCTGCCGGACAACATCTGTGCAGGCAGCTAAAAAAAATCTCCTCTTAATTAACCTATTATATCACCTTACCTCCTGCTTGACAATCGATTAACAGGGTCTTTTTGCAATTTTATTTCCTTCTATCCACCACTTTTTTTCTTTTTCTACCGATTTTACAAGTTTCATGCAAAACTTTTGCTCAATTTCAATCCTTTCTCCTGCACAAAGCAAATCATGGGTAACGCTTTTGTTCAAAGCGTTACCCATGATTCCATTACAGACCCAGCACCAGCTGAGCAATTTTAAAATACATAATCAGTGCAAATGCATCCACGATGGTGGTAATCAGCGGTGCTGCCATAATGGCAGGGTCGCATTTGACCAAACCTGCTACCAACGGGAGCAGAGAACCGATGGTCTTTGCCATCACAACCGTCAAAAACATCGCCAGCGAAACGGTCAGGGCAATCTCTGCCGAATGGGGAGTGGTCAGCAACAGACGCAGAAAATTGACTGCGCTGAGCACTGCACCTGCCAGCACACCCACACGGATTTCTTTCCACAGAACAGCAAACAGGTCACGGAAATGCACCTCTCCGGTCGCCATTGCGCGAATCACCATGGTGCTGCTCTGCGAACCGGCGTTGCCACCCGTATCGGTCAGCATTGGAATAAAGGTGACCAGCATTGGTACAGCGGCAAAGGCACTTTCATATTTTGCCAGGATGCTTCCGGTAATCATGCCGGATACCATCAGTGCCATCAGCCAGAAGATTCTGTTTTTTGCCAAGGTAAAAGCCCCTGTGTGCAGGTAGCCTCCCTGTGTTGTCTGTTCTTGCTGGCAACGGAAAATCTGCTCTGCCTGCTGCGGCTGCATCTTGCAGGCTACCGCAAAGCGAAGCTCCTCTTCCTGAAGGGACAGCCAACGAGCTGCCTGCTGCGGCTCCATCCGGCTCAGGCGTTCGCTGATTGCCTGATAATCCCTCTCTCTTGCCAAGGTGTTCATGCCCTGGGTTGGCATATCATTTCTTTTTTCCTGTGCAATCGCTGCTGCAAAGATCATTTTTTTCATTGTAAGCTCCTCCTTATACTGTCATTTTTAAGGGACAGCAAAGTACAAGCCCAAACAAAAGCGCACAGTACAAAGACTGTGCGCCGATTTTTGCAATCATACGGTCAACAGAACAAGCCGCTCTAAAATCTGTCCAAGCGGGCAGGAGGAGGGTCTTCCATTCGATGATTCTCATGATGGCAAAAATCGCGCCGGGTTTTCTTTGTACTTCTACTGCGATCTTCCACGTTCCTTCCTCCTTTCAAAGATTCAAGAGTTTCCTCTTTACCGTTTATATTATAACCGCCTTCCGGTCCGATGGCAAGCCTTATTTTTTAAAATTCGGTTAAATTTGGTTTAATTTATCCATTTTTACCGAATATCGTCCGTTTTGCCTGCTTATCTGTTGTTATCTTGCTTTTTTACTTGTTTTCTCCCAAAAAGGATAAAGCAAGAGCACCGGGACCTGCATGAGAGCCGATAACCGGACCGATGTGGCTAATCATGGTTTTCGCAATGCCCAGTCGCTCTTTAATCAGTTGAGCCAGATAATTTGCCTCTTCCAGACAATCTCCATGGCTGATGTATACGGTATCATTTTCTTTCAGAAAGCTGCCAATATGTTCCTCCATCTGCTTCACCAGAGTCTGAATCGACTGCTTTCTGCCGCGCACCTTTGCGCATGGAACCAGATTACCGGTCTCATTCAGCTTCAAAATGGGTTTGATGCCGATGGCACTTCCCAAAAACGCACTGGTTTTGGAGACCCTTCCGCCGCGGTAAAGATGCTTCAAGTCATCTACGGTTGCATACAGGCAGGTGTGCGGAACTGCATCCCGAATCCACTGTGCTGCCTGCTCGAGTGTCTTTCCTGCTTTTTTCATGCGGACTGCCCGCTCCACCAACATTCCCTGCGCAAGAGTACCGACGAGGGTGTCGATGACGGTGATGGTGCGCTCGGGAAATTCTTCCTTGAGTTCTCTGGCTGCCATCATCGCGCTGTTACAGCTGCCGCTGACTGCGGAGGTCAACGCAAGATGAAGGATGTCCTTGCCCTGTTTTAGGTAGCTGCGGAAGGTTTCCATCGCCTGATCCAGGTTGACCTGCTGGGTCTTCGGCATCATGCCTGCACGCATTTTTGCATAAAAATCCTCCGCGCTCATCTGCGGCTCGTGTCCCGGTCCATAGGTAACCCCGTCGATGGTATAATACAGCGAAAGCACGCCGATCTCATTTTCCTTTACAAAGCTTTCCGGCAAATCTGCCGCATTCTCGGTGGTGATTACATATTCTGCCATGATTCCTGCTCCTTGATTCCTAAAGTGTTTTTTTAAACGACATTATATCGTATATCTTACCGTAAAACTCCCGAAAAAGCAAGAAGAAGATGTAACTAAAGTTACACCTTCTTCTTATTGCACAGTTTTCAAAAACAAAATATGGGGATTATAGACAGAATCCTGCTGTATCTAGCGTTTTTCTCCCATAAAGAAAAGCGCTACTGTTCCCGGACCCGCATGGGAACCAATAGTAGGTCCGATAAAGCTAATCATAAAGTCCTCATAGCCAAAGCGTTGTTTGACCAGCTCTGCCACATAGCGGGCATCTTCCTCACAGTCTCCGTGGCTGATGAAGATGCGCTGCTTGCTGTCGCGGTAGCTGCCAATCTGCTGTTCCATGCGGTCCACCAATGCCTGAAGCGACTGCTTTCTGCCGCGTACCTTTGCCAGCGGAACCAGTTTGCCCTCGTCATCCACGTGCAGCACCGGCTTTATGCCAATCATTGTGCCCACCAGAGCTGTGGTCTTGGAGATTCTGCCGCCTCTTTGCAGATACTTTAAGTCCTCAACGGTGAACAGGTGGCACAGGTGCGGGATGTTTTCCTCAAGCCACTGTGCGACCTCTTCGATACTCTTTCCCGCTTCCTTCATGCGGATGGCGGAATCAACCAACAGACCTTGTCCCATCGAAGCGCACAAGGAATCAACCACCATGATTTTTCTGTCCGGGAATTCCTCTTTGAGGGTTTCCGCCGCCAGACGGGCAGCGTTGGCAGTCCCGCTCAATCCAGAGGAAAAGGCGATGTGCAAAAGGTCTACCCCTTTGGATAAAATAGTGCGGAAAAGCTTTTCTGTATCTTCAATGCTTGCCTGCTGGGTTTTGGTCAGCGCGCCCTGACGCATTTTATTGTAAAAGGATTTCAGGTTCTCCAGTGTAGGCGAGCCATCCGGTCCCATTACATCATCAATGCTATAAAACAGGGTCACCAGCGGAAGCTGATGCTGCTGTACATATTCATAAGGGAAATCACAGGAAGTATCGGTAGAAATCATATATTCTGCCATAGGACACTTCTCCTCTCGCAGTAGATTTTATACCTGTCTATTATACCCCACCCCAAAGTCTCTTTCAATTCTTTTCTGTTAATTTATGGATTTTTTGTTCACACATTCCTTTGCTCCCATTTTCTTTTGAAGGGTTTTCTGCTATACTGATGGTAAAAGCAACCGGAAGGAGGAACGATATGACAAGAGAAGAAATCTATGCTTCCATCTACACCCATGAGGAGATCTATCGACCGCCGCAGGAGGAAAACTGTGCCTGCCTGGAGGTCGCGCTCGGATGCAGCTGGGGAAAGTGCCTGTTCTGCGACTTTGCCAAAGACCGATTCCAGGTCCATTCGATGGCAAAAATCGAGTGGAACCTGCGGATGCTCGGGCGGTTGGAGCCGGAGAAGACCCGACTGTTCCTGCTGGGCGAAAACGCTTTTTGCCTGAGCTTTGAGCAGCTGAGCCAGATTTTCGCCCTTGCAAAAACCTTTATGCCCAACGTCAGGGAATTTGCCATGTATGCCCGCATCGACGATGTCCTGCGCAAAACGCCGGAGGAGCTGCGGCAGCTGCGCGAAATGGGACTGAGCGACCTGCACATCGGTGTGGAATCGGGCAGCGACCCCATTCTGCTGTGGATGAACAAGGGTGTCACCTCCTTTGAGATGCTGCAAGCCTTCAAGATGCTCGACCGGGCAGAGATTGGATATTTTATCACCATCATCCTCGGTCTGGGCGGCAAGAACTACCGCAACCTGCACGCGATCGAAACTGCCAACCTGCTCAACCGGATCCACCCCAAATGTGTCTGGGCGCTCAAGCTGAAGATATGGGAGGACACTCCTTTGGAAAAGATGGTCAAAAAAGGAGAGTTTGTCCCCATGAGCAACCGGGACATCCTGTTTGAGGAGAGGCTGCTGCTGGAATCGCTGACATTGGATACCTACTTTATGGATACCACCGTGATGGATGCGCTGACCATCCAGGGCTATCTGCCCGATGCAAAGGATTCGATGCTGCGGGTTATCAACCGTCTGCTCAGTTAAAAGTGAAAAACACGCTGCCTTTTTTGAAATGGTGGCGTGTTTTTTGTTCTTCGCAGGAAGAAAATTTAAAAAAACAGCGCAAAGGGTGTCGAAATTTTATTTTTCTTGTGATAAAATAATAGAAGAAAAATCTTCACTAGAAAGAGTTGATAAAGTTGAAACAATTTTGTGCTGTTTTTCTTGCCTTCCTGCTTCTTTCTCTTTCGGTCTGTGCCGACTCGTTGAATGACCCCTGTACCTCCAACCAGTCCACCACCACCCGCGAAACCTACAACCTGGTTTCTGCCAACCCGCTCTTTTCAACACCCGGCTACACCGACCTTGCGGACACCAGCGCTCTAACGGTGCAAAATCCTGCTCAATACGGCGAAATCATCTACTCGGTCAAACAGGTGGACCGGCTTTCGGTCGACCTGTACCGTAGAAACTACGCCTCCTTTGCAGTCAAATCGCCCGATGGTTCTTTGAGCTACAACCATCTGCCCGACAAGGAGGACGAGTTGCTGGATTTATGGATCGACGAGCAGACCGACCTTATCTACTGTATCGACGACGGCAGCTGCTATCTGCTGTACTTTGACGAAGGAGGCAGTGAATACCTCTTTGCAAAGCAAAGCGATGGCTCGCAGGACGAAGGCTCCTACAATGAAAATACGGATGAGGAAACCTCTGAGGAAGAAAACCCAGAGGAGGAACCGACGCCCTTTGCCGACTGCTACCCGCAGGGAGAGCTGATCCCCTACGGACTGCACCTGCTGCAATCATTTGACGGAGCCTCCTTCGAAGAGCTGCCGGTCAAACGAGTAGAAACCACCCTGCACGACCAGGACGGCAGCTTTCTCTTTGACGAGCAGTTTGAAGCTGCGCCTTCGACCGACTGCCGCTACCTGAAGGTGCAGCTCAAGCAGTTTTCCCGCTTGCCTTATCTGTACGCTGACGGAGTGGAGGGATTTGTCGATGTCAATATGCCCCATCTTTCCATGATTCGGCAGGTCCGCTGCTCTGGTCCTGTGCAGCCGCTCAACCCGGGCGAAGGAGCCGACCTCCCGCTCGGCGAAGAGGAAACCGATGAAGAGGAAACAAGGGAGGAGGATGAAAAGAAAACGGTGTCCTCCACCAAGAAATCCTCCGATTCCTCCAAAAGCTCCTCCGGCGGGGACTCCAGGGTAGAAACCACCACCTCCACTTCGACCTCTACCTCCAGTTCTAGTTCCACCACCGACTCGAACAATTCTACCACCACCTACACCACCAACTATATTTTCGTCGGTTCGTCGCCGGAATCAGCCGCTGCCCTGTGCGATATACTGGGCATTGAACCGGATGCCCTGGAAAACCTACAGACTATTTTAGGAAGTACCGATGAGGTACTTCCTAACAGCAGCAATTCCGGGGAGGAAAAGGCTGCTGCCGCCACGGTGCTGTATCAGAGCCCGGTCGTCGGGCTGTCGCAGCAGCAGGAGGACAATTCTGCCTTTCCTTTTGGCAGCGAGGAGGACAACGAACTCATTCTTTATCTGTGCATCACCGCTGTTGCAGTGGCTGCCTTCTGTGTGATTGCACTTTTCATCAAAAAATCGTTGTCAGCAAAGAAAGAGAAAACCGACACCGACTCGCAGGAGGATGATTTCGACAACCTGTAAACAAGTGCTGTCCCATTGCCAAAATAAAAAATCCACCCCGCTTCCATTTGGAAACGAGGTGGATTTTTGTTTTTGCATTATTCTTCGTCGGATTCCCAGTTGTGGTAAACTTCCTGCACGTCGTCGTTGTCCTCCAGCAGGTCGAGCAGCTTCTGCATCTTTTCTGCCAGCTCCGGGTCGTCGATTTTAGTGTAGGTGGAAGGTACCTTCTGGATGTCTGCTTCCACAAAGGTGTAGCCCTTTGCTTCCAGCGCTTCACGAACCGCACGGAATTCGTTCGGGTCGTTGGTTGCAGAAACTTCGATGACACCGTCGCCAAATTCGAAATCTTCTGCTCCTGCTTCCATGCAGTCCTCCATAACCTGGTCCTCGGTGTATTTTTCGTCCTCGTTGTCGATAACGATGACACCCTTTTCGCTGAACATGAAGGAAACGCATCCGGTCTGACCCAGGTTGCCGCCGCACTTGTCAAAGTAATGGCGCAGGTCGCCGGCAGTTCTGTTCTTGTTGTCGGTCAGCGCTTCTACGATAACAGCAACACCGCAAGGACCGTAGCCTTCATAGACCATATCCACATAGGTGTTTTTATCACCGTCGCCGGCTGCCTTTTTGATGATGCGGTCGATGTTGTCGTTTGGCACGTTGTTTGCCTTTGCCTTTGCAATCAGGTCACGCAGCTTGCCGTTGTTCATCGGGTCAGGTCCGCCCTCACGAACCGCTACTGCCATTTCACGACCGATCTTGGTAAAGATTTTTCCCTTCTGGGCATCGGTCTTTTCTTTTTTACGCTTGATATTATTCCACTTAGAATGTCCGGACATCGCCAAAACTCCCTTTCCAATATTGTCATACGGTCAAGTGACCGTCCTGTTCTTTTTGAGCAGCTCCTTTTCGGACCGCATAAACCGAATCCATTTTATCACAATTCAGCGGATGATACAAGCGTTTTTTCGACCAATCATTCTCAGCTCCACACCGATACATATGGATAAACCTTATGAAAACCGTTGGTACCCTGCATGGAAGCAAAGCAAAGATAGGCAAAACCCGCCGCTACCGCCAACACCGCCAGCAGCACCATGCTCTCCCGGCGCTGGCGCTCCAGATGTTTATTTTCCTTTTTCCTGCCCTCTCCCTGTACTGCCGGAACACTGACCACCATCTTTGGCAGCAGCAGCATGGCGTAAGGAAACAGGTAGATGGAAAAACGCTCCAGAATCATGTGGTGGGTGCTAAAGACATACAACAACATCACATAAAAGGAGCTGTTGATTAAAATGCGATTTTCTTGCCTCTCTGCAAGCAGCCAGCGCCGGGTCAGCCATGCCGCTGCAAAGTACAAAATGGGGAATATCGCATAGCGGTAGCCCAAGCCCGCCCAGTAGCGCGAACCGATATAGCCTGCATAGTTCGGGAAGAGATATTGGGTCACAAGCTGCGCTGCCTGGTTGCTGAACAGATAGACCGGTACTGCCGCCATCGCCAACCCACCCAGCAGTCTGCCGTCGCATTTCCAGTTCAAAATCCAGTAGAACGGCAGGAAGAACAGCGCCGAGGTGTGAAAAGCAGCTGCCAGCAGAACGACCAGCGCAAAGGGCAGCAGCTTTCTCTTTTTTAAAAACGGATAGGCAAGCAGACAGATGGTCGCTGCAATCGACTGACGAAACAGGTTCATGCTGTGCGCAAAAAATTGCAGGGTCAGATAGAAAAACAAGCTCATCCACGGCAAGGGCGAATACCGTTTGACAAACCAGAGCACCACCCCGGTCATCAGCAGATTGATGACCAGCAACAGCGAACGGTAGTCCAGTCCCGCCCGATACAGCAGATGGGTCAGCAGAGAATATCCGATAAACTGCTTGCCGACCGGGTCCTGCACCAGCTGCGCTGCCGACATCGGACCCAGCTGCTCATACAGCCGCTCATAGTTAAAATAATCATAGCCGATGCCGTACCGCACGGTTGCCACCAGCACAAACAGCCCGCCTGCCAAAAGTAAAAATGCCCATTGCATCCGAGCCGTTCTTTTTTCATCGGCAATCCCATTGGAAAAGCCCAGTTCCCTTGCCCACAGCACCGAGCCAAGGCATAAAAACAGGCACAATGCCAGATAAACCGCCATCCTTTCCACCATCCTTCCAAACGATTTTCTTTTTATTATAACGAAGATATTCCTTTTTATCAAACATCAAAAGCGCAAAAAGATACATTCGCTATCTGTAAAACGCTCTGCACTCTGCCCTAAAATTTTCATTTTGCAAGCCGCTCTCTGATAAAATTGGCTAAATTTTTATAAAAAATCAAGCAATAACAACAAACAATATTGTTATCATCGCAATAAAATGCTAAAATTATGAAATATTTATAAATCATTTTTACTTGTTGTTATCAAAATCCATCTCCAAAGAAAGGACGGAACTTTCATGTTCTCCAAAAAAGACCTTCAGCGACTGATTGTCCCGCTGATCATCGAGCAGTTTTTGTCTATCACCATCGGCATGGCAGATACCGTTATGGTTTCGGTCTGCGGAGAAGCTACCGTATCCGGCGTTTCTCTGGTAGATGCCATCAACATCCTGCTCATCAACATCTTCTCCGCCCTTGCTACCGGCGGCGCCATCGTTTCCTCCCAGTATATCGGGCGCGAGGAGCCGCATCAGGCGTGTGAAGCAGCCAAGCAGCTCATCCTGTCGGTGTTTGTCCTCTCAACTGCCATTGGTGCGCTGTTTGTCTTTGGTGGTCCGCAGATTTTAGGCTTTATCTACCATGATGTCGAATCTGCCGTTATGCAGAACGCCGAAATCTACTTTTTCCTGACCGCACTATCCTACCCATTCATCGCCCTGTACAATGCCGGAGCAGCGCTGTTCCGCGCAATGGGCAACTCCCGCATCTCGATGGTCATTTCCATCGTGATGAACTGTATCAACGTCGGCGGCAACGCCCTGTTTATCTTTGGCTTTGATATGGGAGCCGCCGGTGCTGCCCTTGCCACCCTGATTTCCCGTATTGTCGGAGCCATCTTCATCCTCATCCTCCTGCATCGTTCAAACAACGTCATCCACATTGATTCCTACCTGCACCTGAACTTCCATCCGGGTATGATTAAAAATATCCTTGCCATCGGTATTCCAAACGGCTTGGAAAACGGGATGTTCCAGCTGGGCAAAATCATCGTGCAGGGAATGATTGCTTCCTACGGCACTGCTGCCATCGCTGCCAACGCTGTCTGCAACTCGATTGCCGGCTTCCCCATCATCCCCGGCACTGCCATCGGACTTGCGATGATTACCGTAGTTGGTCAATGTGTCGGCGCCCGTCAGTATGACCAGGCAAAATCCTACATCTACCGCCTGACCGGACTTGCCTATGTCTTTATGCTGGTGCTCAACATCCTCATCGCCGTCTTCTGTCGACCCATCATCGGCTGCTTTAGCCTGTCGCAGGAAGCTGCCCAGACTGCGGAACAGATGATGCTGTGGCACAGCCTGTTCTGCGCTATCTTCTGGCCGGCTGCCTTCACCATGCCAAACGGTCTACGCGCTGCCAACGATGTCCGCTTCACCATGATTGTTTCGGTGGTGTCCATGTGGCTGTGCCGCATCTGTCTGAGCTATGTGTTCGGCACCATGATGGGTCTGGGTGCGCTGGGTACCTGGTTTGCCATGTTTGCCGACTGGATTTTCCGCATCTTCTTCTTTGCTTACCGTCTGCACTCGAACAAGTGGCAGCACCGGGAATTGGAAAATAAACTTGCTGCTGCCGACTAACCCTAAAGGCGGCAGCCTCTGGACTGTTACCTGTCAAAACGACCGATGCACAAGTATCGGTCGTTTTTTTATTTCCGGGAATCCCCTCTGTCCGACAAAACCATTATCATCGTAAATAGAAAGCGGAGATAACCCCTGTGTCCTTCGGACACCTCCCCTTATGAAGGGGAGGCTAATTCGCACATAGAAAAACAGGCACAGCGAAAAACGCTGTACCTGTAAAATTGCCCATCAAGGACGTTTATTGGATATGGTTTTATCATTTTGCAGCAGAATGCTCCGGCAAAATCGGTTCAACATCCAGTGCATCCAAAGTAAACCAGAAGGTACTTCCTTCCCCTACTCTGCTTTCCACACCGTATTCCGCACCGTGCAGTCCCAGCAGCTCCCGCGCAATGCACAATCCCAGACCGCTGCCCTGCGCCGCAGATTGTTTGGAGCGCTCCATTTTATAGTAACGCTCCCAAATGTTGGATAACTTGTCCTCCGGTATTCCTTCTCCATTATCGATGACCTGAATACAGACCTTCTTTTCCTGAAGAAGCTGACGAACAATAATCTTTCTGTCCGAACCGGTATGACTGTATGCGTTGTTGATAAAGTTGTATATCACTCTTCCCAACTGAACCGGGTCTGCTTTAACCCAAATGCGACAATCACTCTCAAAAGATAAACCGCTGTCTCCCAGCATTTTCCGGTAACGTTTTACCAGATCTGCCAACAAATTTGTTAAACAAAGGGTAGTAAACTGTAACTGTTTACTACCCTTTTGGAGCTTGCCAAGGTCCAAAAGGTCGCCTGTCAATTCCGCCAGCCGCTGCGCTTCATCCAAAATCACCTGAAGATTTTCCGGTGTATTTTCCTGCGGAAGCTCCTGCATCATCTGCGCATAACCAATAATCATCGTCAACGGAGAACGAAGGTCATGCGAGAGATTTGCAAGGGTTTCCTGCTGTTTTTTCCGTTCCGAATCCATCTTCTGGAGAGCGCAGTTCAGCCGTCGTCCCAGTGTGCGAATCTCATAGCAGCCCTGCTCGGGAAAGCGGACGGTGGTTCCCCCCTGCTCCATACAGTCTGCACATTGCTGCATCTGCCGAAGATTGCCGCAGATGAAGCGACGGCAGAAAAAAACAGCAAAGATTGCCGCCAGTAACAGCGGGATGGAGAGTGCCCACAGCTGTGTATGGATGACCGAAGCACCGATCAGCGAAGGGGTGACTGCCGAACAGATGAGCACCAGGCAGGATTCCTCCTGTGAAAGCCGGACCATCTTGGCGCAGGTCGCCAGATGATAGGTTTGCGAGCGCTGCCCGCTATCTGCATCACCATAGACCATCTTTACATGGGTCACCTGTTTGATGTCAGTCTCCCCTCGGGCACTCGCTTGCTGGTACAGCTCTGCCAGCTCCTGCCGGGTGTACCCGGTAAGGATACGGCAGGTTTCTGCATCGTTTTTCACCCAGTCGTTTCCCTGTGCGTCGATGACCCGGATGTCGATATTATCCAGCCTGAGTTCCTCCACAATTTGCGGCAGATGCTCCTTGTCCAGATGCTCACACACCTGCTCCATGACATCTTCCAGTTTCCACGACTTAATGAAGCGATAGGCATCCTCAAAAAACAAAAGTTGCACCGCCCAGACCAGCAGCATGACTGCACAAAGACACAGCAATGCCGGAGAAAGGATTTTCTTTCCCTTCTCCTTCCAGCTGTGGCGTTTCCCTTCTGTTTGATTAGCCTTCAAAACGATAGCCAACTCCTCTGAGGGTGACAATGTATCTGCTGTATTCTCCCAGCGCTTTTCTCAACAGCTTAATATGGGTGTCCAGTGTGCGGTCGTCTCCAAAGAAATCGTAACCCCACACGTCGTTGATCAGCTTTTCTCTGGTCAGAGCAATGCCTCTGTTGCGCACCAGATAAAACAGCAGCTCATATTCCTTTGGAGAAAGGTTGACCTTCTCCTCATTGACATATACCAATCGACCGGTAAAGTCGATTTTTAATCCTTCAAACTCCAAAATCTCCTTGTTCGGTGCGATGGAGGAATTGCTGCGTTTGAGGATTGCCTGCACACGAAGCATCAGCTCCTTGGGCGAGAACGGTTTGGTGACATAGTCATCCACACCCAGCTCAAATCCATGGATTCGATCGTATTCCTCTCCGCGCGCTGAAAGCATCAGCACCGGAACCTGGGAAAACTTTCTAATCTCTCTGCACGCGGAAAAACCATCCAACTCCGGCATCATCACGTCCAGGATAATCAAATCAAACTTTTCCTGACGACACAGCTCGATGGCCGACATTCCGTCGGCAGCTTCTTCTACCTCGTATCCTTCGTACTCTGCATATTTCCGAACCAGGACTCTTATCTTTTCTTCATCATCTACCACTAAAAGTCGGTACATATTTCACATCCTCCCTAGTCATCTTGCTGCATTTTTTCTCAGCATGATATACCGTTTCCCAAAAAAGTAGTTTATCAGGGATAAACCTACAAAATTTATCCTATCATGTATTTGTGACGATGGAATGAACAAAAAGAGTACTTTCAAAAAGATTGTTGAATCTTTGCTGATTCTATCACATTCTGTCTGTTTTCCTTCCCTTTTTTATTATCATATCATTTTATTTGACGCTTTACCATCATTTTGATGAAAAAAGCGAAAGAAAAAAGCCTTCCTGTGGGAAGACTTTTTTCTTTTGCAGGACAAGCTTCTGTCCTTTATTACTGTCGTTTACTGCCAAACAGACCGCTGACGCTGTTCCAGAAGCTGTCTTCGTCGTCATCATCGTCCTGTTTGTTTGTTTGATCATTCCGGTTTAAAGACGGACGCTTTGAGCCACCAGAGCTATTCGAATGATTCGAAGAGGAGCTGTCCTCATTCTCATCATTTTCGTCCTCAAGCTCGGTATCGGCAGTCGAACCGCCGCGGTGCAGAATGCAGGTGGACGGAATGTAGGTTTCCTTGTACCATCCGGTTGCTGTGCTCGGGCAATTTTCGGTAGCAAGGTCGCCCGATTCGGTGCAGTACTGCATTGCCTGTACATTTTCCGAATACTCAAAATCCTTGGCTTCCAGGTTCTGATGAATCGGCAGCATCAGGTTTTTCCAGAGAATCGGGGTCGGGTAGGTGTAGTAGCTGATTTCCTCCTGGATGTCGTAACCCATCCACACACCACCGATATAATACGGAGTGAAGCCGATGAACCAGAGGTCCGGGTTATCAATGTCCACCTGGACACCGTTGACATATTTGACGCCGGTAGAAGAACCGGTTTTGCCTGCGGTGGTGATGCCGGTTTCATTTTTCATGTTGGCACGCGCACCGGTACCCTGTGTGACAACCGTTTGCAGCAGACGATTCAGTACGGTCGCTGTCTCTTCCGACACCACTCGAACCTGTGTGGTATCCTTCTTCAGAATGATGTTGCCCTCGGTATCGGTAACGTGTGTATAAGTATACGGCTTTACATACTTACCGCCGGTGACAAAAATCTGATAGCAACCGGTCAGCTCCTCCAGGGTCATACCGGTGGTCATGCCGCCGAGCGCCATCGAAGAAAGGCTGGTCGCATCCAGCTCGTGCAGGGTGCTGACCTGGAATTTGTTTTTCAGAGTATCGTAGCACACCTGAGGGGTCAGAATATTGACAATCTGCGCCGGCACAGTGTTGATCGACTGCTGCACTGCATACTGAACGGTCATCGGCGCTTTGGTGTAGGTATTGGTGTAGTTCTGCGGCCACTGGAAGGTCTTTCCGTTCTCGGTCAGGGTCAGCGGTTCATCAATAAAGGTGGTCGACCAGGTAATCAAATCCCTCTCAAAGGCGTTCAGATAAGCCGAGATCGGTTTCATGGTGGAACCCGGGTGCCTATGCGACTGGGTAGCGCGGTTGAACAGACGGTTGGAGGTCTTTTCGTTGCCGCCAATCATGCCCTTGACGCTGCCGTCCGGTGCGATGACGATGGCTGCCGTCTGCGGATATTCTGCATTTGCCAAATCAGGGAAGGTGGCAGGATTTGCATAGGATTCCTCCAGCGATTTCTGCACATCCGGGTCCATCGTGGAGTAGATCCGGCAGCCGCCGCTGTATACCATTTTGGTCGCATAAGCGCGGGTGTAGTTGTACTCCTGCTGCAAATCGGTGACGACATCCTCAATGACCTGGTCGGTGTGCCAATCGGTCAGGGCGGTCAAACCGTCCGAGGTGGATTCCACATCCTTTCTCGGAGCCAGCTGCACATCATAGTCCAGCCACTTCTGGTATTCGCTCTGGGTCAGCATCTGCAGCTTGTACATCTCTTCCAGGATGTAGTCGCGGCGCTCTTTGTTTTCTTCCATGCCGGTTCTCCAGCCGTAGTCTTCGTTGGCGTTCATGCGCAGCGGGTTGTACTTGGTGGGCGCATTGGTAATGGCAATCAGGGTTGCTGCCTCTGCCACGTTCAGTTCGCTGATGTCCTTGTTGAAATACAGCTTGGATGCGCTCTGGATGCCATAGCATTGATTGGAGAAGAAGGCGATGTTCAGGTAGGTTTCCATAATCTGCTCTTTACTGAAGTTTTTCTCCAGCTTGAGAGCGGTGAAGATTTCCTGCACCTTTCGCTCCGGGGTGACCTCGTCGTTGCCGGTCAGGTTCTTGATGACCTGCTGGGTGATGGTGGAGCCGCCCTGTACACGGGAGGAACCTCCAAAGTATCCAAGGGTGGAACGGATGGTTCGCAGCCAGTCCACACCGTGATGCTCCAGAAAACGTTTGTCCTCTGCTGCAATGGTGACATTGACCAGCATCTCCGGTATCTGGTCATAGCTGACCCACTCGCGGTTTTGTCCTGAGTACAGCTCCTTGACGATGGTTTCCTCCTGCGTTTCCGGGTCGGTCACATAGATATAGGAGGTGTTGTTGAGGTTGACCTCCACGTTGGAAAGATCGACCACCGGTGCGCCCTCCAAAGAATCGAAGATATACAGCGCCATGACCGATACCACGATCGAGCCGGTGATGATCCCGATAAAAATCAAAATGGCAAAAGCGCGGCCCAGGGTGCCAAAAAATTTTCTGACCGGTCCACGACGTTTCGCTGCTGCCAAATAAATCCTCCTCCTTACTTGTTGTCACACTGCAAAGGATATGCAGCAAGGGTATTCTGCGGCACTTTTTTGTGCCATTGACAAATGTGTTTTTCTGTATACGACATTTATTATATCATATTAAAAGTGAAAAATCTTAAAACTTTGCAAAAATTAGGAAATTACCTAAACTGTATTTTTTTCACCTTCCATTTTTGTACAGATTTTCTTTTTCGTTTTTGGAGCGTATAAATCCTGATTTGGCGGACACAATCTCCATCAGACGCCTGCTGGCATCATCAACAGAAAGGGTGAGCTGTTTTGAAGAAAAATATACTGATGACCTGTGCGGCTTTGGCTTCGGTATGCATCATCACCTCCTTTGTGCTGACCGTTTCCGACCTGTCCGCTCCCTCGACCGCTGTGCCGGAGCCTGTTCCCGGTGAATCCGCTTCCGACTCTGTCAGCTCCCCTGCCACCGAAGCAATCGAAGGGATACCTGTCAACGCAGTGCAATATTATCTGCGTGAGCATAATGGAAAGCTGGCGGTTTTTGCTCCCGACAGCGATGTTCCCGAGCTTGTTTTTGATGTCTACCTCTCCACCCTGCCCGCCTATGACCGCGGACAGCTTCAGATGGGAATTCCCATTTACAGCTATGAGGAACTGGTACAGCGCATAGAAGATTACATCAGTTGAAAGGAATCGCTGTGCGGGGTTACCGATTTGTAATGAAACTTTCATCTAAAAAGGAGGAAATCCGCTCTTTTGTAGTATATAATAAAGACATAAAAACAAAACCCAACCGGTTCCAACAAACCGGCTATTGTAAGAACGAGAGGTGATACCAGTGAACTTCAAATTTGCACACAATAATATCAATGTTCTCAATTTGGATGAGAGCCTTGCCTTTTACCAAGAAGCACTGGGTCTGACCGAGGTTGCACGAAAAGTTGCAGATGACGGTAGCTTCATCCTGGTTTACCTTGGTGATAACTCCACTAAGCACCAGCTGGAACTGACCTGGCTGAAAGACCGCCACGACCCTTATGACCTCGGTGACAATGAAGTACACATCGCCTTCTCCACATCAGATTTTGAAGCCGCCCATGAAAAGCACAAAGCAATGGGATGTATCTGTTACGAAAACAAAGCGATGGGAATTTACTTCATCAGTGACCCCGACGGCTACTGGCTGGAAATTATTCCAGAAAAGATGTAATTACTTTTTTCTCATAAATTATTCTCCTAACCTAACAAAAAAAGGAACCTTTTCAAAAAGGTTCCTTTTTTCGTGTCTTGTGTTCAGCAAAAAACAAAGCGGAAAGTGCAATCACTTTCCGCTTTATCTTTTGCGTTTGATTATTCAGCTTCTGGAGCGCCTACTGGGCAAACGCTTGCGCAAGCACCACAGTCGATGCATTTGCCTGGATCGATTTCGTATTTGTCTGCTCCTGCAGAGATAGCGCCTACTGGGCACTCAGCTTCGCATGCACCACAGCTGATGCAATCGCTTTTAATTTTGTAAGCCATACCGGTTTACCTCCATTTTATAAATTTTTCCTTCTTCAGGATAACTGCAAGCAAAATGCCTGCCGCTATCCTTCGCACCTCTATTTTAACATATCACAGAAAAAAATCAACCAATATTGCAAAATTTATTGCTCAGAATTGTTATCCTACCCTATTTTTCTGCACAGATTGTGCGAAAAGGTTTCGATTTCCCTCTTGATTTTACAGCAGGATAGACATTTTAGATGATTCTAACGCCGTTCTATTGCAAATTTTCCGCAGTCTCGCCCTCATACAAAAAGAACTGCATCCGATTATCGATTCCAATCGGGACCGACAGCAGGCGTTCTCCGCAACGCTTCATCCCCTGATGCTCATAAAACCCATAGTTGCAGCTGCTGTCGGTGTACAGATAAAAACTGCCCACTCCCTGCACTTTAAAATATTCCTTCACTTCATTAAACAGCCGTTTGCCGATTCCTGCTCCGCGGCATTTGCTGTCGACCGCAAAAAAGCAAAGCTCGCCGTCATATTTTCTTCCACGAGCTTCCAGCAGCTGCTTGTCCACCGAGTCGATGCCGGAGAATACTTTGAGCACCTTTCTATCCTCCCGATGCACCAGCATGGACAGCTGCGCACCGATTGCTTTCCAGGTAAACCCACCCGATGCTTTTTTGCGCAGGTCTCGTCCCATGATAACGCCGACCGGTTTGCCACCCATAACCGCCACCCGGACAAAGCTCTGGCGCAGCAGGCAGCTGTACAGGTACACCCGTGCCAGACGCTGTGCAGTCTGCGGTGGGCTGAAGCGGTCATAGTTCCATGTTTCTCGAATCACCTGTTCAAGCGCAGCAGCATCTGTGTCAACAAAATTTCGAATCATCAGCTTTTCCATTGTAATTCCCCTTTACCTTTTGTCCATTCGTTGATACAATGAGTGTAATCTATCCAGTAACTGTAATGTCAATGGGGAATTTTAAAATGAAATCACTTTATTTTACTGCCAGTCAATTTGCCCGCCTGCATCAGCTGAACAAACGCACCCTACATTACTATGACGACATCGGTCTGTTCTCTCCGGCTTACAAAGGGGAAAACGGCTACCGCTACTACACCTATCAACAGAGTGCTCAGCTGGAAAATATCCTTGCCATGCGTCAGCTGAATATGTCCATTGAGGAAATCGCTGCCTACCTCAAGCATCCAAACCCGCAGGATTTTCTGAAGATTTCCCAAAACAAAATTGAGGAAATCGACCAACAAATTCAGCAGCTACAGGTACTCAAGCAGGTGTTTGAACAAAGGCAGCAGTCCCTTGCCCGCAGTGAGCAGATTCACGATGGTCAGATTGAGGTGGAATCCTTTGCTGCCCACCACTACCTGCTCACCCCTATGCCTGTGGAGGATAATCCGATGCGCAATATGCAGCAGATTATGCAGCATCTGCAATCCGCTTGGGAACACAGCTCCTATAAGGCGGGGTGCGGCAGCTATATATCGCTGGAAAAGGCGCTGCAAGGACAGTTTGATGTATACGACGGCGTGTTTACTCCGGTTGACCCACAGGACGATGACTCGCTGTTCCTGCTGCGTCCGGCAGGGCAGTATCTGTGCGGATACAGTGTTGGCAGCTGGGACAAGCTGCCTGAACTGTATTCCCACATGATTGCTTATGCCAAAAAGCACCACCTTGCCCTCACCGGAAATTGCTACGAAATCGGGCTCAACGAGTTTGCCATCTCACGCCCTGAGGAGTATGTTGCCCGCGTCTCTATTCTGATTGACCCTAAACAATAAACCAAGAGGAGCTGTCGAATGTAAACCGACAGCTCCTCTTTTTCCTACTGATTTTCCAGCTTTTTCAATTCTTTGTTGGTTTTAAAGTCGATGTCCTCCCGCTGTGGGCGGGCATCTCGGATGACCTTGACCGCCTCGCGTTCAAAAATCATCGGCGCACCATCGCTGGCTTTGTCCATCCTGACCTTGACCAGTCCGGTCAGAAGGCTGACCTCGGTGACCGTTCCTTTGCCTTCGCCGGTGGAAACATAAGCGCCCACCCGCGGTGTGATGCGAAGCAAATCCTCATAGGCGTTCTGCTCGTATTTTAAACAGCACATCAGTCTGCCGCAGGTGCCCGAAATTTTGGTCGGGTTGAGCGACAGTCCCTGTTCCTTTGCCATTTTGATGGACACCGGCTGGAACTCTCCCAAAAAGGAGCAGCAGCAAAACGGTCTGCCGCAGATTCCCAGTCCGCCCAGCATCTTTGCTTCATCGCGCACACCGATTTGGCGCAGCTCGATTCGGGTCTTAAAGACCGATGCCAGGTCTTTGACCAGCTCGCGGAAATCTACTCTGCCGTCCGCTGTAAAATAGAACAGAATCTTGTTGTTGTCAAAGGTATATTCAACGTCCACCAGCTTCATTTCGAGCTTGTGCTTTTCAATTTTTTCCAGGCAAAGCCGGAACGCCTTTTTCTCCTTTGCCTTGTTGTCCTCAATGCGCTTGAGGTCCTCTTTGTTGGCAACGCGGATCACCGTTTTCAGCGGTTTGACAATTCCTTCGTCCTCGATTTCCCGGTTGCTCAGGGCAACCTCTCCGCACTCAATGCCGCGCGCCGTTTCTACAATCACCTTTTCCCCCACCGGCATCTGCACACCGTTGGGTGAAAAATAATATATTTTGCCCACCTGTTTAAAGCGGACTCCAATTACTTCGGTCATGGTTTCCTCCGTTCCAAGATTCTTTATACAAAAAGATGACTCTCTTCTTATGTCAATCCTTTGACACAAAATACCGTCCTACTGCCGCTTCATCTTGACAGCGGCACAAAACGCAGCGGCAACCAGACTCAAGCTGACATTCTGCGAAGCCTGGGCGACCGCCGTATCTATTATATCAAGAATCTGCATCGCCTGCAACGTCGAGAAGCGATTTTTCACCGTTGGAGGAAGCGGTTCCCCTTGAGATACCAGACCATGCTGCTGACGAATCCAATCGACCATGCAGCGGCGAACCTCCTGCATCAGCAGCAGAAAGTTGGTCCGCTGTTTATTATTGGTGTATTCCTGAAGGCTGCACAGCAGCTCAAACTCCTGTCCTACACAAACCATCTGTGCAATCCGCTGGGCATCGCACGCCAACTTTAGACTTCCCTCATCCTGCAAAATCATCCGTGCCTTGCCGATATTTCCGTGCGCCAGACGTGCCGCCTGCGCAATCCGTTCCGCTGTCATCTGCGGTTCCAGGGTATGCAGGGCAGTTTCACACTCCTGCACACTGCACACCGACAAAGGCAGGACTGCCGCCCTCGACAAGATGGTCGGAAGAACCCGCGCGCGGTTGTTGCAGGTCAGCAGAAAGACCACCTGTGCCGGCGGTTCTTCGATGATTTTGAGCAGGGCGTTCTGCGCCTGCTCGGTCATATTGTGGATGTTGCGCAGGATGTATACCTTGTATCCGCCTTCATTGGGACGGATGTAGGCATCCGCGCGCAGCTGACGTACCCGGTCGATGTGAAAGCCTTTGAGCTTGTCCTCGTCCCCGATGACCGATACATCGGGATGGGTGTCGGACAGCACCCGTTTACAGTTTCTGCACCGACCGCACGGGCGCTGCTCGAGCGGCTGTTCACACAGCAAAGCAGCGGCAGTCATGTGTGCAAAGGTCAGCTTGCCGCAGCCATCCTCGCCTTCCAAAAGGATGGTATGCGGAAAACGCCCGTCAGTTAAAAAATTGACGAGCGTTTTTTTAGCTTTATCATTCGAATAAAACTGTTCTAACAACAATCTGCGTTTCTCCTCACAGTATCAGGCTGAAAAGTACAAGCGTGGCTTATACCTTTTCAAATCTCTCGACATCCATGACGAAGATGGTAGCGCCGCCGACCTGTACCTCTACCGGGTAGGTGGTGTACATACCAACGCCGTAAGAAGCAGAAGATGGAACCATCTGTTTGCGTTTCTTGGAGTGGTCTGCGATGATTGTGATTACTTCATCGACCTTTTCATCCTGGGTACCAATCAGGAAGGTGGTGTTGCCCGAAAGCAGGAAGCCACCGGTGGTCGCAAGCTTTGTTACAGAAAAATGATTTTTAGTCAGTGCAGAAGAAACTTTGGAACTGTCATCATTCGAAACGATCGCAAGAATTAATTTCATATATGTAACCCCCTCTGTCCAAGTAGAGCATTTTTGACTACTTGACCATTGTTTTAAGCGGAAAGCAAAACCGTTTCAGCTTTCCATGTGTCTATTCTACCACATCCACAACAAAAATACCAGACTTTTTTAATATTTTTATTGAATCTTTGTGCAATCTTTCTCCCGGCATGACCAATGGGATGCCCGGAGGGCAGGTAATGCGCACCTGAGCCGAGATTCTACCCTCAGCCTGCTCCACATCCATCGAACATCTTGGAGAAAGCATTGCATCCCGCAGTCCCATCACCCGCTGCGCTTTTACAAGCGGGAAAGGCGTGACGGCAGTTTTCTTGGGAGAAAGGCTGCGCAGCAGCTGCTCTACCCGCTCATAGTCGCACGGACGGCTGAACGGAGAGAACAGCAGGACACACCCGCTGTCGCTGAGGTATTCCTCCATGATGTGATGCGTCCGCAGCAACGGTCGAAAGGATTCTGCGGTATACCCGGTGCCTGCCAGCGGCAAAGTCAGGCGCATCGGCTCACAGTGTTCCGGCATCATAAAACCCTGCTGCTGTGCCAACTGCCGCAGCCGGGCGCAGCGTTCTGCCGTTTGATTGATTTGCTCGGCTCCGTTATCCAGCAAAAATCCTGCTGCCGCATCGATGGACAGCATGATGAGATAATTTGGGCTGGTGGAACCGAACATCGCCATCGCTCCCTTGAGCTGACTGACATACCGCTCGTTCATGCAGTGCAGCAGCGCCGCTCCTGTCAGGGAAGGCATTGTTTTGTGCAGCGAATCACAGCACAGGTCTGCTCCCAGTTGGGATGGATGCAGCGCTTCCTCCTGCAAAAAACGCAGATGCGCACCGTGCGCGTTGTCCACCAGAAGCGGAACACCCCGGCTGTGGGCAACCTCTGCCAGCGCGCGGATATCCGACATCACACCAAAATAATCCGGCGAGGTGACATAGACCGCACAGACCTCTTCGCCTTTTTGAAGCAGAGCATCCAGCTGTTTTTCCACCTGCTGCGGGTCCAGCTGACCAATCAGCCGTTCCTCCTCGGTCCTGGTCGGGTAGACCCACTCCGGCTCCAGTCCCAGCAGCGCCATTGCATTGACCGCCGCCGCATGGATATTGCGTCCTGCCACGATTTTCCCGTTCGGTCTTGCCACCATCCGCAGCATCGCTTGGATGCAAAGGGTCGAACCACCCGCACTGATGACCGTCGAGCGGGTACCGTACAGCTTGGTAAAGATTTCCTCCAGTTCCTTGAGCGGTCCATCGTCCTCGAATAAACTGTCGGTGCCCTCCACCTCGGTCACATCATATTCCATCAAATTGCCAAACGGCTCAAGCGCCGCACCCTTGTGCCCGGGCATATGCAGGCGCGACCAATCGGCTTTTCTGTATTCTTCCAGCGCCGCGCGCAGCGGTGTGCTGATTTTACTGTTCATCTTTTTCCTCCTGTACAATTTTGATGTTGCGCAGGATAGTATTCCTGCCCCGATAGTTGTATGCTCTTGTTTTCAGCAGCTGCTGGGCGTTCTGTTCATCCATCACTGCCACTGCCGACTGCAAAAATTCCGGCACCGGCGTCAACTGCGGTTGCCGGTTGCATGGGCAGACGTCATTGCAGATGTCGCATCCCCATACCAGTCCTCCCTGCCGGATCTGCTGTCGCTCCCAGTCGCTCAGCTCGCCTTTTTTCTGGGTGATGTGAGAGCGGCACCTTTCCAGATAGACGCTGCCGTCCTCCTGCAAGGCTCCCTGCGGGCAGGCGCGGACACATTTTCCGCAATTCGGACAGCCGGGTGGAACCAGCGGCTGATCCGCCTGCAAATCCAAATCGGTGACGATCTCCCCGATAAAAATATAGCTGCCGTACTGCGGATGCAGCAGCAACCCGTTCTTTCCCAGCCGTCCCAAGCCAGCCAGAAAGGCAGCAGTCACCTCCCGAATCGGTGAGTTGTCGGTAAAATGCTCAAACTGATACCCCGGAAACCGCTCCCGCAGCGCCCGGCACATCCGCTCCAGATATTCGCCAGCAATCTGGTGATAATCGGTCACCATCGCATAGCGGGAGATATTGCGCTCGCAGTGTGCGCCGGTATAATAAGGGAACAGGCAGACCAGCACCGATTGCGCTCCCTGCGGTATCCGCTGCATGGCGCGGCAGGGCAAACAGGGCTGTACCTGCTCAAAGCGGCAGATTCCAAACGGGAACGGCTGCGCACCTGCCAGCAGTTGCTGAGCCATCTGTCTAATAATTTTTTCCTTTTCCATCCCATTCTTCCTTCCCTTGCTTATCCAATTAACTTTATCACACCTTTTCTCCATCTGCAAGACTGCACACCACCCAGTTTTTATATCGCCAGATAATACGAAGGAAAGTCGAGTTTCTTCTTTAAAATTCGTCCTGTTTGTGGTACAATGAATCTTAGGATAATAACTCCACACCTCAAATCCACAACAGGGGGAATTTTATATTATGAACATCAGTATGTTTGATGTCCTGGGTCCTATCATGATCGGCCCATCCAGTTCACATACCGCCGGCGCACAGCGCATCGGTAAAGCCATGTACAACATGATTGCAGACAAGCAACTCAAAGCGGTCCACTTTATTCTGCACGGCTCCTTCCACCTGACCCTGCGCGGACACGGCACCGACCGTGCGCTGGTCGGCGGCGTACTCGGCATGAATTCCTATGACCCGCAGATCAAAAATTCGCTGGAGATTGCCAAAGAAAAGGGCATCCAGGTCGAGTTTGAAGGAGGAGACCTCGGTGACGTCCACCCGAACACAGTGCGCATCACTGCCTACACCACCGACGGACAGATGACCTCCCTGACCGGTTCCTCGGTCGGCGGCGGCAACATCGAAATCATCGACATCAACGGCACCGCTGCCAAATTCACCGGACGCTATCCGGCTGTCATCATCAACCACTATGACCGCCTGGGTATCATCAGCCACCTCACCTCCATCCTGGCTATCAATCAAATCAATATCGCCACCGTTGTCAACTCCCGCGATGCAACCGGCAAAAATGCCGTCACGATGATCGAAACCGAATCTCCTGTGGACAGCGCAGTGAAAAAGGAGCTGGAGAGCATGCCTCCGGTCAAGAGCGTTGTCACCATGGACAAGGTCAACTAATCCTATCGTCTATCTGCCAGAATCCATCTCGAAAGGAAAATAGATTATGTACTTTTCTGCTCAGGAAATGCTTGCCCAGCTTGAGGGCACCGACGAGCGCATCTGCGACCTTGTCATCAAAAATGAGATCGAGCTGTTCCAAACCTCCCGCGATGAAATCATGAAAAATCTTGAGGAACGCTATCAGATCATGTACAACTGCGCACATGACGCCCTGGAAAAGGAAATCCGCTCGCTGAGCGGTCTGACCGGCGGCAGCGCTTTGAAAATGTGGAACTACTACAAAAAAGGAAATTCCATCTGCGACAACACCGTCATCCGCGGCGCAGCATATGCCCTATCCTGTCTGGAGGTCAACGCTTCGATGGGGCTAATCGTTGCTGCTCCTACCGCTGGAGCCTGCGGCATCCTGCCGGGCGCTCTGCTCACCGTTGCGGAAAAATATGATGTGGATCACCAGAGAGTGCTCGATGCTCTTGCCACCGCCTCCGGCATCGGTCAGCTCATCATCAAGAAAGCCACCGTATCCGGCGCAGAGGGCGGCTGTCAGGCAGAGTGCGGAAGTGCCGCTGCCATGGCTGCTGCTGCCATCACTGAAATGCTGGGCGGTACCCCAAGCCAGGCGTTCGACGCAGCTGCCATCGCCATCCAGAACATCATGGGTCTGGTCTGCGACCCGGTTGCCGGTCTGGTTGAAATGCCTTGTGCCAAACGAAACGCTTCCGGCGTAGCCAACGCCCTGGTCAGTGCAGACCTTGCTTTGAGCGGCATCTTCAGCGAAATCCCATTCGATGAAGTGGTCGAGGCAATGTATAAGGTCGGCAAAGCGCTGCCGTCCACCCTGCGCGAAACCGCACTCGGCGGCGTTGCCACCACCCCGACTGCCCTTGCCATGAAAGAAAAAATCTATGGCAAAGGTGACGTCGGCTGCTGTGGAGACTGTGCAAGCTGCGGCGGCTGCTAATCTCTTTTTGCAGGAAAAAAATCAAACAGGAAGGCGCATCCCCTTCTGTTGTGCTAAAAACTGCACAATCCAGAAAGGCGGATGCGCCTTTTTCTTTTATCTTCTTCTCTTTTTCGCTAAACTTTTCCTTCCGAAATGAGCAATACTTCTAATTTTCCTCCTTTAGATTGTCTTTTTTATATTTAATTGTTATAATAAAGTCATCAAGGGATTCCCCCTAAACGAAGGAGAGTTTATCAATGAAGGAAAAACACCATTTTCGCCTTCCGCCGATTGGGATGCGCGTCTTTAAGACGCTGCTGTCGGTGCTGCTGGTCACCCTGACCTACGACTACCTGCTGGGAGGACGAAATGCCTGCTTTGCCTGCATCGGAGCAGTGTACGCCATGGGCAACCATTTCCATGAAGGGTTCAAGTTTGGATTCAACCGCTTTGTGGGCACCCTGTTTGGCGGCTTGATCGTCATTCCGTTCTACTGGCTGTATTACAATCAGCCTCTGGGAATTCCCAAGGAGGTTTACCTGGTGCTGGGGTTGCTGTGCCTGATGTATCTGCACATCTTATCGGGCGCCACCACCGCCATTCAGCCGGGCGCTGTTATCTACTTTGTTGTGCTGTTCACCCAACCGGTCACCAATTACATCCCTTACACCATTGCCCGTGTCATCGACACCGGTATCGGCGCAGCCTTCAGCCTGCTGCTCAACCTCTTCTGGCCCTCCCGTCTGGATAAACAAAAGGGCTTTGACCTTCCACATACCATCGACCGCTGGCAGCAGAGCAATGAGCGTCCTCCGCAGGAGCAATACCCCACTCAACCGCCTGCTTCGGAATAATCTTTTTTTGTAAAATTAACGCTTGAAAATACATTTTGTATTTTCGCTCTACTCTTCCAATAAACAAAATCCTCCGACTGCCAAAGCAATCGGAGGATTTTGTTTATCTTCGCCCGGATGATGGATTTCCCTTCTCTTTTTGTCCCATCACCTGTTCTGCATGAAAATACAGTTCATCTGCATTGTGAATTTGATTGGTATTCTGAATCAAAGAACCCTGCACATCCTCCGACAAAGTCAGAAAAAACTGCTTTGCCTTTTTATCCTGTGCCAGCAAATCGTTAAGATTACGCATAACTCTGCCACACCTTTCTTCTCTTGAAATTTTACCATGCGGCATTTGCCGCATCATTCCCCTTTAGTTTGGCTGTTTTGTCAGCGTTTATTCCTCTGTATAATCACCTTTTGCCCGGTTCGCTGCTATACTGTAATAAGCTTGCTTACAGCTTACTTATCAGTCTGCTCGTGATCTTACAAGGAGGTTTGTTCATGTCTGAAACTGCACCGATTTGTTTTTTTCTTGGCGCCAACTCCCCGCAGGGATTTGTTTCCCGCTTTGACCAGCTGGACTGCGGTGACCCACAGTGGCACACCTTCATCATCAAGGGTGGTCCGGGTTGTGGAAAATCCTCATTCATGCGCCGAATCGCAGAATTGTTTGCACCGCACTGCCCGTCCATGCAGCTGATTACCTGCTCCTCCGACCCGGATTCGTTGGACGCGGTCATCCTGCCGGAGTGGAAGGTTTCGATTGCGGACGGCACCGCTCCGCACATCTTGGAGCCAAAGCAGCCCGCTCTGAGCGAAAGCCTGCTGTGCTTCGGCAGCTTTCTGGACCCTTTGCTGCTGATGGAACACGCCGACACCATCCGCAGCATCTCCCAAGCCACTGCCAAAAATTATGCGCAAGCCATCGACTGCCTGTCTGCTGCCAAAAGCTTTTTAAGCGACTCCCGCCAGATTGCACTGAGCTGCCTGCAAAGCGAAAAGCTGGCAGCTTATGCCCGCCATTTTTCCTGCAAGCATTTTCCCCGCAAATCCCGGCGCGGCAGAGAAGAGGTGCGTTTTCTAACCTCTATCAATGCCAAGGGCATCACCAGCCTTGCCGCTACCTCCCGCAGACTTTGCCCGGATGTCTACTTCATCTGCGACCGGGAGGGTGCGGCTTCCTCCCTGTTTTTGAGTGCATTGCGCAGCCATGCGCTGGAAAACGGTCACGACGTCATCAGTTGTATGTGTCCTCTGGCTCCACACAGCCGCATCGACCACCTGCTCATCCCCGACTGTGGTCTGGCACTGTTGACCGAAAATCCATTCCACGACTTTTCTTCCCTCGTACCCGACCGGCGCATCCACGCCAAGCGGTTTTTGGAGGTCGAAGGGATGCGCTCTTTTAAAAAGCGGCTTGCCTTTAACCAGAAGGCGGCAGCCCAGATGATCGAGCAAGCGGTCGGCAGTCTACAGGACAACAAGCTGCTACACGACCGTCTGGAGAAGATTTACCTTTCTGCGATGGATTTTTCAATGATGGATGTTGTGTTGGAGGACGTTGCCGGACAGATTGTCGAGCGAAGAGCTGCCCGGGAATCCACACTTTTATAACCGACAGCGCACAGATAAAAACAGACGAAACCACGCGGCACAATGGTGCCTGCGGTTTCGTCTGTTTTTTGTTTCAAAAATTTTTAGAGGAAGAATCCATTTTCTGCGCCTATCTCCACCAGTTTGGCAGCAGTTCACGCAGCTTTACCACTTGCTTGGTTTCATAGTCGCACAGGATTTCTGGTTCTATTTTAGTCGTTCAAAATCATGCGGTAAACATTGACATAGTCGTTTGCCGATTTCTTCCAGCTAAAGTCGCTCTCCATCGCGTCGGTCATTGCTTCCTTCCACAGCGGCTTATTGCCGAACAGACCTTCTGCTCTGCGGATGGCTCCGAGCATATCGTGCGCATTGTAGGTCTTGAAGGTGAAGCCGTTTCCGTTCTCTCCGCCCATGTCGTGGATGCTGTCCTTCAAGCCGCCTGTTTCACGGACGATTGGAAGGGTGCCATAGCGTGCTGCCACCATCTGTGCCAGTCCGCAAGGCTCGCTCTTGGAAGGCATCAGGAAGGCATCCGCGCCTGCATAAATCTTCTTGGACAGACTTGGAATAAATCCAATGCGAACAGCCACCCTGCCCGGGTAACGGTTCTGCATCTCGCGGAAGAAACTTTCATACTCTGCATTTCCCGAACCGAGCAGGACAAAGGAAACGTTGTCACCCATCATGTCATGGAAGATATAGCGAACCAAATCCAGACCCTTGTGGTCCACCAGACGGCTGACCATGCCAATCAGCATCCGGTTTTCGTCCGGCTCCAAACCCATCTCCTTCATCAGCTCCAGCTTGTTGACCTTCTTCTTTTCCAGCGTTTTGACATCATACTTCTGATAGATGCCTTCATCGGTAGCCGGGTTGTTGGCTTCCACATCGATTCCGTTGAGAATTCCAATCACCCGGTCACCCTTTGCGTTGAGGATTGGGTCCAGTCCATGGGAATACCACGGGTCGTGAATCTCCATCGCATAGCTTGGACTGACGGTGTTGACAATATTGACCTGCATAATAGCAGCCTTCATCATATTCAGGCAGCCGTTATATTCCAGCACCGGATACTGATATTCCGGGATTCCCAAAACATCCCATGCAATCTCCATCCCGTACTGACCCTGATACTGGATATTGTGGATGGTAAACATGGTGCGAATATCGTGGAATTTTGGGATACCGCGGTAGAAGGTGTTCAAATACACCGGAACCAGCGCGGTGTGCCAATCGTTTGCGTGCACGATGTCCGGGTCGAAGTCGATGTAGTTGAGCATCTCCATCGAAGCCTTGGAGAAGAAGGCAAAGCGCTCGGCATCGTCATAGTAGCCATACAGATTATCCCGTTTAAAATAATACTCATTATCCAAAAAGTAGTAGGTCACGCCCTGGTGTACTGCCTTGAATACGCCGCAGTACTGGTTGCGCCACGCCAGCGGCACATTAAAATTGCGGACAAACTCCATCTTTTCCCGCAGAGCCCACGGGATATTTTTGTACATCGGGATGACCACTCTGCACTCGTTGCCGGAGTCGCACAGCGCCTTGGGGAGTGAACCTGCGACATCCGCCAGACCGCCGGATGCGATAAAGGGTCTTGCCTCACTTGCTACAAACAGTATTTTCATTCCGTATACCCCCGTTTTAAACTTTCCACCGCATCTCACCGCGGCTTTGGTGGAAAAAGGCGTTCCTCCCCAAAAGGGAGGAACTGCCCTTCTTTTTTAGATTGCCCGTCCTTTTTCGATAAAGAACGGATACTCCTTACAACCGTTCAGTTTTCTGGAGTCACGAATCATAACGTCCTTGTCGGTGATGACACAGTCGAGCTGACAATTTTCTCCAACGACCGAACCCTGCATGATGATCGAATTTTTGACTACCGCACCTTTTCCAATCTTAACGCCGCGGAAGATGATGGAGTTTTCCACGGTACCTTCGATCACACAGCCGTCGGCAATCATCGAATTGCTGGCAACCGCATTGATTCCATATTTAACCGGAACCTCATCGCGGACCTTGGTGTAGACCGGACGCTCGTTCGGGAACAGCTCCCGTCTGATTTTCGGATTCAGCAGCTCCATGCTGCAATCATAGTAGGACTCCATCGAGTTAATGTTAGCAACATAGCCATTGTACTCGTATCCGTAAATTTTCAGGCGCTGGTTGCCCATCTGCAAAACGCCCTGGGTAAAACTGTAAAAGTTGGTGCTGACCGCATCTCCCACGATTCGCTCGAGCAGACGTTTGCTGATGACGGTGATGTTCAGCAGCACGTTGCCTTCCTTCGCCTCCGGGCTAAAGTAGGCGCCGTTGACCCGACGATGTTCATCCATACTGATGGTGGTGACATCGCGGTGTACCGAATCGGCAATCGCCTTATTCTGATAGACGACCGTTACATCTGCATCCTTTTCCTTGTGGTAACGCAGGATGTCGGAATAATCGATGGAAGCGATGTTGTCGCAGTCGGTCATAATGACCAGCTCCGCTTTGGATTCCTTGATGTAGCTGTAAATATTTCCCAGCGCTTCCAGTCTGCCGCGGTAGAAAACCGATTCCATCCGTCCATACGGAGGCAGGATGGTCAAACCGCCGTTTTTGCGGGAAAGGTCCCATTCTTTGCCGTTTCCGACGTGGTCCATCAGCGATTGGTAATTACTTTTTGTAATAATACCAACATCTTTTACATCAGAATTGATCATGTTGGACAACACGAAATCCACCAAACGGTATCTGCCACCAAACGGCACCGATGCCATTGTACGGTTTTCTGTCAGTTTGCCCATCATTGTATCGTGCATATTGGAGAATACAATTCCCAGTGTTTTACTCAACATCGCCGCTCACCTCCGGTACATCCTTTTCAATCATGGCTTTTGCAGGAACCTTTGCATTCTTTCCGATATGGATGCCCTTTGCAATAACGGTAACACCCCAATTTGCTTTGTCCTCAATATTTTCCGGTCGGTCGCCCACCTGTGCATTTTCACCAACCACAACATTCTCTGCAACGATAGAATACTCGACCACCGCTCCTGCCTTGATAACTGAACCCGGCATGATGATACTGTCGTGTACCACCGCACCCTTTTCAACGGTAACTCCTGCAAACAGGATGGAAAAATCAACGTCACCCTCCACAATGCAGCCTTCGCTGATCATAGAATTTTGGGTCACCGCTCCTTCTGCTACATACTGTGGCGGCATAACGGGATTGCGCGCATAAATCTTCCACGCATCATCATACAAATCCAGCGGCACGTTCGGGTCGAGCAGGTCCATATTGGCTTCCCACAACGAATCGATGGTACCAACGTCCTTCCAGTAGCCCTGGAAGGCATAGGCATACATCCGCTCGCCGTTTTGGAGCATAGCCGGAATGACATTCTTGCCAAAATCGTTTTCCGATTCCGGGTTTGCTTCGTCCTCCTCCAGATATTTCTTCAACTTGCTCCAGGTGAAGATGTAAATACCCATCGAAGCCAGGTTGCTCTTTGGCTCCTTTGGTTTTTCTGCAAATTCATAGATTTTTTTGTCCTCGTCGCACGCCATGATGCCAAAGCGAGAAGCTTCTTCCCACGGAACCTCCATGACGGCGATGGTGCAATCCGCCTGCTTTTCCTTATGGAACTCCAGCATCTTGGAGTAGTCCATCTTATAGATGTGGTCGCCCGAAAGGATAACCACATACTCGGGAGCATAGCGATTGATAAAATTGATATTCTGGTAGATAGCGTTGGCAGTACCGGTGTACCAGTCGGAATTTGCAATCTTCTGGTACGGCGGCAGCACATAGACACCTCCGTGGATGCGGTCCAGGTCCCAAGGCTGTCCGTTGCCCAGGTATTCGTTGAGCTGCAGTGGCTGATACTGGGTCAGTACGCCGACCGTATCGATGCCGGAGTTGACACAGTTGGACAATGGAAAGTCGATGATGCGATATTTTCCTCCAAACGGCACTGCCGGCTTGGCAATATCTCTGGTCAGCGCATACAAACGGCTGCCCTGTCCGCCTGCCAGAAGCATCGCAATCCATTCTTTTTTGACGATCATCTTGATTCTCCTCCTCTAAATTCTAACCTCTATTTTCGGATGATTATTCCTCCGTCGAATCGGCGGATTTTTTCGTTGTTGTTTTCTTTGCGGAAGTTGTTCCCGATTGCGTTGCTTTACGGGTGCGCTTCGGCTTTGCTTCGGCAGGAGCTTCTGCCGATTCTTCCTCTGCCTTTGGAGCTGCCTTTTTGCGGGTGCGCTTCGGCTTTGCTTCGACAGGAGCTTCTGCCGATTCTTCCTCTGCCTTTGGAGCTGCCTTTTTGCGGGTGCGCTTTGGCTTTGCTTCTACAACCGGCTCTGCATTTGGCTGCTCGGTCAGCGCCTCCAAATCAATGATTTTTTCCTGCTCATCCTCCGGCTGTATGCTGGAGGGCTTTAGGTACATCACCGACATCGGTGGAATATCGACTGCAATAGAGTTTGCCTTGCCGTGCATCGCAATCTTCTCCGAAAGGATGACCTCTTTCTCCGGGATCCCGGTTCCGCCATAGCGGATGTCATCCGAATTCAGAACGATTTCGTAATTCTTCTGCTCCGGGATACCAAAGCGGTAACCGTCGCGCTCAACCGGAGCGAAGTTGCAGATGGCAATGACATCGTCGCCCTCGTCGTTGGTGCGCCGGAAGATGACCACATTCTGGGTGTTATCGTCGTGTACCAGCCACTGGAAACCATCCCAGCTGTCATCGATTTCCCACATAGCGGAATTTTCCAGATAGAAATGGTTTAAATCCTTGACAAAGGTCTGTAACTTGCGGTGGCTTTCATAGGAAAGCAGCTGCCAATCCAGCTCTTTTTCAAAATTCCACTCGATGAACTGACCGAACTCCTGTCCCATAAACAGCAGCTTTTTGCCCGGGTGCGCCATCATATAGCCAAACAGGGTGCGCATCCCTGCAAATTTCTGGCTGTACTCGCCCGGCATCTTGTTGATCAGCGAGCATTTGCCGTGTACCACCTCATCGTGGGAAAGTGGCAGGACATAGTTCTCCGAAAAAGCATACATCATGCTGAAGGTCAGTTTATCGTGGTTGTAGGCGCGGTAGATTGGGTCCAGAGAAATATAGCTGAGCATATCGTTCATCCAGCCCATATTCCACTTGAAGTTAAAGCCCAGTCCGCCCACATACGGCGGCTTGGTGACCAGCGGCCATGCGGAGGATTCTTCGGCAATCATCAACACATCTGCATGCTCGCCCAAAACAGCCGAGTTGAGCTTTTTCAAAAACTCCACCGCTTCCAGATTTTCGTTGCCGCCGTGGACATTCGGAGTCCACTCCCACGATTCCCTGCCATAATCCAGATAGAGCATCGAAGCAACGGCATCTACACGCAGCCCATCCACATGGAATTTATCCACCCAGAACATCGCACTGGAAATCAGGAAGCTTTGTACCTCCGGTCTGCCAAAATCAAAGACACGGGTCCCCCAGTGCGGATGCTCCCTCTTCTGCGGGTCCTGATATTCATAACACTGGGAACCGTCAAACTCATACAGTCCCTGTTCATCCTTTGGAAAATGTGCCGGTACCCAGTCGATGATAACACCGATATTGTTTTCATGGAACTTGTTGATGAAATACATCAAATCCTTCGGTGTTCCGTAGCGAGAGGTTGCAGCAAAATATCCGGTCACCTGGTATCCCCAGGAAGGGTCGTACGGGTATTCGGTAATCGGCATCAATTCGATGTGGGTGTAGCCCATCTCCTTGACATAAACCACCATCTCATCCGCCATCTTGCGGTAATCAAAAAACTCTCCATTCTCATACTGACGCCAGGAGCCCAGGTTGACCTCATAAATATTGATTGGTTCCCCTACATGATTTTGCAGCTTGCGTTTTTCCATCCATGCCTGGTCCTTCCAGGCATACTTGCCCAGCTCATAAAAGCGGGATGCCGATTCCGGTCTGGTCTGCATATGATAAGCATAGGGGTCCGTTTTCAGCAGAATGTCGCCTGTCGGTGTTTCAATGCTGTATTTGTACATATCGTACTGTTTGATTTGCGGGATGAATACCTCCCACAAACCGTTTTCGCTGATTTTTTCCATCGGGTCATTGGCTCTGTCCCAGTTATTAAAATCGCCAACGACCGAAACACTCAGGGCATGCGGAGCCCACACACGGAACACCGCGCCCGAAACGCCTTTTCTCTTTGACGAGTGGGAGCCCAAAAACTCATACGCCTTATAGTTTGTTCCCTGATGGAACAGATAGATTGGCACTTCATCTTTCTTATTTACTTTGTACACACTATCAACCCCCTCGTGTTTAGCCTTATCATACCAGAAAACGCGTGTTTTTTCAAGCGCTTTTTGGGCAAAAAGATAGAAAGCTCTTTCGTTCTTTACAAAAACTTTGTAGCAAATTAACAAAGCTTCCTTTCCCTCCCGGCTTTTCTGCGAAACGGGTATAAACATTTTTATCAAAATTTCTGATGCTTTTTAGCCAAAAAGCAAAGAAAGATGTCAAAACCAACTCTTTTATCCTTGCTTTCTAGTATAAATTGCTAAGGTTCCCCTCTATCATATCACAGCCCGCTGTAAAAAAGAATCAAAATCAGTCCGCTGATTCCTTTTCCTTATTTTTTCATAAAAAAAGACCAAAGCCCTTTCGGACTTTGGTCTTTTGAAAAATGCAGAAATTACTGAGCGTCAACAGCAGACATATGTTTGATCAGCTCGAGAACTTTGTTGGAGTAACCCCACTCGTTGTCGTACCAGGAAACGAGTTTTACGAAGGTCTCGTTGAGCATGATACCTGCTTTTGCATCAAAGATGGAGGTTCTTGGGTCGCCCAGGAAGTCGGAGGATACAACCATGTCTTCGGTGTAGCCCAAAATGCCCTTCATGGTGGTCTCGGAAGCTTCTTTTACCTTTGCACAGATTTCTTCATAGGTGGTTGGTTTTGCCAGTTTTACAGTCAGGTCAACAACAGATACGTCCAGAGTTGGTACACGGAAGGACATACCGGTCAGTTTGCCTTTTACCTCTGGGATAACCAGTGCGCAAGCTTTTGCAGCGCCGGTAGAGGATGGGATGATGTTGCCGGCAGCAGCACGTCCGCCTCTCCAGTCTTTCTTGGAAGGACCGTCAACGGTCTTCTGGGTTGCGGTGGTAGCATGTACGGTGCTCATCAAGCCTTCAACAACGCCAAAGTTGTCGTTGATAACCTTTACCAGTGGTGCCAGACAGTTGGTGGTGCAGGATGCGTTGGAAACTACCAGCATATCCTTGGTATATTTGTCTTCGTTTACGCCAACAACAAAGGTTGGAGTCTCTTTATCCTTTGCAGGAGCGGAGATAACGACCTTTTTAGCGCCTGCTTTGATGTGAGCAGCTGCTTTTTCGGTGGTAGTGAATACGCCGGTGGATTCTACAACGTACTCAGCGCCGCAGTCACCCCATGGAATTTCACTTGGCTCTTTGCAGTCGTATACATTGATTGCATGACCGTTGACAACAAATTTGCCGTCTTTTGCTTCGAGAGTGCCCTTGAACTGACCGTGCATGGAGTCATACTTGGTCATATATACCATGTAATCGAGATCGATGAATGGGTCATTGATGCCTACAACTTCAAAAACTTCCGGCTGAGCCATCGCTGCGCGAAAGACCAGTCTGCCGATACGTCCAAAACCGTTGATACCAATTTTAATTGCCATGAGAATCAACCTCCTGTTAAATCTATCTATTTTATCGTCTGCCAGCTTTTGCTTGCAACTATATATTACTCTATTTTTCTCAAATATACAATCCCTTTGTTATATTTTTAACTATTTTCATCATTTTTTACTCGTTTTATAGATTCTTTTTTTCTCAAGCTGTGCAAAAACACCAATCTTTTTTTCAACATTCTCCCCAATTTGCAGGATGAATGGCAAAATTATGTCAAATTCTCTTCTTTTTCGCTTGATTTCGACTTCCGAAGATTTGATTTTTCCTTCAATATTCTGTATACTGTTTGATAATATATATTCTATCTTTCCGGCATATTTATATTGATTCCGCTAAAGACAGCTCTCTTCTTCTGCCTTGTTTTATTCCCTTTTTAATTTCTTTTTGCGATTACATACCCAAGGCATTTTTTCTCAGAGCAGACTTCTACGCCTGTCTTTACACAAACAATCAGCTCCCACCATAGTTTTATCTCCAAAGTGGGAGTATGTTTCCTGATCCAGCATCAGAAAGAGGTCATCATGCACAACGATTTTATTTCCATCATCAAAAAATATCTTCATTCCACGATGGAAGCTTCTAACCTTGTTCCGCTTCCGATTGCGATTGTTGATGAAGAGCTCAAACAGTTTTGGGAAAACTGTTATATGAAGGAGAACTACCCGTTTTTATGCAGCAAGGATAACACCCGTGCTCTGCTATCAGGGTATGACATCGACGCTCTTTTGCTTTCGCTGCGCAGCCAGGATTCCTCTGTTTCCTGTGTCTCCCGTCTGCCGATGGTGCAAACCACCCTCACTCTTTCTCCACTGTACGACGAAAACCGTGTCTTCATTGCGGCAGTGGTTCACTTTGCCGTCAGCTCCACCGAGATGTTCCCCAGTGATGTCAACCGTGCGCAGCAGATGCTGCAAAACTTCAACACCACCCTGCGCGACCCGCTCGGTATGATTTTTTCCGGCATTATCTCCATGACCCGCCGTCTGGAGGTGGATGATACTGCATCCTGCGAGCAGCTGTTGCAGCAGCTAAACAACTCCTGCTATCATATGCTCAAATCCTGCAACAGCCTTTCGGAATATACCGGCTACTCCAACGGTCTGACGCTGCTCAATTTAAAATCGGTTTTTCTTAACCTGTTTTTGGAGGACCTCTTCCGGCATTTACAGATGTTTGCTCGCCGCGCCGGCATCGAAATGACCTACGCGCTGCCCAAACAGGAAATCCAGATGAATCTGGACCCCGATAAGCTTGTCATCGTGCTGACCAGCCTGATGTCCAACAGCATCGCCTTTTTACAAGACAATACCGAAGAGCGGTACATCCACATCGAGGTCCTTGCCAGCAATCATACTGTCCGATTCATCTTTTCGGACAACGGTCCCGGCATTCCTTCGGACGCTCTGCCGCACGTCTTTGAACCGTACTTCACCTACGGACGACACGACCGGCAGTTCACACACCTGGGACTGGGACTGACCATCTGCAAGATGATTATCAACCACCACGACGGTGATATTTCCATCCTTTCTTCTTCGGATGGAACGGCTGTCAGCTTCACCCTTTCCCGCGATTTAAAAGGGGATGAAAATACCAAGCTGACCTTCTGCGACAATCCGGTGGAATATCTGACCAACTCCTACTCGCCGATGTATGTCTATCTGTCCGATGTCTGCGAGTGGATTCCCATTTAAATTTTGACTGTTAAAAAAGGAGCGCTTTTTAGCGCTCCTTTTGATTTTTCTGTTTTAAAAAAAGAAGGGCTGTGACGCAGCCCTTCTGAAAAGATTTATTCAACCGAGATAATAAAGTAGTAGACCGGCTGTTTGCCTTCAATCAGAACGACCTCGACATCGTCGCCCAGCTTTTCCGCTACCGCTTCCCGAATCTGCTCTGCCTGCTCCTCTGCGACGTCTTCGCCGTAAATCAGGGTCACAAAGCTGCTGTCCTTGGTCTTTCTCATCAGATTATGGGTCAGCTTGACAACCGTCTTTTTCAGGTCGGTTTCTACAAACGCCATCTTTCCGTTTTCCAGAGCCAGCAATTCGCCTTTTTTGATGTTGTGTCCTTCATAGTCGCTGTCGCGCGCTGCAAAGGTGACCGAACCGGTGCCGACACGTTCATACGCCTTGACCATGTTCATCATGTTCTGCTTGCGGTCTGCCTCCGGGTCGAATGCCAGCATAGCGGACAGTCCCTGCGGAACAGTGCGGGTCTGCAAAACATATACCTTGCGGTCTGCCAGATTGGCTGCCTGCTCCGCTGCCATGATGATGTTCTTGTTGTTTGGCAGTACAAACACCCGCTTTGCCGCTGTGGCATGGATAGCAGAGAGGATGTCCTCGGTGGACGGGTTCATGGTCTGACCGCCGCTGACCACATTATCTACACCCAGGTCGGTGAACAGCTGTTTGATGCCATCACCCGCAGCCACCGCTACAAAACCGTACTCCTTCTCCGGGTCTACCGCCTTGTATGGGAATGCCGGTTTGCCTTCTGCTTCCAGGTCCACCAGCTTGTTGTTGTCGCCGTGCTGCTCTTTCATGTTGTCGATCTTCATGTTGGTCAGATAGCCCAGCTTGAGCGCTGCCTGAATAGCGTTGCCCGGCTCATTGGTATGTACATGACACTTGATGATCTCCTCATCGTCCACTACAACGACACAGTCGCCGATGGATTCCAGATAGGCGCGCAGAGCCAGCGGGTCTGCGTTCGGGTCCTCTTTATTGATGATGAACTCGGTGCAGTAGCAGAAGTGGATGTCCTCTTCGTTAAATTCTGCTGCCACGCCGTGTGCCTTCTTTTCCTTAGGAGCTGCCTGCTGTTCCTCCAGGGAGGCAACAATCTCGCCGCCCTCGATGACCGACAGCATCCCCTTCCAGACCTCTACAAAGCCCTGTCCGCCCGCATCGACTACGCCGGCTTTTTTGAGCACCGGCAGCATCTCCGGTGTCTGTGCCAGAGCATCCTGCGCGCTGACCAGGATTTCTTTCCACATCTGTGCTGCGGTCAGCTGCTCTTCCTGCGCTGCCAGCTGCTGTGCGTGCTCGCCTGCCAGTCTTGCTACGGTCAGGATGGTGCCTTCCGTCGGCTTCATAACTGCTTTGTACGCGGCGGTGACACCCATCGACAATGCGTTTGCAATGTCCTTTGCATCTGCCTCCTCCTTGCCCTCCAAGCCTTTGGAGAAGCCACGGAACAGCAGAGAAAGGATGACGCCGGAGTTTCCTCTTGCGCCGCGCAGCAAAGCAGAGGCTGCCTTTTTAGCTACCTGCTCAACGGTCGGGTCATCCCGCAGGGTTTCCAGCTCCCGTTTTGCCGCATTGATAGTCATCGACATATTTGTTCCGGTGTCGCCGTCCGGTACAGGGAATACATTGAGCGCGTCTACCTGCTGTCTGCAATTTGAAATGCTGTTTGCGCCAGAGATAAACGCATCCCTGAGCTGAGTTCCCTTTATCACGATAATACACTCCTTACCAAAAGATTCATCCATGACGCTACTGCTTCATATCGTCAACAAACACGTTGACCTTTGCCACCTGAAGACCGGTTGCCTCCTCGACGGTGTAGCGTACCTTGTTGACAATGCTCTTGACGATGGCGGAGATATTAACGCCGTAGGTAACTGCGATGTGCAGATCGATGACAAGACCACCGGCAACGGTGCGCACTTTAACACCCTTGTCCTGTGCCTCGTCCTTTTTCAGAATATATCTCAGTCCCTGGGAAGCCGTGCTTTCTACCATACCGGCAACGCCGAAGCACTCGGAGGCAGCATGGCCGACCAGGTTTGCAAAATAATCCTGTGAGATCTCGATCGCTCCAAGATGATTCTCAAATTTAATCATAAATCACACGTTCCTTTCTATGCGTCCGACCGACGCTTTTTTAAGGGCATAATTGTCAATAAAATAATTATACCGTATTTTATGCCTTTTGAACAGGCTTTCTATTTCATTTTCATCCATTTCATGCTTTATTTACAAATCCCTGCTGCCAGAAAGAGGTCGATAGGTGAAAATTTAACAACCGTTACAAACCTTTTTAGGACTGCCAGCTGTCGATATTGTAAAACAGGTCGCTGCGCAGGGCGGTCACTCCCAAGGTGTGCTGGCGCGAAAAGCAGAAGGAGCCGCTGCGAAAGGCAAGCGGGACCATTGGATATTCCTGCACAAACTGCGCTGCAAAGGCATCCCATCCCTCGCCTGTGGAGTAGGCGGTCTGATACAGGGAGAGCAGCTGCTGCGAAGGAGCTGCACCGTAGCCGTAATGCTCCCCGCGGGTGAACAGATGGCTCAAATCCATGTCGTCCCCCAGCAGCAGCTCGCCCAGATACAGGTCATAGCTGCCCGATTCCAGGGCAGAAAAGTAGTCTTCGCTCGTTCTGCCGTCCAGCGTGATTTGAATTCCCACCTGTGCCAGCTGTGCTGCCAGCTGGTTTGCCAGCTGCGCCCGGTCCGCGCCGTCGGTGCTGTACAAAAGGGTCAGCTCCAGCATTTCTTCATCACCCAAAGCACCTGCCTGAGTCAGCATCTGCTTTGCTTCGTCGATGTTCTGCACCGGAACAGTATAGCCTTCCATTGCAAAAAAGTCGGGATGCAGCGGCAGGTCGCTTGCCTTGCCCGAGGTGGTCAGCGAGGTGCGCATCAGATAATCGCGGTCGATTGCCCGACTGATTGCTTTGCGGACTTCCGCATTTGCCGTTTGCCCTCGAGAGGCGTTTGCACCCAGAAAAATCAACTGATTGGCGGTCACCGGATAGCTGCCTGCCGACAGGTTGCTGATGTCCGCCGAAGCGCCGTCGATGTACAGGCAGTCGATCTTTCCCAGCTTCAGACTGTAGGTCTCTACATCCGTTTTTTTCAATGGAATCATTTCGATGCGCTGGATGCTCGGCTGCTTCCCCCAATAGGAAGGATTGCGTTCCAAAAGGACGCTGTCCTCCCCCTGGGATGCCAGACGGTACCGTCCTGTGCCGATATAGCGGCTGCCATCCCACTTGGCTACCGGAAAGGTCATCAGGTTGGCAAACAAAGCATCCGGCTGATGCAGTGTGACCTGCACACTGTCCCCCGAAACTTTGTGGCTGGCGATATTTTCCAGCCGTGCCCGATAGTAGGAGCCTTCTGCCAACGCCAGCGTCAAGCTGTCGTCGATATGCTTTGCCGTCAAAAGTGAGCCGTCCGAAAATTCAATCCCCTCTTTTACCGTCAGTGTCCACTCGGTCCCACTGCCGGAAACCTCTGCCAGCGCCGGCTGGGTGGAAAAATCGGTCTGAAGGCTGACCGGTGCATCATACAGCAGTGTAGCTGCCGAACGGCTGTTCAGCTGCGCACAGTTCCAGGGCGAAGCGGTCAGCAGGTCGTAGTCACCCGATATTTTCAGCTGCTCCAGGTGCTGCTGCTCCTCCTGCTGTGTCTGCTCCTGTTCGGTCACATTGGGGCTAAAAGCCTGCTTTTCTCCAATCTGTGCCTGTCCGCATCCGCTCAGGCTGCCGGCAAGCAATCCCAGCACGACCAGCGCCGCCGCTGCCCTTTGATTCAATCGTTCTTTCATTTTCTATTCCTTCTCATCTTTCCACATCAATCCGCAACGCTGACCCGCTGGATACTCTGTGCCTTTCCGGTGGACTGGTCAACGGAAATCACCACGCCGTTCAGTTCAATTTCCTTCGGGTCATACTCAAAGCGGGCAGGCATATTATCAATAAACTTTTTGATGATAATTTCCTGCTTGACCCCAAGCACCGAGTTTTTGCCGCCGCACATCCCGGCATCGGTGATGTAGGCTGTCCCCTTTGGCAGCACCCGTTCGTCTGCCGTTTGTACATGGGTGTGGGTACCAATCACAGCGGACACCCTGCCGTCCAAATAGTAGCCCATCGCCTTTTTCTCGGAGGTCATTTCCGCGTGCAGGTCCACCAGAATATTTTTGGTACCCGCCTTTTGCAGCAGACGGTCGATCGTTTCAAAGGGGTTGGCGCAGTTGTCCATTGCCATCTGTCCCTGCAGATTGATAACACACAGCTGCCAGCGCAGGCAGTCCAGCACAAACATTCCGCTGCCGGGCACACTGGGATGGTAGTTTGCCGGTCGAAGGATTCCCTTTTCTTCCTCAAGCAGCGGATAGATCTCCCTTCGTTTGAGGACATGGTTGCCGGTGGTGATGACATCTGCGCCCGCATCGAACAGCATCTGCGCGCTTTCCGGCGTGATTCCGTTGCCCTCGGCGGAATTTTCTCCGTTGATGATACAGGCGTCGATGGCATACAGCTTCTTTAAGCTGCGCAGATGGCGCATGACCGCCTGACAGCCTGCTTTTCCGACAACGTCCCCTAAAAATAAAATATTCAATTTCTCTTTTCCTTCCTCTCAAAAACTTTGCATCCTCTTACTTCCAGCAAACCCTTTCGCCTGCATCGACTCAGACTGAGGCAAGCAAAGGTAAGATAAACCACAATAGAAACGATGGATGCCTCGATGCCAAAGTCACCGCCGGTCAGCAACAGTGAATCGCTGTCCAACAGATACTGCACCCATACATCGCTGTCTGCGACCGTGCCGATGTGCAGCAGACCGCCGACCATCACAAGATTCCATACCCCGTGCATCAAAGCTGCCGACCAGATGCTGTTGTTTTCCAGTGTCACCAGTGAAAACAGGATGCCCACCAGACTTCCTGCTATCATCAGCTGCAAAAAACTGGGCAAGTCCATCGGTCTGCCAATCAGATGCAAGGCGGCAAACAGCACCGAAGGGAGCAAAACAGCCGCCCAGCGTCCCACCAGCCGTTCCAGCACCGTGAGAAAGACGCCGCGAAAAATTGCCTCCTCCACGATACCGGCTCCCAGCCCGATGACACAGACCGCAGCGCTCAACAAAGCAGCCAACTGTTCGTGGGAGAACAGCGCGACCTCCCAGCTGCCGGGCAGGTTGAGTAAAATCAGGCAGACGATTCCCGGCATTGCCAGCGCAATAACCGTCCACAGCAGAGAAAAGTGAACCGGAAGAATGCGGCAATCGGCAAGAGACAGACCGAGCGCTTTGCAAACCCAGGACAATCCGTACAGCACCGACAGAACATACACCACACCGACCGCAAGATTGCACAGGTCGACCGGAAATTGTGCAAAACTCAGCAAAGTGCCGACCGACTGTGACAGCAGCTGCCCGGCTGCCAGCACCGCCAGAGAAAGCAGGGCAAGCAGCCCTTTGCTCCATGAAAGTTTTCTGCTTTTTACTGTCTGTTCCTTTTGCATGACCCCACCTCTTTTACACTTGATTCAAAAACAGTGTACCATTCCCTTTTCAATAAGTCTACATTTGCCAAAAAACTTTTACAAAATCTTGATAAACAAAAAGGAGAGAACTGCTCTCTCCCTTTGTCCTATCCTTTTAAAATCTGTTCTGCCAACGTCTCCATATCCTGCGGCAGCGGACAATCCACCGTGATTTCCCTTTTATCCAGCGGATGCGGGAAGCAGATTCTGCGGCAGTGCAGCGCCTGTCGGGCAATCCGGTCGCTTGGCTGACCGTACATCCTGTCTCCTAAAACCGGACAGCCCAGATGCGCCATGTGCACCCGTATCTGATGGGTGCGACCGGTTTCCAGTACAAAATCGACCAAGCTCAAGCCCTCTGCCTGCGCCAACACCCGATAGTTGGTCACCGCCCGCTGACCGTCCGGCGCCACAATGCGGCGCATCTGCTCGGGCTGCTCCCGACGGATGGGGGCATCCACCCTGCCCTGCGGCTGAGGTGGCGCTCCCAGCAGGATGGCTTGATAGGTCTTATGAAAATTATTGGTCACTGCCGCTGCGGCATAGCGGTTTTTGGCAACCAGCACCGCGCCGCTGGTGTCGCGGTCCAGTCGGTTGAGCGGGCGGTACATCAAGTCCACACCCAACCGGTCGCAGTGGGCAGCAAAGACGTTTGCCAGTGTATCCGCTGCGTGTCCGCAGGATTGGTGGCAGGGCATATCCGCAGGCTTGTTGAAAACCAGCAGGTCCTCATCCTCATACACCACCGGGACCCGGCGATTGGAGCGGATAAAGTGCTCCACCCCATGCTCGCTGCTGTCCAGAAAGGTAATCTGCAAGCAGTCACCCGCCCGAAGAAGGTCGATGGTGCGGGTGTGTTCTCCGTTTAAGCGCATCCCCTGCTCATAGTGCTTGAGCTTGACAATCGTCCTGCTGGAGTAGCCGTGTACTCCCTTGAGGTAACGCTCCACCGACATTCCTTCCTGCTGTGGTGTGATGTGGTATTCTATCGTTCGCATCGGTTCCTCCTGTTGCGTCTGCTCAAATCCTTTATTCGATGCTGACCGCCTGCGACAGGTCCGGCATCTCGATAGCAAATTCCTCGTTGCGCTGCTGAATCAGGCTGTGAATCTCCATGCTCAGCTTGCAGCTTTCCGGCAGCTGTTCCAGTTCGGTGCTGTCCGGCTGCAAGGTTGCAACCAGCTCCTTGAGCGCAAATTCCAGCTCCATGCGGATGGTCTGGTCGTTGATTTCCTTATCTTCAATGAGCATATCACAGGAAAGCGAGCCAATCTTTAGCGAGTCGAACAGCTTTCGCTCCATCTCCAAAACCATCTGCACCTGCTGGTCAATCAGCGCCTGCAGCTGCTCCTTGTCCACCTCAAGCGCCTGTCCACCCATGCTTTCAAGCATCTGGTCCACCTGCTGCTGCACCGTTGTGCGCAGCTGCTGTTCCATCGCCGGCAGCAGTTGGTCATTCATCATACTGCTCATCTGCTGCTGCATGGTGTCCAACTGTTCCTGCGGCATGGTAAACTGCACCCGCAGTCCCTTCTCTTCCTCGGTAAAGGCAAAGTCCTGTGCCTGCTTTGCCGCCTCCACATAGACCTCCACCATCTTGTCCTGTCCGAAAGTCGCCAGCTGTCGGTAGTCCAGTCCGGCAGTCGCCGCTGGCATCTTGACATAGTTGCCGCTGGCTTCATCGAGGGTGTAGCTGAAGCCGTCCTTCTGGTAGGTCTGCGTCTGAATGGGCTGTCCCATCAGCTCTCCACCGATTTGCATTGCCATTGTTTGCAGCTGGTCCTGAAATTCCCCTTCTATCGACAGCTCCATCGGGATGCTGTCTGCGCCCAGCTCCACCTGCGCGGTCATTTGGGCACTTAACTTTCCACTTTCCATAGTGGAGGAGGTCAAAAGTGCCTGCCGCATCTGTTCGATTGCCTTTTCCTTGTTCATTCCGCAGCTGCACAGCAGCAGACAAAGCAGCAGGGTCGTCAAAAAACAACCGAGCCATCTATGAGTTTTGTTCATGTCGTTCTCCCTTCCGGTGATACACCGTTTCTATTTTACATTCTTATAGTACAGGATGCGCAGCCCTTTGAGCAGAAGATTCGGGTCCTGGATGATCGAATGGCGACAGTAGGGTGTCACCTTTTTGGAAAGTCCTCCGGTCGCGACCGCCTGCACCGGCTGTCCCAGCTCCTGCTGGATGCGGTCGATCATTCCATCGAGCATCGAAGCTGCTCCATAGATAATGCCGCTGTCCATTGCATCGACCGTGTTGCGCCCGATGACACTTTTGGGCGGGATGAGGTCGATGTGCGGCAGCAACGAAGCCTTGCTGGAAAGCGCCTCCAGCGACAGCCGCAATCCCGGCATGATGGCGCCTCCGATAAACTCTTCCTTTTCATTGATGACCGACATGGTGGTCGCTGTACCCATATCCACCACCAACAGCGGCAGCGGGTATTCACTGATGGCTGCCACGGTATCTGCCACCCGGTCGGCACCCAGGGAAGCCGGGTTGTCCAGCTTGATGTTGAGTCCTGTTTTCAGTCCCGGTCCAACCACCATCGGCTTTTTGCCGGTGATTTGCTTGAGGGCGGTCTTCATCACCGTGGTCAGCGGCGGCACCACCGATGAGATGATTGAGCCTTCCATCTCTTTGGCGCTGTATCCGTACAGATGCAGAATCTGGTGGATTTCCACTGCATACTGCTCCTCGGTGCGCAGAACATCGGTGGCAACCCTTGCCGTGAAGGAAATGCTGTCGTTTTCAAAACCGCCGATGACAATGTTGGTATTGCCAATATCAATCGCTAAAATCATTCTGCCATCTCCCTTTATAAAATCAGCGTGAAACATCCCGCGTACTGCGACATTCCACGCTGTTTTGATTCTATTCTGTTATTTTCTTTCCATTGCCAGCAGCACCTTACCGACTGCCGCCGTAATCAGCGCTGCTACGATTGCCTCCGGGATGCCGTTGGTCGCAATGATGCCCAAGATAGTAGCATAAATCACATCCGCTGCAATCCCTTTGACCGCAGCCCAGCTTTCCCCAAAGAAGAGGTAAATCATGTTCATCACCAGCAGCGTGTTGACCATCGAGCCGACAAAGCCCGATACCGTCAGACAGGCTGCATCACTTTTAATGAGTTTCTTCATTCCCTTGTACACAAAGTAGGGGGCAACACCCACCAAAATGCGGGGAACAAAGCAGATAACAAGACTCCAGCCGTTGCCGCCGATTTCTCCCAGCGAGTAGAAGGGACTGAAAACAAAGGAGGTCGGGTTTGGAGTGAAAGTGTTGACAAGCAGGCTGGTCAAGCCGAACAAGCCGCCCAGGGCAGCTCCTTTTTTCCAGCCCAGTAAAATCGAGCCCAAGATGACAGGGATGTGGATGGTGGTCGGACGGAGGACGCCTAAGGGCAGATAACCCAGCGGCGTCATCGCCAGCACGACAATAATCCCTGCAAACAGTGCCAGTTTTACCATTTCCTGTGTCTTTTTGGTTGCCTGATTCATATTCAATTCTTCCTTTCGCTGACGTTCTTCCCTGTTGGCATCGCCGGCGGAGCCGCAGACTTCGTCGGTGCTCCAGAAGATACGTCGCAAATAAAATTTTTAAACAGCTCAATTATATAGTATCCTTTGGCGGATTGCAAGAGCCGATGAAGGAAAAATTGCAGCACCCTCTGCAAAAGGGATAGCACAGCAGCAGCTTTTGCGGTATAATAAAATAAATGAAGCACGAAAGGAGCTGGTATCTATGTCAGAACGCTATCAAATCAAGGTGATTGCCCGGATGCACAGCCTGTTTCCCACCAAATTCGGCATCCCGCGTCAGAGCGGTCTGGTCGAGCAGCTGCACTCGCTGGTCGTCTTTGAACCGGAATACCGCGACCCGCAGGCGCTGCGCGGTATCGAGGAATTTTCTCACCTGTGGCTGATCTGGCAGTTTTCCCAGGCGGTCCGCGAGGACTGGTCCCCCACTGTGCGTCCACCCAAGCTGGGCGGCAACCGCCGGATGGGCGTCTTTGCTACCCGCTCTCCCTTCCGTCCCAATGCTATCGGGCTTTCCTCGGTCAAGCTGGAGGGGATTGAAAAGCACCCGCAGTACGGCATGGTGCTGCGGGTGTCGGGTGCGGATTTGATGGACGGCACACCGATTTTGGACATCAAGCCCTATCTTCCCTTCACCGACAGCCATCCGCAGGCAACGGGCGGCTTTACCGACGGACTGCATCTTCAGCCGCTCAAGGTCGTCATCCCGAAGGACTTAAAGCAAACCATCCCCGCCGACCAGCTCGATGCGCTGACCGGTGTGCTGGAGCAGGACCCACGTCCCTCCTATCAGGATGACCCGCAGCGGGTGTACGGCTTTTTCTTTGGCAATCTGGAAATCAGCTTCACCGTCTGCGAAGGCACCCTCACCGTCTGCAAGGTGGAGGTCAAACGGTAAATCCGAACAGCAAAAAAGGAACGCACCGCGGTGCGTTCCTTTTTCTTTACAGCGAAAGGAATCGGTCCACGTTGGCGATGGATTTGTCGGTCAAACGGATGATTGCCTGATAGGAGCCGCCCGAGAATCCGCCAAAGCAGCTGACGTTTTCAAATTCACGCAGCGATTGGTCGCCCAACGCCATGTTGTTGTCGCAGAAATAGTAGTTGTCCCCGTGAGCCAGCCATTTTTTCAGCGCATCCAAATCGCTTGCCGGAGTCAGACCGGTGTTGAAGAGAATTTTGTGGTTGCCAAACGCCTCGAATTCCGACTGGTGCAGCAGGGTAACAAATTTATTCAGACAGGTGCATACACAGATGTTCTTTTTCAGCAGCTCTTCCAGCGGCAGATATTTCACACCCTGCTCTTCGATGTCCGGCTTGCGGCTGCGGTTGTAGTAGGTCAAATCCGCTCCAAAAAATTGCAGTGCGCGGGTAACGACCCGTCCGGTCGCACCCATGCCGATGATTCCCACCGGTACACCGGTCAGCTCCAGCGGATGATCTCCCCAACGCTTTCCATTAAAGCCGTTGAGCAGGCTAATCAGCTGAGAAACAACATATTCCCCGACCCCGATGTCTCCATAATCGGACACACCATAGACGGTGATGCCATGCTTGCGGGCACAGCGAATGTCTACACTGGCACTGCTCTCATCGTACAGACTACAGCACATTCCGATATAGCGCAGCTTTGGGCAATGCTCGATGATGTTTGCCGTAATTTGCGTGGACAGGTTGACCAGGATTCCATCGGCATCCTTGGCTCTGCGGATAACCTCCTCCTCGCTGGAAGGAACATCGTCATAAAAGACATATTCCTTTGCACGTTTGGCAAATTCCTCGTTTGCTCCTGTAAAGAGGTTGAGCGCTTCTACAGCAACCAGTTTCTCGAACTTTTTGTCTGACATAAAAATACACCTCACTTTTATTTATATAAAATAAAGAATTCCTGCTTTCTCTGCAAAATCGGGCGATTGTTTATCTTTAAACAAACTCTGTATACTACAAAACGGACGCTTTTGAAAGGCGTCCGTTTTGTATGAAAGGAGTTCATTCATTGATGAAGATGTCTTAACTTATTTGTTGTTTACCAGCTGACGGGTGTGCTCTGCAACCTGTTCCGGGGTAACGTCGGTTTTCTGAGCAACGCCGGTGTCGATAGCAGCCTTTGCAACGCCGCTTGCAACAGCCGGTGCAACACGTGGATCAAATGGAGATGGGATGACATACTCTGCATTGAGTTCCTCTGCGGAAACCAGATTTGCGATCGCGTAAGCAGCAGCCAGCTTCATCTCTTCGTTGATCTTGGTTGCATGAACATCCAGAGCACCACGGAAGATACCCGGGAATGCCAGAACGTTGTTGACCTGGTTCGGGTAGTCGGAACGACCGGTACCGATAACAGCAGCGCCTGCTTCTTTTGCCAGAGCAGGGTCGATTTCTGGAGTTGGGTTTGCACAAGCAAAGATGATTGGGTCTTTTGCCATGGTCTTAACCATCTCTGGGGTCAGAACGCCAGGAGCGGAAACGCCGACAAATACGTCTGCACCGCTGATAACGTCAGCCAGAGAGCCTGCGCGTTTTTCTTTGTTGGTAATCTTGGACATCTCAACCTTAACGTCGTTGAGACCGTCGCGTCCTTCGTAGATTGCACCCTTGCTGTCGCAGAGGATTGCATCTGCAATGCCTGCGGTGAGCAGCAGCTTGGTGATTGCGATAGCAGCTGCGCCTGCGCCGCTGACTACAACGTGAACGTCCTTGATGTCCTTGCCAACTACCTTCAAAGCATTGACAAGACCTGCCAGAGTAACGATTGCGGTACCGTGCTGGTCATCATGGAAGATCGGAATGTTGCAGATTTCTTTGAGTTTGCTTTCAATATAGAAGCACTCTGGAGCTTTGATGTCCTCGAGGTTTACGCCGCCGAAGGTTGGCTCCATCATTTTAACAGTTTCGATGATCTTGTCCGGATCTTTGGTATCCAGGCAGATTGGGAAAGCATCTACGCCTGCAAAGGATTTGAACAGAACAGCCTTACCTTCCATAACCGGCATACCTGCGCCTGCACCGATGTTGCCCAGACCCAGTACAGCAGTACCGTTGGTTACAACAGCAACCAGATTGCCTTTTGCGGTATATTCATAAATTTTGTCATAGTCCTTCTGAATCTCCAGACATGGCTGAGCTACACCTGGGGAATATGCCAGCGACAGGTCTTCTGCACCACGCAGCTCTACTTTGCTTTCCACTCTGATTTTGCCCTGCGCATTTCTGTGCAGTTCAAGGGATTTTTCATAAACGTCCATTTCAGAAATCCTCCTTATGATAGATAATCGCGATTGCTTCTTATCAACAGATTCTTAGCCACGATTGAGGCAAAGGAAATCGAGCCATAGGCTCATACATATATTTTACTATTTTATACAAAAAAAAGGCAATAGAAAAAGCATACAAAGTTTTTCATAAATGATGGACAAATTGCAAAAAAATAAAGTTTCGACCTTAAATTCAGCGATATATTCTGCAAAAACACTTGATTTTTTCTGCACTCCTGCTATAATATAGGCAAATGATGCAAGATTTGCGTCAAAATTCGTTAGATTACAGACACTGATGATCAAAAGAAATGAAGGTTGAAATCAATGGAATATCGTATTGAAAAAGACTCCATCGGAGAAAAACAGGTTCCAGTAGACGCTTACTACGGCGTACAGTCGATGCGTGGCTGTGAAAACTTCCACATCACCGGTCAGAAAATGCAGCCGGAGTTCATCAACTCCATGGCAGAGATCAAAAAAGCCTGCGCTATCTGCAACTATCAGGTAGGCGAAATAGACGAAAAGATCAAAGATGCTATCTGCCAGGCTTGTGACGAAATCGTTGCCGGCAAACTGCACGACCAGTTCCTGTGTGACCCAATCCAGGGCGGTGCAGGCACCACTGCAAACATGACTGCTAACGAAGTCATCGCAAACCGCGCAATCGAAATCCTCGGCGGCGTAAAGGGCGATTACAGCATCGTTCATCCAAACGACCATGTAAACCGCGCTCAGTCCACCAACGACGTTTTCCCATCTGCTGCTAAACTGACCGCTATCAAGCTGCTCAGAAAAGCAATCGCACAAGTAGAGCGTCTGGAAGCTGCTCTGGCTGAAAAAGAAAAAGAATTCCACGACATCATCAAAATGGGTCGTACCCAGATGCAGGACGCAGTTCCGATCCGTCTGGGCGCAGAATTCGGTGCATACCGCAAAGCAATCCAGCGTGACCTGGTTCGTCTGAACAGAGCAATGGAAGGTATGTACGCAATCAACATGGGTGGTACTGCTGTTGGTACTGCACTCAACGCAAACCCGGCTTATGTTGAAGCTCTGGCTCCTGAACTTGCAAAAATCACCGGTCTGCCGCTGGTAAAAGCTGACGACCTGGTTGACGGCACCCAGAATCTGGATGCTTACGCATACGTTTCCGCTTCCCTGAAGACCTGCGCAATCTCCTGCTCCAAGATGGCAAACGACTTCCGTCTGATGTCCTCCGGTCCTCGCTGCGGATTCCAGGAAATCAACCTGCCTGCAAAACAGAACGGTTCTTCCATCATGCCAGGTAAAGTAAACCCAGTTATCCCAGAAGTTATGTCTCAGGCTGCTTTCTGCATCATGGGCAACGACGTTTGCATCACCATGGCTGCTGAAGCTGGTCAGCTCGAGCTTAACTACGCTGAGCCTGTTCTGTACCACAAGCTGTTCGAGTCCATCAACGCTCTGGCTGGCGCTGTTGAGACCTTCGTTGACAACTGTGTAAGCGGCATCACCGCAAACGCTGACCGCTGCCAGTCTCTGGTTGACGGCTCCGTTGGTATCATCACCGCTATCTGCCCACAGGTAGGCTACCAGTTTGCTGCTGACATCGCTAAGAAAGCAATCAAGACCGGTCAATCGGTTCGCGAACTGCTGCACGAGAGCGGCAAATTCACCGACGAGGAAATCAACAAGATCCTCGATCCACACTCCATGGTATAATCATTACCTGCTTCGCTTTTCAAATGAATTGAAAGCACCTCCGAGCTTGGTTGCTCGGGGGTGTTTTTCTTTTGCCTTCTGATTCCTTTGCGTTGCATCAACTGCGCAAAACTGTTATACTTAACTCATTGCAAGTCAATCTCAAGGAGGAATCAGGATGACCTATACACAACTTCTCAATACCGCGCTGGAGCTGCTGGACGAACAGGGACCGCAGCAGGCGTTTGACTTCATGCAGCAGCAATCCCCAAACGTAGAGTACGCCAATCCGGCGCAGCTGTACAATTTTTCCTACTGTCTGGCTGCCATGTGCGACCGGACCGATGAGGCGATGGGACTGCTCAAGGAGGCGGTCTACACCCACGGCTACTGGTATGACTACACCTATCTGATGGAGGACGAAGACCTGGAGCCGCTGCGCAGTATGCCGGAATTTGAAACCATCGCCAACCTCTGCCGCCAGCGCCAGCAGGCTGCACAGCAGGCAGTTCAACCGGTGCTGTGCTGTGAAGAAACCCAGCCAAACAAGCCGGTGGTCCTGGTGCTGCACGGCGACCAGCAAAACGCTGCCATCACCCTGCCCTACTGGCAACCGGTCAAGCAGATGGGCTATGCCCTTGCCGCTGCGCAGTCCACCGAATTGCAGGTGTCCGACGGGTACCTGTGGGACGATGAGGAGCAGGCAGCAGAGCAGCTTGCTTCCCACTGGAAGAATTTACAGGAGCAGGGCGTGCAGGTGGAAAACAGCGTCCTCGGCGGATTCTCTTCCGGCGGACGCGCTGCTTTGTATGCGGTGCTGTCCGGTGCAGTTGCACCAAAGGGATTGATTCTGGTGGCTCCCTGGCTGCCGGAGCTGGAGGAGTGGACCGAGGACCTTTCCGCCCTCAAGGCTGCGGGAACTCGCGTCTACATCTGCTGCGGAGATGCCGATGAGGACTGCTTTGAAGGAAGCGAACAGCTGTTCGAGCTGCTGGACGAAGCGGGCGTCGAGGTCGATTTCAAGCTTTGTCCCGACCTTGACCACGACTACCCGGAAAACTTTGACCGTCTGCTGAAAGAGGCGATCGACTTTGTTGCAGGAGAATAAGGATTCCTTTGCCACCCGTGAGGTGCAAATCTTTCCGTATGACCCACAGTGGAAGGTCGAATTTGAAAAAATCAAAGGGATGATCACTCGCTATGCCGGAGAATACTTCTCTGCCATCGAACACGTTGGTTCCACCTCGGTGGAAGGGCTGGGAGCCAAACCCATCATCGACCTCGACGCTGTGCTCCGCTGTCCAAACGACCTTCCAAAGGTGATTGAAGCGCTGTCCCAACACGGATATGTCCATCAAGGCGACCTGGGACTGCCGGGCAGAGAGGCATTCTTCCGTCCGCGGGACTATAACGATGAGGAAAAGGGTGTCATGCGCTACCACCTCTACGTCTGCCTGCCCGATGCTAAACCCTATCGGGAGCATCTTGCCTTCCGCGACTACCTGCGCTGTCACCCGAATGCCCGGGAGGAATATCAGCAGCTTAAAGTACAGCTGGCACAGCAGTACCGCTTTGATGTGGACGCCTACTGCGAGCATAAAACCGAATTTGTCCGGTCGATTCTCCGTCGATGCGGATATTAAAAAAAGAGAAGCCCGAGGGCTTCTCTTTTTTATTATACATAAAACTCCTGCATATCCTCCAGACGGATGCAGGCAAGTTGGCGGTTGGGAAAATCATATCCGCAGCAGCAGTCGATGTCGATATACTGCGGATGATGAAAGATGGTGAGCTTCTCCCCGCGCGCACACATCTGCTGCACATAGGCGCGCTCTTCCTCATCGGTGCGGCTGTACGCCTGCGTATCGGTATGGACAAAACAGGAAACCGGCGTGTGCCCGACGATAATCTGGCAATCGGTCATCGGTGGGATGGGGTCCTTATAGGGACGATGCCACACCTCGTCGTACACCGTATCTGCCGGCAGTCCGTGAACCAGATAAAATTTTTGCTCTCCGACGGTCAGCTCAAAATGGGTCGGCAAGCTGCGCAAAAACTCCAGCACCTGCTCCCGTTCCGGCTGGGTCAAACGGGAAAATCCCTCCAATGTGGGGGTGTTTCCATTGCGATTCCAGTGCTGGATGTGCTTTTCCGGTGCATCCGGCGCAAAATATCGCAGGCACATAAATTCATGGTTGCCCAGCAGCATCTTCATATTGGGTGTGCGCATGATTTCCTGCAAGATTTCCACCCCATGCGGTCCCCGGTCGACCACATCTCCCAGGATATACAGGGTATCCTGCGCGGAGAAGTGTATCTTTTCCAGCATCGCCTTCCATCGGTCGTCCTCTCCGTGGACATCCGAAACAACATAGTGTGACATCGCTCTTCGTTTCCTTCTTTCGGTAAAATCAAGCGGCAGGCGGAAATTACAGCCGTGCCAGAATCTCGTCGATGATCTGTCCTGCGGTTTCTTCTTTGGTCATCAGCGGCAGCTCTTTGACGCTGTCGCTGGTGATGATGGTGACAATGTTGGTATCTCCGGCAAAGCCTGCGCCCTGCTCCTTGAGATTGTTTGCAACCATCATATCGGCGTTTTTCTTAGCCAGCTTTGCCCGGGAGTTTTCCAGAAGATTTTCTGTTTCCATCGAGAAGCCGCAGAGGAACTGTCCGTCCGGCTTGTGCTCGCCCAGATATTTCAGGATATCCTGGGTGCGCTCCAGCTCCAGACTCAGCTCGCCGTCGCTCTTTTTAAGCTTCTGGTCGGCGACCGCCTTGGGACGGTAGTCGGCAACCGCAGCCGCTTTAATGATAATATCCATCTGCGGTGCGCGGCTGGTGACCTCCTCAAACATTTGCTGGGCGGTCTGTATCTCGACTGTCTGAACAAACGACCAGGGTTGCAGCGCCGTTTTTCCGGTGACCAGGGTGACCTGTGCGCCGCGCAGCGAACATTCCTTTGCCAGCGCGTAACCCATCTTGCCGCTGGAATGGTTGGTCAGATAGCGGACCGGGTCGAGCGGCTCGCAGGTCGGACCCGCTGTAATCAGTACCTTTTTGCCCGCCATCGTCTTGGGACGAAGGATGTGCTGGAGAATATGGGCAACCAGCAGCTGTTCGTCCGGCAGCTTGCCTGCTCCCACATCCTTGCAGGCGAGCATTCCGACTGCCGGCTGGATGATCTCAAAGCCGTAGCGCTGCAAGGTGGCAAGGTTGTCCTGGGTGATCGGATTGTTGAGCATATTGGTGTTCATTGCCGGCGCCACCAGTTTCGGACAGTGGCAGGCAAGCACGGTGGTCGAGAGCATATCGTCCGCAAGCCCGTGCGCCATCTTTGCAATGATGTTGGCAGTGGCAGGCGCTACCAGCACAAGGTCAGCCCGCTTTGCCAGTGCCACGTGCTCCACGCTGTACTGAAAGTTGCGGTCGAAGGTGTCGACCATACAGCGGCTGTTGCACAGTGTTTCAAAGGTGAGCGGGGTGATGAACTGAGTGGCATTTTTTGTCATAATGACCTGCACGTCACAGTGCATCTTTGCCAGACTGCTGGCGACATTTGCCATTTTATAGGCAGCGATGGAACCGGTGATTCCCAGCACCACGGTCTTTCCCTTTAACATAACAAAGACTCCTTCCAAAATGAAGGTGCGAAGAGGGCATCGCCTCCCCGCACACAGATTTATTCCTCACGCAGCAGCGCAGCACATTCTACATGGGTGGTTCTCGGGAAGAGGTCCACCGGAGCCGCTGTTTTTAGGCGGTAGCCCAGCTGCGCCAGCTGTTTGCAGTCCCTTGCCAGCGTTGCGCTGTTGCAGGAGATATAGACCAGCTTTTGCGGGGACATCTTTGCGATTGCTTCCAGCACCTGCGGGTCACAGCCCTTTCTGGGCGGGTCCACCACCACGACATCGGGACGCAGTCCCTCCTGTGCCAGCTGGACCGCCGCCTGCTTTGCATCCGCACACAAAAAGCGTGCGTTTTCGATTCCGCAGCGTTTGGCATTTGCCTTTGCGTTTTCCACCGCATCGGGCACAATCTCCACTCCGACCAGCTGACCGACCCGATGTGCCATTGTCAGTCCGATAGTACCCGCGCCGCAGTACAGATCGACCAGCAGCTCTCCGCCCTGAAAATCTGCCAGCTGTGCTGCCAGCAGGTACAGCTGCTCGGCTGCCGCCCGATTGACCTGATAGAAGCTCAGCGGCGAAAGCTCAAACCGCACACCGCACAGGCTGTCCTCGATGGTGTCGCTTCCCCAAAGGGTGCGGCAGCTATTTCCTAAAATGACGTTGCTCTGCTCTCGATTGATGTTGAGCACCACCGAGCAAACCTTGCCGCACACCTGCCGCAATCCCTCGATGTATCGGTCGGCGCAGGGCAGTTTTTCTCCGTTGACCACCAGGCAGACCATCAGCTGGTCGGTGGTTTCTCCATAGCGCAGATAGAGGTGGCGCACCAGACCTTTTCCGCTCTCTTCGTCATAGACAGAGATGTTGTTTTCCTGCAAAAACCGTGTGGTATATTCCACCACCTGCTCAAAAAATTCCGGCTGTAAATCACAGCAGGCACAGTCGATCACCCTATGGCTGCGCCTGGCAAAAAAACCGGCTGTCACCTTTCCATCCTGCATCCGAATCGGGTACTGCGCCTTGTTGCGGTAGCCCTGCTGTTTGGGCGAAGGGGTAATCGGCAGCATCTGCGGCTCCAATCCGCCCAGCCTGCGCAGATTGTCCTCCACAAACTGTGCTTTATGTACAAGCTCTTCCCGGTAGCTGATATGGCGAAAGGAGCATCCCCCGCAGCGGCGATAGACCGGGCAGCTGTCCTGCACCCGTCCTTCTCCCGGCTCCAAAATGCGGTCGATAATCCCAAAGCTGTAATGTTTCAGCACCTTGACGACCCGCACGAGCAGCTTGTCCCCTACCGCACTGTATGGAACAAAAATCACCATTCCGTCCACCTTGGCAATCCCGTTCCCGTCCGAGGACATGGCGGTGATCTGCGCCTCTACCAGCTGATTTTTTGTAAGCATCTGTTTTCCCCCATCTGTCTGACGCGACATTTTTCAATCCATGCTTTCATTATAGCAGAAAGACCTTCACCCTTCAACACAAACGACCCTTTCCCCTGCGGCTGTTTTCTGGTATACTGTAAGAAAATCCCACAAGGAGGCGCACCATGCCAAAATCAAAAAAGCCGTTTAAAAAAGCTTACCTGGAAATCACCAGCCAGTGCAACCTGGATTGCAGCTTCTGCCCCAAAACCAGCCGCCCGCCGCAGTTCATCACCGTCGGACAGTTCGACTATCTGCTCGGGCAGGTGCAGCCTCTGACTAACTTTGTCTACCTGCACCTGATGGGAGAGCCTTTGCTGCACCCGCAGCTGGACCGGCTGCTGGAGCTGTGCGCCCAACGAGGGCTAAAGGTGTCGCTGACCACCAACGGCACCCTGCTGCACCGCTGGCAGCAGCTTCTGCAAAGCCCTGCCCTGTATCGGGTCAGCATCTCTCTGCACAGCTTTGAAGCCAACCGGACCGGTCAATCGCTGGAGGAATACCTGAGCAAAGCGCTGGAATTCTGCCGCGCAGCCAGTGACCTGGACCGCACCTACTGTGTGCTGCGCCTGTGGAACAAGGACAGCGCCGTGCTCAAGGCAGAAAACCAGCGCAATGTGGACATCTTCGAGCAGGTACGCCGCTTTTTCTGCCTTCAGGAGGACCCGCAAAAGCTGCTGGAAAACAAGGCAAGCATCCAGCTGTGCCGGCGGGTCTATCTTGAGATGGCAGAAAAATTTGCATGGCCGGACATCGAGCGCACCGACCCGACCGACTCTGTGTTCTGCTATGGACTGCGCGACCAATTCGGCGTGCTGGTCGACGGCACCGTCGTTCCCTGCTGCCTGGACAGCGACGGAAATATCCCGCTGGGAAACGTCTATCAGCAGCCGCTGGCAGAAATTTTGACCTCTCCGCGCGCACAGGCGCTCCACGACGGATTCTCCTGCCGCCGTCCCACCGAGGAGCTTTGCCGCCGGTGCGGTTATGCACAGCGTTATTCCATCCGCTAACCTTCTGTTTTAACAAGCACCATCCGCTTTTGCAGGCTCTTTAGCATTGCCAAAGACAAGCCGCTGACCGGAACGCTCAGCAAAAACCACAGTGCGCTGAAGCCGATGCAGACCTGCCCCATCAGATTGAGCGGCTGTGTGGCATAATCCCACACGTCCCAGCCCAGATGCAGGTTGACCAGGCATCCGGTAACAAATTCCAATGCGGTAATCAGCAGGGTGTTGGTCGCACAGCAAAACCACAGCGGCAGCCTGCCACAGCACCACACCGCCACCCGACCGACCAGAAGATAGCATACCCCGCCCAACACAAACATACTCCAGTGGGTAAATCCGCGCCACAGCAGCTCCAGCAGGGCATATCCTGTCCCGCCAAACAAAAACAAAATCAAAGAACAAGCCAATTTTTTCACAGCACTCCACCCCATCTTTTTCTTTTTAGTATCGCAAAAAGAGCAGGAATTATCCGTTGTCTGATAATTTCCTGCTCTTTTGTTGATGGGGATAAAAATTTATTTTTCCAGATTTGGTTTAAACTGCTGTGGCAGTTTTTTGATGACCAGGAATACCAGCAGAGATGCCAGTGTCTTGTCCATCAAGTTGTTGATCAGCTTTGGAATGAAGGAAGCGGCAAAGATGCTGGTTCCGCTCTGTTTGAGGAAGAGGAACAGCACATCGCCCACCGTACCGGTCAGACCGCCGTAGACAGCGATACCGATTGGAGTACCGATCAGAGGAGCGACCACACCGCAGACCAGACCGCAGATGATAGCAGTTTTGAGGTCATAGTTTTTGCGACCCTTTACTACAAAGCCGACAATCAGACCGATTGCAATGCTGACCAGAGCAAACGGGATGTCCTTTGGTCCAAGAATCAAAGCGCTGATGATGTTGGTCAGACCACCGACCACTGCGCCGTAAAACGGACCGAATACTGCTGCTGTCAAAAAGGTTCCGATGGTGTCCAGGTAGAACGGCAGCTTCATGCTTGCTCCAACAAATCCCAGCACCATATTCAGCGCAATACAGATACCGCAGAATGCCAGAGTCGATGTTTTTTTGTTCTGCAAAATAAACACACCTTTCTTTTTTGTCAGATTTGCTCATCCGACTTCCTCTATCAGTATAATCTATATTTCTCGGTTCGTCTAATTGATAATCTGTATCGCTTCGTTATATTTTCATCAATATTATCTATACCTAAAAACAGCTCCTCCACGGCAAAGATGCCGTAGGAGGAGCTGTTTAGTTTTATCAATATAAAATCATCCGCTTATTTTTCAGCAGGAGCTGCGCTGCCAAACCACAGGGTCCCGTCTGCGCTGACACTCCAGCCGGATACCTTGGCGGTATCGGTGGTGATGGTGACCATCTGACGGTACAGCGGCATCACATAAGCATCGGAAAGCAGCAGCTTTTCTGCATCGGTCAAAGCCGACTGACGTTGTGCCTGCTCGCCCTGGATAGCATCGAGCATCAGCTGGTCAAATTCCGGGTTGCTGTAACCGCAGCCGGACTGCATATTGGAAGAAAGGTAAGGCTGCAAATACAGCTGCTGATCCTGCACATCTGCATCCCATACGCTGCACAGCACATCGCTGTACTGGAGGCTGTTGCGACTGAGGGTAAAAGTTTGCGGGTCCTGTGCGGTCAGGGTGACCGAGAATCCCAGCGATTCCCATGCAGATTTTACCGTTTCCAGTGCAGCCTGCGTCTGCTCGTTGTCCAGGTAAACAATCTCGATGGATTTGTCCTCGTCCTTTGCCTCAACAGCTTCGACGGCTTCCAGTGCAGCCTGTGTATCCGGCTGTGCCGAAAGGATGTCACCAGCCTGTGTGCTCAGCGACAGAGCCGGTTTTGCAACGGCATCTCCTCCCGCTGCCTGTGCAGCTGCGGTGCGGTCAAGTGCCTGAGAAAGAGCGGCTCTGACCTTTGCATCCTTGAGGTAGCTGTTGCCGGTGTTGGCATTGACCACCAGACTGACAATTCGGTTAGAATCGACCGAGGAAGCCTCGATGGTTTCTGCCAGCTGTGGGACCTCGACGGTGTTGCCTGCTGTGTCGGTCTGTGCCTGAGGCTGTTCAACGGTACCTGCTGTCATCGAAATATCTCCAAATGCCATTCCCACCGGAGCCATCTGCTCGTCCAGCATCCGCGCTACGATGTAGTCCATCGCAACAGTATCCTTGTTCCAATAATTGTCGTTTTTCTTGAGAATCAGTTCCTTGCCTTCGGTGTAGCCAGCAAAGACAAACGGACCGTTGGCAACGGCGCGCTGCGGGTCCTTCGACCAGCTGCTGTCGGTTCCCGCTACGTCCTCGCGCAGCGGCATGAAGGCAGGCAGGCAGAGCAGCTCGTTAAAGTAGGCGGTCGGCTGCTTGAGGGTGACCTCCAGGGTGGTGTCGTCCACCGCTTTGACACCCAGCTCTTCGATATCGGCAAGACCTGCGGCGATGTCGTCATAGTTTGCCAGCACACTCATCAGGTAAGCGTTGCTCATTTGGTTTTCCGGGTCTGCACAGCGTTTCCATGCAAAAGCAAAATCGCCTGCGGTGACCGGCTGTCCATCCGACCAGGTTGCCTCCCTCAGGGTGTAGGTCAGCGTAACTGTTCCATCCTCGTTGACCTTTTCTTCTGGCATCTGCTGTGCCATCGCCGGTGCAGCGCCTTCGCCGGTGTTTCTCATCAAGCCCTCGAGCGTATTGTTGATGACACTTTTACTGTCTGCCGAAATGCTGTTGGCAGGGTCAAAGGACGCCGAGTCCACACCGACGTTCCATGCCAGCACCTTTCCTTTGCAGTCCTCGCTGGTCATGCCGATTCCATTGGTGTTATCAGCCGACTCCTGCTCGGTGGTCTGCTGTTCGGTCTGCTGTTCTTCCTCCGATTTGCCGCATCCTGCAAGCATCGAAGCGCACAGCAGCATCGCGAGAGTTAACGCTAAAACTTTTTTCACAGTTGTTCCCCCATTTTACCCATCGGGCATTCGTTTTTTCTGAATCATACAAACGTCATCGCCTGCTTGGACGAATACCGTTTTTGGTGAATGATGCTTCTTTCTGAATCACACTTCTTTGGTGAAGTATATTTCTTTGTAAATCATGCTTTATGATACCATGTATCCCGCAATTTGTCAAAGATAGAGAGTGGTCCGACGGATATTTTACATTTTGGAAATCTTTGTGCTATTCCCGTTCAAACTGCGCACGCACCTCAGCGGCAAGATACAGCGACCCCAGCGCACACACCAGTCCGTCGCTGCCTGCTTTTTCCCGAGCCAATGCCACACCCTGCGCAATGCTTTCACAGCAGAAAGCCGGCAAACCAAACCGCTCTGTCACCTGCTGTGCCAGCTGCTCGGCGCTCAAGGCGCGCGGGCTGTCCGGGTGCAGGCAGACAAAACAGGCGGCATGTTCTGCCATCTGTTCCAGCATCTTCTCGGTGTCCTTGTCCTGCATCATGCCGGTCAGGATGACCGCTTTTTTCCCCGGGAAAAACTGCTCCAGCGCATCCATTGCCGCCTGCACACACTGTGGGTTGTGTCCGCCGTCAAGGATAAAATACGGCGACTTGTCCAGCAGTTCAAAGCGCGCGGGCCATTTTGTAGCAGCAAGACCCTCCCGCACCGCCTCGACCGGGATTTTCCATCCGCGCTGCACCAGCTGCTCGACGGCACACAGCACATTGGCTGCGTTTTTAAGCTGGTGTTCGCCTGCCAGCGGAATCAACAGCTCGCCAAAATGCTCATCCAGCACCCGCTGTCCTTTTAAGGTGGAGCTGAGCAGCTGCATCCTCTTCGGGTCCGCCACGCAGAAAGCGCAGTCCTCCTGCCGGCAGATCTGCCGGACGACCTCCATCGCTTCCTCCTGCTGGGCAGCCATCACCAGGCAGCTGCCGGGTTTGGCGATACCGCCTTTCTGCCATGCAATCTGCTCGATGGTGTCCCCCAGCGTTTCGGTGTGGTCCAGTCCCAGCTGGGTGACCACCGCCGCCTGCGGAGAGGGGATGCAGTTGGTGGCATCCAGCCTGCCGCCGATACCGACCTCCAGCACCGCGATCTGGCAGTCCAGCCGTGCAAACAGCTCGAATGCCATCAGGGTCAGCACCTCGAACACAATCGGTGTTCCGCCCAGCTGCTCGCACACCTGCTGTACCCGCTGCACCGATTGAATCAGCTGCTCATCGGAAATCGGTTCTCCTGCGATTTGAAACCGCTCGTTGTACCGCTGCAAATGCGGGGAGGTGTACAGTCCGCAGCGCAAACCCGCGTGGTTGAGTATCGAGGAAAGCATCGAGGCAGTGGAGCCTTTGCCGTTGGTGCCCGCAATGTGGACATAGGGCACCTTCTCCTGCGGGTCGCCCATCAGATGCAATGCCTGTTTTAATTTTTCCAACCCGTATCTCTGGCGGGGAGTATCGGTCTGTTCGATATAATCGATCGCCTGTTCGTAGTTCATAACCATCCCTCAATATGACAAACGGGACACCTTGCCGGTGTCCCGTATCCTGTTCATTGTGTTGCCGACGCTTACTTAACGTATGCGATTGCTTCGATTTCAACCAGAGCGCCTTTTGGCAGTTTTGCTACTTCGTAAGCAGCACGAGCCGGGCACTCTTCGGTAAAGAACTCAGCGTATACTTCGTTCATTGCTGCAAAGTCGCCGATGTTCTGCATCAGAACGGTGGTCTTTACAACGTTTTTCATCGAAAGTCCTTCGGACTCTAGGATTGCCTGGATGTTTTTCAGCGACTGTTTGGTCTGGCATTTGATGCAAGCCTCAGCCAGTTCGCCGGTAGCTGGGTCGATTGGCAGCTGACCGGAGATATACATATTGTCGCCTGCGATGATAGCCTGGGAGTATGGTCCGATAGCGCCTGGAGCGTTGGTGGTTGCAACTACTTTTTTCATGGTGATCTCTTCCTTTTCCTGTCAAAATTATTGCCTCTTGCGGCACACAGACACACCGCCTGCGCCCGATGGAGGATTCTGCTGTTATTTTATCACAAAACTTCGGTTGGAGCAACCTTTATTTAAGGCAATTTGTTGTGCTTTGTCCTTCTCTTACTGCTGGTGCAGCATCAGTTTGGCACATTTGTACACATCCCCGCAGCCCAGGGTGATGACAAGGTCGCCCGGCTGTGCACGCTCCATCACATACTGCGAGATTTCCTCAAAGGTCGGGAACCACACGCAGCCCGGTATTTTTTTTGCAAGGTCGCTGGCATAGATGTTGTAGGTGTTTTTCTCCCGGGAACCCATAATTTCAGAAAGTACCACATGGTCGGCAATCTGCAACACCCTTGCAAAATCGTCCAGCAGCATGGCTGTGCGGGAGTAGGTGAACGGCTGATGCACCGCCCACACCTGACGGTACCCCATCTGCTTGGCTGCCTTCAGGGTCACTTCAATCTCCGCCGGATGATGTCCGTAATCATCTGCAATGGTGACACCTTTGTTGGTTCCCATGATTTCAAAGCGGCGACCTGCCCCCTGAAAAGCCGAGACCGATTCGACGGCGCGCTGTGTTTGGCATCCCGATTCGATGGCAGCTGCAACAGCAGCCATACTGTTGAGGACGTTGTGTTCACCGGGAACATTGAGCTTGACCTGCCCGAGCCGCTCCTGTTTGTAGTACAGATCGTACAGGGTGTGTCTGCCATCGACGTGGCGGATGTTGCAGGCGTGGTAGTCGTTGTCCTCTCCCATGCCAAAGCACAGCAGTTTGACTCCTTCGATTCCCTGCATAGCGCGGCAGCTGTTGGCATCATCCCCGTTGTAGATGACCGCCTTGGTCGCCATCGCAGCAAAGCGGTGGTAGGAATCCAGAACATGGTCCATCGTTTTAAAATATTCCATGTGGTCGGCATCGACATTGAGGACCACCGCAATGTCAGGATGGAATTTCAGGAAATGGTCCTCAAATTCGCAGGCTTCGCAGACCATCACCTCGCTGTTGCCCAATCTGCCGCTGCCGCCGATTGCCTCGAGCTTGCCGCCGATGACCGCCGAAGGGTCCATTCCACACTCGATGAACATTTGCGTAAGCATTGCTGTGGTGGTGGTTTTGCCGTGGGTGCCGCAGACCCCTACACAGTTGCTGAACCAGCTGGTCACCAATCCCAGCAGCTCCGCCCGCTCGATGGTGGGCACACCGCTGGCTCTGGCTGCCATCAGTTCAGGGTTGTCATCCATGATTGCTGCGGTGTGGACAATCAGGTCCGCGCCCTCGATGTTCTTCTCGCTTTGTCCGATGGTGACCGGAATGTGCATCTGCTGTCGCTCAAAATCGATGGTGTCCCCCGGATTGTTGTCCGAACCGGTGATGTAGTACCCCATCCCGTGCAGAATCTGCACCAGCGGGAACATTCCCGAGCCGCCGATGCCGATGAAATGGATGTGCTTTTTATCCTTTAAAAAATCCTTGTTGATGTGTGTCATGGTGTTTCTACCGCCTTTTCCAAAAAATGAGTTGGATACATTGGGTTTCTTTTATTATATTGCATCCCATGTAAAAAATAAACCGCCCAAGCGCAAAAAGAATCCACAAAAATTCCCTATCCCCCGCATATTTCTTGACCAAGCGAGCAGAATAGCAATACCGATTTGACACAAAGGAGGAGCTTACATGAACATCACCGACATCCGCATCCGACGCACCTACTGCGAAAATCGCCTGCGCGCCCTTGTTTCTATTACCATCGACCACGACCTTGCCCTGCATGACATCAAAATTATCCAGGGTGCCGACCGCCTGTTTGTCGCTATGCCCAGCAGGCGGGACGAAAACGGCGAATTTCGGGACATCTGCCATCCCATCACGCTACAGGCAAGACAGCAGCTGGAGCAGGCGGTGCTGGACTGCTACCAACAGTATCTGCAACAGCAGGAAGCTGCCGACTAAAATCAGCCACCTCGGAAAGATCGGGGTGGCTGATTTTTATTTTAAACGAAGCACCCTGCTGCGGGTGGAGAACCGCAGCAGGGTGGCTGTCATCGCTTATTTATTTTTGCCCTTGAGAAGTGTCAGACCGCCTGCCAGCGATACCACTGCCAGTGCTGCCATCACAGCGCTCAGGTCCTGTGCGCCGGTGTCCGGGTTGCCCTTATCGCCACCGCTCAGGTAGTCGTTGCTGCTGTTTTCCTGCATCACACCGTTTCCTGCATTTTCCTGCGGCAGAGCGTTCTCCTGCTGGGGAGCTGTCTGCGGCTTCTGCTGCGGTTTTGCTGCAATCTCCAGCTTTTCCTCGGTGAGGACATAGTTACCCAGAGATTTTGTCTTCAGCTGCATTGCTTGCTCCTCTTCGTTGTAAACTGCATCCACTGCTTCCAGCTCACCTTTGACCACCTGGTACAGATACATCGGCTGCTCGACCGGAATGGTCAGGGTGCCGGTAGCGCTGAAGGTGTCCAAATCGCCGCGGAAGTTGTAGAAGTACAGGTCCTCTGCATAGCGGTCTGCCAACTCCTTGTCATAGGTGCGGTCAAATTCCAGCATCACCTTGTCGCCGCCAAACATTCTGACTGTATAGTATGCATCGTCGCCAAAGTTGAAGGTGGCTGTGCCGTCCTCCTCCTCTGCTACCTCCCAAACTGCTTTTTCAAAGACGTTGTTCTCCCACTCAAAATCCACCGGCTTCTCCGACTTTGGATTGCTCAGTCTGCCGTTGAGGGAAAGCTGCTCGGTTTTATTTTTGCTGTACCGCTCAGAGAGGTAAACGCCCAATTCAAATTCCAGTTCCTCCAGACTGTTGTAGGTCGGTACGGTAGTCGCCTTGATGTACATGGCACCCTTTACAAGACCCGGGTCCTTGGAGGATGCCCGGTAAAACTGTGCATCCTCTACCAGCTGTTTGGAGCGGTCTACCAAATTTAACTTCCAGTTTTTGTCAATCTCGCCGGTATACGGTACATGACCGCTCATCTGCTCCTTGGATGCGCCCACGGTGATGCTCTCTCCCTCGGCGGTAGTGTAGTACAGCGGGATATAAATTTCGTCCTGTGGCTGCAGCTCCATTGCCTTGTCCATCTCCTGCTCGATTGCCTCTTCCCCACGCAGCACGACCAGCTGCTGCCCAAATCCAAAATCCTGTGGCCAGCTCAGCTTTTCCTCGCTGACCAGACCCATCTGGATGTCGGCAGCCGCTGCTGTACCCATGGTGAGCAGCATCGCCGATGCCACCGAAATTGCCATCATTTTTTTCATCTGTGTGTTCCTCCTATGAATCATATCAATCGTTCTTCTGTCGGATACCACAGCTGTCATTTTAAAAAGAATTTGCGGCGTTTCAAGTTCTCCACTCACTTTTACGTCTGTCGCTATTATAGCCGTTCCCGTTCCGATTTGCAATAGGTTTTACAGTGGTAATTTTTTCACCTGCTATAACCATCCTGTGTAAGCAGACTGCAAACGGGCATACTGTCATCGAAGGCATCTTCCAATCCAAAATAAGAGGTGATTATAAATGAATCTGACGACCAAAGAGCTGACCGCCATCGAAGAACAGCTGGGACAGGAGCAGCTGTTGATTCAAAAATTCAAGATGTACGCACAGATGACCCAGGATCAGCAGCTGCGCTCCTCCTGCGAGCAGATTGCTGCCAAGCACCAAATCCACAAGGACAAGCTGCTCAACCTGCTCAACTGATAAAGGAGGAACCAACCATGCAAAAACACACGCTGAATGACCGCGAGATGCTGACCGATGCCCTTTCCTCGGAAAAATTTATGACCGAAAACTACAATCAGTATGCAAACGAATGTGCCTCCCCGTCGCTGATGAACGAATTTATGAACTTGCTGTCGGAAGAACACCAGATCCAGCACGAGGTGTTCACCGAGCTGCAAAAACGCGGCTGGTATCCCACCCAGGAAGCACCCGCCGAAAAAGTCCAGCAGGCAAAACTTAAATTTTCCAACCCTTCCTAAAGCAAAAACAAAAGCGGCGAAGCTCAAAAGGAGCTTCGCTGCTTTTTATTGCAATTTAATAAATTATCCTGTAAAATATTGTGATAAAGAGCAGCATCATCCTCTAATCACAAAAATAATCTTGCCAGAGAAAAAGTTACACTTGATTTCACCGGCTGGATGGGCTACTCTAATTATAGTAAATTCTTTTGAACCGATTCACCAAAGGAGGCGTTTTGATTGTCCAACATTTCCTGTCTTTTTGATACAATCTCTTCCGGCGGCTTCGACCGCGCCATGACCACCCTGTATGGGGAACAAAACCTCCCACATCAGCGGGAACGCTGGTGCCGTCTGCTCGAACAGTACAACGAGCTGTTTGCCGACAGCGATACCCCACGGCTGTTCAGCGCACCCGGACGCACTGAAATCAGCGGCAACCACACCGACCATCAGCGCGGCTGCGTAGTTGCTGCCAGCATCAATTTGGATATGATTGCCGCTGCTGCCAAAAACGACTGCAACTGTGTGCGCATCAAGTCCGAGGGCTTCGATTTTCAGCAGGTCGACCTGTCCGACCTGAGCGTACACCCTGACGAGGTCAACACCACCCCTGCCCTCATCCGCGGCATCGCTGCCATCTTCCGTGAAAAAGGCTATGCCAGCGGCGGCGTGGACCTGTGTGTCAGCTCGGAGGTGCTGCGCGGTTCGGGACTTTCCTCCTCCGCTGCCTTTGAGGTTTTGATTGGCACCGTTTTCTCCTGCCTGTACAATGATAACGCTCTTTCTCCGGTTTTGATTGCACAAATCGGTCAGCAGGCAGAAAACCGCTACTTCGGCAAGCCTTGCGGTCTGATGGACGAGATGGCGTGCTCGGTGGGCGGCTTTGTATCCATCGACTTTTATGACCCGCAGCACCCAATCGTCGAGCGCTCCGAGCTGGACCTGGCTGCGCTGGGATACAGCATGTATATCGTGGACGTCAAAGGCGACCACTCCGACCTGACCGCAGAATATGCAGCCATTCCTGCCGAGATGAAATCGGTCGCTGCCTATTTCGGCAAGGAGTACCTGCGCCAGCTGCCCGCAGAGATTTTCTATGAAAATCTTGCCGAGGTTCGCCAGCACACCAGTGACCGTGCCGTAATTCGTGCCCACCACTTCTTCACCGAAAATCTGCGTGCGCAGGAAATTTCCCAGGCGCTCAAGGAAAAGGACGTGGAACGCTTCCTCAAGCTGCTCTCCCTGTCGGGTCGCTCGTCCTTTATCTTTTTGCAGAACATCTACCCCAGCTTTTCCCCTCTCTCCCAGCCTGCCAGCGTTGCGCTGATGGCTGCCGAGCATCTTCTGGGCGGTCGCGGCGCCTGCCGCATCCACGGCGGCGGCTTCGGCGGTACCATCCAGGTGTTTGTTCCTAACGATATGGCACAGCAGTTCTGCACCGAGATGGAAAAAATCACCGGTGAACACAGCTGCCACCTGCTCTCCATCCGTCCCTGCGGCGGCATCGAGCTTATGCAAAATCAGCAGTAACCACCCACCCAAACCTTTAAGGAGGAATCAGATATAATGGCTGAACTCAGATGGCATCCTTTGATCCAGGACTGGGTCATGATCAACTCCAACCGCCAAAACCGCCCGCAGATGCCCAAGGACTGGTGTCCTTTCTGTCCCGGTTCGGGCAAGGTACCGGACGACTATGAGGTACTCAAGTACGACAATGACTTTCCTGCCCTGTCGCAGAATCCGCCGCAGCCCGACGACGTTGCCAACGACTTTTTTAAGGTGCGTCCTTCCTACGGCAAGTGCGAGGTCATCCTCTACTCCCCGGGACACACCACCACCCTGGCACAGCTGAGCGACCAGCATATGCGCAAGCTGGTGGACCTGTGGGCAGAGCGGTACGCCGACATCCGCAGCGACGAGAACATCAAGTACATCTTTATCTTTGAAAACCGCGGCAGCATGGTCGGCACCTCGATGCCGCACCCGCACGGACAGATCTACGGCTATTCGGTCATCCCGAAAAAGTTGCAGCTGGAGCTTGCCTCCGCCCAGCAGTACCGTGCTCAAAAGGGCAGCTGCCTGTTTTGCGATATGCTCGCGGCAGAAAAGGATTTTGGCAAGCGCATCGTCTTCGAAAACGATTCCTTCACCATCTTCCTGCCGTTCTTCACCGAGTATCCTTACGGCATCTACCTCTTCCCGAAGCGCCACTTCTCCCACATCACCGACATGACCGACGCCGAGCGCACCGATTTCGGCGTTGCTCTCAAGCAGATTGTCGGAATGTTCGACACCCTGTTTGACAAGGAGTTCCCATACATGATGTGTATGCACAACGCTCCGGTCAACAGCGGAGCGGTCGAAGAGGACTTCCATTTCCATGTGGAATTTTTCCCGCCGCTGCGCTCTGCCAACCAGCAGAAGTTTAATGCCTCCAGCGAAACCGGCGCATGGGCACACTGCAACCCGCGCTGCCCGGAGGAAACCGCTGCCGAGCTGCGGGAAGCATACGACCGCTATAAAAAATCCCTGTAAACATTTTTCTCTAAATGCAGATACAAAGCCGCCCGACCTGTCAGTTTTGACAGGTCGGGCGGCTTTTCTTTTTCGGTCCTGCTTTTTCTGGTAGACAGCCCTGCTGTGCGCCTTAAAATCCTGCCTGCCGCACCATCTCCACCAAAAACGGCTGGATGTGCGGATAGGTCATCTCCTGCGGCAGAGTGTCAAACAGCTCCACCCGCTTCATCTCAAAATTTTGAGGCAGCGGCTGGAAGGAAAAAATCTGCGCAAAATAGAGCATCCCAAAATCCTCCTCCACCAAACCGCTGGCTTCCCGTTTTTGTTTGACCCCATAGGCGCCGATGGGGTACAGCTGAAAGTCCTGCGCTCCGCTCTCCTCATAAAGCTCCCTGCGCGCAGCCTCCTCCGGTGTTTCCCCTTCTTCGATGTGTCCGCCCGGCACCTCCCAGGTCGTGCGCTTTTTATGCTGGCACAGCACCCACTTTCCCTCATACTTTCCAACGATTACCGCATAGTGCAGCGGCAGCTGCCGGTAATCCGTTTTAATCAAACGCACCTCGACCATAACAACCTCTCCTTTGTGATTCAAATTTTTATCAAACGCTTTTTGCATCAGCCTCCGCCCTGCTGCATAGAGATAGAGAAAAAGGAGGAGGCTTTATGGAACAGACCATTCTGTTTTGTGTTCTGGCACTGGCTTTATGCCAAACCGTTTTTCTGCTCAACCATCGCTACCTGCTGCGGGGTACGATTTTTTCTGCTGCCACCGGTGTCGGCTGCCTGGCTGCCCTGTCGTTCCTGTTCCCGGCAGCCGGACTTTGCCTCACCACATCCGGTATGGCTGTCAGCGCTGTCTTTGGAATGCCGGGCTGCATTTTTCTTTTGCTGATTAAATTGATTTGCCGGCTGTGATACGCTATAATAAAGCTATTCCATACACTTTCAAGGAGGAATCAGCTTGGCTAAAAAAATGCAGTATCAAACCGTTTGGACACAGGGGAAAAAGGGCAGCGACGACGCTTTTTTTGTGCGCGCCAACGTCTTTGTTGTCGAACAGGGATTCAAGGTAGAATTTGATGATTTGGACAAGGTCTGCTGGCACCTGACCGTCTATGACCGCAACGAGCCGATTGGAGCCGCCCGCATCTATCAGGATACCGACGGTGTTTGGCAGCTGGGTCGCATCTGTGTGCTGGAAAACTACCGCGGTAAAAAAATCGGCAGCCTGATTTTGAGTGCCTGCGAGGAAAAAATCCGCCAGCTTGCCCAAGGTCCTGCCCTTGCCCGACTGGGTGCACAGGCACAGGCAAAGGGCTTCTACCTCAAAAACGGCTACACCGCAACCGGCGAGGAATACATGGACGAATATTGCCCTCATGTCGTGATGACCAAACAGCTGTAATGCAAAACAGCGGGACCTCGTGCAGAAGTCCCGCTGTTTTTATGCCAGTGTAAAGTTGACCTGTCCGGCAGAAACATCCACCGAAGCCACTGTCACCTGCTGCGACTGACCGATGCGGTAGAAATTTCCGCTCAGGCTGTCCTTCAGCTCGATTCCTTCCTCCAGCTGGTAGTCTCCCACAGGCAGGTCGTTGATGGAAACCAAGCCCTCGACGCTGTTTTCCAGCTCAACAAAGAAGCCAAAGGAGGTCACCCCGGTGATTCTGCCGGTAAAGCTTTGTCCGATAAAGCCGGACATATACTCCGCCTTGTAGCAATCCTCGCAATCGCGTTCGATGTTCATGGCGTTCTGCTCCATCTGACTTGCATTTTTGCTGGCTGCCGGCACAAAGCTGCCATATCTCTTTTTGAGCTTTTCCTTCGGGCTTCCTGCCAGATAGCTGCTCAGGATGCGGTGGATGGCAAGGTCGGGATAACGGCGGATAGGCGAAGTAAAGTGCGCATAGTTATCCAGCACCAAGCCAAAATGCCCGATGTTCTTCTCTGAATAGATTGCCTTGGACATGGTGCGCAGCAGCTGTCCGTTGATGGCAGGCTCCAGCTCGGTTCCCCGCACACCCTCCAGAATGTCGGAAAAATCCTTTGGCTGCGGATTTTCCAGCAGTCGCTGGGCAGGAAGGTTCAGGCGGGTCAGCAGGTCGTGCAGGAGGTTTATCTTGATGACCGGCGGCTGCTCATGGACACGGTAGATGAACGGCAGCTCCTGCTCCATCGCAAGGGTCGCAGCTGCCTGATTTGCCGTCAGCATAAATTCCTCGATCATCCGTTCGCTCTCGCCGGTCGGACGCGGCAGGATGTCCTTGATGCGCCCGTTTTCGATGACAAACTTCGATTCGTTGGAGGAAATGTTCATCGCTCCGCGGTCAAACCGGCGGGCACGCAGAATCTGCGCCAGCTGCTGCATCCATTTGATTTGCGGAATCAGCTGGGCATATTTTTCCAAAATCTGCGGCGATGCTGTCTGGTCCAAAATAGAATTGATTTCCGAGTAAACGCCCTTGACCCTGGAACGGATATAGCTTTTTACAAAGCGGAAGCCTTCGATTTCTCCGCTGGGCTTGAGGGTAATCAGCGCAGAAAAGGTCAGGCGGACCTCATCGGGATTGAGCGAGCAGATGCCGTTGGAAAGCTCCTTTGGCAGCATCGGAATCACCTGGTCCGCATAGTAGATGCTGGTTCCTCTGCGGTAGGCTTCCAAATCCAGCGGACTGCCCTGGCGGACATAATGGCTGACGTCTGCGATGTGTACGCCCAGATACCAGTGGTCCTCGTCGCGCTCAAGCGAGACTGCATCGTCCAAATCCTTGCTGTCCGCCGAGTCGATGGTGAAGATGTCCATACCGGTCAAATCCATGCGGTCGCTCAGTTCGGAAAGCGGAACACCCTCCTGCTCAATCTTTCTTGCCTGCGCTAAGGTCTGCTCGTCAAACTCGGTGCGCGCGTTGTAATCTGCCAGCACCGCCTGACAGCACACCTGTGCCAGCTGCGCCTGCCCGAAGGTGTTGATAACCTCCACCTGATGCGCAAAGTGGCTGTCTCCCCGTCGGGTGATTTTGACCAGCACCTTGTCCCCGTCCTTGGCTCCGTGCAGTCCGCCCTTTTCGATTTCCAGCAGAAAGCGCATCAGGCGGTCGGGTCGCAGGAAGTAGCCCTGCGGCTGGCGCACCACTACGCCGGTAAACGCCGCGTCGTTTTCCTGCAAAATGCGCACAACGCTGCCCTCCCGGCTGTGGTTTTCATCCTGCTTTTTCTGCGGCTGGATCCTTACCAGCACCAGATCTCCGGGCATGGCTCCCTGCATAAAGCGTCCCGGCAGAAAGATGTCCTGCGAGCGGTCGGTGACAGGCGCCTCGCCCTCCTTTGGTTCCGGTCGGGCAAACCCGAATTTTTCATTGAGCGAAACAATCTTTGCCTGCACCAGTCCCTGGCTGTTGCTGAGCACGACTGAATTTTTTCTGCGCCAGATTTCTCCGCTTTCCTCCATCTGCTGCAAGGTCTCCAAAAACGCCGCGTGCTCCTCCCGCTTGATCTGCGCTTGTATCTCCAGCACACGGATGCCGATCGGCTCCTCCTTCTGGTGGCGCAGCACCCGCAGGATGCGGCTTTTCACATCCATTCTGGTAAAGCCTGCGTGTGCGCGAAACGGTCTTTTTCGATGCAGTTTTCTTGCCATATCGTTTCCCCCTTTAACTGCTTGCTAAATCCTTTTTCTGATTCTCATTATATCCCCATCTCCTGCAACTATCAAGCGACAGTTTGGGGAAGATGGGGAAAGGATGCACACAAACGGGAACATCCTTTTTTGCTATCGTCCTTATTTGCAGTGGATATACGCCGGCACCTCCTGCCACGGCACAGGAAATCCCGCTCCATGGGAGCAAAAGACCGAGAAGGATGGATTTTGCAGGTCGTGTTTTGCATCATATCCAATCTCTTCGATCACCTGCTGCGGATGGGCACACGGCTCGTACCCATCAAAGGAGAGGCTCAGTATCCCCTTGCCTCTGGTGTAGGAGATAAACTCCAACCCATACCCGGAAAGCGCCTGCGCCGATCCTCTGCCGCACAGCAGCACGCCGTCCTCCTCGGTCACCGGCGGCTCAAAGCTGCACTCCATCCGTTGCAAATCTGCCATCAGCCTGCCCAGCTGCTCCGGCTGCACAGCTGCCTCAAAGCTGTAATACGGCTCCAGCAGCACACAGCCGCCGGCAGCTGCCAGCTGCTCCAGACCCTGACGGATTGCCCGATAGGTCGCCTCCCGAAAATCTCCGCCCTCGGTGTGCTTGATGTGCGCTCTGCCGTTGAGCAGGGTGATGTGTACATCGCACAGCTCCGAACCGGTCAGAATACCCTTGTGCTTCTTTTCAAAGACGTGTGTGCGGATAAGGTTCTGCCAGTTTTTGCCCAGCAGATCGGTCGGGCAGTCGCTGGAAAAGGTGATGCCGCTGCCCCGCTGTCCCGGCTCCAGGCGCAGATGCACCTCGGCATAATGGCGCAGCGGCTCATAATGACCATAACCCACCACCGGCTGGGAGATGGTTTCCCGATACAGGATGCGGCAGTCCCCGAAGTCCAGCTCGATACCAAAACGACGGCTGCACAGCTGCCGCAGCACCTCCAGCTGGATCTGACCCATGATGCGGATGTGGATTTCCTGCAATTCCTCCTCAAAGCTGATGCCCAGCGTCGGGTCCTCGTCCTCCAGGATGCGCAGCTTTTCCAGCGCGGTGCGCACCGGCAGCTGCGGCGGCAGGATAACCTTTGCTCCCAGCGTCGGTGTCAGCTGGCTGTCGCGGTGAAAGCGGCGTTTCCCCAAGCCGTCGCCTGCCCGCACCTGCTCCAGACCGGTGGCTGCACACAGCTGACCTGCCTGCGCCTGCTGCACGGTGGTAAATTTGCCGGAGCTGTACACCCGCAGTTCGTTGATTTTTTCACTGGCTTCCTGTCCGTCTGCTGTCAGGAAATGCACCTGGTCGCGCGCGGACAGCTTGCCCGATTGCACCTTGATCAGCACCACACGCTCTCCCCGCGGGTCGTGTCGCACCTGCCAGGCAATGCCGGAAAATTCCTCGACAGCGGGCAGCGCAAGGGTCAGGCGGTCCAGTCCGCAAAGCAGCTGCTCGATGCCCTCATCCTGCAAAGCCGACCCTCGAAAGCAGGGGAAAAGCTCCCTTTTGGCGACCAGCTGCGCCATCTTGTTCAGCCATCGCTCCTCCTCATACCCGCCATCCAGGTACATCTCCATCAGCTCTTCGTCCTCTGCTGCAATCTGTTCGATCAGCTCTTCGCTCAACTGCGCACCCTCTCCAAAGCATCCCGAGCAATCACAGACCGCGCTGCTCATCCTCTTTTGCAGCTGGTGCAGCACCTCGTCGGGACGCGCACCGGTCCGGTCGGTCTTGTTGAGAAAGAAAAACACCGGCACCCCATAGCGTTTGAGCAGCTTCCACACCTGCTCGGTGTGCGCCTGTATCCCTTCCACACAGCTGACCAGCACAATGGCGTAATCCATCGCCTGAATTGCCCGTTCCATCTCCGCACCGAAGTCGGCGTGACCGGGCGTGTCCAGCAGCCAGTATTGATGCTCCCCGATGGAAAAGGGCGCGTGGTTGGAAAAGATGGTGATGCCTCTCTCCCGCTCCAGACGGTCGTTGTCCAAAAAAGCGTCTTGGTGGTCCACCCGTCCTCTGGTGCGGATGCTTCCTGTATGATAAAGCAGCTGCTCGGAAAAGGTGGTCTTGCCTGCATCGACGTGCGCCATCACGCCGATGCTTAAAAATCGCTGCATCGTCATTCCTCCTGTCCGTATGGATAAGCCCATTGTATCACATCACAGTAGACAAAAAAAGAGCGTTTCTGCTCCCGACTCACTTTTTTCCCCAGGCACTTTATTAAATCTATGTAAAATCCAGCACAATTTGTGTAAAATTTTTTGTTTAAAATTGCACCTCTATCGAAGATGTGCTATCATTAGGATAGAACGCACAATCATCTTCTAATGGAGTGTTTAGGAGGCATTTTTATGTCGATCAAAGAAAATATGCAGCAGCAGATTGAAAGCTATCTGGAAGAAAACCGCCCGCGCTACCTTCAGTCCATCCGACAGCTGGCACAGATTCCGGCTCCGTCCAACCATGAGGAAAAACGGGCAGAATGGTGCAAACAGTATCTGGAATCGCTGGGAGCCACCGGTGTCTACATCGACTCGGCGCTCAACGTCATCTTCCCTTACGGTGTCAAAGAAGGAGACGGCGACCTGTGCGCCATCCTTGCGCACACCGATGTGGTCTTTCCCGACACCGACCCGCTGCCCTTCCACGAAGAAAACGGCAGATTCTACGCACCGGGTGTCGGCGATGACACCACCAACGCCGTCGCTGTCATGGAGATGGCAGGCATGGCAATCGCTTTGAACCTCAAGCCCAAAACCGGCATCCTCTTTGTGCTCAATTCCGGTGAGGAGGGACTGGGAAACCTCAAGGGTGTGCGCCAGCTGATGAAGAATTTTGAAGGGCGCATCTCCCGCCTGTACGCCATCGACGGCGGATTGGACACTGTGGTCAACGATGCCGTCGGCTCCAAACGCTGGAAAATCACCGTCACCACCGAAGGCGGGCACTCTTTTGGTGCTTTTGGCAACCGCAATGCCATCCACTATGCTGCCAAGATGATTGACACCTTCTACTCTCTCAAGGCACCGGACATCGGAAAGACCACCTACAACGTCGGCATGATTGAAGGCGGCACCTCGGTCAATACCATCGCACAAAGCTGCTCGATGCTGTACGAATACCGTTCCAACCGCCGCGAAGGACTTGCTTATATGGACCGCTTCTTTGACGGAGTGATTTCCTCCTTCCAGAACTTTGGCATCGGTGTCTCGGTCGAGCTGCTGGGCGACCGTCCCTGCAAGGGCGACGTTGACCCAAAAGAGCTGACCGAAATCGTCAAACACGCCTCTGCCCTGTACGGCTATGAGCGCAGCGACGAGTGCGGCTCCACCGACTGCAATATCCCGCTGTCGATGGGTATTCCTGCTGTCTGCTTTGGTGTCTATGAAGGGCAGGGCGCACACACCCGCAGCGAATGGGTGGACATCGAATCCACCCGCACCGGCATGAAAATCTTAGCTCAGGTTCTGCTGAGCGAAATGCAATAATACCCGTTACACACCCCACTGAAAACGGAGAACAGCTATGGAAGAACTCTTAACAACCAATAACCTGCCTGCACCTCCGGTTCCCGGCATTTTTGTCAACCGGGAGCTGAGCTGGCTTGAATTTAACCGCAGAGTGCTCAGCGAATCGCTCAATCCAAAGATCCCTCTGATGGAACGGCTGAAATTTTTGTCCATCTACTTTTCCAACCTAGACGAATTTTTCATGGTCCGGGTCGGCTCGCTGCACGACCAGAGTATTGTCGAACCGAACAAACTCGATGATAAAACCGGTCTGAATGCCGCCGGACAGATTGATGCCATCTTAAAAAAAGTGGCAGAGATTAACCCCATTGCCGAGCGCGCGTGGGAATCCATCAAGCAGCAGATGCGCGCGCAGGACATCGACCTGATGGATACCCAGCATTTAAACAAGCTGGACGAGCAGATTGTTCAGAAATATTTTGCTGAAAACATTCGCCCTCTGCTATCCCCACAAATTATCGACCGCCAGCACCCCTTTCCCTTTTTAAAGAACAAGGAACAGTTTGTTTTGACTGTGCTGGAAAATAAGGAGAAGGAAAAGGATAAGGACAAATCCAAAGACAAATCACAAACCAAGGGCGACAGCCTGCAGCTGGGCATCGTCCCCTTTTCCCATCTTCCACCCTACTTCATCTTCACCCTTAACCAGCGCCGCCGCGTGCTGTTCACCGCCGACATCATCCTCTACTGCGCCCAAAAGCTGTACGGTAAGCAGAAGGTGGTGGAAAAACACATCATGCGTGTTACCCGCAATGCGGATATCTCGGTCGACGAGGGATTGTACGATTTTGACATCGACTTCCGCGGCGTTATGGAGGAAATGCTCAAAAAACGCCGCAGGCTGGATGTGGTCCGCCTGCAATTTTCCTCGATGCCCGGCGAACGGGTGGTCAATTTCCTCTGCAAAAAGTTTAAAGTAACCCCTGCCTGCTTTTTGGTTCAGTCCATCCCGCTGGATTTCTCCTTCGGCTTTGCTCTGCCGTCGGCTCTTGACCCGCACAAGGAGGAAAAAAGCTGGTTTTATCACGAAGCCAAGCCTTTTGTTCCGGTCGACTTTGCCAAAGGGGATGCAGGCGGCGCCATCAACTACCTGCAAAATCACGATATGTTGCTCAGCTTCCCCTTCCACAGCACCAAACCGTTTGTCGACCTGCTGTATGAAGCGGGAGATGACCCGAGCGTAGTTTCCATCAAAATTTCCCTGTACCGCCTTGCCAACCACAGCAAGATTGCCTCCGCTTTAGCACACGCTGCCGAAAAAGGCAAGGAGGTGCTGTGCGTACTGGAGCTTAGAGCGCGCTTTGATGAGCAGAACAACATCGACTACGCCACCATGCTCGAAGAGGCAGGCTGCACCGTCATCTACGGATTGAGCGACTACAAGATACACGCAAAGCTCTGCCTGATTACCCGCAAGATACACAACCAAATTCAGTATATTACCCAAGTCGGCACCGGCAACTACAACGAAAAAACCTCCGAGCTGTACACCGACCTTTCCTTTATCTCCACCGACCCGAAGATGGGCGAGGATGCCACCCGCGTCTTTCAGGCGCTGTGTGTCGGTGAGGTGGTGGAATCCACCGAGCGGCTGTGGGTCGCTCCCAACTGCTTTGAATCCAACGTCCTGCGCTATATCCAGGAGCAGATCGACCTTGCCCGCAGCGGCGGAGAAGGGTATGTCTTCATCAAGGTCAACTCCCTCAATGATATGGAAATCATGGAAAAGCTGATTGAAGCTTCTCAGGCGGGCGTCAAGGTGGAAATGGTCATCCGCGGCATCTGCTGTCTGTGTCCCGGCATCCCCGGATATACCGACAACATCCGCATCAAAAGCATCGTCGGACGGTATCTGGAACATTCGCGCATCTTTATCTTTGGCACCGGAGAACAGCAGCGCATCTTCATGGGCTCCGGCGACCTGCTCAACCGCAACACCCGCCGCAGGGTGGAGGTCTTTGCCGAGGTGCGTGACGGCGATCCCCGCCGCGAAATCCTGCATCTGGTGGATGCCATCCGCATGGACAACCAGAACTCCTGGGAAATGCTCAGCGACGGCAGCTATGTCAAGGACAACAGCGACCACGCCGAACCGCTGGATTCCCACACCTATTTGCACCACTACTTTGAAAAGCCGTTTGAACTTCCTCCTGCCAAGCTCTCCTTAAAGGAGCGACTGTTCGGACGGTTTCACAAAAACTAAACAAAGGAATAATTGATTATGGACATTATTTATCAACACCTGACCCAGCAACAGATCGGTCCCGAACTGTTTTCTGGATTCGACCGCTGGCAGAATGTGACCCGCTGCTGGAGAAAAGAAAACGGCAGCTGGGTGCTTCGGGACATCGCCTTCATCGACGACTGGAACGAAGAAGAATACATCTTTTTGTACGACTGTTTAAAAAATACCTTCAACACCGGCGGCGATGTCATCGCCGCTTTGGAAGGCAATCGGCTGCTCGGCTTTGCTTCGGTGGAAAATCAGCCGTTTGGTCCGCAAAATGAGTACCTTCAGCTGTCCAGCCTGCACGTTTCCAATGGGATGCGCGGTCGCGGCATCGGCTCCCACCTGTTTGCCATGAGCTGTCTTGCGGCAGCGCAGCGGGGAGCGAAGAAGCTCTACCTCTCCGGTCATTCCGCCGAGGAAACACAGGCGTTCTATCGCGCGATGGGCTGTGTGGAGGCTGCCTGGTACCACCCGGAGCTGGTGGCTGCCGAACCTTGCGACTGCCAGCTGGAAAGGCAGCTGTGTGGTGTCCTCCCCTTCCCCGGCGAAGATTTTGCGACCGACCGCACCGACGAGTCTCAAGCAACCCAAATCTTTCTGCGGGAGGTCAGCTGCACCGAACCGGTCCTTTCCCAACTCATCGGGCTGTCGCAGGAATGGGAGGAGGAAGGCTCCATCCATGGCTACCACAAAAATGAGCCGGACGACATCGAAGGTAACCGCATCTTTGCCGCCTTTCGCGGGGAGCAGATGATTGGCTACCTCTTTGGCAAAATGCAGGAAACGCAAAAGGACAGCTCCATCATGCCTGCGGGAACCCGTTGCTTTGAAATCGAGGAGATTTACGTTCAGCCTGCCCTGCGCAGCAGCGGGATTGGTTCCCGATTGTTCCAACTTGCACAGCTGGCAGTGACTGGAGAAGCACAGATGCTCACCCTGAGCACCCCCACCAAAAACTACCAAGCCATCCTGCACTTTTACATCGAGCAGATGGGAATGCAGTTTTGGAGCGCACGTCTTTTTAAACCGTTATAACAGAAGAAAGGCAAACAAAAAAGGAACCGAAAATCGGTTCCTTTTTTACTTGCTTTTCTTTACTGCTGCGGCGGGCACTCCGGTACGGATGTCTGCTGCTCCTGTGCAGGCTGTGCTGCCGGCTGCGGCTCCTTTGTCTTATTGACCATCGCAGAGATACGGTCGATTGCCTCTGGCACCATATTTACGATTGCATCGGCGGTCGTGCGGCTTTGGTTGACATTGAGGATGCGCACATCCCCTTCCCGCTCAATCAAAAAGCAGAGCGGCTGGATGGTGACACCTGCGCCTGCGCCTCCACCGAAATCGTCCTTCGTAGATTTTGCAATGTCGCTTCCTCCCGAACCAAATCCAAAGGTCACCTTGGAGATTGGGATGATGGTGGTTCCACTGGCTGTGACGATTGGTTTGCCGATGATGCAATCAACATCCACCAAATCGCGCAGTCCTTTCATAGATTCTCCCATGAGGTTATGGATATGCTGACTCATATGATCCTTCCTTTCGATTGTGTTGACTTTATTGGTTTGCTCCCTGTGTTTGGGGAGCTGATTTTCCACCGTCGGTTGTGCAGGAGGTGGAATCCTTCTGCTGCGGCTTGTCCGTTTCCTTTCGGGAGAGCAGCTGCCTTAAAAAGCAGGCTGCAAAGCGGACAGCAGCTGCCACTGCCACGATTGGGTGAACGGTCAGCGAAAAGCGTAGCTGCCAGCGTTCCTGCCCGGTCCCCCAAAAATCAGGCTCAATGCGGATGTCCGTCCTTTTCACCCTGCCAATATTTTGCACCATTCCCAGCAAAGTATAAAGGAGGGTCGAAAATTTTTGCGCCTCCAGCGCCGATTGTGCCGTATCCTCGCGGCTGACGATACCATACAGCTTCAAATGATGCAGGCACACATCCCCCAGCACCATCTGAAGCGGTTTTTTAGCACACTGCCACAACTGCGGCAGCATGGCAAGGATTTCGCTTGTTTTCGGCTTTTGTTCGTTGCTATCCGACGCCTTTTCCTGCTTCTTTTGAGGCTGCTTTTGTTGTTTTTTGGGTGTAACTTTTTTCTTTTGTGCAAATGGAAACAGATGGATGGTAAACAACAGGACCTTTACATCGACCTTCAGCTGATTTTCTGTCACCGGCGGCGCTTTTGTCTGTTCGACCATTTGGCGCAGCAGCTGCCTGTCTGTCTGAGGCAAGTCAAGTGCCTCAATTTCCTTGTTCACCTCATCGGTCAGCAGGCAGGGCGCCGGCTGCTCCGGTTTCGGCAGCCAGGACAGGCGCAAGGTCAACGGCAGACACAGCAGCAGAATAATGGCTGCCAGCACACCCAGCAGTATCCACAGCACCGTCATCGCTGCACCCTCCTTCTTCTTTGTTCTATGCCTGCTCGCCCTCCTGGGCGTTCTGTGTGCTCTGCGGCAGCTTGGGCAGCGTTTCGATGCTCTTCATCCCAAAGCAGCGCAGAAAATGTTCGGTGGTCCCGTAGGAAATCGGTCTGCCGGGTATTTCCAGCCTGCCCATCTCCTGCACCAGCTCCTTTGCCACCAATGCGTTGACCACCGAGCTACTGTCCACTCCACGAATCTGTTCAATGAAGGACTTGGTCACCGGCTGGTTGTAGGCGATGATTGCCAGCACCTCCAGCGCCGCCTGGCTCAACGGGGTGTTGTTCTTGACCTCCAGCGCCTGCCGGATGACCTGCGCATATTCTGCCCGCGTTGCCATCTGGTAGCATTGGTCCAGCTCCAGCAGGATAAACGGGGTATCCTCATACCATTCGTTGATTCGCTCCACCAGCTGCTCCAGCGTCTGGCGGTCAATCTCCAGCAGCTTTGCCAGTCGTTCCTTTTCATACGGCTCTCCTGCGGCAAACAGGATTGCCTGGATATTCTGTTCTATCTTTGTCAGCTTGGTCAAAAGCCTTTTCCTCCCTCGGCAAACCCTGCTTTACAACAGGCGGATTGTTTTTCCGTCCGATTCCAGCAGGACGCGCTTATTTTTCATCAGCTCCAGCACCGCCAAAAAGGTGGCAACCACCTCCGAGCGGTCGCTGCTGCTTTCAAACAGCGATAAAAAGGAGGTGCGCTTTTTTCTGTACAGCAGCTTCATCACCACTACGATGCGCGAGTTGACCGAAACCACCCTGCGCGCCATCATCGGCTCAAAGCTCCTGTTCTCCTGCTGCGGCAGTTTCCTTCTGCCCACCGCAGAAAGATAGGCATCCAGCAGCAGGCGGCTGTTGTGGTGCAGCGGGTAAGCAGCATCGGGAACGGCTGCATCCTTTTGCATCGGGCGCACAAACAGTTCGTCCCCGACAAAGCGGTTTTTCAGCAGCTGTGCCACCTGGCGGCAGAGGGTGTATTCAATCAGCTGTCCGGTCAGCTCCTTCTTGAGCTGCTCCTCCAGCTCCTCGTGCTTGGGCAGCAGCGAAACCGATTTGATGTACACCAGTCGGGATGCCATCTCCAAAAATTCGCTGGCGACCTCCAGCTGCTGGCTCTGCATCTGCTCGACATAATCCAGATACTGCTCGAGCAGCTTTGCAATCTCAATGTCATAGATGTTCAGCTTGTGCTTGGAGATCAGCTGCAGGATCAGGTCCAAAGGACCTTCCACCTGTGCGACCTTAAAGGAAAGCTGCTCTGTCAAAGGTCCTTCCTCCTTATATTCCCATGAACAGCGCGGTAAACTTCCACAGGAAGCCATAGATTCCGTTAACTACAAATGAAATCGGTCCGTCCAGGATGTTGGTAAACAGAATAAGCATCATAAATACTATGTAGATAATCTGTTCATGCTCGTCGATCCAGCGCAGTGCTTTATCCGGCAGGAAAAACGCCAAAATGCGCGAACCGTCCAGCGGATGAACGGGAATCAGGTTAAACACCGCCAGGTTGAGGTTGGTCACGCACATCACCATAAACACCATCGCCAAAAAGGAGGCAAGGAAGGTCGGCAGCGGCAGCAACAGCACCGCCTTATACAAAATCATGGTCAGCAGCGCCATCAAAATATTGGACATCGGTCCTGCCAGTGCGGTCAGCGCGATGCCGGCACGGCGGTCTACCTTAGTAAAATAATAGGGGTTGACCGGGACCGGTTTTGCCCAGCCGACTCCGGCAAACAGCAGCAGGATGCTGCCGAACAAATCCAGATGATGGAAGGGATTGAGCGTCAGCCTGCCGGCTTGTCTGGCAGTATGATCTCCCAGCTTATCTGCCACCCAGCCGTGCGCACACTCGTGGATTGGCATGGTGGTAAACAGCACCAGCGCACGAACCAGGATGGTCGTTGGACTCAAATTGAACAAATGATCGACTCCTTTTTCTCTCAGCTTCTGTGGGCAAAAGAAGGTTTCTTGTTCATTTTGCCCTTTTTCCTTTCATTATACCTTCTAAAATAGTAAAAAACAAGGTAGAAGGATGGGTAAAAACTGTTAATTTTCCTCTTTTTAAAATATTATTGCAAAAGGGCTTGAATTTTCCGAAGAAATCTGATAAAATACGAATGTTGACTTGTTAAAAGTTAGAAGGAGGTGCAGACTAATGGCTAAATGCGATATCTGCGGAAAAGGCGTTACTTTCGGTATTAAGGTTTCTCATTCTCACAGAAGATCTAACAGAGCTTGGAAACCAAATGTAAGACGTGTGAAGGCAATTGTTAATGGTACTCCGTGCCACATCCACGCCTGCACCCGTTGCCTGCGTTCTGGTAAAGTAACCCGCGCTATCTAGTTTACACAAACAAACAAGCAAGCCGTTGCATGATGCAGCGGCTTTTTGTTTTGCCTTTTTTGCAGCGCAGACACTGGGCAAAGCGGTTGACTTTTCTTTCATCGGATGATACCATCTTTGTGACAGGTATCCCATCCACACGATACAAGGAGGTCATTTTATGATGATTGTCAACACCGATTTCATCTCCGGCAAAACCTTACAGACCCTTTCGCTGGTCCGTGGCAGCACCGTCCACTCTAAAAATATCGGCAGGGACATCCTGTCAAGCCTTAAAACACTGGTGGGCGGCGAGATTGTCGATTACACCAATATGATGAACGAAGCGCGCGCCATCGCTACCCAGCGAATGGTTGAAGAGGCTGAACAGCTGGGCGCCGATGCCATCATCAATGTGCGCTACGCTTCCTCTGCCATCATGGCAGGCGCAGCAGAAATCATCGCCTACGGTACTGCTGTAAAGTTCGATGAAGAATAATATTCATTTTCCATATTTCCAAGTTATCTTCTTTTCTTCGCCCTCATTATGCAGGAAACACTTTATCAATCCTGTAAAATCAACTAATTTTTTCCAGTTTTTCCCAAAAATTAAGAGAAAAATGAAAGTTTACACAAAACGATAAGTTAAATTGACTGGATAAATCCTTTTCTTTTATACATTTGTCCAATTTTTTATTCAAGCCATTGACCTCCCCATTTCTTTCCAGTATACTAAAGATAATAACAGAATACGAAATCATTCAACGAATCCCTTTTTCTGTTATTCTAAACATGATAACCAACAATTACCTGTTTCCCACTAAAGAAGAGCGGCTTTTCAATAAAGTCGCTCTTCTTTTTTGCAAAAAAGGATACCGGACAATCTGTCCGGTATCCTTTTGGTCGTTTATTTGTCGTCTGCTTTAAAGGCAGCCTTTTGCTGGTCATCTTCCTGCTGTGGGAAGGACAGAGGCTCGGCAGGAGTTTCTGCCTTAACCTCGTGCAGCTCCGGCTTTGTGCCAGCAGATGCCTGATTGGTTTCCTGCTCCTTCTTTGCACGATATTCGTCAAAGACAGAGAAGTCTCCCTTCATCAGACGGTCAAAGTCAGCGCCGTTGATCTTTTCAAACTCGTACAGGAACTCAGCTACCTTATGCAGCTGGTCCATGTGCTCGGTCAGGATGGATTCGCACTGGTCGTATCCGCTGTCGATAACTGCACGAATCTCTTCGTCGATCTGTGCCGCTACCGTTTCGGAGTAGTCGCGGGTGTGTCCAAAGTCGCGACCCAAAAAGACCTCGTTTTCGTTTTGTCCGTAAACGATTGGACCCAAGCGGTCGCTGAAGCCATAGCGGGTCACCATCGCCTTGGCAATCTTGGTCGCACGCTCCAGGTCGTTGGAAGCACCGGTAGAAATATCATCCAGCACCAGTTTTTCTACAATGCGTCCGCCCAGCAGGGTAACGATATTTTCCTGCATTCCTTTTTTGGTCTCATAGCTGCGGTCCTCGGTCGGCAGGCTCATGGTGTAGCCGCCTGCCATGCCACGCGGGATAATCGAAATCTCGTGGACCTTATCCTGTGTTTCGCAGTAGTAGGTGGCAACTGCGTGTCCTGCCTCGTGGAAGCAGGTCAGGCGTTTGTCCTTATCCGGCACCACATGGCTGCGTTTTTCCGGTCCGGCAACGACTTTGATGGTTGCTGCTTCGATGTCCACCATGGTGATGGCTTTGCGTCCCTTGCGGGCAGCCAGGAGAGCTGCCTCGTTGACCAGATTTTCCAAATCCGCACCGGTAAAGCCGATGGTCGTCTTTGCAATAACATTCAAATCCACATCCGGTCCCAATGGCTTGTTGCGGGTGTGTACCTTCAGGATTTCCTCTCTGCCCTTGACATCCGGGTAGCCTACCACAATCTGGCGGTCAAAACGTCCCGGACGCAGCAATGCCGGGTCCAGAATGTCGCGGCGGTTGGTTGCTGCCATCACGATAACGCCGGTGTTGGCTCCAAAGCCGTCCATCTCAACCAGCAGCTGGTTGAGGGTCTGCTCCCTTTCGTCGTGTCCGCCGCCGAGTCCTGCTCCACGCTGACGACCGACCGCATCAATCTCGTCGATAAAGACGATGCTTGGGGAGGTTTTCTTAGCCTGGTCGAACAGGTCGCGCACACGGGATGCACCGACGCCGACGAACATCTCTACAAAGTCCGAACCGGAGATGGAATAGAACGGAACGCCTGCCTCTCCTGCAACTGCGCGGGCAAGCAGGGTCTTACCGGTTCCGGGAGGACCCATCAGCAGCACGCCCTTCGGGATGCGGGCACCCAAAGCGTTAAACTTTTTCGGGTCTTTCAAAAAGTCTACGACCTCTACCAGCTCTTCCTTCTCTTCATCCGCACCGGCAACGTCGGCAAAGGTCACCCTCCTGCCGTCCTCCACCGGTTTTGGTTTGGCTTTTCCGAAGGTGTTCATCTTGCCGCCTCCGCCGCCTGCCTGACGCATCATAAAAATCCACAGCAGCGCCATGCCGCCCAGCAACAGCAGGGTCGGCAGCAGGGTTGCCAGCAAAGAAGGCTCCTTTGCCGGGAGGTAGTTGCGTTTGAAGGTTGCGTCGTTGGTCTGTTCATACTGCTCAATGTAGGGCTTGATGTCCTCATTGAACTGCGGGATGCTTGCCAGCTGATAATCCACCAGTTGGTCCTTGCCCTCCAGCCTGAGGGTGAGGGTGCGGGAATTGTAGTCGATTTGATACTCCGCGACCTCTCCTTGCTTAAAGTAATCCAGTACCTGATAATACTTCAATGTGGAAACCGGCTTATCCAACGACATCATTGCAAACAGCAGTACAATGAGCAAGCCGAACATTGCCAGGTACATGACGATTCCCTTTGATTTTTTGGGCACCAGTGATTCACTCCTATCTTACACACAAATTCATCTTAACCCAAAATTCTGCCGGGGTCTGATTTCAGGTTACTTAGTATATACTTCTGGTTTGAGTACCCCGATATACGGCAGGTTGCGGTATTTTTCCGCATAGTCCAGCCCATATCCCACGACAAATTCGTCCGGTACTTCAAAACAGGAATAGTCAGGAACAATGTCTGCCTCTCTTCTGGCAGGCTTATTGAGCAAAGTTGCAATGCGGATGCTTGCCGGATTGCGTTTTTGCAAAATCTCCCGCAGGTAGAATAAAGTTTTGCCGCTGTCCAGGATGTCCTCCACCAGCAGCAGGTCATAACCCTCCAGATTCATGTCGAGGTCCTTTACGATTTTGACCACGCCGGAGGTTTTGGTGCCCGAGCCGTAGCTGGACACCGACATAAAGTCGATTCTTGCCGGTGTATCCACCGCGCGCATCAGGTCCGCCATAAATACGACCGAGCCTTTGAGCACGCTGACCATCAGCAGATTTTTCCCCTCATAATCCTTTGTAATCTGTTTGCCGATTTCACAAACCTTATCTGCAATCTCCTGCTGAGAAAGCAGCACCTTCAGGATGTCGTCCTGCATCTTTTTCATTTGATTTCCTCCTCTGCCCATATCAACGCAACCGTTTTGCTGCCCTCGTCCGGCAGCACCCTGCGGTCTGCGCCAAATCCTTCCACCCATACCACGCCGTCGCTGTCGCTGAGCACTGCCGAGCGCCACCGCTGCTGCTGTGGTGTTTTGGCTTCATTCCATAATTTTTTTAAAGGGCGCGAGCCGCTTTGATGGGCAAGCGCGATGCGGTCCCCTTCCTTTCTTTGACGGAACACCGCATTATCCTTCATTTTATCACAATCTACTGCATTTTTTAAGAGAGCCGGTTCTTTTTTAAAGAAAAATTTATAATCTTCCATGCTGCACAGCTGCACCCGCATCCATTTTCCCGCAAAGAGGGGGATTTTGCCCTCCCTAAACGGCTGCTCGAAAAAGGGCTGCCGCTCACTTGAGTAAAAAACCTGCGTAAGCAGGGTGATTGTGCCTGCATCGACCTGTAACATCGTTCCTTTGGTCAGCTCGGTCCTGCCGCTGCCCTGCTCAATCCGCGCAAGCATCCTGCTCACCCGCTCATAGGACGGATCGAGCTGCACCTGTTGCAGCAAAAGTAGCAGCACCCTTCTCTGCATTGCCGGATGCAGCTGTAAAAAACCCTGCCGCTCCAAAGCAATCGGCTGCTGCGAGCGCTGTAACCGCCGGTATTCCTGCTGTGTCAGCTGCTGCAAAAACTGCTGGTCGGCGCGGGCTGTGTCACACAGCTCTGCGATATTCTGCAAAAATCCGTCGTTGAGCTGCTGCATCTGCGGCAGCAGGTGATGGCGGATGCGGTTGCGGGTATACCGGTCGCTGTCGTTGCTGGAATCGTGGATAAAGTCCAACCCATTTTCCCCGCAAAACTGCTCAATCTGCTCGCGGGTACACGCAATCAACGGACGGATAATCTGCCCGCGCACCGGCGGGATACCGCCCAAACCGTTGAGTCCGGTCCCCCTTGCCAGATAGAACAGGACGGTTTCCGCGTTGTCATTGCAGTTGTGCGCGGTGGCAACCCTGCCCTGCTGCCCTGCCAGTGCAGTCAGCAGCTGATACCGGCGCTGTCGGGAAAAGGTTTCCACCGACTGTCCTGCCTGCTTTGCCTCCTGCTGTGCCCAGATGCGATGGACCGTCAGCGGGATGTTATATCGCTTGCAAAAATCGGTGCAGAACTGCTGGTCGCGCTCCGATTCCTCGCCGCGCAGACAGTGGTTGATGTGGCAGGCTTCCACCCGGATGTCCAGCTGCTGCTCCAACCGATGCAGAGCAAACAGCAGCGCTGTGGAATCCGCTCCGCCGGAAAATCCGACCACTACCCTCTGCTGCGGCTCCAGCATCCGATAACGGTCGATCGTTTGCAACATTTTATGGAGCATCGCGGAACAACTCCCTGCTTAAGAATCTGGTGTGCTGACCGTCGAACGCCAATTTGACGGTATCGGTAGCTCCGTGACGGTTCTTTGCCACGATTACCTCCGCCACACCTTTGTCCTCGCTGTCGTCGTTATAATATTCGTCGCGGTACAAAAACATGACCAAGTCAGCATCCTGCTCGATGGAACCCGACTCACGCAGGTCCGACAGCACCGGACGGTGGTCGCCGGTGCGCTTGTCCGGGCTACGGGACAGCTGCGAAAGGGTGATGATCGGCACATCCAATTCCTTTGCCATCACCTTGAGGTTTCGGGTGATCTCCGACACCTCCTGCACACGGTTGTCAATCCGTCTGCCCGAGGACATCAGCTGCAAATAGTCGATGACCACCAGTCCCAGATTGGGCACCCGGCGCAGCTTTGCCTTCATCTCCGCTACGGTGATGCCCGCACTGTCGTCGATATACATCGGCATCCGGGCAATGTTCTGTGCGGACACCGCCACCTTGGTCCACTCGTCCACACTCAGGTTGCCGGTGCGCAGCTGGGAACCCTGAATCAGCGCATCCGCCGAAAGCATACGGGAGATCAGCTGCTCGCGGCTCATCTCCAGCGAAAAGACCGCTACCGCGTGTCCCTGCTTTGCAACATTGGTGGCAATATTCATCACAAAGGTGGATTTTCCCATCGCCGGACGCGCCGCCAGCAAAATCAGGTCGGTTCGATTGAGTCCTGTCGTCAAGCTGTCCAACGCAGAAAATCCACTGGGAATACCGACATACTGGTTTTTGTCATCGCCGGAAATCCGCTGCAATTTGTCGTACAGCTCAAAGATGGCGCGGTCCACCTTGACCAGTCCCGTGGCGTCCTTGCCCTGGCGAATCTCATACAGCTTCTGCTCGGCAAACTCCATCAGACCGCGGGCATCCGCATCGCTCTTTTCCGAGTTTGTGATGATACTTTTTGCCACGTCGATCAGGGTGCGCATATAGTATTTTTCCTGCACCAGCTTGGCATATGCTTCCACATTGGAGGCACTGGGCACCACCTGCACCAGCTGGGTCAGATAGACCTTGGCATCCCCGTCGCTGGCGAAGATGCGGTCCGCCTTTGCCTGCTCGAGCACGGTGACAAAGTCGATGGGCTGGGCTGCGGTAAACATTCCCAGCATGATGGTAAACAGCTGCTTGTGCTGCGGACGGTAAAAGCTGTCCGGCGTCAGCAGCTCCAGCACGCGGCTGATGCACTCCGGCTCGATGAGGATTGCACCCAGCACCGACTGCTCTGCCTCCAGGCTGAAGGGCAGTTGCTCCGCGCCCAGTTCGATGGTTTCTTCTGCCATGCCGTTTTCCCTCCTACCGCACAAATCCTTTTTTTAGACAGGCAGCCGCCTGCGGAAATACTTTCCCAGACGGCTTTTCGCTGTTGTTATTCGCCAACTTCCACACCCATCTTGGCACTGATGCCGGTGTAGAGTTTGATTTCGGCGGTGTATCTGCCAAATGCTTTGATTTCGCCGATGGTCACCTTCTTTTTATCAACGGTAACATTGTACTGCTTCTGGATGGCTTCTGCAACCTCCTTATTGGTCACAGCGCCGAACAGCTTGCCGCCGGCTCCCGCTTTTGCTTTAATCTGGACAGTTTTACCCTCCAGCTTTTTGGAAGCTTCCATTGCGGCTTCTCTTTCCACCTGGATCTTGTGCTGTTTGGAGGCTTCTTTTGCCTTCAGCTCATCCATCGCCTGGTTGTTTGCCTCTACGGCAAGACCCTTTGGCAGCAGAAAGTTTCTTGCATAGCCGTCCGCTGCGTTGATCAGCTCTCCTTTTTTGCCGCTTCCCTTTACATCCTGTGTCAGAATTACCTTCATTACAATCTTCTTCCTTTCTTGCGTCGGGTACTGTGTGACCCATTGTATCTATTTTTCCTCAGGCGGCACCATCTGTACCGGTCCCGGGTCAGGGGCAGGCAGAGCCTTTGGCTCCTCCTTATCCTCGAGGGTATCATAGTATTCGTCGATTGCCTGTTTGAGCCTGCGTGCGCCTTCCTCCAGGTCGATTCCCTTGGTCTGGGCGCCTGCCATCGTCAGATGTCCGCCGCCGCCCAGCTTCTCCATAATAATCTGGACATTGATGCGTCCCATGCTGCGGGCAGAATAAGCGACCACGTCGCTCGATTCATAGTAAAAGACGAAGGAGGCATCGACATCCTCGATGCCCAGCAGCTCATCGGCAGCCTGTGCGGACACCATCTTAATCTCGTCAATCTTTTCGCTGACACCGCACACCGCACAGTGGCGGTAGACCTTTGCCGCTGCCACTACCTTGCAGCGCTCCTGGTAAGCTTCCATGCTGGTGGCAAACAGACGTTTGACCTCCACTGTATCCGCTCCCATCTTGCGCAGGTAGGCTGCTGCCTCAAAGGTACGCACACCGGTGCGCTGAATAAAATTCTTGGTGTCGAGCATCATGCCTGCCAGCATCGCTTCCGCAGCTGCGCTGCTCGGTTTATATTTGTCGCCAAAGTACTGCACCAGCTCTGCGACCATCTCCGAAGCGCTGGAAGCGTACGGCTCATGGTGGAAGATGACCGCATTGTCGATATAATCGACCATCTTGCGGTGGTGGTCGATGACCACCACGTTCTTGCAGTTTTTGTAGACCTCGGGTGCTTCGATAAAGTGCGGGGTATGTACATCCACGATAATCAGCAGGGTATCCGGCTGCACATACTCCAGCGCTGCCTCCGGCTCCACAAAGGCGGTATCAAAGCCCTGCTCCAGCAGACGCGCGTGCAGCTGCTTGACCATGTTGGCACGGCTGTTGAGGATAATCTTGACCGGCTTGCCCATCTGCTGGATTGGATGATACAGACCGACTGCCGAGCCCAGACAGTCCAAATCGGCAAAACGGTGACCCATAATCAGCACATTCGAGCAGGAATCGAGCAGCTCCATCAAAGCCGCTGCCACGATTCGGGTTTTGACCTTGGTGCGCTTCTCAATTCCCTTAGAAACACCGCCGTAGAATTCGTAGCCGTTCTTGTTTTTGACCGCTGCCTGGTCGCCGCCTCGTCCCAGTGCCATATCCAGCGCCTGACTGGCAAACTTTTCTGCCTGCAAAAGGCTCTGTGCATCCCTGCCCACGCCGATGGAAAGGGTCGCGGGCATCCTGCCGTTGGCGTTGATTTTTCGCACGGTATCCAGGATGGTGAAACGTTCCTCGACAATGCTGCGCATATACCGCTCCTCAAAGGCGACAAAGAAGCGGTCCTTCTCCAGCTTTTTAATCACGCCGTTGTAGTTTTCGACATAACATTCGATCTGGTATTCGATCTCGCCCATAATCTGAGAGCGTTCATTTTCACGCGCGCTTTGCAGCAGCTCCTCGTAGTTGTCGATGAGGATGATGGCTGCCACCGGTCGGGAGGAAAAGTACTCCCGTGCGATGCGTTTGAGCTTGTCGTCGTCCACCAGATACAGTACATTCAGGCGGTTGTCCTCCTCGCCGGTGGGTGCGTGGTAGGCGGTGTACTGGTGTCCGTTGTACTCGACTCCATACCCCTGCACCGGACATTCGGTCTGCAAATTGACCGCCGGAAAATATTCTGCCAGGCTGTGCCCAAAGCAGTCGCTGCCGCCAAACACCTTTTCCCGCATCTGGTTGTTGTACCAGATGATTTCTCCGCCTCGTCTTCGGGTCACCAGAACCGGCAGCGGAAAATCCCGCAGCGATTTGTTGGTGTAAGGGGAAAGCTGTTTTTCCATCGTCTGATAGAACTTGTTGATGCTCTTGCTTAAAGAGGCAATCATATAGATTCCCACCAGTGTCAATACAAGCAGGAAAAAGCAGGCGATAAACAGCCAGACATTTTTGCCGATGACCGCCACTGCAAAAGCGGCGACGTTCATCAGCACCAGCACCGCCATCAGCGGAATAAACAGGTATAATCTCTTTTTGCTTTTGATTTTATTTTTCATCTTTGTGCCTCACTTCTGAAGCAGCACAGCCGGTTTATGCCTCCTGGATCACCGTCAGCACCATCGGGCTGCGCTTGGTTTTGTTGTATACATAGCGGCTGACCTCATCCTTCATCCGGTTTTTCAAGGTAGTCCAGTCGCGGACACCGCTGCTGATGGATTCCTCCAGCGCTGCTTTTGCCACATCGCGTGCGCCGTTGATCATATCCTCTGCCTCACGCACATACACAAAGCCGCGGGAGATGATGTCCGGTCCAGACACGATGCGTTTGTTTTTGGCATTGATGGCTGCCACCACCACGATCAAGCCGTCCTCTGCCAGATGTTTTCTGTCGCGCAAAACGATGCTGCCTACGTCGCCTACACCCAATCCGTCGACCATGACTGCACCCGATGGAACCTCTCCGCCAAAGCGGAAGCTTTCGCCGTCGGTTTCCAGCACCTGACCGATGGCTGGGATGATGACATGGTCCTCGTCGATGCCCATCTGTTTTGCCACAATGGAATATTTTCTCAGATGTTTATACTCTCCGTGTACCGGCAGGATGTACTGCGGCTTGGTCAAAGCCATCATCAGCTTCTGCTCATCCTGACAGGCGTGACCGGAAACGTGTACCTCGTACATCTTTTCATAGATGACCTCTGCGCCCAGACGCATCAGCTCGTTGACCACGCGGTTGACAAACTTTTCGTTGCCCGGAATCGGTCTTGCGGAGATGATGATAAAGTCGTTCGGGGTCACCTTCACCTTGCGGTGCTCGCTCATTGCCATGCGGCTCAAGGCGGACAGCGGTTCGCCCTGGCTACCGGTGGTAATCAGCACCACCTCGTTAAACGGCAGGCGGTTTGCCACGTCGATGTCCACCAAAATCCCGCTCGGAACCTTGAGGTAACCCAGCTCGATGGCGGTTGCCACCACGTTGACCATGCTGCGCCCGGAAACCGAGACCTTTTTGTCGTACTTGACTGCATAGTCGATAATCTGCTGGATGCGGTGGATGTTGGAGGCAAAGGTTGCAATGATGATGCGGCGGTCGCCTGCCATCTGGAACAACTTATTGAACGATTCGCCCACTGTGCGCTCGCTCGGGGTGCTGCCCGGCATTTCGATGTTGGTGGAGTCCGGCAACAGCGCCAGAACGCCCTCACTGCCAAGCTCACCAAAGCGTCCCAAGTCGATGACACCGCCTTCAATCGGGGTGTAGTCTACCTTAAAGTCGCCGGTCTGTACGATAACGCCAGCCGGAGTGTGGATAGCAAGTGCGCAGGCATCGGGAATCGAGTGGTTGACGCGGATAAATTCCACCGACATACAGCCTGCCTTGATGGTGTCTCCGGGTTTGACCTCCATCATCTTGACCTGATTGCTCAGTCCATGCTCCTTGAGCTTATTTTTGATAAGACCTAAGGTCAGCTTGGTCGCATACAGCGGCGCGTCAATTTCCTTCATCAAATAGGGAATGCCGCCGATGTGGTCCTCGTGTCCGTGGGTGATAAAGACGCCGCGGATTTTCTCTTTATTCTGCACTACATAGGTAAAGTCCGGGATGACGATGTCGATGCCCAGCATCGTTTCGTCCGGGAACGCCAGACCGCAGTCGACGATGAACATATCGTTCCCACACTCATAGACGGTCATGTTCTTTCCGATTTCATTAAGTCCTCCCAATGGGATAATGCGGACCAGCGGCTTTTTTCCGTCCTTTTTGCGGCGTCCCTGGGTGCGTGGGCGGGTATTTTTCGGTTTTGCTGCATTTGGTGCTGCTTCCTGTGCCGGCTGGTTTTCTGTCGGCTGTGCCTTCTGCTGGCTGCGCGCATTGTTGCTTCTGCTGCGCCCTGTTCTTTTTTCAGCGCCGGTCTTTGCTTTCTTTTCCCCACCGGCAGGCTCTTTGACCAGCTCGATTGCGCTCTGAACCGCCTGGCTGAGCGCATCGACTTCCTTGTTCTGCCTTGGCTTTCGGTTATAGTGTCTTGGTTTACCGGCATTCGGCTGTGGACCGGTGTTTTTTTCATTCATCTGCATTTCCTCCTTGTCGTGTGCGGTCCTGCAACGCAGAGTGGCTCATTTCCCCTGTGCGGCTTTATTCTTCGGGCAGGTCCGCCGGTTGTGTTGTCTGGCAAAAGCTGTGTCATCTGCCGTTTTGCATCTCATTTCCGTTCCTGCTCAATCCGGCTCGTCAAACCACAGTCCTCTGCTTTCTTTAAAGTCCGCAGCAACTTCCTGTGCGGGCTATGGATAAAATATATAAAAATATATAAAAGAAACTGCGCGCCTGTCGTATGTGGGGACAGCTGCGCAAAATACCCATCATAATTTATTCTTTTTAATTGTACCTTTCTACAGCAAAGATGTCAAGAAGCATCTTGTCGCCGCTGTCACAATCAAACTATTGGAAAATCATCTTCTCCTTATACCAAAACTTGCGCTGCCCGACACAATCGCATATAATAAAGGATATGCAGCATAAAGCGGCGTTTTTGTGGAATCATTCTTTCCAGAAGCCGCTGTACAGAAAGGATGCAGAATATGAAACACGTGGACATTTTTACCGACGGCGCCTGCTCGGGCAACCCGGGTCCGGGCGGCTATGGGGTCATCCTGCGCTATAAAGAGGTCAACAAGGAGCTTTCCGGCGGCGAGCCGAACACCACCAACAACCGCATGGAGCTGACCGCCGTCATCACCGGTCTGGCTGCTTTAAAGGAGCCGTGCGAGGTGACCCTCTACTCCGACTCCCGCTACATCATCGACGCCATCCAAAAGGGCTGGGCAAAAAAATGGCAGGCAAACCACTGGATGCGCAACGCCAAGGAACCTGCCCTCAACGCCGACCTGTGGGAACAGCTGCTCGGTCTGCTCGAACGCCATCCGGTCACCTTTGTCTGGGTCAAGGGTCATGCCGGTCACCCGGAAAATGAGCGCTGCGACCAGCTGGCGGTGCAGGCTTCCATGCGGGCAGCCGGTCAGGCATAGTCCTTGGCTTTTAGGGCAAATGGTAAAAATCTGCGAATTTTGCCGTTTGCCACTTGCAAAATATACTTTTGGGGTATATAATTAAATCGGATTCAAAATTCCTTGTTTTAACCGACTTTCAACCGGTGACGACAAACCCTACACCAAGATGAAAGGACGATCTGTTTTATGGAACGATTTGTTTATGCCGACAACGCGGCAACCACCAAAATCACCCAGCCGGTGCTGGACGCGATGATGCCTTACCTGACCGAAGAATACGGCAATCCCTCCAGCCTGTACCGCTTTGCCAACCGCGCCAAACGTGCGCTGGAGCAGGCACGCGCCGAAGTAGCGCAGGTGCTGGGAGCCGACCCTTTTGAAATTTTGTTCACCGCAGGCGGCAGCGAAGCCGACAACTGGGTCAAAGAAGTGATGCGCACCCAGAAGGCAAAGGGCAAAAATCACTTTATCACCACCGCGGTGGAGCACCACGCGATGCTGCATTCGGCACAGCGGCTGCAAAAGGAAGGCTATGAGGTCACCTTTATTCCGGTGGACCGCGAGGGTCAGATCGACCCGGAGGACATCCGCCGCGCCATCCGTCCCGAGACCGGACTGGTTTCCATCATGTTTGCCAACAACGAAATCGGAACCATCTACCCTATCAAGGAAATCGGAGCCATCTGCCGCCAGGCAGGGGTCCTCTTCCACACCGATGCCGTACAGGCAGTCGGACACGTAAAAATCAACGTAAAAGAAATGAATATTGATATGCTCTCCCTGTCCGCTCACAAATTCCACGGACCGAAGGGAGTAGGCGCCTTCTACTGCCGCAGAGGGATTCCGCTGAACAATCTGATTGACGGCGGCGCACAGGAGAGAGGCAAACGCGCAGGCACCGAAAATGTAGCCGGCATCGTGGGACTTGCCACTGCGCTGCGCATTGCAGACAGCGAGCTTGAGCAGACCGCTCCCCGCCTGACCGCTATGCGGGACCGCCTGATCGACGGCATCCTGCAATCGGTCCCGATGTGCCGTCTGAACGGCTCGCGCACCAACCGTCTGCCGGGCAACTGCAACATCTCCTTTTTGGGATTGGAGGGCGAATCCCTCCTGCTGCGTCTGGACCTTGCGGGCATTGCCGCTTCCTCCGGTTCCGCCTGCGCCTCCAGCTCGCTTGACCCAAGCCATGTGCTGCTTGCCATCGGTCTGCCGCATGAGGTCGCACACGGCTCGGTACGGCTGTCGCTGTCCGATTTGAACACCGAAGAGGATGTCGACTATATTCTGGAAAAGCTGCCGCAGATCGTTTCCACCCTGCGTCAGATGAGCCCGCTGTGGGAACAGATTCAAAAGGGCGAGGTTTCTTTCGAGCTGTAATTTCTTCGATTACAACTGTTTGATTGATATAAATTTTTAGCAACATTGACCGATGGACAACAGATTGTCCGTCTTCGAAAGGATGAAAAAACATATGATGTATTCTGATAAAGTTTGGGACCACTTCACCAATCCACGCAACGTTGGTGAGATTGCAGACGCCGACGGCATCGGCGAGGTAGGCAACGCTACCTGCGGCGATATTATGAAAATTTACCTGAAAATCAACGGCGACATCATCACCGATGTCAAGTTTAAAACCTTCGGCTGCGGCGCTGCTATCGCTACCAGCTCGATGGCAACCGAGATGATCAAGGGCAAACCGCTCAGCGAAGCACTTCAGCTGACCAACAAGGCAGTTGTAGAGGCACTGGACGGACTGCCGCCGGTCAAGGTCCACTGTTCGGTCCTGGCAGAGCAGGCAATCAAACACGCGATTGCCGACTACTACCGCCGCAACGGCATCGACCCGACTCCATTCGTCGGTGAGCTGACCGACCCAGAGGCTTGCCATGTCCACTAAGCGGGTATTGGCAGCGGTCAGCGGCGGGGTCGATTCCTCGGTCGCTGTCCATCTGCTGCGTCAACAGGGATATGAGGTCGAAGGGGTCATTCTGGAATTTTCTCCTGCGCATCGGACGGCGGTCGAGTCCGCACAGGTCATCGCAGAACAGATGAAGATGCCGCTGCACGTCATCGAGTGTCATCGGGAGTTTGAGGAAAACGTCATCCTGCCCTTCTGCCGGGAATATCGGGAAGGACGCACCCCCAACCCCTGCATCCTGTGCAACCCTTCCACCAAATTTGCCCTCATCTGCAAAGCTGCGGCAGAGCTGGGATTTGATTTCGTTGCGACCGGTCACTACGCCCGGGTCGAGCATCAGTCCGGCGGCACCGCTGTGCTGAGAAAATCCGACTGTCTGGAGCGCGACCAGTCCTATATGCTCTATCGTCTGACCCAGCAGCAGCTGTCGATGCTGCTGCTGCCGCTGGAGGGTCTGGAAAAGACACAGGTGCGCCAGATTGCACATCAGCTGGGTCTTGCCTGCGCCGATGCTCCCGACAGCCAGGAAATCTGCTGGCTGCCCGACGGAGACTACGCCTCCTTCATCGAGCAGAAGCTGGGCAGCTGTCCTGCCGGCGAGTTCATCTCTCCCGATGGTACAGTCTGCGGACAGCACAAAGGGCTTTTGCATTACACCGTCGGTCAGCGTAAGCATCTGGGTGTTGCCTTGGGGTATCCGGTCTTTATCCGCTCCATCGACCCGCAGAGCAACCGCATCTATCTTGCCCGCACCGGCGAGGAGTACGCGCAAGGGGTGCTGCTGCGCGATTGCGTCATCCAGCCAAACCCGCTGCTTGCCCTGCATCAGCCTGCACGTGCGCAGGTCAAGGTGCGCTCCCGCGCGCCCGATGCGCCTGCCACCATCACCCTGCTGCCGGATGGCTGTGCCCATGTCCTGTTTGACACACCGCAGCGCGCTCCGGCTCCCGGGCAGTCGTGCGTCATCTATGACGGTGACATCGTTTTGGGCGGAGGTTTTATCGAAAAGCAGCTTCTTTCTGAAACCTAAAGTTAACAGGACAGCAAAATTGCTGTCCTGTTTTTTATCGTTACCAAGCCATAAAAAAACGGTCTGCTATTTCGCAGACCGTTTTTCATTTTTAATATTCAAAATGATTGGCAGCAGGCTCGACCGATACCTTTTCCATGATGACACGCTCGCCGGTTGCATCGGTAGCAGCGATTTTGTCTACAACCTCCATGCCCTCAAACACCTGTCCGAAAACAGAATGTTTGTAATCCAGCCATGGGGTGCCGCCGATTTCCTGATACTTTGCAATCACTTCCTCCGGGAAGCCCTGACCGCGCGCATTGACACCGATCTCCTTCATCTGAGAAAGCAAACCCGGGTCGCAGTCGTTTGCCTGTACGATGAAGAACTGGCTGCCGTTGGTGGAAGGACCTGCATTTGCCATCGACAGTGCACCGCGGAAGTTGCGCAGCTCAACGTCGAATTCATCCTCGAACGGTCTTCCCCAGATGCTCTCGCCGCCCATGCCGGTGCCTTCCGGGTCGCCGCCCTGAATCATAAAGCCGTTGATGACGCGGTGGAAGGTCAGTCCGTCATAGTATCCCTCTTTTGCATGGGTCACAAAGTTTTCGACCGTCTTTGGTGCTTTTTCCGGGAACAATCTCATCTTGATGGTTCCCATGTTGGTCTTCATTACGATTACTTCGCTGTCCTTTGCCGGTTTTTCAAACTGATACATCTGATTTACCTCCTGTACTGGTGCAGATTATTCTGCATATTCAAAGTAGTCGGCTGCCGGTGCGACGGTGATGGATTCAATCAGAACCCGCTCTCCTTCGTCCACCATGCCGTTTTCATCGGTATTCTTTGCCTGTGCTACAATCTCATCGACGATGTCCATGCCGCTGAACACCTGTCCGAAAACAGAATGTTTGTAGTCCAGCCATGGGGTGCCGCCGACCTCCTGATATTTTGCGATGACCGCCTCGGAGTAGCTTTCTCCGCCATCCTGCTCTGCCACTGCCTTCATGCTGTCAATCAGCTGGGAAGGGCAGCTGGATGCCTGTACGATGAAGAACTGGCTGCCGTTGGTGTTGGTGCCGCTGTTTGCCATCGACAGCGCGCCGCGGAAGTTGTGCAACTCGGGAGCAAACTCGTCCTCGAACGCCTCTCCCCAGATGCTTTCGCCGCCGGTGCCGTCGCCCTTCGGGTCACCGCCCTGAATCATAAAATCTTCGATGACACGATGGAAGCTGATGCCATCATAGTAGCCATCCTTTGCGTGGGTCAGGAAATTTTCCACCGCCTTGGGTGCATACTGTGGAAAGAACATCACGCCGATGTCTCCTGCGGTTGTGTGGAGGATTGCCACCTCGCTGTCCTTGTCCGGGTTGTTAAACTGTGCCAGACCGCTTTCATCCGAAAGGGTCATTTTTTCGGTCTGTCCTGCCGACTGCTGGGTGGTTTCCTCCGGCTTTGTCTGGCTCTGCTCGGTCTGTTCAGTCTGCTCGGTCTGTTCGGCAGTAGACTGCTCCTGCGGCTTTTTATTATCCGAGCATCCGCTCAGTGCTGTCATACTCATCATAGCTGCCAGCAGCAACGCCAGCATCTTTGTTTTAGAATTTTGTTTCATCTTTTTGTTCCTCACAATTCAAAATAGATCTGCCCTGTCATTGTACCCAAAAAGGGGAAAAAAATCAAGCCCCTTGCCCTGCTGTGCTGACTTGGGCAAAGGGCTTTTCAATGCCTTACTGATGTGGCTGACCAAACAGAATCAGCTGCTCCACCGGCTGGCTGTCGGTCTGCTTAGCGCGCGCCTGTTCGCTATCCTCCTGTTGCTGTCCGTACTTCTGGATGGTCACACAGAAAATTTCCACCTCTGTCACCGCATCGGGGTCGGAATCGGGTGCGCCGGAGATGATGGCATCCACCACGTCCATCCCCTCGACCACCTGTGCAAACACTGTGCGGTGCAGCCACTCGTCCGGGTAGCCGCCGTAGTCCTCAAACAGTTCGACCAGCTGAGAAGGATAATTGCTGGCAGTCAGCTGCTCGATCTCCTCCCGGCTGACCGGATGGGTTCCCGAAATATAAAAACGGCTATCCACCGTCCCCTCGGGCGCATAGGCGACCACTGCTCCCGGGATGGTCCCCAGATTATAGGAGATTTCCTGCTCGAGCGGCTCGTCATAGATGCTCTCGCCCGGCTCTGTCAAAGGCTTGCCGCTGCCGGCAAACAGCCTGCACTTGCCGCTTTCCTCTTGTTGCCGTTCGATATAGGAGATTTTCTGTCCGTCAAAATAGCCGGACTTTGCAAGCTGGATAAAATTCTCTACCGTTTTGGGCGCTTCGCTTGGAAAAAAGCGCATCTTGAAATCACCCTGCGAGGTTTCTACCACCGCAATATCCTCGCCAGCTACCATCTGTTCGGTCTGCATCAGCACAATCTTGCTCTGGTCGAAGCTTTTGATACCCTGCCCCAACGGTGCGCACGCCGACATCGTCAGTAGCATACACGCACTCAGCACCACCGAGGACAACTGTTTGACCATCCTGTTTTCACCGCCTTACTGCAACTTTTTCTTTTATAAACCGCTTCTGCTCCGATAGCGGATTTTCTGTTTTGTGTTTGGTTGTACAGCAACTGCCCAACCTTTTGCTTTTTCATTATATAACAGATTTGGAGGATGCGGTTAAACAAATTGTAAACATTGATAAAACTCCTTTTTCCGACAAAAAATCCCCCGCCATACCGGTGTACAGCGGAGGATTTTGGTCCATCCTATTTGGGGAAAGAAAAGCCTATTTGTCAAAGCTTTCAAACTTACCGTCCCAGACGATTGCACGATAATTTTCGCGGTCGGTCGCGCCCTCGGTGCTGATGAACAGCAGACGGGAGTTTTCATCCAGACCCAGCTGGTCGCGCAGCGCTTTGAGCGATGGATTCAGCAGAATTTCGCTGACGCATCCAAAGGCGGAGGCGCCGGATTCACCGGAGATGATGCGTTCATCCTCACCCACCGGGCTGCTCAGGATGCGCATTCCCTTGGCAGCTGCATAGTCCGGGAAGGAGATGAAGTAATCGGCACAGCCGCGCAGCACTTCCCATGCAATCGGGCAAGGCTCTCCGCAGGCAAGGCCTGCCATGATGGTGTTCATCTCCTCGGTAACAAAGTGCATCTGTCCATCGGCGGCTTTCGCGGTGCGGAACAGGCAGTCGGCTTTGTTTGGCTCAACCACCGTGATGACCGGCTTGTTCTCAGCGTAAACGTTGGTGAAGTAGCCTGCCAACGATGCCGGCATCGAACCTACGCCTGCCTGCAAAAAGATGTGGGTCGGTGGCTGCAATCCCCGCTCCTGCAAGCTGACACGAATCTCATTTGCCATGGTGGTGTAGCCCTGCAAAATCCAAGAAGGCACCTCGGTGTAGCCGTCCCAGGAGGTGTCCTGTACCAGCACACAGTCCGGCTGCTCGGCGCGCTGTTTGGCAAGGCGCACGGTATCATCATAGCTCAGGTCGGTGATGGAGGCATCGGAATTTTCCTTGCGGATGTTTTCCAGTCTTTCCTGTGCCGAGCCTTTTGGCATATAGACCACCGAGCGCTGTCCCAGCTGGTTTGCAGTCCACGCAACACCTCTGCCATGGTTGCCGTCGGTCGCTGTCACAAAGGTCAGCTGACCCAGCTGTTTTTGAATTTCCTGCGAGGTCATCACCTGAAAGGGCAGCTCCGAAATATCTCTGCCCAGGCGCTGTGCGATGTAGCGTCCAATGGCAAACGAACCGCCCAGCACCTTGAAGGCGTTGAGCCCAAAGCGGTAGGACTCATCCTTGACATAAATTTCCCCTACGCCCAGCTGCTGTGCAAGGCACTTCTGTCTGCGCAGCGGGGTCGGCTGATACTGCGGGAAGCTGCTGTGAAAGGCGGTCGCCTTGTCGGCAATCTCCTGATTTAAAAAGCGGATGTCCGGGTCGGTTTGTCCCATTGCTTTGTGGTCATAGCGTACAATCTCAAATCCTTCGGTCATTGCTCTCTCTCCGTTTCTGATTTTGATTTCTCCCCGCATCCTTCCAAATTTAACAGGGAGCTTACCATGATTGTACCCTAGACCTTCACACTTTGCAAGGGCAGAACCGCTGATTTTTTTACTTTTTCCACCAAGCTTTCCCGCCTTTGCTCTTGACATTTTTGTAGGAAGGATATAAAATCTTACCAGATACCATGAAATGTAGTTTTTTATACTATATTTACAGAAAGGAATCTGATTTTATGAACCACGAAAAAGTTGCTATTCTGGTGGACTCCGGCAGCGATGTGCCTGCCGAGCTGCTGGAACGTTACCATATTTTTATGATCCCGCTCAAGATTCTCTTTCACGAGGCGGAGTATCTGGATGGGCTGACCATCGATGCCGGTGAGGTCTATCGCCGCCTGCCCACAGAAGTCCCCAAGACCTCTCTGCCGGACGGCGGGCTGATTACCTCCGTTTTGGACAGAATCTATCAGGAGGGCTACCGCAAGGTGCTGGCAATCTGCATCTCCGGTCATTTAAGCGGAACCTGCAACCTGCTTCGGCTGCTCTGCGACGAATACGAAGGGCTGGAATGCTGTGTACTCGACTCGAAAAATATCTCCATCGGCAGCGGCATCCTTGCCATTCGCTGCGCCCAACTGCTGGAGGAAGGGATGGATTTTGCCTCCCTGTGTCAGCAGGCACAGCAGATGATTGGCAACAGCAAAATCTTTTTCTGTTTAAAAACGCTGGAATATCTGCAAAAGGGCGGCAGAATCGGCAAGCTGGCAGCAATGCTCGGCGGCGCCATTGCCCTAAAACCAATCATCTCCTGCAACGAAGAGGGCTGCTACTACCCGATTGCCAAGACCATCGGGCGCGCACCCTCCATCCGCAAGGTGCTGGAGCTGGCACAAAAATTTGCCGAAGGCTGTCCAAAGGTGATGCTGGCAGTTATGCACGGCGGCGCACCCGAAGAAGCGCAGGCACTGGCAGAGGAGGTCCGCCGACGGATTCCGCAGGGAGTCATCGAAGTCCGCGGGCAAATCAGTCCGGCTTTGGGCGTACACACCGGTCCCGGACTGGTGGGTATCTGTGTGCTGAAGATGGAATAAAACAACGGGACAGGAGAATATTTCTCCTGTCCCGTTTAGGTTGTGTCCTATTTGTGCAGCAGGCAGCGGTAACGCAAAACGGATTGCGTTCCATACTGCACCCGTTCTTCTTTGGTCGTAAATCCGACCTTCCGGTAAAAACCGACTGCCTCCCCGTCGGTCTGTGCAGTAAGGGATGTCAGGTTGTACTTTTGCATTGCCCACTCAATCAACCAGCTGCCGATACCCCGGTGACGCTCCTGCGGACAAACTGAAATCCCAACGATTTCTGCCTGCTGTCCCTGTATGCAAAGGACAATCATACCCAGCAGACTGTTTTCTTCCACTGCGGCATATACCTTGATACGCTCATCCTGCAACCATCCTTCTGCCTTCTGGAAATATTTCTCCTTTGTCGGCTGGTAAAGGCAATGGCAGAACACCGCATACCCGCCTTCCAACTCCTCCCACTCGGTCAGTTCTCTTCCCTGCAACGCTTTCCCTCCATAAGAAAAACAGGACCCTCCACAGCAGAATTGTATTCTGCTGTGGAGGGTCTTATGGTTTAATTCGTCAAATTTTTCCGATTTTAGCGCAGCCTCATTCAAACCAAAGCTTAACCCAACATAGAGATCAGCATATAGATCCAGTGAGCGGCAACACCTGCACACAGACCGCCGATGGTGTGGCTGATGATGGCTTTGCCGGTCATCTTGCTGTAACCCAAGCTGTCCATCATGGCAACGTGGGTGCTCAGATAGCCACTCCAGCACATACACATTGCAGTAAAGACTGCGATGTCGTTTCCACCTGCTGCACCTTCCTGTACCAGCTTCGGCACCAGACCGATAGCTGCGCCCGCTGCACCCAGAGAGGTGATTGGAACCGAGATACCCTGGTTGCTGGTGAAACCGAACAGAGGCTTGAGCAAAAAGTCGATCTTGTCACCCAATGCCGGCAGCAGAGCAATGCCTTCGTAGGCAGCGCCGGTGTAGGTGCCGTCAGCCGACGGACCGTTGGTGAACATCATCACCAATGTACAGATAATCAGTACACCCGGAATAATTGCCAGACCCATGTCAACGCCGGTTTTGCCTCCATCGAGGATGGCGGTCATAAAACGGGTGCCGGTATTGCCGGGACGGACCATACGATAGTCGGTATACATGATAGCGTTGATACCCTCTACCTCGCACATTTCCGTTTTGCCGTACTCCTTGGCGGTGAACATCAGCATCAGACGAACGCTGACGATACTGCCGATGATGGCGCCGAGGTTACCAATCAGTGCCGGAACTACAAAGCTTTCTCCGGTCGGGGAGGCGATGCCCACCATGAACGAGGTGATGATCAGACCCATACCGAAAGCGGTACCGATGTTGGTCAGCGCCGGCAGCTGGTAGCGTTTAAAATAGCGGCGGAAGCCCTGGTCCTCTGCCAGTGTCAGGATTGCCGGGTTATCCGACAGATAGGTCGCCAAAATACCGACTACGCTCGCGCCGGGCAGGTCGTACACCGGCTTCATCAGCGGAGAAAGCACCTTGTTGATGATAGCAACGATACCAAACTCGGTGAACAGACCGGACAGGGCGCCTGCCAGCACCGCGATTGCCATGATATAGAACACGGTGTCCAGCAGCAACTGGTATGCTGTCTGCATCATGGTGTTGAGCATATTGATCATACCCATTTTCGAACCGAGCAAACCAAATACCGCCAGGAAAATCGCCATGAAAACAAAGCTTTCCAGGCTGACTACCTTTTTAATATTGGGATGATCGTTTAACTGTGTCTGAGAATCCATCCTTCTTATTCCCTCCTGCAATTCTTCTGATTCTGCATCTTAGCCGCAGCTCAGGCAGCTTTTCTACTCGCAATCATAGCACAATGCACATAAGGATGTCAATAAGCAGTTGCTTTTTAAGCATACTGTACGATTTTTATGTTTAATTTTATGAAATATTATGAACGCTTTTTTACCAATACCTATCCAGATACACCTTCTTTCCAAAATATAAGCACTCCCGCAGCTAAAAAGCGACGGGAGTGCTTATATTTTGGCTATCTTATAATGAAAGTAAACTCGGATACAGGTTCCTTTTTTATCCGTCCCTTCTGCGGTGGGTATTCAAAAAGCTTTTCAGCCGTCCGCTTTGCGGATGGTCAAAAATCTGCTGCGGTGTCCCCTGCTCCTGCACCTTGCCGTCCGCCAGAAAGATGACGCGGTCTGCCACCGAGCGGGCAAAGCCCATCTCATGGGTGGTCAGCAGCATGGTCATATGGCGGGCTGCCAGTTTGCGGATGACCTCCAGCACGCCGCCCACCAGCTCCGGGTCCAGCGAGGAGGTCGGCTCATCCAGCAGCACCAGCTTCGGACCGGTCACCATTGCCCTGCCGATGCCGATGCGCTGCTGCTGCCCGCCGGACAGACGGGAGGGGTATTCGTTTGCCTTGTCCGCCAGACCCACCATCCGCAGCACGTCCTGCGCCTTCTTTTCTGCCTGCGGCTTGTCCATCTTCTGCACCAGCAGCAGCGGCGCCATGATGTTTTCCAAAGCGGTCTTGTTGGAAAACAGACTGTACTGCTGAAAAACCATCGAGCTTTGCCCGCGCAGCTGGTACTGCTGCTGCCGCGAGATGTGCGGCGCACTCACCTCGACCTTGCCTAAGCGGATGCTGCCTTCTTCCGGCATCTCCAGCAGGTTGATGCAGCGCAGCAGGGTCGATTTTCCGGTGCCGGACGGTCCGATGATTGCCACAACCTCCCCCTGATTCACCTGTAAATCCACTCCATCGAGCACTGTATGTTCTCCAAAGGTCTTTTTGAGTCCTCGTACCTCCAGCATCGCCTGTGTCATTTTCCTTCCTCCCTTCTGTTTTGCATCAATACATCCTGGAAAGCCAACGTTCCAGCAGCTTTTGCAGGAAATTAAAGACCGTTACAATCAGCCAGTAGACAATCATCACCGCTGTAAAGGATTCCAAAAAACGCAGGTTGGTCGAGCCTTCCATCTTTGCCACCGCCATGATTTCGGTAACACCCAGCGTGAACGCCAGTGACGACTGCTTGATGATGTCCACAAAGTTGTTGGACAGTCCCGGCACCGCTACCCGCACCGCCTGCGGCAGCACGATGTGGACAAAGCCCTGAAAACGGGTCATACCGCAGGCAAGGCTGGCTTCCATCTGCCCTTTGCTGACCGAAGAAAGCGCGCCGCGCAGCGTCTCCGACATATAGGAGGAAGCATTGAAGGAAACACCCAGAACGATCAGGGTGGTGATGCTCAGCTGACGCATCGGCACAATCAGCTGCGGCAGTCCATAGCAAATCCAGAACAGCTGTGCCAGCAGAGGCGTCCCACGAAACAGCGACACCCACCCGCCGCATATCTGCCTGAGCACCGGCACATTCAGATAGTAGGCAGCAGCAATCACAAAGGCAATCAGCAGCGCCAGCACCAGCGATGCCAGAGAAATGCCGAGGGTCACATCAATATAGCGGAACATGATGGGAAATAAATTCCAGAAAAACGAAAAATCAAACAGCTGTTCCATCCTCTTCCTCCCTTCTTTTCATCACAATTCGGAATATATTATCTAGATTCTACACAAAGTTATTATTGACTACGGAAAGAAAAGTCTGATCCCGCCGGATTTTACCGGCAGTGGACCAGACCGTTTTGATTTCCTGTTGCGATTATCCTCTTGGGTCAACGGTGGCATCCATGCCAAACCACTGCTCCGAAAGCTCCTGAAGCTTGCCGCTTTCCCGCAGCTGTTGCAGGCTCTCGTTGACCTGCTGCGCCAGCTGGGTGTTCTCCTTCTGGAAGGGGTAGGCAGCCGCCTCGACATAAACGATATGATCTGTAATCTTAAAATCCTGTCCTTTTTCTTCGATGTTTCTCTTGGTTTGCAGCATCGGTGCGACCCGTCCGTCGATTCTTCCCAGCTCGATGTCGCTGTCCATCGCCGGTGTTCCTTCATAGCCGACAATCTCGATGCCCAGATTCTGCTCCTCGTTGAGCTGTTTGAGATTTCGTTCTCCGTCGCCGCCCATCACGACGCCAATCTTTTTGCCCTTAAAGTCCTCCAGCGATTGCAGGCTGCTGTCGCCTTTTACTACCAGGTTGTAGGTGGAGTAGAGGTAGACATCCGAAAACAGATACTTTTCCCTTCTTGCCTGGTTGTCCGAGGAGGTCTGCCGCGCCACTGTGTCAATCTTGCCGGTGTCAAGCATCCCAAACAGACCCGAAAAGTCTGCAACCGTATATTCCAGCTTCCAGTTATTCATCTGTGCCAGCTGCTCCCACAGGTCGATTTCAAATCCTTTGAGCTGGTCGTTTTCCTTGTAGCAGAAGGGGTAAAAATCTCCGCTGACCCCGACGCGCACCGTCTGTACATCCGATGTGGCAGTTTTTTCCTCCGTCGGCTGTGTCTGTGCTCCGCAGGCGGTCAACAGGGTCATGGATAAGGTCAACAACAGTGCCAATAAACCCTTCAATTTCATCAAAAATTCTCCTCTCTCTTGTTTATTTTTGTCTATCCCGTAAATATACATTTATTATACTATACCTGTCTTTTTGCCGTCAACCCATTGTCAATCTCTCCAACTGGCAAAGCTGTGAAATTCACCAATCGTTTACAGTTATTCTATTTTTTATAACAAAAAAAGACAGGATTCTTACCGATTATCCTGTCTTTTGTAACATATTTACTTTTCTTTTTGCCAAGAGGCTGGGTCATCAGCTCTCCAACTTGCCCATCCACCAGGCGATTGCAGCACCGGCTGCCAGGGTAAACAGGGAAACGACGGTCTGTACGCCGGGGGTAAAACCTGCATTGAGCAAAATCGGCGGCACCGAGCCGGCAATCAGACCCAGGATAGCAAAATAGGTCTGCTGCTCATAATGTTTCATGCACCAGTTGATTCCCTTTGCACCAAAGAAGATGCCCAGCAGCACACCCACACCCACCGGAAGCAACAGCGGGATGTTCAGGTCGGAGATGGCAGTCAGCACCGAGGTATAGACGCCCAGCAGCACCATGACCATCGAACCGCTGATGCCCGGCATAATCATGCAGGCTGCCGCAACCGCAGCCGACAGCAGCAGACGAATGGTTGTGAGGGGTGTCAGGGTGGTAATCAGCGCACTGGAAGCGTCCGAAACATTCTGGAAAATGGTCATCAGCAGCATGACTGCAAAGCTGACTGCAAAGGGCAGCAGACTGCTTTTTTGAAAGGACTCCTTTCTGGCGCGCCGAAAGATCATCGGGATACTTCCCAAAATCAACCCTAAAAAGAAAAGGTTGGTGGGCATCGGGTAGCCTTCCAGCAAAAATTTGATCAGGTGGCTGAACAGCACAATTCCCAGCACTGCTCCGATGCCGATGGGGAAAAGATAGAGCAGCGAATTTTTAAAATCGCGGCGCAGGTCGGATACCGCTCCGATCAGTCGGTCATAGATGCCCATGACCACTGCCATCGTTCCGCCGCTGACACCGGGGATGATGTTGGCAACTCCGACGACCAGTCCTTTGAGTACGCGGGAGAGAAATTCCATATTACTTGACTCCTTACTTTTCATCATCGCGTGATGATACTGTCTATCCGCAAAGCCGTTGTCTGCGGCTCTTTGATTATACCGCGAACCAACGGGTGAATCAAGCTGAAATTTTCTTTTTTCCTCTGCCCCAGACCCCTGCCGTCATAGTAAACACCCCGCCCACCAGAATCGGCAGGTAGAAGGTAAACAGCCTCCACAGCAGGATGGCAAGGCTGAGGACGCTGGCAGGAAAAAACAGACCGAACACGGTATGAAAGCCGATTTCTGCACCTGCCGCCGCTCCCGGCAACGGGATGAAGGAGGTAAAGTTTAACACAAATGCACCCGCGCACACCATCAGCAGCACATCCGCCCTTCCCATCCCAAAAGCATAAAAGATGCACAGCGGCACCAGAAAAAATGCAGTCAGCTGCACGGCAGTCAGCAGAGACATCTGAAGGATTCCCCACCAATCGCTGCGGATTTGCGCAAAGCCCTGGTAAAATTCTTCCAACTCCTTCTGCATTCGCTCGGCTGCCCGCTGTGCCGTCTGCTCTTTTATGAGGTGAATCCGCTGCAACAACGAAAGGATACCGTACAAAAAGCGTTCGGTCGGTCTGCGCAAAAATCCCAGACAAAGCAGTCCGACAATGACCAGCAGGTTGATACCAAAGCCTGCCGCTGCCAGCCAGCCGACCAGCGGGACCCTGCCGGCAAACTGCCGGAAGCACAGCGCCAGCGTGACCGCCGAATAGAGGGTAAGTACAAACTGGTAGACGATGAATTTAATCAGCAGCGAACAGCTGGCAAAGGAGAGCGCCACCCCTTTTTTCATCAGATACAGCGCCTGCATCGGCTGACCGCCGCTGGCAAACGGGGTGATGCAGTTAAAAAATTGCCCGATCATCGTTGCCCGAAAGGTGTCGCAGGGCGCCTGCTGCGGAGAAAAACGTTTGAGCGCCAGATGCAGCTCAGTCGATTCCAGCATCCAGTAGACCACCATCAGCCCTGCGGCTCCGGCAAGCCAGCGCAGACGCACGCTGCAAAACAGTTCCCACAGCCGCTGCGGTGTATACTGGGTACACAACCAGATTGCCATGACCACAAAGGTGGCAACCGCAAACAAAAAGCCTGCGGCATATCTGCCGTTTTCCTGCTTCATCTCCATCCTCCTCCTGCAAGCTGGACGACCGGACTGCGTCTTCTGCGCTCACTCTGCCGCTGCAAGCTCTCCTGCAAGCACAGGTGGTAAAATTCCTGCCACATTCCCAGCACGTGTTCTTCGCTGTAAAACCGGTTTCCTCGTGCGCTCATCTCACACGCCCGGGCGTAATAGGCTTCATCCCGACTCAGCTGCACCAGCTGGGCGATAAACTGCCGGTTGTCCGCCGCCTTCAGATAGTATCCGTCCAAAATTACCTGATACAAAGACAAATCCCGCAACAGAATCGGCTTGCCGCAGCTCATCGCCTCCAGCACCGTCATTGGGAACAGTTCGTCATAGCTTGGCAGCAGCATGACATCTCCCAGCTGGTAGAGCTGCGGCATCTTTGCCCGCTCAATCAGCCCGGTAAAGTGCAGATTGTCCGAATGGTCGTGCAGCAGCTTTTCCAGCTCCTTGTGTCCGTCGCTCATCCCGCCGAAGGCAAAATCTCCCGCCCACACAAACTGCATCTGCGGCAGTGCCTTGGCAATCTGCGCAAACTCCAGCACCCCTTTGCGGGTTTGCAGCTGACCGGCACAGACAACGGTAAAGCGCTCCGGGTCCAGTCCCCAGCTGCTGCGAAGCTCCTTGACCTGTCGGCGGTCCACCGTTGAAAAGGCGCTGCCCGAAACATAGTTTGGAATGAAGGTGACCTTCTGCGGGTCGATGCCGTAGGCTGCCAGCTTTGGAATAAAACAGGGATTGACGGTGACCAGCCGGTCCATACTTTTATAAAAGGAAATCAGATAGCTGTAAAACGCCTGACGCGCTACACTCGGCAGATGCAGGCTCTGGTCCACCGTCTCCGGCAAAAAATGCACCGAGCCGACTGCAATCCCTTTGGATTTGATGGCAGGCAGGCGCAGGAAAAATTCCGGGTTCACTGTATGAATATGGGTAATATCTCCATCAATTTTATCGTTGATGGAAATATTCAGCTTAAAATCGCCGCTGTCCCCATGGATTCGGTCCAGCCTGCCGCTGATTAAGCGAAGCTCCTCCTCATAGGCGGACAGCACGCCCTGTCCTTTGACCATATCTGCACGCGAGAGCATATTCAATCTATATTCCTTCATCAGAGCTTCCTCCTTCGATGTGTCAAACCGGTTTTATTTTCTTCTGCTGATATAACGAGCCTTGCCATTTTGCGGCTACAGATGCAAAAAAATGTTCATAAACAAATTGATTTTCGTTCATATTCATTGTACGGCGGCATCGGTGCAGATTTTGTCCCACCGGCTCGAAGGAAGTGCTGGAGAAATACAAAAAACAGACCGCAGTGCCATCACAGCACTGCGGTCTGTTTTTATTGTTCTATTCGTCTTCATCCAGCTCGTTGACCTGATAGCACAGGGTCATCAGGCTATCGCCCAGGTGGACGTTCTCCACCACAATCGGAGTTCCCTTGTCGCGGTGGCGCAGACCCAGGTCATAGTGAGAAAAGTTCCAGAAGGCGCGGATGCCGTAGCTGATCAGCCGGTCACCCAGCTCTTCCACTACGTCCTTTGGCAGACACAGCACCGCTGCATCCGGCTTGTTCTTCTGGCAAAAGCTTTCCAGCTCGCTTTCCGGCATAATTTCGATACCGTGAATCTTTTGTCCAATCAGTTTTGGGTTCTTGTCGAAAATTCCAATCATCCGAAAGCCCTTTGCCTCAAAGGAGAGGTGCTTGACCAGCGCCATACCAAGATTGCCCGCACCCAGCAGGATAATCTTTCTGCCCTTGTTCAGTCCCAGAATATTTCCAATCTCCTCATACAGAGCATCCACATTGTAGCCGTAGCCCTGCTGACCAAAGCCGCCAAAGCAGTTGAGGTCCTGCCGAATCTGAGAAGCGGTCAGGTTCATCAGCTCCGCCAGCTCCCTTGAGGAGATGCGGTGTACATCGCGCTGAATCAAATCATACAAAAACCGGTAGTACCGCGGCAGCCTTCGGATGACCGAAGCAGAAACGCCTTCATATCTCGCCATAACTTTTTCTCCTATCCTTTCTGTTTCCCTGTTTGCAAAAACAGCTGCATTGTATAAAAGGTGTCCCTCTGCACGGCACTGTATCCTGCCGCAGACAGACAAAAATTCATATAGGTTTATTGTATTCTTCTGACAGCAGTTTGTCAATCTTTTGCCGGTGGTTTCCTGCCCTTTTACCCTGCCAAAAATCCTTCCACACTCCCTTGGAAACCTGCTGTATCTTTCCTTTATGGACATACTTTGTTCATAATTATCGGTTATAATGAAAACGAAGAGAATGTAACCGGACATGATTTTCGTACAATCTGACCGAAACACTGTCAGGAAGAACAAATCTTCCTCGCAGAAGGGTTGGCGAAAACTGTCATCGGATCATGCCACATCACTAAAAACCCGAATAGGATGGATTTGCAAAATGGAAATCATAAAAAATGAACTATCTTCCTCGTTGGGAAGCACCGCTGTGCTGGTCACCAACCAGTTTCAGTGCGAGCGCCTGATTCAAGCCGGACGCAGTGTTGCGGACATCTCCAAAACCGATTTGATCGTACTGAATGTACAAAGCAACGAATACCCTGCAAACCCTGATGCCATCCAGTATCTGTTCAACATCGCCTCCCAAAACAGCGCGATGATGAACGTGATGTATGCTGAGGACATCTTTAAAACCATCGTGCAGTACATACGGGAGAATAAGACCGCTTATGTCGTCACCGGTATCCCGCAGACCAAAAACTCGGTTCTGCACCAAATCTGGAACAAATTTGCTCACGTCACCTTTTTTGTTGTGGATGAAAAGGGCACTCTGCATGAGGTGACCGACAAAAGCATCTATCAAAAAAGCGTTGTACATTCTTAAAATCGGAAGGAGGTCCTCTTGTGAACACAGAAAACCTGATTGAAACTAACGATTCGGGCATTCTCTGGCAAACCTTTTCCCTGCCTTCTTCCTGCCCGGGAGAAAATGTCTTCTGCCGCCTGGCACAGCCACAGACACCCTTTCGTGGAATCGTCCAAATCTCCCATGGGATGTGCGAGTATATCGACCGCTACCTGCCCTTTTTCCGTTTTCTGGCAAAGGAAGGCTTTGTCGTCTGCGGCAACGACCACTTAGGGCACGGCAAAAGCTGCCCCGATGCCTCCCGACTGGGCTTTTTCTCCTCTCAAAACGGCTACCATCAGCTGGTGGAGGATTTGCACAGCGTTTCGCTCTATTTAAAAAAGAGGTATCCTGACCTGCCGCTGTTTTTGTTTGGACACAGCATGGGCTCTATGATTGCACGTCTGTATCTTTCCAAGCACGCCGACCTGCTTGCCGGCGTGGTGCTATGCGGCACAGCCGGACCAAACCCTGCGTCCCGCGCCGGAATGGCAATCTGCCGCAAGGTCATCGCCTCCAAAGGGGAGATGTATCATTCCCAGAAGCTGTACGACCTGCTGTTTGGCTCCTTCAACAAGCGTTTTTCCAACCAACGCACCGACTTTGACTGGCTCAGCCGCGACCAGAAGGAGGTAGATGCCTATATTCAGGACCCGCTGTGCGGTTTTCCCTTTACTGCGGCGGCATATCTGGATTTAATTTCCCTGCAATACTACTCCAACACGAAGCTCTGGTACAAGACCCTGCCGCAAAATCTGCCGATGCTGCTGATTTCCGGCAGTATGGACCCGGTGGGAGGGTATGGAAAAGGAATCTCTGCCATTGCCAAAAATTTGCACAACGTCGGCATCCAGGACCTGACTGTCTGGCTCTACCCCGAAGCACGGCATGAGCTGCTCAACGAATTGAATCGGGATGAGGTCATGCGGGATGTTCTTTCCTGGCTGGCGCTCCACTCTGCTGAATAAGTTTTTCTATCAAAACAGCCCGAACGCAAAGTACGTTCGGGCTGTTTGTTTGCAATCATTGATTTTCCTAGCAGAAAAATCCGCCGTTTGGACTGATGACCTGACCGGTCACAAAGGATGCCTGCTCCCCTGCCAAAAACAGTGAAACTTGCGCAATCTGCTGCGGGGTCCCGATGGTACACAGCGGCGTTTCCTCCCGCAGCTGGTCCATCACCTCCTGCCCGAGGGCGCCGTTCATCTCGGTGTCCACCACGCCGGGCGCGATGCAGTTGACCCGGATGCCGGAAGGTCCAACCTCCTTCGCCAGCGCCTTGGTCAGACCGATAATGCCCGCCTTTGCCGCAGAATAAGGCACCTCGCAGGAGGCTCCGGTCAATCCCCAGATGGAGGAGGTGGTGATGATGCTGCCGCTGTGCCGGTGAATCATCGAAGGCAACACCGAACGGCAGCAGTAAAAGGTACCGTCCAGGTTGACCGCCATCATCCTTCGCCAGTCCTCCGGTGTAAAATCGGTCAGCAGTCCCTGCCGGGCAATTCCGGCGTTGCACACCAGCACATCGATGTGTCCAAACTGCTGCAAAACCGTCTGCACCATCTGCTCCACCTGCTGCGGGTCGGACACATCTGCCTGACAGGGCAGCACCGAGCATCCCTGCTGTGCCATCTGCCGGGCAAATTCTTCGACCGCCTGCCCGCTGCTGCAAAAGTTTGCAGCCACCTGATAGCCTGCTTTTGCAAATTCTTCTGCGGTTGCCCGCCCGATCCCGCGGGAAGCTCCTGTAATGAGCGCCACCTTTGCCATCCTGTTTCCCTCCGCCTTTGTTTTTTTGATAAAACAAAAAGGCGCTGGAATTTTCCAACGCCTTTTTCTTGGTGACCTATCGGAGACTCGAACTCCGGACACCCTGATTAAAAGTCAGGTGCTCTACCGACTGAGCTAATAAGTCAAAATAGCTTTGCACGGCTTTGTTTGCCTGTGCTCTTGCAACGTTGATTATTATAGCACAGCTTATTTTTATTGTCAACACCTTTTTTAAATTTTTTTATAAAAATTGTCTTATTTTCCATCGGGTGGTATAATAGAGGGATAAAGGGCTTTTGATTTTAAATTTTCGCTTTTCAGTGAGGTGCAGCATGGAACCTTCTTTGGATACCAACATACAATTTTTGACCGGCGTGGGTCCCAAGCGAGCCGCGCTCTACCAGAAGCTGGACATCTTTACCATTCGGGATTTGCTCTACTATTTCCCGCGCTCCTATATCGACCTGTCCTCTCCCTGTGAGATTGCCGCTCTGCCTGCCTGGGAAACCTGTGGGGTCAAAGCCCGCGTCGTGGCCAAAAGTGCACCGCAGTATGTCCGCCGCGGCATGACCATCTCCCGCGTGCGGGTGGCAGACGATACCGGCAGCATGGTCATCACCTTTTTTAATGCCAAATACACCGTCGATGCCCTCCATTATGATCAGGAGTATCTGTTCTACGGCAGGACCGGCGCACCCGGAAGGGCAGAGATGACCGCACCCTCCATCTACCCGGTTCAACAGGCAGGCGGGCTGATTCCGGTCTACCCGCTGACACAGGGACTTTCCTCCAAGATGATTTCTGCCAATATCGCGCAGGCGTTGCAGATGGCGGACCGGAAAATCCCCGACCCGCTGCCCGCCTTTCTCCGTCAACAGTATCAGCTGTGCCACCTGCACTTTGCTTTGCAGAACATCCATTTTCCCGCCGACCGGGAGAGCGCCCAGCTTGCCCGCAATCGTTTGGTATTCGAGGAGCTGCTGATGCTCTCCCTCTCGCTGCATTCGGTGCGCAGTGACACCAGCATCTGCACCGGCTTTGTCTGCGCCAAAACCGATTTGACCCCCTTTTTGGAGCAACTGCCCTTTCAGCTGACCGGTGCCCAACAGCGTGCCATTGCGCAGGTGGCTGCCGATTTAAGCCGCAGTGTACCGATGAACCGGCTGGTACAGGGGGACGTCGGTTCAGGTAAAACGATGGTCGCAGCGGCAGCCGCCTTCCTCGCCTACCAAAACGGGTATATGTCCGCATTGATGGCTCCCACCGAAATTTTGGCGCAGCAGCACTATCAGGGACTTTCCAAACTGCTGGGACCTTTGGGGATGCGGCTGGGTCTGCTGTGCGGCTCGATGACCGCCAAGGAAAAACGGCAGGTCAAGGAAAGCATCGCCTTAGGGATGGTGGATCTTGTCATCGGGACCCACGCACTGCTCTCCCGTGACGTGGACCTGCCCAATCTGGCGCTGGTCATCACCGACGAACAGCATCGCTTTGGCGTGCGGCAGCGTGCGATGCTGGGGGAAAAATCTGTCCACCCGCACACGCTGGTCATGTCCGCCACCCCGATTCCCCGCACGCTGGCGCTGATGATTTACGGCGATTTGGACGTTTCCTCCATCGACGAGCTGCCGCCCAACCGTCAGCCGGTCAAAACCTATGTCATCAGCTCCAAGCTCAAGCCGCGCGCCTACCGTTTTTTGCAGGACCATCTGGACCGCGGTTTGCAGGGGTACATCGTCTGTCCGCTGGTAGAGGCGATGGAAGATACCCCATCCAACCTGCAAAATGCACAGGAGTACGCCGACACCCTTGCCCGCGGACCCTTTCAAGGCTATCAAGTGGGTGTGCTGCATGGCAAAATGCGCCCGAAGGAACGTGAAGCCATCATGTCCGCCTTTGCCCGCGGGGAAATCCAGCTGCTGGTGTCCACCACCGTCATTGAGGTCGGTGTGGATGTACCCAACGCAGTCATCATGATGGTGGAAAATGCAGAGCGCTTTGGACTCAGCCAGCTGCATCAGCTGCGCGGCAGGGTCGGCAGAGGGTCGGAGCAGTCCTACTGCATTCTGGTTTCGGACAACCGCAACCCGGACACCCGCGAGCGTCTGGAGATGCTGCACCGCACCAACGACGGCTTCAAGGTCGCCGAATACGACCTGAAGGTGCGCGGTCCGGGCGACTTTCTGGGCAAGCGCCAGCACGGTCTGCCGCAGCTGAAGATTGCCGACCTCGGTTCGAGCATGGAGATGATGGAGCAGGTGCAGCAGGCAGCCGAGCTGCTGCTTGAGCCGAACCGCTGCTCCGAAGCAGAGCGCAATCTGCTCGATGAGGCAATTCGCCGAACTTTGCAAACGGTGGGCGACAGCCTAAACTGATTGTGACCTTTCCTTTTTAAAACGCATGGAAAACGCACACACCCCTGCCGCAAAAGGGAATTCCCTTTTGCAGCAGGGGTGTGTTATCTGTCTAAACTTTCTCCTTTAGTTTAAGTGCTGCTGCAATCCAGCCAGCAGGTCGTTCTTGATGTCCCACAGCTTCTGCGAGAGGTCGACATAGTAGTTGTGCGGATTTTCAAATCGTTTGACCTCGTCCCACAGGGTATCTACCTGCTGTTTGCAGTGGCTGCGAATCTGCTGGATGTCCGGCAGCTGATAAACCAGCTTGCCCTGGCGGAAGATGGGCTGAAGCATCTCCTTTGCCGTCACATTTTCCAGTGTGCACTTTTTCCAGGTTGCCAGCGGGTCAAAGATGGTCAAGGTGATGGGGTTCTGGGTATCCAGCTGCTCGTCGTGGACACAGACATAATCCGCTACCGCTTTGCCGTTGCTGTCAAACAGGCGGTAAACCTTCTTGAAGTGCGGGTTGGTAATCTTTTCCGGGCTTTCGCTGACCTTGATTTTCGGGATGAATTCTCCATCCTTCTCCACCGCTACCAGCTTGTAAACGCCGCCAAACACCGGGTCGGACTTGCTGGTAATCAGCCGCTCACCGATGCCAAAGCTGTCGAGCTTAGCTCCCTGTAATTGCAGGTCGCGGATGATGTACTCATCCAACGAGTTGGAGGCAACGATCTTGACGTCGGCAAAGCCTGCCTCATCGAGCATCTTTCTGGCTTTTTTGGAGAGGTAGGCAATATCTCCGCTGTCGATGCGCACCCCTTTCGGACGGTGACCCAGCGGAAGGATGACCTCGTTAAACACCTTGATGGCGTTGGGGATACCGGATTTGAGCACATTATAGGTGTCCACCAACAGCGTACAATCGTCCGGGTAAATCTGTGCGTAGGATTTAAACGCCTCATATTCGCTGTCGAACATCTGCACCCAGCTGTGCGCCATGGTGCCGACTGCCGGTACGCCGTAATCGCGGTCGGTGATGGCACAGGCGGTCGCGCCGCAGCCGCCGATGTAGGTCGCACGTGCGCCCAAAATTGCCGCATCATAGCCCTGCGCCCTGCGGGAGCCGAACTCCATAATCAGCTTATCTCCTGCCGCGCGGACCATGCGGTTTGCTTTTGTTGCCACCAGCGACTGGTGGTTGATAGTCAGCAGGATCATCGTTTCCACCAGCTGTGCCTGGATAACCGGACCTTTCACGGTGACAATCGGCTCGTTCGGGAAGATGGGGGTTCCCTCTTCCATTGCCCAAACGTCGCAGGAGAAACGAAAGTTTGCAAGGTAATCCAGGAACTGTTCGTCGAACACCTTCTTCGAGCGGAAGTATTCGATGTCTTGCGGGGTAAAGCGCAGGTTTTCCAGGTAGTGGACCAGCTGCTCCAGACCGGCAAAGATGGCAAAGCCACCGTTGTCCGGGATATTGCGGAAGAACATATCGAACACCGCTACCTTGTCCTTCATGCCATTGAGGAAGTAGCCGTTGGACATGGTAAATTCGTAGTAGTCGGTCAGCATGGTGAGATTTCTCTCCTCAGACCAGTTGATATGCATATCATCAAATCCTTTCTAAAAAAGCGGTATTACACCATCGATGCCGGAGAACCGTTGTCGAAGGAGAGCAGCCCGTGCGGTTCATACGGCACACCGTCCTGCGAGCAGAAGTAGATGCGCTCGAGCATATCCACTGCGCGGTACGCCGCTGCATAAAAGATTTTGGGGAAGCTGCGGTTGTCGGTCTTTTCCGGTGTATTCAAATGATACCAGCTGTCGCAGTCGAGGTTGAGGATGTCCTCCATCACCTGCCTGCGGCGGATGTGCGGAGAAAAAATTTTTTTGCCGCCCAGCAGCGCCTCACCCGCTTCGGTCAGGCGAACCAGACATCCGCTGCGGTCCAGCACCAGCTGCAAAAGGGTCCAGGTCTGCGAAAAACAGCCCTCCAGCTCCTTGACGCTGCACCGGATGCCGTAAACCTCCTCCAGCAGCTGGGCATACAGACGCGCAATCACCCGATGCTCCCAGTGGCTGCCGTACAACCGCTTTGCCGGGCGGTATTCACGGATATTTCTGCCGCGCTTGATGCGGTACAAAGCGGTGTCAATATCACTTTCGATGCGGTGATGCAGTCCACGGCGCTCGTCCAACGGCAGCACCCGCTCCTTCTGCATCTGCTTAAAGTAGATGTATGGGTGCGCCTCACAGTCTAAACAATAATGTCCGGCAAAGCCTAAGATATAGGATGCCAGCGTTTCATATTCATCGGTATGCCTGCGCTCGTTGAGATAGCGACTCATACATGCAAACAGTTCATCGACCTTTTTTAGGTGCATCAGATTGCCATAACACGGCAGCAGGCTGGTGCCCAGCAGGGCATCCTTAAAAAAGAGCAGGTCGGGTCCCTGCTGTCCCCAAAAATAGGGTGCGGGATTGCGCTCGAGAAGCTCCTGAATCTCCTCGTCCAAAAAAGCAAAGACCTGTGCTCCAAACAATTCATGGGTAACAAAAGCGGGCATAATGCGCCTCCTTTTTTCCAAAATCGGTTGTATATCAACCGGCAGACAAAACTATGCCAAAAACATATTCGATGCAATCTTACCTAACAGCAGCAGCATGGCTACAATCATGATTGGGCGAACCACCTTGGCTCCCTTTTTCAGCGCCAAGCCGGAGCCGACCCAGTTGCCCAATACCGAAAAGATGGTGCACTTGATGCCGACATCGACCAGCACATTTCCGCTCATGCCGTAGGTTATCAGCGCGGCGACGTTGGAGGCAAGGTTGACCACCTTGGTGGTGCCGCAGGCGCGGATGATGCCTAATCCCAGTACCGAGTTGAGCAGCAATGTCATAAAGGTGCCTGCACCCGGACCAAAGAATCCGTCGTACATACCGGTACCAAAGCCGACTGCCGCCGACAGCAGCACCGAGCGCAGCAGCGGCATCTCCTGCTCGCGTTCTTCTCCAAAGTCCTTTTTGCGCAGCACCATAATGGCAATCAGCGGCACTGCCACCAGCAGAATGTAGTTGAGATATTTTTCGTCGATTGCCATTGCCAATTTTGCACCCAGCGGGGAGCCTACCAGCGCGCCTGCCGCTGCAATCAATGCAACCTTGATGTTGATTTGCTTTTCCTTAAAAAAGCGAACCGAAGCGGTCAGGGTACCGATGGCATTTGCAAACTTGTTGGTTCCCAGCGCCATGTGCGCCGGAATACCCACCGCATAATAAGCCGGCAGGGTAATCAGTCCGCCGCCGCCTGCAATCGAATCGACCAGTCCACCCAGAAAGACACAGGCAAACAACACCAGCATCTGCGAAAATTCTATTTCCATAATCTTGCTCCTGTCTTTTCTTCAATCCTCAAAAATCACTTTCCATCCTTTTCTGCCGTTTACCGCATGACAGAGGTTCCCTTTTCCTTTAAATAGGTGGAGTAGACATCCGCCAGATGCAGCTTGACCGCCAGCGGATATTTTTCATACGCCTGACTGATGGAAAAGCTGCCGCCGCGCGCCGCATCGTCAAAGCCGCCCATGTGCCAACGAATAGCAACTGCCTCGGAGGGCTTGAGCCGCAAAAAGCGCTCAATCAAAAAGACCGATTTTTCTCCATGACCAAACGGGAACTGGTCATCGATGGAAAAATAAGGCTGCGCCTCCCACCTGCCGGTCTCCGGGTTTTTGACATTGCGGGAGCTGACCTTGTAAAACTGCGCCTTGCACACGTCGTGCAGCAGCGCACAGATGGCAAAGCTCTCCATGCTGTCGCCTTCCTCAAAAAAGCGGTCCACCATCGTTTCAAACACGCTGATGCTGTGCATCACCAGCCCATGCTGACAGGCACAGTGATATTTGGTGCTGGCAGGCGCGGTAAAAAAATCGGTCTTTTTAAGCCATTCCAGCAGCTGTTCTGCACCCTCGCGCCTGATGTGGGTGGTGAACAGTTGTTCAAATTTCTGCTGATAATCCAGCTCTTCCATAGGGTCATCCTCCCAAAAACTGCTGCGCCGGAGGTTTTGTTGCATTGCGCAGGATATTATCAGACCCATTATAGCACAAATCGCAAAAAGTGTAAAAATGATTTTACCTTGTCCGGCAATTTTTTCCGTAGATTGCCGGTTTTGTTTTCTTCTACAAAAAAGCAGGAGAAAGGTTCTCCCCTTCTCCTGCTCCTGTGCTTATTTTTGATAGAATTTTCCCTGCCAACTGTCCCGTCGGACCAGCTCCTTGTCGATTTCATTGAGGACACACAGCTTTTTTAAGCTCCACATCGGTCCAACCAATGCCTCTTTTTCTCCGTCGCCGGTCACCCGCTGGACAATCAGCTCCGGCGGCAGCAGCTCCAGCTGGTCGCAGACGATGTTGACATACTCCTCACGCTCGAGCAGACGGAACTCTCCCCGCTGCAGCTGCTCTGCCATCACCGTCCCTTTTAAGACGTGCAGCAGATGGATCTTGATGCTGTGCAGCGAAAGCCGGCTCAATTCCCGTGCGGTTTCCAGCATCATCTGATGGTCCTCGCCGGGCAGTCCGTCGATAATGTGGACGCAGACCTGCACCCCACGCTCTTGCAGCTTTTGGTAGCCGCGCAGAAAATCGGCATAGCTGTGGCAGCGGTTGATCCGCTGACCGGTGACGTCGTGGATGGTTTGCAGTCCCAGCTCCACCTCCAGATAGGTGCGCTGTGCAAGCTCGCCCAAATAGTCGGCTGTTTCATCACTGATGCAGTCGGCACGGGTGGCAATGGCAAGCCCTGCCACATTGGGAAAGTTAAGCGCCTGCTCAAACTTTTCCCGCAGCACCGGCAGCGGCGCATAGGTGTTGGTGTGCGCCTGAAAATACGGGATGTACAGGGTGTCCTCCCACTTGTGGTCCATCACCTGCCGCACCTGCTCAAACTGCCGGTCCAGCGGAAGATGAACGTCCCCGGCAAAATCCCCGCTGCCGCGCGATGAGCAGTAGGTGCAACCGCCGGTGCCTTTGGTCCCATCGAGGTTTGGGCAGGTAAAGCCCGCATCCAGCGAAACCTTTGCCACCTTGCAGCCAAAGTGATGGCGCAGGAAGTAGTTGAAGGTGTGATACCGTTTATTGCTATCAGAATAGGGAAACGGATTGTTCATTATTTTTTCAGCAGTGCTCCTGCTTCTTCATCCACAAAGATGGTGACATCCGGGTGCAGACGCAGTACGCTTGCCGGTACCTTTGGAGTGATGGGACCATAAACGGTGTCATAGATGGTCTGTGCCTTCTTCGGACCGTTTGCCAGCAGCACGATCTTCTTTGCCTTCATGATGGTGCCGATGCCCATGGTCAGTGCCTTCTTTGGCACCTGGTCCATCGACTCGAAGAAGCGGGCGTTTGCTTCGATGGTGTTCTGGGTCAAATCGACCACATGGGTCTTTTCCGGGAATTCCTCACATGGCTCGTTGAAGGCGATATGACCGTTGTTGCCGATGCCCAGCAGCTGAATGTCCACGCCGCCGGTCTGCTCTACCAGCTGTTCATAGCGCTCGCACTCTGCCTGCAAATCCTCTGCGGTGCCGCATGGAACGCTGGTGTTTTCCTTGTTGATGTTGATGTGGTCGAACAGATTGTGGTTCATAAAGTAACGGTAGCTCTGGTCGTTGTCGCCGTTCAGTCCTGCATACTCGTCCAGGTTGACAGTTTTTACATGGCTAAAGTCCACTCTGCCCTCGTTGTACATCTGAATCAGCTCTTTATACATTCCGACCGGAGTGGAGCCGGTTGCCAGACCCAACACGCTGTCCGGTTTTAAGGTGATCTGTGCTGCAAAGATGCGGCTGGCAAGCTTGCACATTTCGGTATAATCTTTGGTTACTACAACTTTCATTGATAAAGCCCTCTTTTCCTTTGGATTGATAAGACAAAATACAAAGAATTTCCGATATTATTTTAACACAATGTCCCCCACCGGTCTAGAGGGAGGCGGTGTTTTTTGTAAAACTGCAACAGGCGCAGGGAAAACACCTTCCCCACGCCCGTTTATCTTTGTTACTTGATGGCTTCTTTGAGAATCTCTTTTGCCTTTTCGTTATCCGGCGAAATGACCACAAAGATATAATTGCCCTTTTCTTCGACCACTGCGCTGTCGAGCTTGGTCATCTCTTCGGGCTTGTAGTCCTCATAACGCACCTTCAAATCCTTGATGCGGTCGTTGATAAGGCTCTTGACCACGGTGACCTGGTCGGACTCTTTGACCTGGAACATGGCAATCTCGTCGGCGTTGCCGGTGGCATAATCCGCCATATAGATAGCATAGTTTTCCAGGGTGGTCGGGTCGATATAGTAGTAGTTGTTCAGTGCAGCCTCGCCCTGCTTTTGCATCTTGCTGGCAGAAAAGTCGATGCCACCGGTCAGCGAGGAGTAGACCTCGTCAAAGGAGATATACTCGCTTTTATTTCCGCAGCCCGCAAAGCTGATTGCCAGTGTAACTGCTGCCAGAGCTGCTGCCAAAAATCGTTTCATTTTTTTCATTGTTATTCCTCCGCTGCTGTGTGCGACTTAAGATAGTCGAACCATTTTTGATAATATTTGTTTCCAAAGTGCATACCGTCGCCGTTGGAATCCTCCGGCAGGCAGCCCTTTTCGTCCTTAAAGGCAGAAGCAACATCCAGATAATGCACCTTCTGCTCTTCTGCAATCTCGACCACCAGCTCGTTATAGCGGTTGATCTTGTCGTTGGAAATGTCCTCGCGGGAGTCGTCAAACTCCTGGGTGACCGGCAGGATGGACTGCAAATAAATCTGGCTGTCGGGATGCTGCTCCTTGACCGCCTGCACAAACTTTGTGTAAACGTCGGTGAAATGCTGCTCGGTGAACCAGCCCACGCCGTTTGCGCCGAACATGATATAGATTTTTTTGGGCTCCGCTGCCTCCAGAGCGCCCATCACGGTGCTGTTTCCCTGTGCTGTACGAATCTGGTCGTCGGTAAAGACATTGTCCAGATTGATGCCTCTGGCTGCCACCACGGTAGCGTTGGTCATCACCTCATACAGCTTGATGCCTTCGGTGATGGAATCTCCCACAAAAGCGGCATCGTCAAAGTATTCGTCGCCGACGCTCGAGCCGCTGTTGGGCACCAGTGCCGACGAGGACAGGATGCGCTCGCTGGTCAGCTCGGTCACATCCGGCTGGCTCGGCTGCTGTTGTGGCTGCTCCTGCTCCGGCTGGGTCTGCCCGGTTGACTCGGTCGAATCAGATTGGGTTGATTCGGTCGGCTCGGTCGAATCAGATTGGGTTGACGCGGTCGGCTCGGTCGAATCCGACTGGCTCAAATCGGATTCCTCCAGCTGCTGCTTACTGAGCACCTCCTTTGGAATTTCTCCCTGTGCCTGTGCCTGCGCAGTTTGCTGCTCGTTTTTCTCCTGCATCTTTCCCCAATAAGCTGAAACGCCCAGTGCCAGGGCAGCTGCCAGGACCAAAACGGCAAGAAAAATCAGCAGACTTTTTTTCCTGTTTTTTCTGCGATGAGAATAGATACTGTTTCTGCTGCGCAATCTTTTTCCCCCTTTTTCCTCTCTTTGCTTTCCCATGGCGGAAAGCTCTTATTTAGTATACTACGTCTATCAGAAAATTCCTAGACCCTGCTTTAAATTTCATAAAAATTTAAAGCATCTTACTTTTGTCAATTCTTCTTCCTTTCTTTCGGAAAAGGCAAAAAAGTGCTTGACATTTCTTTTTTATGGTGGTATAATTAGGAACGTTGAATGCGAGTGTGCTGGAATAGGCAGACAGGCACGTTTGAGGGGCGTGTGTCTTCGACGTACGAGTTCAAGTCTCGTCACTCGCACCAAAAGCCATCGACCGACCGGTCGGTGGCTTTTTTGTTTTGCTTTCCCGTTTTTTTACCTTTAAAAAAGGGACTCCCGGTGGAGTCCCTTTTTTATTGTTCTTACAGGCTCAGTTCGTTCAAGCCAATCAGGCTCAGAATGTAGATTTTCAGTGCTTTAAACATACACTCGATGTTGTTGCACTCATCCGGCATATGCTCCTCGCCCTTGCCTTCTGGACATGGGTTTGGTGTGCCGTGGAAGCCGGGACCGAAGGCAACTGCATTTTCAAAGTGTTTTGCATAGGTGCCGCCGCCGATGGTGTACGGTACGCCCTTTTCACCGGTGACATAGTCGTGTGCAGCCAGCAGGGTTTTGATTTCTGCGGTGTCTGCCGGTTTGTAAACCGGGGAGGTGTTCTTTCTCAGAACTGCCTTTGCACCGTGCTCCGCTACATATTTTTCCATCATGGCAAACAGCTCGTCGCCCTTGAAGGTGACCGGATAACGGATGTCCAGCTTCAGGGAGATGACGTTGTCCTTCATCGAATCCACGCCGTTGACATGGGTGATCTTGCCGGATACCTCATCCTCAACCGCTGCGCCGATGCCTGCGCCGTTGCTGTCCTTGAGGACCTCAGCTGCGGCTGCCATTGCCTTCTTTTCCATCTCAGAAAGCTGTGGCAGGGTGGAAATCAGCTCAAACAGCAGTTTGGTTGCGTTGATGGAGCCTTCCGGTTTTGCTGCATGAGCAGTCTTGCCGGTAGCTGTTACCTTGATGCCGCCTTCTACTGCTTCTACATGGTATACCTTGTGGTCATAGTTGCCCAGGTCTGCCTCGGTAATACCCTTGAGGGTTGCCGTTGCGCTGGCGCAGACTGCGTTGCTGACAGTGCCGCCGACAACGTCGGTGATGACCTTGCCATCGACTGCCAGTTCAATCACCACGCTGAGCTGACCCTTTTCACCGATGCAAACCGGGAAGCTTGCGTCCGGTGTAAAGGCAAAGGTTGGCTCCTTCTCTGCTGCCAGATAGTGTGGCAGGTCGGTCATGCCAGTTTCTTCGCTGCATCCGAATACCATGCGGTAGGTGTAGTTTGGCTGAATGCCCAGCTCCTTCATACATTTGAGCGCATACAGACCAATCACTGCCGGACCCTTATCGTCCGAAACGCCGCGTCCGTAGATGTAACCGTCCTTTTCAATCATATCGTATGGGTCATGGCTCCAACCGTCGCCCTCCGGTACAACGTCCAGATGTGCCAGCAGAGCAATCTCTTTTTCTGCGTTGCCGTATACAGCGGAACCTGCATAGTAATCATAGTTCTTGGTAGCAAAGCCCATGCCCTCGCAAATCTGCAAAGCTTTGTCGAGCACCTTGCGGCAGCCTTCGCCGTATGGAGCCTGTGGATTGTCATTTGCTACACTGACGCTCTTGATGTTGACCAGGGTGGCAACATCCTGCAAAAGATTCTGTCTATTATCTGCAATAAACTGGTCGATTCTGGTTTCCATTTCTTTAGAAATCATCTGTAAAAACCTCCAATGTATCTATTCTTTCCGAAAGTCAGTCAAGACCTCTGCTCCATTATACCACAAATTATGGTTTTTACCATCATATCTTGAAAAAAACCTGCACAAATTCCAGTTGATTTTGTTTAGCATGTATGATATGTTCTTTTCATGCTATAATATAAAGCGAACACTTTATATTATAGCACAAAAAACAGCAGAGAGCTGTTCTGCCTCTCTGCTGTTGCTTGTTTTATCGTTTTTTGTTCGAGTTCCAATAGCCGACCACTTCGCTGACGGTGCTGACCGTTACAAACGCCTTCGGGTCGTTATTGCGGATATATTCCATCAGCTGTGCGTACTCATTTTTGGCAAGGATGGTGACAATCTCCAGCTTTTCACTGTTGTCGTAGCCGCCCTTTGCTTCATACAGGGTCACGCCGCGGTGCAGGTCGTGCATGATGTAATCCGCCAGCTGCTCGTGGTGCTGGGAGAGGATGCAGACCCTTTTGCGTCTGGAAAAGCCGCTGATAAACGAATCGATGACGATGCCGTTGAAGTAGGTGCCCAAAAAGCCGATGACCAGGGTTTTGGTGTCGTAAACCAGAATGGAGCTGGCAACGGTGAGAGCGCCCACCACTGCAATGCTCTGACCCAGCTCGATATGGGTGTACTTGTTGATAACCTTGCCGATGATGTCCAAGCCGCCCGAGGAAGCGTTGGCGTTGAACATCAGCGCCTGTCCGACACTGATGAGCAGGACACAGCACAGCGCATCCAGGGTCATATCGTTGGTCAGTGAAGGGTTGTTTGGGAAGAGCACCTCAAAGATGTACAGAAACACCGGCAGCAACAGCGAGGTGTAGACGGTCTTTGCACCGAACTCCTTTCCCACAAACACAAAGCCGATGACCAGACAGAAGAGGTTGAGGATGAAGGTCATCACCGAAACCGAAACCGGGATGAAGTGAACCAGCACCATCGCAAGACCGGTGATGCTGCCGAAGATAATGTTGCTTGGCATCATAAAGAAATAGATTGCCAGTGCAGCCAAAAACAATCCCGCTGTGATGACTGCATACTCGCGCAGCAGCTTAAAGCGGTCCTGTGCCGGCTGGGTCAGATTGTCGTTTGTCTTTTCCACCGTAAATTCCTCCTTGGGGAGTTGTTCCCCGTTTGTTTTTGCAAATAGATTGAAAACCGATTTCCCTTTGACAGAGCCGAACAGCCGCATCTGTCAAAAAAACCAAAACTTTCCTATTATCAGTTTATCCTTTTCCCTGCCCGATGTCAATGGCAGTGCGGACAGGAATTTTTTGTGGCAAATTTTTTGCATCATTTCAACTTGAGCGCGGTGGAAAGCTCGTGGATGACCCGGTCCTTCGCGATGACCAGCAGCTTGTCCCCACTGAGCACCTGTGTGTTTCCTCGCGGAATAATCAGCTTGTCGCTGCGGAAGATGGCTGCGATGACCGCATTCTCCGGGATGTCAAGCTCAAACAGACGTTTTCCGTCCAGTTCATAGCGCTCGGGGATGAGCAGCTCGCTTAAAGTCGCCTCACCGCGGTTGAGCGAAAGCAGCGACTTGATGCGGGCTGCATCCACCTCTCGTTCAAGCAGACGGGCGATATTATCGGTGCTGGAGATTGGAATATCAACTCCCAATTTTTTCATTACGACAGCATTCTTTGGATTATTGACCCTTGCCACCGTTTTCGGCACCTTGAAGATTCGCTTTGCCAGCTGACAGGAAATCAGATTGTCCTGGTCCAGACCGGTGACCGCGATGACTGCATCTGCCCGGGAGGCGTTGGCGGTAGTCAGCGCCTCGATGGTGGAGCCGTCGGCATTGACCACAGCGATGTCCAGCTGATTGGCTGCATACTCGCAGGTGCGTTTATTTTTTTCAATGATCAGCGGCTGGTGCCCATGCTCCAACAATGTCTTGCACAGGTAAAAGCCGACCTTACCTCCGCCGATTACGATTACGTTCATACTCTCTCTTCCTTTCCAACAGCAGCTGCCACTAACGAATATCGGTGCTGACCAGCAGCTTATCGGTGGCGCGGATGGTCCTGAAATGGTTTGGGTCGAGCAGCAGGTCCACTGTCATGCTGATTTCACCGGTCTGGTCCACCAGCGCAATCAGCGATTCCGGCTGCAAACGGCGTGCGGCTTCCTCCACTGTCAGTCCCACCAGCTCGTGCGGCGGCTCCATGGTGGACACCGACATAACTTCGTTGCCGACGGTGATGTGTCTGGTCTGGGTGCGTTTGGTCAGCATCGCATAGACCGACGAAACGGTGATGTTGGTCGGACAGACCGACTGAATATCAAAGCGGGAGAAGATGTCCTCCCGCAGCGGGTCGAAGATACGGGCAACAATGCGAGGAACGTTGAAAATTTCCCTTGCAATCTGGCAGACCATGATGTTGGTGTTATCGTCCTCGGTGACAGCAGCGATGGCGTCACAACCCTCGATGCCTGCCTGCCGCAGAATGTCCAGGTCGATGGGCACACCCTGGATGGTGAAACCGGAAAAATCGTCCGAAAGCAGGTCGAAGCTTTCCCTCTTCTGGGCAATGATGGCGACGTCATGCCCTAACTGGCACAGCACATCCGCCAGACGGGAACCGACCTTGCCGCAGCCAATGATTAGAATATTCATATCCTTACCCCTTTCTGAAGGTAAATCTTTATATTTTCTGCAACGCACTCCATTATAACGCATTTCTCCGCAGGAATAAAGGCATCTTTTCAACAAAATTCTTCCAGCCCGGCTTCCTGCCTGATGGGACAAGAAAAATACACAATTTATTTACCATTTTAGTAGTGACAAACGTTTCATTTTATGATATATATGATTATAATCGATAGAATCATAGAAAAGGGTCATCACAACCATCCAAAGGGGGTTTTTTTAATGAAAAAATTTGCACTGCTTGCCCTGTTGGGCGCTGCCGCAGCCGGAGCCGCCGCTGTGTGCGTAAAGGTCATCAAAGACCGCAAGAGCAATCTGGACGCTGACTACACCGAATGTCCCTGCGAGGGCGAAAACCCGCCGCAGGCTCCTGTTCAAGAGCCTGCGCAAAAGCCTGAAGAAAAACCGGTGTCTGAAGAGTTTTATGAAGAAAGTGAATCGGAAGGCTGCGAAGAAGCTTGCTGCACCGAGCAACCCTGCGAAGAATGCAGCGAAGCCTGCGCAGAACAGCCTTGTGAAAGCTGTGAAGAAACCTGCTGCACCGAGCAGCCCTGTGAAAACTGCGAAGAACAGCCGGTCGAGGATGCTCAAATCGAGGACGAAGCTGACAAAGAAACCATCTAATCCAAAATAAAGCAAAAGGTGCCGCCGAAACTGGCGGCATTTTTTCTGGACAGAGAACGGTAATACAGAAAGGAAAGGTAACATGATCTGGTATCTCGACCACAGTGCGATTGCTGTGGAAACCAACAACCACCTGCTGCTGTTTGACCTGTTTGGCAAAACGCTCCAACCGCCAAAAGAGATGGGACTGGCACAGGGGTTTGTAAATCCTGATGAGCTGCGGGACAAGGATGTGGTCATCTTTGTTTCCCACGAGCACCCCGACCACTTTGACCCTGCCATCTTCTCTCTGCGCGACCGATTAAAGCGGGTGCGCTTTGTTCTGCCCGAAGAATTTGATGAAATCTATCAGGGGGATTTATTTGCCGCACCCAACCAAACCTACCACCTGCCGGACATGACAGTGACCACCTTTGAGTCGACCGACATCGGACTGGCGTATCTGGTGGAGGTGGACGGCAAGCGCATCTACCACGCCGGAGATTTAAACTGGTGGCATTGGGAGGGCGAAGAGGAGGAATTCAACCTCGATCAGGCAAAGCGTTACCAGCAGCAGATGCAGCTGCTGGCAGATGCACTGGACGGCAATCACCTTGACCTTGCCTGCATCCCGGTGGACCCGCGTTTACACAGCGACTGCCTGCGCGGACTGCTGGCGTTTGACAGCCGGGTGTTTGCAAAAAACATCCTTCCCATCCACTTCTGGGGAGATTTTTCGGTGATGCAGACGCTGCACGACCGCCTTTCACCCGAGCTGTTTTCCCGCATCCTAACGGTGGAGCATCCGGGGAAGGTCTGCGGCAACTTGTAAAAGCGATGGCAGATATGATACTCACATCGGTCTGCCTTTCCCTATTCTGCTTGTAATCACAATCCAAAAGAAAAAGGAGGAGTAGAGAAAATGGAATTGGACAAACAAACAATAAAAAAAATCATCGGGCTGATTAGCTTTGCCATTCTGCTCAGCTGGGGACTGAAAAACACCGAGTTTATCAAACGTCTGATCGCACTTGCGCTGGGTCTGTTGCAGCCCTTCCTGATCGGTGGCGTGATTGCCTTTGTGGTCAACGTTCCGATGCGCGCGTTGGAGAACACCTGCTTTATCAAGCCTTACCAGAAGCGCCTTGCCGCACAGGCAACTGCCAAACCGACAGGCAAAGGAGCAGCCAAAGCACCCGACAAAGTTCCGTTCTGGTACCGCGCCAAGCGACCACTCAGCCTGATTTTGAGCCTGCTGCTGGTCCTTGGTGTCATCGGCGTCGGCACACTGATTGTTGTACCGGAAACGGTCAGCAGCTTTTCTTCCATTGTCAACAACCTGCGCAATTTTCCGCTGATGCTCAACCAATGGGCACAGGAGCTGATGGACTGGATGCCGCAGGCGGCTGTGTGGCTGGAGGAGCTGAACCTGAATCTGGATTTGACCTCTATCGACTGGCGGGAGATTATCACCCAGGTGGTCAACTTCCTGCAAAATGGTGCAGGCAATGTGTTAAACACCACCTTTACGGTAGCCAGCGGAATCTTCAACGGCATTGTCACCGGGTTTTTGGCGATTGTCTTTTCCTTCTACCTGCTGATGAACAAGGAAAAGCTGGGCAGCCAGACAAAACAGCTGCTGTACGCTCTGCTCAAGGAGCCGCACGCCGACTATCTGGTGCGGGTCGGTCAGATGACCAATCGCACCTTCTCCAAGTTCCTCTCCGGTCAGTGTGTCGAGGCAGTCATCCTGGCAACCCTGTTCTTTGTCAGCATGAGCATTTTGCGATTCCCGTACGCCATGATTATCAGCACCCTGATTGCCTTCACCGCTCTGATTCCGATTTTCGGCGCTTTCATCGGCTGTGTCATCGGCGCCTTCCTCATTCTGCTGGTCGACCCGGTCCGCGCCTTCTGGTTTGTAGTACTGTTCCTCTTCCTTCAGCAGTTTGAGGGCAACATCATCTACCCGCGTGTGGTCGGCAGCTCGGTTGGGCTTCCTTCCATGTGGGTGCTGGTCGCTGTTACCCTCGGCGGCAGCATGATGGGTGTGTTAGGGATGCTGGTCTACATTCCGATGTTCTCGGTCCTCTACCGACTGATTCGGGAAGCTGTTTCTGACCGTTTGAAAACAAAGCAGGTTCCGGTTGAAAAATTCAGAAGCTAAATTCATATGAAAGAGTACAAAAAAGCTGCCCTTCGATGTGAAGGACAGCTTTTTTGTCTGTACATTTATTTGGTCGGGTCTACTTCCCATTCCTTTTCCAAAAAGTTACAGCCCAGTGCCTGACAGCGGCGACAGAGGACCTTGACCTGCCCGGTGGAGGCATCTTCGGCATCGGAAAAAGCAACCCAGCCTGCCTCATACTCCTGCGGTACTGTGCAGCTGTGGGAGGTTACGCAATCAATGCGGCGACATTCTGTCCGGTTGGGGCAGGTCGGACAATCAGTGCGCTGACAAGCGTTCTGGCAGCTGCTAGAACGGGAATGATGGCGACCATGTTGATGCTGAACAGACTGACCCTGATGGGTCCACTGTGCAAGCTGTTCAGAATAACGGTCGGTAAATTCGTCGATGACCTCACAGACCAACTCCTCTGGCAGCTGCGGGTCAGACAGATGCAGATGGATTTTTCTTTCTTGACCATCGGTCTGACAGCGCTGCTGTGCCTGCGCACTTCCAGCAACCGACAGAAGAAGGGTCAAAGAGACTGCTGTTGTTGCCAACAAAAGGCGTTTGCAAAATTTCACTGGTTCTTCTCCTCCTTGTAGGTGGTATTTTGTACTACACCTATACTTCACATTCAGTATAACAAAAAAAGCGACTTAAAACAAGTCGCTTTGAAAAGTGTTGGCACCGCTCTATTTTCCCGGGCAGTCACCCGCCA
>OGWZ01000031.1_pt1 | contig 179581 bp, 158 predicted proteins | sample 1576141 | NCBI WGS metagenome assembly OGWZ01 (sample SAMEA3541512, study PRJEB24748) | human gut metagenome | biome: human gut; feature: human-associated habitat; material: faeces | place: China | collected 2012
CGATGCACCAGCACATCAGCATATTGAATTTCATACCTGACTTTTTGCTGATTTTAACAAGACGACTGACATCCAAAATCTTGAAAAACGTAACCATTGGCATCGGGGCTTTCATCCAAAGCTCAAATGCATATGCACGGGTGGTTTCTTTGGGATTTATTTCTCTCATAGTGCTTAACTTCATATTTTTATCGTTTTTATACTACAAAAATAACGTTTTATTTTGATAATCCATCCAAATCCCTTGAATATCTGCTGTATTCCGTCGTAATTTAGACAAAATAGAAATATAATCTGCAAAAATGGAACTAAGCAATTGATTTCCCAATATGTCAAGATACATATATGCGTTTATGAATATGTTCTTTTTGCCATACTCTTAAAATGACGTTACATGAAAATTACTGTTGGTAACTACTCTTTTACCTTTGCAAAGCCTAATCTTAATATTTTGTAAAATCACAGCATAAAATGTTGTTTTTCAGAAATTAGATTTAACTTTGCACTCGAAATCAAAGCGTTCTTTGTATATTGCAAAGTTGTGAAAGAAAAAGAATATAGCTCGTTTCTAAATCGTTAGCAGTCACATTCTTTAAAATACTCAACTCGCTGATATTCAATAAATAAAAGAATTTACTGTGACTCCCCGAATGGAAAGTCAACTTCTGCCTGAAGTGCAGCTCCATCTGTATCACATGAAGGTAGTCGTTGGCTTTCTGATTGCTTATCTTAGGCAGTTGGTAGTCGTACTTCTCAAGCACCTTCATCGCAGGAGAGAGGATAGGCGTGAAGAACTTAGTATCGGTCTTGATACGGCTACCATCGATGTAGTACATCTTGCCCTCCTTCTTCGTCATGCTCTCGAAGTCGAATGTCTGTGTGTCGCAGAACGACAGTCCGGTGTAGGCAGCGAAGATGAAGAGGTCACGCACCCTGGCAAGTTTGCCCTCGAACTTGTGGTTGCGCATGAGCTTCAGTTCAAGTTCGGTGAGCGGTTCACGTTCACGGCACTTGCCTCGCTTTAACGTCACCACTTGATAAGGATCCTGTGGGATTTCGCTCATCTGATAAAGTTGGCGAACCCACTTGTGGATTTTCTTGTGGTAGCCGTAACACGTCACATCGGTACGGGTGCCATCATGCAGCCAGTTGTCAAAGGCGATGATGTTCTTCGCCGTCAAGTCGCCATAGGTGTTGAGTTTACCGAATGTGCGCACGGTTTCAATGGCACAAATCTTGTGCTTGCGTGTGCCTTCGCGCAAATCTTCATTGGCGAGAGCTTCCTCCATAAAGTCGAGAAAGCTCTTTCCACTTTTCTCCGGCTCTTTTGGCTGCTCCTCCTTTACTTCCACCTTAGGCTTCTTGTCTTCGCCATTGAAGTGATACATGAAATTGTCGTAGGTACGCTCTTCATCAAGAACGTCCATCGCAGCAATGATTTTCTTACACTTTGCTACCAGGGCTTGTGTTTCGGGCGAAGCTGCTGCTGCTTGACAGTCGTCGGGTGAATACTTGCCAATCATAATGTATTTACGAGTGGCACGTCCAAGATAAACTTGCACTTCCAAAAATCCGTAACCCCTCTTCTCGGAGTTTTTTCTACGGTCGAAGACGACCTCTACCAATTCCTTCTTCATCGTTAAAGTAGGTTTTAGTACAGCGGACAAATAAGTGGAGAAGATGAGAATAATGGGAGTTTAACAATTTTTAATTGGTAGTTTTACCAATCCCAGCTATTTAGTGGCTGAAAGTGTCACACGTTTTTAGAAAGTGTCACACATTTCAGAAAAGTGTCACACATTTCAGAAAAGTGTCACACATTTATGTATCGTTGTGTCCCGTTATGTCATCATCAAAGCACCAGGTTCAAATCCGCTGCGTTAATTAGACATTACGCTCGTCCTCTAAATAACTGTCTGAATTTCAAGTTACTCGCTCGTAACTAACTGTATATAAGCAACAAAGAGGATACTACCGAAGTAGAATCCTCTTTGACGTTGTTTTGTTCCGATGTGACCCGCATGGGGTCACAAAGTGATTCCGTTGGGGTTCGAACCCAAGACCCACAGCTTAGAAGGCTGTTGCTCTAATCCAACTGAGCTACGGAACCTCCAAATCGACTGCAAAGGTAATGTTTTTTTTTCAATTACAATGCTTTTTTCAAAGTTTTTTTGTCTGTACTCTTGAAAATGTGAGTGTTTTATTAGAAAAAGCATTTGAGATCAAGGCTTAATACTCGTTGTAGAACACCTTGTATGGATCCATTTGCTGCATTTTCTTCTTGATGTTCTCTTCTATTCCTTCTGTTGGTTGCGGAATATCTTGCTCCATTTCGTCTACTCTTGTCTGGTCCTCCTTAGCTCCGGCGGTATCGCCGAGCGCCGAGCGCACCTCGCTGCGCTCCTTGTAGGCTTCGATTAAGAACGGATTGAAGTCGATCGCTTTAGTGTATACTTTTTCTGCCTCCTTGAGATTGCCAAGAGCTTTCTCTACACGAGCCTTTAGCAGTAGAACGTCCTCGTTCTCTTCGATTCGCTGGTAGAGATTGTCAGCGTCGAGAGCTGCTTCGGCTGTTTGGTTGTTCTCCAACAACACGTTGCCACGAAGCAGACGAGCCACGTCGAAGTCTTCGCGTCGGTCGATAGCCTTTGAGAGCATAGCAACGGCAGCGTCGAGGTCGTTCAGTCCTTTGTATGCTTTGGCGTAGATATAATAGGTCATGATATTCTCGCTATCGAGCTGCAACGCCTTCTCGCACACCTCAGCCATAGCCGCATAGTCCTCCGTCATGTACAACACGTCAGCCATGCGTAGCAGCACGGCAACATTGTTTGGCTGTGCTGCAGATATCGCCATGAGCTGGGTATATGCGTTCTGCATGTCGCCGAGCGAGATGTATGCCTGTGAAAGATAGTCGCGACATTCGAGGTCGTCGGCGTTCAGTTCGAGAGCGAGCACGAAGCATTTTGCCGCATAATCGAATTGCTGCATGCGTAACGCACGCACTCCGTCGTATTTCAGAACGTCGAAATTCTTTTCTTCCTTCACTTCCTCAGAAGTGTTCTGTGATCCGAATAGCTTTTTAAAAAAGTTCATATAAGTTAGATTGTTTAGGTTTTAGTCTTTAGTTTTTAGCCTTTAGGTTTTAGTCTTAGAAGCGGCCTTGTTCGCCCAAATAGCTGTCCTTGAATCCGAGGAAATAGAGCACGCCGTCGATGCCGATGGTGTTGAGGCTCTGCTTGGCGTTGGCCACCACACGTGGTTTAGCGTGGAACGCTATACCGAGTCCGGCCTCGCCGAGCATGGGCAGGTCGTTTGCTCCGTCGCCCACGGCGATGGTCTGTGCGAGATTCACCTTTTCAACCTGCGCAATGAGCTTCAGCAGTTCTGCCTTACGATGTCCGTCTACAATTTCGCCGAGATATCGTCCGGTAAGTTTGCCGTTTTCGTCTATTTCGAGTTCGTTGGCATATACGTAGTCGATGCCGTACTTGCGCTGCAGGAACTCGCCGAAGTAGGTGAATCCGCCGCTAAGAATGGCTATTTTGTATCCGCAACGCTTCAATACAGCCATGAGTCGGTCTACGCCCTCGGTGATAGGCATCTTGTTTGTGATGTCCTCGAAAACACTCGAGTCGAGTCCCTTGAGCAGAGCAACGCGTCGTGTAAAGCTCTCCTTAAAGTCGATTTCGCCACGCATGGCGCTCTCTGTTATCGCACGCACCTCTGCGCCAACACCAGCACGTTCTGCCAGTTCGTCGATGCACTCGGTCTGAATAAGTGTAGAGTCCATATCGAAGCAGATGAGTCGGCGCATACGGCGGTACATGTCGTCCTGCTGGAAAGAGAAGTCGATCTCCATCTCGTTAGATATGTGCATCAGTTCCTTCTGCATAGCAGTTCTATCGGCAGGCGTGCCGCGGAGCGAGAACTCGATGCAGGCGCGCCTGTTGTGTTCCGGGTGCTTTATGCTCATGCGGCCTGTGAGTCTGAGTATGGAGTCTATGTTCAGTCCCTGCTGCGCTATAACCTTTGTTGCAGCCTCAATTTGCTTGGCAGAAAGTGAGCGTCCGATAAGCGTAAGGATAAAGCGGTTTTTGCCCTGAAGGTTCACCCAATTCTCGTACTCGTCGTCGGTGACGGGTTCGAATCCGATGTTCACGCCAAGTTCTGTAGCCTTGAAGAGCAACTCCTTCATCACCTGTCCTGATGCTGCTTCAGAAATGCGTATGAGCACGCCGAGAGATAGGGTAGAGTGAATGTCAGCCTGTCCGATGTCGAGAATCTTGGCATCCTTACTGGCGAGTATTTCCATTACGGAAGCGGTCAGTCCGGGGCGGTCGTTGCCCGTAATTCTTATCAGTATCTGTTCTTCTTTATTGGTATTGGTATTTGTATTCATCCCATTAGTTTTTTACTTGTAACTACAAAAGTAAGCCTTTTTATCGTAACTTACAAATAAAAGTGTAGAGTTGTTGGCATTTTTGCATAAAGTATGCAGGGCTTTTTCATCGGATTGCGTTCGCCGTCCAATCGGATTGCGTTCGCCGTCCAATCAGATTGCGTTCGCCGTCCAATCAGATTACCTTTCTCTGTGTATCACGCTACCGCTTCCTTGATGCGTGGCAAGCACGAGCACCTCGGCTATCTGCACGTGTTTCGGAGCTGAAGCAGCGTAGAAAGCTACATCGGCAATGTCGGCTCCGGTGAGCGGGACGATGCCTTTGTATACGTTCTCGGCACGGGCGTTGTCGCCGTGGAAACGCACGTTGCTGAAGTTGGTCTCAACGAGTCCGGGTTTTACGTTCGTCACGCGTACTGCCGATTCGGCTACGTCGATGCGTAGGCCGTCCGTAATGGTCTTCACGGCAGCCTTAGTGGCGCAATAGACGTTGCCGCCGGCATATGCCGCATCGCCCGCCACGCTACCGATGTTGATTACGTGACCCTCGTTACGCTCCACCATAGCCGGCACGATGAGACGTGTCATGGTGAGCAGACCCTTTATGTTGGTGTCTATCATCGTGTTCCAGTCTTCGGGGTCGCCCTCGTATTCCTTCTCGAGACCGAGTGCGAGTCCGGCGTTGTTGATCAGAACATCAATAGTCTGCCATTCTGGTTCGAGCGAAGCGATAGCCTGCTTTGCAGCTTCGGCGTCGCGCACGTCGAACACCAAGGTGCGTACCTTCGTGCCCTCGGCTTCGAGCTGTGCCTTTATTTCTGCTAACTTCTCTGCGCGGCGAGCCGTGAGGATAAGATTGTATCCGCCCTCGGCAAACTTTCTTGCGCAGGCTTCGCCGATGCCGCTTGTAGCTCCGGTTATGAGTGCTGTCTTTTTCATAATAGTCTGGTGTTAAATTGTTTAATCTGTTTAGGTATAGTTCTACTTCACTACTTTGTGACCTTCGTCAACCCATGCGTTGTAGCCTTTGTCGAGCTCTACAACTACATAGCCGTTGCGCACGAGTATGCTTGCAGCCTTCTTGCTGCGTTTGCCGCTGCGACAGTTCACGGCTATTACTCTGTCTTTAGAAAGTGTTTCGCACGCCTTCTGCTCGAAGTCGGGCTTCAGCACGTCTATATTAACAGCGTTCTCGATATGACCCGCAGCGAATTCTTCTGCTGTGCGCACGTCAAGTCGCACTACCGTTGTGTCGGCAATTATCTTCTCGTAGGCATCTGCCGACACGCTCTCGAAACCCTTGTTCTGCGCCTTGCAAGAGAAGATGGCGCAGAGCATAGTAAGTATGCTCATAATTCTGATTGCTTTCATTATTAAATAGGTTGTTATTTTATTTTTACTCAATTCATCACCACATCAAGCACCATCATCAGTACGAAGCCGATGGCGAAACCTATAGTGCTGAGGTTGCTATGCTGCCCGCTTGAGGCTTCTGGTATCAGCTCTTCCACTACTACGTAGAACATGGCGCCTGCAGCAAAGGCGAGCATGTAGGGAAGGGCTGGCATCAGAAGCGATGCGAGCAAAAGAACGGCGATGGCTCCGATTGGCTCGACGACTCCACTGAGAGATCCTAACACGAATGATCTCCACCGACTGTTGCCTGCTGCGCGCATAGGCATTGAGATAATGGCTCCTTCTGGGATGTTCTGTATGGCTATGCCTAATGATACGGAAATGGCTGCGGCTAAGGATATGTGCGAAGAGCCATTCTCGGCTCCTGCAAACACTACGCCTACAGCCATACCTTCGGGCAGGTTGTGTATGGTTACGGCAAGGGCAAGCATGGCGGTCTTTGACAAGTGAGACTTGATGCCCTCGGGTTTGTCTGTGCCGATGTGCAGGTGAGGCGTTAGTTCGTCGATAAGCAGCAGAAAGCCTATACCCATCAGGAAACCAACTGCAGCCGGCACTACCGACCATGCGCCGCTATCGGCCTTCATTTCCATAGCAGGAATCAGCAAAGACCACACAGATGCGGCAACCATCACTCCCGAAGCGAAGCCCAACAATGTCTTTTGCAATCGTGCAGACATCTCGTCTTTCATAAAGAACACGAAAGCCGATCCCAGCATCGTACCTAATAACGGAATTAGAAGTCCTACGATTAATGTTGTTGTCATTTCTGTCATATTCTTCTTTTTAACTTGTTTGTTACGATGCAAAGATACAATTTTGTTGTGAGCCGGGCAATACCTAAAAGTGATGCTTGTTTATTTCTCGTACAATTCTATCGGCAGTCCGTCGGGGTCGCTGAAGAACACAAACTGCTTGCTGGTATATTCGTCTGTGCGTATCGGCTCGTGCTTTATGCTCTTGCTGTCGAGTTCGCTTACCGCCGCCGTGAGGTCATCCACCTCGAAAGCAAGATGGCGCAGACCTGCTGCCTCTGGGTATGACGGACGTGCTGGAGGATTGGGGAAGGAGAACAGCTCCACGACGTATGTGTCGCCAATAAAGCAGTCCGCCTTCCATGAGTCGCGTTTCTCGCGATAATGTTCACTTTTTATATTCATGCCGAGCACATCAGTATAGAACTGCTTTGAGCGCTCGTAGTCGGAGCAGATTACGGCTACGTGGTGTACTTTGTTGAGTTTCATAATATTCTTTCTAATTTCCTGTTTATGTTATGCGCTGCAAAAATAATTGCTTTATATGTAAACTCCAAATTTTATTGAGTAAAACAATATTCTCAATGGTATGTTATAAAAAATCGAGAGTAGGGAGTGGAAAAGTTGAAAGTTATGATTACCTTTGTTGAGGATTATCGTTGTTAGAAGAAACATCATATCATTCAACCTCCAACTCTTAATTTATAAATATGGCATTATCCAATATAGAGAAACATTACAATAAGCACCCAGAAGACCTTCGCTTGCAGCGCAGGCACGGCATCGTAGAGTTCGAAACCACCATGCATCACTTGCGCCGATACATCAAGCCCGACTCGTTGTTGCTTGATATCGGTGCTGGAACAGGACGCTACACATCGGCTCTTATGGCAGAAGGTTATCGGGTGAAGGCTGTAGAACTGGTGCGACGCAACATCGAGGTGTTCCTGAAGCGTGAGCCGACGGCAGATGTTGTGCAGGGCGACGCACGTAACATGCCGTTCCTGCCTACGGCGTATGCTGACGTTACGCTGTTTCTCGGTCCGCTCTATCATCTCATCGGCGACGAGGAGAAGTTAAAGGCTCTGAACGAGGCAAAGCGCGTGACCAAACCGGGTGGACTGATTTTTGTGGCATACTTGATGAACGAATACAGCATTCTGTCGTATTGCTTCGACGAGGATAGAATAGAAGGACTGATGGAGCGTGGCGCCGTTGACGAGAACTTCCATATTCAGGCTCAGGCAGACGAGCTTTACGACTATGTGCGTATAGACGACATCAACCGACTTGATGAACGTGCAGGCTTGGAACGTGTAACCATCTTCTCGCCCGACGGCGCTTCCGACTATATGCGCACACGTCTCAACCGCATGAGTGACGAGACGTTTTCGCGTTTCATAGAATATCAGAAGTGCATCTCCGAGCGTGCCGACCTTATTGGAGCTGGCAGCCATGTGGTGGATGTTGTGAGAGTTCCCTAACCAGTAGCCTCTGCTCTCTATTTTATGATGCCGTTATCCGTATCGCGTAGGTTTATGCGTTTTTCTGCCGAATTGTGCTTGCTTCCTCTACTCAGTCGCCAAGAGATGTTCAGCGAAACCAGGTTGCCCATCCACTTTGAATAGCCTATGGTATGCTTGTAGAGATTGCGGTTGAGCAGTTCGTTCTCGTATGCCTTGTAGTTGTTGTTTAACGGATTCGCCCACGACAAGGAGAACTGCCAGTTGCGCCATGCGTGTGATGCTTTCACGACAGAATAGGCTCCGTTGTAGCCTTTCGATTCGCCTTCCAAAAAGCGGTTGCCGTTGTCTACGTATCCCTGCAGCGTGAATCTACCGAGATAAGCCGTGATGCTGGCTGCGTAGAACCAAGAGGTGTAGCAATGTGTATAGTCATTGCTGTAGTTGAAGCATCTGTACAATCCTCCGTTGGCTGCAATCTGAAGCTTTTCGGGCAAAAGCCAGTAGCCGGCGTATGCCATAACGCTCAAGGCGTCTATCTCCTTTTGGTTTATCTGTGTATAGACGAATTGATTGTCTTGGGTACGTTCATAATGAGCCATATTAGGCTTGAAACATTGCTTGAAGTAGCCGTCGACGAAGGCCTGCAAGCGATTGTTGTTATACGAAAACTGCAGGCGGTGCTCCATATCATGCGACGGTTTCAAATCGGGATTTCCTTTGGTCCATTCCATGCTATTTGTGCGAATCATAACATCACTTGTCATCGCTATGCGAGACACCTTGTCCTGCATCTGATAAGTATAGCTCATCTGCAAGCCGTTGTTGATCTGATATGTGAGCGATGCCTTCGGGTGAAAAGTCCAGAAATTGAATTTGTGACCGTTCTGCGTGTAATGAATGTAACTTACGCCAGTACCTAACGTGTAGCGCAGCTGGCGTAGCATACCTTTGATTTCTGCAAAGCCATACAGACGGTTATTGTTTGTCTTAGTAAGAGACGAAGCATCGCCAAGATAACAATTCTTTATGTATTTATAGCTATAGTTCACGCCCGTAGAGAACGTGAAGGGCTTCAGCCGATTCTCGTAGATTGCCTCCGCAAGCAAGGATGTTGTCTTGCCGTCTACATTGTATTTATAAGGAGAACCCTCGTCATAGAAAGAGCCGGTCTGCGTGGAGATGTATGTGCCTACGGCATTGGCGGTAAGAGACTGACGTGGAGATATCTGGCGGAAGAAGTAGACGTCCAATGCCGGCGAATAGCTTTTGTCAGCATCGCAACTTGTTGCTTGGTATTGCTGAGCGCCGTCCTTAATATCCTTAATAATGTAGTTGTCGGGAGCGTTGTTGAACGCTTCACTAAATGATGTCTGAAAGACGGTGGCTGTAGAGTCAGCCCAGTTGTATGTCAGTTTTGCTTCGTGCGCAATAGCTTTACGAAGCGTCTCCATATCGTTTCGTTCTATTCTGTGTATGCTTTCGTCAGTCAATGTATATTCTGCTGACTGTTTGCTCTTGCTTCCTTTTGTACGATACCCTCTCAAATCGTAGGAAAGCGACCATTCGCTTTTGCCGCGGTTCCACTTACCGTAAACCATGCCATCGCCCTGCAAGGTGGTAAGCGCCGAAGTAAGGTCGGTACCAACGGTATATCCGCTCTCTTTTCTGCGTGTAATGATATCAACGACATAAGCTATACCATCGCCATAACGCACGCCAGGATTGTTTATGAAGTCAATCTTCGTGATGTTCTTCGGATCGAGAGCCAACATCTCCGACTTGTCCACAACGATGCCATTTATCCTGATCTGAATGCTGCCGCGGTTGTCGATAGCTGTAATGGAGTGGTTGATATTGTCGATACGCAGATTGGCAAGCGAGAGTTTCTCAAGAATGCTGTAGCCGTTGTTCGATGACTGTTTTTGAGCATCGGTAGGGTAGAGAACCATGCCGTCGGGCTTGTTCACAACCTTGGCTGCCTTTACCGTAACCTCATTGAGCGTAACGGTTTTGTCCACATCCTGGGCAGAAGCGGAGAATGCGGAGGAGAGAATAATGGAAAGTGTAATCAATCTATTCATTTTGCACCAATTTTGTTATGGTGCAAAGTTATAATCTCCTTAAAAGAAAGCCAATTTACGAGTCTGACATTTATCTGACAATTGGTTGACAAAAGACTATCTACTTGATTATCAGACTATAGCTCTTGCCTCTGTCCGACTGAATCTTCAGTGTGCTATGAGTCTCTATGATTGGCTTTATGCGCTTTATCAGCGTGTAGAGCGTGTCGCTTGCATCGGGCTTCTTCGGCCATAGTCGGTCGCAAATGTGCTGTTTTGATAGAGTATGCGTGTCGCTTGTTATGAACATTTCGAGCAGAGAATGCTGCATAGGCGTAAGACGAATTTGCTTGCCCGAAAGCGTCATGAACTTGTCGTTATAAAAGACAATGCCTCCGTACGATATGCCTTGCGCAATCAGCTCAGGTCTTTTCCTTTTTATGTACCACAAGCTGCACAATAGCCACAGCAATCCGGCAAACAGAAAAGACCCTGATGCCTTTTGGTCGGACATCATGAAGGTAGTTGCGAAGCCACAGTTAGCCTCCGCTACGAGTCGGGTCTCCCAACGTCCGTCCTTGCGCACAGTACGCATGGCTATGCCTGCCGTGTCTTTCAGTTCGGCTATGGTGAGGCAGTTGCGATAGCAGCGTATGGTGTCTGTAGTGACCATATTGTCGGGCATTTTCACAAGCACCTGTTCCAATGCCCGATTCACATCCTGCGCTATTATATTCTCTGTTCTGCGAGAACTGTTTATGCTTGTACACAATGCGCAGAGCATAAGAAAACTGAATATCATGTATGGAAGAGTCTTCATAATTTGCACGATTTATTAAGTAGGCTATGTTTGTCAGCCACAAATGTACATTTTTATTATAAAACTCGCAAACGTTTTTTTGATTTTGCAAGTCGTTATGTACAAAAACCTTTACAGATAATGATTTTTGCGGAGTTTTAGTTTGATGTTTGAAAAATAATGTATAATTTTGTTTCCTACTAATCTTAAGGTATAACTATGAATTGGAAAAAACTACAGAATGGTTCTGACATTAGAGGCGTGGCTCTTGAAGGTATTGAAGGAGAACACGTTAACCTCACACCCGAAGTTATAGAAACAATCGCAAAGTCGTTCGTGCGCTGGATAAGAAACAACTCTGACTGCGAGACGCCGACTATTGCAGTAGGTATGGATTGTCGTCTTTCTGGCAGCAGCATCAAGAGTGCGTTTGTGAAGGGCGCTGTTGAGGCTGGTGCGAATGTCGTAGACTGCGGACTGGCTTCTACTCCAGCCATGTTCATGACCACTATCAGCGAGCATGTGAAGGCTACGGCTTCGGTTATGGTGACGGCAAGTCATCTGCCTTTCAACCGCAACGGACTTAAGTTCTTCACTCCTAAGGGCGGTCTCGACAGCAAGGACATTGCTTCTATCCTTACGATAGCAGAGAATGGAGAATTTGCTTTTGAAGGCGCGAAGGGCAGTTCGTCAACACTCGACTTCATGGATATCTACTCTCGTCATATTGCCGACTACATCTGTGAGGGTGTGAATGCCGATGATTATCAGCATCCGCTTAAGGGCATGCACATCATTGTAGACGCAGGCAACGGCAATGGCGGATTCTTCGAGAAGATATTGAGTGCGCTTGGCGCCGACACAAAGGGCAGCCAGTTCCTCGATCCTGACGGACGCTTCCCTAACCATATTCCTAACCCTGAAGACCGTGAGGCGATGGCTTCTGTCTGCAAGGCTGTGGAAGAAAGCGATGCCGACCTCGGCGTAATCTTCGATACAGACGTAGACCGTTCGGCTATCATTGGCAGAAAGGGCGAACCAATCAACCGCAACTCTCTCATTGCGCTTATCTCTTCCGTGATACTGGATGAGCATCCTGGAAGCACAATCGTAACCGACTCTGTAACTTCTGATGGTCTTGCAGAGTATATCAGCGAAAAGGGAGGCAGGCACCACCGCTTCCGCCGCGGATACAAGAACGTGATAAACGAGGGCATCCGTCTGAACGAAGCAGGTGAGGAGTGCTGGTTGGCTATTGAGACATCTGGCCATGCGGCTCTGCGTGAGAACCACTTCCTCGACGACGGCGCTTATCTTGCAGCAAAGCTCATAGTCTTCGCAGCAAAGCTGTACAAGGAGGGTAAGCAGGTGCATGAGGTGATAGCTTCGCTGAAGCAGCCAAAGGAGAGCAAGGAGATAAGAATAAAGCTCACCGATCCCGACTTCAAGGCTCAAGGCGCGAAGGTGCTTGAGGATATGAAGGCAAAGGCAGGAGGAGTGGAAGGCTGGACGATTGTTGAGCCAAACTACGAGGGACTGCGTGTTAGTTGCGGCAATGTGGACGAAGCCGGTTGGTGGTTGCTGCGCATGTCGCTGCACGACCCGGTGATGCCTCTCAACATCGAGAGTAACGTAGAAGGTGGTGTTGAGGCTATCGAAGGCAAACTGAAGTCGCTCGGACTGATTTAATCATTAAAGGGCTGGATTCCTTTGTGGAACCCAGCCCTTGTTATGTTTATATATAATGAGTCTTTGTTTATATATAATGAGTGTTTGTTTATATATAATGTGAGATTAGAGGTTGTTCGTAATCTCTTTGCCCATTTGCATTACGTATGTGAGGTTGATGTCCTTGTCGAACACCATGAGATCGGCATCCTTGCCTTCCTCGATAGAGCCCTTGCGGTCGAAGACGCCCATGATCTTTGCGGGCGTCTCGCTCGCCATGCGGAACACATCAATCATCGGTATCTCTGCCTTCTGTATGCAAGTGCGTATGAGAACGTCCATTGTGGCGATAGAGCCGGCAAGCACCGAGCGGTCGGCCAGCTTGCAAACGCCGTCTTCCATAATGACTCGAGCCTCAGCAGACACGTCGCCTTCGCTTGCAGCGTAAGCCAAGGAGTCGGTTATGAGAGCGGTCTTCTCGACACCCTTTATCTTATACACGACCTTGAGCATAACCGGCGGTACGTGTATGCCGTCGGCAATCACCTCTACGGTCATGTCCTGTAGCGCATAGACACTCTCTACGGTGCCCGGCACCTTGAACTCGTGCTCCTTGTATACTACCGGCATAGCGTTGTAGAAGTGAGAAGCGTGAGTCATTCCGGCGTCGTGTGCCTTAACTACGTCTTCGTATGTGGCGCGTGTGCAGGTGAGAGCAGAGAGAACGCCGTGACTACGCAGCTCTTTTATGAATCTTACGGAGCCGGGCAGCTCGGGCGCCTCGTCCCATCGCTTGATGCACTTGTACTTCTTTAGCAGCGACTCGTATTCGTAGATGATCGGCGCCTTTATGAGCACAGGGTTCTGCGCACCAGCCTGCTTGCGGTTGATGTATGAGCCCTCGATGTGGAGACCAAGCACGGGGCTGTCCTTCTCGTTCATGAGTTTCTCGCACACCGTGCAAGCAGCCTCGATGGTAGGAATTGTAGAAGAAGAGAGCGTTGGGTATATAGCGGTGGTGCCATGCTTGAGATGCGCATTAACAGCCGCACGGAAAGCGTCCTCGCAACCCTCTATGAAGTCGCGTCCGCCGCCACCATGAGCGTGCATATCAATGCCGCCGGGGACTATGTATCCCCCCTTGGCATCGATGATTTCGGCTCCGACCACATGAAGGTTGATGTTAGAGACGGCTCTGATTCTGTTGCCGTCGGTAACAATGGAGCCGCCATCAAGCCATCCTTTAGGTGTGAGGATGCGACCATTGACAAATTGTTTCAACATAGTGTTTTCGGTTTAGAGTTCGTTTGTAACCTCGTTGCCCATCTGCATTACGTATGTAAGCTTAAGGTCTTTGTCGAACATCATGATGTCGGCGTCCTTGCCGTCCTCGAGCGATCCCTTGCGGTCGAACACGCCCATGATCTTTGCAGGCGTCTCGCTCGCCATGCGGCATGCGTCCTCCATCGGTATGTTTGCCATCTGTACGCACGTGCGTATGAGGCGGTCCATTGTGGCGATAGATCCGGCAAGCGCCGAGTGGTCTGCCAGTTTGCACACGCCGTCTTCGAGTATGACACGCGGGTCGAACGCCACGCCCTCGTCGCTTGCAGCACAAGCCAGAGAGTCGGTGATGAGCGCAGTCTTCTCTACGCCCTTGATCTGATAGACGACACGAAGCATAACCGGCGGTACGTGTATGCCGTCGGCGATCACCTCTACGGTCATATCGGGGAGGGCGTAAACACTCTCTACGGTGCCCGGCACCTTGAACTCGTGCTCCTTGTAGACAACGGGCATGGCGTTGTAGAAGTGTGTGGCGTGCATCATGCCCGCCTTATGTCCGGCAACGACATCAGCGTATGTGGCGCGAGTGTGGCCGATAGAAGCCACGACGCCATGCTTGCGGCAGGACTGTATGAACTCTATAGAGCCAGGTAGTTCGGGCGCCTCGTCCCATCGCTTGATGCACGGATACTTGTCGAGCAGCGGTTCGTACTCCTCGGCTACTGGCGGCTTTATCCACTCGGGTATCTGCGCGCCCGCCTGCTTCGGATTGAAGTAAGGGCCTTCGAGGTGTAGTCCGAGCACGGGGCTATTCTCCTCAGCCATGAGCTTCTCACATGTTTCGCAAGCAGCCTCAATCATGGGGACGGTAGAAGAAGAGAGAGTAGGGAATATGGAAGTGGTGCCATGCTTCATGTGCGCCTTGATAGCCACGCGGAACGCCTCCTCGGTGCCCTCCATGAAGTCGCGTCCGCCGCCACCATGCACGTGCAGTTCTACTCCGCCAGGCACAACATAGCATCCTTTGGCGTCGATGATTTCTGCGTCTACGATGTGTAGGTCGCTGTTGGATACGGCTAAGATTTTGTTGCCGTCGATGATTACAGAGCCGCCTTCGAGCCAGCCTTGAGGAGTGAGAACGCGACCGTTGAGTATTTGTTTTAGCATAACTGAATGAATTGTTTAAGAACTTTGCAGGCTGCACGATGTGTCGTTAGGCGACGGTAGGTGCAACGATGCTCTGTTCGTTAGTAGGTTTTTCAGAGAGCAAAGGTACACATTATTTTTATTGCTGCAAAAAAAATATATGCAAAGAATTATAAAAAAAAAGACGGTTGTGAGAGGGGTTTGTCTCACAACCGTCTTAGTTATTCTGACAGTCAGCATTGTTACCATTGTGTGGTAGGGGCGTTACATTAGTGCGGTAACGATAGTTTTGCTATGCTGTAATGGTTTTTTTGCTACGCGGTAATTGACGTTTCTTGGAAGGGAAACACGTCAGCGGCGGGAGTTATTTGACGAGCTTCTTGAGGCTTTTGCCGTCGGACATGCGTAGGATGTTGATGCCCTTAGAGAGAGTGTTGCGTCGAGCGCCGTCGAGCGAGTAGAGCGCTTTTATCTTTGCTACCTTGTCTTTGTCTTTGACGACGATAGGAGCGACGGCTGTAGCGGAGCCAGCGGCGTCGGGGTCTTGTGTGTCGAGCACCCATGAGAGGTAGTATTCGTCCTCGTCCTGGTCTTCGGGCGAGATGTATGCGAAGCCGGCTATGTAGCGTCCGTCGGCAGAGATGACGCAGGGCGTATTGAAGTAGCCCTCGTCGTAGTCGGCGAGTCGTGTAGCACCGGGGAAGGCAGTAGCGAGACGCTGTATGTCGCTCTCGCCAGCTTTCCAGATGAAGCCGACGCGCGGTCCGTAAGCGCCGCCGTAGAATCCGACGACCGTGCCGTCGTCAGCGACGCCGAAGCCGTAGACCTCGGCACCGACCTCGGCGAAGCGCTCGTCGTCGTCGTTGGGCGTGAAGAACTCGACCTCATCGGTTTGCAGGTTGTAGCGAGCTGTGGAGATGAGCGAGCCGGAGTCGCCGAGGAACTTCTCGTAGTTGATGATGAGCCACTTGCCGTTGGGGGACATCGTTGTCTGGTCGCAGCTGAACATGGCGTAGGGCTTTGAGGACTCAGCCGTAGCGGCGAAGTAGGGACGAGAGACGGGGTAGGGGAAGAAGGTAGAGCCGTCGTTGAGCAGCGCCCATGTGGTGGCAGGACGTGTAGCCATATCGTCGACGAAGTAGCCGGAGATGGTGGCGTTGTCGGCTACGGAGAGTGCGGCGGCGCCAGCGGACTCGTATCCGAGGAAGGAGTTAGAGGGGAGCGGTAGGTCGCGGGGCGTGCCGTCGTGGAAGATGCAGGGCGTGCCTTCGGTCTGTGTGCCGTCGTAGCGTGCTCCGACGATGTAGCCCCCCGAGGGGCTGATGCCGTTGAAGAGATACTGGTCGGTAGCGCCGTAGGTGGTGCATTTCTGCGTAGAGAAGTCGAACGTAGCCGCCGGTCCGTTCCATCCGACCGCGAGGCCGTTGTTGGCTATAGCCTTTATCTGGAGGTCGACGTCGGCGTCGGGGTCGGAGGAGGGGTTGACATCGAAGTTGACGATTTTGTCGTTTTCGAGGTCGAAGATGAAGGCTCCGAAAGTAGAAGCGTTAGACCCGGCCACATACTTGGCGTTAGGCGACATGGCGGTGATCATGAGTCCGTTATGGTCGGCGTCGGGCAGTTCGGTGATGCCGTTCTGTGCGACTGCTGCGTTAAGCGAAGCGATTATCGCAGCGATAGAAAGTAGCGTTTTCTTCATGTTGTGTGTGTTGTTGTTAAACAAAATGTTATCTATTTGCGTGCAAATTTAGAAAATTTATTATTGTTTACAAAAGGAAACTTGAAAAAAGTTTATTAAAACGAGTTTTTGCTTTCAATTACGGATATATTTCTATATGGCTGCTACCAGAGTTGCCGTCCTTGATGATGCGTATCTGGGTGGTAATGCGTTCGGACATGGTGTCGGTATGGCTGATTACGCCTACTTTCTTTCCTTGAGACGACTGGAGCATTGCCAAAGAGTCGATAACTGTGGCAAGAGTGTCGGGGTCGAGCGTGCCGAAGCCCTCGTCGATGAAGAGATTCTCAAAACTGATGTTACGTGACGAGAGAGAGGAAAGCCCGAGCGCCAGTCCGAGCGAGACGATGAAAGTCTCGCCACCGGAGAGAGATGTCGTGTCGCGCACGTCGTCGGCACGGTCGTGGTCGACCACGCGGATGCCGAGCGAATCCTTCACCTGCTGAAGTTCGTATCGAGAGTTGAACTTTCTGATTTCGACGTTTGCATGCTCAATGAGGAAGCGCAGCGTGTAGCATTGAGCAATCTTGCGTAGCGTCTTGCCGTCGCCCCCGATGGCGTCAGCGATCTCCTCCCATTCGCGTTTTGCGACTTCCGCTTTCTGCTTTTGCGCAAACATATTGCCCATCAGCTCTTTAGCCATGTTGTGACGTTGGAGTCGGGCTTTGGTGTCGATGAGTTCTTGGTTGGAGACGTTCTCAAGTTCTGCCTTTTTTGTGAGCAGCGTCTCTTTCTGCATATCGGGCCTCTTCTGCAGAAGCTCGTGCATAGAGCGGTTTTCGTTGCGAAGAGTAGTTTCTGCAGAGGTGAAGGCATCTCGCAACCGCTTTTGTATGGTGCGTATGTGCTCCCAATTCTCGGTAGAGTAGAGGAGATGAGCGATAGAGTCTTCAGTAAGAATATTCTCGGTATGAGCCTTGTTGTAGTCTGCCAGCCACGCCGAAAATTCAGCATTCCGCTTGTTTATAGAGTCGTGCTCTTTTTCTTTCTGTGTTTTGGTTGCAGATTCTTTACCCCGGACCTCATTGAGTAGTTCGCGCAATCGTGAAATGGCTTCAGTCTTAGCTTTCACTAAGCTGTCAGCCTTTGACTTGGCTGCGTTCAGCGAATTCTCAAATTCGTCAGGATCCTTGTCTCCAATCTCTTTATTCAAATCAAGCCGCTTTGTTTCAACGATATGCTGCGCATCAACCAAAGCTTCTGCTGCAGACGAGAAAACGGCAGCTTTATCTGAGAGTTGGGCTTTAAGATTTTCGGCTTTCCCCTTTTCTGTTTCGAGCAATGTGTTCGCTTCCGTTACTCTTTTTTCTGCCGTCTGTATCTTTTCTGATGCAGTTTTTGTGTATTCCTGCTTTGCCTTATCAGCTGCATCCATCTGCTTGCGGAGTTTGTCTACAAGCTTTACCTGCTCGTTGTATGCCTTTAGTTCTGCGTCTACAAGCTTTACCTTCTTTTCGATTTCCGGCATGAGCGATCTGAGCAGATCTTCTGTCTCCGGCCAGTTGTTATGCGCGCAAGCTATCACTTTCCATTCATCAGAAAGGCTTGCAGTTTCAGAACGGAGCGTTTCTATAGTTTTGCTTATACCGTCCAAAAGTCCTTTGTTCCTACTCTGTTCTTTGGTGAGCTGCTGTTTTTCTGTCTGTTGGGCGTTGATCTGCGCACGTTTACCGTCAATAAGAGCGTTCATATCGTCGATTACCGGTAATATGGCATCCTTGTCGCTGTAAGGATGATGCGTAGCACCACATAGCGGACAAGCTTCACCTTCTGTAAGATAGCCACGATGCAAAGCCCAGTTTTCGCTTGTCATAAGGGCGTACGACTTGAGAAGAATCTCGAGTTCCTTATTAAGTTCTTCGATTCTGTAATTCTTAAGCAGTTCTGAGATTACAGCGTTTCTGTCTGTCAACACCTTTTGCTGGCAGACATTCTTATCGTGTTCTGTACGCTTTGCCTTCAATGTAGCTTGTATGCGAATGGCAGAATTGAGGTCTGTAAGGTTTCGTTCTGCCATAGTCTTGGCATTCTGAAGTTTCGCAGCATCGCAACATTCAAGCTTTTTGTTCTCTTCCTCGTATGAAGATGTGGCATTCTCAGCCTTTTGCGACAAAAGCTTCTCTTCTTCCTTCGTTCGCTGCTGCAAGGCAATTATGGGGCACAGAACGAAACGTATATGAGTCGGTCGGCTGAAAAATGGGTGAGAGGTTTGTGTTTCAACGAGTTAGGCGTGTGTGGCTGAAATGACTGTGTAAAACGAAGCGTTTACATAGGCTTACATTTGGTTTACTTTTGGGGCTTGTTGAGGCTCCTGTGGTTTACATGGGGCTTACGGGTGGTTTATATTGCGTTTCTGTTGGTACTTGGTGTTGTGTTGGGGTGGGGTAGAATGGTGGCTGAGGCCACTTTTTTATGCTGTTTTGAAATTTTATAATGCGAAATTATTCTATATAATGATTATTTGGTATATTTGCAGAAACAAAACGATAGAATATGGCAAAGGTAATACATGTGCATCTGCTGCACAATATCGATGGAACGAGGCGGAAAGACTGGTATTTTAGCAGCATTTCTGCGGTTTATACGGTTTTGACGGCTGAACAGATCGGTGCGACGAAGAATTATTTGCTTCATGCCGGGCTGTCTGGCAATGGTACATTATGCACGAAACGCGCTATAATCAAGCAATCTACGCTTATTTCATGCTCTCGTGGGGCAGATGATTAGGCTGGTGTTTTTATGGCGTTAGAACGCAAATAAAAGGCCGTTTGGACGGTCGTGAGAATGGAGGTCGTTTGGCCTCCTTTTTTTTGTGCCTAAAGTGGTGGAAATGTGGGGTGGGGTTACAGCTGGGGTTACAAAGTGGGGTTACATTTCGGGAAAAGTGGGGTTACACATTCGGGGTTTTCGGGGGTAGGATAGAGGGGGAGGGAAAAGGATGGTTTTAAGGGATAGGGTGGGGGAAACGACCCATTTGTGATATTGGTAAAATTGGCGCGAATCGGGCTAAAACCTTGTATTTGTGGGGCTTCTTACATGAAATGAGCCTTGGAAGAGGGGGTACACCCCTCCAAACGGGATTCTAATGGTGTTGGAGGGATATGCGTTTCGTGTTAGAAGAACTTGGAGATGCTTCCAATAACCTCAAATACGTTCATGATGCGTTCAACGGGGTATTCTTGCTCGTCATAGTCTGTCGTATTGATAGGGACAAAACGCAGCTTCTTTGGATCAGACGACCGTCGGAGTATCTTGATGGTGCGTAATGTATCAAGTACGACAGCGTAGATTTCCCCATATTGAATGTCTTCCAGGGTGCATTTATGGAGGGCAATAATGTCACCATGGTTAATTTTGGGTTCCATGGAGTGTCCTGTGACATTACACCAGAAGTCTGCCTTCTCAAATCCTTGTATTACGATGTTGTTGGTCGGAATAGTTACTTGAGAATTGACTATCTCATTGAACCCACCTAAGAAGTCCACATCATAATAAGGCTTGCCTACGACTGGGTTATATGAAACTTTAGGCAATTTTTCTTCAGAATCTGATTTTTCTTGTTTTTTTTCTTGCATAGTTGAGAGCATCTCTCCTCTGCCGGTAATTAACCATTCGACACTAACATCTGGGGCATAGGCGAGAAATCTTGCAATGTTATCTTCGCTTATACCATTGTTTTGCTGTAATATACCGCGGGTAACACCCGATTCTTTATAAAATTCATAGGGAGAAACCCCTTTTTGAGCCAGATAAAGCAAGATATTCTGCTTTATAGGCGATTTTTCTTGTCTTTTTTCTTGCATAGTCGAGAAATCTTGTTTATCTTTGCAGCGTGTTCAAGATTGAACGAGCGGCCAAAGATACGAAAAAAGGTCGAGAATAACGAATTTTTGCAATTAAAGAATATGAACGATACAGAAATAAAGGAGTGGCAGACGCAGAGCGTGAAGCACAAGGTGGCAATGGTCCTGATAATGGATGGTGTTAGTTTCAGCTACACTGAAGAGGACGGCATTGTATTTACAGCACCTGAATGTTATGTGGCGAGATTGGTAAGACGGCTGATGTCCTGCTACGGATGTAGCGTTAGACCGAAGATAAACGAGGTAAAATGATTGCAGGATAACACGGAGGTCTTGGGTGCTGCACTGGATAGTCAGCCACCGCACTGGATAGTCGGCAGGGCCGGCCTCGGATGACGGCGGGAAAGACCGCAGGAGTGGCAGGTTTGCCATGCGCTGGATAGCCATGTGGGGTTCGACTCTCCACACTCCACAATGTATAACAAATTAAAATAAGTGAGAACATGAAAAGGTATATTCACATTCAGAAGGCAGACCGCGAGTTCATATTGAACTTGTTCAAGGTTACGGGTCGCACTGTTGACAATGCGTTGCGATTTGACGCAGAGCGTGGCAACACCGACCTCGCACGCAAGATTCGCAAGGTGGCAATGGAACATGGCGGTATCGTCATGGTGGTAAGTCCCGAAGCCGAGACACTCTTTGATGCAGATGGCTATATGCGTCAGTATCTTCCCAACGGTGTGTTGTTGGAATTTGAGAAAGAGGCAGGCAACGGAGGTTGCAATGTGTACCTCAAAGGCGATATGGTTCGCAGGTATGACAACGTGCAGGTGCGTGACATCCCTGCCATTCAGAACTGGGCTGCAACATTGAGATAAGGAGGAGTAAGTATGGAGTACCACGATAACAGACTTTGCATCTCGATGCGGGAACTTGTGGATGGCGGTGTGATGACCGTGTCCAACTACAAGCAGCTGTCCGCACGCGGTCGCATAGATGTTGTGCGTCGTGGTGGAGGCTCTTCGAATAACTATGCGCTCATCGCGGTTAGCAGTCTGCCCGATGCTTATCAAGACAAACTCAAGGATATTTATCCGGACCCGTCGCTTGAGGTGCTGCTTGCCTGGCTTGATGCCAACTACGAGGTGGACCAGGCAGCTGTCGCATATTTCAACGACTGGCGCAACCAGTGCGGACACGACCACGCTACCGATGCTCATGTGAAGGAGTATGTGACCAACGCCAGCGTGCTGAATGCTTGTATCAAACTCTACAACAACGCCAAGGCGATACAGAAGACGATGGGCCAGAAGTATGACTGGAGCATGATGTCGCAAGCTGTGGAGGGCTACCGTATGAAGACCGGGCACACATTGCCGGCAAGTATGTTGCGCTTCCGCAAGAAGGTGAACGAGTATCAGCGTGACGGATACCAGTGTCTCATCAGCCGAAAGTTCGGTAACCAGACAAGCCGTAAGGTGGATTACCGTACCGAGCGTTTGATTCTGTCGATAGCCGTGTTACCCAACAAGCCGTTCAATACCAATGTTTGGGAATTGTACAACTCGTTTGTGTGCGGTGAGCTGGACGTGTATGACCCAGAGACCGGTGAGCTTTTCGACGCAAGCGAGTGGACCGACAAGAACGGTGACCCGAAGTCGCTGAGCGAAAGCACCATCACCAACTATCTTAACAAGCCCAAGAACCGACTGTTTATTGAACACTCGCTTGACTCTTACACCACATTCATGCACGAGCAGATGCCACACGTTCACCGCCATGCGCCTGAGTTCTCGTTCTCAAAGATTTCATTCGATGACCGCGACCTCCCACGCAAACTGAAGGATACCAAGGCAAGGCCGAAGGCATACTACGCCTACGATGTCACAAGCCAGTGCGTGGTGGGCTACGCCTACAACCGCAACAAGAACGTGGACTTGGTTGCCGACTGCTTCCGCTCGATGTTCCGACTGATAGAAAGCAAGGGCTGGGGTTGCCCGGCACAGGTTGAGGTGGAGAACCACTTGATGAGTCAGTGGAAAGAGAGTTTCCTGAAGGCAGGAGTATTGTTCCCATTTGTACGTTTCTGTGCCCCGATGAACTCCCAAGAGAAATACGCTGAGCCGATGAACGGTGCCAAGAAACGCAGGGTGGAGCATCGGAACCACCTTGGCATCGGACGCTTCTACGCCAAGGACAGGCACTACCGCACAGAAGCCAAGAAGGTGTTTGACGAGAAGAATGACACCTACGAAGACAAACAGTACTACACATGGGAAGAACTGATTGCAGACGACATCCGTGACATCAAGGAGTTCAACAATACCCTTCACCCGAACCAGAAGAAATACCCCGGCATGACACGCTGGCAAGTGCTTGAAGCCAATATGAACCCAATGCTTCAGCCAATGGACAAATCGGTGTGGGCACGCTTTATCGGCGAGCACACAGAGACCTCCATACGCAGGAACAGCTACTGCAGAGTGGCGTATAAGGACTGGTGGTTGAGCAAGACTGAAGTGATGGAACGTCTCGATCCGAACAACTACAAGGTGGATGCCTACTATCTGACCGATGAGGACGGCAACGCAACCGACGTTTATATCTTCCAGAACGACCGACTTATCGACAAGCTCGAGGACGTGGGCACGTTCAACACTGCCGATGCAGAGCAGACTGACAAGGACAAAGAGATATTCGTGAACCAGCAGAAGAAGATAGCTGCATTCAACGCATACGTGAAGAAGAACGCCATTGCAACTGTTGGCATATCCAAGCCGGAACACTCAGAAGAGGCTGCACCACCGTCATCGCTTGAACTTCCACCGATGGAAAGCGAGCAGGAAATGGAAGTGACCTACCACATTTCTGACCCGTTGGCAGATTTATAGAATGATATTAGAATACAATTAAAATAACGTGAGACATGATAACGAATGAGAACAAGAAGCGGATATTGGAGGCTATAGCCACCAACCGCACGAACTATCCGAGCGATGCCAAGCACGCTGCTTCATTGGGCATCAGCACCTCGGTATATAGCGCCATCAAGAATGGTCAGACAGACAAGGCACTGAGCGAAGCCAACTGGATAACCATCGCCCGAAGACTGGGTGTGAACCTCAGAGGAGGCATTGAATGGAAGCCAGCACGCACCGCCACCTTCGAATATATCACCAAGCAGCTGGAGTTCAGCCAACAGAGCGGACTGAGTGCGATACTTTGTGATATACCCAACATCGGCAAGACATTCACGGCACGCTATTATGTGCAGTGCCACCGCAATGCCATCTATGTGGATTGCTCACAAGTGAAGACCAAACTGAAGCTGGTGCGTAAGATAGCCACTGAGTTTGGTGTTGGCAGCAATGGAAGATACAGCGACGTGTACGAGGATTTGGTTTATTATTTGCGCTCAATCGACACCCCACTCATCATTCTGGACGAGGCAGGCGATTTGCAGTATGAGGCATTCCTGGAACTCAAAGCCTTGTGGAACGCTACAGAAAGATGCTGCGCCTGGTATATGATGGGTGCGGACGGACTGAAAGCCAAAATCAACCGCTCCATTGAGTGCAAGAAAGTGGGCTATACCGAGATGCTCAGCCGATACGGTGACCGCTACTCGAAGGTAACGCCCGACGACTGCAAGGAACGTGAGAAGTTCCTGAAAGACCAGGCGAGTGTGGTGGCAAAGGTGAACGCCCCTGAAGGTGCGGATATTGCTACCCTGGTGCGCAAGTCGGGTGGTGGACTGAGACGAGTTTACACGGAAATAGAAAAACTAAAAAGAGTGCAGGCATGATGACAAAGATGGAAATGCAATATATGGACGCGGTTATACAAATAAACCGCCGACAACGAAATAACGAGGTGGACTGGGAGCAACGTCGCTATGAATTGGCCAAGGCTGCATTGTTTGTGGCTCCAGTCCTTCACCATGATCGTGAAGAAATGACAGCCGAACTCATTGCCAAATATGCAGTCAAGATAGCGGACGCAGTTGTATCAGAACTTATCGAAACAGAGAAGTGATATGGCAAAGCGAGCATACAGCCCCAAGGATGTGGCGAATATCAAGCACAAGGCACTACCATTTGAAGGACAATGGAAAGACGTGTTCGGTGAGCCTGAGGAGGGTGATACATGGTTTATCAGCGGACCAAGTGCCAGCGGCAAGAGTTCGTTTGTGATGCAGTTTGCGAAGATGCTCTGCGGTATAGGCAGCGTGTTGTATGTGTCCTTGGAAGAGGGCGTTGGCCTGTCGATGCAACGACGGCTTGCCCAATTCAAGATGAGTGACGTTCAAGGCTCGTTCCGCATCATTACCGATGGTGACATCAAGGCATTGGAAGAACGTCTGGCAAAGCCCAAGAGCGCCAAGTTCATCATTGTGGACAGTTATCAGTACGCCTACGAAGCAGGGTGGGAATATTCACTGACCAGAGCTTTGATAGACCGCTTCAAGCGCAAGACCTTCATTTTCGTCAGCCAAGAGGATAAAGGCAAGCCTATGGGAAAACCAGCCATCAGACTGAAATACGCAGCCGGTGTGAAGGTGAGAACGCAAGGCTTCAGAGCCTACTGCCAAGGACGCTATTCAGGCAACGTGAGTGAATACTACACCATCTGGGCGGAGAAAGCCGTGGAGGTTTACAATGACAAGTCTAACAACTGAACATAACTGAGATGAAGAAGAAAGTTTATATCAGCGGAGCGATAGCCCACTACGACCTTAAAGAGCGTATGGCAACCTTTGACCATGCGGCACGCTATCTCTCCATAAAAGGTTACGAACCAGTGAACCCATTTGAAAATGGCGTTTCGCAGGATGCTCACTGGATGGAACACATGAGAGTGGACATTGCCCAGCTTTTGAAGTGTGATTGCATCTATATGCTGCAAGGCTGGGAATTGAGCAAGGGAGCAAAACTGGAACTGGATGTTGCCAGTTCGTGTGGCATTAAAGTGATGTTTGAAGGTCATGAGAACAATGTTCGTGAATACACCTGCTGCCTTTGCGGTAAGCCCCAAATCGGCTATGGAAACAATCCTCATCCATTGAAAGATGAGGGTGAGTGTTGTCCTGAATGTAATTTGAAGGTGTTAAGTGAAAGAATAAGGTTGTCGAAAATGAAATAGATATGGCACAGGAAGTAACCAATTTCGCACGCTTCTATGGCATACTCAAAAAGAGCTACAAGTTTGCCACCAAGGAGCTGGGCGATGAGTTCAAGGAAGGAGTGGTGAGTCAATTCACTAATGGACGTACCACTTCGCTTAGGGAAATGACCCGTAAGGAGTACGACATGATGTGCGACAAGCTCGAAGGTGTTACAGCCCAATTGATACGCACCGCCAAGGACGAGCAGCGCAAGCATCGAAGCCAGTGCTTGAGGTTGATGCAGAAGCTCGGCATCGATACAACAGATTGGACACGCATCAACGCATTTTGCCAGGATCAGCGTATTGCCGGCAAGGTGTTCTCCCAACTAAGTAATGAGGAATTGGAGCAGCTGTCGGTGAAGCTCCGCTCCATCCAGCGCAAGGGAGGTCTGAAACCTAAGAAAGAACCGACACCTCCAGCACAGCCACAGGTGGAATACATGATGGTACCAATCGGAAATGGAGGTGAGGCATGAATGAGAAAGTGAAGCGTGTGATGGAATACATTCATGGCATCGCCTACAGAGAACTCCAAGGAGACCAGTACATCGAATTTCTTGAGTGTATTGAATACGAGATAGACAAGGAACTGGATGAAGGCGACTGGTCGGAACCAGAAGAAGACGAGTGATAAGCAATCAAAATAATAATCAACAAAAAGTTTACTACAATGGCAAAAAGAGAAAAGAAAGTAATCATTACCGGTGTGACAAGAGAATCAGCCGATGAAGCGTTCGCAGCCTACGCAAAGGCAGACGCGCAGAGTGCGAAAATCACGGCAGACATTGAATTGCAGTGTGCCAAGATCCGCGAGAAGTATGCCAACAAGCTGGCAGAACTGGAAGGTGAGAAGGAGAAAGCCTTCGACACGCTCCAGGCTTATGCTACCGAGAACCAGGCAGAGTTGTTCACTAAGAAAAAGAGCCTTGAGATGGCGCATGGCGTTATCGGCTTCCGCACGGGCACACCGAAGCTGAAGACCCTGAAAGGCTTCACATGGGCAAGCGCCCTGCAGCTGGTGAAGGAGTTCCTACCAGGCTATCTGCGACAGACCGAGGAGATAGCCAAGGACAAACTTCTTGCAGACCGCGAGGTGGAGGATATGGTTCCTCAGATGAATAAATGCGGTATCCAAGTGGTGCAGGACGAGACATTTTACGTTGAACCCAAGAAAGAGGATGCTGTATGATACTGGAAGTGGAGAAGAAACCGAAAGTGGCCTTGTGCCGTAAGTGTTACGGCACAGGTCGTCTCCACGACAAGGAGACTGGCAAAGAAAGCACATGTGACCAATGTGAGGGAACGGGCAGAGTAACCGTCAGCGCAAAGATGAGCTATGACATCCGTCCCTATAAACCAAGAGACAGACACTAAAACATTTTATGAGCAAGAGGCGAGGAGCAAGCTATCAGAAACGTGTCACCGACATAAATAGGATATACGACCAACATGCCAAAAGCGGAATCAGCAACCGCGAGATATGGCGAAGGTACGTGTATCCTGTTTATGGTATATGTGAACGAACCTTCTACAACCTCCTCAATGCCTCTTGTGACCCTAAGAACGAAGTGCCACAAGAGGCACAGACGTTTCTAAAATTCGACTTTGACGATGAACCAGGACATACAGAAAATTATCCGCAATATCCTAAACGACGTTAGGGTGGAGTTGAGTGATGAGTTTGACCGCAACTTTGAACGGCAGGCATTCTTCAACGAGGCGTGGCAACGCAGAAGCAGCCCCACACGTCCTGGCGGTTCCATACTGATAGACACCGGCAAGTTGCGGCAGAGCATCAGCAGCCGAACCACAGACAGCAGTATCACGTTCTGCTCGACACTGCCTTATGCAGCCATACACAACGATGGAGGCGAGATAAAGGTGACGGCGAGGATGAAGCGATTCTTCTGGCATAAGTACCATGAGGCGACAGGCTCATTCGGACGCAAGAAGAACGGTGAGAGACGTAACGACAAGCGCACCATACAACTGAGCACCGAGGCCGAGTTTTGGAAGCACATGGCTCTGATGAAAGAAGGCAAGAGCATCAAGATACCGCGCCGCAGATTTCTTGGAGCATCGCCAGAAGTGGAGCAAGCGGTCAAGGACATCATCGAGGAGAACCTTGCAGAGTATTTTGAACACGAATATAAATTGAAATGAGAAAGGAATTATTCAACGCCATTAAAGCAAAACTGGCGAGCGATGTGCCTGAAGTGCAGCACATTGATTTGTGGAACCACAATGTGGAGTTTGTAGAGCAGGAAGAAGGATGGGCGCGTCCAGCCGTCTTTGTGGAGTTTGGAAAGATAGAGTGGTCGCCATTTCAAGGCGGCAGTCAGCGTGGCAAGGGACTTGTTACTATTCACCTTGTGACAGACTGGGCTGACGGTGGCCATGATGCAGCTTTCGACCTTTGCCACCAGGTGCATACAGCCCTTGACGGATTGAGTGGTGATGATTTTAACGGCATGGTGCTTGTTGAGACGAACACCAACCACAACCACGAAGAGATACTTGAAAGCATCGACTGTTATGCGGTGCGTTACCTATTGCGATAAACCGCCCATGTCGCAACGATTTAGCCCCGACGGATAATTTACCGCCGGGGCTTTTTAATGCCGTTAGAATCGAATTATAACGCCGTTAGGCGGCATCGGTGAACAACATCATGTCTGTGTAGTGCGAGCTGTAGTTCACTGTGGCGTTGAACTCCACCTTGTGGCAGTTCTTGAATGGGTTGCCCACGGTCGGGTTTTTGCCCATCCATTCACAAAGCTCAATAATGGATGACTTGTTGGAAGTGAAATATATAAAGTGATGTCCGGCAAGAATGGTCAGCACATCGAGGTAGTCAGAAAGCCTCCAATACATATTATATGTGCCCACATCGGTGGAAAGGTACGGCGGATCAACGAGGAACACCACATTCGGCACATCCTTGTATCGGGCGAATACCTCCTTGTAGTCGCACGACACCACCGTGATGCCCTCCAAGTAGTCATCGCAGAGAGGATAGTCCGTCTTGCGCAGGTTGTTGTAGAGAGCCTCCTTGCGCATCTCCGCGATGCTCAGTTTGTATTTCATGGAGAACATCAGTCCTGACGTGATGGTGATGAAGTCTATGTAACCCACCTCGCGCTCCTCCTGCTCCAGACGCTCGAAGATGCGTTCACGCAACTCGCCTCGGATGCAGGTGTGCTTGGGAATGCCCTCCACCATTTTGCGGAGGTCAGCTAAAAGATGGTTGGTCTGGGGAATATGCTGCAGGCGGTTGCGGTAGCCGTCGAAATCGTTGTATATGACCGTGGCACCAGGCTTCTGGCACTTGGCAATGTGCGACAGCAACCCCGAACCGCCGAAGAGGTCGACAAACACCGTGTCCTCTGGGTATTGCTTTAAGACTTTGATGAACTCACGCGCGAACATGCGCTTCTGTCCCACGAACGGAAGCGGTGCTGAAAGATACTGTTTTCTCATGGCTATACGTTCAACTCAAATTTCACGTTCTCGTTTCCTTCGAGCAGCAGCTGGGTGTTAGCGATGTTGTTCTCATAGATATGCACGTTGGCAAGGTTCAGCGTGATGGATTTCAATGGGAGGTCAATCTGCCGGGCCATGAGGTAGAGGTGGTAGATGTCGGCCGGCAAGCCGAGGTTCGCGTCCGAGCTGCGCTGGTAAGCCGACACCACTAATTCGTCGTTCTCAATCTGGAACTGAACGAGTGACAGACACGGTGCCTGGTTTGTCTCCGCATCGGTGGAGCCGAGGAACAGCACATAGTTCTTGCTGTTGCGCTTCTCTCGGTTGATTTTGGCGATGAGTGGCGGCAGCTTCTCAAAGTAGGTAGGGTAGGAGTTTACGAGAATGGCACCGCAGTAGTCCCACCAGTTGATGCCCACCTCGCGATACTTCTTCACATTGCGTTCACCCTGCATGAAGAGCTGCAGCTCGTTCTTTAACTTCTTTCGTGCGATGCCGTGCCCCTCGAATATGTCGAGCAGGTCAGCAGGGGAAAGCACCAGTCGCTCGTTGAGCAGATAGCGTATGCTTCCCTTCTTGTTTTGTTGGCACTTGCCCTCGGCAAGCACCTTCTGCAAAATTTGATGGTATTTGTTCATAACCGTTTTGAATTTGAAAACGGTACAAAGGTAACAAGACGGTCCCCATCGTCAATGAACATACGCACACGTTACACTGCAAGCAGATTGCAGTCAGTCTTGAAACGCCGTATAAGGCTGTACACCTTACGCTCGCTTATGGCATACTCTGTGGCGAGCCTTGCCACGATATATGACACCTTCTCGCCTTGTGCGGAAAGTGTGCGGTATTCCTTAAATAGGTCGATATATTGCACATCGTCAAGCCTTATACCAGCCTTTTGGAGGTAAATCAGCAGTTCCCTGTTCAAATTCAGTATCTCAATTAGTTTCATTCTCAGAAATATTTAGTACTTTTGCACCGTCTCACTTACATAGCGCATCGCGCGCACACATAAAAAAAGCCATCAATAGGCGAACGAGGGTTTACGCCCCCGGTCGTGCCTATTGATGGTAACGTGTGTTAAAAAAGTAAGTGAGACGACTATTTTAACAGGCCGGGGGCTTTTTTATTACCCTCCCCCGAAGGGATTGTTCTTAGTCTCGGTATAACTCCAAATTGAAATTATCCTTGCTCTTCCATCCGTCAGCCAGTGTGTCCTGGATATGCTGCATGGCTTTGGTATAGAAGTCCGTCAGTTCTTCGATGGTGTTGAACGTGTGATAGCATGGCACATCGTCTGTTCCGAACTTGAACGTGACCGGCAATGTCTTGCCGTCAGACTGCACAGCCAAGTCGTATGCCACCTTGTAGTTGAACTGGTTCTCGTTTGAGAGCCACACGCTCATGCCGTTCCACACGAAGCCAGAAAGTATGGTCTCGTTCGTGCGGTCGTTGAACCATTCCGACACCATGGTCTTGATGGTATCCTCAGATGGCTTTCCGTTGAACTCAGCCTCCATATAGTCGGCAGATCCATCCTCGTTGTTATGCACGTCCCAGCGGACGCGCCATTTTCCTTTGACGGGGTTGGTGCATTCAAGCAGCTTTACCCCTTGTGCTCCGTTTACTATGTTCATCATGTGAAAATGTACTTTGTTCTACCTTTGCCGAAGGTTTCCGCTTTGATGGTGGTCTCGAATGGGAAGCCGTCTGGCATTTCACTCACTTGCTGGAGAATGTTTTTCATCTCCTCGCTGTTGGTGAAAAATTTCTTTGGCTCGCCGTTCTGCTCAATGGACACGACACAGCGGTCTTCGCCCTGGCTGGTTTTGACTCCGACCTCGAAGTCTTTTACCACGATGAGCAGGTTCACCAACTCGCGGATGCTTACCACCGCACCCGCAAATCGCTTCTTGCCGTCTTCCGGCTTGTAAGCGACATTCAAATCCTTAAATGATTTCATTTTTTTGCCTGTTAATTTATAAAACAAATTTCGGCAGCAAGCGTGCTTGGCCATTCCGTAGAACGACGCAATCAGTTCTCGCCGTCTCTTTCTTGACTTGACTTTGTGTAGTTTCCTTGCATACTTCTTTTTGACGCGCTTGCGCAGTAGTGAGTATGATCCGTTGAATGTCACATACCCCAAGAAGTCGATTCCTTGCGCTGATGGGAATACCCTTTCGTTCTTCTTGATTTCAAGGTCAATTTTTTCGACTTGCTCATGTACAATGCCGTGTGCCAGCCAATTTTCTTGCTTGTTGCCACAGAGCACTCTACCGTCATCGCAATAACGGTAGAAATGGCGGATGCCGTATTTGTCCTTCAGATAATGGTCGAGGAACACGGACAACAAGAGGTTGCCAGAAGCCTGTGAGCTTCGCAACCCGAAGCTGATACCCTCCGGCAGAAGATGAAGAAAATGATCCAGGAGCGACAGCAGGATTTTGTCTTTGAATACTCTGCGGTAGCACCACATGACAAACTCAGGCTTAGTATTGTCATAGAAATGCTTGATGTCGAACTCGTAGCAGTAGCGTGTGCCTTCGGGGTCACGTTCCATGTCTAATTGCATGCACTTGCGGAGATCATGTGTGCCACGCTTCTTGATACTTGCTCCAGTCGTCCTGATAAAACGCTTATGCAGATGTTGGTCCACCACGTTCATCACGGCATACACTGCGATGCGGTCGTACATGGATATAATTTGCAGGTGTCTTACTTTGCCATTCTCACAGATGATGCGTTCATGATAATTGCCGAGTCGAAAGGAACCGTCGGCAAGTTTTGCAGTCAGTTCTGCAATCACCTCCTCGTGGTGTGCGAGCAGATAGCGTCCTTGACGGCATTTCTTACGCTTCTTCCCACGCAGTACACTGTCAAACGCCTCCGACATATTGCCGTAGGACGTTATCTCTTGCATGATATAGCCTTCTCTGTGCATGGTCTTCTTTTTATGATGGAAGATAAGGGCCTTCCTTTCCCCGGGCCAAACTTCTTCGAATCGTTACCGACCTACCAAACTCTATTGCCCGACACTTGATGTTTCAGCTTTCCACCTTTATATTGGTGCTTTTGCTGTGGCTCGTTTCCCTCGGCTCCACATTAGGGACACGTCCCCATCGTTGTACGCCGATTAGTTAGATTTCCAGGCGCGAGCCGACATTCGCATTCGCATTCGAGGCATCGTTATTCGCATTCGCATTCGAGACACCGCCATTCGCGTTCGCATTGTTGTACCCGCGATAGACCACACGGCCTATGGGAAACTCTACCAGTTTGCAAAGTTACTCATTCTCTGTGCAAAAGATGAATGAATATTACACAATGAGCCAAAATAACATTGCGATGAAGCCCCCGAGCACTGTGCAAGCCCAGTCAATCCAGTCCCAAGGACAGCCGTGAAGTTTGTCTTTGAGTTCGAGACATGAGGCTGCAATGATGGCAGAATAGATGGCTGCCCATGGCGACAATGCGCACAGACCGACCAATAAACCGCCGACAAGATGCTTATAGCGGTTGCTTTTCTTTAGAAATGAGAAAATTTTGTTCATAACTTGTTGTGTTTTGAAAATTTGTTATTACCTTTGTGGCGTGGGAGCGACATACTGAAAACCACTGAAAGCAGCCTGCGACGTTGCAGAACCTGAGACCAACGGATTATTCCATTGGTCTCTTGTATTTTCTGAGCTTGCCATTGACATACCAAAAGATGTAGTCATGGTGATAATCTTTACTATCCCAAATGGCTTTGTTCCTATCTTGGATTTGTCTTTCCGTAATTGGCTTTCTAAAGCAATGGTCAGTTAGACAAACGCAAGCGTGTTGCGCATCAGAAGCATGGTTTGCATTACGACAACAGTTCATTACTTTCTCTGGTGATTTCACATCAATATATCCAAACTCGCCTACTTTCAAATCAGGGTTTGCTCTACTGTCTTCTGGAATCATGTCATAGACCTTTCTTCTTCCTTCTTTTGCATTGAAACGAATTTCTGGATTGAGGAAACAATCACCATATTCATTGGCAAAAGCAATAGCCACATCTAAAACTCGCTTATAGTCTTCTGCTGTAGAGCAAGCCAACTCGTGTTGTAACACCTTTCCTTTGATACCCATATATTTGGTGAAGTATTGTTCATCCAAAGGCTTTGCAAGTATCATATCACGGTCTTCAACAGACAGATTTGTTTTTCCTGAATCTGTGTACGCATTGGCGCATTTATGTACCAATTGACAAGCAGCACAAAGTTCGTTGTCTGCAACAGGCTTTCTGTCAAGATCCAACTTACCTCTTGCAATATCACAATCACGACACCGCTTGATGGTATAAGGGTTATAATCAGGAGTTGTCTTTTGCTCCTTGCCTGGATTGAAATGGAAGATGCCCTTTGTGTCACGTTGCAGAGCCTCCTCACCCAGTGCCATCGCTTCGTCGTGGGGTGTGGCAGGATATTTGGACTTGCGCACCTGCACTACAGTGCAACGGCAGTTCCATCCATTGGGTGGATAGTATTCCTCCCAGAACGGATCTGACGGCGGAAGCGTTACGCCATTTAGCGCAGCATGTTCCGGACGCACCTTGCCATCGTTTGCCGTGCGGTACTGGAGGTTGTAGCGGTCGCCGTCCTCCGAGAAACGTTCCCACTTGGCAGCCATCTCCGCAGACGACTGTACGAAGTTGTACTCCGCACGGAGGTAGTTGGAGTTGTAGGTGTTGTCTATCTTCCGAACATCATTCAAAAAGGCTTCGAACGTCTTTCTGTTGCCGTTAGAATCGAGCAATGAAGGGAATGCCTCGTTGAGTTCGTGGAAAGTCTTCATGCCCGAGAAGATATAGTTAGAGCGTGTAAGCCGCTTGCGCATGGTGTCAGACATTTCCAAGCGTTGTATATTTCTGTTGAGCACATCAGTATGAGCCTCTATCAGATTTTGAACTTTGCTATCTGCCATGATGTCAATAGAGAAAGAACCACCCTTTTGGTTGAATACAACTTTCATCGCATCCTTGAAGCCCTTGCTAACCTCTTCACTCGGAAGACACACATTCTTTCCAGAGCCGTAGTCAAGTAATTGCTTGGCAATAGCTGTTTTTGTTTGTTTCATGTGTGAGAGCGAAAGTATATCCTCAGAGAAAACCTTTCCGCTTAGTATTGCTGAGTTCAGTTCCGCCTCAAACTCGGCACGATTGGTAAGGGAATACTCGGACAGTTGCTTCTTGACAAATTTCCTGTCCACGCCATCCAAGCTCCATTCGTGTTCCACTGATCGGAAAAAATCGGGATCATTGCAAAAGTCGATATAATGCCCCAATTCGTGTAAGATGGTGTTTCTTTGGGCATGCCATCCTCCACGGTCTGCATCATCAGTATCCTTTACCCATGTTTTATAAGCACGTTTGTTCACTTTGATAACATTGGTGTCTCCTTCGCATATAGCAGCGTGGAAATCTGCACGAGTTAGACCAAAAAAGCGTTTTCTTCCTCCTAAATCCGCCTCACGCAACTCGGGTAGTTCTGTTACAATCCCACTTCTTAACACAATCCTTGCAGCCTCTTCTGCATCTTCTCTTGCATACTTATTACTGATGACACTTGCCCACTTTTTAGCAATAGCCTCAATTTCTTCTTCCTTTTTGCTGAGACATAAGGAAGAAAGACTGGTATCATTGCCTATTATTTCGGCATAGCGTTGGTGCAGCCCCAGGTAATCGCTGGGGCTTAATCGAAAAAAGAGCCGTGTGCGTTTTGCTGCTGCTTTTTCTTCTTGTCGTCATCGTCTTGTGGCTCATTGTTGCCCTTGTCGCCATCATCGTCACTGCCACTGGGTAGCATGGGGGTGGCGTTGCGTCGTTCGCCTACAGGCATACTGTATTTCTCCGCAAAATATGTCGGGTCCACCTCGTAGCGGTCGGCAATCATCGTTTCGTATGCCACCTGCTGCTCCGGAGTATAATCCACCGCATCGTCCCATTCAAAGCGCAGCCCCTTTATCGGGAAACCATGCTTCACCATGCGTGGGATAAGCTGGTTGTTCACGATGTCGCACAGCATGGTGCAGTCGCTTTCAACCAGGTTTTCGAACACTTCGAGGTGTGTTTCTGATTGTGAGAGGCTGCTGCCGTCCTCAATGGTCATCGTCTGTCCGATGATGAGCTTTGATAGTTCCGAATTGGCGCGATCGATGCGCTTGTCATAGACATTGAAGGCATCGCCCTTGCCACTCTCCACAAACTCAATCTCCGTGTCTTGCCCAGCCACCATGTACTGGCTTGCTCCGGCACCCTTAAGCATCTGTTCAAGCCGTCCCATCTCCTTGGGGTCGCGTGAGGTGGTGCGTGCAATACGCATCGGCATACCAAAAATCTCGCCGAATGAATCCCAGAATGCCAACATGTTTTTCTTCGGAATGGTCTGCGTGGCAGCCTTCAGATACAGTCCGAGGTCGTCAGACCGTCCGGCTTCAATGAGCCAGTCGGAGAATGGTGCGGAGCGGTAGTCGATGCCCGTAGTCCAGTCCTGCCCGAGCTGTTGAATCACACGGCCGTATTCCGGAATGACATGCTTCCGTGGAATGAGCTTCACATCCGTATAGCAAGGACATCCGTCCCCATCGGTGGTGAGGTCGCCAAGTTCGATGAGCGAGTGTCCCCAGAGGTTGGCGGCAAGCGCGTATTCGAGCATTTGCTTGAACCAAGCCTGGTCGAAATAGTGGTGTGCCTCCTCGTTCTCGTTGCCCTTTGTATCGACCAGTTTGAAGGACTTCGCCATGACGAATCCTATACGCTGGCGAACACAGCCCGATAAGTGAAGGTCAATATCCACATCGCGGTATATGTCGTAGAGACGTTGGCGGTTCGGGCTGTCCACATTTATAGCCATCTGCCAGGCATTGCGCCAGTCGGCAATGTCCCTGCGTGTAAGCGCATCGGTGGTACGTTGCAGTTCGATGACCATCTTCTTCATTCGCTTGCGGTCAGACGACTTTGCAAGGTTGAAGTCTCCATTTGGCGTGTGCAGTATATTTTGACTGCCACCTCCGAACATACCGCTGAAAAAGTTCTTTATATCCATAGCGTTACCAGTTATGTCGTAATTGTTTCTGTGAACCGAATATGAGCAAGTCGCCAGTCGGTGTGCCGTCCTCGTCGGTGGCGAGCGGCAGGTCGGGTATGATTTTCCCGGCTTGCACGCCTTCCAGCCACTTGATGGCACGCTCGTAGCGCTCCTTGCGTATTTCGCTGCCCATCTTTTGAGGCATAGCGGCAATCATGTGATAGAGCGCAATGTCAGCGGCATACATTACCACCAAACGGTTGCGCTTTTCGCCTTCAGCCGAGAACACCGCTTCCGTGTCGTATTTGGGTCTGATGTAGCCGGCAATCTCCTCGCAAGCCTCCAGTTCCGCATTGTCGCGTATCTCCTGCGAAGCCTGCGACACGACCTTCAGCGCGTTTTCGCCTATGACCACTCTGTAGTCCTCTTCAGTGATAAACATAATCAGCCTCCTTCCTAATGCGTCACATAAATAGCACGGCGCTCAATGTCGGCAACCTTTACACCCTTACGGAAGCGGTGCTTCGCAACCAGTTCGCGGATGGTGCGTTTCGGTACGACCTTCAGCGAGCCGTTCATGTAAATCACATAATACTTCATGCCAAGCAGCTTTGAGAGCTTGTTGGCTTTCTTGATGGCACGCTTGCACTGCCATCCCCAGATAATGTCCTTTATTATTTGTATCATTGTTACCAAATGTTTTTGGCGGTCGGCCTTTTGCCGAACACCGGTTTGAAACTTTCCTGTCTTGTATTGCGCTGGAGTATCCATATCGCGCCTTCATCAGCGTCAGGCGCATCGTCATGCACACGGCTGCCACGCTCCAACGCCAACGTCTGTTCGATGCCCACCTGCATGTCGGGGTCTTCCTTCTTGCGTTCGTTGTACCAGACAAAGCCACGTTCCCAAAGAGGGCTGACCGCCTCGATACGCTGGATTTTGTCTGGCTTCTTTCGCTTGTCGGGCATGATGGGCAGCTGGTAGCCACGCAGCTCACCTTCCACGGCGAACTCGTCCAAAATCACATCCTGCATGAAGTTGGCTTCCATGAAGAACTGAATAGCCACCGTGTCGCGTGTACGCTCGTAGAGGTCATATAGCCATCGAACCATCTCGCTGACTGTCGCCTGGCGCACGAAACAGTCTATGAGATGCAGTTCCGAGCCAATCTTTCCCCAAACGCGGCTCGCCTTGTAGTCGTTGGAGGTTGTCGATTTGAACGACGGGTCGGTATAGCACACAATCATGTCGTACTTTTCGAGCTTTGGCAAACGCTTGTATCGAATCCAATCCGCACGGAAGATCGTACCGTCCACGATAGGGTTGTGCATCATCTCCTTCTCCCAGGCACGATAGCCCACGAAGTCGCGGTAAGCCTGCGCCTCCTCTTTGGTCCATTTCTCTTTCCATACCGGTTCTCCGTTACGATCGACCGCTACGATTTTAGAAAGGAACACTCCCTTTGTGCGTGAGAGATTGTAGAGCACAGAGTTCTTGCTGATGAGGTTGCCCACCATAATGAAGCGTCCACGACCCACATCAAGCGCACCAAAGAGAGCTTCCTTCACCCAGTCGGTGAGGTCGTGTACGAGTTTATCATTCTTGCAAAGCTGATCGTCGTCAAGGTCATCAATGACGATGTAGTCAGGACGGGATTCACGGTCACGCAGACCACGAGGCGACTGTCCACGACCGCAGGCAAGGAACTTCACTCCGCTCTTGGTCTTGAATTCGCCCTCCTGCCATCCGCCATCGTTCTTCTGCTGTCCGAAGTCGGCGATGAGACGCTGGTTGTATTCCAGTTCCGCTTGAATATCCCCAAGCAGTCGGTCGGCATTGTCCTCCGACTTTCCCACAACCACCATAAAGTTGATAAGCCGCTTCGGTTGGAACATCAACCAGAGCGGCGTGAATACATCAAGGTGGGTCGATTTGGCGTGACCGCGTGGCCACATGAATACAGCCTTCAAGTCGGGCGTGTTTCGGACCTTGCGTGCAGCTTCGTTGTGGAACGGAGCGTTGTGAATGGTGCGTATGACCTCGCCGGTCGTCTTGTCACGCAATTGCAGGAAGTGGGGAAAGTAATACTCGCAGAATGCTGCGTAGTTGTTGAGCAAGCGTTTGATACGCATGTCTCTTTCTACTGGCGTTTCGCTTTTCAGGAGTGACGTGTCGGTAATGGCTTGCACTTGCCTGCATCGCTCTTTCCACTCCTCGTATGCCTTTTTCTTTTCCGCTGCTGTTGCCATAGGCTGCCTCCACTATTTTATGCCCATCTGTTCTGTGATGTACATGTCCTGGTACTTGTTGATTACACGCATCAGTTCGGGAGTCACCTCTGGGTCAGTCTGCGAGCGGTACTCCAGCCACTTGGAGAACGCCATGAACACCTCGATGGCATCCACCACATTAGCCTTCTTGTCGAGTTTCTCGATGACTGACGAGAGCTTGGCCAACTTGTCGCCGAGTCCTGCTATGAGTGCAGGGTCGTCAGAACCATTCACTTGTGTAATGAGTGTGTCGATGGTGAGCAACAGTTTGTTCACCAGTTCGGGGCGTGTGATGTTCTTTGCGGCGCGAGCCTCTTTCCACCCCTCGGCTGAGCACCATTTGGATATGGTGACGCGCGACACGTCCACCTTTTCCGCAATCTCCTGCTGCTCCATACCCGAGAGATAGAGCGTGCGTGCCAGTGATTTCTTTTTTTCAATATCTGCCTTTGTCATGTTGATAAGGTTTTTGTTCACATCAGGGCATACCACGCCCCGATTCCTTCTGCAAAAGTGCCACGATTTCGGTGGCTCTCCAAAAAAGTGTGCAATGGTTTCATAGAAGTGTGCAACCATTGCACACTTTTTTGGCGGACAGACAATTACCTCGTAATATTGCACTGCGAATCGGGCAATGCAGCCCAGAAAACGACAATGATATGAGTAAAGGAAAACGCGTAAGAATAACCAACGACAGCCTGAACAGCTACGGCACAAGAGTGCTGACAGCTGGCATGAACGTGGAGCAGTATCAGCGCAACCCCGTCCTGCTGTATATGCACGAGCGTGGTAATGTGATAGGCTATGTGAAAGACCTGAAGGTGGAGGATGGTGAAGTGACCGGCGAATTGATGTTTGACGAAGCATCCGAACTATCCACACGCTGTAAGAAGCAGTATGAGTTTGGCAGTCTGAAGATGGTGAGCGCAGGGCTTGACATATTGGAGACGAGTGAGGACCCCGAACTGCTTGTGCAAGGTCAGACCAGCCCTACTGTCACCAAGAGCAAACTGTTTGAGGTTAGCTTGGTGGACATTGGAGCCAATGATGATGCCATCGTGCTGCAGAAGGACGGCAAGAAGATTACTCTCGGCAAGGACAGTGAGTGTCCCTTGCCAATGTTGAACAATAATAATCAAAAACAAATGGAACAGAAATAGTATGCCCTGCAGTTGGGCTTGCCGGAAACGGCGACTGATGCGGAGATCACCGCCAAGCTCAGCGAGCTGAATGCCGCTAAGCAAGAGAACGAGAGACTCCAGAAGGAGAAGGAGACCCTCACGCTTGCCAGTATCACTGCCGTCGTGGAGAAAGCAGTCGGCGAGAAGCGTATCGCCACAGACAAGAAGGACGAGTTCATCAACCTCGGCAAGGAAATTGGCCAGGAGAAGTTGGAACGCATCATCTCTGCCATGTCGCCACAGATGAAGCTCAGTGCCGTTATCGGCCACCAGGGTGGAGCTCCAACCCAGCAGCCTGCCACATACAAGAAACTGAGCGATGTGCCGTCTGCTGAACTCCTCACACTCCGCAAAGAGCAGCCCGAGGAGTATAAGCGACTCTACAAGGAGGAGTACGGCATGGAGTGTGAACTTTAGTACAAACCAATAATACAAAAAGAATGAAAACAATTTTGACCATGATTACGGCTTTGCTGTTCAATGCGTTTACAGGAGCCGTGTTCGGTATGACTTTGGGCGTGTCGCCCGTGGCCGGTGCAGTAGGTGCCAATGCCATCGCATTAGCCGTGAGCGGTGCAATGCCAGTGGGCGTGGCACGCGAGGGCGTGCTGAAGGAGATTTGGACTGGAGAGTTGGTTAAGTCCTTGCGTGAATTTCTCGCAGGAACTTGGCTTGATGGAATCCCCGACAGTTCAAGCATCGTTGACAATGATGTGATTCACTTGGTGGAGGTTGGCGTTGACCCTGACGTGCTTGTCAACAACACCACCTACCCAATCCCCTTGCAGGCACTTGATGACAAGGACATCGCCATTCAGCTTGACAAGTTCCAGACCAAGGTGACCCCTATCACCGATGATGAGTTGTACGCCATCAGCTACGACAAGATTGCCCGAGTGAAGGAGAGCCATTCAAACGCCATCAGCGATGCCAAGTTCGCCAAGGCAGCACATGCGCTCTGCGCCCAGAAGAATACAGCCAAGACCCCAGTGCTGACCACTACCGGCGAACGTGATGCTGCTACTGGTCGTCTCAAAATGACCGTCAAGGACCTGCTTGCGATGAAGGCAGCCCTCGACAAGTTGCGCGTCCCGACCACCAACCGTCGCCTCGTATTGTGTACCGACCATGTGAACGACCTCTTGGAGACCGATCAGCGTTTTAAGGAGCAGTACAACATCGACCGCAACACCGGCAAGGTGGGCAAGCTCTACGGCTTTGACATTTATGAATTTGCCAATACTCCTTATTATACATCAAAGGGAGAGAAGAAGGCCGTCGGCGACAAGGGAGAGACCGCAGGTGATTTCCACTGCTCATTCGCGTTCTATACACAGCGTGTGTTCAAGGCCACCGGTTCCACCAAGATGTACTGGAGCGCTGCCGAGAACGACCCAGAGTACCAGCGCAACAAGGTGAACTTCCGCCACTACTTCATCTGCATGTTCAAGAAGGCAGACGCAGGTGTTGTAATGACCAGCGGATATAAAGCTGAAGCGTAATGGCGAGAATGAAGTATTTAGTCCTACACTGCACAGCCACCCCTGAAGGCCGTGAGGTAACCTCTAAGGAGATACGCCACTGGCACACTGACCCAGTAAGCAAGGGTGGGCGTGGCTGGAAGCAGGTAGGCTATACCGACCTGATACACTTGGACGGCAAGGTGGAACGCCTTGTCGATAATAACGAAGATGCGGAGGTTGATCCGTGGGAAGTGACCAACGGTGCCAAGGGTTACAACAGTGTGAGCCGTCATGTGGTGTATGCCGGTGGCTGCACCAAGGATATGAAGCATCCCAAGGACACGCGCACCCCTGCGCAGCTGAAGGCGATGACCGACTATGTGCGGAACTTCCATCAGCGTTTTCCCCAGGTCAAGATTGTAGGTCATTGCGACCTTCCGGGCGTGAATAAAGCCTGCCCAGCCTTCGATGTAGCCAAGTGGCTCAAGTCAATAGGAATATACCAACAGTAAAAATATGGATGGCATGAATATCAGCGAAGTCCTTAACGTCCTCCTTGGCGGAGGTCTGGTGGCTACCATTGTTGCAATATGCACGCTGCGGGCTACCATAAGGAAAGCGAAAGCGGAATCGATGAAGGCGGAAGCCGATGCCGAGACGGTGCGTATGGACAACGCCGAGCATGCCACCCGTATCTTGGTAGAGAACATCGTGAAACCATTGAAGGAAGAACTCAATGAGACAAGAAGATACCTCGAAGCCTCGAAACGCGAGATGGCGCGTCTTAGGAAGGCTATCGACACTGCGAACAGTTGCAAGCATCATGATGATTGCCCTGTTCTTGTCGGGCTGCGCGACAAGCCGAAAAGCGAGCGTGGCCACGGAGGAAAGCGTGAAACAAGTATCCGCGGACACCCTCCAGAGCGAGGTGCGTCAGACATGGACGGAGACAGTACCACAGGAGGAAGCCAAGCTGGAGATACCTCTGGCGGAACTGACTAATCTGCCCGAAAAGGCAGAGTACCGCGCCAAGAACGGCAGAGCCAGCGCGACCGTGCAGAACAAAGGCGGCACCATCGTGGTGTACGCCACCTGCGACAGTCTTCAACGCCAGTGCGAGTACTATGAGCGCCAGATGGCGAGCTACAAGAAAGCATTGGAGCAGCAGAAGAATGAAGCCAGAACGGAAAAGGAACGCAGTTCAAATCCGTGGAAGATGCTTCTCATCGCCTTTATTGTCGGAGTGGCGACCGGCACAGTATTAACAATCATAACAAGAAAGATATGGCAACAAGTGTTTTAGACGGAACTGACCTTATCCTTTCCATGGGTACAAATGCCCTCGGCTTTTCCACCGGTTGTAAGGTGAACACGTCAGCGGAGACCGGTGAACGTGTGACTAAAGAGGCATCCGGTGGCAAGTGGAAGGAGTCTTACATCAAGAGTTTCTCCGAGCAGATTAACGCCGATGGTGTTGTGCTTACTGACGGCACGGATGAGGTGCCTTCGTATGACCAGTTGAAGGACGCAATGCTTAAAGGTGAGCCCGTGGAGGCAGCGTACAATCTGCGTGAAGGAGACAAGCGCACCGGTAAAGCCACTGGCGGATATAAAGGCAAGTATCTGATAACCTCCCTTGACCTTGACGCACAGGCTGGCGACGATGCCAAGTATTCAATTACGCTTCAGAACAGCGGCAAAGTGGAAAAAGTGGGTACGGGTATCACAGACACCACTCAGCAGACTGAATCAAAACAACCTCGCGTATGAAAAAGACAAAAATCAAGGTTGGCGACAAGGAGTTCCCTTGCCGTGTTACCATGGGCGCAATGGTGCGCTTCAAGAATGAGAGCGGTAAGGACGTGAGCAAGCTGGAGAAAGCCAATATCTCCGAGCTGGTACTGTTTGTTTACTGCTGCGTGAAAAGTGCGTGCAATGCAGACAAGGTGGAGTTTGACTACGACTTCCAGAGCTTTGCTGACCTTATGGAGCCCGACGCAGCGAACTCCTTCTACGAGGATATGGGCGGTGAAGAAAAAAAAACGACCAACCAGGTGGAAAAGAAGTAAGCATCGAGGAACTGTTGGGTATGGCATTGGGGTGCATCGGGATGAGCAGAGAAGACTTTGAACGATGTACCCCTTTTGAGTTTTACAAGGCATGGGAGCGATGGGCGGAAGCCAAGCGCGATGCGGAGCGCAACGAGTGGGAACGCACAAGGGTGTTGGCGCTCTTTGCCATCCAACCCTATGCAAAAAGCAATCTTCAAGCGCATGACGTTCTACCGTTCCCTTGGGATGAAAAACAGGAAGAAAAGCGTGAGGAAGTGAGCAAGGACGAGTTCAATGCACGCTTTGAGGCAGCCAAGAAACGTTACGGACTGAAATAAGAAAAGACAATGGCAAAAGCAGTAGAATTTAGAATAAACATCAAGAGCGAGGACGGCGGTGTTCTGAAACGTCTGACAGTGGAAGCCGACGGTCTTGACGACATACTCTCCGAGGTGGGAAATACCGCTGTGGCCACTGGCAACAGACTGCGCGAGATGGCAGACAAGAGCCTCGTGTTCGATACAGCCGTCCGCTCGATTCGCGACCTCAGCGACATGGTGGGCGGACTTGCCGAGCCTTTCGACAGTTTTGAGACCGCCATGCGCAGTGCCAACACCATGGCAGGAAAGAGTGGGGACGAGTTTGAAGCACTGACTGGTCAGATAACGGAACTGAGCAAGAACATACCGCTTGCGCGTGAGGAACTTGCCAACGGCTTATACCAGGTTATATCCAATGGCGTGCCCGAGGATAACTGGATAGAGTTCCTCAACAAATCAAGCCGTAGTGCGGTTGGTGGTATTGCAGATTTGGGGGAAACTGTGACCGTTACCTCGACGCTCATCAAGAACTATGGTCTGGAATGGGATCAGGCAGGGAACATCCAGGACAAGATGCAGATGACAGCCAAGAATGGTGTGACCAGCTTTGAGCAGTTGGCGCAGGCATTGCCCCGTGTGAGTGGTAGTGCATCTCAGCTTGGTGTCTCCATGGACGAACTGATGGCAGTGTTCGCCACTACAACGGGTGTGACTGGTGACACGGCTGAAGTATCCACTCAGTTGGCTGCCGTGCTCAACTCACTTATCAAGCCTTCTGCTGAGGCAACTAAAGCTGCCAACGAGATGGGCATCGGTTTTAATGCAGCCAGTATTCAGGCTGCTGGTGGTTTAGAGAACTTCCTGCTCGGTTTGGATGCAAGCATACAGGAGTATTCGGCAAAGACCGGACAGTTGAGTCAAACCATTTACGGACAGTTGTTCGGCAGTGCTGAAGCAATGCGACTACTCGGTTCGCTGACTGGCGAACAAAAGGAAAAGTTTTCGCAGAACATTGGAGCGATGGCAAACTCCGCAGGAGAGATAGACGCAGCCTTCGACAATATGGCATCTACGGGAGAGAGCCTACGTCAGACGCTCGCTAACCAGATGCACGCCATGATGGATTGGGCTGGCTCAATAGCCAGTACTTCTGCACCTTATGTGGAATGGATAGCTAATAGCGGCATCGCCCTCATGAGTATGGTGCAGCTCAGCGGCGGCATCAAAACTGTGGTGGCAGGACTGAAAGCTGTGAAGGTGGCCACGCTTGCGCAAGCAGCTGCAGCAAAGGTGGTGGCTGTCGCATCCAACATTTGGAAGGTGGCACAGATTGCCCTGAATTTTGTGCTCAGTGCCAATCCCATCGGCATTGTCGTGATGGCTATAGCGGCACTTGTAGGTGCATTGATAGCGGCGTACAATAACTGTGAGACCTTTCGCAATATCTGTGATGCTGTATGGGCAGCGGTGAAGAAAATTGCATCAGCCGTATGGGACTTTCTTGTCAAGGCATTCGAAAAAGCGAGTGCCGTGATAAAGAAGGCATGGGAATGGGTGAAGAAGTTCTTCGGCATAAAGGACGAGACCACAGCAAGGCAGACGGCAGATTTGGAGAAAAACACAAAGGCCACGCAAGCGAACACCAAGGCAAAGACTGCGAACGCCCAGACCGCCTTGAAGAACAATAAGAAACAGAACGCCCCCTCAACAGACAGCGGAAACGGCAGTGGTAAATCGGGGAACCAGGACAAATACAGCGGAAAGAAGCTTATCGCCAATGCCACGAGTTACAAGGAACTTGGCAATAATATCCAGTATTATCAGAATAAACTGGAAACTGCCAACGGAACGGACACCAAGACCATTGCGCTCTACGCAAAGAAAATCGCAGCCCTGCAAAAACAGCAGGATGCGATAACGCGGTTGCAGGAGGCAGCAAGCCGTCCCACCGAACTGAACACCCTGAAGGACATCGATGCAGAAATCACCTATCAACAAGGATTAAGGGAGAATGCCTCTGCAGAGGAACTTGCAGTAATCGATGCTGAAATACAGCGTTTGAATGACCTTAAAACGGCGTTTGAACGCAGTTCGCATGTTGATGTCGGTTTGGACAAGATACAGACATACCGCCAGCTTGAAAAAGAGCTGCAGTATTATACAGACTTGTTGAAAACCGCTACAGAGACAGAGCGCATCGAGATACAGAAGCAGATAAATGCCCTTAACGACCTGAAGAAGAAATGGGACGACACTCTTGATGACCTGAAGAAGCCGGAGGACATCTCCCGACTGAACACTATACGCTCATTAGATGATGCCATCAGTTACTACCAGACCAAGCAGAAGAACGCCAGCGCATCGGAGATTGACGACATACAGCGCACGGTGTTGGAACTGGAGAAGAAACGCGATGCAATGAAGCAGCTCACACGTATCCCCGAGATGGAGGAGGAAGTGGCGAAGCTTGACAGTATGGAGGGCAGGACGCTTACCCTTGAGCTGAAAACCATTGGGCTTGATGGTGTGAAGAAACGCATCAAGGAACTCCAGGATATGTTGGCTGACACGAAAAGTCCTATGGACGAGTCGCAGCGAGCCTCTATACAGAAGCTCATCGGCAGTTACGAGGATTACGAGAAGCGCATTCGCAAAAGCAATGTCACGTTAGGTAAGTCGTGGAGCACGGTGAAAGGTGTGGGCAATGGTATCACCTCGCTCACTGATGCGCTGCAAGGCAACCGTGACGCATGGTCCACAATAACAGGTGTTGTCGATGCTGCCATTCAGATATATGAGGGCATCAACGGCATCATCTCAATTATTCAGACCTTGACCACCGTGACTGGTGTCTCCAACACTGTGACCGCAGCAAGTGGAGTGGCAGCTACCACAGCAGCTACGGCAAAAGTAGCGGCAGCCCCTGAAGAGGTGGCGGCATCGGTAGCTACGATGGCGGCAGTAAAGGCAGAGGCAATGGCGTACCGCGAACTTGCAGCTTCAGAGTTTATGGCTGCACACGCCTATATTCCGTTTGCAGGTGCTGGCATCGCAGCTGGATTTATAGCCATGATGCAGGGGCTTATTGCTTCAGTTGCCGTTACACCATTCGCCAATGGTGGTATTGTGTATGGCCCGACCTTGGCGCTGATGGGCGAGTATGCCGGAGCGAAAAGCAACCCGGAGGTGATAGCACCACTGAATAAGCTGAAGTCGCTGATTGGCGACAATGGTGGTGGCGGTGGTGGCATATATGAGCTGAAGGTTAAAGGAAGGAACCTTGTGGCGGTGCTTGCCAATGAGACGAGAATAAACAGAAAAGGAACGAACATCAAAATATAAGGAGTATGTATCTGCACGGACATTTTTACAACCAAAAGGAAGAACGCATCGAGGTGCATATACTGACTGGTGGTGACCGCACTAAGGAAACCGTCATTGGTGAGGAGAATGGAGAACTGTCGTTTACTGATGATCCAGTGGAACTGACGAGTCAAGTGAACGATACGTTTGACCACTTGCTCTGCCAGCAGGCTACTGTACGCCTTCTGGCACGGAACTTTGTGCCGGACTTCTTTTGCGCCTCATGCCGTGACGCTGTGGTGAATATCTACCGTGAGGGGAAATGTCTCTTTGCAGGATTTATCGAACCGCAGAGCTATTCGCAGGGCTACAACGAGGAGTTTGACGAGATAGAGTTGAGCTGTATCGATGCGCTTACCGCACTCCAGTATGCCAAGTACCGTGATGTCGGCTCGCTTGGTGTGCTGTACAATGTGGTAAAGGCAGAGGCAGAACAGCGCACATTCTTGGTGATGCTGAAAGAGATATTGGGCGGTGTGACGGCTGAGCTTGACATTGTGGGTGGTAATGCCATGCGCTACCTATATGATGGGAGTAAGGCTGTGGATGATTTGGCTGGTAACCGGTATGCGATATTCGGGCAACTGACGGTGAGTGAGTTGCTTTTTATGGGGGATGAGGAGGATGACGTATGGCAGCAGGATGAGGTGTTGGAGGAGATACTGAAGTACCTGAACCTTCACATTGTGCAAGATGGATTCACGTTTTATCTGTTCTCCTGGGAGAGCGTAAAGGGCGACGAACGCATTTACTGGCGAGATTTGCTGACTGGTGCAAGCGTGACGACAGCCAGGCAGACAACGGATATCGTGACTGGTTTAGTGACAGACACGGATACGACGATAAGCGTAGGCGAGGTGTACAATAAAATTATGCTGACTGCCAAGGTGGAGAGTATGGAGAGCGTGATTGAGAGTCCGCTGGACAACGATCTGCTGAAAAGTCCATTCAGCAACAAGCAGAAGTACATGACGGAATACAGTAGTGACGGAGAGGGAACGAAAGCGATAAATGCCTTTGATGCTATGACTCACGGACAGGAAACCTCCTATAGTGGTGGCTGCGTGACTGACTGGTATGTGCAGATGATGAACAACAGTCAGTGGCTGTTCCCAAAGAGCGGGAGCGGTAATCTGATGGAGGAATACTGTAGTGAGGGGAGAAACCAACATTTACTGCCGAACTTTTTGGCGAAGAACCAAGGTGCTGCTATCATGGCGCTTGGTAAGGTGGAGAAGAAAACGGACGGTAAGGACAACTCTCCGACATCGAAAGTGGAAATGACGAACTACTTAGTGGTGAGTGTGAACGGCAACTGTGACGACAAGGAAGCAACCACTTATCCGAATGCCAACTCGCTAAAGGCAGGCATACCGAGGGCCGTGTATAGCGGCAGCATGACGGGCGGTGTCTTTTCACCTACAGACGAGGGCACGACTAACTATATCGTGTTGAGCGGAAAACTGGTGCTGAACCCAGTGATGAAACTGACGGACACCTACGCGCAAATACACTACTCCTCGATGATATACGCATGGTGGCACAAGACCGTGCCGAGTCGTAATAATGGTGACGGACGCTATTACACGCAGCAGTGGTGGGCGACGGAGACTCCGAACGTGGGGACTACCTGGGATATAATTACAGACCACGGCTTTGTTCCGTTTACGGATACCGGTCCTCAGTTGTATGAGTTCAAGTATAGTGCCATTGGAGACGGCAGCGACCATATATCAAAGGTTGGTGTGCTGGCATGTATGCTGATAATAGGGGATAAGTGTGTTGTGGAAAAAGGCACAGAAGGACAGGTGACGGACTTTGAGTGGCGGAAGTACAAAACGCTGGAGGAGTGTTCCAGTGAGGACGAATACTACCAGCAGTGTTTCACGATAGGTTTTGACCCGAAAATCGGTGACAAGATAGTTGGTACCAAGTTCGATTTGCAAAACAACGTGAACTATGAGCTCGGAATCGATGCAGAGGGTATAGCGATACCAATCAAAAAGGCAGACAAGGTGAGCGGTAGGGTTAAGTTTATGATCCTGGGACCAGTGAACGCATTGTGGGACGTGGTGACGAGACGGCACAAGACGTGGTTCAGACACACGAAATGGAACAGTACGACGATACCGCTGCTGGCGCATGTAAGTAGTATTATGGTGGAGCAGTTCGAGATAAAAATATACAGTGACAACGGACTGGTGAACAACACTGGTGATAACGACCTTGTTTACATAAGCGACACTAAGGAGAGTTTTGTGAACGTGAAGGACGACATCGAAATGAAGATAAACTCAGCACTGACAGCTGCGGAGTGCCAGACGTTGGATGTGACAGACAGTGTGAAGATGAGCACCCCATTGAACACACTTACTGGCGAGGGACTGCTGGCGGTATATGACTATTCAAGGGGTGTGAGCGCTAAGCCTGAGCAGTTGTATGTGGACTACTACTACAAAGAGTGGCATGCACCAAGGGTGGTTATGACGCAGAAATTGACGGATACAGATGGTGGCATCGTGAGTTTGTTCGCTCACTATCGCCATCCCATGATGGATAAAACCTTCTTCGTGCAGGGCATCAGTCGCAACCTTGAGGAAGGATATGCAGAAATGACACTTAAGGAGATTGAGCAATGATAGACATCAAGGTAATAAAGAAACCAAAGAACGAGGGCAGTACGTCGGCACTGAGAACGAGCGGCACCGCTTACGGCGGCATGGCTGTGAAGGAGGCTGCGCATGCGGCCAAGGCAGACATCGCAGAACTGGCGAAGGAAGCTATCCATGCCAAGGACAGCGACCATGCGATAGAAGCAGACCACTCGAAAGAGGCCGACCATGCTGTGAGCGCAGATGAGTCGAAACACGCACTGGAGGCAGACCACGCCAAGGAAGCTGACAATGCAGACAAGTGGGATTACCGTGAGTTTGACGACTATCTAAATCAACCAGTGAGAAAGACTGATGGTGTGACTTTTGACTCCGTGACCTCGGATAGCATAAGGAGCGCGGGACAGTTCGTTGACGGGATGCTTGGTGCAGGGTTCCATTTGTGGAAAGGTGAGGACGGGCGCACATACCTGACGGTGGACAAACTGACGGTGAGACAAACTATGGCCGTTATGGAGCTGCTCATTGAGAAGGTGAGGAGTGTGGGCGGCCAGATATGCGTGAGTGCAGCAAACGGACGCATCAAGACCGTGGAGGAATCGGACGAGCACTATCTTATCACCTTCGAGCAGGAGAATATGTTTGTACAGCACGACCTGGTGCGCTGCCAGACGTTCACGGGCAAGGATATGCGGAGCTACTGGGTGGAAGTGACCGATGTAACGGAGACCGGCATCGTGGTGGGGAAGGAGGAGTTCGAGGGCGTGGAACCGAAGGAGGGCGACGAGTGTGTGCTGATGGGCAACACGGCGAACACCGACCGCCAGAATATGGTGCTCATATCGGCAACCGAGGATGGTCAGCCGAGAGTGGATGTGATGGACGGTGTGAATGGCAAAACCTTTGCCAATTGTCTGCGTGCGAGACTTGGCAACCTTGATGGCATTAAGGATGATAAGTTTCCGGCAGACCGTCAGCCAAAGGGAAACGGACTATATGCGGATAATGCCTTTTTGAAGGGAACTTTCGTGTTGGAGACTGGCGAGGACGTGAAGACTCGTTTTGAGATAACCGAGGGCAAGGTGCAGAGCGCGATCGACAGCGTGAGGAACGATTTTCTGAGCGAGAAGGGCTATCTGAACAACCCGACGTTTGCATCGGGGTTGGAGAAGTGGAACTCGGAAAACGAGACGGCGTTCTTTCTCGTCGGCAACAAATGGGTGTGGGCCAACGGCGCAGCCCTATCGAAGAAGGGTGACGGTGCGAGCGTGGTGACAGACATGGGACGCAAGGTGGTGCGGATACGCAACAAGTATATCCGACAGAAGCATGAGAATCTACGCTTTGTGCCGACCTTTCCGACAAACGGCGAGGGGAAGAAGGAAGCCTTGCCAGTGTATCTGAGTTTCTTTTATCGCTGCGCAAAGACCGGTACGCTGAAGATAGGTTTTGAGAATGTTGACAAAACGGGGTTTGCGGACTTCAACAGTATGGAGGTGAGCGAGGAAATCGCTGCTACCGGTGGCTATGTGCAATACACCTGCAGCGGACTGTGGAACGGCACGGGCGATTTTAAGTTGTCGTTTGACGGCGACATCTATCTGTATATGCTTGTGCTGAGCACAGACAAGATCGAGGCGCTGACTTACAAGTACAAAACGCTGTTTGAGCAGAGCGAGCGGCTGGTGAAAATATCGGCAGCCGTGTATGACAAGGACGAGCGAGCGCTGCAAGAGACTGGACTGATGGTTCAACCCGAAGGTACGGGTATCTATATTAAGGATGCAAACGGCAAACTGGCTCTGATAGGTGTGGGCGTGGAGGAAACGGATGGTGAGGGCAATAAGAAAACCGTCATCAAGCTGACGGCAGACAACATCAAGCTGGAGGGACTGGTGACGGCCAACGGCTACTTCAAGGTGAAGGAAGACGGCAGCATCGAGGCTGTGAATGGAACATTCCGAGGGCACGTGTACGCTGAGGGTGGAGCCATAGGCGGTTTCAGCATAGGAAACGGGCACATAGGTGGTGCAGATGTAATTTATAACGAAGATGGCACAATAGAGGTGAAGGATACCGAAAACGGTCTGTTCTTGTATGATGACATGATAGGGTTCAACGACAAGGGACGGCAAGCCATCTTCGGCACGTGGAACAACTACGGGCAACCTATGCTATGCCGGTTGGTAGATACTGCCACTGATTACAACTTCGATTTTGGCATTTCCCCGAAGTATGGCATCGTGTTCGACATAGAAAACTCCATGAACGGGAACTTCGCCTTTGCGGGTAAAGGTTCGGGCGTACTGAACGGAGCTATGGACGGCTATGCATACAAAAAAATAGCCCTGGACAAGGCGAACACGGTGTTTGTCGGCTATATGGACCTGCAGGCTGCGACCCGCTTCATCGTTAAGGCGACGCAAGATTCTGCCGTTGTGGCACTGCCCAAGATAGGGCAAGTGAGGGATGGTTTGGCCATTGGAAAGAATACCCCATTCTGTATGAGAATAACTATCATCGCCGATATAGGGTCGAGCAACTACAAGGTGTGTGGACGCTACAGCCAACAGGACAGCAAAAAGGAATATCCTTGGAACACCGAGGAACTGCCTGTGATGGTAGATTGGGATGGCGGACACTACGAAACGCTGAATATGGGTAAGGGAGATACGCTTGAGGTGCTACTGGTGTATGACCCAGACAGCACCGAGACGCTGAACGGCTGGCCTACGAAATATACGGCAAGAATCATCAATAAACTATCATAACAAAAAGAGAGATATGACTATGGCACTGACAGAAGAAGAGAAGAAATCGTTGGTTCAGGATGTTGTGAACCAGATAAAGACAGCCAGCCAGAGTGTGGACGAGCTGGAAGCGGTGAGCACGCTGGACGGTGTGGTGAGCCTCCCTGCCATGAGAGGCGAGACGGTGGTGAGCGCCCCGTTGAAACTGCTGTCGAAACCTGCGGAGGACGCAGCGGCTGTCGCCAAGGCTTCAGCTGCTGTGGCTGACGCATCGGCAAAGAAAGCTGATACGGCAACAGCAACAGCAAAGGCTGCAGCCCAAACCGCCAACGATGCGGCAAGCAAGGCCTCGGATGCCGCCCAGAAGACCAACGCAGCTGTGGCAAAGGCAGAAAGCGTGGAAGCGGAGTACAAGGACACGGCACTGGCTGCAAGGAACGGCGCGACAGCGCGGTTTGACGGGCTGGTGGAAGGCGTGGAGATACTGCATGTGTCGTATGAGAAGGTGGATGCCGTGGTGTATGACACGGTGAAGAAGGCGTTCTGTGGCGTAGTGGGTCTGAACCGGTACTGCAACAACTGGATGGGCGCTGACATGTACATGAATGATGCGCGCACGGAAGTACTGAAAGACAAAGCGTATGTGTGCGGTGGCGTGGTGTATGTGTGGAGCGATGAGGAAGAGAACCTGGTGGAGATAAGCGGAAGCGGCGGTGGCAACACCTATAACGTGACGGAGCAGGTTCCGCTGGAGAGCGGATACTATACGCTTGAGACCGCCATAGCAGCCGTGGAAGGAAAGGCACGTGCGAAGGGACGCTGCATCACCTACGAGACGGCACCGGGCAAATGGGAGACCAAGCAGTTCAAGGGCACGAATATCGAGAGCTGGGAGCAGGCGGCGAGCTGGGAGGACTTTGGCGGCGACGGCACGGTGAAGAGCGTGACGCTGAACGGCAAGAAGCTGGAGCCAGGCGAGGACGGCAACGTCGCCATCACCATCAGCGAGACTGAGGTGGACGAGAGCCTGAACGCAAGCTCGACGAACCCGGTGCAGAACGCTGCTGTGACGGCAAAGCTGATGGAGATAGAGGCAAGCACCGTCTTGGGCATGAACGCCGAACTGAGTGACGACGGCAGCAGCGTGCGCCTGGCACTGACCAACAAGAGCGGTGCGGAGATAGCGTCTGCGGACATTCCGGCAGGAAGCGGCGGCGGAGGCGGTGACGCTTCGACCACGAAGATCGTGCTGGATGCAGCCGTCAGCAAGACCATCATCAAGGAAGGTGACAGCGCGATGCTGACATGGACGTATGACCACCAGTACAGCAGCGGTGAGGAGAAAGGCACATCCACGGGCCAGAAGGCAACAGTCAGCATTGAGATGAAGAGGGGCGCTACGGTGATGTATGCAGACACGCAGCATGATGTTAGCAAGGGAACCTATACCCTGGATCTGACGAAATACCTGCTGCTCGGAACGACAGACATCTATGTGAGGGCTACGACAACCGACCCAACTACCGGGAAGACACAGACGAGGCAGAGCTATGTGAGCGTGAAGGCAGTGACCCTTGCGCTGAGCAGCAGCTTCAACATAGCCGAGTGTGTCGGCAAGGGCGGCTACGGTGTGAGCGAGGCGGTGAGCATCCCCTTCGCGGTGAGCGGAAGCGGCGACAAGACCGTGACGCTGTATCTGGACGGACACCAGTGGGACTCGCAGACAGTGAAGAGAAGCGGCACGACGAACGGCAGTTTCTCCTTGTCGATGTCGGGAGTGAGCATCGGACGGCACACGGTGCAGATCGTCGCCGAGATGGAGGCGAGCGCGGAGCTGACGCTGAAGAGTGAGAGCATCTACTTTGACATTCTGAAGGCCGGACAGAACGCCCCGTATATCGGCACGAAGCTGACCTTCGGTGACGGACGCATTTTTGCGGACGACCATCTGCCTCCGACTATTGAAACCGGCCAGTATGAGCAGGTGAGATTTGACTTTGTGGCGTATGACCCGACAACGACCCCGGCGACGGTGGGTGTGTGGCGAGACGGCATACGGACGCAGACGGTGAGCGTTCCGAGGACGACGCAGGTATATACAAACCGTTTCCTGGAGCAGGGCGACGTGGCGATGGTGCTGAAGTGCGGCACCACGGAATACAAGCTGAACGTGAAGGTGACGGAGAGCGGCATTGACCTGAGCGAGGCGACTGCCGGACTTGTGCTGAAACTGACGGCAGCCGGCAGAAGCAATGCCGAGAGCGAGCCTGCAGAATGGCGTTATAACGACGTTCAAACGGCGTTTAAAGGCTTTGACTGGCAGAGTAACGGCTGGACGGGTGACGCACTGAAACTGACGAACGGCGCGAACATCGAGATAGGCTGCAAACCATTCGGCAAAGATGCTACGACCACTGGTGCGACTTACGAGATGGAACTGACCTGCACCAATGTGACCGACCGCAAGGGCACGGTGGTGGACTGTATGGCCGGCAATGTCGGTTTCAGACTGACCACGCAGGAGGCGCTGATGCGCACGGGCGCAGGCTCGGAAGTGGGCACTAAGTTCGCAAGCGGTCTGACGCTGAAGATAGCCTTCGTGGTCCAGGAGAAGAAGGGCAACCGACTGATGATGTTGTATGTGAACGGCATCCTATGCGGCGCGAAGCAGTATGCCTCGACGGACTCGCTGCTCCAGGAAGAACCCACGAACATCAAGATCACGAGCGAGAGTGCAGATGTAGAGGTGCGGAACATGCGTGTGTACAGCCGTGCTTTGGGTGATGACGAGGAGCTTGCCAACTATATGGTGGACCGTCCGACAAGCGACGAGATGGTGGTGCTGTTCGAGAAGAACCAGGTGATGGACGACGAGGGCACTGATGTCGATATAGACAAACTGCGTGCGATGGGCAAGAGCGTGATGCGCATCGTGGGCGACGTGAACCTGGTGAACCAGACGAACAACAAGAAGTTTGAGGTTCCGGTGGACATCTACTTCTACTCTGCCTACGGTAAGGAGTATGACTTCATCATCTACCAGTGCGGACTGAGGATACAAGGCACCTCATCGACGACCTACCCGAGAAAGAACTACCGCATCTACTTCAGCCGCTCGACGAAGTATGGCACTAAGCTGTATGTGAACGGTGTGGAGGTCGCGGACTTCAAATATTCGTTCAAACCAGGTGCAAGACCGATAGACATATTCTGTCTGAAGGCGGACTTCTCAGATTCTTCATCTACGCACAATACTGGTGCGGTGAGAATCGTGAACGACATCTGGAAGAGATGCGGCTGGCTGACTCCGCCACAAATGGCCTACAAGGGCAACTATGATGTGAGAATCGGCGTGGACGGTTTCCCGATAGACTTGTTCTACGACAACAACGGCACGGGTGAGAACGTGTATCTCGGCAAGTACAACTTCAACAACGAGAAGAGCGGCAGCGGCATCATCTACGGCTTTGAGGGTATCGAGGGCTTCAATGACGAGGCTGCACTGAAGGGCGGGCGCAACAAGTGCATCTGCCTGGAGTTCCTGAACAACTCGGAGACATTGTGCCTGTTCGGTACGAGCAACATGGACACGTTTGACGACGCTCTGGAGTTCCGCTTCAAGGCCGACGACACATGGGCGACGGCGCATGAGGACGACAAGGCGGCGGTGAAGCGCCTTTGGGGGTGGATATACTCGTGCAAGGGCAACCCGACGAAATTCCTGAACGAATATGCGGAATACTTCGGCAACGACTCGCCATTTGCATGGTATCTGATAACGGACTACTTCATGGCTGTGGACAACCGCGCGAAGAACATGATGCTCGTGACGTGGGACGGCAAGATATGGTACTTCATCCCATACGACATGGACACGGTGTTCGGTGAGCGCAACGACTCCGTGCTGAAGTACGACTACACTATCACGTGGGAGACGATGGACGAGAGCATCGGCTCGTATGCTTTTGCAGGACACGACTCCGTGCTGTGGGAACTTGTGAGAGGCTGTCCGGACAAACTGAGGGAGGTGGCAGACAAGCTGCGAAGCACGATGTCGCTGGAGTATGTGCTGAAGGTGTTCAATGAGGAGATGATGGGCAACTGGTGTGAGCGCATCTACAACAAGGACGGCATCTACAAGTACATCAAGCCGCTGACGGAGGGTGTGACGACGGCAGACGGCACTACGAGTTACTATGACTATCTCTATGCACTCCAGGGCAGCCGATATGCGCACCGCACCTATACCATCCAGAACCGCTTTGCATTGCTGGACAGCCAGTATGTGTGCGGTACATACAGAAAGGACAGTTTCGCGGCCTACTTCGGCTACAAGTTCGGAAGTGACAACCGGAAGATAAGAATCACGGCGAGCGAGAGGTATTTCTTCGGGTACGGCTACACGAGCGGTACTCCGCACGAAAGCGCAGTGCTTGCGGAGGACACGGGAAGCCAGGTGGAACTGACGCTTGACACGGACCTCATCGTGAATGACCCGCAATACATCTACGGTGCGAGCCGCATCATGGGGCTTGACTTGACGGACGTTAGCCATGCCATACTCCAGACTCTGAACTTGAACAACTGTTCCGCCCTGCGGACGCTTGACGTGAGCTGCGGCCAGACACAGACAACGCTGAACGCATTGCTGGTGAACGGCTGCCGAAACTTGCGTACTCTGAATATGACCGGCTTGAAGTCAGGCAGCTTCACTGGCATAGACTTGAGCAACAACACGAAGCTGGAGACACTGAAGGCAGGCAAGACGGCCCTGACCGGCGTGAACTTTGCACAGGGTGCTCCGCTGACGAGCGTAACGCTTCCGGCAACGTTGCAGACACTGGAACTGCGCTACCTGGGCAAACTGACGACCGGCGGTCTGACGCTGGAGGGCACAAGCAACATCAACAGACTTGTGGTTGACAATTGCCCGGGTGTGGACTGGCAGACGCTGCACGCAAGGTGCGGAAACGTGAAGTATCTGCGTGTGACCGGCATCGACATGGAAGGCGACGGCAGCCTGCTGGCCTCACTGATGCAGACGGGCGGTGTGGACGAGAATGGCGGCAATGTGGAGAGCTGCCGACTGGTAGGCACATACCGACTAACTCGTTACGTTGATGATGAGACCTATGCTGCATACATCGAGCACTACCCGGAGTTGAACATCGAGCAGCCTGAATATACAATGCTGGAGAGCGACGAGAGCGTGGCAGACGATGCAAATCTCTCGAACCTGGATAACGGCACGGGCTATAAGTACGGCAACGACTACAAGCCAAGCGGCCATGTGGCAGCGATATTGAAGAACCGCCACAGAGTGCTTGCTAAGGTGACAAAGAAAGCGACCACGAGGAACGTGAACATCGCGAATGTCGATACCGTGGTGAACAATCTGGACGGCGAGATGACTTACATGGAGCTTGACGATAAGGACAGCACCAAGTATGCCGACGGGACCACTGCCAAACTTGACGGCAGCGAGGGTGACCTGATGATGCACGAGCCTTTCTTCTGGAGCAAGGGTATCAATGACTTCTTGAACAGCAGGAACTACAGTTGCTACAGCTCGAAGGATAAGGATCACATGCCAGCGGTGCCGAATGTGGACGTATTGACGCTTGATGACATCAAGGCGGTGCAGGGCGGTTACACTAAAGGCAGGAAAGTGATGAGTGGCAGGGACACCATAACAAATGCCATGAGCACGGACAGCTCTTATTCGGTGTGCGTGGTGGATGTGTCGAAGCACAAGCGTGTTCGCTGGCCGAGTGTGCCAGGCACGAACCTTGTGGGCAGCGCATTTGCCGACGTGAACGGCAATGTGGTGAAGAGCGTCGTGGTGCCAACGCTGGGAAACAGATTTGAGGCTGGTATGTATCTTATCAGCGATGTGCCTGAGGGAGCCAAGACTTTGTACTTCTCTATATTGAACACAGCCGAGTTTGACAAGGTGGTGCTATCCAACAGCAGCAAGATAGAGGATATGGAGCCCGAATGGTTTGCCAACGATGAGCATCTGTGCGCTGTTGTGGGCAGTTCTGTTGTGGGCAGCAAGCTGCGTGCCTGCATAACCGGCGGCAGTACCACTGCAAGTATGACATGGACGGACTTCCATTATTACAGCGTGCAGCGAGGTATGCAGCAGATTGACGCTCTGATGCACTTCCGCATTGCGAACCTTGCATACGCGAAGTATGGCAGGAGGAACATGCAGGAGCAGTGTGGCGCAGGTTCGCATACGAATATGCGCACGACTGGCGGCACGATGTCAAGAGGCATGCAGGACACTATAGGCTATGAGGGCGCAAAGGCAATCACCCCGAATGTTACAAACAGTCTGGTGGACGAGAACAGAGTGCACCAATATGCCTGGTATATAGACAAGGACGAGTATGGTGCTGCAAAGGTGACGCAGGTGAACAATATCTGCAGCCTGGGCTATGAGGACATCTACGGACACAAGTATGACATGATGGACGGTGTTGACTTGCCGAACACGAGCGGCAATGAGGGCAAGTGGCGCATTTGGATGCCTGACGGCAGCACCATAATGATAAAGGGTTCTACTTCAAGTGGCTGGATAACGGCTGTGGCTCATGGAAAGCTGATGGCTATTGTACCAGCCGGGGCTATGCAGGGTTCGTCGAGTACATACTATTCAGATTATTACTGGATAAGCACAGCCACGGGCCGTGTGGTCTATCGCGGGTGCCACAATGCGTACGCGTATGGCGGTGTCTCGAATGCGAATGCGTATAACGATGCCTCGTATGCGAGTGCGTTTACGATGCCTCGAGTGCGAATGCGAATGTCGGCTCGCGCCTGGCCTTCCGCGGTAAACTCGTGAGGGCGCAAAGCGTGGCTGCGTATAAGGCGTTGAGCGAGGCTGCGTAACGCGAAGCGCGCAAAGCGGGAGCGAAGCGACAAAACGAAAAGAACGGGGTTCGAATGGTGTTCGGACTCCGTTCTTGTAATTGTGTAAATACCGGCGTAAGCCGGTCGAAAATATTTTGGTGTGGGGGAGTACCCCAGCGGTACGTTTCGTTTTAAGAATATAGACGGCTCGTTCTGGAATGGCGAAACGTTTCGTTTTGCGGATTATACAATCAGACTTTCCTTCGATTTGCTAAGCACAGCTTCTGCAGCTTCAATATTCTTCCTGTTATCAGCTACAGCTTTCTCAGCTTTAACTTTGGCATTCTCGGCTTCAGTTTTTGCTTTTGCCTTGTCGTTGAGAGCTGTCTGCAAAGCCTCGAGTTCGGTTTTTATCTGGCGGGCTTTGTTGATATGAGGTTTTTGAATTTCAAGCTCCTCCGAAGCCTTTTGTGCATTGGCTACAAGCAGTTTGAGTTCAACATCTTCCTCTTGCTTTATCTCCTTTTCTTTATTTAAGATAGCAGATTCCAACTCTTTTAGGGTTTTCTCCAAAGAAGCAATGTTTGTTTCGGATGTCTTGATATCCTTTAACAGGGCTACGGCAGGAAGAGTTGCATCGTGAAGCGAGAGACGAGCTGTTTGCTCTGCAAAAGAATCTATCTGACTTTTTGCTTCGTTGAAAGCCTGCTCAAATTTTACGATGTTTTGCTGGTGCTTTTCAAAAGTAGTGTACCAGGCAAGCGCTTCTGTTATTTTCTGCAACTCCTCTTTTATCTGCTTATCCAACTTCTCCAGTTCGTCGATGCGTTCCTTTACGCTACAGAGATTTTCTTCTGGTATAAGGTCCTTCTCTTGAGCTGTGAAGTTGGCTGCAATCAGATCGTAGGCTTTAACGGCTTCATCCTTTTTCTGCTTTATCTCTTTGGCTATGTTTGTGTACAATTCCTCACACCCGATGAGCTTTTCGAGCAATTCATAGCGTTCATTTTCCTTGGCAGTAAGGAAGTTTGCAAACGATCCTTGGGCTATAAGTACGGTTCGCAGGAACTGTTCGTAGTCCAGACCGATGATAAGAGGAAGTCTATTCCAGTCGTCAACCTCTTCTGTAGGTACACCATTGTTGACATCAATCTTGTAGAGAGACAGAGTAGGATCTTCAAACTTTTTAGTTTTCATGCGAACATACCATTCTGCACGGTATAGTGTGCCGTTGTTCGCAAGAAACGTGAGTTTGCTATAGCCTTCCTTCTTGCCGCGTGTGAGTATGTTGCGCGAGTCAGTAGGCGCAAGACGACATTTCTCTTCAGAACTCAAATTGCCGAATACTTCGATATTCTGATTGCGGTCGCCTTTCTTGCGTGGATAGCGTGGTGCACGATTGTATAGCGCAAGGCATATAGCGTCAAGAATCGTAGACTTACCGCTACCGGTAGGACCGACAATACTGAATATCGTACTGTCGCCTAATGCTCCTTCTTCAAAGTTGATTGTCTCTCCTCCTATACGGTCGAGAGATGCAAGGTTCTGTATTTCGAGCTTTATGAATTTCATTAGTTCATGTTTCCTTTAATGTGTTCGAGTAACTGCTTGAGAATCATTTCTTGATGTTCAGTCATTTCCGCATTGTGTTTAACAGCGAACGTTTCCTTTAACGTGTCAAGAGGGTCGCGATTGAGGATGTCATCAATACTTTGAATATGATGGTTGTCGGCTATCGTACTGAGGTCAAGAGTGGGTATTATTTTCTGTATTTTACAAAGAACTGCATTCTTCTTGCTGATGGTCGCCTCCAGTTCCTTGATGTCATCATTACTTACCTTCTCCAGTTTCACCTTAAGGACAAGATACACGAAATTGTCGTCCAACTTATCGTCCGTTCTATCAGGCAACTTCTCTCTGATTAGTTTCTGCAGCTTCTTCGGAGTGAGTTCTTCGTCTCCTTCCGGCAGGATGCATAACTTATGCTGTGGCGTATATTCGACAAACTCTACCTTAGGCTTTTGCGTGTTGGAGATCGTTACCATATCGACACCATGTCTGTAGTCGATTTCGGCAAAAGACATAGGCAGAACACTTCCCGTATAACGTGCCCAGTCTGTATTCCATATATGTTGACGCTTATGTATATGGCCACAGGTAAGGTAGTCGGGGTGTCCAATCCAACCTTGCATGTTCACCTCCTCCTGTCCGCCGATAACTATCTTCTCGCTGGCATCCTTTGTAGCGATGTCAGCGCCTTTAGCGTACATGTGTGCCATCATTACGATTGGCCTGTCGGGATAAGTCTCACGAGCCATACTTGTGAGGTTGCGAAGAAAGGTGTTTACTCCTTCCGAATAACATGCATTCTGCACAATATCACTTCGCAGGTATGGAACTGTGAGTACAATAGCTTCTTCCCCGTTTTTAGTTCTTACGGGTACCATTAGGTCGTTGTAATCAATTTCCCATTTCCCGCCGTCGTTGCCGGCGATCCATGTGCGACGCACGTTTCCCCTTATCTCTACATTATGTCGAGTGAGGAGGGCGCGAGGAGCTTCAAGACGACTGGCTGAGTCGTGATTGCCTGCTGTTATGATAATTTGCATCTGAGGGGATGCTTGGGTGGCGTCAGCCAGAAACTCATAATAGGCAGATTGGGCAGCAGCGGAAGGATTGCCATTGTCGAACACATCGCCTGCTATAAGAAGGGCATCGGGCTGTTGCTCTTCAATTTTTTGAAGAAGCCATTTTAGAAAGTGTTTATGCTCTGGCAGACGATCGTTGCCATGGAAAAGGTTTCCGATGTGCCAGTCGCTTGTTGTTATCAGCTTCATATGTTTAGTTTTTCTTCTCAAGTTCGTGAAGACTCTCCATTTTCTTTGACTCGAGGAATTCGTAGATGCCGCCCAGGTGTTCTTGAACGCGTCCGTGTCCGAATTCGTAGACTTTAGAGACGAGGTCGTCGAGGAAGTCGCGGTCGTGGCTTACGACGATGAGCGTTCCGTCGAAGTCCTGTAGTGCCTGCTTGAGCACGTCTTTGGTGCGTAAGTCGAGGTGGTTTGTCGGTTCGTCGAGGATGAGGAGGTTGACCGGCTGGAGTAGGAGTTTGAGTATAGCGAGTCGTGTGCGTTCTCCTCCGGACAGCACCTTCACCTTCTTTGTCGACTCTTCGCCTCCGAACATGAAGGCTCCCAGTAGGTCGCGTATTTTGTTGCGTATTTCTCCCTTCGCCACGTCGTCGATGGTCTGGAAGACGGTGAGCTCGCCGTCGAGGAGCGACGCCTGGTTCTGTGCGAAGTATCCGATCTGTACGTTGTGTCCGATCTGTAGCTTTCCCTGGTTTTTCAGTTGTCCCATGATGCACTTGACGAGAGTAGACTTACCCTCGCCGTTTCGTCCGACGAAGGCTATCTTGTCGCCTCTCTCGACGGTAAGATTGACGCCGCTGAAGACATTCTTGTCGTTGAAGGACATGGCAACGTCGCTCATCTGGACGGGGTATGTTCCGCTTCGTGGTGAAGGCGGGAACTTCAGTCGGAGGTGGCTTGTATCCTCCTCGTCGACCTCGATGAGTTGGAGTTTCTCGAGCATTTTTACGCGGCTCTGGACCTGGAGTGTTTTTGAGTATGTGCCCTTGAAGCGTTCGATGAAGTCGCGCGTCTCGGCGATGAATTTCTGCTGTTCTTCGTATTTCTTGAGTTGCTGTTGGCGTCGCTCTTTTCGCAGCTCGAGATATTGGCTGTATGAAGCCTTGTAGTCGTAGATGCGACCGAGAGTGACCTCGATGGTGCGAGTGGTGATGTTGTCGACGAATTTTCGGTCGTGGCTGATAACGACTACCGCCTTAGAGCTGTTGGTGATGAACTGTTCGAGCCATTGGATAGACTGGATGTCGAGGTGGTTGGTAGGCTCGTCGAGTAGGAGCACGTCCGGCGCCTTGAGGAGGAGTTTAGCCAGCTCGATGCGCATTCGCCATCCTCCGGAGAACTGGCTTGTGGGGCGGTTGAAGTCGGAGCGTTGGAAGCCGAGTCCGAGTAGCGTCTTCTCTACGTCCTCCTCGAAGTGGGTGGAGTCGATGGCGTAGAACCGCTCGGAGAGGGAAGACAGCTTCTCGATGAGCAGCATGTAGTCGGCGCTCTCGTAGTCGGTGCGGGTAGTGAGCTGGTTGTTGATGCTGTCGATCTGCGCCTGGATTTCATGCAGATGGGCGAACGCCTGGCACGTTTCGTCGAACACGGTGCGCTTGTCTTCGGTAAGGAGGTGCTGGGGGAAGTAGGCCACGACGCAGTCTTTGGGCATCGAGACGGAGCCGCGTGTGGCTGTGCGGACGCCGGCCAAGATCTTGAGCAGCGTGCTCTTGCCGGCTCCGTTCTTGCCCATGAGAGCTATGCGGTCCTTAGGGTTTATCTGGAAGGAGACGTCTTTAAAAAGGGTGGTGCCGCCGAACTCGACGGTTAGTGCATCGACTGTAATCATGTGTGCTTATTGGGTTGTTATTTAACTTGTCTGTAATAGGGGTTTTTGGGTGATTCATCCGCAAAGTTACGAATTTCTCGATTAAAATTGCTAACTTTGCTGGCTAAAAGAGTTTTTGGCTGCGGAGACCTTTAGGATGGTTGGTGCAGCAGAGACTGCTGCACCCCCTTGAGGGAGCTTTGCTGCTGAGACCTTTAGGATGGTTGGTGCAGCAGAGACGGCTGCGCGCCCTTGGGGGAGGCAGCCATGGCTTAGAAAGAAACAATTTACCTAAAAAACGAAGAAGATGAAGAGAATATTTACTACGGTAGTGGTTGCGCTTGCTTCCACATTGGGCTGTGCGCAGACGACGCTATGGCAGACGGACACGGCGCGGCATGAGTATTATCGCATTCCGGCGATCGTGGCATACGACGAGCAGGTGATAGCTTTCTCGGACAACCGTTCGGGTGTGACGGACGCTACGAGTTGGGGCGACGTGGGGTCGGCAGGCAACATCAGCATAGAGGTGCGCCGGAGCAAGGACGGCGGGCGCACATGGGGAGCCGCCGAATGTGCCGTGAGGGGTTTCGGGAGCGGCAACTTCGACCAAAGCCATGGCGACGCGGCTGTGGTGCGCGACCGCAGGACGGGACGGATGCTGATAATGACCGGTTCGGGCGAAGTGGGCTACGGACGGTCGAGGGTGAGCACGCCGGGCGACTACAGCGAGGCGCTGAAGGTGGGCCGCTACTATAGCGAGGACGACGGACACACATGGAGGGGCGGCGAGGTGACGCGGGAGATATACGACATGTATCGCGGACACGGCAACATATACCGCCTGTTCTTTACGAGCGGAAAGATCTGTCAGAGCAGCCTCGTGAAGCGCGGCGCATACTACCGCATCTATTCGGCGGTGGTGACGAACGAGGGAAGCCTTGTGGTTTACTCGGACGACTTCGGCGGCACGTGGAAGCCGTTAGGCGGCGCAGACGCTCGTCCGGCACCGGAGGGCGACGAGGCGAAGATAGAAGAGCTGCCCGACGGACGCGTGCTGCTGAGCTGCAGGCGCGGCGGCAAGGAGGGTCGTTGCTTCAACATCTACACGTACGAGAACAAGAAATATAACAGCGGAAGCTGGGCCACGCCGGTAGCGTCTGAAGCAGAAGACGGCGGGACAGCCACTCTGAACAACAACACGAACGGCGAGATACTGCTGGTGCCGGCAAAGGCAGTGGGCGGCAAGCGCATGTACGTAGCCCTGCAGTCGGTGCCGCGCGGCTCGCACGGCGACCATCCGTCGAATCTGGAGCGTCGCAGCCATGTGTCGATATACTGGAAGGCGTTCGGCGAGGCAGAAGACTGGAGGACTCCGGAGGACTGGGTGGACGGCTGGAAGCGCTATGAAGTGACGGACGGGAAGTCGGCATACTCGACGATGGCAATAGGCGGCGACGGCACGATACGCTTCATATACGAAGACGAGGGCGTGCGCTTCCGCCTGGGCAGCCAGTGGACAGAGATGTACAACATTCTCTATAGGAATCTGACGCTACGGGAGATAACCGGCGGCGAGTATGAGTATAGCAAGCATAAGTAAGTTTAATCAACATACAGATCAGAACAAGTGTATATAGGAATAGCAGGAAATATTGGTTGCGGCAAAACAACGCTCACAGAGATGCTTGCGGAGCACTACCAATGGGAACCGCGATACGAGACAGTAGTGAACAATCCGTACATGGACGACTACTACAAGGATCTGCGGCGGTGGTCGTTCGCGATGGAAGTGTTCTTTCTTAAAGAACGCTTCAAGGACGTTATAGGATTTGCGGATTCGGAGAACATCGTTATCCAGGACCGCACCCTTCATGAAGGCGTGTTCGTGTTCACGGCGAACAACTACGAGCAGGGAAACATGAGCGACCGCGACTTTGAGACGTATATGGAGCTGTACGAGATAATGATGGAGAAGGTGAAGCTGCCCGATCTGATGATTTATCTGAGAGCTTCGGTGCCACACCTCGTGGAGAACATACAGAAGCGCGGCCGCGTCTACGAGCAGAAGATACCAATCGAGTATCTGCAAGGACTGAACGACCGCTACGAGGACTTTATCCTTAACAAATACAAGGGCAAGGTGCTTACCGTAGACGTGGACAAACTCGACTACAAGACGCGCCAGGAGGACTTCAGCTTCATTACGGACAAGATAGACGCTATCTTGGCAACCAATCATACTCACTCTAAATAACAGAAAAGAAAACAATGCATATAGCTATAGCCGGAAACATTGGCAGCGGCAAGACCACCCTGACCAAGATGTTGGCAAAAAGATATAACTGGTCGCCACGTTTCGAACCCGTTGAACACAATCCGTATCTCGACGACTTCTACAACGATATGTCGAGATGGTCGTTCAATCTGCAGATATACTTCCTGAACAAGCGCTTCAAGGAAGTGGTGGAGATAAGTCAGAGCGACAAGGACATCATTCAGGACCGCACCATCTTTGAGGACGCCTGCATCTTTGCGCCCAATCTGCACGGACAGGGATATATGTCGGACCGCGACTTCGAGAACTACTCGGATCTGTTCGACACGATGATGACGCTCGTGAAGCTGCCCGACCTTATGATATACATACGCTCGACGGTGCCAAACCTTATCAGCCAGATTGGCAAGCGCGGACGCGAATGCGAGCAGACGATACGCATCGACTACCTGACGGGACTGAACGAGAGATACGAGGAATGGATAAAGAATTACAAGGGAAGGCTGATAATAGTGGACGGCGACACGCAGAAGTTTGAGTCGGACACGGAAGCGTTCAGAAAGATCACGGACCAGATAGACGCCATGCTCTACGGTCTGTTCAAATAAAAGTGGCTATTTTGTAAGTTTTTCGGAAAATCTTCTTACCTTTGTCTTTGTATTAGACAAAATGTTTTGCACATAAACACAAAAGTTATGGGAGAAATGTTCAAATTTACAGAAGAAGAGAAGGCAGAGCTCCTTGAGATGAGCGAGCAGCTGAGGCAGCAGATGGGCGACGAATACCGTGGGGAAGACGCTGAGAAAGTGCGCGATCAGATAGAGAGCGATCTGCAGGAGAACAAGATAAAGAGAGACGTTTTCGGGCTGAACCCTATACTTATGAGTTTTCGGACCGCTCTGCTCGAGCTTGAGGAGATAGGCATGAAGCGCGACTGCGTGCTGTCGATATTGCTCTACAACAGCGTGGCGAACGAGAGTCTCACGATAGAAGAGATAGAGACAGAATACGGCACGAGCATAGCGCATATCATCCGTGGCCTTGTACGCATTCACGAGCTATACCGCAAGTCGCCGGTGATAGAGAGCGAGAACTTTCGCAACCTTCTGCTCTCGTTCGCCGAGGACATGCGCGTGGTGCTGATTATGATATCGGAGCGCGTGGTGCTTATGCGCCATATCCGCGATACGGAGAACAACGAGGCGCAGCAGAAAGTGGCCGAAGAAGCGAGCTATCTGTATGCTCCGCTGGCACACAAACTGGGCCTCTATAAGCTGAAGAGCGAGTTGGAAGACCTCAGCCTGAAGTATCTCGAGCACGACGCCTACTATATGATAAAGGAGAAGCTCAACGAGACGAAGCGCTCGCGCGACGCATATATAGAGAAGTTCATAAAGCCTATCGCCGAGAAGCTCGACGCCATGGGCATAAAGAGTCATATAAAAGGCAGAACGAAGAGCATACACTCGATATGGCAGAAGATGAAGAAGCAGCAATGCGGTTTTGAGGGCATCTACGACCTCTTTGCTATACGCATCATCATCGACTCGCCGCTGAGCGAAGAGAAGATGCAATGCTGGCAGACCTACTCGCTCATCACCGACATGTACCAGCCTAACCCGAAGCGTCTGCGCGACTGGCTCTCGGTGCCGAAGTCGAACGGCTACGAGAGTCTGCACATAACCGTGCTCGGTCCGGAGCAGAAGTGGGTGGAGGTGCAGATACGCACCGAGCGTATGGACGAGATAGCCGAGAAAGGTCTGGCTGCGCATTGGCGCTATAAGGGCATCAAGGGCGATTCGGGCATAGACGATTGGCTCAACAACATACGAGCAGCACTCGAAGCAGGCGACAGCTTGCAGCTTATGGACCAGTTCAAGATGGATCTGTACGAAGATGAGGTGTTCGTATTCACGCCGAAAGGCGATCTGCTGAAATTTCCGAAAGGATCGACCGTGCTCGACTTCGCCTACCACATACACTCAGGCGTCGGCAACAAGTGTGTCGGCGGCAAGATAAACGGCAGGAACGTTTCGTTCAGAGAGGTGCTTCACTCGGGCGACACAATAGAGATTCTGACGCAGAACAACCAGACGCCGAAGCAGGAGTGGCTGAACATCGTGCAAAGCTCGCGTGCGAAGTCGAAGATACGCCTTGCGCTGAAGGAGCTGAAGGTGAAGGACGGAGTGTTTGCGAAAGAGATGCTCGAGCGCAAGTTCAAGAACCGAAAGATAGAGCTTGAGGAGAGCGTGCTTTACCATCTCATCTCGAAGATGGGCTTCAAGGAGACTTCCGACTTCTACAGACAACTCGTAGACGAGAAGATAGACATCAACGATGTTGTGGACGGATACATAGCCGAGAAAGAACACGGCGCAAACCAGAAGATGGGCGCTGCGATACGTTCGGCAGAAGAGTTTGTGCTTGACAAAGACAATAATGCAAACAGCTTCCGTACAAAGTCGTCAGACGACGAGCTGGTTATCGACCGCAACCTTAAAGGCGTAGACTACTCGCTGGCACAATGCTGCCATCCTATCTACGGCGACCAGATATTCGGCTTCGTGACCGTGAACGGCGGTATCAAGATACATTGTCAGGACTGTCCGAACGCCCCCGAACTGCGTAAGCGCTTCGGTTATCGAATAGTGAAAGCAAGATGGAGCGGCAAGGGAACATCGCAGTATAACATCACGTTGCGCGTTGTAGGAAACGACGACCTCGGCATCGTGAACAACATCACAAGCATCATCTCTAAGGAGCAGAAGATTGTGATGAAGTCGATAAACATCGACAGTCACGACGGACTGTTCAGCGGCAATCTCAACGTGCTGATTGACGACACATCGAAGCTCGACGCGTTGTTGAAGAAACTGCGCACCGTGAAGGGAGTGAAGTCGGTTACACGTCTATAGTGAGTTTATGAATTTTGAGTTTTGAATTGTCTGCTGCGCCGAATGTGCGAAGCGCACAATTCAAAACTCAAAACTCATTGTTCGATAGCAGCATCCAGTTCCTTTATGCCTTTCGTTGTGCAGATGCCGCGCAGATAAAGGAATATAGTGTTGTGCATGATGGCAGTAATGCTGTAGTTCTTGTACATCTGCGTCTCCATAGCATAGTTGGCAGACGCAGAACTTGTTTTAAGGATGATGTCGAAGTTGAGGTCGGAGCGGAAGAACCCTTCTTTAACACCACGACGGAAGAACAATAGCGCGTTGTTGTGGCGTTCAGCATTCATCCTTTCCAGATACTCCACGACTTGCTTGTACTTGCGCAGTTCGACAAGGAATAAAGGCGAAACGTCGGCTATGGAAAGAAGCTTTTTCTTGTAGAACTCGATGATGATGTCCATCACATTATGGTTCTTGTCCAAGCTGTATTGCAGCATGTGGTCGTTGAACTCCTGCTCGTGTATGCGCACCGCCTCAAGCAGAAGTTCCTCCTTATTGGAATAAATCTCATACAACGTGCGTTTGGATATGGCAAGAGTGTTGGCTATGTCGTCCATCTTTACCGACTTGACGCCCTTGTGCAAGAATTCGGTCATGGCAGCCTTCAGAATCCTGTTGCGCAATTCCAACTTATAGCATGTTTGAGAACTTCCCTTGTACATAGAAAACTATTTATAATCTGATGAATATCGTTATAATTTTCCGCAAAAGTATAAAAAAAACTTTCAAAGAGCTGCGAGTTTTTATGTTATTTTAAACAAAACGTGCGAAACAATCTTTTAACCGATGCCATTAATCCAAGCTTTTTCAGTAACTTTGCGGTGAAATTCTACATCTAATAATTATTTAATACAATGGTTAAAATCACAAAAGAAAGTGCATTGGAGTATCACGAAAGTGGACGTCCTGGCAAAATTGAGGTAAAGCCGACCAAGCCTTACCACACCCAGACCGACCTTAGTTTGGCGTATTCTCCCGGTGTAGCTTTCCCGTGTCTCGAGATTCAGCAGAATCCGGACGATGTGTATAAGTACACAGACAAAGGCAATCTTGTCGCTGTGATTTCAAACGGCACCGCCGTGTTAGGTCTTGGCGACATTGGAGCAATGAGCGGCAAGCCAGTTATGGAAGGCAAAGGCCTGCTCTTTAAGATATATGGCGGCATCGATGTTTTCGACATCGAGGTTGCCGAGAAAGATCCGGAGAAGTTCTGCGAGGCAGTAGAGAAGATTGCGCCTACCTTCGGCGGCATCAACCTTGAGGACATTAAGGCTCCAGAGTGCTTCTACATCGAAGAGCGTCTGAAGAAGACCCTCGACATCCCCGTGATGCACGACGACCAGCACGGCACAGCCATCATCTCGGCAGCCGGCTTGAAGAATGCGCTTGAGGTAGCCGGAAAGAACATCTCCGACGTAAAGATTGTTGTAAACGGAGCAGGAGCAGCTGCCATCAGCTGCACTAAGCTGTACGTAGCGCTTGGCGCAAAAGTAGAGAATATCGTGATGCTCGACTCGAAGGGTGTTATCACCGCCGACCGTCAGAACCTCACTCCGCAGAAAGCCCTGTTCGCCACAAAGCGCACCGACGTACACACCCTTGAGGAAGCCGTGAAGGGCGCCGACGTGTTCGTCGGACTCTCTAAGGGCAACGTGCTCTCGCAGGATATGATCCGCTCTATGGCAGACCAGCCAATCGTGTTCGCCCTTGCCAACCCCGTGCCCGAGATTAGCTACGAGGACGCAATGGCAAGTCGCCCCGACGTGCTCATGTCTACTGGCAGAAGCGACTATCCCAACCAGATAAACAACGTAATCGGTTTCCCGTACATCTTCCGTGGAGCCCTCGACGTTCACGCCAAGGCTATCAACGAGGAGATGAAGATGGCTGCCGTTCATGCCATTGCCGACCTTGCAAAGCAGCCTGTGCCCGATATCGTGAACGAGGTATATCATGTTAACGACCTCACGTTCGGTCCGAAATACTTCATCCCGAAACCCGTCGACCCTCGTCTTATCACAGAGGTGAGTGCGGCTGTTGCCAAGGCTGCAATAGAGAGTGGAGTAGCACGCAAGACCATCACCGACTGGGACGCCTACAAGAAGAATCTTATGCAGCTGCTGGGTCAGGAGACAAAGCTCACACGCAACCTCCACGACACAGCCCGTCTGCATCCGCAGCGCGTAGTGTTCGCCGAGGGCGGTCACCCGTCTATGATGAAGGCAGCCGTTCAGGCACGCCTTGAGGGCATCTGCCATCCGGTACTTCTTGGCAATCCCGACCGTCTGCAGCGCTTGGCGCAGCGTCTGAAGCTGAGTCTTGAGGGCATCGACATCGTAGACATGCGTGCCGACCAGGAGCAGGGACGCCGTGCCACATACGCCAAGCATCTCGCCAAGAAGCGTGCGCGCCAGGGCTACACCTTCGAGGAGGCATACGACAAGATGTACGAGCGCAACTACTTCGGTATGATGATGGTTGAGACGGGCGACGCCGACGCGTTCATCACTGGTCTTTACACCAAGTATTCGAACACCATCAAGGTAGCCAAGGAGGTGATCGGCATCCGCGACGAGTACAGCACATTCGCCACAATGCACATCCTCAACACCAAGAAGGGCGTGTTCTTCATCTCTGATACGCTCATCAACCGCCACCCCGACGAGCATATCCTTGCCGACGTGGCACGCCTCACGGCCCACACCGTGCGCTTCTTCAACGAGGAGCCGAAGATAGCCATGATAAGCTATTCTAACTTCGGTACAGACGAGATAGGCAGTCCGGTGAAGGTGCATGCAGCTGTCGACGAGTTGCAGCGCCGTTTCCCCGATATGTGCATCGACGGCGAGATGCAGGTCAACTTTGCCCTGAACAAGCAGCTGCGCGACGACAAGTATCCGTTCACACGCCTTAAGGGCAAGGACGTCAACACGCTCGTCTTCCCGAACATGAGCAGCGCTCAGAGCAGCTACAAGATGCTGCAGGCGCTCGACCCCGATGCCGAAATCATCGGCCCGATTCAGATGGGCTTGAACAAGCCGATTCACTTCACCGACTTTGAAAGCTCGGTACGCGACATCGTGAACATCACAGCCGTTGCGGTCATCGACGCCTACGTAGCCAAGAAGATTAACAAACAGAAATAAGCCGTATATACTTATTTTCAGAAAAGAGGTTATGGCTCTCCAGTCATAACCTCTTGTTGTATCTGATAAACACAAGCAAGATGAATACATTCACACCAATCATATCCGAGGCACTTGGTCTGTCGCAGCGCGGAGTGGAGAACACGTTGCAGCTGCTCGACGAGAACTGCACCATTCCGTTCATCAGTCGCTATCGCAAGGAGATGACCGGCAATATGGACGAGGTGCAGGTGTCGGACATAGCGCTCATGCGTGAGAAGCTCACCGACATAGCCAAGCGCAAAGAGACCATTCTTTCTACCATCGAGAGCCAGGGCAAGCTCTCCGACGATTTGCGCAAGCGCATCGACAACTGCTGGACGCTCTCGGAGCTCGAAGACATCTATCTGCCCTACAAGCCGAAGCGCCGCACAAAGGCAGACATAGCCCGACAGAACGGACTCGAACCGCTCGCCAACGCCATCCTCCTGCAGCTCGACAAGAGCATCTCACGCACAGCCGAACGCTTTGTGAAGGGCGAGGTGAAGTCGGTGGCAGAAGCGCTTGAGGGCGCAAAGTTTATAATAGCCGAAGCCGTTAACGAGAACGAGAGTGTGCGCAAGGCGGTCAGAGCCATATACCGACGCGAGGCTGTCATCTCCTCAAAGGCTGTAAAGGCGAAGGCTGATGCCGAGGAAGCGCAGAAATACCGCGACTACTTCGACTTCTCTGAGTCGCTTCGCCGCTGCTCTTCCCATCGCCTTCTTGCCATGCGTCGTGGCGAGCGTGAGGGTTTCCTCAAGGTGAGCATCTCTGCCGACGACGAGGCATGCAAGCAGAAGATAAAGGCGCAGTACGTGCGTGGCTACGGCGAGTGCAGCAAGCTGGTAGGCGAGGCTGCCGACGACGCCTTCAAGCGTCTGTTGAAGCCTTCGATAGAGACCGAGTTCTCCGTGTCGAGCAAGCAGACCGCCGACCAGGAGGCTATAGGCGTGTTCGCCGAAAACCTGCGTCAGCTCCTGCTCGCCGCTCCGCTCGGACAGAAGCGTGTAATGGGTGTTGACCCGGGTTTCAGAACGGGCTGTAAGGTGGTTTGTCTCGACGCCCAGGGCACGCTGCTTCACTTTGAAGCTATTTATCCGCATCCGCCAAAGTGCGACACGCGTGGCGCAGCACGCCAGGTGTTGGGCATGGTGGAGAAATACGGTATAGAGGCGATTGCCGTGGGTAATGGTACAGCAAGCAGAGAGACGTCGGCATTCCTTAAGGAGATAGGTCTTGACCCGAAGATACATGTCTTCGTGGTGAGCGAGGACGGCGCCTCGGTTTATTCGGCTTCGGAGGTTGCGCGTGAGGAGTTTCCGAAGGAGGACGTGACGGTGCGTGGAGCGGTTTCTATCGGACGACGCCTTATGGACCCGCTTGCTGAGCTTGTGAAGATTGACCCGAAGAGCATCGGCGTAGGCCAGTATCAGCACGATGTGGACCAGACGGAGCTGAAGAAGTCGCTCGATATGGTTGTGGAGTCGTGTGTGAATACGGTTGGTGTCAACCTCAACACAGCCAGCCGCCACCTGCTCACCTACGTCAGCGGACTGAACGCCACTACGGCTAAGAATATCGTACTCTACAGAGAGCAGAACGGTCCTTTCCGCTCGCGTGCCGAACTGAAGAAGGTGCCGCGACTCGGACCGGCAACCTTCGTCCAGTGTGCCGGCTTCCTGCGCATACCCGACGCCAAGAATCCGCTCGATAACAGCGCCGTGCATCCCGAGAGCTACGACATCGTGAAGCGCATGGCTGAGGACAAGGGCTGCACCGTGCAGCAGCTCATAGCCGACAAAGACCTGCAGAAGACCATAAAGCTCGACCGCTACGTCACTCCCGCTGTCGGCATGCCTACGCTTACCGACATCATGGCTGAGCTGCAGCGACCGGGACGCGACCCGCGTGCTGCGGTTGAGGTGTTCGAGTTCGACCCGCGTGTGCATGAGATTGGCGACTTGCAGGTGGGTATGCTTCTGCCGGGTATCGTGACGAACATCACAAACTTCGGAGCATTCGTCGACGTCGGCGTACATCAGGACGGATTGGTGCATATCTCGCAGCTTGCTGACAGGTATGTGAAGGATCCGAACGACGTCGTAAAGCTCCATCAGCACGTCGTGGTGCGCGTGACGGAAGTGGACTGCAAGCGCCAGCGTATTTCGCTGTCGATGAAAGAGTAGGGGGCATAGCATCCTTGCTATACCCACAAATCCACACTGTAGAAGGCTACGGCATTCCTGCCGTAGCCATTGCAAGCAGTTGTAACGAAATGTTATAGTTTTGACTCACCCTCATTTTTATCAGTAATTTTAAATTTAAGAAACAGAATGAAATCGATATTGTTCATTGCTGCGTGCATCGTAGCCTCTGGCTTTGCTCTCACAAGTTGCCGCTTCGCATCCTCGCCTAATTTGGGCGATACTGTTGCGGCTTCGGTATTCGAGCCTGCCGACACGGCTTTGATTAACAAGAAGGCACGCGCAAAGGCTGCCGATACTACGTTTGTAGCCGACAGCGTGGGACTCTACTACATCGGTAGCGGATCTACCCGAGAGTTCATACAGCTTGTGTCTTATCCCTCACGCCGCGACACAACCGTCTATGGCAAGACACGACACATACGCGTAAAAGGCTCTGCCGAGATTAACAACGTGGTAAGAGTGAAATACTACTTGCTTAACGGAAAAGACTCGCTCGTGAAGGAGGTAGAGCAGGTGAAGATTCCATAGTTACAGCAGCGTGGTAATGATATTACCTTTGCGCGGTAACGCTATTACCACGCTGCTGTAATGATGTTTTCGGTGCGCGGTAATCTGATTAAACGCCCGAATGCGTGCCAAAACATGTTGAAGCGTTAAACCTTCTGCGCGACTTCTCTTTGGCGAAAGCCTGCATGTCTACAGCTACGTCATCCTCGTCCACGATTTCGACGCCAGTCATGGTTTCTATGATGTCTTCCATTGACACCACGCCACGTAGGCAGCCGTATTCGTCGAGGATGATGGAGATGTGTTCGCGCTTCTCCAGCATCTTTTCCCATATCTGATATACCGAATCGTCTTCGTTGAAGGAAAGAATCGGGCGCATGAGGTCGGAGAGTCTGGTTTCGAACTTATCTTCTGATAACTCCTTCAGCACCATGTCTTTCAGCACATAGCCGATGATGTAATCCTTGCTGTTGTCGTATACCGGTATGCGTGAGAAGTTCCATGTCTGCTGCTCGTAGAACTCCTTGATAGTAAGGTTCACGTTGGCAGATTCTACCACAATGGATGGTGTCATCACCTCGCGTGCCTTCACACTCGCCAGACGGATGCAACTCTTTATTATTTTGCTTTCCGATTCGCGGAAGATGCCCTCCGTGGTGCCTACGTCAACCATCGCCGACACTTCTTCGCGGCTCACGGAAGCCTGATGATTCTTCGGAGTGAATACCTTTGTGATTAGTTCTGAGAGCAGAACGAGCGGGTAGGTGATGAAGATGAGCACGCGGATAATCTTGGTGGAAGGCATGGCGAGCGAACGCCAGTAGGATGCTCCGATGGTTTTGGGGATGATTTCGGAAAGCACAAGAATCAACAGCGTGAGAATGGCTGATATCAGTCCGAAGTATTCTTCGCCGAAGAGCTTCATCGACTCGGCTCCGACACCTGCCGAACCGATGGTGTGCGCAATGGTGTTGAGCGAGAGGATTGCGCCCACTGGACGGTCCACGTTGTTCTTATACTGTTTCATCAAAGCGGCAGTCTTATTGCCGTCTGTTTCCTTCATCGAGATGAACGACATAGGAGTGGATAGGAGTACCGCTTCAAGGACGGAACATAAAAAGGATAGTGACAGAGCACCTAAAAAATATAATATGATTAAGCCCATTAAATATCTGATTCGTTAATAATAAGTTGTCTGCAAAAGGGGTGTTTGGACTACTTACTATAAACGAAGGGCGTTATGGCGTATGTATAATCGATGTGTCATTTACAGCACAAAGATATCTATTTAGTTATAATCATGACGTTCGGAGGCTAAAACATTGCGATTATTTAACTAAAAGGCTTCGGCTTTTATAAAGTTTTTACTATCTCACTTATAATACAATTCTATCGTTTCCACACCAAGCAACATTTTCTTTGCCTCCAATCCTCCCGCATAGCCTGTCAGTGAATGGTCGCTGCCTATTACTCGATGACAAGGGATCAGGATGCTGATGCCGTTCGCGCCTATGGCTCCAGCCACGGCTCTTACGGCCTTGGGCTTGCCGATGTATCGCGCTATATCCTTATAACTCTTTGTCGCTCCGTACGGAATGTCGAGCAAAGCGTTCCACACTTCATTCTGAAAATCAGTACCCGTCAGTCGTAACTGTATGTCGAAAGCCTTGCGCTTGCCGGCAAAGTATTCGTCGAGTTGTCTTTTGGTCTCTTCCAAGACAGAGGTTGTCCCAGTCTTGAAAGAAACATTCATGCCCATTGTAAGTCTTCGCATGTTGCGCTCTGCAAAAGGATTGTCGCTCCAATCGCAAAGGCATAGACTGTCAGCGAAAGAAGCCAAGACCAATCGGCCGCATGGCGAGTCGTAATTCTGGATGTTTATTTGCTTTCTGTTGTTCATCATAATTCTCTTGCACTTACATGTGAAGTCTTTCCAGACTGTCAATTTTTCGATAACCTATTCTTCGGCTTATCGTTGACGCCTTACGTATTGCCGCAGATATCCTGAGACACAGCTTATCTTATACAAAGATACATTTTATATTTACGCAAGAACATGTTTTTTGTAAATTTGTATAGTAAAAAGAAAACAAACAGGAACAATTAAATAGATTGTTCATGCCACAAACCTTTACCGACACATTTCATGTCATCGTTGATACGATTTCTTGTATCATGCACTATGGTTTTGACATATTGGCTGATGTTTTTGGTAATTATAGTAGCATAATTAGACAAAAATTTCAGTTTTTACGAAACCGATAACAAATAATGTCTTTATTCTTATTGATTTTTAGTAACTTTGCTGCGCATTCGCAATAAATGCGTTTGCAAACATACATAAGGCGTCGTCAACGCTTTGCTCATTGATCATTCTGAACGTAGGAAATTCAAATTGGTTATCAATGACATTGCAGAGAAGGTGTCACGGGTAGGTTGTATTATCAACCCTCGTAGTGTGCCAAGGAGGATTAACCTCATCGGCACACTTTTTGGGGGTACGTATAACTTTCAACGTGAGATTCTATCTGTTCGTCATTAACCATAGGTTTCCTACGACCTTGAATGAGTGGCGAGCAAGTGTAGAGTCTCACGCTTTTGTGTTTAAGTTAAATATAATAATAGAAGTTCCATAATCGATATATTATCAAGACGATTGCTTTCGTATATCATCAAAACCTTACCCAATAAGACAAATAATATGAAAAGTAGTATTTCTTTAAGTTTTTCTGTCGCTTTCGACCAAAACGACATGACAGGAGACATGAACAAAGATTCTCTTGAAGCAAGGATATCAGGATTGTCTTTCTATGTTGACTTTGATAATTATACAGAGTATTCAATAGAAGGCGGTTATCTAAAAGCCGAGCCTAACAATGAACATGATCCTAATGCAATTGCTATTTTCCATGAAAGTGGAAAGCATATTGGATATGTTTCTAAAGATTGCATCCTTGAAGTAAAGAAATTTACGGATGGAGAAAATGCGCCTTGTCTCATCTATATTGCACCTTTCATTGACAAAGAAGGAGAGAAAGGGCTTAAAGGTGTGGTTCGCATTTTTAGATATTATGATGGGCAGGCAGATTATGTAAACAGTATTATGGAACACTTTATCGATGTTTATGCCTTAAAACTAAAAGAAGAACTAGAAGAATTTGGGGAGAAAATACATGAAAAGTACGAGAGTCTGTTAACGGACAGTCCTGATGACGAAGGACATATTACGTTCAAAGGGGTTCCATTAAATGGATCAATAGAAAAAGTAAGAGCAAAAATCTTAAATGCAGGCTTCGAAAATAATGGAGAATCTCTTAGCGGACGTTTTGCTGGGTTAAAAGTTAAGGCATACGTATGTGGAAATGAAGAATTGAATCAAGTCTATTCTGTAATTCTTGTTACAGACCAAGAGCGTTCTTGGGAGTCTTTGAAGAGTAAATATCTGAAAGTTAGAGAACTCTATATAAGAAAATATGGAGATCCGACAACTGATTTACGTACATTTTGTGACCCTTATTACGAAGGAGATGGTGACGAATTGGAAGCAACAGAAAATCAGAAATGCTTTTATAGCTCTAAGTTTACTGTACCTGGTGGCGAAGTTTCAATTTTAATAGTAAACAGAAGTGTTATGTTTAATTTTGAAGATGCCATCAACAAGAATTTGGCAGGAGAAGATGAGGAATATGAAGAAACCGATGATTTCGATGAAGATTATGATGCTTATGATGATATATAAGCAAGTTTAAACTATATAAGTAAATAAAAAAATAGCAGAATGAAAACAAACAAAATTTGGAGTATCTTAGCGATGCTCGTAGTGTCAGTAACAGTTGTGTTTTTTACGTCATGTAGTAGTGATGATGACGGAGACGGCAGCAAAGACATCAATGTGCAAGAAGTAGTTGGAACTTGGACATGTACCGCAAGTACAGATAAAGTGGATGGTAAATCTATAACCGGTTATATGGTTGGGGAGTCTATTACTATCAGCGAGGATGGCAAGTTCTCTTCTACTGCAAGCTCTATAGGCAATGGCACATGGAAGCTTGACGGTAATAAAATGTCAGCTAAGAACACGTATGGTGACACTTTCAGCGCAACGATTGTTGTTAGTGGTAATAAGATGAAATGGAACGGAACTTCAAGTCTGAACGTTAGCTTCAACTATACATGGGAGAAAAAATAAATTCTTGCAAATAGATAGCAATAAAGATTGACGTCACTGTTGCTGTTTTGCAACGGTGGCGTTTTAAAATTTAAAGTGTGACAGGGGAGTTTGCATGAGACTAATGTTCATTAATTGTGTAATAACTTAAAACTGAGATATAATGACAGAAGACGAAAAAAAAGAGTTTGAGGAATTCTTAGAATGGAAGGCCGAAAAGAAACGCCAAGAGGAAGAAACTAGCGTGAAACAAGAAGAGGAAGAAAGACAAGTTAAAGCTAACATTCAAATGCCTCAAGTAGAAGATAAGAAACGTATGGAATTTGATAATGGACAAGTTCCTTATTCTTCAAATATTAATGATAATAAAAGTAACAATCCAGATGGGGGAAAAACATCCTTCCCATGTGCTTTTGTATTACTATTTTCTGTGATTATTTTTGCATTTTGTATTTGTTTACTAAGAGATTGCTCTGATAATTATAAAACGACTTCTAATAATACTGAGTCAACTTCAAATAGTGAGACCGATAAAAAAGATGATTCTCTCGCTACCATAGCTGCTGCAGAAAAAAAGAGTCAGGATAGTCTAAAGAGAGCTAAGAGAATAGACCTGTTAAAAAATACGATAAAGATAAAGAAGGCTTATCTATCATCTCCTAATAGTGCTGGCGGTGTAGACGCTCATCTTGTATGGAAGAATGTATCTAATAAGACTATAAAATATTTAAACTGGAGTGGCTATCCTATAAATGCAGTGGGTGATCCAGTTTCATGTGAAGCTCGTGGAACCATTGAAGGTGGTGGTAAGGTTACTGGCCCTATAAAGCCAGGAGCGACTTATGGTTACGGAACATATTGGGATTGTCTTTGGTACAATTATTCTGCTAAGAAGCTTGTACTAACTGACATCTATATAGAATATATGGATGGTAGCTCTATCCATATAAACAGTAACGAATTGAAATATGTTCGTTAATGTCAAAGTTTAAGAAATCATGGAAAGGGAAGCAAAGAAAGAAAAATCAATAGGTATTGGCACTACTACATTTTTTTTATCATGTTTCGGTATAAGCATTTATGATCAAGCGTCGCATGATAGTTACACTAATTACCAAGATAAGTTGCCCTTCAAAACTATTTTTGTGACAAGTGCTGTTACAGGAATAATATTGGCAATTATTACATGGCTGGTTTTAACCCTTTATGATTGCCATAAAAAGGCAAGGGAAGACGGTAGTGCTACAACTTTAGACCTTTTCAAAAAGGAATTATTCAGCAAACGCGCTATAATAGATTTGGCAATAATAATCATTGTTTTAATTATTGCGTCAGTTTTGGGATTAATTCTTTTATCATTGCTTGTTTTCTATATATTTATATTGAAAGGTAAAATAAACAGGAGAAAATAGAAGAGAATGCTTCTGTGTAATTATGGAGCATATCGTGGATGTTTGAATAATGCTGAAAAATAAGGAGAGCGCAAAGGTACATATTGCGTTCTCCTTTATTTTAAAGAATTAGTACGACCATCGCCCCCCCCTTTACTGTCCATGCATTCTTCTTTCAACCAGTTATTCAATGGAGTCTGTGTCATGGAGTCTTTTAAATAGGGGAGCACCTTACCTCGTTTAACCTCGTCCTGTGAAGGTAGTGATTGAGCCAGTCGCTAACGGCATCAGCGACATCACAACCGACGTTCCTGCTCACGCAAAGGGTATCTATAGTGTGACGGGTGTGAAGCAGACCCAGCAATGGAACGAGCTCCCTGCCGGCATCTACATCGTGGACGGCGTGAAGAGAGTGAAGAAATAGAAAGGTGTGTCATAACTTCATTATTATCAGCCCCCAACCGGTGATTGTGCCGGTTGGGGGTTTTGTTATGCTCGGCACGAGCATTGTCTAACGGGTGGAAGTCCTTAGTCCTGCGAATCTCAACCGAGTCTACAAGACAGTGATGAGGAACAAGGGCTGTGGTGGTATCGCTCTCAAATAACAATGAAGCGAAAAAACAATTTAAAGTGAAATAAATACTAAACAAATCGTATTTTAGCTGATAGAAAGTATTTATCTTTGCAGTAGTTTTATGAAGACAAACAGCAATGAAGTAAACAATATGAACGAAAAATATCAGTTTCTTACCCATGCGCCAGTCCATCGAGTGATAGGCGCAATGGCTTTGCCGACAATCATATCTATGTTGTTGACAAGCGTGTATAATCTGGTTGACACTTTTTTTGTAGGACAGATAGACACGCAGTCAACAGCAGCAGTAGGTATAGTGTTCAGCGTGATGTTCTTCATACAGGCGTTCTCTTTCTTCTTCGGCAACGGCTCGGGCAACTATATCTCCCGACAGCTTGGCGCTCAGAAGACGGAGGATGCAGAGACGATGGCAAGTACGGGTCTTTTTTACACATTGGTGTTTTCTGTTGTGATAATGCTGACAGGCTTGCTTTTCCTTGAACCTATCAGCATTCTTCTGGGCAGTACACCCACCATTCTGCCTTATACATGTCAGTATCTGGGCATCAGTCTGCTGGGCACGCCTTTTATCATGGGCACCTTCTGCATCAACAACCAGATGCGATTTCAGGGCTTCGCCAAGTATTCGGTATATGGAGTGGTGAGCGGCTCTATCATCAACTGTCTGCTCGACCCGCTCTTCATCTTCGGATTCTCGATGGGTGTTCGCGGAGCGGCATTGGCGTCGGTCATAGGTCAGTTTTGCGGCTTCGTCATTCTGCTCATGATGAGTAGAAAGGAAGGAGTGATTCATTACAGTCATCGCAAGATTTCCTTCGAGGTAAGATTTGTGAAGGAGATAATCGCCGGAGGAACACCCTCCATCTCTCGCCAGGGACTTGCCAGTATTAGCACCATAGCCCTCAACAGCGTAGCCGGCAACTACGGCGACGCTGCCATCGCAGCCATGAGCATCGTCTCGCGTATAGGCATGTTCATTTTTAGCGTCATTATTGGCTTAGGTCAGGGATTTCAACCTATGTGCGGCTTCTGCTACGGTGCCAAACTCTATGATAGGGTGAAGGAAGGATTCTGGTTTAGTACAAAGATTGGTACAGTATTTCTTTTGTTCTGGTCTGTGGTTCTAATCATCTTTAGCGAGGAGGCTGTGGCTTTGTTCCGTAACGACCCCGACGTGATAGCCATAGGCATTCCGGCGCTGCGCTATCAGATGATAGTCTTCCCGGCATGCAGTTTCATGATGATGGCAAACATGATGATGCAGACGTGCAGAAAGACAATACGTGCCAACATACTTGCAGCTTCGCGTCAAGGATTGTTTTTCATTCCTCTCATCATCATCCTTCCTCATTATTTCGGGTTGTTGGGAGTGGAGATTTGCCAGGCTGTGAGCGACCTCATCTCTTTCCTTGTGACAATTCCGATAGTGTGGACTGCATTCAGAGAGATACCGACAGAGCGTTAGAATTGCTGTAGAACACGATTTGCTTGCCGGTATCTTTAGTGAAATACCTATTTTTGATGAGGCTCCGAATTTGGTGGTTTCTCTTATGATTACTATTTTTGCACTCGGAAAAGAATCGTATTTACACGACCGATAGTTGTGCTCATGCGGTTTATATAAAAGTTTTATAATTATAAAGATATTATTGTATTATGATTATCGAAAATGTTCATGCAAGAGAGATCTTGGATTCTCGTGGCAATCCTACAGTAGAGGTTGAGGTGTCATTAAAGTCTGGCATCGTTGGTCGCGCATCAGTTCCGTCTGGTGCCTCAACAGGTGAGAATGAGGCTTTGGAACTTCGTGATGGCGACAAGAGCCGCTATTGTGGCAAGGGAGTATTAAAGGCTGTAGAGAATGTGAATAACGTGATTGCACCGGCTTTGGTCGGTTTCTCTGCCTTGGAGCAGCGTGCTATCGACTATAAGATGTTGGAGTTGGATGGCACCAAGACCAAGTCAAACCTGGGAGCCAATGCTATTCTTGGCGTATCGCTTGCCGTGGCTCATGCTGCTGCCAAGTATCTCCACATCCCGTTGTATCGCTATATCGGTGGTTGCAACACTTACACCCTTCCCGTTCCTATGATGAACATCATCAATGGCGGTGCTCACTCTGATGCGCCAATCGCCTTCCAGGAGTTTATGATTCGTCCTGTGGGCGCTCCTAATGAGAAGGAGGCTATCCGTATGGGTGCAGAGGTGTTCCATGCCTTGGCAAAGCTCCTGAAGAGTCGTGGACTTTCTACTGCTGTCGGCGACGAGGGTGGTTTCGCTCCTGCACTCAATGGCATAGAGGATGCGCTTGAGAGCATCTGCCAGGCAATCAAGGATGCCGGTTATGAGCCGGGAAAGGATGTGAAGATAGCAATGGACTGCGCTGCCAGCGAGTTTGCTGTTCAGGAGAATGGGGAATGGTATTACGATTATCGCCAGCTAAAGGACGGTAAGAAGAAAGATCCTAACGGCAAGAAGCTCACAGCTGCAGAGCAGATCAAGTTCTTGGAAGAACTCATCACCAAATATCCTATCGATTCCATCGAGGACGGTCTTGACGAGAATGATTGGGACAACTGGGTGAAGCTTACAGCTGCCATCGGCGACCGTTGCCAACTGGTTGGTGATGACCTCTTTGTTACCAACGTGAAGTTCTTGGAGAAGGGCATCAAGATGGGTGCTGCTAACTCTATCCTTATCAAGGTGAACCAGATAGGTTCGCTTACTGAGACTTTGGATGCTATCGAGATGGCTCATCGTCATGGCTACACAACCGTTACATCACACCGTTCAGGTGAAACAGAGGATACCACTATCGCTGATATCGCTGTGGCAACAAACTCTGGTCAAATCAAGACCGGTTCGATGAGCCGTACCGACCGTATGGCAAAGTACAACCAACTTATCCGTATCGAAGAGCAGTTGGAAAATAACGCTACTTACGGTTACAAGAAACTAAAATAGACGTGATTAATTATTGAATAAATCATAATAGACATTAATGGGCATGAACAACCGTGATGGTTGACCATGCCCATATTTTATATTTTCAAACTGCTATTTTATCTTGTTATATTCTTCATCGCTCACAGCCTCCTGCCACTCGTTGGATGTGTTCTCGCCAGGTATTTCAAAGGCGAGGTGGGCAAATATGCTTCATTATATCTACGCTGTTTTGCGATACTCGCTTGGAGTCTTCCCCGTCTGCGCCTTGAAAAAGCGGACAAAGTGCTGAGGATACTCAAAGTCGAGGTGCTGGCTGATTTGCGTAATGCTGAGGGTTTCATCAACAAGTAGTTGGCGGGCTGCAGAAAGCAGTCGGTCGTTGATCAGACTCTTAGCGGTTCTGCCTGTCTCGGTCTTGACTAATTCGCCGAAATATTTAGGCGAATAGCAGCATTTGTCGGCAAAGTAGGCTACGGTAGGCAGCCCTTCACGCATCGCTTCACGGGCAATGTATTCATCGAGCAGATAGATGAACTTCTTGACCACCGAATGATTTATTTCCTCGCGTGTGATAAACTGCCGGTCGTAGAAGCGCAGACAATAGTTCAGCAGCAACTCGATGTTAGAAACGATGAGTTCACGCGAATGCTTGTCTATAGGATGCGCGAGTTCCTGCCCAATCATTGAGAGCACGTCACGGAAGATGTTTATCTCGGCAGCGGATAGATGTAGGGCTTCGTTGCTTGTATAGTCGAAGAACTCATAGCGTGAGATGTTCTTGCCAAGCTGGGTGCGGTTGAGCAAGTCGGGATGGAAAGCCAATACCGTATATTTGGCAAGCGGTACTTCTGGATTAGGTTCCACTTTAATCGACTGTCCTGGAGCAAACGAAGTTACGGTCATCTCGTCAAAATCATATTCTGTTCTGCCGTATGACAATTTACACCCTTTGTTTTCCTTCAGGAAGAGGGCATAAAGTCCGTAGTGATGCACAGCCTCCTGTATAGGAGAGGTGTTCTCTACACGCGCAATGCTCACCAGAGGATGAAGTGTTTTCACCCCTATGAAGTCATTGAACTCCTGTATTGTATTAAAGAATAATTCCTTCATAATCCTAAGTCTTTTAGATTCCTAAATTTCTTGGGTGCAAAGATACGCACATTCTCCAAAAGAGCTTATACCTGGTTTTCGGAAGATATTACCATTATCGGAGATTTATATCCTTTGTACTTAAACACTTTCACCATATCCTTGTCGCCACCCATAAGCTGGCTGCATCTGTTCAACATTCCGGTGTCTGAGAAACCGCATTTCTCCATGACTCTTCCCGATGCAGGATTGCCTGTGAAATGGTCTGCCCAGATGTTTTCGAAATGCTTCACTTGGATGCAGTAGTAGAGCATCAGTTTCAAGGCTTCGGTGCAGATTCCTCTGTTCCAATAAGGCTTTCCTATCCAGTAGCCCACCTCGCAGTCGTTTTCTCCGATATGGATGTTGCTGGTTTCATGGGTGTAGTAGCCGATGCAGCCGATAGCCTCGCCAGTCTCTTTCAACACAATCGCCCATGTCGTGTCATTATGGAAGAATGTGCGGATAATCTCCAGACTTTCCTCTTCAGACTTATGTGCCGGCCATCCAGCACGAGGTCCTACGTCAGGGTCGGAGGCGTACTTGAAGAGTGCCTCAGCATCCGATTCCTGCCAATGGCGAAGTAAAATTCTTTCTGTTTCCATCAGATTATATCAATGTTTTGCATTCTATTTTACTATGTGCACTTACCCCAGCCAGTCGGTAAAGATAAGTATACATTCGTGCACCTTCTCAAAGAATTTCCCTATCCGGCGCTTGATGCCCTTCCAATATATCCCATTCTTTTTAATGCTCATATACTTAGTTATTTATTTTGTTATTAATTCATGTGCAAATACGCCATCAGCGCAAACTGTATAAGCAGAATAGCAGGAATGCCGTATTTGAATTTCTTGTGTATCGTCTTATGGTTTTAAAATCCCAACTCCACATCCTTGCCGAATGGTGCGAGCGAAAGCGCGGCCATCTTGAAATCCGTCCCTTCTCGGCGCCTTGTATTCATGCTCGCCGATGCGCTCCTTCAGAAATTCCGTCATCATGAAATACGGATTGCCCAGCAGGGCAGGAATGCCCACCACCGGAGCCTGCATCTGTGCGAGGAAAGAGCCGCAGCTGTTGCCCAGAAGCAAGTCGGGCTATTCCCCGTCGATGATGGAACGAATCTCCTTCAGTGCCTCCTTTGGGTGCAAAGGCAGGTCGGGAGTCAGCACCACCGCCGTCCCCTCAAACGCCTCTTTCAAGGCTCTCGCCATCGGACAGCTGCCCGTGGCGAAGAATCCGTGTAGGAATAATATCTTCTTCATGCTCTAATCATTTGATAATGATGCGCCTGTAATATAGGAGGATAAGCAATGCTCAACGCCCATATTGGCGCAATATATCTGCAAAAATACTAAAAAATGATTTTATAGATGGATTTTGTTTGCAGGGCGAACTTGATTTAACTTTATTTATAAGCAAGGGGATAACGAGGACGTCTTTAGTGTTATCTTGGGTTCCAAGTACATAGTTTCTCTTCACCTCACTCTTTGCTGTACTATCATGATTGGATGATATGGGTAAATAAAATGAAAATAAAGCAATAAATCAAGTATAATCTTTTGTAAAATTGCACAAAAACGCATCATCTTTAAAGACTATTCATTAAATTTGTAGCCATAAAAACATGTATATTTATGGAAAGTAAAAAAGATTTGAATCGTATAAAGGTTATGTTGGCAGAGAAGAAGAAAACCAATAAATGGCTTGCTTTTGCCTTAGGAGTTAATGCCGCTACAGTTAGTAAATGGTGTACGAACTCTTCACAGCCATCACTTGAAACATTGATGAAAATTGCAGAGTTACTGGAAGTAAACTATACAGAACTTATAAGAGTCGAGCCAAAGTTATGAAAGCAAAGAATACCTTCACCATCCACACAGAACTGATGGATGGAACTCTATCAGGAGTTAGGAATATCTATATGGGGGCAAACTCTACTTGTCACCTCTACGTTATTCCACGTGATAAAATTAATGTAGCCAACGATATAGCAGACATAGCAGGTCAACCTGCTTTTTATATTTTGCTAGGTGATCCCAATGCATTAAAGCCAGAAGCATACATTGGTCAAACTACCGATTTTTCCAATCGTAAGAATGACCACGTTCAGAAGAAGGATTTCTGGAAGACAGCTCTCGTTTTTATATCAGATAATCATAAGATATATGGAGACGATGTGAAAAATTTAGAGTATCTTGGCATAGAATCTGCACAAAGTGTTGAATCGTTTACCTTGCTCAATAGCTCAAATCCACGAAAGCCTAATATTGCACCGTACCGTGTTAATGATATGGAAGTCTTCTTCCGTGATATACAGTTGCTCACTCGTTTCTATGGATGCGGTATCTTTGATGCACCAGTAGCAAAGCCTCAATCAGAACATCTGTTCTATATTCACGCAACAGACCGTCCTGCAAAGGGGATTGGTTATTATGACAGAAACTCTAAACATTTTGTCCTCGTGAAAGGTTGTATCATCGCAAGTAAGGTGGTTCCAAGTTTCAAATCTGTTGCATCACGTCAGAGTTTCATTGATGAACATTGCAAAACGGAAAATGGGCAGATCATCCTTCAACACGATGTGCCTATGGACAGTCCAAGTGGTGCAAGTGGAATAATACTCGGCCGACCAAGTAATGGCTGGGATTATTGGAAGGATGCTGATGGCAATAAATTAGGTAATGCCATAGAGCGATAGGAATAAGGTAAATGAAACATGCTTCGATATCCTTCATGTCATTCTGCAGTACAATTGGTTTAATCGGAAGAAGAATATATAATAGGGAAAATAATGAATTTACATTAGTGTCCCGTTAAAATCGGGACACTAATGTAAATGTAAATAAACCTTGCAGATAAAACGGGTTAGGTTGCTAGTTGGTAGTGTAAACAGAACTGTGTCACGGCTCAGTTTACACTACCACAACAAAAAAAGATGGCAAGGTGTTTGACCCTGTCATCCTTCTGAAGTATGTTCGTGAATTGTTCGAAAACTCCCTATAGTTTATTCAAACACAAGCAATTTGCCTGTTAATACTTTCTTTGTACCGTTCATGTATGTCAATATCACCTTGGTGATATTCATATTTGAAGCGTCTCCAGACACATAATAATAAGAAGTGTCCCATTCCCAACTTGCAGATTCAAACTCTCGAAGTGGTCCTGTGCCCTGGAAATGGCCGGTCTTCCTCAAATCGCCTACATCGTTGGTTACCTTGAAATATACATCGATGTACTTGATCGTATTTCTGTTGGTATTCATGTAGTTGAAATGGAATGATATACATGAATATTCAGAATCCCATCCCCAATCAGTAAAGAAGCCGTAAGGTGCTCTCTTTTTGAGACGTTTGACATACTCGTCAAGGTAATGGTATGACAGCTCACTTGTAATCATGTCATAATCCTCTGACTCATCTGTAAGGCTATCTTTGAATATTTCATAGTGATACCTGAAAGGACTATATTCTTTCAGACTTTGGCTTAGTTCACTTTTATGTCCTGTTATATATGTGTAGCCCAGTCTGCCATCAGTTCTTGTGAAGTAATAAATGGTATCATTCTTGATTCCAATAGTGAATAATGAATCCTCAGAAAATGATTTCTCGCATTCATCACAATACAGAGACTTATTTCCTGTCGGCACCATTCTCCAGTTGTGAGTTTCCATATAGTCTGAACATTCTTTCTTCAGTTTGGCCAATCTTTCAGCTTTGAGCTTCTCAATTTCAATGGAGTCAGCCTTTGCTTTAGCTATCGAGTCTTGAATATGTCTTGTTCGTGCCTCATTTAGCGCAGTATATTTATCATCCAGCTGCTTGGAGTATTTTTGAACAAGCACATCAAGTTCATCCCCTGCTACTTGGGGGATGGACTTGTTCTTCTTGATGATCTTGGCGTAGTCCTTGGTTAGGGTGATCACAATATTGCTGTTTGGGGTCATGACATACAGATTTTGAGCTTTCTTGTCATAAGCATAGCTGCCCACAATATTGTCAACACGCTCAACCGACTTATTGGTTACTCTTTTGTAATAACCATCGCTTCCAGGATCATAAGCAACAATTACTCTTCGTTGAGTAGAATTGCTTATAGAAAATTGGGCATGTACACCGATGGTTGCCATCACCAGCATGAATAAAACGATTATCTTTTTCATTGTCTGTCTTTGATTAAACTTATTTCTTTTTGATAAACTCGGCAAATTCTTTGCCTGTATATGTTTTCTCTTTCATCAGTTCAAGAACTGTTTTGTCCGAGAAATCGAGCCTGAGATTGGCAGTCGTTGGATATTTGACATTTGAACTCCAGAATGTGAAGTTGTATTTCTCACTCGGATTCAGTGTTTTGCTGACTCTACCATCATTCTCTGCCATGAAATTCCCACTCCTGTCATAATATGTAACAAGATACTTGATACCGGAGATAGAGTAGGGAAGTGTACCTATTATAGCTTTTGAATAACGTCCAACAATTCATTTACAGCATCACAAATGCGCTTATTAGAACGCAGATACGAATAGTGAGTTAAATCTTCTAACTGAACCCATGTTTCATCTCCATCAATATAAGATGCACCTTCTATTGCTTTCAATAATTCTGTAGCATATTTTTTGGTCTTACATGAGATATGTATAACGAACTCATGATATTGCTTAAAGCCTAACCATATAGTGCACTTGGGGTGGTCCTGACGAAGCCAAATCTCATTTCCAAAACAGTCTTTATAATCTTTATACATCAATTCTTGGTTTTCGTCATCGAAAACGAAGCCATAGCAGTCGCACAGATTATGTGCCATTCGTGCCCTTTCTGTATCCAAGGCGATTTTTGCATACTGTTTTCTTGGAACTGCAAACATAATATGGCCAGCATACCAATATACTCTAAACGTAGCTTTCAATCTTTCTTCTTCATCAGAACACTTTGTGCAGCATTTCACGAACTTTATCATCAGAAGCCAAAATATTCTTCAGAAATTTGTTCTTTTCAGCTCTTTCTGTAATATATAATTCGTTGATATCTTCCCAAGAATTAAACTGGGAAACAATAGCTCTGATAAGAATTTCATCGATAGAATTCTTGTACAACACTTTGTGCAGCATTTCACGAACTTTATCATCAGAAGCCAAAATATTCTTCAGAAATCGGTTACATACATAATCTTTAAGATAGTAGATAAGTCAGTAGGTGTACATGTTGATAAGCGAGTAGAGGAGGAAGGTCTCGATATCTACGAGCATGGGTAGAGTGCATACAGCAATTGATATTACACAAAAAAAGCAGGAGTAGAACAACAATTCTACTCCTGCTTATATTTTACGCATATCTTTATCGATACACTTTACTCATATCTGCTTACACAAGGTACTGTGAGCTGATGCTCTGGTTGCTGATGACGCGACGGATAGTCTCCGCGAACATGTCGGCTACAGACAGTTGCTTTACCTTTGCGCAACGGTTAGAGTAGGGGATAGAGTCGGTGAAGACAATCTCCTCCAATGCCGAGTTCTGAACACGCTCAGATGCAGGGCCTGACATAACGCAGTGAGAAGCGCATGCTCGTACGCTCAGCGCACCTGCCTCCTTCATCACGTCGGCAGCCTTAGTGATAGTGCCGGCTGTGTCTACCATGTCGTCTACGATAATCACGTGCTTGCCCTTAACGTCGCCGATAATCTGGATGGTGTCAACAACGTTTGCACGAGCGCGGGTCTTGTTGCAGAGCACGAGCGGACAACCGAGATACTTAGCGTAAGTGTTAGCACGCTTAGAACCGCCAACGTCAGGCGAAGCGATAACAAATTCGTCAGTCTTCAGGTTCAGACTCTGCAGATAAGGCAGAATAACACCAGAAGCGTAAAGGTGGTCAACCGGTACATCAAAGAAGCCCTGAATCTGATCTGCATGCAAGTCCATTGTGATAAGACGATCGATACCTGCAGCGCTCAGAAGGTCGGCAACAAGCTTAGCTCCGATGCTAACACGTGGCTTGTCCTTACGGTCCTGACGAGCCCAGCCGAAATAAGGAATAACGGCGATGATGTGGCGTGCAGAAGCGCGCTTCGCTGCGTCAATCATAAGGAGCAACTCCATAAGATTGTCTGAATTCGGGAATGTGCTCTGAACGAGGAATACGTCGCGACCGCGGATAGACTCCTCGTACGATACTGCGAACTCGCCGTCAGAGAATCTGGTTACTACCAAATTGCCTAAAGGACAACCCAAACTTGCGCAGATCTTCTCTGCAAGGTATCTCGTGCTTGTACCTGAGAATACCAAAAAAGAGTTTTGTTCACTCATCTTAAATTGTTGTTATTTGTTAGGTTTTAATATATAAGCTTTCTTAATTTCTCAAAGTATGTTATGAGTTCTTTGTAGTCCATTTGATTGTGTATATTGAACTTGTTCCACAAATCTCCGCGGATGACAACGCCGCCAAAGCCCAAGTCGCGGGCAATCTGAATATTGTCAAAGTTCATTCCACCCAAAGCATACACTTTCTTGTCAATCAAGCCCTTGTCAGAAGCTTTCTCCAGCTGGTTCATAGTGAACGTAGATGGCTCCAATGGTTCCGACTGACTGTCGAAAATGTTACCAAGAAATACATATGCCGATTGTTTTTTGAGTTCTTTAAGCTGGGCAAGGTCGCGACAAGTGCGTCCTACTTTACCTTTGTAGCCTTCGGGCACCGACTCCGCTGCGTTGTCAAGATGTATTCCTGCTAAACGATACTCATCTTTAAGATAGTAATGACCGTGTACAAATATCTTCTCGTAGGCTTTATCTGGCAGCAGCGACAATAGTCGCTCTGAATAAATCGGCGAAGTCTCTGGCTTATAAAGGTGCAAATTGTCTAACCCAACATCGAAGAGGGCTGCAAGTATTTTGTCTTCTTCCACAAAGAATGTGGATTTAGTCATTATTGCTAACTTCATAGTCCGTGTTCTAAATTTAGTGCAAATGTATGAATTTTCTATCAAACAGACAATTTTATAGACAACTATTTGTAACTGAAATGTAATTTGACCGCGTTATTCCACAAGTTTTCCGTCTTTCTGCAGGGCATGCCATACAGAATAGCGTGCTTCTGGATTGTTTTTCTCTATTTCTTCAAATATACGTTTCATCTGTGTGCGGTTGGTCTCACGTTCGTGAGGGCACGTTTTTTCCTGCTTCGCATAGCGACGTAGCATGGCATATTCTGCGATGTCCTTTTCGTGCTCTAGACACAACGGACGGATAATGGTCAGCGGCATCTTGTCCAACTTCTTTACGGCAGGCATTGTTGAGTATGAGCCTTCATAGAAGGTATTGAGCATTGTGGTGTGAATGATATCGTCCTGATGATGTCCGAGTGCTATTTTGTTAAAGCCGTTGTCCTGCGCAAAGCGGAACAACGCCTTGCGTCTGTGCCACGAACAAAGGAAGCAAACAGGTTTGTCAGAAGGAGTGGTATCGTCGAATGCAGTCTGCACGATATGCAGCTTCACACCGTGCTCTTTGGCGAAAGACTCCAAATAAGATGTGTCTGATTCGTAGCTCACGTTCGCCATGCGCACATGTACGGCTTCTACCTCTATCCGCGGCTTGTAAATGCGCTGTCGCTGTGCAAGCATCTCAAGCAGACAAAGCGAATCTTTACCGCCTGAGAGACCGATAAGTATGCGGTCACCCTCAGAGAGCATAGAGAAGTCTGTTAGGGCTTTCTGAAAACGCTTGTATAGCTTATGGTATAGAATTTGTTCGGGAGTCTTCGGCATGGCTTCTTATTTGAAAACAAGATATACTGCCGCTACGAGGAATACAAAGGCAAGCAGATGATTCCATCTTAGCGATTCGCCCTGGAACATGACGTTGGCTATCACGGCAAAGACTATGAGGCTGACACATTCCTGCACAACCTTCAGCTGCACAAGTGAGAACGGTCCGCCGTTGCCTTGAAAGCCGATACGATTGGCTGGCACCTGGCAGCAATATTCAAAGAAGGCTATCATCCACGAGAACACGATGACACCTATAAGCGGCCAATGGCTCGACGTGCCAGTCTGCTGTAGCTTGAGGTGTCCGTACCAGGCTAAAGTCATGAAGATGTTACTTAATATTAGAAGAATTATTGTGTAGAATCCTGACATTGTGTTTCCTTTCAATTGTTATTCCCGTAAGTTTTCATTTTTGTCAGAAATAAAGGAGCCGGTTGCTTGATTCCGACTCCTTTATTTCGTTCGTTATTTTTCGTTATCTGTTTGTTATCCGTTCATTGTCTTATCCTCTGAGCTTCTCGTCCATAGACGCAGCAGCTCTTCTGCCGTCGCCCATAGCAAGGATAACGGTAGCTCCGCCACGAACGATGTCGCCACCTGCAAAGATTTCCGGACGCGAACTCTGCATCTGGTCGTTAACGGCGATAGTGTTTTTTCTGCCAAGCTCAAGACCTTCGATCGACTTCGGAACGAGTGGGTTTGGAGATACGCCAACTGCAACGATTACCTGGTCGACATCGAGAGTAACGGTCTTACCCTCAACCGGCACCGGTGAGCGGCGTCCGCTTGCATCAGGCTCTCCAAGTTCCATAACCTGAAGCACGGTAGCCTTCACGGCGCCCTTCTCGTCAGCGATATATTCTATCGGGTTGTGCAACGTGAGGAAATTGATGCCTTCCTCCTTTGCATGCTTCACCTCCTCAAGACGTGCCGGCATCTCTGCCTCAGAACGACGATATACAAGAGTAACGTCGCCACCCAAGCGCTTAGCAGTACGGCAAGAGTCCATAGCGGTGTTGCCACCACCAACAACGAGTACATGCTTGCCTATATTAAGAGGTGTGTCGGCGAGCGGGTTGGCTGCATCCATGAGGTTGACACGAGTAAGGTATTCGTTAGACGACATGATGTTCAGCGCATTCTCGCCCTTGATGTTCATGAAGTTAGGCAGACCAGCACCCGATCCGACGAAGATACCCTTGAAGCCTTCAGCCTCGAGCTGGTCGACAGTTATCGTCTTTCCAACTATGCAGTCGGTCTGGAATTCAACGCCCATCTTCTTCAGGTTCTCTATCTCAACATCCACGATGTGATTAGGCAGACGGAACTCTGGAATACCATATTTCAATACGCCGCCAATCTCGTGCAATGCCTCGAACACATGCACCTCGTAACCCTTCTTAGCCATGTCGCCAGCAAAGCTGAGTCCTGAAGGACCACTACCAACTACAGCCACCTTTATGCCGTTCTTCGGAGCAAGGTCGGGCAGAGCGATGTTGCCGCTCTCGCGCTCGAAGTCGGCAGCGAAACGCTCCAGGTAGCCGATAGCTACAGCCGGTTCGTTCATCTTCAGATGGATACACTTGCTCTCGCATTGCTTCTCCTGCGGACATACACGACCGCAGACAGCAGGCAGAGCAGATGTGCTCTTAAGAACCTTGGCAGCAGCGAGGAACTGTCCACGTTCGATGTTCTTGATGAACGACGGTATATTGATGTTAACCGGGCAGCCTTCTACACAAGCTGGCTTTCCGCAGTCGAGACAACGATGAGCCTCGCGTACAGCCATCTGCTTTGTCAAGCCCTTGTTTACTTCCTCGGTACGTGTGGTTGCACGATATACTGGGTCAAGCTCAGGCATTGTTACACGCTCTATAGCCTTGCGCTCTGCAGGCTTCATTGCAGCTCGAAGCTCCTTACGCCATTCCGAATCACGATTGGTGAGTTCTTCGATGGTTTCGGTTGTAGGCTCTACATCCATGCAAGTCTCGCAAGTGTGAAGTTCCTCTTGCTTTGCAAAGCCACGCAAATGCTCTTCGTAATGCTCCATCTCTTCGCGTTCTGCATCGCGGAAAGTGCCCATACGCTTGAACATCTCGTCCCAATCGACAAGCGAACCGTCAAATTCCGGTCCATCGATACATACGAACTTGGTCTTGCCACCAATAGAGAGTCGGCAAGCACCGCACATGCCCGTGCCATCAACCATGATAGTATTGAGCGATACCTCAACCGGTACGTTATACTTCTGTGCCATGAGGCAGCAGAACTTCATCATGATAGGAGGACCGATTGCGAACACCTTGTCCACATGCTCCTCTTGAGTGATGAACTTCTCGATACCTACGGTCACAACACCCTTTTCGCCATACGAACCATCGTCGGTCATGATAATGAGTTCGTCAGAACTCTGGCGAACTTCGTCTTCGAGAATAACAAGTTCTTTAGAACGACCTGCGATAACCGAAAGCACACGGTTGCCAGCAGCCTTCAACGCACGGATGATAGGAAGCATAGGTGCTACGCCTACGCCACCACCAGCACATACTACAGTTCCGAAGTTTTCTATATGGGTAGGGTTGCCGAGCGGTCCTACAACGTCGGTGATGTAGTCGCCCTCGTTAAGATCGCACAGCTTGGTTGATGACAATCCAACTTTCTGCACCACAATAGTGATAGTGCCACGCTCAATGCTTGCATCAGCAATAGTAAGCGGCACACGCTCGCCATTCTCGCCAACTCTGACGATAATGAAGTTACCAGCCTTGCGGCTCTTGGCAATCAATGGTGCTTCGATTTCAAAAAGGAATACCTTTTCAGAAAGTTGCTTTTTAAGGACAATTTTGTTCATAGGTAGTAACGGATTAGATTTGTTGATGTTTGCTTTGTAGATGAATTAAAACAAAAATTTGAGAGCTACGACTGCCTGTTGTTATACGTGTAAATATCATACGCTTTCGCAACGTGCAAATCTTAACTCTCAAATCTCTGTTGTAATTAATTAAAAGTTCTTATCGTCGAGCATCTCGAAACCGCAGTATGGTACGAGTACCTTCGGTACACGGATGCCTTCAGGTGTCTGGTTGTTCTCGATGATTGCAGCCACTATACGCGGCAAAGCAAGTGCAGAACCATTGAGAGTGTGGCAAAGTTCGGTCTTCTTAGTCTCCGAATTGCGATAGCGGCAATGCAGACGATTTGCCTGATAGCTCTCGAAGTTAGATACGGAAGAAACCTCAAGCCAACGCTTCTGTGCGGCGCTCCATACCTCGAAGTCGTAGCAGATAGCAGATGTGAAGCTCATGTCACCACCGCAAAGACGCAGGATGTGGTAGGGGAGTTCGAGCTTCTTAAGCAGACCCTCTACATGGTCGAGCATCTCGTTGAGCGACTGGTATGAATGCTCAGGCTTGTCGATGCGTACAATCTCTACCTTGTCGAATTGATGCAGACGGTTCAGACCGCGAACGTCCTTGCCGTAAGATCCAGCCTCACGACGGAAGCAAGCAGAGTAAGCGCAACGCTTGATAGGCAGATCTTTCTCGTCGAGTATCTCGTCGCGGAAGATGTTTGTTACTGGTACCTCGGCTGTAGGGATAAGGTAGAGGTTGTCGAGCTGGCACTGGTACATCTGAGCCTCCTTATCAGGAAGCTGACCGGTACCGTAACCAGAAGCCTCGTTCACAACGTAAGGAGGCTGTACCTCAAGGTAGCCACTCTTGCGAGCTTCATCAAGGAAGAACGCCTCAAGAGCACGCTGCAAGCGAGCCATCTTGCCTACATAGATAGGGAAGCCGGCACCTGTAATCTTAACGCCCAAATCAAAGTCGATAAGATTGAACTTTTTGCAAAGATCCCAGTGGCACATAGCGTCCTCCGGGAGATTCGGCATTTCACCACCTTCCTTAACGACAACATTGTCGCTTGCGTCCTTGCCTTCCGGAACATCATCGTTCGGAATGTTAGGAATAGTGCAAAGCTTAGCCACGAGGTCTTTCTCTGCCTGTGCCTTTGTTTCTTCAAGCTGTTTGTTCACTTCTTTAAGAGAAGATACTTTTTTCTTTATTTCTTCAGCCTCTTCTTTGTTGCCCTGTTTCATAAGAGTACCGATTTGGGCTGCCATCTTCTTTGCTTCTGCAAGGTTCGAGTCAAGTTCCTGCTGTGTCTCGCGACGACGCTTGTCGATTGCGAGCACTTCGTTAATGGCTTCCTCAGCACCCTTGAAGTGCTTCTTGTTCAAACCGCGGATAACACGTTCTGTTTCCTCACTGATGAGTTTAAGTGTAAGCATATCTGAAATATTAATTATAAAATTCTTCGTTATCTTATTCGAGATACAAAATTACATAAAAAATATTTCTTACGGCATAAAAACTAATAAAAAACTAAGAATTTATTAGTGTACGGAAGGGTAGTAATGTATAAAAAGCATTAATCCCAATCCTCAAGTGTATGAGGATTGGGATTAATATGTTTGTTTGGAATAGTTTTTTTATTAAATTTAAGCCTCTGCTTCAGGTATTACAGACACAGTGCTCTTGTCCTTGCGACCCTTGCGGAAGTTAACGACGCCGTCAACCAATGCATAGAGTGTGTCATCTTTACCAATACCTACGTTCAGGCCCGGGTTGTGCTTTGTACCGCGCTGGCGAACGATAATGTTGCCTGCGATGCACTTCTGGCCACCCCAGATTTTAACGCCTAATCTTTGAGAAGCTGATTCACGTCCGTTCTTAGAACTACCTACACCTTTCTTATGTGCCATTTCTTGTTCCTCCTAAATTTAAGCGATTACTTCTTTGATTGCAACTTCTGTGAACTGTGCGCGGTGACCATTCTTTTTGCGATAGTCCTTGCGACGCTTCATCTTGAATACGATGACCTTGTCACCCTTTACAAGAGGATTTACAACTTCACATACAACTTTAGCACCTTCTACGGCAGGTGCACCTACCTGTACTGAACCTTCCTTGTCAACAAGCAGTACCTTGTTGAATTCAACAGTCTGGCCTTCCTGAGCGTCCTTGATGTGGTGAACGAAGAGCTTCTTGCCCTGCTCTGCCTTGAACTGCTGACCGTTAATCTCTACGATTGCGTACATTTATTTATTTATATAAACGGGTTTTTCCGCAAGGCGTGCATGCATCGTGCCGCAACTTCTTTGAGCCTTTACGGACTAAATCGGCTGCAAAGGTACAAATTATTTATATTATTAGGTATATTGGGTAATGTAAAATTTAAAAAGTTTAACAAATTAAGCACCTGATTAACTGAGTTTTATATAAAATGGGGCATATAATGCAAAAACGAGCAGACAGATAAGCGTTATTGACAGCATTTATAGAATGCCACAAAACGCTTATTTGTCTACTCGTCTTCTTATTTACATGTCAACTCGTATACTTGTATACTCGTCAACTTGAATATTATTAGTCAAGCCACTTTACGTAGCAGAAGTCCTCACGATGAACGAGGTTCTCGTTCTTCGGGTACATACGTACGCAGCTCTTGAATGCACCAGCTACGTCAGGCTCGAATGTAGCCTCGAATGTGTAGTTGTTGCCTTCGCGACCTACCATCTTGAACTCGCGCTTGCTGAAGATGTGATCCTCACCATTCTTGTCAGTCTTGATAGATACAAGCTCAAGACCTACTGCGTCGTTCAAGCCCTGCTCGTCGATAACGTAGCGGAGAGTGTACTCTTTACCAGTCTCAGCTGCGCTGAGTGCAGAGTCGTCTTTGCTAACCACGCGGATAGCGTCCCAACGCTCAGCAACGGTCTCCTTCCAAGCAGCGAGCTCCTTAGCGAGACGGTTGTTGTTGGCTGCGAGCTTCTTGAAGTTAGCTGCCTCCTTGCTGTAGAACTTGTCATAGTAGTCGTCAAGCTGACGCTTCATTGTATAGTGAGGAGCGATAGTTGCGATAGAGTTCTTGATTGTCTTGATCCAACCCTCGCTGAAGCCCTGCTCGTTACGGTTGTAGTAGAGCGGCAGAATCTCGTTCTCGAGCAGCGAGTAGATAGTAGCTGCGTCGAGCTGATCCTGATAGCCCTGGTTCTGGTATGTGCGCTCCTGCTTGAGAGCCCAACCTGCACCCTCGCGGTAGCCTTCAACCCACCAGCCGTCGAGAACTGAGAGGTTTACAACGCCGTTCATCTCTGCCTTCTCGCCTGATGTACCTGAAGCCTCGAGCGGACGTGTCGGAGTGTTCATCCAAATATCAACGCCAGAAACAAGGCGACGAGCGAGCTGCATGTCGTAGTCCTCGAGGAAGATGATCTTGCCGAGGAACTCAGGACGCTGGCTTATCTCGAAGATCTTCTTGATCAGACCCTGACCAGCACCGTCAGCCGGGTGAGCCTTACCAGAGAAGATGAACTTAACCGGACGCTCCGGGTTGTTCACGATCTTAGAAAGACGCTCCAGGTCGGTGAAGAGGAGGTGAGCACGCTTGTATGTAGCGAAGCGGCGGCAGAAGCCGATGTAGAGAGCGTTCGGTGTGATGCTGTCGAGGAGAGCAACAACACGTGAAGGGTCGCCCTGATTCTTCAACCATGTAGCAGCGAACTTCTCGCGGATGTAGTTAACGAGCTTCTTCTTCAGCGCCATACGTGTCTCCCAAATCTCTGCGTCGGGCACATTGTAGATAGCGTGCCACAGGCTCTCGTTGCTCTGGTCGTAGATGTAGTTCTTGTCGAAATACTTAGCGTATACCTTGCGCCACTCTGTAGCAGTCCATGTCGGGAAGTGAACGCCGTTTGTTACGTAGCCTACGTGGCTCTCCTCAGGATAGTAGCCCTTCCAGATCGGAGCAAACATGCGCTGGCTCACCCAACCGTGGAGCTTACTTACGCCGTTAACCTCCTGGCAAGTGTTGCAAGCGAAGGTTGACATACAGAAGCGCTCTGAGTGATCCTCAGGGTTTGTACGACCCATGCCAATGAACTCGTCCCATGTGATGCCGAGCATCTGCGGATAACCGCCCATGTACTTGCCGAAGAGCGACTCGTCGAAGTAGTCGTGACCAGCCGGTACCGGAGTGTGAACAGTATAGAGTGAAGAAGCGCGAACGAGCTCGAGAGCCTCGTTGAACGACAGACCTTCCTTAATGTAGTCGATAAGACGCTGGAGGTTGCAGAGAGCTGCGTGGCCCTCGTTGCAGTGGTAGATCTCCTTCTTGATGCCGAGCTTCTTGAGTGTGAGTATACCGCCGATACCGAGGAGAATCTCCTGCTTCAGACGGTTCTCGTTGTCGCCACCATAGAGAGCATGTGTAATCGGGCGGTCGAACTCAGAGTTCATATCGTTGTCTGTATCGAGCAAGTAGAGCTTGATGCGACCAACGTTCATAGCCCATACGTATGCGTGAACCTGATAGTTCATGTAAGGTACGTCAACAACCATCGGCTGGCCGTTCTCGTCGAGCACGCGCTCTACTGGCAGAGAGTTGAAGTTCTGAGCGTCGTACTTAGCGATCTGCTGACCGTCCATAGACAAAGTCTGCTTGAAGTAGCCGTAACGATAGAGGAAACCTACACCGCACATGTTTACGTTAGAGTCAGAAGCCTCCTTCATATAGTCGCCTGCAAGCATACCGAGACCACCAGAGTAGATCTTCACAACCTGGTTGATACCGTACTCCATACAGAAGTAAGCCACAGATGGACGTGTTGCGTCTGGCTCAACATCCATGTAGTCGCGGAACTTCTTGTATACCTGCTTTACCGATTCCATGATGGCCTTATCCTTCACGATAGCCTCCTTGCGCTCATAGCTCAGGCGGTCGAGAAGCATTACCGGGTTGTGACCGACCTCTCCATAGAGATCGCTGTCAAGGCTCTTCCACATGTTGCGAGCCTCATAGTTCCACGCCCACCACATGTTGTGTGCGAGCTCATCAAGACACTTCAACTCTGAGGGAAGTGTAGACTTGACGTTTACCTCCTTCCATTGAGGAGCGTTAGCATAGTCTGCTTTGATTTTCATAAGTTATTAATTATTATTTATTTAGTTGTATTTTTCTTACCTTTTAATTACTCGCCAGCTTTTGAGCATCTTGCCTCCGCCTTGCGCAGCGCGATGTCGTATGCTTCATAGTAATATGTAATGAACTTGCTCCACAATGCGTTCTCTGCCAGAGCGCGTGCCTTGTTGCGTATGCGTCCCTGCTTCTGCTTCGTAGCATTGGCGTACTTCTCAACAGCCGCCTTGATGCTGTCAGCCACCTCATTGTAGTTGTAGTCTGTGCGGTGGATTACCTCCACGCCATCCTCGATGGTGCCTTCCTTGCCAATAACGGTGTTTGCCCAAAGGCCGAAGCCTGCAAGGTCGGTTGTGATGCACGGCACCTTGAACGCCGTAGCCTCCAGCGGAGTGTAACCCCACGGCTCGTAGTAAGACGGGTAGATACAGAGGTCGTTGCCCAGGATGGTGTCATAATAAGAAAGGTTCACAATGCCGTCCTCGCCTGTGAGGTAGCACGGAATGAACACCAGCTTTACGCGTTCGCCCTTGGCGTTGTGCATGCCGAGCCAGTTCATCATGCCCAATGCACGGTCGTTCTGTTGCTCGTTCAGCCAATGAGTGATGACTGGGGTAGGGAGCGGAGTGTCGAATTTCTCACCTTTCTCCATAGCAGCCAAACGCTCTGCCAAGTCTTCGCGTGCACAATTCACCCATGCCGGCACTTCGATGAAGGCAACGATGTCCTTCTTAAGGTTCTCTGCATTGGTGCGCAGACGATTCATAGCATCGATGAAGACATCAATACCCTTGTTGCGCCATTCGTAGCGTCCGCTTGTAGAGATGATGATTGCGTCGTCTTCAATCTCGTCGCCAGAGAGAGCACGTGCTATGTCGAGCAGACGCTTACGGGCTGCGGCACGCTTCTTGTCGAAAGTCTTGCCCTGCGGCACGAAGTCGTCTTCGAAGCCATTCTGCAGCACTACGTCCACCGGCTTGTCCATAAGTTCCTTGCATTCTGTGGCTGTTATATCGCTCACAGTTGTGAAGCAGTCTACGTGGAGCGCTGTCTGCTTCTCAATAGAGTGTTTGCTCTCCATGTTCAGCTCGGCAGCCATCTGGTCGCCGTTGTATGCCTCAAGGTATTCGTAGAGCGGCTTGTTGTTGCCGGCAATACTGCGGCCGATACTTGTAGCATGTGTGGTGAAGATGGTTGCAATCTGCGGCACGCGGTCGTTGATGTAGAGTGCGCCCAAACCAGTCATCCACTCGTTAGCATGATAAATAACCTTAGCTTGCTTCTTAGCTTTCGGCTTGCTGATTTCGCTGTTATAGAAACTCTCCACAACAAGACCCGCTGCGTACGAGAACATCGAAGCCTCGTCGTAGTCGCCGTATGCGTGAAGGCTGTCAACGTGGTACTTCTCCCAAAGCTGACCGTATATCATGTCCTTCTCAGCATAATACTGATTGAAGTCGACGAGTATGGCTACCGGATTGCCCGGCACCGTCCATCTGCCTATCTTTACTTTCAAGCCTTCTTTCTCTGCCTTCTTTCTCCACAAAGCGAAGAGTTTGTCGTCTTCGGCGAAATACGGACTTGTTTTTTCACCCCAACAGTCAGGACCAATAAAGATAAGTTTGTCACCAAGCTGCTCTACAAGCGTCTTGGCTCTTGTCGAAAGCACTGTATAAATGCCTCCTACCTTATTGCAAACTTCCCAACTCGATTCAAAAATGTAGTCTGGAAATAAATTCTCTTTTTTCATAAAAAAGTTTAATGTCGCCTGCAAATATACTATTTTAAAGATAAAAAAACGATTTTTAGGCTCTCTTTTTTTGCAAAATAGCCGTATTCTTGATGTAAATTTAATACTTTTGCGCAGAGTTAAGCACATATCTTACAATCTCATATTTTTACACAATGTTAAAACAAACAAATAAACAATATGAAAAAGTTATTTATCCTTATGTTTGTGCTCCTTGTGTCTGTTAAACTTGCAGCGCAGAGCGACAAAGTGTTCCATACGTACATTTACAACGATGAATTTAAGGTGTATATGGACATAAATTTGTATGAAAACAACGTAATTGTTCCAGATCAAGAGCTTTTCGGAGAGATACCCGGCTACTTCGGAGCCAAGCGCGACCAACGCAAATGGCTAATCACGTCTGCCAAGATTGACGGCAAGAATAGCGCTACTCTCGAGATTGTCAACGATTACGGGTCTGAAGATCTCACCGCCACTCTCACCTACAATCCTGAGGATGGTTCGTATGTGCTTAAGCAAAAGAGTGGTAGTCGCATCAAGATTGTTGTCAACCGCAAATGGGTGAAGATACCTACCGAACTGAAACTTGTTCCGCGTAAGTAGTATGTTACCCGTATCTGGTAAGTCGATTACCTGTATCTGGTAACTTTATTACCGGTGTCGGGTAATGCTATTACATGTATCGGAGAACTCAAGTACCAAACACAGGTACTGAGGGAGAGTATACAAAGAAAGGCTGAATTCCTTGTGCGGAATTCAGCCTTTCTTTGTATATACATTATTAAATATGCTTGTAGCACAATGTCTTTGTTTGCATTTTGCCTTGTTTACGGCAGAAACTAACGTGTCTTTGTCTTCAAAACCGGTTCGCATGTGAGACCTATGCCCAGCTTCTTGAATATCTTTCTGTCCACTTCGCTCAGCATAACCGTACAATGAACCTGACAGCCACGCAGCTTAGGCAATTGTTCCAATGCCTTGCGGCAGTTCTCGTCGTTCTCAGAGAGCACAGAGAGCGCCACGAGCACCTCGTCGGTATGCAGACGAGGGTTGTGACCGCAAAGATAATTGGTCTTGGTATACTGTATCGGCTCGATCATCGACTGCGGAATGAGCTTTGTTGTATGGTCGATTCCGGCAAGATGCTTCGTCACGTTTAGCAGAAGGGCGGCGCTACAGCCCAACAGCGGACTTGAATTGCCGGTGATGATAGTGCCGTCCTCAAGCTCGATAGCCGAAGATGTGTGTCCGGTACGCTCCAGGCACTCGCGTGCTGCAATGGTGGTGCGACGGAAGTCGGTTGTTATCTTCGCCTGGTTGAACAGCATCTGTATCTTGCTGATTTCTCCTTCGTTGCATGCGCCGAGAGCCAGCTTATTTGTAGCCTCATAGTAACGGCGAATAATCTCGTTCTTCGATGCCTCGCAGCAAACCTTGTCGTCGCTGATGCAGAAGCCTACCATGTTCACGCCCATGTCTGTCGGCGACTTGTATGGATTCTCGCCGTAGATGCCTTCGAAGAGAGCGTTCAATACGGGGAAAATCTCGATGTCGCGGTTATAGTTCACCGCAATCTTGTTGTAAGCCTCAAGATGGAATGGGTCAATCATGTTGACGTCGTTAAGGTCTGCCGTTGCTGCCTCGTATGCGATGTTCACCGGGTGCTTCAATGGAAGGTTCCAAACCGGGAATGTCTCAAACTTCGCATAGCCCGCTCTTACGCCGTGCTTGTTCTCGTTATAGAGCTGGCTAAGACATACAGCCATCTTGCCGCTGCCCGGGCCCGGTGCGGTCACGATAACTAGCGGACGCTCGGTCTTTACGTAGTCGTTCTTTCCGAAGCCGTTGTCTGAAGCAATGAGCTTGACGTCATGCGGGTAGCCCTCAATGAGGTAGTGGCAGTAGGTCTTGATGTTACTGCGCTCAAGACGCTGCTTGAAGGCGATTGCGGCGGGCTGTCCGTTGTAATGAGTGATGACAACCGAACCGACCATAAAGCCACGGTTCTGGAACTCGCTGCGCAAACGTAGCACATCCTCGTCGTAGGTGATGCCAAGGTCGGCGCGCTTCTTGTTCTTCTCAATGTCGGCAGCACTAATGACAATCACTATCTCTATGCTGTCACTTATCTTCTGAAACATGCGCAACTTGCTGTCGGGCTGAAAACCCGGCAGCACGCGGCTTGCATGATGGTCGTCGAAAAGTTTGCCACCAAGTTCGAGGTACAATTTCCCATCAAACTGCGAAATTCTCTCCTTGATGTGCTCCGACTGTATGTTCTGATACTTCTCGTTATCAAATCCGATGTTCATAATTGCTTATCTATTCTTGTACATTGACTCGTAATATTTCTGATAATCGCCAGACGTCACGTTGTCCATCCACTCCTGATTGTCAAGATACCAGCGCACGGTCTTCTCTATGCCTTCTTCAAACTGCAGGCTCGGCTCCCAACCGAGTTCCTTCTGCAATTTGCGTGAGTCGATAGCGTAGCGCAAATCGTGACCCATACGGTCGGTAACATGAGTGATGAGGTTGAGGTCTTCACCTTCCTTGCGGCCGAGCAGACGGTCGACGGTTTTGATGAGGACGTGGATGATGTCGATGTTCTTCCACTCGTTGAAACCGCCGATATTATATGTGTCAGCCACCTTGCCCTTATGGAAGATAAGGTCGATAGCGCGAGCGTGATCCTCTACGTACAACCAGTCGCGTACGTTCAGACCCTCGCCGTATACCGGCAGCGGCTTGCGATGACGGATGTTGTTGATGAAGAGCGGGATGAGCTTCTCCGGGAACTGGTACGGGCCATAGTTGTTAGAGCAGTTGGTCACGATGGTCGGCATTCCGTATGTGTCGTGGAAGGCGCGTACAAAGTGGTCGCTGCTTGCCTTTGCGGCAGAGTAGGGCGAGTGGGGGTTATACTTGGTGGTCTCAAGGAAGAACTCTGTGCCGTAAGCATGGTGGTGAGCAGAAGATGCTTTTGTTGTGAACGGCGACTCAATACCTTCAGGGTTTGTAAGTTCGAGTGCACCATAAACTTCATCTGTAGAGATGTGGTAGAAGCGCTTGCCCTCGTACTTCTCTGGAAGACTCTCCCAATATATCTTCGCAGCCTGAAGCAACGACAATGTGCCCATCACGTTAGTGCGTGCAGAGGTGAACGGATCCTTAATAGAGCGGTCTACGTGGCTCTCTGCAGCGAGGTGGATAATGCCGTCAACCTTGTGCTTCTTCATGAGTTCGAGAACCATCTCGAAGTCGCAGATGTCGCCCTTAACGAATGTGTAATTCTCCTTGTCCTCAATGTCCTTCAGGTTGGCGAGGTTGCCAGCATATGTGAGTTTGTCGAGGTTTATGATGTTATACTCCGGATACTTGTTGACAAAAAGTCGAACAACATGTGAGCCGATAAAACCGGCACCGCCAGTAATGATGATATTCTTCATATTATTTACTAATTTAGTGTGTGATATGCTTATTTGTTGTTTGCTTCTGCAAGCTGCTTGATGCACACTTTCAGTGAATCGGTCCAGTAGGGAACCTTTACACCGAATGTAGCTTTGAGTTTCGACTTGTCGAGCACAGAGAAGTGCGGACGCTTTACCGGACTCGGGAACTCCTCGCTGTAGCAAGGCTGGATGTCGCAAGTGTTGCCAGAAAGTTCGCATATAACCTTCGCAAAGTCAAACCATGAGCATACGCCTTCGTTAGAGAAGTGGTAGATGCCGGTCTTGTCAAGCTGTTTTGTTTCGATTATATGTGAGATAACGTCAGCAAGATCGCCCGCAAATGTCGGGGTGCCTACCTGGTCGAATACGACCTTGAGTGAGTCTTTTGTAGAGGTGAGCATCTGCATCGTCTTTACAAAGTTCTTGCCCCACTGCGAATAGAGCCATGCTGTACGTATGATGATATGGTTGCATCCTGTGGCCTCTATCGACTTCTCGCCTGCGAGCTTTGTCTTGCCATAAACGCCGAGCGGATTTGTCTCCCAATCCTCACGGCACGGCACATTACGATCGCCTTGGAATACATAGTCGGTGCTCACGTGTATAAGCGTGCCGTCTACTTCCTTCATGGCTGTAGCAAGATTGCCCGCAGCTGTATTGTTAAGCAGATTGGCAAAGTCGTAGTCGGTTTCTGCTTTGTCTACGTTGGTGTAGGCTGCGCAGTTGACAATAACATTCACGTTGCGCTCTTTTACCATCGCACATACGGCGTCAATATTGGTGATATCGAGCTGTTCGTAGCCCTCAGCTACATCAGTAAATATATAATGGTGTTTGCTACCAAGTGCCACGCGCTGCATTTCGTGTCCGAGCTGACCGTTGGCACCAGTTACTAATATGTTCATAGTTATAGATATTTAAAAAGTAAACGGAGAATCGAAGTCTTTCAACAGTGCATGCTTAGTGTCTTTCTCGCTCAAGATAGCCTTGTCGGTAGGTATGCGCCAGTCGATGCCTAACGATTCGTCGAGAATAGATATTCCACCATCTGCTTCCGGATGGTAGAAGTTGTCACACTTGTACTGGAATACGGCTGTTTCGCTCAACACTGCAAAACCGTGAGCGAAGCCTTTAGGGATAAAGAACTGGCGATGGTTGTCCTCTGTCAACTCTACAGCCACATGCTTGCCGTATGTTGGCGAACCTTTTCTTATGTCTACAGCAACATCAAGAACGGCACCTTTCACACATCTTACGAGCTTACTCTGTGTGAATGGCGGGCGCTGGAAATGAAGACCACGCATCACGCCATACGACGACATGCTCTCATTGTCCTGACAAAACTCTATGTGGCCTACCTTTTCGTCAAACTCTCGCTGTGAAAAACTCTCGAAGAAATATCCTCGAGCATCCTTGAAAATGCGTGGTTCAATAATAACCACTCCTTCAATATCGGTTTTAATTACTTCCATATCGGTGTTATTGTTTTTGCAAAGGTACATATTATTTATTTATTACGTGGTATATTATCATAATTTGCTTACTAAAAAAGGTGAAAGCCTATTAATCTGTGGTAAAGATATTAGTTAAATTTCGCTGTTAGAAATATAAATGGTAATTTCGCTTCCACAGATTTATCGTTCCAAATACGAACATTATTTATGAAAAAGATACTATTTACTATATTCTTGGCGTTCTCGGCATTGCACATGTCGGCTTACGACTTCCTCAGACCGGTTAAAGATTCAATTCCTAACGGCTACAACTTCTGGGTGTACACACCTATCGACTACTTCTATTCGCAGGAGCATACTCCGGTGATCATATTCCTCCACGGAGCGAGCCTTTGCGGCAGAAATCTTAATCGTGTGCGTCGCTACGGACCGCTTGATGCTATCGTAAAGGGTCGCGAGATTGAAGCGCTGACTATTGTTCCGCAAAACCCTGGCGGCGCTTGGAACCCTAAGAAGATAATGGATGTGCTCGATTGGGTGAAGCGCAACTATGCTTGTGACACAACCCGTGTGTATGTGCTCGGCATGAGTTTGGGCGGATATGGCACAATGGATGTTTGTGCAACGTATCCCGACCGCATAGCAGCAGGAATGGCGTTCTGCGGCGGTTCGTCCCTGAAAGACGTGAGCGGATTGGGCAAGTTGCCGTTCTGGATAATACATGGCACAGCAGACCGTGCGGTGCCTATAAAGCAGTCTAAAGTGGTTGTAGAGAAACTGAAGGAAAGCGGTAATGATACGCGTTTGCTATACAATTGGTGGCAGGGTGCAAACCACGGCGCACCGGCTCGCTTGTTCTATCTGCGTAAGACCTACGAGTGGCTTTTCTCACATAGTCTGCTTGATAAAGACCGACCCGTAAACCGCGACATCAGCATTCGATATGAGGACTTGCGAAAAGTATATGACGACGTGAACCGTGGAAACAACACCCCTGAAGTGATTGACGGGCCAAGTGTTATAAAGTCCGAAGGATCAGAGTATTAAGCATTACTTTAATAACAAATTAAAGGCTACAGCTTTTCTGCTGTAGCCTTATTTCATTTATATAAGTCATAGTGGTTATGACAAGAAGCCACAACCACTTAAAGCCTATTACATTACGCCGTCTTCGCGGAGTTTTAGCTGCCACTTCCAAGCAGAAGCAAGCACATCAGCAAGGTTAGACTCAGCCTTCCAACCCAATACCTTGTTTGCCTTTGAGCAGTCGCCCCAGATCTTTTCGATATCGCCCTCACGACGCGGACCGAACTTCCAGTTGAGCTTAACGCCAGTAGCCTTCTCGAATGTCTCAACGATTTCGAGTGTAGAGTTACCATTGCCAGTGCCGATATTGAAGTATTCAATCGGTTCGGTCTCCTTGTCGAGCACGCGAGCCATTGCTGCAACGTGAGCCTTTGCGAGGTCTACTACATAAATGTAGTCGCGGATACAAGTGCCATCAGGAGTATTGTAGTCGTTACCGAAGATAGTAAGCTCCTTGCGTATGCCGATAGCTGTCTGTGTCACGAAAGGAATGAGGTTGTTAGGCACGCCGTTAGGCAACTCGCCGATTTCTGCAGACGGGTGAGCACCAATCGGGTTGAAGTATCTGAGAACGATGCTCTTGATAGAGGCACCGCTGTGGATATAGTCGGCAATAATCTGCTCGTTGATTTCCTTTGTATTGCCATAAGGAGATGTTGCCTTCTGGTGAGGAGCATCCTCTGTAACGGGGAGGTTTTCTGGCTTCGGCTGACCATATACAGTGCAGCTTGAAGAGAAGATGATGCCCTTAACGTCATACTTTGGCATAAGCTCGAGCAAGTTTACGAGCGACACGATATTGTTGCGATAGTAGAGCAATGGTTTCTGCACGCTCTCGCCAACCGCCTTTGAAGCAGCAAAGTGGATGATACCCTGAATGTCAGGATACTTTGCAAACACAGCCTCTGTAGCAGCCTTGTCGCGAAGGTCTACCTGCTCGAATGCTGGGCGAACGCCAGTAATCTTCTCGATACCATCAAGAACCTCGATCTTTGAGTTTGAGAGGTCGTCAACAATTACTACCTTGTAACCTGCTTCAATGAGCTCCACTGTTGTATGCGAACCGATAAAGCCCGTACCGCCAGTTACCAAAATTGTTTGTTTCATAATACTAAATAAAGTTTTATAGTCTATTAATTACAATCTTAATGAAATTAGTTAAAAGTCATCTGTATTTAACATATGTCGCTTTAGATTACCACAAAATTAATATTATAATTCGTAATGACCAATAAAACGCAGATATTTTTCCACAATTTGTTTGCGTTGTTAATAAAAAGGCGTATATTTGCAGATGATAGTATGCACAACGTAAAGTGAAACTTACTTCATTTCACCCAACTTGCAATATCTCTACATAAATAATAATCTAAACAAAATCGAAATGGAAAAAGCAACCGAACAAACAACACAGCAGATAGAGCGCTTCTTGAAGAAAATTGCTCAGAAATTTCCTCCGCGCGACGACGCTTCTGTCGTTACGGATATTCATGTGCGTGTCTCTCAAGGCAGCGGCGAGATGTTGGCGTTCGACGACGACGACAACGAGGTTACACGTTGCGTTGTAGAGCAATGGATAAACAATAACGACGAGGACTTCTATACAGGTGTGGAGCAGACGCTTATGGCTACGCTCTCGGCACAGTCTGCATTAGCCGACAGCCTCGGCATTCTTAAGCCTTACAGCTTTGTGCTTGAGAACGAGGACAAGGAGAATGTTGCCGAGCTTTATATCGCCGACGACGATACTGTCATTATCGGCAAGGATCTTATGGAAGGACTCGACTCTGACCTTAATGTATTTTTGGAAAAGCTGTTGGGTTAAATGATAGGACGAATACACTCTTTTGAATCGTTTGGCACGGTAGACGGGCCTGGCGTACGCTTCGTGACTTTTATGCAGGGATGTCCGTTGAGATGCCAGTTCTGTCACAACCCGGACACATGGGATCCTAACGGAAAATGCCAGTACGAGTTTACTCCCGAGCAGTTGAGAGACGAAGTGGTTAAGTATCGTTCGTTCATTAAAAGCGGTGGCGTAACGGTGTCTGGAGGAGAGCCGTTGATGCAATCAGAGTTTGTGGCAGAGTTTTTCAGACTTTGTCACGCCGAAGGCTTGCATACTGCGCTCGACACAAGTGGTGCTATCATTACGGATAAGGTCTTGAAGGTGTTGGACAATACAGACCTTGTATTGTTGGACATCAAGACAATGGACGCGGAGCTATATCCGACGCTTACCGGCGTAAAGCAGAACAACAATCTTGCTTTCCTCGATATTCTTGATGAGCGTAAGATAAAGACCTGGGTGCGTCATGTTGTGGTTCCAAACCTGACCGACAACGACGAGTGGCTACGCAAACTTGGTGAGCATGTGTCGCATTACGATTGTGTTGAGAAGATAGAAATTCTGCCTTATCACACATTAGGTACGTATAAATACGAAAAGCTCGGCGAGAAGTATAAGTTGGAAGGAGTGCCTGCATTGTCAGCACAGAGAGCCAACGAGATACGTAGCATGATGTCGCAATACAAGCCGTGCCAGTAAGACTGGCTCAGACCTATGGAAAAAGCATTTGTTACAGATACAATACAATCAATTTGCAAAGACATCGGCTTTCCGTTCACAATAAAAGTGAAGACGGAGAAATGGAAAGCCGATGTCTTGGTAGATTGTGGACCATACAAGATTGCCTTCAATGTGTGCAATTTGCCGCGCAATGTGGAGGAGGTATATCTCGCTATGCGTCAGGAGCGTGTGTGCGGATGCTGGATGCTAATGCCTTCGTTTAGGAAAATAGTATTAAGCAAGCTGCCTTGCTTTTATATTCAGGACATACGTGGCGAAACAAGTGTCCTTCTTCATAAGATTAGGGAAGAAGAATATTCGCTTCCGATTGAAGATTTCATTCGTTCTATGATTTTAGGCAACATACGTTATGCCGAAACAATGAAGGTGAAGTATGTTGAGGTGTGTTTCTATCAGAAGATTTGCTGGAAGTGTCACGAAAAGAATTACATATATCTTATTAATAAGTTGATTTCGGCAGAAGGAATAGAGATAGAAAGTGGTATTGATTGCTATTATGCTGAGATAGTTGATGGCGTAAAGCAATACATCGGCGCTCATCCTGAATTGAATTTGAAGGTCGGCGATATAAAACCACGCTACAGCAAGTATCATCATGGAGCCAGCATGTCCTTCGGTTGCGCATACTGCGACAGTCTTTTCGGGCACACCTACGTACAAGATGCCTATGACAACCTTGTCTTTTGTGTGAAGACGCTGCCAAAAGCGCGCATAATAATCAATAAAGACTTTGTTGTACCAGCAAAGCGTTGGTATAAAAGAGACTAAACGCGTCGACTGATACGAACATTCGTACCAATCGACGCGGATTACTTATGTTATGTTTTATTGTTATGAAAAACAGCATAACTATTTATGAAAGCAGGTCGTGTACGTATTCTACCAAACCTGCGTACCTGATAATCAATGTCAAGCACATGGCGTAGAAGCCAGCCAACGCATCGTCGAGCATGCAGCCCCAACCTCCATGTATATGGCGGTCTACCCAACGGCAGCCAAGCGGTTTCGTAATGTCGATTATACGGAACAAGACAAAGCCTATCGTTGCGAGAGAAACGGCTACGTACGACGGACCGTCAACGAACAAGGCCGCAAGCGTAGCCACCCATGTTCCGAAATATTCGTCGATGATTACGGTTCGAGGGTCCTCGCCCCAGTAGCGCTCCATGACGTTGTCTGTCCAAACGCCCACAAATAGCGTACCTACCACAAGCAGAACCGTGGCTATGGCAAGCCACATAGGCGAAAGGGCGAAATAGATGGCTATCCAGATGAGTAGCGCAACGAAACCGCCAAGTGTACCCGGTCCCCAAGGCCAAAAACCGACACCTAAACCGGTAGATATTATGACGTGCAACCAAGGCGCCTCGCCAAGTTGGTGATTGTTATTATTGCTCATAATCGTTTTCTTCTAAATGTTCTGTCTGTTACTGCTTATTCAGCCGCACTCTCCTTGAACTCCACTTTCAGCTTGTCGTCTCCATCAACGTCAATCGCAATGGTTTTGCTTGTTCTCTTCTCGTCGGAGAGCAGCAACTCGCAAAGCACATCCTCGATGTATGTCTGTATGGCACGCTTCAGAGGACGCGCTCCGTACTGCGGACTGTAGCCCTTGTTTGCAAGCAGAGTCTTTGCTTCGTCGCTGATTTCAACGGCATAGCCCATATCGTTGATGCGCTTGAACAGACGAGACAACTCGATGTCCACAATCTTGCGTATCGCTGTATTGTCGAGCTGATCGAACGTGATAATCTCGTCGAGACGGTTGAGGAACTCGGGCGCGAACTGGTGTGCCAGACTTTTCTGTATCACAGATCGTGCATATTCCTTAGCCTTTTCGCTCGAGTTGTCGAGCAACGCGGCGTTGAAACCGATGCCGTTGCCGAAATCGACAAGCTGGCGTGTGCCGGTGTTCGAGGTCATGATGATGATCGTATTGCGGAAGTCGACCATTCTGCCGTTACCGTCAGTCATGCGACCCTCGTCGAGCACTTGCAGTAAGAGGTTGAACACATCGCCATGCGCCTTCTCCACCTCATCAAGAAGAACGATAGAGTAGGGATGGCGGCGTACTTTCTCTGTGAGCTGTCCACCTTCGCCGTAGCCTACATATCCTGGAGGCGCACCTACAAGACGCGAGGTATTGAACTTCTCCGAGTATTCGCTCATGTCAATACGAATAAGAGCGTCCTTCGTGCCGAACATCAGCTCTGCCAAGGTCTGTGCAAGATAGGTCTTGCCTACACCGGTTGAGCCGAGGAACATGAATACGCCTATCGGACGGTTAGGATCTTTTAGTCCGAGGCGATTGCGCTGTATGCTGCGCACGATTTTGCCGATGGCGTCGTCCTGAGCCACCACAACCGACTTGAGTCTGTCGCCGAGGTTCTTCAGCACGCAACTCTCCGATTCAGAAATTCGCTGTACGGGTATGCCCGACATGATAGAAACCACGTTAGCAACGTCTGCCTCTGTGACAGTCTCACGGCGTCCGTCGTCAGAAGCCACCCACTCGTCGTTCAAAACCTTAAGTTCGCTCTCAAGCTGTGTCTCGCGGTCGCGGTATGTAGCTGCCACTTCAAAGTTCTGGTCGTCTGCTGCCGCTATCTTCAACTGATGGATGTTTGCCAATTCCTTCTCCTTCTCAATTATTGAAGGTGGAATTACTGCATGTTGCAGATGAACCTTCGAGCCAACTTCGTCCATTGCGTCAATAGCCTTGTCTGGGAACGCACGCTCTGAGACGTATCTGCCAGTCAGTTTCACGCAAGCCTCCAACGCCTCGTCGGTATAGCGCACATGATGATAGTCCTCATAGCGCTCCTTAATGTTTTTCAGAATGTCGAGTGTCTCTGCTTCGGTAGAGGGCTCTATCATTACGCGCTGGAAACGACGCTCAAGAGCACCATCCTTCTCGATAGAGTTGCGATACTCGTCGAGCGTTGTGGCACCGATACATTGTACCAAACCGCGAGCCAACGCCGGCTTCATGATATTAGCAGCATCCATTGAACCAGGCGTGCTGCCTGCACCTATTATAGTATGTATTTCGTCGATGAAGACAATGATGTCAGGATTCTGTTCCAACTCGTGCAGCAATGCCTGGATGCGCTCCTCGAACTGTCCGCGATACTTCGTTCCGGCTACGATAGATGTCATATCGAGACGGAAGATGCGCTTGTTGAATAGCAGCGGAGAGGTGCGTCGGCGGGCGATAAGCTGGGCAAGTCCTTCGGCAATGGCACTCTTGCCAACGCCAGGTTCGCCGATAAGTATAGGGTTGTTCTTCTTTCGACGGCACAGTATCTCGGTGACACGCTGTATCTCCTTGTCGCGTCCGATTACGAGGTCGAGCTTACCCTGGGCTGCAGCAAGTGTGAGGTCGGTAGAGAACTTGTCAAGCACTGGTGTCTTGTCTGTTCCGCCACCCATTGATTTGTTCGTTGTGTCAGAAGTAGCGCTCTGATTCTTGTTGTTATGTGAAGAGAAATTGTCATGCGACACCAGATTATCGTCATCGTCAGACAATCCTACGCCGTTCTTGACATTTGAGTTTGTTTGCATAAGAAAATTCATAGCTTTCTCGTATGTTAAACCATTCTCAAGAAGTACGCTTTTGGCACCACTTGCCATTTTGTCATGCAGTATGGCAAGTATGATATGTTCAACGTCCACTTCCTTAGAATGCTGAAGTCGGGCTTCAAGTATTGATAATTTGAGAATGTTGTTAGCATGCTCGTCGAGCGAGATGTTTCCGTTGTCAGACGAAGCTGCGGCAGAGTTGTCCTCTTGAATATTCTTCTCAAGCTGCAACTTTACCTTGTCGACATCTATATTGGCGCCCGTAAGCAGGGCCTTCAGCGGACTTTGCTTGTCTCTCAACATTCCAAGCACAATATGTTCGGGACGTATAGCACCTGAAGACAGCCTTAAAGCCTCTTCTCTGCTGAAAGATAGGTTTTCTGATACTCTTTGTGAAAACGAATTTGTCATTTAATATATTATCCTTGAATTATGTTCGTAAATATTTAACTTCTGCCTATGCACATGTAGGCATTATAGTACATGCAAAATACATGCCACTAATTGTCAGCCAATCGTTTTAACTCTCTTTCTATATAGTTTAACTTGTCTTGATTGTTGTATCGGCGATAGTATGCCAGCGCTTCGATGAAGTATTCCTGAGCATTTTCGATGTCGCGCATGTGCTTGTAACACATACCGATACGCAACAGCGAATCGCCCTTTTCATTGTTATAGCATAGCAATGTATGCTTCTCGAACAGCGGCACAGCGTCTATATACTTCTTCAGACGAAAATAACTTTCTGCCACACAATAGTAATATACTGCCAATTCGTGTGGGGCAAACGCATTCAGTTTGGTCAGTATCGGCTCTAAAGTCGCTACCGCCCGCTCATATTCGCCGTCGTAATAGCAACAAACGCCCATATAAGCCTGAAAACGTGGGTTCAACTTGTACTTGCTGTCAAGTTTTGAGAACCATATCAGCGCTTCATGGAACTTGCCGCTTTGAAAGTAATCGACAGCCCTCGACAGCTTTTCGGCATCTGTCTGCTCGGTTGCCGATTCGTATATATGTATATGTGCACGGCTATGTGCATTAACAGTAGATAAAAGAGAGATGAAACATACCAATAAAGCCAATCTGGTTCTTTTTGATATATTCATATATTGCGGATTATTCTGTATAGAAATCGATCAGTTCGTTGAGCGCTTTCTGACAAGCCGGACAGAAGTCGGGGTGGGCATTGCTGCGCATACGGCAGTCGAACGATGGACGATAGACACCTTTCAGACTGTAGCCTGCACCTTCATATACACCTAACGGATGCTGCAGCTTTGCATTCTTCTTGTTTTTCTTGCCGTAGAAGTCAACCGGTGTTGGTATCGGTGTTGTCGGAGCAATGAGTTTCTCCCATTTATCGTGGAAATCAACGAGTGTTGTTATGTTCTTCTCCCAAGGCTCTACATCATGTGGATACATCGGTAACGCCTCCTGCTCGTAGGCATATTCGTCAGCCAATCCTGCGAAACTATGACCGAATTCATGCACAACGACCTGCTTGTAAAGCGGATGGTGTGTCATACTAAGATTGTACGAGTTCAATATGCCGCCACCGCCGTATTCGGAAGTGTTCACCAATACGATTATATGTTCGTACGGAGTGCCGGCAAGTGCGTCGTGCAGGTTCTTCAGATTGAGCGTTGTGAGGTATCTGTTTGAATAGAACGTATCGAAATGGCTACCCAAAACTGTATTCTTCCATACACCTTTTGAAGGAACACTTGTACCGGAGTCTTCAGATGTTGACTCCACAGCAATTATGTTAAAGCGGTTGCGCTTCGACTTGAACGGTTCATGCTCGAAAAGTGCCTCTGTTGCGATGCGGGCATCCTCCAAGAATGTAGTCATTTCGTCTTTGCTGTAGCCTTCTGCGACGTATGCAATATGAATACACTTCGTTGTGTCTTCTGCCGCTTGCAATGTGATGTATGGCGTAACGTAATTGAATCCGATGTGTCTGATCAATATATCGTTCGGATTGACGACATGAGTCATCGTTGTAACAATTTTCTGACGGTTATCACGCAAATCGACAGTTATGTCTACAACATCCTTTGGCATAGGTACAAGGAACACGTTCTCGAACGACTTGTTCGTAGTTTTTGCCTCGTCGTATGTCAGCCATTCTTGAAACAATGTTGAGAACGAGTTCGTGTATATAACCTGCTTTGTGTTATGGTCGCGCACCGTAATCTGACCATTTCCTTGAACCGGCAGTATGTCAAGATTGTTTCTCTTGCCATACCAATGAAGCATAAGGTTACACTTGTCCAAGGAAATCTGCTGCGACTGCGCATCACCTGAGAAGATGTAGTCTACACGCAATGTGCTGTCGCAGAAAAACTTGTCAAATTCAATGCTTTTATTTTGAGCTTTGCTTGGCATGATTGCAAACAGGCAAAGCAGTAGTATCAATTGTTTTAACATTGTCTTCATATTCATTTTATGTTAATCTATATCTGTTTTTTATTCTTCGAATTGTTTAATCAACTTCTTTACATAATCTCTTGACCAATCACTTTCGTGAAAGCGCTGATCGTTATATTTCAAGAGGTCTATATCCATAGAAATTTTGCCTTCTTTACGCAGAAACTCGGTGTTGCCGCATTGCGTTTCCATTTGCTTGGTCTTTGCAACGATTTGCTCTGGCTCATCTTCTGTAAAGGCGCAGACAAGGAAGTTGAGATACTTCTCGTCGTTCATTACGTTTCCAACAGGCTCTGTAAGCAGTTCTTCAGAAAACTGCACTTTGTGAAATGCCTCGGATATTATTCCTTTTACGAGTTCGGCGTTTGACTCGCGGTTGAAATTAGTGCCTATTGACAGTATGATTCTATGCATATTAGAAGCGTCTTCTGAATTCGGCACATACAATAGCTGTTGCTATTGCTACATTCAAGCTGTCGGCCGTTGCACGACCTTCCGGATAATTAGGTATTCGTAAAGCTCTGTTTACGAGATTGCGAATGGCAGGGGATATGCCTTTCCCCTCATTACCCATCACAATCAAACCTACCTCTGTAAGTTCTTGATTGTAGATATTGTCGCCTTCAAGAAGTGTACCGTAGATAGGGAAGTCTTTGGGCAACGAATCAAACAGTACAGAAAGATTCATGTATGTTACTTTCACACGAGCTATGCTTCCCATAGTTGCCTGCACAACCTTCGGATTGTAGGCATCAGCTGTATCTGCGCTACAGATTACGTTCTCGATGCCAAACCAATCGGCTATACGGATTATTGTGCCAAGGTTGCCAGGATCCTGTACGCCGTCAAGCACAATAGTAAGTTTGCTTGTAAGCAGATTGGTATCAACATGAGAATCGAGCTTCTTGAATACGGCAAGCACCTGCTGCGGATGGCACAGAAAACTTGCTTTGGTAAGTTCGTCTTCTGTAACTTCGATTATTTCGCAATTAGCAACAGAAGCTATTGAGCGTCCTTCACCTTTCAACCATTCTGATGTTGCGACAAGTAATGTCAAGTTGCTTTTATAACGCGAAAATATATCGCCAACAACTTTTGGACCTTCGGCTACAAAGACGCCTTCAGCATCACGAAACTTCTTGGTTTTGAGTGAGTGTAAATATTTAATTTTGTTTTTGCTTATCATCTTCTTAATTAAAACTATCAAAATACGTTATGAATCTTCTCTTCGAGTAAAAGACAATGCAAAGGTAGCAATATTTATCGTTTTTTTTGTATCTTTGCATGGTTTTTGAAACATAATGAATATTAATTTAGTACTATTAGTAAAGATGTTGTCTAAGGTCAAAATAAAGTCTGCTTCAATAACGTTAGGGATGATAGCTATATTAGCCTTTATCTCTTCTTGTTCCTCAACGAAGTTCATTGCCGATGACGATTGTCTTTTGAAAAGTTGCACGATAAGCAGCGATGAAAAGTCTTTTAATGCGAAATCGCTCGAACCTTATTATGCGCAGCGTCCAAACTCAAAGTGGTTCTCTTTAATAAAGCTTCCTTTGGGCATATATAGCTTGTCTGGCAGAGACAGCACAAAATGGATAAATCGCACATTGAGAAGAATAGGGGAGAGCCCGGTTGTTTTCGATTCGTTAAAGACGAAAAAGTCATGCGACAACATGGTATCGGCAATGAAGTCAATGGGATATCTGCAAGCTGACGCTTCTTTTAATGTAGCTAAAAAGAACAAGAAGGCAACTGTTCGATATACCATAAATCCAAACGTTTTGTATTACGTTGATTCAGTTAAATATGTAATAGAGGACGAAACACTCTTGCCGTTACTTGAGGAGAAAGCCTTCAAAGGAAAACTGTTAAAGAGAAGTATTCCTTTTTCAACATCAACTCTTAATGCTGAGCGCAAACGTATTGCACAGATTCTTCTGAATAATGGTTATTACAAATTCAATAAGGATTTTATTCATTACGTAGTTGACACTATTGGCAAGAGCAATAGGGTAGACGTTGAGCTCCATATTATAAAGTATAGAAGCTCAAATAATAGCCCTGAGTCTCCGCACAAGAAATATATCATTAACAATATTTATTTCCGTTCTGGTGATGGCAAAAAACTGCCATTACGCAAGCGTGTACTCTATAACAATACAGTAATTGCACCTGATGCTTTATTCTGCTCAGAGGATGTCCAAAATACTTACAACAACTTTGCACGTCTGCAGGCTGTTCGTTATACAAACATTCATTTTGAGGAACTGCCCGATACAAATCTTTTGGATTGTAACGTGCAGATAAGCACGCGAAAGCCTAATTCTATATCTTTCCAACCTGAAGGTACAAATACAGCTGGTGATTTTGGTGCTGCAGCTTCGCTGACTTATACAAACAATAATTTGTTCCGTGGAAGTGAGACATTCAGTGTCCAGTTGCGTGGTGCATACGAGGCAATCAAGGGACTTGAGGGTTATCAGAACGAGAATTATGTGGAATATAATATCGAAACAAAGTTAGCTTTTCCGCGTATTATTGCTCCTTTCCTGTCCGAAAGATTTCGTAAGAAGAACCGTATGAAGTCGGAATTGCTCTTTAGTTACAACATGCAGAATCGACCGGAGTTCCATCGTCGAGTGCTTACTGCTGCATGGCGATACCATTGGAGCATGGGCAGAAAGAAACCATCATACAGATTTGATTTCTTGGACATAAACTATGTACACATGCCTTGGATTTCTGCAACTTTTAAAAAGGAATATCTTGATGATGCTTCAAATAGAAATGCCATCCTTAGATATAATTACGAGGATATCTTTATCCTGCGAACTGGATTGAATTATTCATTCAGCGATTCCAAAAACGCTCTGCGTTCTAACGTAGAAATAGGTGGAAACTTGCTATACGGCATCTCGAATCTGTTTAAGGCTAGACGCAACGCCCAAAATCAGTACACGCTCTTTAAAATTGCTTATGCACAATATGTTAAGGGTGATATTGATTATACACGTCTCGTGAAAATAGATACAAAGAATACACTCGCATTGCACTTCGGACTTGGTGTTGCTTATCCTTATGGAAATAGTACAATTCTTCCATTTGAAAAGCGTTATTTCTCAGGTGGCGCAAACTCTGTTAGAGGTTGGAACGTTCGCGCACTTGGTCCTGGTAAATTCAAGGGAAAGGATGGCCGTATCGACTTCATAAACCAAACTGGCGATATGAAGCTTGATATGAATATGGAGTTGCGTACGTTCTTGTTTTGGAAATTCAATTGCGCATTCTTTGTCGATGCAGGAAATATATGGACTTTGAAAAACTATAAAGACCAACCTGGAGGACAATTCAAGTTCAACGAATTCTACAAACAGATAGCTGTAGGATATGGTTTAGGATTACGCTTGAATCTGGATTACTTTATCATGCGAGTGGATTTCGGCATGAAGGCTGTTGATCCTGCATACGATACAAACAAGGAACATTTCCCAATAACAAATCCACGTTTAAAGGACATGACTTTGCACTTCGCCGTAGGAATGCCATTCTAAACAATACGTCAACAAGAAGGCAATAATAAACATACATCAAGATGTCGACAATTTATCGATATCTTGATGTATTATCAGTAGAGAAGTGTATTGATAATATTAATGATTTTATAAAAATACGTATATTTATCATAATGTCCGTTATAGAGTGTTATCCTTTAAGATTATAAATTTATACATGGAAGATACTAGATTATTCAATAATATTTTGTACATTTTATGTGATTTGCACAGGTTTATGATAAATAGGTCTTGCAAAGTAAATAATAGGCATAACTTGAATAATGATTAACTTCATAACTTATATGATGCAACACTATCGTAAGATAATACATATAGACATGGATTGCTTCTATGCTGCTGTGGAACGACTTGATAACAATAATCTTGCAGGGAAAGCAATTGTTGTTGGACACGATTCTGACCGCGGTGTTGTTTCTACTGCGAGTTATGAGGCGCGTCGTTATGGTGTACATTCTGCGCAATCCATTAGAATGGCAAAAAGACTTTGTCCTAATTTGTTGATAATAGAACCTCGATTTGAGCGGTATAAAGAAATTTCCAATAAAATTCATAATATATTTCAAAGATATACCGACTTAATAGAACCGATATCACTTGACGAAGCGTTCTTGGATGTTATACAAAATAAAAAAGGTATTGAATTAGCTGCAGATATTGCAAAAGAAATAAAGGCTGCAATTCATGATGAACTTGGCTTAACTGCTTCGGCCGGTGTATCTTATTGTAAATTGCTTGCCAAGATAGCATCCGATTATAATAAGCCCGACGGCTTATGTATCATTCATCCTGATAATGCTATCGCGTTTTTAGACAAGTTAAAGGTAGAGGACTTGTGGCTTGTGGGGCATAAAACTGCACTCGAATTGCATTCGTTGGGTATATTTAAAGTTCGGCAGTTGCGAAATCAATCGCTGTCTACCCTATCACGTTTGTTTGGAAAACGTGGGCAATTGTTCTATGACTATGCACGTGGTATTGATGATAGTCCAGTAGAAGCACGAAATGATAGAAAATCGGTTAGTTGCGAAAGTACATTCGCTCAGGACCTTTCATTGAGATCGAATGTTATAATCGAGCTATACCACATAACATTGGAACTGGTAAACCGCCTTGATAAGAGCGGTTTTTCTGGTCACACACTTACATTAAAAGTGAAATACGCAGACTTTACGCAAGTTACAAGAAGCCTGACCTGCGCTACCCCACTAACATCTAAAGATACGATTCTACCTTTAGCAAAAGGGTTACTACAAAAGGTAGAGATTAACGCCTCTCATCCGATAAGGTTAATGGGACTTGGTGTAAGTTTGGGCGACGATAAACCCCAAAATAAATTATTATCAAAATCTAAACAAGAGGAACCACAACTACCTTTTGCAGAATATTGATAGTATTCATGAAAATTTCATTCTAAGAGAATGACACGCCAATACATATAGACACAATAAAAGGGCAATTCAATATCGCTATTGAATTGCCCTTACACATATTATTATAGAGCTAATCTAGGAAACTGTTATAGAGCTAATTTAGCAAACCTTGTGTGAACCTTCGCTGATAACAACGTCGATTACTTTCGGCTCCTTGCCATATTTTGCAGAGTATTTAGCCTTGGCGTCAGCGATGAACTGATCATAAAGCTCGTCCTTTACGAGGTTGATTGTGCAGCCACCGAAACCGCCACCCATGATACGGCTACCAGTAACGCCATTCTCCTTGGCGATGTCGTTGAGGAAGTCGAGTTCTTCACAAGAAACCTCATACTCCTTGCTGAGACCTTCATGAGTTTCGTACATCTTCTTGCCAACAGTCTCGTAGTCGCCTGCATTAAGAGCATCACAAACAGCAAGAACACGGTCTTTTTCGCCGAGTACGAAGTGAGCGCGCTTGTAGTCTTCCTCACCTACTTCAGCCTTAACCTCCTCAAGCTGTTCCCATGTGCAGTCGCGCAGAGTCTCGAAGTGAGCCTCCGGATGCTTAGCAGCGATATGCTTAACAACATTCTCGCAAGAGTTGCGGCGGTCGTTGTAAGGAGAGCCGGCAAGCTCATGCTTCACGCAAGAGTTGAGGAGCACCAGTTTGTAGCCAACAGGCTTGAAGGGGAAATATTCGAACTCGCGGCTGCGGCAGTCGAGACGCATGAGGCAACCCTCCTTACCGAATACACTTGCGAACTGGTCCATGATACCGCAGTTTACACCACAGTAGTTGTGCTCTGTAGCCTGACCAGCGAGAGCCATATCCCACTTACTTACCTTGTTATCGCCGAAGAGATCGTTGATAGCAAAAGCGAAGCAGCTCTCAAGAGCAGCTGAAGAAGACATACCAGCACCGAGAGGTACGTCACCTGCAAACGCAGTATTGAAGCCCTTCACGTCAACACCGAGCTTACGCATCTCTTGAACAACGCCATAGATGTAGCGTGCCCAGCTTGCGCGTGGTCCCTGCGGATCGTCAACCTTGAACTCTACACGGTCCTTAAGGTCAATTGAGTAGCACATAACAGTATTTGTGCCATTCGGACGAAGTTCAGCCATGATGCCCTTATCTACTGCACCTGGGAAAACGAAACCTCCGTTATAGTCGGTATGCTCACCAATGAGGTTAATACGACCTGGTGACTGATAAATATTGCCTGTCTTACCGTCGAAGTGCTTAATGAAGCGGCTTCTTACAAATTCGATATCCATAATTAATAAGGTTTTAGTTATAAATGTTTTATTTGTGAAAAAAGGCTTGCCCGCAAGAGCAAGCCTTTATATATTCAATTATTCTACAGGAATGTCTGTGTTGACGTTCTTTGAACCCCAAAGAGCGTAGTAGAAGATGTATGCTGCAGCAAGGAGTACAACGATGAAACTTGCCATATAGTTATGTGTGAGGTCGATAACAAGGCCCTGAATACCAATCATCACAGCGAAACCTGCAACCATCATCATGAAAGCACCAGAAGCCTTTGCTGTATACTTGCCAAGACCCTCTGTAGCAAGATTGAAGATACCACCCCACATTACAGATGCACAGAAACCTACAAGCATGATAGCAAAGATACCAACAGGAATCTCTCCCCACTTCAAGCTGAGAGTTGTGTAGTCGATGCCAGGGAAGCTAATGGTCTGCTCAACAGGAAGCATAATACCTAATGCAACGAGAACCATTGCAACAAAGCTAACAGTAGCAATCATGGCCTTTGCAGAAACCTTACCGCCAATCATACCACCTACGAAACGGCCGATAAGCATGAAGATGAAGTACACAGCACTAAGAGTACCAACATAACCTGCATCCATAGCAAGACCCGGATTTGCGGCATCCTTGGCAGAAGTAAGGTAAGCGAGAATATAAGTAGGAGGACAAACCTCTACTGCGCCATAGATTGCAATAGCAAGCATACCAAGCTTGAAGTGACGGAAAGAGAAGCAGCTATACTTGTCGTTAGCCAAAGCGTCAACCTTAGGCTGCTCAGGCTCCTGAATCTTGGTGAAGAAAATCACAACAAGTGCGAAAACAAAGATAGCAAGAGCGATCATCAATGCCGGAGTAGCAGCAGAAACCTTAGCTGTGCTTGCGTCGCCGATGAGTGCGCCCATGAGAATGTAAACACAAACTGCAGCAGCAGAGTTGAACACACCACCAATCTGAACCAACTGGTTGCCAGTGTTACCACCACCACCGAGGAGGTTAAGCATCGGGTTTACAACTGTGTTGAGCATACACATGCAAAGACCAGAGATGAAAGCACCGATAAGGTAAACAACGAAGCCCATAGAACCGCTGAGCCACTGGATAAGAAGACCGATAATACCTACGATCAAGGCGAGAAGAGCTGTTTTCTTATAACCAAACTTCTGGATAAGAAGACCAGCAGGGATACCCATAAGGAAGTAAGCGCCAAAGTTGCCGTAGTTACCTACTTGTGCAAGGGTATCAGAAACGCTGAAGTTGTTTTTCAAAATGACAGCCATTGGTGAGCAAAGGTTTGTCACAAAGGCAATCATAGCAAAGAGGAAAATCATTGCAAGAATAGCAACGAAATTACCTTTTTTTGTTGTGGAATTTCCCATTGTTTTGTTTGTTGTTTTAGTTATTTTTTATTGATTAGTACATTCAATAAAGTAGCGGAAGGGTTAGCTTCCGCATTGGTTGTATGCATAATAGCGGAGGCCGCATGCCCCCGCTATAAAGTCTGTTTACTTTTCTACTCCAAACTTATACACTGTCTTCTGTGTGTACTGCTCACCGGGATTAAGAACCACCGATGGGAAGTAAGGATGGTTAGGTGAATCGGGGAAGTGCTGTGCCTCAAAGCAGATAGCACTGCGACGTGGGAATGTTGCGCCGTTCTGTCCCTTATAACCATCAGCCCAGTTGTCGCTGTAAACCTGAACTCCAGGTTCAGTTGTATACACCTCCATTGTTCTGCCACTTACCGGCTCCTTGATACGTGCTGCAAAGCTGAGTTCGCCCTCTTCCTTCTTGTTGAGTACGAAGCAATGGTCATAGCCTGCACCGTTCTTGATCTGTTCATGGTCGGCATCAATATCCTGACCTACAGTCTTCGGTGTGCGGAAGTCGAATGGTGTACCCTTTACGAAACGTACTTCTCCGGTAGGAATTGATGTCTCGTCAATCGGCAGATAGTAGTCAGCATTGATTTCGCACTCAAGATTCTCGATAGAAGGAGTCGGGTTAGCAATGCCTGCGAGTGAGAAGAAACCATGGCTTGTGAGGTTCACAACGGTCTTCTTGTTCGTTGTAGCCATGTATTCGATAACAAGCTCGTTGTCGTCTGTGAACGAATATTCAACAGTTACTTTCATCTCGCCAGAGAAGCCCTCTTCGCCATAAGGACTTACATACTTGAGTACGAGAGTGTGTTCGTTCATCTGGAGAGCCTCCCAAACCTTTGCGTTGAAGCCCTTCAAGCCGCCATGCAGACAATTCGGACCGTTGTTGATAGGCAACTGATACTCCTTGCCATGAAGCTGGAAACGTCCCTTGCAGATACGGTTGCCGTAGCGTCCTACGAGTGTAGACAAATAAGGTTCGGGTGAGTTTATAACGTCTTGAATGTTATCATGGCCCTGAATCACGTTAGCTCTATTGCCATTCTTATCTGGAATCATGATAGCAACGAGTGCGCCACCATAATTTGTTATAGCGACTTCATTGCCCTGATTGTTTTTCAAGATATAAAGGTCGGTTTCTTTACCGCCTACTGTAGCCTGAAAATCGCTTCTTTTCAGACCGCAGATATTTTCTATTTCGGTTGTGTTTATCATAAATTAAGTTTTTTAGTTACTTATATTGTATGCAAAGTAACCAAAAAAAAATGTAACAGACAAAAGAAAGCACCAAAATTACTTGGTGCTTTCCGTTAAAAACAATTAATTGTTATTTTCTAAATATGTAAGAAGGTCTGCAACTACATAACTACTGCCTCCTATGAAAATAAAATCTTCAATCGTAGCGTCATTGCAAGCGTCTTTATACGCTGCTTCAACACTACTATAGCATGTGCCGTGAAGACCACACTCATCTCCTATCTTCTGTATTTTATCTTCAGTTATGGCTCGATGAGTAGTTGCTTTACAGAAATAGTAGACTGCATCTTTTGGCAACATCGCCATAACATGGCGTACGTCTTTGTCGTCTACCATTCCGAAAACAATACGCTTTGTCTTACAATTTTGTCTTGCAATCTGTTGGCTGAGGTATTCCCAACCAGCTACGTTATGTCCCGTATCACAAATGGTGAGCGGAGCTTTACACAATGTCTGCCAGCGACCAAGAAGTCCTGTTGCCTCACACACATTAGCAAAACCAGCAGTAACGCAATCGACATCATTAATGAGTCCAAGCTCACGCAACTGGTTGACAGCGTTGAGTACTGTATTGGTATTCTTTTGCTGATAATCGCCACAAAGCTCACCTTCAATAACGCCGTATGTCTTTGTTTCATAATGCATAACGTTATTTTCTTCAAGCGAACATCCGAGTACTTCCGTGTTGTCTTCTGCGAAAACGATGGGAGCGTTTGCTGTTTTTGCCTTAGCTTCAAACACCTCACGCGTCTCGTCACAACACTCTCCTATTACAACTGGCACGCCCGGTTTTATAATGCCTGCTTTCTCAGTAGTTATCTTTGCCAAGGTGTCGCCAAGAAACTGTGTATGGTCGTAACTTATGTTAGTGATAACAGAGAGCAACGGCGTGATAATGTTTGTACAATCGAGTCTGCCTCCCAAACCTACCTCAATAACCGCAATGTCCACCTTCTTTTCGGCGAAATATTTGAAGGCAAGAGCCGTTGTGAGTTCAAAGAACGAGGGATGTAAAGGCTCAAAAAAGTTGCGCTCATGCTCAACAAAGTTGATAACGTACTGCTCGTCTATGCACTCGCCATTAATGCGGATGCGCTCACGAAAATCTACAAGGTGCGGAGAAGTATAAAGTCCGACCTTGTAACCTGCCGACTGAAGAATTGCTGCCAAGGTATGCGAGCACGAACCTTTTCCGTTGGTGCCTGCTACATGAATAGTCTTGAACTTACGATGAGGATGACCGAAATGGCGGTCAAGCTCCTCCGTATTGAACAAGCCCTCCTTATAAGCAGAAGCCCCCACCTTTTCAAAGACGGGGGTCGAATTGAACAGATATTCTATCGTTTCCTGATAATTCATTTTTGTAAGATCAACTCGTCTGCTATTAGTTGAAATAATTCTTGAAGCGCTCGAAGATTGACTTTTTGGTCTCCTTGTCGCCCTTGAAGTTGTCGCTTCCAGCGAACGACTCAACAGCCTTCTTCTCATCCTTAGACAGAGTCTTCGGGATGTAGACGCTGATATTCACAACGAGGTCGCCAGTACCAGTGCCGTAGCCTTGAACGGAAGGTAGACCTTTGCCGCGCAAACGGAGTGTCTTGCCGGGCTGTGTACCCGGTTCAATCTTTATCTTAACCTTTGAACCGTCTATTGTAGGTATCTCTACGCTTCCTCCAAGTACAGCTGTAGGGAAATCGAGCAAGAGATTGTAAATCACATCGTTGCCATCGCGCACGAAAGTATCGTTAGGCTCTTCTGAGATGTACACCTGAATATCTCCATTAATGCCATTATGTTGTCCTGCACTACCCTTGCCCGGAACGTTTACAACCATTCCTTCGGCTACGCCAGCCGGAATCTTGATTTCGACAACCTCTTCGCCTTTAACGACGCCGGTGCCTCCACATTCCTTACACTTATTCTTGATAACAGTACCTTCGCCGTGACATGTAGGGCACTCCGACTGTGTCTGCATCATGCCAAGCATAGTGCGAACTGTGCGAGTAACAACACCGCTACCATGACATGTAGGACAAGTCTCGCTGGCGCTACCCTTCTCTGCGCCCGAACCGTTACAATGAGTACATGTAACGTCCTTCTTCACCTTGAACTTTTTTGTGGTTCCGGTTGCAATCTCCTGGAGCGAAAGCGTCACCTTTATGCGCAAATCGGCACCGCGGTACTGCGGTTTCTGACGCTGACCTCCACCGCCGAAGCCACCGAAGCCTCCGAATCCACCGCTATGTCCGCCGAACACGTCACCGAACATAGAGAAGATATCGTCCATAGAGAAACCACCGGCGCCACTGAATCCGCCACCGCCGAATCCGCCGCCAGGAGCATCAAAGCCAAACTGGTCATATTGCTGGCGTTTCTGAGGGTCGTGAAGCACATCGTAAGCCTCTGCTGCTTCCTTGAACTTTTCCTCAGCCTCTTTATTGCCAGGGTTACGGTCGGGGTGATATTTGATAGCTATCTTTCGATACGCCTTCTTTATTTCGTCGTCTGTGGCGGTCTTGCTGACGCCAAGCACTTCATAATAGTCTCTCTTTGCCATTATATATTAATGAATAAGTGGTTTTAATTACTGTCCTACTGCCACTTTCGCGTGACGAATAACCTTATCATTGAGCTGATAGCCTGTCTGAACGCAGTCGATAACCTTACCCTTCTTATCGTCGCCCATACCCGGAACCATTGCAACTGCTTCATGAAAGTCGACGTCGAAGTCTTTCCCTTCTGTTTCGATTTTCTTCACGCCGAGCGATTCGAGAGTCTTGTTGAACTTGTTGAAGATAATCTGCATTCCTTCTTTAATTGCGTTAACGTCCTCTGTCTTGTCGGCGATAGCACGCTCGAAATCGTCGAGGATGGGCAGGAAAGCGCAAACAGCCTTCTCGCTACCGTTGAGCAAAAGCTCTGCTTTCTCCTTAAGAGTGCGCTTGCGATAGTTGTCAAATTCTGCAACAGCACGCAGATACTTGTCCTTGTACTGCTCAACCTCTTTCTTGGCAGCCTCGAGTTGCTCCTCAATGGTAGGCTCGGCTGTCATTTCGTCTGCCGAATTGTCAGCCTTTGCAGATGCGTTTTCTGTATTTTCTTCAGAAACGACATTCTTGTCAACGTTTTCGTCGTTGATTTCGATGTTTTTCTCTATGTCTTCTTTATTTCCCATTTTTATATTAAGCTTTAGTATTTATATGTTATTAGGCAAATACCTTGCCAAAACTGCGTTTCACGAAAAATAGAGACAACATAGACAAAAAATGTATATGTTATCTCTATTGTCGTGTAATCTACGACGTATATTGTCGTGTCAAATTAGTCTTTGGCGTACATCTTCGCCTTGAGTTCCTTGATTTCCTCGTTGTAGATGTAGTCGTCGTAATCCATGAGCTTGTCGATAGTTCCCTTCGGTGTGAGCTCAATGATTCGGTTGGCTACGGTCTGGATGAACTCGTGGTCGTGGCTCGAGAAGAGTATGTTGCCCTTGAAGCCAACGAGGTTGTTGTTGAATGCCTGAATACTCTCGAGGTCAAGGTGGTTGGTCGGGGTATCGAGAATCAGACAGTTGGCGTTCTTAAGCTGCATACGCGCAATCATACAACGCATGCGCTCGCCACCAGAGAGTACGTTCACTTTCTTCAGTACATCCTCACCAGAGAAAAGCATACGTCCGAGGAATCCCTTCATTACAACCTCATTGCCCGGACCGTACTGTGAGAGCCAGTCGACAAGGTTTTTGTCGCTCTGGAAGAACTCCGTATTGTCGAGCGGCAGATAAGCGGTTGTGATAGTCACACCCCACTTGAATGTACCTGCTGAAGCCTCGCGGTTGCCGTTGATAATCTCAAAGAGAGCTGTCATCGCCTTCGGATTATGGCTAAGGAACACTACTTTCTCGCCCTTCTCGATGTTGAAGTTTACGTTGTCAAAGAGTACTGTACCATCCTCGTCAACAGCCTTCAAGCCCTCAACCTCAAGAATCTGGTTGCCTGGCTCGCGCTCCATCTGGAAGATGATACCCGGATACTTGCGGCTTGACGGACGAATCTCCTCAACATTAAGCTTCTCAAGCATTTTCTTGCGTGAAGTAGTCTGCTTGCTCTTTGCAACGTTAGCAGAGAATCGACGGATGAACTCCTCGAGCTCCTTACGTTTCTCTTCAGCCTTCTGGCGCTGGTTCTGAGCCTGACGCAGAGCGAGCTGTGACGACTCGTACCAGAACGAGTAATTGCCGGCGAACACCGTAACCTTTCCGAAGTCGATATCCACGGTCTGTGTGCTGACAGCGTCGAGGAAGTGACGGTCGTGGCTCACAACGAGTACAGTTTGTTCAACGTTGCTCAGATACTCCTCAAGCCACTGTACGGTGTCGAGGTCCAAGTCGTTGGTCGGCTCGTCGAGAAGGAGGTTGTCTGGATTACCGAAGAGAGCCTTAGCAAGCATTACACGCACCTTCTCGTTGTTTGACAGTTCGCTCATCTGCTTCTCATGGAGGGCCTCAGGTATACCGAGGTTTGAGAGCATCTGTGCAGCATTGCTTTCAGCTTCCCAACCGTCCATCTCAGCAAACTTCAACTCGAGGTCGGCGGCACGTACACCATCTTCCTCTGTCATCTCCGGCTTGCTGTAGAGTTCCTCACGCTCCTTCATGTTCTTCCAAAGCGGTTCGTGACCCATGAGCACGGTGTCAAGCACGCGGTAAGCGTCGAACTTAAAGTGGTCCTGCTCAAGCACAGAGAGACGCTCACCCGGACCAAGCTCAACTGAGCCCTTGTTCGGTTCGAGATCGCCGCTAATAGCGCGGAGCAATGTTGACTTACCGGCACCATTTGCGCCAATAACGCCATAAATATTACCTGCTGTGAACTTGAGATTTACATCCTTGTAGAGAACCCTCTTGCCAAATTGAATAGCGAGATTGCTAACTGTTATCATATTACCTTTTCTTCTTTAATAGTTTTGGAGTGCAAAGTTACACATTATTTTCGGTATGGGCAAATTTTGCGGTGACCATATCGCATTATTCCGACGGCGATAGAACGTTGTTCCATCACCGTCGGAATAATGTAACAGATATGGCGGAGTCTTCTTACAAATCAACAGGAATAATAATGATGCAGAGAAAACAAAAAAAAGACCTTACCAAAAACTTGATAAGGTCTTTCTTTTATTTAAGATGAATTAAATCATGCTCAGGAAGTACGCATGAACGCGTGTGTCTTCGTTGAGTTCAGGATGAAACGAAGTGACGAGCTGCTTTCCCTGGCGTGCAGCCACAATGTGTCCGCCAACCTCAGCTAACACTTCTGCGTCGCCTGACACCTTGCTGATATACGGCGCGCGAATGAAAGTCATAGGAATATCTTCGCCTACACCCTTCATCGGCGCAACGGTATAGAAACTGCCGAGCTGGCGACCGTAAGCATTGCGGAGCACCTCGGTATCCATTGTCGATATACGAGTTGCTGGCTCCCCCTCTATCTTCTTAGAAAGAAGAATAAGACCGGCACAAGTGCCGAACACGGGCAAACCTTCGCTGATAGCTTTGCGGATAGGTTCAAGCAGGTGCAGGTCGCTAAGCAACTTGGCCTGCACGGTGCTCTCTCCACCAGGGATGACAAGGCCATCCTTCGGCTGTTCCCAATCGGCAAGCTGTCTAATCTGGAATGTTTCAACTCCAAGGCGCTGGAGCATCTGTTCGTGTTCTGCGAATGCGCCCTGGAGTGCCAATACAGCAATTCTCATTACTTGCCGCGCTCAGCCATGAGCACTTCAATCTCATGCTCGTTGATACCTACCATAGCCTCGCCGAGGTCCTCTGAAAGCTCAGCAAGCTTCTTAGCGTCATTGTAGTTTGTAACAGCCTGTACGATAGCAGCAGCACGCTTCTCCGGGTTGCCACTCTTGAAGATGCCAGAGCCTACGAATACGCCCTCAGCACCGAGCTGCATCATGAGAGCAGCGTCAGCAGGTGTTGCAACACCACCAGCAGCGAAGTTAACTACCGGCAACTTGCCGTTCTCGTGTACGTACTTAACAAGCTCGTAAGGAACCTGAAGCTCCTTAGCAGCCTCGAAGAGTTCGTCCTCAGCCATAGACTTGAGACGACGCATCTCGCTTTGCATCATGCGCATGTGGCGTACAGCCTGTACAACATCGCCAGTACCCGGCTCACCCTTTGTACGGATCATTGTAGCACCCTCTGCGATACGACGCAATGCCTCGCCGAGGTTTCTTGCACCGCAAACGAAAGGAACGGTGAACTTTGTCTTGTCGATGTGATATACATCGTCAGCCGGTGAGAGCACCTCACTCTCATCAATATAGTCAATCTCGATAGCCTGGAGAATCTGTGCCTCTGCGAAGTGACCGATACGACACTTTGCCATAACAGGGATCGAAACTGCTTCCTGAATGCCCTTGATCATCTTCGGGTCGCTCATACGAGAAACGCCGCCTGCAGCACGGATGTCAGCCGGAATGCGCTCGAGCGCCATAACTGCACATGCACCTGCAGCCTCTGCGATACGAGCCTGCTCTGGAGTAGTAACGTCCATGATCACACCGCCCTTGAGCATCTGAGCCAAGTTACGGTTCAATGTTTGTCTGTTTTCTGTCATAATGTTATTAAGTAAATTGTAATTAGATTATTTTGAATCTGATTCTGAATGAATGTTTCATTTCGTCCCAATTCGTACCGAGGATCACGAACTTACCTATCTGTGAGGTAGAACGTACATGCTTACCAATGCACGGACACGCGTCGTAATCGCCGATGCGCACAATGCGCAAGTTTTCGGATGCGTCTTCCGGCAGGCGGTCTACACTGATGCCTTCAGGAATATTGTTGCGATCAACAACCTCATACTTCACGGGGAGGTCTTCCTCGATGAGTTCGTTCATGCGCGTCTCAATCTCCTTCTCTTCCTTGCGTGTTGGTTTATGGTCGAGAATGAAGCTTATCTTGCTTTTCTTACGTTCGATGTGAGCATTGCGCGAGCGTTCGCATCCGAACATTCTAACCATTGTCTGGTTGAGCAAGTGTTCTGCCGTGTGAGCTGGAGGAAACTCCTCTTTGTTGTGTGCATTGAATATCTCTTCTGTATCCATACTCAATTTCGTTTTAAGTATTACACATTTATAAGCATCAACATTCACGTCTACTGAAGTAGTAGAGCCGAAACGCACCTCAACGTCGTTGCCCGAAAGCAAGTCGACAGCCTTGACATCCTTGCGCGGAATGTTGAGGAAGTTGAACGCATGGTCGGGTATGTTCACCGATACCGACGCCTTCTGGTTGTCGAAGTTGGCAACGACGAGCAATAGTTCGTCATTCGATTTGCGCAAGAAAGCATACTGGCGATTAGCTATATGCTCGTTTACGTACATCAAATCGAAGAAGTCACCCTCGCTTACAGCCTTTTCTGAATTTGCAATATTGAGAACCTGGGAATAGAGACGCGAAAGCTCGCTTTCTTCCTTGGTCGATTCGCCAGAAACGAATGCACGATACAGAGAAGGAACGGTCCAATAGTCGAATATCGTTGTTCTGCCGTCGCAACCGCTGAAGCCTTCTTCGTCCATACCACGCTCACCATACTCCTGTCCTGCATACACCATGAACGGATTCTTGCGCATAAGTACATTCGTTACAAGCGCAGGGTAAGCACGGAACGCATCGCCAGCGAAATAGTCGCTTGCTATGCGCTGCTCGTCGTGATTCTCAAGGAAGTAGAGCATGTGATCGTTAATATCGTCAACCCACTGCCAAGCTGTAGTAATCTTTGATGTAGGATAACCCTCGCAGATGATGCTGCGCATAGTGTCGTACATGCCCACCTTATCATAAAGATAGTCGAAGCCAGAAACAACATAATGGCGGTAATCCATCGGGTTGTACACTTCTGCTACGAACAGAATCTCGGGATAGGCAGCCTTTACCTTTGCTATAGCCCAACTCCAGAACGCTGTAGGCACCATTTCTGCCATATCGCAGCGGAATCCATCTACACCTCTTGCTGCCCAATACAACAATATATCGAGCATCTTGTGCCATGTGCTTGGCACGGGTGTGAAGTGTTCAGAGCGTCCGCCAGCATCACAATAGTCTACACCATAATTTAGCTTTATGGTTTCGTACCAATCGTTCTTGCCTGGGAACGCATCAAAATGATCGTTGCCCGTTGCCTTTGCCGGGAACTCCGTATAAGGTTCAGCTTCGCCTGCATAGAGGTCGATGCTCGGAGCGAACTGCTGGTCTACATTATAATAGAAGTTGTTGTTAGGGCTGAATCCCATCGACTTGTTATCTGTTGCGCCGAGATCTTCAACGCCCTCGGGCTTTACGACCGAGTGGTACTGGCGTGCAACGTGGTTAGGAACAAAGTCGATGACGACCTTCATGTTTGCTTTGTGAGTGCGCTCGACGAGTGCGTCGAACTCCTCACTACGCTCATTCACATTTTCTGCTAAGTCGGGGTCAACATCATAATAGTCGGTGATGGCGTACGGCGAACCTGCTCTACCCTTCACTACAGCCGGATGCTGGCGTGGAATGCCGAACGAGGAGTAATCGGTCATAGACGCGTGGCGGATTACACCCGTATACCATACGTGGGTGATGCCCTTTGCGTGAATCTGCTGAAGCACCTCGTCGGAGAAGAAGTTCATCTTTCCACAACCGTTCTCAGCAATCGTACCATTCTGCTTGCACACATTGGTACGATTGCCGAACAATCGTGTGAATATCTGATATATTATGATTTTCTGCTGAGCCATACCAATTAAATGATGCCGTGGGCAGACACAGTCTTGTCGATACGACCAATCATTCCCTGGAGAGCCTTGCCAGGACCACACTCTGTGAAGTCGTCAGCACCAGCCTTAATCATGTTCTGCACACTTGCAGTCCAACGCACGCTGCTTGTGAGCTGTGCGATAAGGTTAGCCTGGATTTCAGCAGGATCGGTATGCGGCTGTGCGTCTACGTTCTGGTAAACCGGACACTTAGGCTCAGAGAATGTAGTAGCCTTGATAGCCTTCTCGAGCTCCTCCTTTGCAGGCTGCATAAGCGGAGAGTGGAAAGCGCCACCCACCTTCAGAGGCAGAGCGCGCTTAGCGCCGGCAGCCTTCAGCTTCTCGCATGCAGCGTTGATAGCGTCAACGTTGCCGCTTATAACGAGCTGACCCGGGCAGTTGTAGTTGGCAGCAACAACGATGTTGCCGTCTGTGCTAACCTCTGTGCAGATTTCCTCTATCTTCTCATCGGGCAGACCGATAACGGCAGCCATTGTGCCAGGAGCCGCCTCGCAAGCCTTCTGCATAGCGATAGCACGTGCAGAAACAAGCTTTACGCCGTCCTCAAAGCTCAACGCGCCGGCTGCAACAAGCGCCGAAAGCTCGCCGAGGGAATGGCCAGCTACCATTGCAGGAGCGAAATCCTCGCCAAGGCAAAGTGCAGAGATAACACTATGAAGGAATACAGCAGGCTGTGTAACCTTTGTCTGAGTAAGCTCTTCGTCGGAGCCCTCGAACATGATATCTGTGATGCGGAAACCGAGAATCTCGTTAGCCTTCTCGAAAAGTTCCTTTGCTTTTTCGTTATTGTCGTACAGGTCCTTGCCCATACCTACAAACTGTGATCCTTGACCAGGAAATACAAATGCTTTCATTTCTTCTATTTTATATTATTAAAATATTAATTATTCTTTTCATTTATAACATTGCGCCCCATCGTTTCAAGCAAGCTTGATAGTTAAGGTTTGCGTTATTTTATGCAAAGATACAAAAAATGTGACAATCGCTATAGATATTTGATTAATTGTTGCTAAAAAACACTAACTTTGCAGTTGTAAGCCTTTGATATGCCCCCATCATTGAGCCTATATACCCTCAAAAATCAATATTTAACACTCTACATTATAATATATGAACATTTCAAGAATGAAATATGCGCTATTGACACTTGTTGCGCTGATACTATCGGTGACTCATGTGTCTGCCCAGATCAAATGGAATTCGGCTTATCAGGCATACATAGACCAATACAAGGACCTTGCTATCGAACAGATGCTGAAATACAACATTCCGGCAAGTATCACTCTCTCGCAAGGTTTATTGGAAAGTGGCGCAGGTAGAAGTTGGCTTACAAAGTCGTCTAACAACCATTTCGGCATAAAATGCCACGGCTGGACCGGGCGTCGTGTGTTTCATGACGACGACGAACGCGGAGAGTGCTTCAGAGCATACGACAATCCACGTCAGAGTTTCGAGGACCACAGCCGTTTTCTTGCAACACAATCGCGCTACGCTCGACTGTTCAACTACGCGCGCACCGACTACAAGAGTTGGGCACGCGGACTAAAGCAATGTGGTTACGCTACAAATCCGCAGTATGCTTCGAAGCTCATTCAGATTATCGAGCTTTACAATCTTAACCTGTATGACAAGGCTAAGACGTTCGACCAATTCATGGTGAAGCATTCTACGGAGGACGGCGTTGCGCCCGACGGCAACTTCCATGTAATAAAGGCTTACAACAAGAACTATTATGTGATTGCACGCAAGGGCGACTCGTTCCAGTCGCTTTCAAAGGAACTGTGTATAGGCAAGCGAAAACTCGCCAAATACAACGAACGGTCGTACAAAGAGGAGCTTGCTGCCGGCGACGTTATCTATCTGAAGAAGAAGCGCAAGAAGGCGACAAAGGAATACAAGAACCGTCCGCATATAGTGCAGAACGGCGAGAGCATGTACTTGATTTCACAGAAATACGGTATCCGTTTGTCAAGCCTTTACAAGAAAAACCACCTCAGTCCTGATTATCAGATTAAGGTGGGCGACAAACTTAGAGTATATTAAGAATATATTAAGCGTATGTTAATGATACGCGCCGGTCGGCACGCACATCTGAGCCGACCGATACAAACATCCGCAACGAACGATACGTACATGCGCGTCGGTCGTTGCGGATGATTTTTATTAGTCTTCGGATGCATTTTTTTCCTCTTCGAACAACGTGTCGAAGATGTCTTCCAACGCACTTCTATCGTTTATCATGTCTCTTATAACCTTCAAATTCTCTGTGTTCGGCGAGTTGGGAAGCCATAAGCGTATGTATCCGTGTGCAGAATACTTATGGTCGAGATGCTCAAAAAAGCGTTTGCGCTGTTCCTCCTTGCTGTATTCGGGGTAATGGCTCAAGCCATACTGCACCGTGCGACGGAAGATATGCATCGGCTCAAGGTCTCTGTCAGCTTCGGCTACAATCTTGCCGTAGATGCTACGAGGAGCATGCGACGCCGAAGCACGATGGTCTTCTACGGCTTCTTTCATAATGCGTAGCTGCTCGGCTGAGAACCAGCGTTGCAAGCGGCGGTCTGCCATCAATATTTTGCCGCTTTGTATGTGATGCACGGCACGCGGACCCTCCAGCCCGAGGTCGTGATAGGCAGCTATGGCATACGCCATGTTGATGTCTGCGCCACATTTCAAGGCAAGTTCAAGCGACTGCTTTATAACATGGTTAACGTGCGACAAACGGTGCGCTTTGTCAAAGGAATTGTAGCGGGGTAATATGTTTTGCTCGACAAACTCCATCAGATCGAGACTCACGTTTCTTCCATTCATCTTTCGAAAAATTTAATTTTAATTGCAAAATTAATCTATTATGGTTAATTTTGCAAGAACATACACAACTAATATTGATAAATCAGATGAACGAATCGAATGTAACGACAAATTCTTTGAAGGCATGGTTCCTTGCGGCTCGTCCGAAGACTCTAACTGGCGCTGCTGTGCCCGTGATGATCGGCATCGCGTCTGCAATATCTCAATATGGCGATGCTGTGAGGGTTGGTGCAGCCGTGCTCTGCATGTTATTTGCTCTCGTGATGCAGATTGACGCCAACTTCGTGAACGATTATTTCGACTTTATGAAGGGTACGGACGACGAGAGGCGTCTTGGTCCGAAGCGTGCCTGCGCTCAGGGTTGGATTACTGCTGCGGCCATGCGCCGCGGATTGCTTTATACCACTCTTTTGGCTTGTGTAATCGGTCTGCCGCTTGTCTACTATGGAGGATGGGAGATGATACTTGTAGGTTTTGCCTGCGTAGTATTCTGCTTTCTCTACACCATCTCGTTCTCATATCTCGGACTTGGAGACGTGCTTGTGCTCGTGTTCTTCGGTCTGGTACCGGTCTGCATGACTTATTGGCTCGTGGCTCCGCCTACTCCACTCATGTCTATCCCGCTTTCGGTGATAGTACAGTCTGTTGCCTGCGGATCCATCATCGACACTCTGCTCATCGTGAACAATTATAGAGACATAGACAACGACAGACGTGCCGGCAAGCGCACGCTGATAGTACGAATCGGCGCGCGTGGAGGCAGATGGCTCTATTATATAATAGGTATTGCGGCTGTGCTGCTGAATATTGCTGCCACTTATACAATAGGATATTCGGCTATGCTCCTACCTTTGTTATATATACCGTTCCATGCGGCAACATCCATCGAGATGCACCGCATAGACAAGGGTGTAGAACTGAATAAAGTGCTCGGCATGACAGCCCGCAACATGCTTATATACGGTATTCTGGTCACTATCGGATTGGTCTTATAAGCACACTCCGCCATTCGTGTGCAATTTCGCTGTACTAAAGTAGGTAATAATTTCATGTAAATCGCATAAAAATTATTGTAAAAACTTGTAGGATATAAGTAAAGTATATACTTTTGCAGCGAAAATGGCGACAGGATAAACACAAACGCCAATAGTAACTGACAAATCAAGTAACAAATAATAAGACTTTAATAATATATGAAACAACAAAAAGCTCTGACACTCAAGACACTAACAAAGAGTAACGTATGGGAAGTTGAAGAAAACGACATTTTCAGAATGTGGGAAACCGCTGAAAAGGAGTCGGATTTCAGAGACAATCGCAACCACTATATCGACGTTATACGTAGTGCCTTTGAAATAGAAGAAATCAAGATAGACAAGCCTGAGGTCATTAAGAAATACGAGGCACGCGACTTCAAGGTGGGCAACATCCACTTCGACGACAACGAGAACAAAAAGTGGGGCATCAAGAAGCGCGCCATCAACCGCATTACAGACCTCACATACGAGAATATTCACCACATCTCTGCTGCAAAGCTCATGGAGGTGCTCGACCGTAATTTCGGCGGTGGTTGGGACTCGCTTTCACAGAGCGTGCAGGACATCATCGAGGCTGGCTTCGATATCAGCACCACTACTCTACCTAAGGATCGTCTGCACAAGCCGGGTGGCATGTACGAGAAGAAGGTGAACGACGGCTACGACGTTCTCGAGATCACAAAGGGTCTTTGGGTTGAGGCTATCTTCGCAAAGGCTAAGCCGAAGGTTGAGAAGCAGCCGGTTTTGGATGACGACATCGCTCCAAAGAGCAACAAGTACGATGGTGACGAGGACGACGATTTCGATGACGAAATCGACGACAACTCATACGACGACGATGATGAGGACGACTTCGACGAGGACAAACTCACAGAAGAAAGCTATCGTACAACATTCGAAACAGAGGAGGACCTCAACCTCGAAGCAGAGGATGTTGCAGACGATGACTATTAATAAACCTCTGCTTTTAAAGCAGTCATTATAAAAACACTACTTATTTGCACAAATACCTAAAATATTGCACACAACTTTTGGTGTTGTGCAAATAAGTGTGTATCTTTGCACAAACTTTTTATTATTGTGCAAATGATTGAAATACCAAGTTTTAACGAACTTATAGAAAAGAGCATCGTCAACAATTGGGATAAGGATGCTCTTACCGATTTTAAAGGCGCAACTTTACAGTATCATGATGTAGCTCGCAAGATTGAAAAGCTCCACATTATGTTTGAAAGTAGTGGTGTGCAGCGTGGTGACAAAATTGCGCTCTGCGGACGTAATAGTTCCAATTGGGCTGTAGCTTTCCTCGCAACACTTACCTACGGCGCTGTAGCTGTACCTATTCTTCATGAGTTCACAGCCGATCAGATTCACAACATTGTAAACCATAGCGAAGCAAAGTTGCTCTTCGTTGGTGACTATGTTGCTACAATCATCGACCAGACTAAGATGCCCGACCTTGAAGGCATTATCTACATCCCCGACTATTCGCTCGTAGTGTCTCGTACTGATAAGCTTACTTATGCTCGCGAACATCTTAACGCTATGTTCGGCGAGAAATATCCTAAGTTCTTCCGTAAGGAGCACGTACACTATTACAGAGAGCAAAGCCCAGAGGAGTTGGCGCTTATCAATTACACTTCTGGCACTACCGGTTTCTCTAAGGGTGTTATGATTCCATACCGCGCAATGTGGAGCAACTACGACTTTGCAATGACTGCCGTAGCCAAGCACATTAAGAAGGGCGATAATGTCATCAGTATTCTCCCTATGGCGCACATGTATGGCATGGCGTTTGAGTTCCTCTTCGAGTTCCTCTTCGGATGTCACGTATTCTACCTTACACGCGTTCCTTCTCCGGCTATCATCGCTGCAGCCTTTGCAGAAGTAAAACCGACAATCATCATTGCTGTACCCTTGGTTATCGAGAAGATTATCCGCAAGAAGGTGTTGCCTAAGCTTCAGACCAACCGCATGCGTCTGTTGCTCAACATGCCATTTGTAAACAAGAAGGTTTTCGAGAAGATTCGCGAGCAGGTAGTAAATGCGTTCGGTGGCAAGTTCTATGAGATTATCGTTGGCGGTGCTGCTTTCAACCAGGAAGTAGAGCAGTTCTTGCAGCGTATTGAATTCCCGTATACTGTTGGTTACGGCGCTACAGAGTGTGCTCCTATTATATGCTATGCAGATTGTCACGACTTTGTTGCAGGTTCGTGCGGCAAGCCCGTTGTACACATGGAGGTTAAGATTGACAGCCCGGATCCGCAGAATGTACCTGGCGAGATTCTTGCTCGTGGTCTTAACGTAATGCTCGGATACTTCAAGAACGAAGAGGCTACAGCACAGACACTCGACGCAGAGGGTTGGTATCATACCGGCGACCTCGGTCTTATGGACGCAGACGGCAATGTATTTATTAAGGGACGCTCAAAGAATATGCTTCTCGGCGCTTCTGGTCAGAATATCTATCCGGAGGAGATTGAGGATAAGCTCAACTCGCTGAATATGGTTAACGAGTGCATCGTCGTTCAACGTGGCGAGAAACTCGTTGGTCTTGTTTATCCCGACTTCGACGAAGCTGCTACAATGCAGCTCAACGACTCAGACCTTGAGAATATCATGGAGGAGAACCGTCAGGAGCTCAATGCTTCACAGCCACCTTACTGCCGTCTTGCAGCAATTGAGATTGTAAAAGAAGAGTTTGAGAAGACACCAAAGAAGAGTATCAAGCGCTACTTGTACAAGTAGTGCTAATGCTTGTAAGCAAGGACATTTAGAATAATACTTTATAAGTTTTAAAGCACGCATTCCGTGCTTTTATAAACTAAAAAAGGATAATTATGAAAGCTGTTTAAATATTACAGCAATCATAATTATCCTTTTTTATTATGCCATTATCGATTATTTCTTTTCAACCGGAACTGCATACCAATCGCCGGTTTCCTTTACAAGCTTGCGTCCGAAGCTTGCCGGATAACCAGGACGGGTTACAGACTGGAGCAACTTGCCGTCTTTCTCCTTCTTTACAGCCATGTCGTTGTACTTGACAATGATACGTGTAGCAAGACGCTTCCAGCTGGCAAGCATCTCATCAGCCTTTGTATTGCTGTAGTTGTTCAGGAGTTTCAAAGCTGCAGCCTTATCTGTCTTATACAAGTCGGCAGCCTGCTTCTCTATTGAAGTTTGATTTGCGAAGTAGCTTGTTTCGAGCGAATCGCGAACTGCCTTAAGTTCCGGGAACAACTGCGAATAGCGCGGATAGACCATGTTGCTCACCATGTTGCAAAGCCAGAAAGCGTTGTCAGAACTGAATGTAACAGCGTCAGCACCCTTCGTGTTGTAGCATGCAGGCTGAACAGTATTGCCGCAATATACCGGTGTATACGCTACCATGTTTGCATCGTCATTGCCGAACCATAATACGCCACCGATTTCGCGTGGCAACCATGAACGCAACTGCGACACAAATGTGAAAGCAGTCTGCTGCGTAGAGATAGGACGCTCGTTGAAATATTGCTTGCCATCAACGGTGAAAGTCAAAGGAGTCGGGCGATAAGGCATCTCATAGATACCACCACCAATGCTTGTCGTGTCGAGTGCAAGAGCTGTACCTTCATAATGGTCGCGCATGCCGTTCTCGACATCAGCCACAGAAAGCTTACGGTTAGGGACAATCCACAAAGGCATGTCCTCTGCATCCTTATCCTTACCTAAAGCCCAAGGCAAGTAGCGGTCGAAGTCGTCAGCATAGTGATTGAAGAAGCTCCAAACACGTGCGTCGCAGAAACGACGACCAGAGAAGTCTGGGAATGCGTATGTATTCTTCCACGAGAACTCAGAATCCTTACCATTGAACCATCCCATCTTACGAGCGTAAGAGATTACATTCTTTGAGTAAAGCACGTTCTTCTTGTCCTTCATGTTGAACTTGCCGATACGGCTTTGGTTTGCATGTGCACAAATAGCATCATCAGGTATGCACATTGCTACCCAAACAACGCCTTTTGAACCTGCACCAGTACCCTGCATCTCCATAATCCAAGCTTCGTTTGGGTCGCAGATAGAGAAAGTTTCGCCTTCCGAGTTATAACCATACTTCTCTACAAGAGAAGTCATTACGCTGATTGCCTCACGTGCAGTCTTTGCGCGTTGCAAAGTTATGTAAATAAGCGATCCGTAATCAAGAATTCCGGTTGAATCGACCATCTCCTCACGACCGCCATACGTGGTCTCGCCGATTGAAAGCTGAAACTCGTTGATATTACCTATAACATTATAAGTAACTGGCGCTTCCTCAATCTCTCCATGATACACGCCAGAATCCCAATCGTAAATCTGGCGCATTGTGCCCTTTGGGTGAGTGCCTGCCGGATAATGGCAAAGATGACCGAACATACCGTAATCGTCAGCATTATAAGACACCATGACCGAACCGTCAACACTCGCCTTCTTACCTACAATGAGATTAGAGCAAGCGAATGCTCCGCTTGAAGCAAGGAGCATTGCTGCTGAAAGAACTAATGATTTCATAGGCTTCGCTATATTTAATCGCAAGCCTTGAAGCTCATGTCAAGACCCTTTACCGAGTGAGTAAGAGCACCAACTGAGATGAAGTCAACACCACACTCTGCATAGTCGCGGATTGTATCGAAAGTGATACCACCACTCGACTCCGTCTCAAACTTTCCGCCAACGATATCTACAGCCTTCTTTGTGTCAGCTACAGAGAAGTTGTCGAGCATGATACGGTTGATGCCACCGCAATTCATCGCCTCTGCAAGCTCGTCGAAGTTACGCACCTCAATCTCAATCTTAAGGTCGAGACCCTTCTCCTTGAGATACTCATGGCAACGTGTGATAGCGTTTGTGATGCCGCCACAGAAGTCTATATGATTGTCCTTCAGAAGAATCATATCGAATAGACCGATACGATGGTTCATGCCACCGCCAATCTTCACAGCCTGCTTCTCGAGCATACGCAGACCAGGAGTCGTCTTGCGTGTATCAAGCACGTGAGTCTTTGTGCCCTTCAGACGCTCAACATATTTGTTTGTCATTGTAGCGATGCCGCTCATACGCTGCATAATGTTGAGCATGAGTCGCTCTGTCTGGAGCAGAGAACGAACCTTAGCAGTAACAACCATTGCAATGTCGCCCTTCTTAACTGGTGTGCCATCGTTGATAAGCACCTCTACCTGCATAGTAGGATCGAACTTAGCGAACACGCGCTTTGCAACCTCTACACCAGCAAGGATGCCATCCTCCTTAATGAGAAGGTGCGATTTGCCCATAGCGTCCTCAGGAATACAACACAAGGTTGTGTGGTCGCCATCACCTATGTCTTCTGCAAATGCCAAATCGATAAGTCGATCTTCTAATTCGTTTACGCTTAACATAATCTTTTAATTTTAGTTTGTTATTATATTAGTATATTATTGTCTTTGAAAGCCTGCAGTCCATGTTCTGTTTCCTTTACATAAATGGTTCCTCCAAGCCATGTTGTGAATGCAATCTCTTTTTCAAGTTTGAACACTCGCTTAACAACCGCATTCTCAATCTCCACCACTCCATTCGTAATTGTGTTATCAGCACTCACTACTCGGTTGGCTGCATAAAGTTTGCCCATAACCGCAACAAATTATTTCGTTTGCTTTAGCAATAACGGCTTAGCCGGTTTCTTTATAACCAAGCTATCCTTACCTTTTCGCTTCAACGAGTCGGTCTTGCTACCCTCTGCATATTCACTATTATCCGATGATTCTGCTGGCTTTGTACGCATACGAATCAGTTTGATATTCGTAATGAGCAACATCTTCAATGTCGTTTTTGAAGTCAGATCCTGGTTCTGCGTATTGTTGTGCAGCCAGAAACCCTTTATGTTCTTAATCTTCAGACGGCCCGTATTGTTAATCTGCAGATGGTAGTGAGTGCTCGACATGAGCGAGTTGCTGACTACCTCAACTGAATCGTTGCTGTAGGTCACAGCAAGTACCGCAGAACCATCCCTTACACCATCCTGATAGATAAACTTTGTGTCGAAATCGAGCATAATCTTATCGCCTTCATGATAAGAAGTGTCGGCCTTTACCTCAAAAGTCTTACGGTTGAATGCAGAATAAGGCGAGAGAATCATAGTAGGTGACAACTGCCAAACGTTGGTTGTGTCGGAATTGCTGACATCCTCGCCAAAATTCAACTGCGATCCGCCATAGATAGCCGACTCGTTGTTAAGTCTTTCCGCAACCTTATCGTATACGTCCTCAAGAAGTTTTGTATGACGCGTATAATATACCAACGATGAGTCGAAATCTGCCTGACTCACCTTATGCTTCTTCAATATATATGCCAAGTAAGCACGCATGGTAACCGTGTCGCCAGTAGCCTGCACGTTCTGTATACCCTCCGCAATATGATAGTCGTACATGATGTCCGCCATCTTGTCCGACTTCAGATATTTGCGTGGTATACCAGGCTTACAGCTTACAATGCCCAATACAGACACGATTACTATGACGTAATATATAACTCTTTGCATTATGATTGTTATTTGTTAGAGAACAAAATTTCCAACTGTTTTCTGTAGAACAGCAACAAAGCCACAACTCCGACGCTGATACATGCGTCAGCGAAGTTGAAGACAGGAGAGAAGAACACATATTCAGAGCCTCCGAAATACGGAACCCACTCAGGCCATGTTGTCTGAATAATCGGAAAGTAGAACATATCTACCACCTTGCCGTGAAGGAATGTAGAATATCCATCGCCGAACGGAACAAATTGAGATACGGTGAATGGTGTTGAAGCGTCGAATATAAGACCATAGAAAAGGCAGTCAATCAAGTTACCGGCAGCACCAGCAAGCACCATTGCGATTAACACTATATATCCTAAAGGTGCCACATTTTTCTTGATAATCTTAGCAAGATAATAGCCAATAAAGCCTATAGCAAATAGACGAAAAAGGCTGAGTACGAGTTTATTAATAAACTTCATACCATAAGCCATTCCGTTATTCTCAATGAATTCGATATAGAACCAATCTGTCACTCGCTTAGCTTCGCCGAGTGTCATATTGGTCTTCACTTCAATTTTAATGATTTGGTCGATAAGCAGTATAGCCATTACAATAGCTACTGCCATCCAAGCTTTAAATGTTTTGTTGTTCCGTATCATCGATTATTAAAAAATATGGGAGTGTACCAAGTTCGTGCATACCTTATTATATATATGCAGACCTGATACACTCACAATTTGTAGTATCTACTACTTTTTACGTGCATTTTTAGATTCGACACTAAGTGTAGCATGAGGTACGACGCGAAGACGTTCCTTCGGAATGAGTTCGCCAGTAATGCGGTCGATGCCATAAGTCTTGTTCTCCACACGCACCAAAGCAGCCTCAAGTCCCTGGATGAACTTCTGCTGACGGTTTGCCATCTGCGCAATCTCTTCTTTCGACTGCGAAGCGCTACCCTCTTCAAGAGCCTTATATGTTGGAGACGTATCTTCTATGCCATTGCCGTCTGTGTTACGCAACTGGTCCATCATCGAGTTGAAATCGCGACGGGCGAGTCGTAACTTTTCATTTATTATCGCGCGGAACTCCTCAAGCTCCTCGTCCAAGTAACGTGTCTTTTCTGCCATGATTGATAGGGTTTAGTAAGATTGAATATTAGAGTTATTTAAGTAGAGGGCGTGTTCATCGCAACACGCCCTCTTGTGTTTGTTATGTATTAGTTCTTAACGATCTTCACGTAGAGCTTGAAGTCGTCGATTTCAACCTCTACTCCGTCGTTCTCAGCAACATTGATGTCGAGAGCGAGCACCTGCGACTTGATGTAATCGGCATAGCCAGCGATAGCTTTTTCGATGCGCTCGTTGGGCGAAACTGTTACATGGATGCGGTCTGTAATCTCAAGACCCGACTCCTTGCGGATGTTCTGAATGCGTGAGATGAGCTCACGAGCCATACCCTCGTTGCGGAGTTCATCGGTAAGTTCAATCTCAAGAGCTACAGTCAGGTTGCCCTCGTTGCTTACGAGCCAGCCCGGGATATCCTCAGAGATAATTTCTACGTCAGCCACCTCAACGGTTACGTCCTGACCTTCAACGTTCACAACGATGCTGCCGTTGCTCTCGAAGAGTGCAATCTGATCCTGATCGAAAGCAGAAACAGCTGCTGCGATGCCCTTCATAAGCTTGCCGAACTTCTTACCCATTGTGCGGAAGTTGCACTTCACCTTCTTCACGAGAACACCGTTGCCCTCTACGAAGCGAAGCTCCTTAACGTTCACCTCGTTCAGAATCAAGTCCTTCACTGCCTCGATGTGGCGGCGCTGCTCCTCGCTTGCTGCCGGAACCATGATAGCCTGCAGCGGCTGACGTACAGCGATGTTCACCTTCTTGCGCAGAGCGTGAATCATAGAGGTGATGGTCTGCGCCATACCCATGCGGCTCTCGAGTTCGCTGTCGATAAGACTCTCGTCAGCTACCGGGAACTTAGCCAAGTGAACCGACTCTGTGCCCTCAAGCTCGTTAACGCCGAGGTCGCAGTAGAGCTGATCGGCAAAGAACGGAGCAAACGGAGCGAGCAACTTAGCCACGGTTTTAAGACAAGCGTAGAGAGTCTGATAAGCAGCCAGCTTGTCCTTAGACATGTCAGTGCCCCAGAAACGTTTGCGGTTAAGACGAACGTACCAGTTGCTGAGGTCGTTGTTGACGAAGTCGATGATGAGACGACCGGCGCGTGTCGGGTCGTAGCCCTCCATCTCCTTTGTTACATTCTTCACGAGAGTGTTGAGCACAGAGAGCACCCAACGGTCAATCTCCGGACGCTCTGCCACCGGAACAAGCTCTGCCTTAGCATCGAACTCGTCTACGTTGGCATAGCCGCTGAAGAATGAGTATGTATTATATAATGTGCCGAAGAACTTACGACGCACCTCGTCAACACCCTTCGGGTCGTACTTGAGGTTGTCCCACGGCTCAGAGTTGGTCATCATGTAGAAGCGAACAGCGTCAGCACCGTACTCCTCAATCTGGTCGAACGGATTGACAGCGTTGCCCAAGTGCTTAGACATCTTGTTGCCCTTTGCGTCAAGCACCAGACCAGACGAGATTACGTTCTTGAACGCAACCGAGTCGAACACCATTGTAGCTATAGCGTGCAATGTGAAGAACCATCCACGTGTCTGGTCAACGCCCTCGTTGATGAAGTCAGCCGGGAAGAACTTCGGCGGGATAGCCACGCCTTCGTAGTTGCTGTTAACAAGAGCCTTGCGATCCTCCTCTGTGCCGCGCGCCATCTCACCCTCAAACGGATAGTGGAGCTGTGCGTAAGGCATAGAACCAGAGTCGAACCAAACGTCGATGAGGTCGCTCTCGCGGTGCATAGGCTGACCCTCGTCGTTAACGAGTACGATATTGTCTACATACGGACGGTGGAGGTCTACGCGGTCGTAGTTCTCCTTAGAGTAGTCGCCCGGTACGAAACCTTTGTCCTTAAGCGGGTTAGACGTCATAACGCCGGCAGCCACAGCCTTCTCTATTTCAGCATAAAGCTCTTCGAGCGAACCGATGCACTTCTCGCCGCGCTTGTCGTCGCGCCAGATAGGAAGCGGAGTACCCCAGAAGCGTGAACGCGAAAGGTTCCAGTCGTTGAGGTTCTCGAGCCAGTTGCCGAAGCGGCCCGAACCGGTTGATTCCGGCTGCCAGTTGATAGTCTTATTGAGTTCAACCATGCGCTCCTTGCAAGCTGTGTCCTTGATGAACCAGCTGTCGAGCGGATAGTAGAGAATCGGCTTGTCTGTACGCCAGCAATGCGGATAGTTGTGTACGTGCTTCTCTGTGCGGAAAGCCTTACCCTCCTGCTTCAGCTCCATGCAGAGTACCACGTTGAGGTCCTCAGCCTTGTCGGAAGCTGCTTTGTCCCAAACGCCGTCGGCGTTGAACTTCGGGTCGTAAGCGTTCTTAACATAGTCGCCAGCATGATGAGCATAAAGATCCTTGTTAACGCAAGCGTTCAGGAAGTTGTTGTCGAGTTCCTCGATAGCGTAGAACTTACCCTGAAGGTCTACCATCGGGCGTGTCTCGCCCTTCTTATTAATAAGGTAGAGAGCCGGGATGTTTGCATCCTTAGCCACCTTGGCGTCGTCGGCACCGAATGTCGGAGCGATATGCACGATACCCGTACCGTCGTCTGTAGTAACATAGTCGCCGAGGATTACGCGGAAAGCCTCGCTCTCCATCTCGACGAACTTGTCACGACCGTCTTCTGAAGCGAACACCTTGTCGGCGTGAGCAGCAGCATAGTCGAGAACGAAAGCCGGAGCCTGGTCGTCAACCTTTTCGCACGGCTTAACCCACGGCATGAGCTGAGCGTAGTGCAAGCCCTCGAGTTCTGTGCCCTTCATGCGGTCAACGATGCGCCACGGGCAGAGTTTCTTCTCCTTGTCGAACGGCAGCAACTCGCCCTCTGTGCACTCCTGGTCAGCCTTGAGGTACGACTTGACGAGGTTTTCAGCCATAACGAGTGTTGCAGGCTCGCCGCTGTAGAGATTGTATGTCTCGACAGCCACGTAGTCGATCTTCGGACCAACGCAGAGAGCCACGTTTGAAGGCAATGTCCACGGAGTTGTAGTCCAAGCTACGAAGTAAGGCTTGCCCCACTTTGTCCACTCTGCCTTCGGGTCCTTGATGAGGAACTGAGCTGTGACGGTCAGGTCCTTAACGTCGCGGTAGCAACCCGGCTGATTGAGCTCGTGAGAGCTAAGACCGGTACCTGCACCCGGAGAGTACGGCTGGATGGTGTAGCCTTTGAAGAGCAGACCCTTGTTGTAGAGCTGCTTCAGAAGCCACCAGAGAGTCTCGATATACTTGTTGTCGTATGTGATGTAAGGATTGTCGAGGTCGACGAAGTAGCCCATCTCCTCGGTGAGCTTGCGCCACTCGGCTGTGAACATCATTACGTTCTCGCGGCACTTGTGGTTGTACTCCTCTGTAGAGATATACTTCTCCGAATCCTTGTTGTCAATATCCTTCTTTGTAATACCAAGCTCCTTCTCTACGCCAAGCTCAACGGGGAGTCCGTGAGTATCCCAGCCAGCCTTGCGTGGCACCTGAAAACCGTTCATTGTCTTATAGCGGTTGAAGGTGTCCTTGATTGCACGGGCAAGCACGTGGTGGATGCCCGGGTGTCCGTTCGCCGAAGGAGGACCCTCGAAGAAGATGAATTGTGGACAGCCTTCGCGTTCATCGATAGACTTGTGGAAGACATCAAGCTTCATCCACTTGTCTAAAATCTCTTTGTTTGTTTCAACGAGATTGAAACCTTTGTGTTCAACAAATTTGTTCGACATTTTATATCCGTTTTTATATTTTTCTATTTTAAGTTGCAAAGATACGTAAAATCGCGCATATTACGAGCAAAGTATATTGCATTTTAATAAAATGTTTAAAAAAAATGTTCCATCTGCGGCTATTATCTTACAATATTATTGATATTCTCGGCTCTTAGCGTGGGGCTTTCTGTAGATTAGCGCCAGGTTTTTGATGGCTCTGCATAAGGTTTGGGATAGTTCTTCCTAAGCTTTTCAGTTCATCACCATAGAGTTTACGACCGTTCTGCGTACGCAACCCAATCGGACACCGAACGCAATCTGATCGGGCGGCGTACGGAATCTGATCAGACACCGAACGCGATCCGGTCGGACGGCGAACGCTGTACGATGACATGTATTTAGCATTTATAGCGCAAAAAACATGGTCGCGATGCTCTAATGCACAATATTTTCAGTAATTTTGCATAGAATAAACAAATCAGTATATATGTCATTAATATTGCCGGAAGGACTTCCTGCCATAGAGAGTCTGAAAGAAGAAAATATATTTATAGAGGATGGTGCTCAGACAGAGGACAGGAGCACACGCAAACTGAGGATAGCTCTTCTCAACATCATGCCGATAAAGGAGACCACCGAGAAAGATTTCGCACGTGTGCTCTCCTACTCACCGCTCGACATAGAACTTACACTCATGAAGTTGAGAACACACACGCCGAAACACGCTTCGCCGGAGCACATGGAGCGCTTCTACACCTATTTCGACGAACTGAAGGACGAGAAGTTCGACGGATTCATCGTGACTGGTGCGCCGATAGAACATCTTGAGTTTGAGGACGTGAGCTACTGGAAGGAACTTTCGGAGATATTCGCTTGGGCTGACGCCAACGTAAAGAGCACGCTCTACATCTGCTGGGCGGCACAAGCCGGACTCTACTATCACTACGGAGTGCCGAAGCACCAGTTGCCGACAAAGAAGTTCGGCATCTTCCGCCAGCAGGTTATGAACCCTACCCTGCCTCTGTTCCGCGGTTTCGACGACACGTTCAACATGCCGCACAGCCGCCATACAGAGGTGCGCCCGGAGGATATACGCATTCACTTTGAGCTCGACATCGTAGCCGAGTCGGCGGAGAGCGGAACGAGCATTGTATATGCACATAACGGCAGACAGATATTCATAACCGGACACATGGAGTATGAGCCGTACACGCTCGACAAGGAATACAGACGCGACAAGGACATTCGCGACGACGTGGATGTGCCGCAGAACTATTATATTGACGACAATCCGTCGAACAAGCCTAACGTGACTTGGCGTGCGCACGCCAATCTGCTGTTCAACAACTGGATAAACTATTATTTGCTATGAATAACGGATTAAGAAAGATAGAACTCTTGGCGCCTGCCAAGAACCTTGAATGTGGCATCGCTGCCATCGACCATGGCGCTGACGCCGTGTATATCGGCGCAGCCCAATTCGGCGCTCGCCAGACAGCCGGCAACAGCACGGAAGACATTGCCGAACTGACACGCTATGCGCATCAGTTCGGGGCGGCGGTGTACGTCACGGTGAACACTATCGTCTACGAGAAGGAACTCCAGGCGCTTGAGCACCTGCTGCGACAGCTCGTAGAGATGGGTGTTGACGCTATACTGGTTCAGGACATGGCTGTGCTCGAAATCTACAAGAAGTTGAAGGCAGAATACATGATGCGCGGTTATCGCATGCCGGCTTTGCACGCTTCTACGCAGACCGACAATCGCTCAGCCGACAAGGTGGAGTGGCTGAAGGAGAACGGATTCGAGCGCGTGGTATTGGCTCGCGAGTTGTCGTTGGAGGAGATAACGAACATCCACAAGGCACATCCCGATGTGGAGCTTGAGGCTTTCGTGCATGGCGCATTGTGCGTGAGCTATTCGGGCGCTTGCTATGCTTCGCAGTATTTCTTCAACCGTAGCGCCAACAGAGGCGAGTGCGCGCAGTTCTGCCGCATGGCGTTTGACCTGAAGGATAGCGACGGCGAGACTCTCATCGAGGACAGCTATCTGCTTTCGCTTAAAGATATGTGCCAGCTCGACCGACTGGGCGATCTGCTCGAAGCGGGTGTCTGCTCGCTGAAGGTTGAGGGCAGACTGAAGGATGCCAACTACGTGAAGAACGTGGTTGCTACTTATAGCGAGGCACTCAATGTCTACATCGCAAAGCATAGCGACAAATTCTGCCGTTCGTCGTTCGGAAAGTGTAGCTATACGTTCACGCCGGCGCTTGAGAAGACATTCAACCGCGGATTCACGCACTACTTCTTCAACGGACGACAGAAAGATATCTCGTCGTTCAACACGCCGAAGGCTATGGGCGAGTATGTGGGATATGTGAAGGAGATTCGTCGAGGGTCGTTCAACGTGGCGGGTACGGCTATGTTCGCCAACGGCGACGGTCTGTGCTTCTTCAACAGACAGAAGAAGTTGGAGGGTTTCCGCGTAAACCGCGTGGAGAACAACCGCCTCTTCCCTCTCACTATGCCTAAGAATCTGGAGCCGGGCATGGCGCTCTATCGCAATAACGACATCGAGTTTGAGCGTGCCATGCAGGGCAAGACATCTACACGCAAGTTGCAGGTGAGATTCGTTGTGGATGTTGTAGACGGCAAACTGACGTTTACAGCCACGGACGAATGCGGACGCAAGACAAAAGTGGTGCTCAACGAGAATCCAGAAAAGGCTCAGAAGTCGCAGCACGACAATATCGTAAAACAGCTTGAAAAGCTCGGCAATACGGCTTGGGAAGCAGAGAATGTCAGAATTCTTAATTCTGCCGACGAGTTCTTCATTCCGTCAAGCAGACTGGCAGCGCTGCGCAGAGAAATGATTGAGGCTTTGGAGAATACAGCAATCCCTACGACAGAGGGTGGTGATAGTCTCCGCAACATCAAGTCGACAAGCAGTAGTAAAGGAACTACAACAACAGTAAATGCCGATGCAATCAATATAGCGAACGTTGCCAACCCTATAGCGCAAGCCTACTACGCAGCACATGGCATAAAGAACGCTCCAAAGGCGTTCGAGTTGAACCCTAACTACAAGGCAGGCAGCACTACGGATGCATCTGCTGTTCCGCCGCTTATGACCTGCCGCTATTGTCTGCGCTATGCTTTGGGCTATTGTGTGAAGAACGGCGGCAAACGTCCCACATGGCATGAGCCGCTTTATCTTGAAGCAAAGAACGGCATGCGTGTGCGTTTGGCGTTCAACTGCGCAAAATGCCAAATGGAAGTTCACGCTGAATAGTAACTATCTTAATTGAAACATCGTAAGTAAATGCACAGATTCGTAAAATTCATATCATTACTGATAGTCAGCATGGCTATGGTTGGGTGTTACCATTCTAATCCGAATGGTAAGGCTCAACCTTCGTCTGTCCATACCCCTGCGGGAACTCGCGATGTTACTGGATATAACGTAGACAGTACCAGCGAGATTCAGAACTTCAACTACGAATTTTACAAGACTCACCACTATGCGCAGAACTATAACTTCGTTGTGAAGAAAGACTCTATCCATTTGCTTAAACAGCAACCGGAGGAGATGCTAAGCAATATGGCTATCGACTCGTTCGCTGTAAAGAAGAACTCGCATATCGTGGTGGCTGACATAAAGATACTGAAGGATGACCCTGTAGACTCCGTATGGATTGAGGTGGCGAGCGATAAGTATGAGTTCGGATGGATTCATGAGAGCCAACTGCTCAATTCGGTTGTGCCCGACGACCCTATATCGCAATTCATCCTGATGTTCTCCGACGTGCATCTGCTCATCTTCCTCATTATAATCAGTCTGATAGCAGGTGGATACGTGGTGTATCGTCTGCAACGTCGCAAGGTTAAGGTTGTACATTTCGACGACATCGACTCGTTCTATCCGACGCTTCTGGCGCTAACTGTGGCGTCGGCAGCTACGTTCTATTCGAGTATTCAGCTGTTTGCACCCGACACGTGGCGTTGCTTCTACTTTCATCCGACGCTCAACCCGTTCGCATTGCCGCCGATTCTTGCTATCTTCTTGATATCGGTATGGATGATGATGATTATACTCATCGCTACAATCGACGATGTGTATCACAAACTGTCGCCAACAGCAGCCACACTCTACTTATGCCGATTGGCTGCGGTATGCGCCGCCAATTATATAATATTCAGCATCACCACCTTATATTATATAGGTTATGCTATCCTTATAGAGTACGTGTATTACGCAATAAGAACATACGTGCGCAACAACTTCTACAAGTATGTTTGTGGAAATTGCGGAGCGAAAATGAATAAGAAAGGTATATGTCCGAAATGTGGAGCTATGAATTCATAGCTCCACATTTTAGAATAAGAAGGTTCCGCCGAAGGCAAGAATAACATATCGCAGGAGTTTCCCGACGGCTATTGTCGTAAAGGCGATAGGTATGTTCGCTTTCATCAGTCCAAGAAGAATTGTGATAGCGCTGCCCAATATCGGAAGGAATGCGAAGATGCCCATCAGCGCTCCTCTGCCTCCCATAAAGCGTTCGGCTTTTTGCAGACTCTCCTGACTAACATGCAGATATTTCTCGATCCATTCGAGCTTGCCCATTCTGCCTACACCATAGTTGAAGTAAGATCCTAACGTGTTGCCGATAGTTGCATATATCACGAGTGGAAGCGGTTCAAGACCTGCTGCTTGCATGGCGAGCATTACGGCTTCGCTGCTGAACGGGAAGAAACTGCCTGCCAGGAACGAGGCGAAAAGCATACCCCAATAGCCCCAATCAACAAGAAAACTTAAAAGAGTGTCCATACGTTGCCTATCGTGAGTCCAAGGGTTATTAACAGAATAATATAGAACGACAAGTTGGTTATCTTTGTGTTCGTAAGTGCTATGTAATGCGCTATCATCGGTGTCGTATTCACTATCAGCAACGTCAGCAGAGCGTCAATATGATTCGGCTGAAGTGCAATGAATAGCAACAGACAAAGGTTCATAACCGAGAATATCTCGAACATCATGCGTGTTCGAATCTTGTCCTTATAGTTGTTCAAGCGGAAATGAATCATGCCGGTTATTGAGAGCAAACCCACAAAGGCAAAGGTTATTATCTCAGCCCAACTAACGTTCTGCCAGTCGGCAATAGGCGCAAACTCTGCAAGACTCTCGAAATGGGGCATCAGCAGCATAACGTCGCCCGACATAAGTCCGTAGGCTCCGATGAACCAATAAGGAAGGGTCAAGCCCATGAGCGAAGCTATTATCATACGCGCATTGCCAGCCATGATATTCGTAAACAGCAATACCCATATTATCGGCAAAAAGTAGAGACTTTGCACAAAAACGACGCTCATTATGCCCAGTACAGCAAAGGCATAGAAGATACGGCCTACGGCTGTACCGTCTTGATAGATACTGAAGAAGAACATATAGAAGGCTATCGCAAGTACGGAAATGATGCTGTTAGCGATATCGTCGAAAAGGAAGAACGCCATCGTCATCAATACAAGATACGAACACGAAATCATTCGGCTGAAGATGCGTATCAGGGCGTTTACGTTGTTCAACTGGAACATCAGGTAGCCTGCAAAAGCGAGCAAGACCACCTGCAACCACATGCCGTTGCCGAACATTCCCGACAATGCGCATACGATTAGTGTATAAACAGCGGTTGCAGGGAGCGCAATGCGACTCTCTGCAACCTTATTCTGAAATCTTTTTACGTTCAATTCTACTGATAATTATAAGTCCTGACCGATGTCTCTACGGAAATACTTGTCTGTAAACTCAATCTTCTGTGCTTGTGTGAACGAGTTCTGCAAAGCTTCTGACTTGTCCTTGCCATAAGAGCTGACAGCAATGACGCGTCCGCCACTGGTAACGACCTTGCCGTCCTGCATCTTTGTGCCGGCATGGAAGACAACAGAATCTTCAACCTTATCAAGACCGGTTATCTCGTAGCCCTTTGCATAAGCCTGCGGATAGCCACCGCTAACGAGCATTACGCAGACAGCTGCACGTTCGTCGAACTCAATTGCACGCTTGTCGAGATTGCCTTCTGCAACGCCTTCGAACAAGTCGACAATGTCGCTCTTAAGACGCAGCATTACAGTTTCAGTCTCAGGGTCGCCCATACGGCAGTTGTACTCGATAACCATAGGCTCGCCCTCTACGTTGATTAGTCCGAAGAAGATAAAGCCCTTATAATCGATATTCTCCTCAGCAAGACCTTCTACTGTGGGGCGGATAATGCGGTCTTCAACCTTCTGCATCCATTCCTTTGTAGCGAACGGAACTGGCGAAACGCTACCCATACCGCCGGTATTAAGACCCGTATCGTGCTCTCCGATGCGCTTGTAGTCCTTTGCCTCGGGCAGAATCTTGTAGTTCTTGCCGTCGGTCAAAACGAACACAGAGCACTCGATGCCGCTAAGGAACTCCTCGATAACTACGCGGGCTGAAGCATTACCGAACATACCACCGAGCATCTCCTTAAACTCCTTCTTTGCCTCTTCAAGTGTGGGGAGGATAAGAACGCCCTTGCCTGCGCACAGACCATCGGCCTTAAGTACATAAGGAGCCTTAATAATCTCAAGGAACTTTAAGCCTTCCTCTACTGTTGTGCCGTCGAATGTCTCGTATTTTGCTGTCGGAATGTTGTGGCGCTTCATGAACTGCTTTGCAAAGTCTTTGCTGCCTTCCAGAACAGCACCTGCCTTTGACGGACCGATAACCGGAACGTTCTTTGTGCGCTCGTCGTTCTTGAAGTCATCATAAACGCCCTTCACCAATGGATCTTCCGGTCCGACAATTACCATGTCTACACCATTCTCCACAACGAAGTTCTTCAAAGCCTCAAAGTCATCGGCTTTAATATCTACATTCTCACCGACATTCTGTGTGCCTGCGTTACCTGGAGCGATAAAGAGTTTCTCCACCTTTGCGCTTTGAGCGATTTTCCAGGCCAATGCGTGCTCACGGCCACCGCTTCCTAACAATAGAACTTTCATTATATAATAATGTTTAATGATTAATGATTCGTGTTTTGTTGAAATTGCAGGAGGGGGTAACGGCAAATAGTTTAAGATGTTTACCGGCCGTTACGCCCTCCTGTTTATATAGATATTATTTCAAGTAATCCTCGAAATATTGTGTGATGCGCTCGTGCAAATGTACACTCTGATGACCGCGCATATTATGAGGCTCGCCTGGATACAAGAAGAAATCAGGCTGTGTACCTGCGCCGATACATGCCTTGAGGAAAGTAAGGCAATGCTGCGGCACGCAAGTCGGGTCGTTATAACCCTGGATAATCTGGAGCTTACCCTTCAAGTTCTTGGCAGTATTGAGCAAAGATGCCTTTGCATAGCCCTCCGGGTTCTGCTGCGGTGTGTCCATATAGCGCTCGCCATACATCACCTCATACCACTTCCAGTCGATAACCGGGCCACCAGCTACACCAACCTTGAACACGTCAGGATAGTTTGTCATAAGCGAAATGGTCATGAAACCACCATAGCTCCAACCATGAACGCCGATGCGGTCGGCATCTACGTAAGGAAGCGACTTGAGGTATTCAACACCCTTCAACTGATCCTTCATTTCTTCCTGACCAAGATGGCGGAATGTAACCTGCTCAAACTCCTTGCCACGATGCTCAGAGCCTCGGTTGTCAAGAATGAAGAGAACATAACCCTTCTGGGCCATGTATGTCTCCCAGCTGCGGCTGCTATAGTGCCAGCGTGCGTCAACGTTATGTGCGTGAGGACCACCGTAAACATACACTACAGTAGGATATTTCTTGTTCGGATCGAAGTCTACCGGCTTCACCATACGCCAGTAAAGGTCGGTTGTGCCGTCTGCAGCCTTCACAGTACCACAGGTGTATTCAGGAACCTTATATCCCTTCCAAGGATCATCAGCCTTGAAGTAAGAGAAACTTTTGCCGTTTGCAACATTCACAATAGCAATATTGCGCGGAACATTTGGATACGAATAATTGTCGTAGATATACTGTCCGCTCTTGCTCAAAGATGCTGAGTGCCAGCCCTTGCCACCTTCGTCCATGCGTATACGCTTGCCGGTTTTCAAGTCAACAAAGAATATGTTGCATTGAATCGGACTAATCTCGTTAGAAGAGATGATAATGCCCTTACGCTTTGCATTGAAGCCAAGGAAATCAAGAACTTCCCAATTGCCTTTGGTTATCTGCTTCACATCGAGCGACATGGTATTGCCTGCCATGCGGCTTCCCGACTTGCCGATTGAGCAAAGATACAAATGGTTGTAGCCATCTTTTCTGCTCTGCATAAGGAATGAACTGTTGTCCCAAGGCAAGAAAATGATAGGATGAAGCGGCTCTACATACTTTGCGTCTGTCTCGCGGTAGAGTTCGCCAGTTTTTTCGCCAGTTGATGCGTCATAGCTTATGAGACGGCAATCGTTCTGATCGCGGTTAAGCTCGAACATATAGATGGTCTTGTCGTCGGGAGACCAAGAGATGTTTGTAAAGTAACGGTCTGTTGGGTCACCAGCCTTAAGGTATACGGTCTTGCCTGTGTTTGTGTCAAACACACCGACAGTAACCTTGTGGCTTGTCTCGCCAGCCATCGGGTACTTCTCAGGAGCAAGAGTTGCTATGCGCGACTTGCCATCCTCCGGCTGGAAGCTAACTTCCGGTATGTTTACAAGTGGATAGTCAGTCACCATGCTCTGGTCCATGCGATAGAAAGCAAGTTTCTCGCCGCTGTTGCTGAAGAATGTGCCCTTACCGATTCCGAACTCGTCACGATGAACGCTCTGTCCGTATACAATCTCACGTGAGCCGTCTGTAGACAACTGCCACTTTTGGTCGCCTCGTGTGACATAAAGATTATTATCCTTAAGATAAGCGATAGCATCGCTCTTTGTGTTCATCTCAAGTACATACTCGCCGTCAACGAACTCGTTGCATTTCTTCAATGAGCCACTCTTGAAGTCGATGGTATATATGCACTCGCCGCTATTAATCACAACGAGCGGCTTGTTGGCATAAGGGAAAGATGCGCCACGCAAAGAGCGCACCTTGATATCCTTTGTCGGACCTGCCCATTGGTTAACCTGACTTACCGTGAAGAGCTGTGTCTCCTTGCCGCTCTGCTTGTTCACAAGATAGCAAGCATCAGATTCGACACGCACAAGCTGGTCGCCCCACCACACGCAGTTGCGATTCTGTGGCACGAAGTTGCGATAGTTCTTACCACCGAAGTTGAGGTCTTCAAGCGTGAAAGATTTCAACTCCTGAGCATTCATGTTAAGCGAGGTAAACAACCCCAGCAAAACTGTAAAAAACTTAATCTTCATTGTCAAAATCTCTGTTAGAACGTTTTCTTTCACTCTTGCTATAGCGTGAGCCTTTGCCGAAAGACTTGCCGCCCTTGTCGCCGAAGCCTTTACCCTTAAAGCCCTTGCCTTTGAAATCTTTATCGTCACGATCGAAGCGGTCGCGGCTCTTTCTTTCGTTTCCACCACGGCGATCGTCGTTCTGCTTGCGACGCTCTATAGAGTGGAACTTGAACGAGCGGATGTCCGACTCTGCATTTTCCTCTTCCTCGTCGAGACGCTTCTTGAACTCGCGGTTCTTCTTGAAGCGATGTTTCTCTGCCATCTGACGCTTCTCATCCTCAGTCTTAACGATGCCACCCTCCTGACGGAAGTCCTTCATAGTGCCGTCAAAGATAGCGTACTTGCGGAATTCACACTCCAAAGATCCGTTATAAACCGGAATCTTTATAGACGGTTTCAAGCCGATTGCCTCAAAGCACTCCTCACGGTAGCTGAGCACCCAAGCCTCGTTACCCATGAAAGCATGCTTCAGACGCTCGCCAATCATCTTGTAAGTGTTGAGCAAGTTCGGAGTAGAGATACGCTCACCATAAGGCGGGTTAACAACAAGCAGACTCTTCTCCTTTGGCTGAGTGAAGTCCTTGAAGTCGGCGTTTTCAATCGTAATATCTTTAGAAAGACCAGCTGCGCGCACGTTCAGACGTGCTGTGTTTACAGCCTTCATGTCGATATCGTAACCATAGATATGGTGAGTGAACTCGCGTTCCTGCGTATCATCGTTGTAGATTGTGTCAAACAATTCTGCATCAAAGTCAGGCCACTTCTCGAAAGCGAACTCCTTGCGGAAGATACCAGGACTCATATTGTGAGCGATAAGTGCAGCCTCTACGAGCAAAGTGCCCGAACCACACATCGGATCGATAAAGTCGGTCTCGCCACGCCAGCCTGTCATAAGGATCATACCTGCAGCAAGCACCTCGTTAAGCGGAGCCTCTACCGACTCCTGGCGATAACCGCGACGATGGAGCGACTCACCGCTTGAGTCGAGCGACAGCGTAGCGTCAGCCTCTGCGATGTGGATGTTCAGACGGATGTCAGGGTTGCTGACAGAAATATTAGGACGAGTACCAGTGTTCTCGCGGAATTGGTCAACGATAGCATCCTTTACCTTATATGTTACAAAACGTGAGTTACGGAATTCTTCTGAGTACACAACAGAATCAACAGAGAAAGTCTTTCCCTTTTCGATATACTTGCTCCAATCGATCTTCTTAACCTCTTCATAAACCTCATCAGCCGAGCGCGCCTTGAATTTAGCAATAGGCTTCAAGATACGAATAGCTGTGTGAAGTTGGAAGTTTGCACGATACATCATTTCCTTATCACCGGTAAATGACACCATACGACGACCTATCTGTACATTGTTTGCACCCAATTGGGTAAGCTCTTTTGCCAATACCGGCTCTAAGCCCATGAAGGTTTTGGCAATAAGTTCAAATTCATTCATATTTTTAATAAAAGCAATTGTTTCTTACGAAAGTTTAATCGGTACAAAATTACGAATAATAATCAAGAAACCACAATTATATAAATACAAACTTCAAAAATAACAGCATAAAAAAGAAAAAGCGGCTCTAATTAGAGTCGCTTTTGTATTAAAGTTGAAATCTTTTCTTAAAAAAACATGCTATCAAGAGCGGCAAGCGGGGTTCGAACCCGTGACCTCTGGCTTGGGAAGCGAGTGCTCTACCAACTGAGCTATTGCCGCATACCACTCTATCACACATCAAAAACAAAGAGCCGATACCCGGACTCGAACCGGGGACCCACGCATTACGAATGCGTTGCTCTACCAACTGAGCCATATCGGCCTCTGCTTTTTGTTGAAATGCGATGCAAAGGTATTGTTTTTTTTCCTATGCTGCAAATTTATAGCGTCTTTTTTTGGTAAAAAGTATCAAGCAAGCGCTATATCAGAACTTATAACCGAGTGTAAGCAGCACCTGATGGCGGTTGTCTGTTACCTTTTTACCATCGCAGAAGTTATCGTATCCTGCGTCGTATTTCGTCTTGTCGCCACCCACGGCAGCCAAGTCCGAATAGCTCATAAATGGGAAGAACTCGCCTTCTGTGCGACTGTACTGATAAGCCAGGTCTACAGAGAACTTCTTGTATGCGTAACCGATACCGGCAGTAACGCGGTCGGTAGCTTTCCAATTTGTGTAATCGGTCGTAGAGCTGTAGTAGTTGCTGTACGAATTGAGAGTTCCGTCCTTATATCCGTTCTTGTTGTACATTGGCGACACATAGTTGTAGCCTAAGCGCAAAGCAACGTTACGTGTAGGCTTGTACTCAGCGCCAATCTTCAACGTAGAAACACCCTTGAGCACGCTCTTTATATTGTTCTTCATTGCCTCGTCGCGCGAGGTCTCCTCATAATAGTTGCCCCAATAATCGTACGAACCGCCATCGTTTACGCGGATGTCACAATAAGAGTAGTCGGCATACTCGTATGTAGCGCCCAAAGCCAAGTAGTTGCCTACGGTATAGCCAAGGCTACCACCGAAGCGCCAAGGAGTATAGAACTTATAGTCGTATCTGCCGCTTGTCGACTGGTTGCCCTTGCCGTATCCTTCTGCGAGGTTGCTGAGGAGAGTTGTTCGGTTTTCGGTCTTAAGGTCGTACCAAGTCGGAGTGTGCAGATACAAGCCCACACGGAACGGCGACTCTTCAATCGGGCGGAAGATAACACCAGCCTTAACGTCGAAGCCCGAACCGCTGATAGTGCGCTCGTCGGCAATGGTGACGTCGCCGATAGCCTTCTGTGCGCTATTCACGAGATTCTCCTTGTATACAGAAGCCGAGCGATAGTTTACATCATACATTCCGAACGTCAAGCCCCAATAGAAGCGATCCTTTGAGTTGCCGCTGAGATTGAAGTTGTACTCGCCGATGTAACCACTCGAACCGCGTCTGAAGTCGTAACCCGTAGCGTCATAATAGGCAGCACGCGGATTGCCCGAAGCGTCGAGCGCTCCGTTAGCATCGCCAAGATAGTAGCCACCCTTATAACCATTGGCGTTCATACCGATGAGTTCGCTATTCTTGCCGCCAAGCAAAGCGTTGCTATAAAGGTAGTCTACCTGGTTGTATGCAAGGTCGGGATAGTCATTGCTACCCCATTGGCTTGTCAATTCGCCGTTATGGTTCTCAAGACGATAGAAGTCGTTGTAGTTCTTCATGCTCGAGACCTTGTTCTGTGAAGCACCGTTGAGTCTACCTGCTGCCGTAACAATCTGGTTGAAGTTGCGACTCTTTGTGTAGCTTGCGCCGAAGTTGACATACGAATGTCTGCCCGAACGCATCACATATACAAAGCCCACATGGTCGAAACTTGCCTTTGTTTTGTCCTTGCCGATATCCTTTGTGCCCGACAGACTGTTGAAACCGAACGAACCGGTAATCATGCTGCGGCGGAACATACCTACGCCTGCAGGGTTGGTGTTCATGGTTGTGATATCGGCGCCGAGAGCCTCCATCGCGCCACCCATACCTACGTAACGTGCCGTACCGTTAAGATCCTTTGTCGCAAGTTGTGCGTTGTCGTATGTCTCTTGAGCCATTGCCGCAACGCCGAGCATTGCGAACGAGAAGGCTGTTAAAATCTTTTTCATTGCTGTATTATTAAATTAATAATGTGACGAGAAAACTATATTGTGATGAAAGGGCTTCCACCTTTATTATCTTCTACTGCCGAAACCGCCACGGCTACCACCGCCGAAGCCACCTCCGCCGCGATTGCCTCCACCGAAGCTGCCTCCGCCGAAGCTTCCACGATTGCTGCCGAAGCCGTTGTTGCGATATTGCGGCTGAGCATAGTCGGGACGACGGTTGAACTGCTGGTTTTGATTGCGGTTGTTGTCGAAGCGCGAGTTGTTGCGTGTCGAGTTGCGCTGTCCGTATGTATTGCGCTGTGTGCGTGTCGTGGTGTTGCGGTTGCCGAATCGTGAGCCGCTGCCGAAACCGCCCGAAGTGAAGTTGCGTGACGGGTTTGGTCTGCCGCGATAAGAGTAGTGAACGTATGGCACGCCCCAGCCCCAATAAGGATAGTTCCAACCCCAGCAGTCGTAGTACCATGGATTGTACCACGGATTATACCACGAATAGTACCACGGGCTATACCACGAATTGTAGCCGTACCAGCGCCAATACCATGACGAGCGATACGGCGAATACCAGCCATAAGAACCATACCAGAACGGGTCGTCCCAATAACTATAGAGCGACGGACAATAGAAGTCGTCAAAACGCTGCATACGGCGCGAGCACACGAACTCGTCGTCAGCGCCATCGAAATAGCGTGCCGAGTCTGACATCATCATTGTAGTCGAATCGAGCGCCGAAAGGTCGTACGTACCGTCACCCTTCTCAAACTCTATCACGTCTTTGCTTTGCTTTTTCGGAACAAAGTACATGTCGTCATCATCCTGAGCCACCATCGGGAGTGACATTATCCCGACAATTGCTGCCAATAACAATCTGCGTATCATATTAGTATATATTTAAGTTCTACGTTAACAGGCCTCCGTTTAGGAGCCCCACACTTTTTCAACTACAAAATTAATGCGAATTATTATATAAGTATAGGGATTTTGCCTAAAAAGCATTAGGAGTTTCCCTATTTTATGCTTTTTTTACAATGTCTGCCACTATCAGACTGACAGTTTTTGCGGGTTGTAACCGGATTGTAACATGTGTTTAAACACGGTGTAATACGTAGCGAGTAATTTTGCACCATGAAAAAACCAAAGTATAATATATAAATGGAAACAATTTATTTAGCGATTGTGGTCTTTCTGCTATGTCTGGCAGTATTCGACCTTTTTGTTGGAGTAAGTAACGACGCCGTCAACTTCCTTAACAGCGCCATCGGAGCTAAGGTGGCGAAGTTCCGCACGGTGCTCATCGTTGCTTCGGCAGGTGTGGCAATTGGCGCCGTAATGTCCTCGGGTATGATGGACGTGGCACGACACGGCATTATGCAACCTGCCAATTTCTCGTTCTACGACGTAATGACCGTCTTCCTCGCCGTAATGGTTACAGACGTTATCGTGCTCGACATGTTCAACACGCTCGGCATGCCGACCTCTACAACCGTTTCGCTCGTGTTCGAGTTGCTTGGCGGTACGTTCGTTCTTGCAGCTATCAAGATTGCAGCCGACCCGACGCTCGGCTTTGCCGACCTGCTTAACACGGACAAGGCGTTGAGCGTGATTGTCGCCATCTTTGTGAGTGTGGCTATCGCCTTCTTCTTCGGTATGATTGTGCAATGGCTCTCACGTATAGTGTTCACTTTTAATTATAAGAAACACTCGCGCTACTCTATCGCACTCTTCGGCGGTATCGCCTTCACAGCTCTCTCCTACTTCATCTTCCTTAAAGGCTTGGGCAAGAGCCGCTTCATTGCAGAGAACGTTCGTACATGGATTGACAGCAACATCTCGTTGCTGCTGCTCTACACGTTCATAGGTTCAACTATCATGATGCAGGTTCTGCACATGCTGCGCGTCAACGTGTTCAAGTTCGTTGTGCTCATGGGTACATTCGCTCTTGCTATGGCTTTCGCCGGCAACGACCTTGTGAACTTCATCGGTGTGCCTCTCGCCGGCATGGACTCGTTCCGCGACTATGTGGCTAACAGCAACGGCCTTGACGCAAGAGACTATATGATGACTTCGCTCATGGAGTCGGCACAGACACCTCCGTTCTTCCTACTTGCAGCCGGCGTTATCATGATTGTGGCTATGGCTACATCTAAGAAGGCGCGCAACGTGATAAAGACCAGCGTCGATCTTAGCCGTCAGGACGAAGGCGACGAGATGTTCGGTTCGAGCCGTGCGGCACGCAGCATCGTCCGCGTCACTCAGGACGGCAATAGCAGGGTAATGCAGTACATGCCGAAGTCTGTGTCGCGCTGGATTGACAGCCGCTTCAACAAGCAGGAGGCGGAGCTTAACGACGGAGCCGCATTCGACGTAGTGCGTGCAGCCATCAACCTCGTGCTCGCATCTATGCTCATCACTATCGGTACCAACTACAAGTTGCCGCTTTCTACAACATACGTAACGTTCATGGTTGCAATGGGTTCTTCACTCGCCGACCGCGCTTGGAGCCGCGAGAGTGCCGTATTCCGTGTGACTGGTGTAATCAGCGTAATCGGCGGTTGGTTCATCACCGCAGCCGTAGCCTTCGGAGCCTGCGCCCTTGTCTGCCTGATAATGTTCTACGGCGGCATACTCGCCAAGATCCTGTTCATGGTGCTCGTAGTTGTGCTGCTCATCAAGAGCAACCGCAAGTATGCAAGCAAGGAGAAAGAGGGCGAGAAAGAGGATGTGTTCCGCCTGATGATGCGCACCCGCGACCCCGAGATTGTGCTCGACCTGCTTATGAAGCACGTTTCGCGCACACAGAGTTTCATGACACGCTTCGCTATCGACGAGTTCAACAATATTATCGACGGTTTGGAGAACGAGCGCACACGCACTCTGCGCAAGGTGAACAACGAACTTAGAAAAGAGAAGGAGATGTTGAAGAAGTTCCGCCGTCAGGAGTTGCTCGCCTTGAAGCGAGTTCCTACGGATATCGCGATAGAGCGCAACACATGGTTCCATCTTGGCATCAACTCTTCTGAGCAATACATCTACTGCCTGCGCCGTATCCTCGACCCGATTAAGGAGCATGTGGACAACAACTTCAACCCTGTTCCGCAACTATACATCGACGAGTTCCGCCCGCTACGCGCCACTATCAACGACCTTATGCAGCAAACCGAAACACAGATTTCTACCTGCCGCTTCGAGCACTATCGCGACACGCTCGCTTTGGCAGACAAGTGCAAGGACGAACTCTCAGTAGTGCGTAAGCGTCACATCGACCGCATCACGGAGATGAAGGACAACAACCTGTTGCAGATATCGCTCGTATACCTCAATCTCCTGCAGGAGAGCCAGCAGCTGCTCAGTAACATGCGCCACCAGCTGAGAGCAGCCAAGAAATTCATGGAGAACTAAACTCAACTTCCATAGTAACTGATCAATTGAAAAGACCCTGCCAAACGCTATTGGCAGGGTCTTTCGCATTAATATACCACAAAGTTGTTTCACATCGTTGCTCGAAGCATCTTTACCGCAAACTGGTAACATCATTACCCGACCTCGGTAACAATGTTTTCGCCCTTCGGTAACAACGTTACCAGTCCGTGGTAACAACCGTTCTTTTGTATATCGGTATTATTTAGTCATAGGACTTAACTATTAAAACCACATGACTACGCAAGTTCGAACACGCCTGTGGGCTGTTTGCGTCTGAGCACATCAAGCTTCACCTCGTCGCCTACCTTAATGCCTGCATCCAAGAGCGCCTGCTCTACTGACTTGCGTGCCAGTTCGGGATGGTTGTTCTCCTCGCTTAGATGGCAGAGCCAGATGTGCTTGAGGCGTTCTGTATAGTTCTCTACGAGTGTAGCGCCGCATTGCAGATTGCTCAGGTGTCCTGTGCCACATCTGATTCGGTCCTGCAGATAGCGCGGATAGGGTCCGTTCTGCAACATCTGTGGATCGTAGTTTGCCTCTATCACGAGATAGTCGGTATTCTTTATTATCTGCTTCATCTCTTCGGTGATATGACCTACGTCGGTGAGAAGCGTGAAGACAACGCCTTCGTGCTCAATAGAGTAGCCAACATTGTCAGAACTATCGTGCGGCACGCCAAACGGCGTTATGCGGAATCCGCTTGTCTCAAACGGCTCGCCCTTCACTACATAATGGCGGTTTGCCTGCGCAAGCTTCATCTTCATGCAGTAGTTGCGGTCCATACCCGAGTGTACAAGTTGAGTGGCATAGACGGGCAGGTCGAGCTTCTTACTGAGGCTTCCTACCGACTTGATATGGTCGGCATGGTCGTGCGTAACAAGAATCGAACTGAATCCGCCGAGCATGTGCAGCCCGTAATCGCCGAAACTTTTCTTCAGACTTCGCGTTCCTACACCTACATCTATAAGGAGTCCATCGTTGTCGGTATATAAATAGTAGCAGTTGCCACAGCTTCCGCTACCGAATGATATAAATTTGAACATTGCTATATTATAATGTGAAGAGAATAAATGGAGGGGTTTTTCATTACAAAGTTATCAAAAATATTGGTTTCGCACAAAACTTTAACTACATTTTGCCTAAACAAACAAAAATCAGTAACTTTGCATATTTAAATGCAGAATTTAAAAACAGCAAACAGATAATGAATACGAGCAAAGGGATACATACGCACAAACGGACGGCTCTCGTGGGTCTTCTCGCAGGCGTTCTGCTTACGGCTTCGTGCTCTTACAGCGAGGAGAAAGCCATAGAACAGAGTGTTGTTGGATTCGCGCAGAACTACTTCAACCTGCGCTACCAGAAGGCTCTCAATGCGTGCACACCCGAATCGGAAAAGTGGGTGCGCTTCAAGGCTACCAACATCACGCAGGAGGATGTCGACGTATACAACTCTAAGCGCGACACAGCCGAATGTGACGTCGAGTCGATTGATTTGAATGACGACAAGGCAACGGCTATAGTGGAAGTGCGCAATTTCCTCAACTGCGCCTCGATTGGCAAGCCAGCCACTATCTGTCCAAACGCCAAGTTTAGATTCGAGCTGAAGAAGCAGGGCGAGAAGTGGATGGTAGACGTGCAAAGCCGCATAACAACATGTATTTAAACAAAAGAAGAAAATGATTTCAATAGAACAACTGTCAGTAGAGTTTGGTGTTAAACCGCTGTTCCGCAACGTAAGTTTCGTGGTGAACGACCGCGACCGCATAGCACTTGTGGGCAAGAACGGCGCCGGCAAATCGACGATGCTGAAGATTATATGCGGGCTGCAGAAGCCTACTGAAGGCAAAGTGGCTATACCGACAGACACCACTATCGGCTATCTGCCGCAGGTGATGGTGTTGCAGGATAACACGACCGTAAAGGAGGAGGCACGCAAGGCGTTCGCCGACACGGCTAAGCTGAAGGCGCAGATAGAGGAACTCAACCTGCAGATGACTGAGCGCACCGACTACGAAAGTCCTGAATATGCCGAGCTGGTGGAGAAGTTCACGCAGAAGCACGACCACTACATGATGATGGGTGGCGACAACTACGAGGCAGAGATAGAGCGCACGCTTACTGGTTTGGGATTCACACGCAACGACTTCGACCGCCCTACAAAGGAGTTCAGCGGCGGCTGGCGTATGCGTATCGAGCTGGCAAAGATTCTGCTGCGACGCCCCGACGTACTGCTGCTCGACGAGCCTACCAACCACCTCGACATCGAGAGTATCGGTTGGCTCGAGCGATTCTTGCAGCAGAGCGCAAAAGCTGTTGTGCTTGTGAGCCACGACCGCGCATTCATCAACAACGTCACTAACCGCACCATAGAGATATCATGCGGACAGGTGAACGACTACAAGGTGAAGTACGACGAGTACGTGAAACTGCGTGCCGAACGCCACGAACAGCAGTTGCGCGCTTATGAGAACCAGCAGAAGGAAATAGCTGATATAAAGGACTTTATAGAGCGCTTCAGATACAAGCCGACAAAGGCTGTGCAGGTGCAGAGCCGCATAAAGCAGTTGGAGAAGATTGTGCCTATCGAGGTGGACGAAGTGGACAATGCAACGATGCATCTGAAGTTTCCACCGTGCCTTCGCTCGGGAGACTACCCCATCATCTGCGAGGACGTGCGCAAGGACTACGGCGAGCATACCGTGTTCAAGGATGTAAACCTCACCATAAAGCGTGGCGAAAAGGTGGCTTTCGTAGGCAAGAACGGCGAGGGAAAGTCGACGCTCGTGAAGTGCATAATGGGCGAGATTCCGTTCACGGGAAACCTAAAGGTGGGCCACAACGTGCAGATTGGCTATTTCGCACAGAACCAGGCGCAACTGCTCGACGGCGAGATAAGCGTGTTCGACACAATCGACCGCGTGGCTAAGGGCGACATACGTCTGAAGATAAAGAACATTCTCGGAGCGTTCATGTTCGGAGGCGAGGCAATCGACAAAAAGGTGAAGGTGTTGTCGGGCGGCGAGCGTAGCCGTCTGGCTATGATAAAGTTGCTGCTTGAGCCGGTGAACCTGCTCATTCTCGACGAGCCTACCAACCACTTGGACATGGCATCGAAGGAGGTGCTGAAGGAGGCTATCAACGCCTTCGACGGCACGGCTATCATCGTCAGCCACGACCGCGAGTTTCTCGATGGACTGGTTTCGAAGGTATACGAGTTCGGCGGAGGCGCCGTGCGCGAGCATCTCGGCGGCATATACGACTACCTGCGCTCGCGCGACATCAGCAGTCTGAACGAGCTTGGTGCCATGAGTTCGCAGCATGCTGCGCCTGCACAGACCACAGCTGCACAGCAGAACGACGACGCAGCTGCCAGCTCGGGCAAGATAAGCTACGCCGAGCATAAGGAGCAGCAGAAGAAGATACGCCGTGTAGAGAAGCTCATCAAGGAGTCGGAAACGAAGATCGAGGCTATGGAGAATCGCATCTCGGAGATTGACGCCCTGCTCTGCCAGCCTGAGAACGCCGCCGACATGACTCTCATAAACGAATATACGGCTATAAAGTCGAGAATGGACGAAGAGGAAGAACGCTGGACAGAACTCTGCGAAGAACTCGAAGCGCTCAAATAATCGCGCCCATTCGCAATTAATAAGTGCAAACGCCACATAGTTACAAAGAAAATTCGTAACTTTGCGGTTGCTATCATCAATGGCAGTAAAACAAAAGAACGAAGATGTTAATAGATTATCAAAAAGCAAATGTCTATCAGGCAGACGACAGCGTACTCAACGACGTTAACTTTCAGGTTGACGCCGACCAGTTTGTATATGTAATCGGCAAAGTGGGTTCGGGCAAGTCGTCGCTCCTGAAAACAATATACTGTGAAGTAGATTTCGACAAGGATGACGCCGAAAAGGCAGAAGTTTTGGGTCGCAACCTGCTTAACATAAAGCGTCGCGAGATACCGGCGTTGCGTCGCGAGATGGGCATTATCTTCCAGGACTTTCAGCTGCTGCACGACCGCAACGTGTACCGCAACCTCGAGTTTGTGCTGCACTCTACGGGTTGGAAATCGTCGAAGCAGATTGCAGAACGCATAGAGCAGGTGCTCGAAGCCGTAGGTATGCAGAACATGAAGCTGCGCCTGCCGCACGAGCTGTCGGGCGGCGAACAGCAACGCATTGCCATCGCACGCGCCTTGCTCAACAGTCCGAAAATTATCATCGCAGACGAGCCTACCGGAAACCTCGACCCTGAGACAGCGGAGAAGATTGTAGGTCTGCTCTACGAAATCAGCCACACGGGCACAGCCGTCGTTTTCTCTACACATAACCACGGACTCATCGAGAAGTTCCCTGGACGTGTGTTCGAATGTGAGCATGGCAAGCTGCACGACGTTACTGACAGATATAACAAGTAAAAGTACAAGTAAAAACAAAATAATAAAACATTAATGAAAGTAATGAAATTTGGAGGAACCTCTGTAGGTACTCCGGAACGCATGAAATCCGTTGCGACAATGGTCTCTGAGTCAGGAGAGCAAGTGTTTGTTGTGTTGTCTGCAATGTCAGGAACAACAAACTCACTCATCGAGATTTCCAACTATCTCTACAAGAAGAACTCCGACGGAGCTAACGATGTAATCAACAATCTTGAGCAGAAATATATGCAGCACGTAGAGGAACTCTACTCTACCGACGAATATAAACAGCGCACTCGCGAGTTCCTTGCATCTGAATTCAACTATCTCCGTTCGTTCACAAAAGACCTCTTCACAAGTTTCGAAGAGAAGAACATCGTAGCGCAGGGTGAGATTATCAGCACCAATATGGTTACAAACTTCCTGCAGGAGCAGGGCGTGAAGGTATGCTTGCTGTCTGCTTTCGACTTCATGCGTACAGACAAGAACGCAGAGCCCGATACCCACTACATCAAGGAGAAGTTGGCTGCGTTAATGAAAGAGAACGAGGGCTATCAGATATATATCACACAGGGATTCATCTGCCGTAACGCTTACGGTGAGGTTGACAACCTGCTGCGCGGCGGTAGCGACTTTACGGCTTCGCTCATCGGAGCGGCTCTGCCTGCCGAGGAGATTCAGATATGGACCGATATCGACGGTATGCACAACAACGACCCGCGCGTGGTTGAGAAGACCGAGGCTATACGTCAGCTCAACTTCGAGGAAGCTGCCGAGCTTGCTTACTTCGGTGCAAAGATTCTGCACCCTACTTGCGTGCAGCCAGCTAAGTTCGCTGGCATACCCGTGCGTCTGAAGAATACTCTCGACCCGAAGGCCGAGGGCACTATCATCGACAACGTGCTGCTCAGAGGCAAAATTAAGGCTGTAGCTGCGAAGGATAACATCACGGCTATCAAGATCAAGTCGTCGCGCATGCTCTTTGCTACGGGTTTCCTCCGCAAGGTGTTCGAGATTTTCGAGTGCTACCAGACTCCTATCGATATGATTACGACGAGCGAGGTGGGCGTTTCGATGAGTATCGACAACACGTCTCACCTCAACGAGATTGTAGATGAGCTGAAGAAGTACGGCACAGTAACCGTCGACTCGGACATGTGCATCGTATGCGTTGTGGGCGACCTCGACTGGAACAACCTCGGCTTCGAAAGCATTGTCTTGGATGCGATGAAGAATATCCCCGTGCGTATGATTTCGTATGGCGGAAGCAACTATAACATTTCGTTCCTCATCAGAGAGTCTGACAAGGAGCGTGCGTTGCAAAGCCTCTCGGACGTGCTCTTCAACCATAAGTAAAAGAAAGACTGCACGTCAAAGAACAAGATTGTAGGAGTTAACGGAGATAATGGCGTAGCCACGAAGTTAACTCCTTATATCATTTATAATAATAACCATTTAAATACACAAAGAATGTTTTCGGTTGACAAATTAAATAGGATAGCAACACCCTACTATTATTATGATACGCAGTTGCTGCGTGATACATTAGAGGTTATAAAAAAGGAATGTGAGAAGCATGACAATTTTCACGTCCACTATGCTGTAAAAGCAAATGCCAACCCGAAGATATTGCGTATAATAAGCCAGTATGGCTTTGGTGCCGACTGCGTGAGTGGCGGCGAAATAAAGGCGGCTATCGAGGCAGGCTTTCCTGCTGACAAGGTGGTGTATGCCGGCGTAGGCAAGAGCGACTGGGAGATTAACCTCGGACTGGAGAAAGGCATCGCCTGCTTCAACGTGGAGTCGATTGCCGAACTGGAGGTGATAGAGGAGCTGGCTGTTGCTGCAGGCAAGACCGCCAATGTTGCCTTCCGCATCAACCCGAATATTGGCGCTCATACTCATGCAAACATCACAACCGGACTCGCCGAGAACAAGTTCGGCATCGCCATGCAGGACATGGAGAAAGTGATAGAACGTGCCGACGCAATGAAGAATATCAACGTTGTAGGTCTGCACTTTCATATTGGTTCTCAGATACTTGACATGGGCGACTTCGAGGCTTTATGCAACCGCATCAACGAGTTGCAGGCTAAGCTCGAAAAGCAGAACATACGTGTACAGAGCATCAACGTGGGTGGCGGACTCGGCGTAAGCTACGACTCGCCCGACCGTCAGCCTATTCCCGACTTCAAAGACTACTTCCGCACATACACCACTCATCTACGTCTGCGCGAAGGACAACAGTTGCACTTCGAATTGGGACGTTCTATCGTGGCTCAATGCGGATCGCTCATCTCTCGTGTGCTCTACGTTAAGCAGGGCACGCACAAGCAGTTCGCCATTCTCGACGCAGGCATGACCGACCTAATACGTCCGGCTCTCTATCAGGCGCTGCACAAGATTCAGAACCTCACGAGCGAGGAGCCGGCAGAGACCTATGATGTCGTGGGACCAATCTGCGAGTCGAGCGACGTCTTCGCTAAGGCAATAGACCTTAACAAGTGTCATCGTGGCGATCTCATCGCTATTCGCTCAGCAGGCGCATACGGCGAGATTATGGCAAGTTCGTACAACTGCCGAAAACTGCCGAAAGGCTACATTACAGAAGATTTGTAAATCATCACAGAAATGTTAATCGACAATATAACAATCATAATATGTATCGTAGTTCTGCTGCTGACCGTCATGTCGGTAGTGGCGAATCCTTTCTTCCGTTCGGTTAAGAGCAACAGAAGCTACAAGAAAGAAGGTTGCGAACTGCCACCCATTACCGTCGTTGTGCTTTCGCAGAACGATGTGGAAGCTCTCGACAAGCATCTGCCTCTCTTGTTCGAACAGGACTATGCTCCGGGTTTTGAAGTTATCGTTGTAGGCGAAAAGGGAGACCTCGACCTTGAGGCTGTGCTGGGCAAGTATGCCGACCACAAGAACCTGTACACAACGTACATTCCCAAGCGTTCGCTCTTCATGAGCAAACCCAAACTCTCGGCTTCGCTCGGCATAAAGGCGGCTCACAACGAGTGGATTGTTATGCTCAACGCTTCGTGCGCTCCTGCTTCCGACAAATGGCTGCAAAGCATCGCCCGCAATATCGACGACAACACCAATCTCGTTGTCGGCTACTCCAACTATAAGGACGACGTGAAGCCCTACCGCCGTTTCATACGTCTGCGCGAGGCGTGCTACTATCTTCGCTCGGCTGCTCGCGGCATGGCGTATCGCTCTACAGGAGCGAACATAGCGTTCAAGCGTTCGGAGTTCATCGGCAAGGACGGCTATCGTGGCAACCTGCAGCATGTGTATGGCGAGTACGACTTCATCATCAACAAGTTTGCTGAGCCTGGCTCTGCCGCCATCTCTCTTGACCCCGATTCGTTCCTCCATCAGGAATGTCGCACGAAAAAGACATGGACCGAGTTCTGCATCGCAAACAGTCATGTAGGCAGCCATCTCGAGCGCAAGTCGAGAATGCGTCTGACATACGCATTCGACGTTCTGCTTATGTATCTCAACTATGCAGCGTTGATAGCAGTCGGAGTGTATAGCGGACTAACGGGCAGATGGTTAGCCTTAGCTATTGCTGTCGTCTGCATCACGTTTACATTAGCTCTGCGTATCATTTTGGTCAAAAAGAAGTGCCGTTTGTTCGGCGAGCGTATCTCGGCATGGGCAATACCGTTCTACGAACTCTCGCTCGTGTGGTTCGACATGCTCACGAAGTTGCGCTATATGCGAGCCGACAAACACGATTTTTCTACACATAAGATATGAGAATCAAGTTTATAAGTCTTGTCAAAAGTTCGGCGACACCCTTGAACAAGGACTTGCTGAGCACTATCTCTGAAAGCATCAGCGCTTTTGGAGATGTGGATGTTGTGGACACAGCGCCCGACCTTGTGCATATCTGCGGCAAATGGTCGTCTGCTTCGCCTACGACTATCAAGCATTACACGAACAAGGGCGTGCCTGTGGTCTTCACCTCCGCAAACGGTTTGGCAGAACAGCTCGCCACCCTATCGTGCATGCTTGCTCCTACCGTCTTCCATTGTTGCGGTCCGGCAGAAGCTCGACTTATAAAAAAGATTTCTCCTAAAGCGTCTATCGTAGTCATAGCCAACGAGAAGTTCACGTCTACGACCGACATGACAACTATGCTTCGACTATTTAACGAACTATATGTAAAGACATACAACGAACACGAAGCGCATGTAAAAGAGACTATACAGCAAAAACTCAAGGGCGTTTCAGACGAAGCCATCAAGGATATCATTGCGCTTCTGTTGTATCTTAAATACGCTTACAAGCGCGAGACGATACGCCAAACGCTGCTCGATTCTCTTTCAGACACTCTTATAAACAGCGATTACGACGAAGGCGCAATGCATAAGACATTAAGCGATATGCGGCTATTGTCGTTTGCCGCTTCTTCAATGGCGCTTCTTGAGGAGAAATCGCATCTTACGGAGGGTTTCATGCCTATCGCTTCTTCTGCCGATAAACAGATGAAGCATATGACGAAGTATATCATCTAAATCGTACCCCACAAAACAAACACTACGATATGAGAAAAGACCATAAATTCACAGCTAATGATATAAAATACCTGCAGCTGCTTGCCCAGTCGTTCCCGAACATTTCGGAGGCAAGCACGGAGATAATTAATCTGCAGGCCATTCTAAATCTGCCTAAAGGCACGGAGCATTTCGTTGCAGACATTCATGGTGAATACGAGGCGTTCCTTCATATTCTTAAGAACGCTTCGGGCAATATCCAGCGAAAAGTGAATGAGCTTTTCGGCAATCTCATGCGCGAATCGGACAAACGCGAACTCTGCACATTAATATATTATCCAGACCAGAAGCTTGAACTAATAAAGGCTTCTGAGGAGAATCTCGACGATTGGTATCACATCACCATACACAACCTCGTGGCTGTATGCCGTTTGGTTTCGAGCAAATACACCCATTCGAAAGTGCGCAAAGCACTACCGAGCGACTTCTCTTATATCATTCAGGAGTTGCTGCACGAGCGTACCGATGACGCAAATAAGGCCGACTATGTAAACGTGATTATAGACACAATCATATCAACGGGTCGTGCCGATGATTTCATCATAGCCATATCTAACGTCATACAGCGCCTTTCTATCGACCAATTACATATCCTCGGCGACATCTTCGACCGCGGACCTGGTGCACACATCATCCTCGACACGCTCTCGCGCTACCACTCTTGGGACATACAATGGGGCAACCACGATGTGCTATGGATGGGAGCTGTGGCTGGCAACCGCGCATGCCAATGCAATGTTATACGTCTTTCGCTGCGCTATGCCAACATGACAACGCTTGAAGAAGGTTACGGCATCAACCTCATGCCGCTTGCCACGTTCGCTATGGACACCTATGGCAACGATCCTTGCGAGGAGTTCATCCCGAAAATTTCGTCTGCCGACTCTGCGCTGGTCGACGAGAAGTCGAAACGTCTTGCTGCCCTCATGCACAAGGCTATAACCGTGCTGCAGTTCAAGGAAGAGGCAGCCATCATAAAACGCCACGCCAAGTGGAAGATGGCAGACCGCCTCATGCTCAACTTCATCGACTACGAAAAGGGTACCATAACTCTCAATGGTAAGGAATATCCGCTGAAGAGCAACTCTTTCCCGACAATCGACCCAGAGCATCCGAACCGACTCACGCCTGAGGAAAAACAACTCATGGATAAGATAAACCACTCGTTCCAGGTGAGCGAGAAGCTGCATAAGCACATACGCCTGCTCCTGCAGCACGGCTGCATGTATGCTGTATACAACAACAACCTGCTCTTCCATGCGTCAATACCTCTCGACGAGGATGGAAAGCTGAAGGAAGTAGAAATAATTCCGGGCACAAAGTGCTCGGGCAAGGACTTAATGTACAATATAGGGATGCTCATACGCTCGGCTTTCCAAAGCGATTCTACGCCAGAGGAACGCAACTACGCCATCGACTACTTCCTCTATCTTTGGTGCGGTCCGGATAGTCCGCTCTTCGACAAATCGAAAATGGCAACATTTGAACGCTACTTCATCGAAGACAAGGAGACACATGTAGAAGAAAAAGGCAACTACTTCAAGCTACGCGATAACGAACAAATCGTTGACAATATAATGGACGCGTTCAATGTTGTAGGCGAGAACCGACATATCATCAACGGACATGTGCCGGTACATGTATGCAATGGCGAGAACCCTATTAAGGCGAACGGAAAACTGATGGTTATCGACGGCGGATTCTCTCAGCCCTACCACAAGGAGACCGGCATTGCGGGCTACACGCTCGTCTATCATAGCCGCGGCTTCGTACTCGTGCAGCACGAGCCCTTCACATCCACAATCGACGCCATACAGAAGTGTACCGATATCAAGTCGACGACGCAGATTGTAGAGATGTCGGCGCATCGCATGCGCGTTGCAGATACTGATATAGGTCGCGAACTTAAAAATCAGATCAACGACCTGCAGCGCCTACTCTACGCCTATCGTCATGGCTTCATCAAGGAAGCTATGCCCAACAAGTAACCCAGAACATACAATGAACAACAATACAATTTGCGCCATCGCAACCGCCCCTGGTGGTGCGATTGGCATTATTAGAATCTCAGGCCCCGAAGCAATCAGCATAGCCGATAAGGTCTTCCGTCCTATCGGCTCCAATCTCTCTTTGTCACAACGCAAGGCATACACTCTTGCTTTCGGCAATATCATAAATGCAGACAATGAGGTTGTGGACGAAGTGCTTGTGTCTATTTTTCGCACCCCACACTCTTACACAGGAGAGGACTCTGTGGAGATTTCCTGCCATGGATCGTCATACATACTCCAACAGGTGATGTTCCTGCTCACCGAGAACGGATGCTTACCTGCTGGTCCTGGCGAGTTCACACAGCGTGCATATCTTAACGGCAAGATGGATCTTTCGCAGGCAGAGGCTGTAGCCGACCTTATAAGTTCCACAAACAAAGCTACTCACGATATGGCGCTCAGCCAACTGAAGGGACATTTTAGCAACGAACTTTCAGAACTGCGTGCGCATCTCCTTAAACTCACCTCTCTCTTAGAATTGGAGATTGATTTCTCCGATCATGAGGACTTGGAGTTTGCCGACCGCTCAGAACTGTACACACTCGCCAACGACATCCACCAGCATCTTGTCTCGCTCGCCCGTTCGTTTGAGGTGGGTAACGCCCTGAAGAATGGCATTCCCGTAGCTATTGTCGGAAACACGAATGTTGGTAAGAGCACGCTCCTCAACCATCTGCTTCATGAGGAGAAAGCTATCGTGAGCGACGTTCATGGCACTACACGCGACTTCATCGAAGACACAACAATCATCAATGGCAAACAGTTTCGCTTCGTCGATACAGCCGGCATTCGCAAAACCGACGATATCGTTGAGAATATCGGCATTGAGCGCACATTCCAAAAGATGCAAGAGGCGAAAATCGTGCTTTGGCTTATCGACCAACAACCAACAGAGGCTGAGATAGAAGGCATAAAGGAGCGCGTGGCAGGCAAAAAGCTAATCATTGTACGCAACAAAATCGACCTCCCTAACTCATCATTGAACAACTCCTCATCGGCGAAGCCGACAACTCTTGCTCTGACAAGCGTCTCTACGAGCCGAGCGCAAAATTCAAAACTCAAAATTCAAGACTCACAGTTAGTGGACATCAGCGCCAAGTACGGCACCAATCTCTCGCGTCTCGAACAGCTTATCGTCGAAGCTGCCGACATCCCTCAGATATCAGAAAGCGACATCGTCATAACCTCTGCACGCCACTACTCCGCCCTGCTCAACGCAGACGAATCGCTCCAGCGTGTTATCGCTTCTATGGACCTCGGTCTCAGCGGCGACCTCCTCGCCGAAGACCTCCGCATGGTCATCGACCACCTTGCTGAGATAACGGGCGAAGAGCGCATAACCCCGCAAGAAACTTTAAATTCAATATTTAGTTCCTATTGCATCGGAAAATAAGTCGTGATAAACAACGATTAATATCGACAACAAATGATAGTTAAGGTGCTCAAAATGAGCACCTTTCTTTTTCCTGACTTCGTCATCGTGTCACCCAAAAATCTTCGTCAAAGAGTTTAGCTATTTTCTGATGTCTTGCCATCAGCATTGTTTGGGTGTAAACCTCCTTGTTCAGAGGTAGCTTAATTTGTATTGTCGTGATTGTCTTTGCCAATGCAAGCACCTTGTCCACGCTCATCTTAATCTCTGAGACTTTCAGCATGCGCTCCAGTTCCTTGTATACTTTCAAAGCCACAAAGCAGATGCATATATGGGCTTCGATGCGTTTGCGTGTAAAGTGAAACATGGGGCGTATCTCTATCTTTGATTTGGCTATACGGAAGGCCCGTTCTACATGCCAAAGATTGTGATATGCTGTATATACATCCTGTATTGGTATATCCGTATTGGTGAGATATCCTTTTAGGCCGTCCCATTTGGAGTCGTCGGCAACACGGTCATAGTTGATGGCGACTTTCACCTCACCATCCATGGATAAGAACTTATTGTAACCTCTCTTGTTGATGTTGCCTTTCGTAAGCGCGCCATGCTTGTATGCCTTTTCCAACCTGCGTATTCCCTTCTCCCGGTTATAGGCATCTTTCTTTGCACGGTCATCTGTATAGCCGACCAGGAGACGGCGTCCGCCTCCTTTGTCATATTCTACCATCTGGCAGTCGCGCTTGGGCTGTTCCAGTATCCAGTTCTTGACTTCCTGACTTTCATTCTTTATCTTCGCACCTATTATATAC